>Ga0210025_1000040_pt1 | contig 198164 bp, 183 predicted proteins | sample CryGeyme20150102_FD_183989 | JGI IMG/M metagenome (GOLD analysis project Ga0210025, IMG submission 183989) | Groundwater microbial communities from Crystal Geyser aquifers in Utah, USA - Crystal Geyser metaG 2015-0102 (SPAdes) (version 2) | ecosystem: Environmental > Aquatic > Deep subsurface...
TCACCAGTGCCTGAAGCTGCAGGCGGTCATCGGGGCCAAGGTAAAGGCAAATGTCATCGCGTCTCATGGCTCGACAATGACACACCTAACCCTACTTGGGAATCCTTCGTCAGGTGGGAAACACTAGGGGTTGCGGCGGGCGCGGCGCACCTTGACACAGGACAGATTGCGCGCGACTTCGCCTGCGACTTTCATGGTGCAGTCAGGGCCGAACATGGCGCGACACTGCTCTTCGACGGACGGCGCTGCAGTCTTCCGGGGGCAGCCTGGGCGATCGCCACGCAGACCGACAATCTCGACGGACATGACGGATACAACCCGACAAAGGGGCATATCGGCTGCGCCCTGGTGCCCGCGCTCTTTGCCTTTGCAGAGCATTGCCCCGGCCTGACCGGACCGCAGGCGCTGCGGGCATTGGTCGTGGGATATGAAGTGGCGGCGCGCGCCGGGGTCGCGCTGCACGCGACGGTCACGGACTATCACACATCGGGGGCGTGGAATGCACTCGGGGTGGCGGCTCTGGGGAGCCATCTGAGGGAACATGATGCGCCAACGCTCAGACATGCCCTGGGAATCGCCGAGTATCACGGCCCACGCAGCCAGATGATGCGCGAGATCGACAATCCCACGATGCTGCGCGACGGATCCGGAATGGGGGCCTATGTTGGCGTGACCGCCACCCTCTTGGCCGAGCGTGGCTTTACCGGGGCACCCGCGATCACCGTCGAGGCCCGTGAGGTGGCGCATATCTGGGCCGATCTGGGTCAGGACTGGACGGTGATGCGAAACTATATCAAGCCTTGGCCGATCTGTCGTTGGGCTCATGGTGCGCTAGAGGCCCTTCGCAGGGTGATGGTCTTGCATGGGATCACAGCTGATGATGTAGCCACCATGCGCGTCGGCACATTTGCCTATTCTGCGCGGCTTTTTGCCGGAGTGCCTCAGGATACGCGGCAGGCGCAATATGCATTGGCTTTCCCGCTGGCGGTTTTGCTGGTGCATGGCCGGATCACGCCGGAACATGTGACAGGCGACGGCCTGCGCGATGCGCGCGTTCTGGCCGCCCATGCCCGGATTACGGTGCATGAAGAGCCGCGCCACAGCGCCCGTTATCCGGCAGGCCGGTGGTCTGATGTGACACTCACGCTGCGCGACGGGCGGGTTATAGCCTCGGGCGATGTCAATGCGCGCGGTGGGCCGGAAGAGCCGTTGCCCGTCAGGGACATCCGCGCCAAGCTGACGGCGATGGCCGGGCAGGCGCTCTCCGAGGACCGGATCGCCGCGATCTGGCAGATGCGCGAGGCGCTGCTTGACCCTGACTGCAAATTCTCCCAGCTTGCAGACCTCATTCATCCCGTTGTGGACAGAGCATGACAGACCGACCAAACGTCCTGATTCACACCAGCGATCCGGTCCCGATGCTGGCCCGTCTGGCGGAGGTCGCCCCAGACATCCTGGCGCTCGGGCATAACAGCTATGACGATCTTGCCCCGCTTTTGAGCACGTTCAGACCCGATGTTGCCTATTCAGTGGCCTTTCACGGGAGAGCAGGGTTTCCGCGCGACTCCCTGCTTGGCCCCGATGGCCCTCGCTGGATCTCTGTGGGTGGATCAGGGGTGGATCACCTCACGCCGTGGGACACGGGCCGCGTCACCGTGACCAACGCCGCCGGGGTCGCAGCCGCCATGATGGCGGAATACATAATCGGCGCGGCGCTGCATTTCACGCTCGACATCGAGGGGATGGCGGCGGACCGGGCCACCCGGCACTGGACACTTAACCGGATGATGACGCCGCTGCGGGGCAAGACGATGCTGATCGTCGGTCTTGGCCAGACCGGGCAGGCGGTGGCGGCGCGCGCCAAAGCCTTTGGCCTGCGGGTGATCGGCACCCGAGCCCGACCGCAGCCGATGGAGAATGTCGATGAGGTGCATGGCGCAGGCGCGTTGCCCGATCTGTGGGGCCGGGCGGATATCGTGGTGCTGTCCATGCCACTGCTGCCGCAGACGCGGGGGCTGGTCAATGCCCGCGCGCTGGTAGCGATGAAACCTGACGCGATCTTGGTGGACGTCTCGCGCGGCGGGGTTCTGGACGGCGCGGCGCTGGTCAATGCGATGCGCGCCGGGCGGTTGCGGGGTGCCGCGCTCGACGTTTTCGAGACCGAGCCGCTGCCTTCGGATAGCCCGCTCTGGGGCCTCGACAACGTGATCCTCTCGCCGCATTGCTCTGCGGTTTATGAGGACTGGGCGATGCAATCGTTCGAGTTGTTTCTCGAAAATCTTGCTCGTTGGCGAGCGGGAAAGTCCCTGCAAAATGTGGTCGATCCGGGGCGCGGCTATTGAGGTGAAAAAGGCCCCGCCAGGTTGGCGGGGCAAGTAGATGGCGCCTGAGAAAGTCAGGCCTCGGGCGCCGGCGGAGTCTTGGGGATCAGGTCGGGCGCTCGTCCATCTCCGAGCGGATCTGCTGACGCAGCACGTCGATGGGCACGAACTTGCCTTCGCGGCGGAAACACCAGTAGGTCCAGCCGTTGCAGCTTGGCGCGCCTTCGAGATGGGCCCCGACTTGATGGATCGAGCCGTTGATGCCGTCCGCCACGAGCGTGCCATCGGCGCGCACCTTGGCCGCCGCTCTGCCGTTCATCGAGGTCAACATCTCACCGGGACGCAGCATGCCGCGCTCGATGAGTTGCCCAAAGGGCACGCGCGGCTCTGATCGTTTCGACGTCGAGACAAGGAGGGCCTCGCGGTCGAAAGGCCGGACATTGGCAAGGCGGTTTTCCGCCACTTTGCGATAGGCGGCTTCACGTTCGATTCCGATGTAATCGCGACCCAGCATCTTGGCCACCGCCCCGGTCGTGCCGGTGCCAAAGAACGGGTCGAGCACCACGTCGCCGGGATTGGTCGATCCGACCAGCACCCGATGTAGCAGACTCTCGGGTTTTTGCGTTGGATGGGCCTTGTCGCCCAGCTCATCCTTGAGCCGTTCATGTCCCGTGCAGAGCGGCAGCACCCAATCAGAGCGCATCTGCACCCCGTCATTGAGCGACTTCAGCGCCTCGTAATTGAAAGTGTATTTCGCACCCTCGGATTTCGAGGCCCAGATCATCGTCTCATGCGCATTGGTCAGGCGCTTGCCGCGAAAATTCGGCATCGGGTTGGCCTTGCGCCAGATCACGTCGTTAAGGATCCAGTAGCCCGCATCCTGCAAGGCAGATCCAACCCGAAAAATGTTGTGATAAGAACCGATCACCCAGATTGCCCCATTGGGTTTGAGCAAGCGGCGCGCCGCCCGGAGCCAGTCTCGGGTAAACCTGTCATAGGCGGCGAAACTTGCGAACTGGTCCCAGGCGTCATCGACGGCATCGACCTGGCTGTTGTCCGGCCGATGCAGATCGCCCTTGAGCTGGAGATTATAGGGCGGATCGGCAAAGATGAGATCAATGCTCGCCTCTGGCAGGGCGTTCATCCCCTCGATGCAATCCCCCGCGATGATCGTGTTGAGCGGGAGTGCAGGTGCCTCCGTGGTCTTGGTCTTTGATCTCATGTTCTGCCTCTGTCCCGGCGCTTGGGCGCTCTGGTCGTTGACGCCCAAGATGAGTCAAAGCCGATTCGGCGTCAAATTCTTTTTTGAATCAGTGAGTTGGTTATTATCTTGATACAAGATATTGTGGATGGGTCTGAACGAACGCCTATGATGTGGGGTCACACCGAGATCTAGAAGCGCGTCCTTGTGGCTTTTGGACGGATAGCCTGCGTTATGCTCCCAGCCATAACCGGGGAACTGTTGCGCCAAATCCCACATGATCCGGTCTCGGGCAACCTTTGCCACGATAGACGCCGCCGCGATCGACAGAACGACGGCATCGCCCCGGATGATCGCGCGCGCCGAAAGGGTCAGGCCACGCGGCACAAGGTTGCCGTCGATCAACACCATATCCGGCGGCGGGCAAAGAGCATTGATCGCCCGCTCCATCGCCAGATGCGAGGCGCGCAGGATGTTGAGGTCATCGATTTCCGCGACACTCGCATGGGCGACAGATACCTCAGCCGAAGCAAGGATCGCCGCGCAGAGTTGCCCGCGCCGCTTTGCCCCGAGTTTCTTGGAGTCGTTCAGCCCCGGCGGGATCGCGTCAGGATCGAGGATCACCGCCGCCGCCGTCACCGGTCCGGCGAGGGGACCGCGCCCAACCTCATCGACCCCGGCAATGCGGCTGAACCCTTCGGCACGAGCACGCATCTCAAAGGTGAAATCGGGAAGACAACTGGAACCCATCATGGCCTGCAATCGCACGAAACTGCGCAAAATGCAAAAGGGGAAGGGGCGCACCCCTTCCCGCTTTCGGCCTGCTCGAAAGGCTCAGTAATAACCATATTGATTGAGACAGCGATCACGGTAGATCGTCCGGTGTTGACCGCCGACACGCACCGCGCAGGCCGAGGGCAGGGCGTCATAGCCACTGTAGTGGCGGTTCAGACAGCGACCGGAATAGCCTGCGCGATTGCCGGAATAGACCCGGCACGCCGCAGGCAGTGTGACGTGCCGGGCGTAGTCATAGCCGTTGCCACCTCGACCACCGAACTCCCGGTCCCGACCATAGGGATCGCCCGCGTAACCTTGCGAGACATATCCGCCGCCATTGTTGCGCTGTGACTTGGTGTTGCTGGCGATTGCAGCCCCAACGATAGCGCCGAGGGCGAGGCCCGCAATCAGGTTGCGGTTGTCACTGGCATCGCGGGCTATCGCCGGGCGGGCTGTGATGGTCGTCAGCGCCAACGCGCCGATCATCAGGAGTGAAGTAAGCTTTGTGAACATGTCAAACGCCTTTCGTGTGTGATGCTGCGGGCTTTGATTACTTGCTGTGACCATAGTTGTAGCCACGCTCGTCATATCTGTTGCGATAGCCGCGTTCATTGCTTCTGTAGCCGTTCTCGTAGCTGCGATAGGGTCTGTAGCCACGGTCGTCGTAGCGGTTTTTGCGATAGTTCTTTCGGTGGTCATGCTTGTGGTCATCACGGTCGTGATATCTCTTGCTCTTGCGATACTGCTTTGGAGCATGTTCGTAGTGATTGCTGCCATAGCCGTAATTGTGTGCGACTTGATTCCGGTGCCGGTCCTGCTTTCGATCATCTGTGAGAGCAGCGCCGACGATGACAAGCGCGGCAACACCAGAGATAATGGCAGCAGTCTCGCTCAGGCTTTGCGCCCTGGATGGGGTGGCCGTGAAGCTGGTTACAACCAGAGCCGTGCCAACGATCAGGGCGATGAATCTGCGATGCATTGCTTTTCCTTTCGGGGTTCTGTCCGTCTTGTCCTTGCGTCGCTCCCCTTGGCAGGTCGCGATGGGATCAAGGTGGGGCCGCTCTGTGCAGACAGGCAATAGCGCGCCGATGATATCAGATAGCACGCGGATTCCGGGTCACTCCGTCGCACAAGTTATTGAATAGCCCTGAGGCTTGGCGCATCTTGAGCACATGAAACAGATTGCACGCCTCCCACTCATCGCCTGCGGGCTCATCTTGGTCGCCACGGGCGCACAGGCCGCCTGCGAGGTTGAATACAAGGCCAAGCGCGACAAACCTCTTGAGCTTTACTATGATGTCACCACCGTAAACGCGCCCTGCGCCTCGGCCGAGGCTGCGCTTCGGGTGCAACTGGCGCAAAAGGGTTTGACCCTGCTCAAGGTGATGTCGAAGAAGGAAAAGTGATTTGACCAGGACCGAGGCGCGGCGATGCGCGGGATAACTGCCACAGCCGCAGAGGCGCGCCGCTCGGGCAACCGTGTGGTGGTCGTCGGGGTGAGCGCGATCGTCGCGATCCTGACGCTTGCTGCGGTCTTCCTGTTTCTGAGCCTGCCGGACGCCAATGCCTTCAACGCACGGGTCGAGCAGATTTTTATCGAGAACGATGCTCTGACCGGACAGGGCGAGATCAAGCTGCTGGAAATCCTCGCGCTGTCAGGCACGGCGTTTTCGGAAACACTTGTCAGTTACCGGATGGTCATCTTTGTGCTTTTGGTCTTTGCCACCGCTCTCTTGGTGGCCTCACTGGTCTTTCTGGTGATGCTGATCGCGCTCAACCGGCGCATGGCGCAGATCGAACGCTCTGGCATTCAAGTCAGTTCCCTGCTGATCAGCCGCGAGGAAAAAACTGTCTATCTTAACAATTTGGGCTTCAAACTGACGGAAGCGGCAATGGAGACGATCAGCGTTCTGGCTGAGGCGCGGCTGGATGATGACGTGATGACCGGGGCCGAAATCGAGGCGGTGATCTCGGGGCGCAAGCCCGAGGATTGCGAAGAGGCCGCCGGCGCCACCCGGATCAAGCGCCTGCGTGATACGCTTGGCAATCAGTTGGTCAGCGAGTTGCTGGTCAAGAACATCGCGCGGCGTGGTTATGTGCTAGCCATCGACAAAGCTGTCATCCGGATGATGTGACCCGCCCCGACGCTGCGGCTCTGTTGCACCCCTTTCGGCATTGTTCTAGTATTGCTGCGATGCAGCGGAATGGTGCCCATTATGCCAGATTCCAGATTTCCTCGACCTGAACTTCGATGACCGGCATTGCGATCATAGCCGCAATCCTGCTGGCGCTCATCTATCTGACCTATCGCGGGATCAACCTGTTGGTGTTGGCACCGGTCATGGCACTGATCGCGGTCGCAGCGACGCGGGACGGGCCTCTGCTGGCCAGCTATACGCAGATCTTCATGCAGGCCATGGGCGGCTTTGTCATCCAGTATTTCCCGCTCTTTCTGCTCGGCTCCGTGTTTGGCAAGCTGATGGAGACAAGCGGCAGCGCGCAAGCCCTCGCCGAAGGACTAATCAAGCGGTTGGGGGCTGATCACGCAATTCTGGCGACAATCCTGTCCTGCGCGGTGATGACCTATGGTGGCGTGTCGCTCTTTGTCGTGGCCTTTGCAGTGTATCCCATCGCACGGGTGCTGTTTCGCGCGGCGCGCCTGCCGAAAGTGCTGATCCCGGCGAGTATTGCGCTTGGGGCATTCACCTTTACCATGACGGCCTTGCCCGGCACACCTGCGATCCAGAACGCAATTCCGATGCCCTATTTCGGCACCACGCCCTTTGCCGCGCCGGGGCTGGGCCTGATTTCTGCGGCGGTCATGTTTGGACTGGGCTGGCTCTGGCTCGAGCGGCGGGCGCGCACGCTTGGACCCGGCTATGGTAATCACAGCGAAGCAGAGAACGACGCCGCGCCGATTTCCAATCCGCCCGGCTTGGTGTTGGCAGCCACACCTCTCGTCCTGGTGATCCTGTTCAACCTTGTCTTTACGTTTGCACTCATCCCGGGACTGGACACCGGCTATCTCGCGCAACCGACCTATGGGGCGACCACGGTCGATGCCCTCCGCGGACTCTGGTCGATCATCGCGGCGCTCACGCTAGCCTCGGGGGTGCTGATCGTACTCAACTGGCCGCGTCTGGCCGGGCACTTGGCGGAAGCTGTCGATCTTGGTGCGAGCGAATCACTGAAACCGATCTTCAACACCGCAAGCCTCGTCGGCTTTGGTGCGGTGATTGCTTCGTTGTCTGCCTTTGGCCTGATCCGGGATTGGGTGGTGACGATAGGCGGTGACAACCCCCTGATTTCGCTGGCGGTCGGCACCAGCGTGCTTGCGGGAATGACCGGTTCTGCCTCGGGCGGGATGAGCATCGCCCTTGCCGCCTTGGGGGAAACCTATCGTGAGATGGGGATCGCGGCGGGGATTGCGCCGGATCTGCTGCACCGGGTTACGGCAGTGGCGACCGGCGGTCTTGACGCGCTGCCACACAACGGAGCGGTGATCACGCTCTTGAACATTTGCGGACTGACCCACCGCGACGCCTACAAGGATATCGCCGTGGTCGCGGTGGTCATTCCGGTGATGGCCCTGATCCTGCTGATCGTGGCTGGCAGCATCTTTGGCAGCTTTTGATCCACGGGATCAGAAATCGAGGTTCTCGACATTGAGCGCATTGGCCTGAATGAAATCCCGGCGTGGCTCGACCACATCACCCATCAGCTTGGTAAAGAGATCATCCGCCTCGGCGACATCATCGACGCGCACTTGCAACAGCGTGCGCGCCTCGGGATCCAGTGTCGTTTCCCAGAGTTGGCCGGGATTCATCTCGCCCAGACCCTTGTAGCGTTGCAGGCTCAACCCCTTTTCACCCTCTTTCAGGATCGCATCCAAGAGATCGAGAGGGCCATGAATCGGCTGCACCCGGTCCTTGCGCAGCAATGTTGCCGGATCGCGATAGATCTCGCGCAGTTCATTCGTCACCTTCGCCAGCTTGCGCGCCTCAGCGCCACGCAGGACGGGTCCATCAAGGGTGCGCATTTCCTCGACACCGCGCAAAGTGCGGCTGAGCCTGAGCCCCTGATCTTGCGTCGGACGCCCCCGCCAGCCGCGCTCGTACTCAGTCGAGATCATGTCGAGCCGTTGCGCCACCTTATCAGCCACGCCTTGCAGGTCATTGTCGACACGTCCCGGCAAGAATGCCTCTGCAATCGCTGCCTGTTCGAGAATGTGGCGAGGATAATGGGTGGGAAAGGCCTCCAGAATGCGCTTGGTGTGCCGTGCCTCTTCGACCACGCGCACAAGATCCGGTCCGGCGATCTCTTCGCCCGTTCCAAGCCTCAGCGCGGCATCTGTCGTGCCCTGCGCGATGAGATAATCCTCGAGCGAGGCCTGGTCCTTGAGATAGACCTCGGATTTTCCGCGCATCACCTTGTAGAGCGGCGGCTGCGCGATATAGAGATAACCGCCCTCGATCAATTGGGGCATCTGACGGTAAAAGAAGGTGAGCAAGAGCGTGCGGATATGCGCGCCATCGACATCGGCATCGGTCATGATGACGATCTTGTGGTAGCGTAGTTTCGAGATGTCGAATTCGTCGCGGCCGATCCCGGTGCCAAGCGCCATGACGAGATTGCCGATCTCCTGACTCCCGAGCATCCGGTCAAAGCGCGCGCGCTCGACATTGAGGATCTTGCCGCGCAAGGGCAACACCGCCTGCGTGCCGCGATCCCGCCCCGTCTGCGCCGATCCCCCGGCGCTGTCCCCTTCGACGAGGAAAAGCTCGGTCTTGGAGGGATCCTTGGACGAGCAATCCTTGAGTTTGCCAGCCAGGAAATTGACATCCATCGGGTTCTTGCGACGGGTGAGATCACGCGCCTTGCGCGCCGCCTCGCGGGCATGCGCGGCCTCGATGATCTTGCTGACCACGATCTTGGCCACGGCCGGGTTTTCCTCGAACCATTCGGCCAGTTTCTCGCCCACCAGCCCTTCGACCGCCGGTCGGACCTCGGAACTGACCAGCTTGTCCTTGGTCTGGCTCGAGAACTTCGGATCCGGCACCTTGACCGACAGGACGCAAGTCAGCCCCTCGCGTGCATCGTCGCCGGTAAAGCTCACCTTTTCCTTGCGGGCGATGCCGGTGGTCTGGGCGTAATTGTTGATCGTGCGCGTCAGCGCCCCGCGAAAGCCTGCGAGATGCGAGCCGCCATCACGTTGCGGGATGTTGTTGGTAAAGGGCAACATCGTCTCGTGATAGCTGTCGTTCCACCACATTGCGACCTCGACACCGATGTCGTCGCGCTCACCGGTGATGAAGATCGGCTCGGGCATCATCGTCGCCTTGTGGCGATCGAGATACTTGACGAATTCCCTGACCCCGCCCTCATAGAAAAGATTGGATTCCAGCGGTTCGGCGGGGCGTTCGTCACGCAGGATGATCCGCACGCCGGAATTGAGGAAGGCCAGTTCGCGCAGACGTTTTTCCAGCGTCTCGAAACTGTAATCAAGGTTGCTGAAAGTCTCGGTAGAGGCGAGAAAGCGCACCTCGGTGCCCTTGCGCCCGTTGGCCTCGCCGGTCACGCGCAACGACTCCGTGGTAAATCCACCTTCGAAACGGGCAAAATGCTCTTTGCCGCCGCGCCATATCCGCAGTTCCAGCCATTCCGACAGAGCGTTGACCACCGACACACCCACACCGTGCAGACCACCAGAGACCTTGTAGGAATTGTTGTCGAACTTGCCGCCCGCATGCAGCTGCGTCATGATTACCTCGGCCGCCGAGACCCCCTCGCCCTCATGGATATCGACCGGAATGCCACGGCCATTGTCGCTGACAGAAACCGAGGAATCAGCGTGAATCGTGACGTTCACCGCATCGGCGTGACCCGCAAGCGCCTCGTCGATGCCATTGTCCACGACCTCGTAGACCATATGGTGCAGACCCGAGCCATCATCGGTATCCCCGATATACATGCCGGGACGCTTGCGAACCGCCTCCAAGCCTTTGAGAACCTTGATGGAATCGGCGCCATATTCTTCGAGTGCCGGTGCGGGTTGGGACATGCGGTCTTTCCTTCGGAAGTTTTATGATTTTATACGAAGTCTGGGGGAAAATGTCACGTTATTCCCCCATATTTTGTGATTTCGCGGTCAGATGAAGGGGATCACGAGGCCCACCAGAATCAGCAAGAGGCCGGAGGCGAAATTGACCCGCGCAATGGCCTTGGGGCTCTGCAGAAGGCTCCGCGCGCGGTCGAGGAAGAGGGCAAGGGCCAGATTGCCCAACATCGGGATGATCGCCGAAACGGCCAGAATGGCCGCGATGTCCTTCGGTGTCACCCGCGAGAGGTCGAAGAAGCCGGGAAGAAAGCCCATGTAGAAGAGGATCGCCTTGGGGTTCCCGACCACCGCCGCGACGCCCACCGAGAATCCGGCCCAGATACCGGGGCGGGTCATGCGGCTGTCGGCTCCGGGCACGTGCGCCGGCGCCCGGATCAGGAACAGGCCCATCACAATGAATACCCCCGCCGCGATCCAGCGCAGCAGTTCCAGCGCATCACCATAGAGTGACAGAACCCAGGCAAGCCCGAGGATCGCGCAAAGCGGCCAGATCAGATCGCCCAGCGCCACCCCCACCGCCAAGGGCCACGCCGCCGCCATGCCGCCCGAGAGGGCGCGCGCCGTGAGCGCCACCCAGACCGGCCCCGGCACCGCCCAGAGGCCCGCCATGGCGGTCGCGTAGAGCAGCAGTTGATGCACCGTTACCGTCATTCACTCCCCCCGGTCACGCGGCTGATCCCGCCGTCTTCGACCATCTCGATCCGTTGCGCGCGGGTGCCCAGTTCGGCAAAGAGTTCCGGCCCGGTGCCGGTCATCCAAGCCTGAGCACCCAGCGTGCAGATCTCGTCATAGAGTGCGGCACGGCGGGTGGCGTCAAGATGGGCCGCCACCTCGTCGAGCAAGAGGATCGGCGGCGCGCCGAAATCGCGGGCCAGCGCGCGGGCATTGGCAAGGATGAGGGAGACCAGAAGCGCCTTCTGCTCGCCCGTCGAACACTCCGCCGCAGGCACCCCCTTGGCGGCATACACCCCGTAAAGATCGGCGCGATGTGGACCCACCAGAGTGCGACCCGCCACGAGATCACGAAACCGGCTCTCTGCCAGCGCCTCGCGCAGATCGTCAACACCCTCGGGCATTTCGCCCTCGGTCTGAACGAGGTCGAGCTCTGCCACCGGAAAAGCGGTCTCTGTCTGCATCTGTGCCCCCGCCAGAAACGTCAGCGCCCTCTGCCGGTTGGCATGAATCTGCGCCCCCGCATCAGCCATCTGCCGCTCAAGTGCGAGATACCATTGCCCATCTCGCACCTGATCCTTGAGCAAGCGGTTGCGTTCGCGCATCGCCTTGTCATAGGCCAACGCCACGTCGCCATGGGATGGAATGAAGCTCATCGTCATCCGGTCCAGAAAGCGCCGCCGCCCTTCTGCCCCTTCGACCCAGAGCCGATCCATGGCCGGGATCAGCCAGAGCACGCGGGCGATATGGCCGAGGGCAAGCTGCGTCGTGGCCTTGTCGTCGATCCGCACCTGCCGAGCGGTTCCGTCCTCGCACCAGATCTCGACCTCATGCAGCTTGTGTCGCGAGTGGAGCAGGGTTTTCACCTTCCAGCCGATGCTGTCGGGCCGTCGCGCCATATCCTGCGCTGCCGCCCGTCGCAGGCCACGACCGGGCGAGAGAAGCGACACTGCCTCAATCAGATTGGTCTTGCCCGCGCCATTGGGGCCGTAGATCGCCACAGGCAGCGCATCAAGCGAGAACCGCGCCGATTTGTGCGAGCGGAAATGCGAGAGGTTCAGTTCTGACACATAAAGGCCGGGCACTCATCGCCCCTTGATCTTGCCAAAAATACTCCCGCCGGAGGCGCTGACAGACGTCAAACCCGCATTGGCATGACGACATAGACAGCCGTCATGTCATTGCCCTCGCGCATCAGGGTCGGATCGCCGGACGAGTTGAACAGGAATACCGCGTTTTCGCGGTCCACCTGGCTCGCGATTTCCAGCAGATACTTGGCGTTGAACCCGATTTCAAGCCGTTCGTCACCATAGGCGACAGCCAGTTCCTCCTCAGCGGCACCGCTGTCCGGGGCATTGACAGAGAGCACCAGCCGGTCCTCGTCAAGTGACAGCTTGACCGCGCGCGATCGCTCGGAACTGACGGTTGCCACCCGATCCACGGCCCTCGCGAATTCTGCGGCATCGACCTCCATCCGGCGGGTGTTGCCCTGCGGAATGACGCGGGTATAGTCAGGGAAGGTACCGTCGATCACCTTTGACGTCAGGGTAATGTCGGGCGTGGCAAAGCGGATCTTCGTCTCGCTGACGGAGACAGCGATCTTCATCTCGTCATCTTCCAGCAGCTTGCGCAATTCGGCTACGGTCTTGCGCGGCACAATCACGCCCGGCATTTCGGCTGCGCCCTCGGGCAAGTCGGCGTCAATCCGGGCGAGCCGATGGCCGTCAGTCGCAACACAACGCAGCACCCGACCACCATCGCCATCCGCGACGTGGAGATAGACGCCATTCAGGTAATACCGTGTCTCCTCGTTGGAAATCGCAAACTTTGACTTGTCGAAAAGTCGCCGCAATACCGACGCGGGAGCACTGAAATTACTGGCATATTCCGAACTTGCCATCACCGGAAAGTCTTCCTTGGGCAGGGTCGCCAGATTGAAATGCGACCGCCCCGCCTGCACGACCAGACGCCCTGCCGAGCTATCGTCGGTCAGCGTCACCAACGCACCATCCGGCAGTTTGCGCACGATCTCGTGCAGCATCACGGCTGACACGGTGACAGCCCCTGCACGCTCTACTTGGGCGGCGGCTTTGTCCACCACCTCGATATCGAGATCCGTGGCGCGAAACTGCACAGTGTTGCCTTCGGCCTCAATCAGAACATTGGCGAGGATCGGAATGGTGTTTCGCCGCTCGACCACGGACTGTGCCTGCGCCACGGCCTTGAGCAATGGGCCGCGTTCGATGCTGAGTTTCATTCCCTCGCTCCTGTCAGGTGCCGGATTCACGCCGGGAGGGGCACGGTAGCAATTTCCCCCTGCCGCTCAAGTCTTTTGTAGTGTTTTCGGCTGTAATTCCGACAGCGTCAAGAGCGGGAGGGATTGTTCCCAAGGGGATTCGTGGAAACCTGTCAAAGCGTTGCCGATCCACCACCAGGTGCAAGATCGTGGTTGCCGACGAACTTGGAGCGCTTGCTCCGAAAGAGCACTTACGATGGATTGCACTGCACCGGGCGCAGCGGGACATCAGCAACCCTGACGTGATTCAGACCAGGGTTTCCATGGCCTGCTGTTCGCCCACGCCGAAGACCCGCTTGTAACGCGCGATCTCGGCTTCTGGACCGATCGCCTTGCGCGGATTATCGGAGAGTTTGACCGTGGGTCGGCCGTTGGCGGCGACCGCCTTGCAGACAAGAGAGAACGGTGCCAGCGCGTCGTCCGGTGTCAGACCCCGAAAATCGTTCGTCAGCAGCGTGCCCCAACCAAAGGAAGTGCGGACCCGACCAAAAAAGCGGGCATGCAGCGCAAGGATTCGGTCCACGTCGAGGCCATCGGAAAAGATCACCATCTTCTTTCGGGGGTCTTCGCCGCGCGATTGCCACCAACGGATCGCGATCTCTGCCCCTTCCTCGGGCAAACCGGAGTCGATGCGGATCCCGGTCCAGCCGGCCAGCCAGTCGGGTGCGTTTTCGAGAAAGCCACGTGTGCCATAGGTATCGGGCAGGATAATACGCAGATTGCCATCATGTTCCTCATGCCAGTCGGCAAGCACCTTGTAGGGCGCGCGAGCAAGATCCTCGTCATTCTCCGCCAAGGCGGCATAGACCATCGGCAATTCATGCGCGTTGGTGCCGATGGCTTCGAGATCGCGATTCTTGGCGATGAGGCAGTTCGATGTGCCGACAAAGCGTTCGCCCAGACCTTCGCGCATGGCCTGCACGCACCAGTCCTGCCAGAGAAAGGAATGCCGGCGGCGGGTGCCGAAGTCGGCAATGCGCAGCCCGTCCACGGGGCGCAGACGCTTGACCTTTTCCCAGAGTTTGGTCATGGCACGCGCATAAAGCACCTGAAGTTCGAACTTCTTCATGGTGCTCAGCACGGCGCGGGCGCGTAACTCCATCAGCACCGCCAGCGCGGGGATTTCCCAAAGCATGACCTCGGGCCATTTGCCCTCGAAGGTCAGTTCGTATTGTCCGTTATGTGTCTCGAGGTGATAGGGCGGCAGGCGCAGCCCCTCGAACCATTCCATGAACTCCGGTGTGAACATCTGACGCTTGCCATAAAAGGTATTGCCGCGCAGCCACGTGCTTTCGCCGCGACTGAGGGACAGAGTGCGGATATGGTCGAGCTGTTCGCGCAATTCGCCCTCGTCGATCAGGTCGGCGATGCGGATCGACGTGCTCCGGTTGATCAGCGAGAAGGTAACGGTCGTGCCGGGGTGATTGCGAAAAACCGACTGACACATCAGCAACTTGTAGAAATCCGTGTCGATCAGCGAACGGACGATCGGATCCATCTTCCAGCGGTGATTGTAGACGCGCGTTGCGATATCGACCATGGCATGGGCTCCGGCGAGGATGATGCGGGGGTTAAAGCAAAGCCGCGGGAAGCGCGCAAGCGAAACGCTCAGGCAGGATGGGCAAGCGCCGCGACAAGGCGGGACCAGTCCGGTGCCCAGCTGTCATCGGCCCGCTCGGAGAGTCGGATCATCCAGAGATCCATATCGAGGGCGGGCAGGGTGGATTCGAGACTGATCAATCGTGACACTTCCAGATCTGCGCGAACCATGGCGGCGGGTAGCCAGGCCACGCCGATGCCTCGACGGGCATATTCATGCGCCGCAAGGGTCAGCGCGGTTTCGGCGCGGCGACGCAGTTGACGGGAGGGCAGAACCCGAGGCAGGATCGCACGGGCCATGACCTGACCGAGAAAGACGTCGCCCGGGTAGCCGATATAGGGCAAATCGTCCTGCTGCGCAAAGCGTGGGGTCGCGACGGGGATCAACCGCTCCTGACCCAAGGACGCGCGATCAAAGGCGCGGCTGAGGCTGAGCGGCGCAAAATCTGGCGCGGCATAGACGAGGGCGAGATCCGCCTCACCGGACAGCAGGCGCAACAGGCACTCATCACGATTGTCCGACCGCACGCGGACAGCCCGCCCCCCTTGGGCCGTGAGGATGCTCACGATGGCAGGCGAATGGGTGGTGGTTATGGCATGCTGGCACGCCAAAGTCAGGCCGCGTGCGCTGGTGGTCTCGGTGAGGGTGTCACGCAGATGCCGCAATTGCGTGGCGAGGGTGCGGATCTCGGTCAGATGCGCCTCGATATCGGGCAGGAGCGTGATCGGCTTGTGGCGGCGGTCAAAGAGTGGCGCGCCAAGCGCGTCTTCGATGGCGCGCAACCGACGGGTAAAGGCCGATTGGCTGACATGACGCGCCTCAGCGGCGCGTGCCAGCGATCCGCTATCGGAAACGGCAAGGATATCATCCAGCCAATCAAGACGCATGTTGCGTTCCTTGCATAATAGTAAACGAGATTAGCATTAGACTGGCCCATTGTCGCCCCTTATCCTGCGCGTATCGCATGTTAATGGAGGATCCCCCATGCATCTGGCCCGCTATCCCCGTCACTTTCTGGCGCATCTGCCGACCCCACTGGAACGTCTGGATCGTCTGACCAAGGAGTTGAACGGCCCCGAGATCTGGATCAAGCGCGATGACTGCACGGGCCTCAGCACCGGCGGCAACAAGACCCGCAAGCTGGAATTCCTGATGGCCGAGGCGGAATTGCAGGGCGCCGACCTGGTGATGACGCAGGGCGCGACGCAATCCAACCACGCCCGACAAACCGCCGCTTTTGCCGCCAAGATGGGGATGGCCTGTCATCTGCTGCTGGAGGATAGAACAGGGTCTAACAACGCCAATTACAACAATAACGGCAACGTCCTGCTGGATCACATGCATGGGGCGACGACCGAAAAGCGCCCCGGTGGCGGCGACATGAATGCCGAGATGGAGAAGGTTGCAGACAAATTCCGCGCCGAGGGCCGCACTGTCTACACCATCCCCGGCGGCGGATCGAACCCCACGGGTGCGCTCGGCTATGTCAACTGTGCCTTTGAGATGCTGGGGCAGTTCAATGACCGTGGTCTCAAGGTGGATCACATCGTTCACGCAACCGGCAGCGCCGGCACGCAGGCGGGGCTGATCACCGGCCTCAAGGCGATGAATGCGCAAATCCCGCTCTTGGGAATCGGGGTGCGTGCGCCCAAGCCCAAGCAGGAGGAGAATGTCTATAATCTCGCCTGTGCCACGGCTGAAAAACTGGGCTGTGCCGGAGTGGTGCGCCGCGAGGATGTTGTGGCCAATACCGATTACGTGGGCGAAGGCTATGGCATTCCGACACCGGGCGGCATCGAGGCCATCAGGATGTTTGCCGAACTGGAGGCCATCCTGCTTGACCCGGTCTATTCCGCCAAGGGCGCCGCAGGGCTGATCGACCTCATTCGCAAGGGCCATTTCAAGAAGGGTGAACGGATTGTTTTCGTGCATACCGGCGGATCGGTTGCGCTCTTTGGATATGATGCAGCGTTCGATTTTTCGGGCCGCTGGACGGCCTGATTAATTGCTGCCCCAACGCTGCATGGCGAACCCCGCGTTGATGCGGGGTTTTCCATGTCCACCATATCCGCTAAAGCGCTGGAGAACCCGAGATTTGCAAGCGGATGAGCGCGCATGAAATTTACATTGTCCTGGCTCAAAGAGCATCTGGAGACCGATGCGTCGGTGACGGAAATCACAGAGGCCCTGACCGATATGGGGCTGGAGGTCGAGAACGTTTTCGATCCTGCCGAACGGCTCAGGGCGTTTACCATCGGCAAGATTCTCAAGGCTGAACAACACCCCGACGCGGACCGGCTGCGAGTCTGTCAGGTGGCAACCGCAGAAGGCGACACACAGATCGTCTGCGGCGCGCCCAATGCACGTGAGGGGATCACGGTCGTGATTGCCAAGCCCGGTGTCTATGTGCCCGGCATCGACACCACCATCGGTGTCGGCAAGATCCGCGGTGTCGAGAGCCATGGCATGATGTGCTCGGAACGCGAGATGGAACTCAGCGAGGAGCATGACGGCATTATTGAGTTGCCAAGCGGGGAGATTGGCCAAGGCTTCGCGGATTGGCTGGCGATCCATCATCCCGCCAAGGTGGACCCGGTGATCGAGATCGCAATTACCCCGAACCGTCCGGACGCATTGGGGGTGCGCGGAATCGCACTTGATCTGGCCGCCCGCGGTCTGGGCACGATGAAACCCGCGAATACTGTTGATATCGAAGGACAATTCACCTGCCCGATCAGCGTCACGATCGACGAGGACACGGCAACGGGGGGCTGCGAGGTCTTTGCCGGTCGGCTCATTCGTGGCGTGATCAACGGGCCCTCGCCAGACTGGCTTCAGGCACGGCTTCGGGCCATTGGCCTGCGCCCGATCTCGACGCTGGTCGATATCACGAATTTCTTTACCTATGACCGCAACCGACCGCTGCACGTCTTTGACGCCGACAAAGTGACGGGTGATCTTCGGGTGCACCGGACGTTGGGCGGCGAACGGCTCATCGGGCTGGATGACAAGGAATACAGCTTCGAGCCGGGCCATGTCGTCATCTCTGACGACAATGGTATCGAGAGTATAGCCGGGATCATGGGGGGGCTTGCCACCGGTTGCACCCCCGAGACGGTCAACGTGTTTCTCGAGGCGGCAATCTGGGATCATATCCAGATCGCCACCACAGGGCGCGCGCTCCGGATCAATTCCGACGCGCGTTATCGCAATGAGCGGGGCATTGATCCGGCGTTCAACATGGCGGCACTGGATCTGGCGACCCAGATGATCCTGGATCTCTGCGGCGGGGTGCCGTCGAACCGGGTGGTCGCTGGCAAGGTGCCCGATGTCAGCCGTGCCTATCGGCTCGATCCGTTGCGGGTGCAATCGCTGGTGGGAATGGATATTCCAGAGAGCCAGCAGCGTCAGACACTCACGGCTCTCGGCTTCAAGCTGGAGGGCAACATCGCGCATGTTCCAAGTTGGCGACCGGACATTCTGGGTGAGGCTGATCTGGTGGAGGAGGTGGCACGGGTGGCGTCGCTGACGAAACTCGAAGGGCGCCCGATGGCGCGGATGCGGGTTGGCGTTCCCAAGCCGATCCTGTCGCCGATGCAGAAGCGCGAGCAGATCGCGCGGCGGATGACGGCGGGGCTTGGTTATAATGAATGCGTCACCTACAGCTTTGTCGACCAGGCGGCCGCCGCGTTGTTTGGTGGTGGAGAGGCCACGATGCTGGCCAATCCGATCAGTTCCGACATGAGCCATATGCGCCCGGATCTCTTGCCAGGGCTCTTGCAGGCAGCGGCGCGCAATCAGGCGCGGGGCATCACGGACCTCGCAGTTTTCGAGGTCGGGCATGTGTTCTTTGGTGGTGAGCCGGGAGAACAATGCGTGCAAATCAGTGGCTTGCTTGTTGGGCGGACCGGACCAAAGGATGTTCAGGGCATGGCGCGGGGCGTGGATATCTTTGACGCCAAGGCCGATGCAGAGGCCATACTCGCCGCCATCGGTGCGCCCGCCAAGGTGCAGATCCTGCGCGACGGGCCGACGTGGTTCCATCCCGGACGACATGGGCGGATCTGTCTCGGGCCCAAGAAGGTGCTGGGGGTGTTTGGCGAGCTGCATCCGCGCATCTTGCAGGCGCTCGATGTCCGGGGGCCGGCCGTGGCCTTTAGTCTCTATCCTCAGGAAATCCCGCTACCGCGCAAGAGCTCGGCCAACAGAGGTGCCTTGAATATCAGTGACTTGCAGGCGGTCGAGCGCGATTTTGCCTTTATCGTGGCGCGCCATGTCGAGGCGGCGAACCTTGTCGCTGCCGCACAAGGGGCCGACAAGACGCTGATCGAGGACGTCCGGGTCTTTGACGAGTTCGTCGGCGGCACTCTGGGCGAGGGCCTGAAATCGCTGGCGATCACGGTGCGGCTGCAACCGCGTGACAAGACCTTGACCGAGACCGAGATCGAGGCGGTCTCGGCGCGCATCATCGAGAAGGTCTCGGCGGCGACCGGCGGCACCCTGCGCGGCTGAGCGCGTACAGGATGTGCAGGGCGGACGCGGGTTCTGTACGCAAGGCTAAGGCGCACCGGCCGCACACCCGCGCGGGGCGTCAAGGCGGCGTTAACCCGGATGCGACAGGGTGAGGTCAGCCCCAAAGCCCCGGAGACCGCCCGATGATCCAGAGCGTCAACAGCCGCGAGATCCGCTCCAACTTTCGCGCCTATCTCGATCACGTGCTGACCACCGGCGACCGGGTGCTGATCTATCGCCACGGCAAGGAGGTGGCGGCCCTGGTCTGCCGCGAGGATCTGAACGCCCTCGAAGCGGCGACAGGCCGCAACGAACGGCTGATGGAACACCGCCACCGCGAGGCGATGGAACGGATCAGGGTGATGAAGGGGGAGATGCGGTGAGGGGGGGTGCTTTGCAGTCTGCATCAACTTTAGCGGTGCGGAGGAACTGAGCGACTACCGGCTGGCGCCGGTAGGATCGGCGATGTGCTGTTCAAGGTACTAAACTGTCGATGCGAGTACGCAAATTGCTGCTATGCTGAAACGTCCGTTACCGTAGCTAAAAGCTCCAATCTTCGCGCTCCATGAAGCCTTCAAGCGAAACGCAGTCAATCTTGAAGTGTTCGCAAATATTCGGGATTTTCGCACCGTTCTTCGGCTTTCCTTCGATTGTGACAACTGTGGCTTCAAGAACAGCAGCCCGAGCAATCACGAAAGGATCGGCGTTTTTTCCACCCTTGAGCAGTTTCTTCTGCTCGATGACCTGCTGGAAGTGTCGCACCGCAAAAATCTTTGACACGAACGCGCCTTCCTCTGCAGCCGGTGATGGAAAGAGAGGTTTCTGGCCCTTGGCCCAATCCCGGAGTGTCGCTACGGGGCCATCCTCTATCTCCCGAGCAACTTCGCGCGTCGCGGTAATAGAACCGGCTTGGACCAAGCTGTCGAACTGACCCCAGAGCGTGGGGAACCTTCCCCGGTAATAATTCCGAAAAAGTTGAGAAAAGGCACTGGTGTCAAAAATGTAGCTCAAACAGCTCTCCGAGAAAAGTATTCTTCGAGCCTGGTTAGGTTCCGCGGCTTGGTATCGAGATAGTCGGCAAGCTGATCGGCGTCGATCTTGCTTTGGTAGAACCGCTGGAAAGCGCGGGTAATATACTCGTCGCCCAGATAGGCGATTTTGGTGTTGTACGGGTTGCCGCCCGGTGCCACTTTCTTTTGCTGGTTCCACCGTCTGACCACAGCGCTATAGTCGTCGCTCGTGATCAGGCTTCGGTCAAGAAACTTTCGATAGATTGCCTCTCGGCTGACGCTGAACAGGCGCGCAATTTCGCTTGCCGTTGCTTCATTCGGCTCCAGCCCTGCAAATGCTTGTTCAAACGCGCGTTCGGGCACAAGGAGCCGCGCTGCAAGGCGGTTACATATGACCTCTATCCGCTGATCATCTTGCGGAAGAGCGTCGATATAGTGGTCGTCGGGCGTATCGACCCCGCTCGTATGAAACAAAAGATGTGCAAGTTCATGAAACAAAGTGAAAATCTGGCGGGTCTTTGTCGTCGTGTTGTTCACGTAGATAATTGGGAATTCATCGTGATACAGGCAGAAACCTGAGAAGCCTTCTGCTCGGAATTGGTCCTTAAAAACGTATACCCCCGCTTCGAAGAATGCGCGGCGCCAGTGCTTTAAGGCGGCGTCGGAATCGGCCCATGCGAATTGCGCTTCTAGCGTCACGCCGAGGTATTCCCGAACCGTCCGCGCAATTTCGTCCACGTTGTCGCTGGACTTGAAGGCAAGGTCACGGGTGATGAGCCGTGAGGCTGCGTTGCGTCCCTGATAGAGTTCCTCAAGTCCGATCTGAAACGACCTTGCCTTGCGCAGTAGCAGACGAACACGAGGTGGAATCTGCTCAAGCTGCTCTGGACCAAGCGTGCGGAACGTTTCATCGATTGAAGGAAGGTCCGGCGGCTCAGGGAAGAAGAAAACGGCCACTGGCACTTTGAATGTATCGGCCAGCCTTTCAAGTTGTGGGTAGCTTGGCGCGGAATCTCCTGATTCCCACGAGGCAATCTTGCGGAAGTCCTGTTCCGCCGCTTCAAGGGAAAAACCCGCTCGTTCCCGAGCCCATTTTACGACGGCTGGAGTAATTGGCATCGAATCATTTGGCATGTTCAGAACCCTCCGCCTCTTTCTCGTCGTACTTGGTTAAAAATTCGGCAAGAGCATTGCGTCGCTACTCCAATCCTTTGAATCAGGAACGGCCTGCAGAAGCAAGATCAACGTCTTTATCTGCGCCTCGGCACCCTCCATATAGAGCGCAACCTTCAGCAGAGATGGCTCATGACGGGCCTTTGCCTCTCAGAAGATGGAAGATCGGCTCATAGCCCCCCCTCAATGCGCCTCCGCCCAGTTCGCGCCATGACCTGCATCAACAACCAAAGGCACGTCGAGGTGGATGGCGGGGTGGGCGGCGGTTTGCATGATGTCGCGGGCGGTCTCGATGACGCGATCGACCGCGTCTTTCTCGACCTCGAAGATCAGCTCGTCATGGACCTGAAGCAGCATCTTGCAGGGCAGGCCGTCAATCGCGGCGGGCATGCGGATCATGGCACGGCGGATGATGTCGGCGGCGGTGCCCTGAATCGGCGCGTTGATCGCGGCGCGGCGCGCGAAGCCGGCGCGCGGACCCTTGGCCGCGATCTCTGGTGTGTGGATTTTCCGCCCGAACAGGGTCTGAACGTAGCCATGCTCCTTGGCAAAGGCGGTGGTGGCATCCATGTAATCCCTGATCCCGGGAAAACGCTCGAAGTAGCGGTCGATGAAGCCCTGCGCCTCGGCGCGGGGGATGCGCAGGTTGCGCGCGAGGCCAAAGCCCGAGATGCCGTAGATCACGCCGAAATTGATCGCCTTGGCCCGGCGGCGGATCTCTGGCGTCATCTGGTCGAGGGGCACGTTGAACATCTCGCTGGCGGTCATGGCGTGGATGTCCTGGCCCGCGCGGAACGCCTGTTTCAGGGCGTCGATGCGCGCCACATGGGCGAGGATCCGAAGCTCGATCTGGCTGTAATCGAGACTGACAAGACGGTTTCCGGGAGCCGCGATAAAGGCCTCGCGGATGCGGCGGCCTTCCTCGGTGCGCACGGGGATGTTTTGCAGGTTGGGATCGGTCGAGGCGAGGCGGCCGGTATTGGCGCCGGTTTGCAGATAGGAGGTATGGACGCGGCCTGTCTCGGGGTCGATATGATCCTGAAGCGCATCCGTGTAGGTGGATTTCAGCTTGCTGAGTTGCCGCCAGTCAAGCACCCGGGCGGGCAATTCATGCTCGGTGGCGAGATCTTCGAGCACGTCGGCACCGGTGGCGTAGGCGCCGGTCTTGCCCTTTTCACCGCCCGGCAGGCCCATTTCGTCAAACAGAATCTCGCCGAGCTGCTTGGGGCTGCCGACATTGAAACTGTGGCCCGCGAGCGCGTGGATCTCAGACTCTAACGCAGCCATTTTCTGTGCAAATTCACCCGACATGGCGCGCAGCGTGGCCCGATCCACGAGGATGCCATGGCGCTCCATCTGCGCCAGCACCGGCACCAGGGGCCGCTCGAGCGTCTCATAGACCGTGGTGACGCGGGCGCGGTGCAGTTGCGGCTTGAAGGTGAGCCAGAGGCGCAGGGTGATGTCGGCATCTTCGGCGGCGTATCTCACCGCCTCCGCGACCGGCACGCGGTCGAAGGTGACGGCGGATTTGCCGGAGCCCAGCAGCGACTTGATCGGGATCGGGCTATGATTCAGGTAGCGCTCTGACAGCGTGTCCATGCCATGCCCGTGCAAGCCGGAATGGAGCGCATAGGACATCAGCATCGTGTCGTCGATGGGGGTGACGCGCAACCCGTGGCGGGCAAGAACCTTGGCGTCATATTTCATGTTCTGACCAATCTTGAGGATGGCGTCGTCCTCGAACAGGGGCTTGAGCGCGGCCAGCACATCGGGGCGCGGCCATTGCCCTGCGGCCAGCCGGACAGAGCCAAAGAGATCGTCGGCCGCGCCATCCTTGTGGGTCAGAGGGATATAACAGGCCTCGCCGGGGGCGGTCGCGAGCGAGATGCCCACCAGATCGGCCTGCATCTCGTTGAGCGAGGTGGTCTCGGTATCGACCGCCACATAGCCTTGCGCCCGGATCCGGGCAATCCAGGCGTTGAGGGTATCGATGTCCTGAATATGCACGTAAGATTCAGGCTCTATTGCAGGCCAATCGGGAGATATCACCGCCTCTTCGCCGGCCGGTATCGAGACCGGCTCGGGGATCGCCGGGGGCTCTCGACCCAACGCCTCGGCGATGCGCCTCGACAGGGTGCGGAATTCCATGCGGGCGAGGAAATCAAGCAGTCTGTCGGGATCGGGATCGCGCAGTTCGAGATCGTCGAGGGTAAAATCGAGCGGCGTCTTGCAATCGAGTTGCACCATCCGCTTTGACATCTCGATCTGGGCGCGGTTCGCGATCAGCGCCTCGCGGCGCTTGGGTTGCTGGATCTCATGCGCGCGGTCGAGCAGATCCTCGAGCGAGCCGAAATCGTTGATCAGGAGCGCGGCGGTCTTGATTCCGATGCCGGGCGCGCCGGGCACATTGTCCACGCTGTCGCCGGCGAGCGCCTGCACATCGACCACGCGGTCCGGGTTCACGCCGAATTTCTCACGCACGCCGTCCACATCAATGCGGCGGTTCTTCATCGCATCGAGCATCTCGACGCCACCGCCGACAAGCTGCATCAGATCCTTGTCCGACGAGATGATCGTGACGCGCCCGCCCCGTTCTCGTGCCTGACATGCCAGCGTGGCAATGATGTCATCGGCCTCGAACCCCTCGATTTCCTCGCAGGCGATGTTGAAGGCGCGCGTCGCCTCGCGGGTGAGCGGCATCTGCGGGCGCAGATCCTCTGGCATCGCCTCGCGGTTGGCCTTGTAGGCGGGATAGAGATCGTTGCGAAAGGTATGACTGCCCTTGTCGAAGATCACCGCCAGATGGGTCGGCGCGTCGGAGCCATTGTTGCCCTCGACATAGCGTTGCAGCATGTTGCAGAAACCCGCGACCGCCCCGATCGGCAGGCCGTCGGATTTGCGGGTGAGCGGCGGCAGGGCGTGATAGGCACGAAAGATGAAGGAGGAGCCGTCGATCAGATGGAGATGGCACCCCTTGCCGAATGATGTGTTCATGATGTCCTGATCCCTGATCGCAACCCTGCCCGCATGGTATTGCCACGAAGGACGATCGGCTTCTACCCGCTTTGTGCGGATCCGGCGCAGGGGGCCGGGTCTGGCGCGGCACGCTCGGCCGCGATCAACCGGGTGAGGAGGCGGCGATCCACCCGGCCCAGAACGGCCGTTCGGCCCACCACCAGAGCCGGCGTGCCGATGAAACCGAAGCGCCGGGCCAGTGCGGCGGTCGTGGCAAGCTCTTGGGTGACGGCGGAAGTTTTCATGTCCTGCAAGAGGCGTTTCGGGTCTATTCCGGCCTTTTGTGAAAGATTGGACAGATAGTGAGGGGTTGGCAGAATGGGCGATCCCATCATGCTGTGGTGAAAGAAATCATAGGCCCCCTGCGCCCGCGCCGCCAGCGCGGCGCGGGCCGCGATGACGGAGGCCTGACCGAGCAACGGCAATTCATGCCAGGTGATCTCTGCCGCCTGTTCCCGGTCCAACCTCTGCAAAAGCGGGCTGACCACACGGCAATAGACGCAACGGGAGTCGCCGAAATAGGCGATCTGTGGCACATCCGGGCGGGCGGTCGAGAAAAGCTGGGTGCAGAGGGCCTCTCGCGGCAAGGCAATCTGTTGGGCGCCATCAAGACCGGCAAAGACCAGATCCCCGGCAGAGGCAGGCCCGCCCGCGAGGCGCCGAAAGCCGGGAAGCGCCGCAATCGGCTCGAATTTCAGGTCAGGCTCCAGCAGGCGCCGCAACCCGGCGGCACTGCCATAGGCGGCGGCGATCACGGCCGCGCCGGTTGCCAGCCGCAAAGCCGCCCGGCGCGTCAGCATCGGGGGGCGAGGGAAATCAGACCTTGCCCTCGAAATCGCGGTGAACGATCTTGGCGTCGCAATAGGGGCATTCGACATAGCCCTTGTCCTGCGGAATCTGCAACCAGACGCGGGGATGCCCCAGCGCGCCTTCACCGCCGTCACAGGCCACACGATAGCTGTCAACAATACGGATTTCGGGGGCCTGCGTGACCATCGGGACGTTTCCTTTTGCGGTGTAGTGCCCTAGGAGTATGGGGCAAGGCAACGTGGGGGACAAGAGCAGCATGGCGGCTAATGCCATCGAAATCCGGGGTCTGACCAAGATCTATGGCGGCGGACGGCACGGCCCGGAAAGGCACGCGCTGAGAGGCATCGACCTTGATATTCCGCAAGGCGCGGTCTTTGGTCTGTTGGGACCGAATGGTGCGGGCAAATCGACGCTGATCAATATTCTGGCAGGTCTGGTGATCAAGACCGCCGGTCAGGTCACGATCTGGGGGTTTGATCAGGACCGGAACCCGCGCCAGAGCCGCGCCTCGATCGGGGTGATGCCGCAGGAGTTGAACCTTGATCCGTTCTTTACCCCGCGCGGCGCGCTGGAAGTGCAGGCCGGCCTCTATGGTGTGCCGCGCCGTCAGCGCCGGAGTGACGAGATCCTGCGGATGATCGGGCTGGAGGACAAGGCCGAAGCCTATGCCCGCACCCTGTCGGGTGGAATGCGGCGGAGACTGCTTCTGGGCAAGGCGCTGGTGCATCATCCGCATGTTCTGGTGCTCGACGAGCCGACGGCGGGTGTCGATATCGAATTGCGCCAGATGCTGTGGGAAAACATGCGCAGGCTCAATCACGAAGGCATGACGATCATCCTCACCACGCATTATCTTGAGGAAGCCGAGGCAATGTGCGACGAGATCGCGATCCTTGATCTGGGGCAACTGGTGGCGCGTGACAGCACTGCAAATCTGCTGGGGCGGCTCGATGCCAAGACGATGATCCTTCAGCCCGATGGTCCGGTTCAGACTCTGCCCGAAGGCGTCGGGATGGAGGTGTCGCAACGCGGTGACGGCGCTCTGGTGATTCGCTACCACGCGCGCGAAACCCCGGCCGATGCCGTGCTGAGCGCGGTGCGCCGCGCGGGGATCACCATCCGCGATGTGAAAACCGAACAGGCGGATTTGCAGGATGTGTTTCTGGACCTGACACGTCGCCGCTAAGCCGCTTTGCCCCAGCCTTCGGACTGCATCTCGCGCAACCGGCTGGCGGTACGCGCAAATTCGAACGAGCCCTCGCCCTCGAGATAGAGATAGTCCGGCGCGGCGGCCGCCGAGCAGATGAGCCGCACGCGCGCCTCGTAGAGCGCATCAATGAGGGTGACAAAGCGCCGGGCCTCGTTGAAATTGCTGCGTCCGAGTTGGGGAATGTCCTCGAGGATCAGCACCCGCGCCGCCGAAGCGAGGGCGAGATAATCGGCAGGTCCGAGCGGTTTGCCGCAGAGGTCATAGAATGTGGCCCGTGCCACCCCGTTGTGAAAGCCCGGAATCTCGACCCGGCGGGCATTCACGATGAGGCAATGCGGGCTGCTCTGCCCGCCGGTCAGATCTTGCCATATCGTCTCTATTTCGACGCGAACTGCATCATTCAGCGGGGTGAAATAGCTTGGATTGCCTGCCAGTTGATCTTGTCTGTAATCCGTCGGACCAGCCATTTCCCGGACGACCATGCGGTCCTTGAGCAACGCGAGAAAGGGCAGGAAGAGTTGCCGGTTGAGACCGTTCTTGTAGAGATCGTCCGGCACGCGGTTGGAGGTTGTGACCACCACCACGCCTGCCGAAAACAGGGCCTCGAAGAGGCGCCCGACGATCATCGCATCGGTGATATCGGTGATCTGCATCTCGTCAAAGGCCAACAGGCGCACGGACTTTGCCACCTCCGCAGCGACCGGAGCGAGAGCATCGGCCACACCGCGGGCGCGAGCAGCGTGCAGCCCGACATGCATCTCCTGCATGAAGGCGTGAAAATGCACACGACGGTTGGGCACGTTCAGGCTCTGGACAAAGAGATCCATCAGCATGGACTTGCCCCGCCCGACCCCGCCCCAGAGATAGAGCCCCTTGGGCGGCTCTGGCGCACGGCGAAACCAAACGCCCCTCTCGACGCTGACGAGCCCGGCGCGGATCCGCTCGAATTCCGGCAAGACCGCCTCTTGTGCGGGATCGCGGACGAGTTGCCCCTTTGATACGAGGCGCGCGTAGAGGTCGGTCAGCATTTCCATGCTCTCCCGCATAGCGCGCCGCAGCGCAGGGGAAAAGTGCGAATGCTGTGGTTAGAACCGGGTGGCGAGTTTCTTCATCACGCTGACAAGATCGGCACTGATCCCCGGCTCTGACAGGGCATGGCCGGCGACGGGGATCATCCGCAGATCGCATTTCGGCCAAACTTCGGCAATCCGGTGCGCGGTCGCAGGCGGGCAGATCATGTCAAAGCGGCCCTGCACGATGGTGCCCGGAATATGGGCAATCTCGCCCATCCGGGCAAGGATCTGCCCGTCATGGTCGAGAAAACCACGATGGGTGAAATAGTGATTCTCGAGCCGAGCAAAGGCGCGGGCGTAATCGGCGGGGCTATCGCCGCCGACGCCGGTAGAATGAACGGTCGCGAGCGCGTTCTCCCAGGCGGACCAGGACTTGGCGAAGGAGATTTCCTCGTCAAGCTGACCCGAGAACAGCCGTTTGTGATAGGCGGCGATCATGTCGCCCCGTTCCTGTTGCGGGATCGGGGCACAAAACCGCGACCAGGTTTCGGGCCAGAACGCCCCCGCGCCACCGCCATAGAACCAGGTCAGTTCTGCTTCGGTCATGGTGAACACGCCGCGCAGGACGAGATGCAGCACACGCTCGGGATGCGTCTGGGCATGGATCAGCGCCAGAGTCGCGCCCCAGCTTCCGCCAAAGACGATCCAGTGCGCGATGCCAAAGGTTTCACGGATCCGTTCGATATCTGCCACCAGATGCCATGTCGTATTCGCCTCGACGCTGGCATGTGGGGTCGAGCGACCACAGCCGCGCTGATCGAAGAGGATGATCCGATAGATTGCGGGATCGAAATAGCGCCGCATCGCAGGGCTGGAGCCGCCACCGGGGCCACCATGCAGCACGATCACCGGCAAGCCGTCGGGTTTGCCGGACTGTTCGACATAAATGGAATGGCCATCGCCCACGTCCATCATGCGCCGGTCAAACGGTTCGACCGGCGGATAAAGATACTGCACTGCGCTTTTATGGCCCGAGACTTTGTCCATGACGATCCTATATAACGCGCCAGACCCATTGAGCCACATGGAGACAGGAATGCAAGCCGCGCAGAGCACGATCGACCCCGCCGAGGTTGCCAAATTCGAGGCGATGGCGGCCGAATGGTGGGATCCGAACGGCAAGTTCAAGCCGTTGCACATGCTCAATCCCTGCCGTCTGGATTATATCACGGCGCAAATCGCGGCTGAGTTCGAGCGCGATCTTGGGCACCGCGCAGCGTTTGCGGGGTTGCGTGTCCTTGATATCGGCTGTGGTGGTGGGCTTCTGAGCGAGCCCATGGCACGTCTGGGGGCCAATGTGGTGGGCGCGGATGCCGCGCCGCGCAACATTCCCGTGGCGCAGGTCCATGCCGCGCAGTCGGGGCTCGATATCGACTATCGTCACACCACCGCCGAGGACATGGCAGCGGCGGGCGAGCAATTCGACGTGGTGCTGAACATGGAAGTGGTCGAGCATGTGACCGACCCGCTGGCCTATCTGACGGCCTGTCAACGCTTGTTGCGTCCCGGCGGGCTGATGCTCTGTTCCACCATCAATCGCAACGCCAAGAGCTATGCCATGGCGATCCTGGGCGCGGAATATGTCATGCGCTGGCTGCCGAAGGGCACGCATGACTGGGCCAAGTTCATCACCCCCGACGAATTATATGAACTGCTCCGTCAGGCGGGTCTCGACCCGGTGGATCGCAAGGGATTCGTGTTCAATCCTGTGACCTGGCAATGGCGGCTGTCGGATCGCGATCTGAGCGTGAATTACGTGACCGCGAGCGTGAAACGCGGCTGAGGATCAGTTTTCCAGCCGGACCCGCAATTCGCGCAGCACCGGCAGGCTGGCGCGCACGCGGTCCTCGCCCAGATCGCGGATAAGATCCGAGACCATCGGCGTGATCGCGGAAATCGCGGCGTCGCGGGCGGCGCGACCCGAGGGGCTGATCGCCACCATCTTGCGGCGAGCATCGTCCCAGTCGGGGCGGATATGGACATAGCCCGCCCATTCCAGCTTGGTCAGCGTGTTGGTCATCGCCCCGCGCGTGACATGAAAGCTTTTGGCCAGTTGCGCCGGGCTGCGTTCATCGCCGATCCGCGCCAGATGATTGAGCACCGAGAAATGCGAAATCTCCATCCCCTTGGGCAACACGCGGCTGAGCCGGTTGCGGATCAGTTGCTCATTGGTGAGAATTTCGCTGAACAGCGCCACCGCGAGGGAATTGCTGGAGGTATCGGTCATTCAGGGCCCGTCGAACTCTCGGTCATGGCGCAGCGAAGGCACGCGGCCTCTTGCTTGTGCCACTTCCGAGGGGTCGAGATCAACCATCACAATGCCGTGATCAGCACCGCCATCAGCCAGAATCTCGCCCCAGGGCGCAATGACCATGCTGTGACCATGGGTCTTGCGGATGCGCCCGGCGCGCACGGCATGGGTGCCGGTCTGCGCCGGGGCAAGGACGAAACAGCCGTTTTCGATGGCGCGGGCGCGCAGCAAGGTCGCCCAATGCGCAGCGCCAGTGACATGCGAAAAGGCGGCTGGCACGCTGAGAAAGGTCGCTCCGGCCTGCGCCAGACGGCGATAGAGATGCGGAAAGCGAATGTCGTAGCAGATCGTCATCCCAAGCCCGCCCCAAGGGGTTTCGGCCAGCACGGCGCGCGTGCCGGGACGAAAGCCGTCGGATTCACGATAGGTCTCCTCGGGCGTCACATCGACATCGAACATGTGGATCTTGTCATAGCGCGCCCGGATCGCACCGTCAGGGCCAATCAGGAACGAGCGGTTGGCGAAGCGGCCACCCGGATCATCGGTCTTGAGCGCGAGTGAGCCGATCAGGAGCCAGATCCCAGATCTGGCGGCCTTGTCACGTAATTGGGCCAGAACAGGGTCTGATTCTTCGGGAGCAAGCACGGCACGTTGATGCGCACGGCTACCCGAGACACAGTTGCTGACCTCTGGCGTCAGGATGAACTGGGCGCCCTGCGCGGTGGCCCGATCCATCATGTCGCCGATCACTGCGAGGTTTTCGGCCGGGTCATCGCTGCTGGTGAGTTGCAACAGGGCCGCCCGCAGCAACCTCATTTATGCAAGAGCGTGTCGAGTTTGCCCGCGCGCTCTAGTGCATAGAGATCGTCATAGCCACCGACATGGGTGTCGCCAATGAAGATCTGCGGCACGGTGTGGCGACCGCCTGCGCGCTTCATCATCTCGGTCTTTCGCGCCGGCTGCGCCAGCACGTTGACCTCTGAGAAATTGACGCCCTTTTGTTTCAGGAGTTTCTTGGCCGCGTGGCAATACCCGCAGAGCGGGGAGACATAGAGTTCGACTGGTTTCATGATTGCGGATTCCCGAGAGCTGATGTTCGGGAACTTAGGCATCCTTGGCGGCGCGCGCCAGTGTCAGAATGCGAACATCCCGAGCGCCCGCCGAATGACAAGCCTGCGCCGCCGCAGACAGGGTCGCCCCGGAGGTCATCACATCGTCGATCAGCAGGATCGTGCGCCCGATCAACAGGGTCAGGCGCCGGGGGTGGGGACGGATCGCATCGCTCAGCATCGCATGGCGCGCCTCAACGCCCAGCCCCTTGAGGCTGTGGGTGCGTTTTGGCCGGATCAGAAGGTCAGGACAAACCGGTAGCCCTGTTGCCGCCGCCACGCCCTGCGCCAGAAGCGCCGATTGGTTGAACCGGCGCTTGAGCATCCGTAGCCAGTGCAACGGCACCGGCGCGATCAGCATGTCTGAGGTAAGGAGGGGTGCGGCTGCGCGGGCCATCCAGCGCGCCGCCGGGTGCACGATATCATGCCGATCCCCATGTTTCAGCGCCAGCACGAGCTTGCGCCCGTTCTCGTGATAACGCAGGGCCGCGCGTCCGCGCGACCAAGGCCGGGCATTGCTGAGACAATCATCGCAGTATTCGACCGCTTCGGATTCATCACCCGGCAAAGGCACACCGCAGGCATCGCATACCAGACCGGAAATGAAGGGCGTATCGCGCCAACAGGGACCGCAAAGGCCAAAATCGGTCGCGACCGACGCACCGCAGAGGGTGCAGCGCGGCGGATAGATGAGGTGAACCGCTGTTTGAAAAGCTGCGCTCGGCATTCTATTCTCCTGCTCATGAGCCAGACCCCGCTGACGGACCGCCCCGCCCTTCTTCGCAACCGCGCCCGCGCCCGGCGCGCCCCGGCCCTGTTCCTGCACGAGATCGCCGCCGATGAGATCGAGGATCGTCTCAGCATGGTTAACAAATCCTTTACCGCGCCCGCCGTGGTGAGCGGATTTGCAGATTTCTGGCAGCCGCGCTTTCCTACGGCTCGGGTGATCGCGGATGACGATATCCTTGCGTTGCAGCCCGGCGCGCATGACCTGGTGATCCATGCGCTCTGTCTGCATTGGGCGAGTGATCCGGTCGGGCAACTGATCCAGATGCGCCATGCCATGAAACCCGACGGGCTGATGCTGGCGGTGCAGTTCGGCGGCAGCACATTGTCGAACCTGCGCGCCGCCCTGGCGCAAGCCGAAGCGGATCTCACCGGGGGTCTTTCGCCGCGCGTGCTGCCGATGGGCGAAATCCGCGATCTGGGCGCGCTGTTGCAGCGGGCCGGTTTTGCCCTTCCCGTCGCGGACAGCCTGCGGCTGACGACCAGCCATGCCAACCCGCTGGCGCTGATGCGCGACCTGCGCGCGATGGGCGAAGGCAATGCGATGACGCGGCGCACGCGCCGGTTCACAAGACGGCGTGTGCTGGAGCGCGCCTGCGACATTTACAGCGAAACCTTTGGCACGGGAGATGGACGTGTGCCCGCGACATTCGAGTTGGTTTTCCTGACCGGATGGGCCCCGGATGCCAGCCAGCCACAGCCCCTGCGCCCCGGATCGGCCGCCGCCCGGCTGGCGGACGCGCTGGACACGGCGGAAAACCCGCTGAAAGATTGACCTCTTGGCCATAACCTTTATGTCTCGTCTGTCCCAAGACAGCAAGGAATGACCCGACAGATGCTCGATGCCAGCCGCGATGCCGCTCGTCCCGCCCATGCGCCAGCCGACCACCCGCCTGTGCCGCGCCGGAGAACCGGCGTGTTGCTGGCCAATCTTGGGACGCCGGACAATTATGACTATTGGTCGATGCGCCGCTATCTCAACGAATTCCTGTCAGACCGGCGGGTGATTGATTACAGCCCCTGGAAATGGCAGCCGCTCTTGCAGCTCATCATCCTGAGCAAGCGCCCGTTTACCAGCGGACAGGCCTATCGATCGATCTGGAACGAGGAAAAGGGCGAGAGCCCGCTCATGTCCATCACCCGCGCCCAAACCGCGAAAATGGCCGAAGCGATGCAGGCGCGCTATGGCGATCAGGTCATGGTCGATTTCTGCATGCGCTACGGCAACCCCTCAACCAAATCGAAGGTGCGGGCGATGGTCGAGGCCGGCTGCACCCGGATCCTGTTTTTCCCGCTTTACCCACATTATGCGGGGGCCACATCCGCCACCGCGAACGATCAGTTCTTTCGCGCCCTGATGGAAGAGACCTGGCAGCCGGTTGCCCGCGTGGTAGAACCTTATTTCGACGCCCCGCTCTATATTGAGGCGCTCGCCCAATCCGTCGAGCGCGCCTATGCCCGCCTCGAAACCCGGCCCGAAATTCTGGTCGTCTCCTATCACGGAATGCCAAAGCGTTATCTGATGAAGGGTGATCCCTATCATTGCCAGTGCCAGAAGACGACGCGCCTGCTGAAGGAGCGGCTGGGTTGGGCAGAGACCGAGATCACCACCACGTTCCAGTCGGTCTTTGGCCCCGAGGAATGGCTGAAACCCTACACGGTGGACGAGGTGGCGCGGCTCGCCAGCGTCGAGGGCAAGAAACGAATCGCCGTCATGGCGCCGGCCTTTTCCGCCGATTGCATCGAGACGCTGGAAGAGATCAACGAGGAAATTCGCGAGAGTTTCGAGGAAGCGGGGGGCGAGGAATTCACCTATATCCCCTGCCTCAATGACGATGACGCTCATATTCGGGCGTTGAGCGCGATCGTCGAAAGCAATCTTGCAGGTTGGGTGGCGTGAGCCGGACAACAAAAAAGGCAGCGGTAAACCGCTGCCTTTCTCTCTGATAGTCGAAACTGATCAGTTAGCAGCGATCGCGATTGCCACAACGGCCAGCAGCGCCAGCGGCACCCAAATGGCTGCGGAAGACGAGCTTGCGTTGGTTTCTTCGACGATCACCGGGGCTTCGATCACAGGCTCGGACAGGTTGCCGGCGAAAGCGGTCGATGCTGCGGCGCTCAGAGCGACCGCGAGAACGAGTTTTTTCATTTTATCCTCCAGATATTGGCCTGAATCTACTTTCAGCAGTCCAGGCAGTAAAGACGTTACCTCGTAACCTCTCTCAAAGCAGCAATTTCGTCTAATTGCAAATGTAACTTGGGTGTTTCGCCGAAAATGTGGCCGGTTTTTCGTCAAATTAGCAACACCTGCGTTCCAACCTTTGTCATGCCGAACAGTTCGGCGATATGTTCGTTGTAAAGACCGATGCAGCCATTGGATGATCGCCGCCCGATCTTGCGCGTATCATGCGTGCCGTGGATGCGATAATAGGTCCAACTCAGATAAAGCGCATGTGTTCCCAAGGGGTTGCTGGGACCGGGTTCGATATAGGCGGGCCATTCGGGGTTTCGTTTGAGCATCGAAGGTGTCGGCCGCCAACTCGGCCCTTCGACCTTGCGCACGACCGCAGTGCGGCCTCGGCGCGTCAGATCCTCGGATTGCGGCACAGAGGAGGGGTAGAGTTTGTATGTGCTGCGATCCTCGCTCCAGAAATGCACGGCGCGCGAATCGATATCGACAAGGATCGCGCCATTCTTGAGAGTCGAGAAATACGGCTCCCAGTGCAGGCTGCGGAAACTGGAGATATTGCGGCGAACCGATTCCGTGACGTCACGCTCTATCTCGACTGATCCCGCGCCATCTACTGCGCGCGCAAGCGTCGGAGCACAGAGCAGAGCCGCAGACCCCGCGACAAAGGCGCGTCTATTCCATGGTCTGATGATATCAGGCGCCATCATTCATTCTCCATCGCGGATAACCAACTACTGAGACAGTATATTGCACGAAGGACGCAGTCGCAATTCAAACGACATGAGCATGGCAAAGATGTGCGCATGCGGGTTTGTATCACAACAGAAGCCGGGCTAAAGCGGGAACCGCAACATTATCGGGTGGTTTGGCATCATGGCGCGTCTCTTTGGTCTCCTGTTCCCTCTTTTGCTGGCCCTCGCGGCTTGCGCGGCACCGCCACAACCGCCGCAAATGGGCCCGGACGGCAAGCCACTGCCACGGGTTTACAGGATTCCGGCGAACCAAACCTCTGAAATCCAGTTCCGGATTCTTGATTCGGTCAACACCCTGCGTCAGGCCGCCGGTCAGCCGCCCGTTGCGCTTGATTCGCAGTTGACCGCCGCGGCGGCGACCCATTCGCGGGACATGTCGGTGCAGAGCCGGCCTTGGCATTTCGGCTCTGACGGTTCCTCGCCAATCGACCGGGCGCGGCGCGTGGGCTATCAGGGCGAACTGGTGGGCGAGGCGATTTCGGAGACCTACGAGACCGAACTCGAGACGCTGGCCGCCTGGATGGAGGATCCCGGCACACGCCGCGTGCTGCTGTCGGCCGAGGCGCGCAAGATGGGCTTTTCCTGGGAGCAGGAGCGGAACGGCAAGATCTGGTGGACGCTGGTCATGGGCAGCTGATCACGCATTGAGCGTGATCGGCGTGCCGTCGCGGACCATGGCATAGATATCCTCTATCTCGCGATTGGAGACGGAGATGCATCCCGCCGTCCAGTCCGGGGTGAGCACGGCGAATGCGTTGGGCTCGCCATGGATGAAGATGTCGCCGCCGGGGCTCTTGCCGATCGACCGGGCGTAGGCGATGTCAGCCTCGTTGGGATAGGAAATGCCCAGCGAAAGGTGAAAGGAACTGTTGGGGTTGCGCCGGTCGATGACATATTCGCCTTCGGGCGTCTTGCCGTCACCCTCCAATTCCTTGTGCCCCTCAGGCGCGGAGCCGAGATTGACCTTGTAGGATTTCAGCACCCGGTCGTAATGCAGCAGATGCATCTCGCGCGCGTTCTTGTTGACGATGATGCGCGTGACCTCGGGGCCGCGATAGGTGCGGAACTTTGAATTGCTGGCACAGCCCGACAGCGCGAAGATGCCCGCCAGAAGCGTGAAACGTCGTGTCAGTCTCATGTGGATTACCGTCTCACTGCCGATACGTCTTTTGGGAGGAGATTACACCAGATTCCGGCCTCGCCGGAAGCGGTTTTTCGGGAATCACAAAGGATTTAGCGTGAAACCGGCCACCAGTTCGACATGCGCCGACCAACGGAACTGATCAACGACACGCAGCGGACCCATCACATAACCCTGCGCCAAAAGCGTCTTTGCATCGCGGGCAAAGGTGGTGGGATTACAGGAAACATAGGCGAGCCGGGGCAGGCGGGCACGGGCGATTTCGGCAATCTGCGCCTCGGCGCCGGCGCGCGGTGGGTCGATGACGGCGGCATCGAAGCGCGCCAGGTCGCCAGGCAAAAGCGGACGGCGAAACAGATCGCGGGCCTCGGTCGTAACGGTCTTGAGGCCTTGGCTCTTTCTCCAGCCACGGTCGAGCGCTTCGGTCATCATCGCATCGCCCTCGACGGCATGAACCTCGGCGGTGCGTGCCAGCGGCAATGCGAAGGTTCCGCAACCGGCAAAGAGATCCACAATACGCCTCGCGCCTGCAAGAATTTTCTCTGTTTCGGCCAAAAGAGCGGCTTCGCCTTCTGCGGTCGCTTGCAGGAAGGCGCCCGGCGGTGGCGTGATGCGCGCGGTGCCGAACAGCTGTTCCGGCGCGCGTTGGGCCACCACCATCTCATCGTCCCAGGCGAGCCGCGCCAGATCGTGCCGTTCTGCAAGGGCCGCCAGCGTGCCGCGCAAGGGTCCGTCGAGCGGCTTGCCGTCGGCCACCGCGACATCCAGCCCGGCGAGCGATCGGGTCACGGTTACGGAAATCCCGGTCTTGCGGCTGGCCCCGGCCAGCGCCAGATCACTGGCGGCTGGCAGGGCACGCATCAGGTCGGGATGCAGGAGTTTGCACTCTGGAATCTCGATGATCGTGTCGGAGGCACGGGCATGGAACCCCGCCAGCGCGCCCTTCTTGGTGCGGCGCACCGCAAATGTGGCGCGGCGGCGCGACTGCGGCGGCGAAATGTGGATCGGAAGGAAATCGACCGCAATCCCGTGGGCCTGAAGCGCCGTTTGGACGATGTCCTGTTTCCAGATCGCCAGAAACCCATCCGAGGCGTGTTGCAACTGGCAGCCACCGCAGGATTTGAAATGGCGGCACGGCGCGACAACGCGATCGGGTGACGGGGTCAGAATGCGGATATCGGTCAGGGTCTGATTGATCAGCGCCCCTGACACGACCTCGCCCGGCAAGGTCAGCGGCGCAAAGACCGGACCTTCGGCGATGCCATCGCCCTGATGGCCAAGACGGGTGATGACATGCTGGCTCAGAGCAGATCCTCGCGGGTGAGCGTAAAGTCCGAGGCGATCCAGCGGCGTTTGAGGTCTGCGAGGCGCCGCCCCAACGCCGGGCCGCTGAGGCCGGGCATGAGATCGGCGGCGCCGACGGGAAACCGGGCCGCGGCACCGCGCGCGAGATCGCGCGGCATGTCGGGTGCCAGAGGGACTCCGATCAGCGCCGCGCGCAGCAAGAGGATATTGGTGCCCTCTGCCACACCGTAGCGATAGCCCAGTTCCGGGGTCCGCTGCGTGCCGATTGCCGCCGCGCGCAACTGTGTCAGTCGCCTGGTTTGGGCCCGTGACAGACGCAAGCGGTCCGCGACATCATCACCCGCCAACGCGGCAAGGCGGCGCAGCGGGTCTGGGGCCATGTTCGTCTCTGATTCCAGATGAACGAGCGGGGCCAGCGCGCGCGCGTCAGCGCCCGGCAACACCGCGTGCAGAACGCCCGTGGCCTGCATCGCAGCAACCGATGGCGCGGGGTTCGGGGCGGTCAGCACCTTGAGCAATTCAGCCCCGACACGTTCGCGCGACAGCGATTCCAGCCCGTCAAGATGCGCAGCACAGGCGGCGAGTCCCTCGGGATCGAGGCCGTTCTGCGCATCACCATACCAGGCATGGAAACGGAAAAACCGCAGGATGCGCAGATAGTCCTCACGAATGCGCTGGTCCGGATCCTCGATGAAGCGCACATGCCGGGCGCGCAGGTCCGCCAGCCCACCCAGCGGGTCAATCACGGTGCCGTCTGGCCGTGCATAAAGCGCGTTCATGGTGAAATCCCTGCGACGGGCATCGGTGTGCAGGTCGCTGGAATAGGCCACCACGGCGTGACGGCCAAAGGTTTCAACATCCTCGCGAAAGGTCGTGATCTCATGCGGGATGTGATCCGCGACCACGGTGATCGTGCCATGCTCGAGGCCTGTCGGCACCGGTTTGAGGCCGGCGCGCCTGGCAAGGTCGATCACTGCGTCGGGTCGCGCGTCGGTGGCGATGTCGATATCGCCCACCGGCGCATCCAACAGCGCATTGCGCACACAGCCGCCGACAAAGAGTGCCTGATAGCCCGCAGCGGACAGCATGGCGCAGATGGCCTGCGTTGGTCGGGCGGTGATCCAGTCGCCCGTGATCTTCATCGCGAATCCGCCAGATCCGCCATGCTGCGCAGGATGCGCGCGGTCGCCCCCCAGATGTAGTAGGGGCCAAAGGGCACGGCATAGTAATTCCGCCAATCCCCCCGCCACCGTCGTCTTTCGACCCTGAACCGGCCCAGATCAAGCAGATGTGCCAGCGGCACCTCGAAGATCTCGTCGACTTCGCCAACCTGCGCTCGGGGTTGAAACGGATGTTGCACCCGCGCCAGAACCGGTGTGACATCAAAGCCGGTGACGGTTTCGTGGTTGGGCAGATATCCCAGCACCTCGACATTACCGGGATCGAGACCGATTTCCTCGGACGCCTCGCGCAGCGCGGTTGCCGTGAGGTCAGGATCCGCCACATCCTGCTTGCCGCCGGGAAAGGCGATCTGGCCGGGATGATGGGTGAGCGCCGAGGATCGTTTGGTCAGGATCACCCGCGCCGCCCCGTGACCGCACAGCACCGGCACCAGAACAGCGGCCGCGCGCAGCTTGCGATCCGGCGGCAGAATCACCCCGGGGTTGAGATCATAATCGGAGGAGGCGTGGCCTGCGCCGCCGAGCGCCGTCAGCAGCGGGCCAAGGGGGTCAGTTGCCGTCACCAGACCCCCCCGGCGCCTCAAACCCCAGCGTTGCCGGATCCAGCCGGTAATGCGCACCGCAGAACTGGCAATCGGCGGTGACGATCCCATCCGCGGTGGTCATGGTCCGGATGTCCTTGGCAGAATAGATCGAGAGACTGTTGCGCACGCGCTCCTCTGAGCAGGAGCAGCCAAAGCGCACCGGTTGCAGATCGAAAACCCGCGGTGCTTCCTCGTGAAAAAGCCGAACCAGAAGGTCGATCGGCGCGACCGACGGGCCGATCAGTTCGAGATCCTCGACCGTATCGAGCAGAAGATTGACCCGGGACCAGTTCTCGGCCTCGGGGCCGCTGACGATGTCGCGGGCGACAAGCAGGCCACCCTCACCCGATCCGCCCGCCGTCGCGAAGGGCGACGCCTTGGGCATATGTTGCAGCATCACACCGCCTGCGCGCCAATGCGCGACCCCGCCAACCTCGGTCGATTTGCCGAAACTGAGGGCGAAGCGGGTGGGCAACTGCTCGGACTGGGCAAAATAGGCCTCGGCGCAATGGCTGAGCGCGGAGCCCGCGATGGGCGTGATCCCCTGATAGGGCGTGGTTCCTTCGCCCTGGTCGATCAACACGGCAAAATAACCCTCTCCAAGATGAGCGAACGGCGCGGCATCGGTCAGGCGGGCGCGGTCAAAACCGGCATAGGCGCGCATCCGGGCCGGCTCTCCCTCGGCCGTTGGGCTGTAATAGTCGGTGGCGATCATCCGCACCGGCCCGCGCGTCTGCACCTGAAGCGAGAGCTTCCAGCGCAGCTTGATCGCCTGCCCGATGAGCGCGGTCAAGAGCGCCATTTCCGCGATCAGCGCCTCGACCTGGGGCGGGTAGTCGTGCTGTTTCAGGATGCCGTCAAGAACCCCATCAAGCCGCGCGACCCGTCCACGGACATCGGCGGTATCCAGCTGGAACGGCAGGATCGTGTCATCCCATGCAATTTTCTGGCCGAGGGTCATGGGCTTTCCTTTGGTGCCTCGATTTGGCATATCGCGAGTATAGGGGCAGAGCAAGACGAGGTCCAAGGGGAGCAGGGCATGATCAGACGGTTCGGTGAGGCACCATGCCCCGGCATTCGCTATCGGCTGCGGCCCGGTGTCTATGCGATCCTGCCGCGCGGGCGACAGATTCTGGTGACGCATCAGGCCGAACCGGTGCCGGAGTTGCAATTGCCCGGAGGTGGGATCGATCCCGGCGAATCGCCGTTGACAGCGCTGCATCGGGAGGTTCTGGAGGAAACCGGCTGGATCATCGCGCGGCCCAGACGGGTGGGGGCGTTCCGGCGGTTTACCTACATGCCGGAATACGACCTCTGGGCCGAAAAGCTGTGTGTGATCTACCTCGCGCATCCGGTGCGTGCGATGGGGAAACCGTCAGAGCCGGGACATCGAGCGGTCTGGATCGCCCCGGACCGGGCGGCGCGTAATCTGGGGAATGCCGGCGACCGGCATTTCGTCAGCCGGGTCCTGAACAGGACTTGAACTCGAGCAGGACGCCGGAAATATCGTCGCTGAAATCTGCATCCTCAGCGAAATCCGACAGTTTCCACATCAGCGATTCCAGGAAGGCCATGCTGCGGGTTTGACGCAGGGCGCGCATGATCGCGGCCAGCCCCACCTCATCAAGCAGCCTGCCATCCGGGCGGGAGCATTCGGTTACACCGTCAGAGTGAATCAGCAAACGGTCGCCGGGTGCCATGCTCACCTCGAACTGGTCGAAGCGGGCGTCGTCGATGAGACCGACAGGCAGACCACCCTGGCCAATGAATTCCACCTCGCCATTCGCGCGTTGCAACGCCGGGTGCGGATGACCGGCCTGTGCGATGACGATCCGACCGGTCTCGAGATCGGCATTGGCCAGAACGATCGTGAAGTAATGCTCGGTTTCCATCTCTGACATGATCAGACGATTGAGCAGGGCCAGCACCTCGGCGGGGGGGCGAACCTCGAATCCGCCATCTGCGGTCTTGCGCAAGGACAGGTTCTGTTCTGGCACCGCGGCGGACAGATAGCCGGCGAGCCGCGCGGTCATCAGCGCCGAACTGATTCCGTGACCGGAAACGTCGATACTGTAAAGGCCGATCCGGGTCTCGCTGATCGGGAACATGCCCACCAGATCACCGCCGACATGGCCCGAGGACTGCAACATCAGCGAAACCTCGGCCCGTCCGAAATCCCGATAGCGTTCGCTGACCAGCGACTGCTGGAGTTTCTTTGCCTCGATCAGATCGTTGTCGAGGGAATCATAGAGCGTCTGAAGCTCGTCGAGCGTGGCCCTGATCAAGCGGTTCTTCTCGCTGAGTTCGTGCTGCATCCGCAGGATACGTTCTCCGGCGGCGATCCGGGCGCGCAACTCGGCGGCATTGACCGGCTTGGTGAGAAAATCATCGGCCCCCGCATCCAGCCCCAATGCCACCTCTTCCTTGTCGCTCTTGGAGGTGAGCAGGATGAAGTAGCCATAACTGTCGCGTGCCATTTGTCTGAATTCACGGCAGAACTCCAAACCGTTCAGGCCCGGCATCATCCAGTCGCTCATCACCAGATCCGGCGGCGTCTCGCGGCAGAGGCGGAGCGCATCATCGCCCGACGCCGCTTCTTGCACCTCGAACCCCCAGCGTTGCAGCGAGGCTGTCAGAATCCGCCGTTGCAGACGGCTGTCATCGACCACAAGCGCCCGGCGGATCACCACGCCATCGGCCTCCGTTCGCACGCTCTGCTCCATACTCGCCCGCATTGCAGTCACCCCTCACAGCATCGGCATGGCTTAGGCAGGCAAGGCTTAACGAGGCGTGAATGTTAAAATTGGCGCGGCTTTCGGGGATTTCTTTACGATTTGGCAGGCAATCGCCCGCAAGATATCCCATCGAAGGGAGAGCACAGGATGATCGAATGGAATCGCGTCAAGGATTTGCGAAACGAAATCGGCGCGGATGCCATCGGCGAAGTGGTCGAACTCTTTTTCGAGGAGGTGGAGGCCGAGATCACCAAGCTGCGTGACCTTGGCGACCGAAGCGACCTTGAGGCGCAGTTGCATTTCCTCAAGGGCAGCGCCCTCAACCTCGGCTTTGCCGATTTCTCGGATCTGTGTCATCGCGGCGAGATTGCAGCCGCCAAGGGGCAGGCGCACAGCGTCGATCTGACCGGGGTCTTCACCTGTTATGAAGCCTCAAGGGCCGCCTTTCTGGCGGGTCTCGAACAGGTCATTGCCACCTAGATCAGAAATTCGGCCAGAACTTCGTCCCGCGTGATGTCACGATAATCGAACCCGGCGGCATCAAGTTTGTGAAGGATGTGGGTGAAGTTTTCGGGCCGTGTGGTTTCGATTCCGATCAGGACAGAGCCGAAATTGCGCGCCGATTTCTTGAGATACTCAAACCGCGCGATATCGTCGTCTGGTCCGAGAATTTCGAGAAACTCGCGCAACGCGCCGGGACGCTGCGGCATCCGCAGAATGAAGTATTTCTTGACACCGAGAAAGCGCTGGGCCCGTTCCTTGACCTCGGGAAGGCGTTCGAAATCGAAATTTCCGCCCGAGGTGACACAGACCACCGTCTTGCCGCGAATCATCGTTGCGATGTCCTTGAGCGCGTCAATGGCGAGCGCGCCGGCCGGTTCCAGAACGATGCCTTCGATGTTGAGCATCTCAAGGATGCTGGAGGACAGGCGATCCTCTTCGATCACAAGGGAATGGGACGGGTCGAGATCGGCCAGCCGCGCAAAGGTGAGAGCACCGATCTGCCCCACCGCCGCGCCATCGGCGAAATTGTTGATGTGAGGCAGGCGCACCGGCGCACCGGCCTTGAGGGCGGCCGCAAAGCACGCGCCACCCGCCGGCTCGACCAGGGTCAGCGTGGCACGGTCCCCCACATAGCTGCGCACCCCGGCGGAGAGACCGCCGCCGCCTACCGGCAGGATCAGATGATCGGGCATTCCCGCCAACTGTGCCTCGATTTCCACCGCAACGCTCGCCTGGCCCTCGATGACATCCTCATCGTCAAAGGGAGACAGGAAATGACCGTCAATGCTGACGCAATAGGCCTGCGCCGCCGCCAGCGTGTCATCGAAATAATCCCCCGTCAGCCGGATCGTCACCGCATCACCGCCGAACGTCCGCGTCTTGCCGATCTTTTGCTGCGGCGTTGTCACCGGCATGAAAATCACGCCCCTGACCCCGAAATGGCGGCACATATAGGCAACACCCTGCGCGTGATTGCCCGCGCTCGCGCAGACGAATTGCGTGGTCTCGGGTCGCGCTGAGAGAGCCTTGCGCATGGCGTTGAAGGCGCCGCGCAGCTTGTAGGAGCGCACCGGGCTCAGATCCTCGCGCTTGAGCAGGATCTCCGCCCCATAGCGCTCTGACAGATGATCATTGCGTTGGAGCGGTGTCGGCTCGAACACGGCGCGCATGGCGGCCTCGGCGGCCCGGGCGTTTTTCTGAAACTCGGTCATTCCCGCCTGAGTGCCGCAATCGGTGCGCGCTGACAAGGGGGCCACCTTGTCGCGGGCCCGAAAACCCGCTAAGCGCGCGGACGAGATCCGCGAGAAGGAAATGACATGTCCGCGCCCAAGAAAGTTGTTCTGGCCTATTCCGGGGGCCTCGATACCTCGATCATCCTGAAATGGCTCCAGACAGAATATGGCTGCGAGGTGGTGACTTTTACCGCCGATCTCGGGCAGGGCGAGGAACTTGAACCGGCGCGGGCCAAGGCGGAACTGCTGGGGATCAACCCCGCAAACATCTACATCGAGGACGTGCGCGAGGAATTCGTGCGCGATTTCGTCTTTCCGATGTTCCGCGCCAATGCGGTCTATGAGGGGATGTATCTGCTTGGCACCTCGATCGCGCGGCCGCTGATTTCCAAGCGTCTGGTCGAGATCGCCGCCATGACCGGCGCCGATGCGGTAGCGCATGGCGCAACCGGCAAAGGCAACGATCAGGTGCGCTTTGAACTGGCCGCCTATGCGCTCAACCCCGATATCAAGGTGATCGCGCCCTGGCGGCTGTGGGATCTGACGAGCCGCACGAAACTGTTGGCCTTCGCCGAGGCGAACCAGATCCCGATCGCCAAGAACAAGCGCGGCGAGGCGCCGTTTTCGGTCGATGCCAACCTGTTGCACACCTCCTCTGAGGGCCGCGTGCTGGAAGATCCGGCAGAAGTGGCGCCCGACTATGTCTATCAGCGCACGGTCAACCCCGAAGATGCGCCCGACACGCCCGAATTGATCGAGGTGACGTTCGAGCGTGGCGACGCGGTGGCGATCAACGGCGTGGCGATGAGCCCGGCCACGATCCTGACGCAGCTCAACGACTATGGTCGCACGCATGGCGTGGGGCGGCTCGATTTCGTCGAGAACCGCTTTGTCGGGATGAAGTCGCGCGGCATCTACGAGACGCCGGGCGGCACCATCCTGCTTGAGGCGCATCGGGGCATCGAGCAGATCACGCTCGACAGCGGATCGGGGCATCTCAAGGATTCGCTGATGCCGCGCTATGCGGAACTGATCTATAACGGCTTCTGGTTCAGCCCCGAGCGCGAAATGCTGCAAGCCGCGATCGATCGCAGTCAGCAGCATGTCACCGGCACTGTGCGGCTCAAGCTCTACAAGGGATCGGTCTCTTGTGTGGGCCGCTGGTCTGATCACAGTCTTTATTCCGAGGCGCATGTGACCTTTGAGGATGACGCCGGCGCCTATGACCAAAAGGACGCGGCGGGCTTCATCCAGCTCAATGCGCTGCGTCTCAAGCTGCTGGCGGCCCGCAACCGGCGGTTCCGGGGTTAGGATCACAGGACGGAGGGGGCACCATGGAAGCGGAGTTCTGGCATAGCCGTTGGGAGAAGATGCAGATCGGCTTTCACGAGGGTGCGGTCAACCGGATGCTGGCAACCCATCTGGCGGCGCTGGGCCTTGCACGCGGGGCGCGGATCTTTCTGCCGCTCTGCGGCAAGACCCGCGACATCGCCTGGCTTCTCGCTCAGGAGTATCGCGTGGCGGGCGCGGAGCTGAGCGAGATCGCGGTGCGCCAGCTTTTCGAGGAAATGGACGTGACGCCGGAGGTGACGCAGACGGGGCCGCTCCGGCGCTATGCGGCGTTGGGGATTGACGTCTTTGTGGGCGACATCTTTGATCTCACCACCGGTCTCTTGGGCGCGGTCGATGCCGTCTATGACCGCGCGGCGCTGGTGGCCTTGCCCGAGGCCATGCGCGGGCGCTATGCCGCGCATCTGGCCGCGATCACGGCACATGCGCCGCAACTGCTCATCACCTTTGAATACGATCCGTCGGTGATGAACGGCCCGCCGTTTTCGCTGAGCAATGCAGATGTCGAAACCTGCCACGGCGGGCGCTATGACATCACGGTTCTGGCCGAGGCTGAGGTGCCGGGGGGGCTCAAGGGCTTTTGCCCGGCGCAGGAGCGGGCGCTTCTGCTCAGGCCCAAGGCGCTTGCGGGGCGCGAAACATCTCTCAACACCGCGTGACATCACGCTGTCGTCTGTTGGCGGTAGGGGTGATTTGCTACAGACTCGGTGGAAAGAGGAGGCGAAACCATGCCCAGATACCTACGCGAGATAAAGGCCGCGACGCTGGCGATGCTGATCGTTGCGGGTCTCTGCGCGCAATCCAAAACCGCCGCTGCGGCAGATGCGGAAATGCTTGTCGTCGCAGGGGGCTGTTTCTGGTGTGTTGAGTCGGATTTCGAGGGGGTGCCGGGCGTGATTGCGGCCGAATCGGGCTTTACCGGTGGTCAGGTTGAAAATCCGACTTACAAGGAGGTTTCGCGAGGCGGCACCGGCCATTTTGAGGCCGTGCGCATCACCTTTGATCCGGCAAGGGTGACGCGAGACACGTTGCTGGCGCTGTTCCTTCGGTCGGTCGATCCAACCGATCCGGGCGGGCAATTCTGTGACCGCGGTGACAGCTATCGCACGGCAATCTTTGTATCCGGGGCCGCAGAGGCCAAGATGGCCGAGGCGGCACTGCGCGCCGCCGCATCAGATCTTGGACAAGACATCGTGACCCCGATCCTCCCGCTCGGCCGCTTTTATCCGGCCGATGCCTCTCATCAGGATTACTACAAGAGCGGCGAGCTCGTGATCACCCGCTTTGGTCCCAAAACGAAGAGCAAGGCCTACAAACTGTATCGCGAGGCATGTGGACGCGATGCGCGTGTGCGGGATCTCTGGGGAAAGAAAGCGCCCTTTGTCGGCCATTCCTGAAACGCAGGGGGCCACTACGCCCTGAGATCATAACGGCGCGGGCCAATGTCGCGCGTGGTTTGGGCTTTCGCAGCGCAGCATGGATTTGTAAGGTCTGTCCCAGCGGGAATGGGGGACAGGGTGAGCAACGCGACATCAGCCGTCACGCCGATGATGGCGCAGTATCTCGAGATCAAGGCACAGTATCCCAACGCGCTCCTGTTCTACCGGATGGGCGATTTCTACGAGTTGTTCTTTGACGATGCCGTCGTCGCGTCTGAGGCGCTGGACATTGCCCTTACCAAGCGCGGCAGACATCTGGGCGAGGATATTGCCATGTGTGGCGTGCCGGTGCACGCCTCTGAGGGCTATCTTCTGACGCTGATCCGCAAGGGATTTCGCGTCGCGATCTGTGAACAGATGGAGGATCCGACAGACGCGCGCAAGCGTGGCGCTAAATCGGTCGTGCGGCGCGAGGTCGTGCGTCTTGTGACGCCGGGCACGCTGACCGAGGAAAGCCTGCTGGAGGCACGGCGACACAATTACCTTGCCAGCTATGCGAACGTGCGCGGCCAAGGGGCGATAGCCTGGGTCGACATCTCGACGGGGGCCTTTCATGTGATGCCGCTGGCCATCGCGCGGCTCGCGCCAGAACTCGCCCGTCTGGCCCCACGCGAGGTGGTCATCGCCGAGGGCGATCGAGCCAATCTGGCGGAAGTTGTTTCTGAATCGGGCGCGTCCCTGAGCGCGTTGGGACAGGCCGCTTTCGACAGCACGACGGCAGAAAAACGGTTATCCGCGCTGTTTGCTGTGAGCACACTGGAGGCCTTTGGACCGTTCACGCGGCCCGAGATTGCCGCAATGGGGGCGATCGTCGAATGGCTTGAAATCACACAGAAGGGCAAGTTGCCCCTGCTGCGCCCTCCCGTGCGGGAGAGCGAAGCGCAGGTGATGCAGATCGACGCCGCAACCCGGCGCAATCTGGAACTGACCCATGCGCTGGACGGACACCGTGCGGGATCGCTTCTGGCCACGATCGACCGGACAGTGACGGCGGGCGGTGGGCGGCTTCTGGAACAGCGGTTGTCCAGCCCAAGCCGGGTGCTTGACGTGGTGCAGGACCGACTGGCGGCAGTCACATTCGGCGTCGAGCAACCGCGCCTGTGCGCCGATCTGCGCGAGGCGTTGCGCCGGGTGCCGGATCTTGACCGTGCCCTGTCCCGTCTGGGCCTTGACCGGGGCGGGCCACGCGATCTTGCAGCGGTGCACAATGGGCTGGCGCAGGCCCGGGTGGTGGCGACAGGGCTGAGGGAAAATGACCTGCCGACTCTGCTGAGCGAAGCGGTCGCCGGATTGACCGGCCATGACGCCCTGCTTGACCTGCTGGATCGGGCCTTGGTGGCAGAGCCGCCTCTTCTGCTGCGCGATGGCGGCTTTGTTGCGCCGGGATTTGACGCCGACCTCGACGAGGCCCGGCAATTGCGGGACGAAGGGCGCGGCGTGATCGCCGCGATGCAGGGGGATTATGTCAAGCAGACCGGCGTCCCCTCGCTCAAGATCAGGCATAACAATGTGCTGGGGTATTTCATCGAGGTGACGGCGACCCATGCCGAGCGGATGCTGGCGCCGCCGCTTGCCGAGACCTTCAGGCATCGTCAGACCACAGCCAATCAGCTGCGCTTTACCACCGGACCACTGAGCGAGATGGAAACACGCATCCTCAATGCCGGGGGCCGGGCGTTGGAGATTGAAAAGCGGCTCTATTACAGCCTTAGAACCGCGATTCTGGAACAATCGCGCGCCCTTGGGCAGGTCGCACGCGGGCTGGCCGAGATCGACCTTGCGACGGCTCTGGCCGATCTCGCGCGTGCCGAGGCGTGGTGCAAGCCACGGGTCGATCAGAGCCGTGCCTTGCGGATCGAGGGGGGACGGCATCCGGTGGTCGAGCGGGCGCTGCGGGCGCAAGGTGGCGTGCCGTTTATCGCCAATGACTGCGATCTCGGCGAGACAAGCGATATCTGGCTGCTGACCGGGCCGAACATGGCCGGGAAATCGACCTTCCTGCGGCAGAACGCCCTGATCGCGCTGCTGGCCCAGACCGGCAGCTACGTGCCCGCGACCTCGGCGCATATCGGCCTGGTAAGCCAACTCTTCAGCCGGGTCGGGGCCTCTGACGATCTGGCGCGGGGGCGCTCTACCTTTATGGTGGAAATGGTCGAGACGGCCGCAATTCTCAATCAGGCGAACGCACAGGCCCTGGTCATTCTGGACGAGATCGGGCGCGGCACGGCAACCTATGACGGGCTGAGCATCGCCTGGGCCACGCTGGAGCATCTGCATGACGTGAACCGCTGCCGCGCGCTGTTTGCCACCCATTATCATGAACTGACCAATCTGAGCGACAAGCTGGAGCGCGTCGAGAATGCCACCGTCAGCGTCAAGGAGCATGACGGCCAGCTGATTTTTCTGCATGAGGTGCGGCGCGGTGCGGCGGACCGTAGCTATGGGGTGCAGGTGGCCAGGCTTGCCGGCCTTCCGGATGTGGTGGTCGCGCGGGCACGGGTGGTGCTCGATGCGCTGGAGAAAGGCGAGCGGGAGGGCGGTGAGGCGAAACGGGCGCTCTTCGATGACTTGCCGCTCTTTGCGGCCCATCCGGTTTCACCGCGTCCGAAAGGCGATGACTCCGCCGTCGAAAAGCGCCTTGGCGAGATCTTGCCAGACATGCTCAGCCCGCGTGAAGCGCTGGATCTCATCTATGAATTGAAGACCCTGTTGAAGCAGAAGGCGGGGTAGCCCCGCCCCCCTCGCCGCCCCTCGGCGTCAGGCGTCGCGGTTCGAGGACACGCCCACCTGTGCCGGGCGCAGGATACGGTCGTGCAGCATGAAGCCCTGGGTCGAAACCTGAATGATCTCGCCGGCGCGGGTGCCCGGCAAAGGGGCTTCGAACATCGCCTCGTGCAGTTGCGGATCGAAACGGTCGCCGATCTGGGGATCGATCAGAGTGATTCCGTGGCGTGAAAACACGGTGCGCAGTTCACGCATGGTCAGCTCGATCCCCTCGAGAAGCGCCGAATAATCGGCGCGCTGTTCGTCTGTCACCGTGTCAAGCGCGCGCTTGAGATTGTCATGCACCGGCAGCATGTCTCGTGCCATCTTCGAGCCGCCGTAATTCTCGGCTTCGGCGCGATCCTTCTGCGCCCGCTTGCGGGCATTCTCTGCGTCGGCCAAAGCGCGCATGAACTTGTCCTGCAACGCATCCCGTTCGGCGCGCAGGGCGTCGATCTCTGCGGCCTCGTCAGTGATTTCGGTCATCATCAGTTCCTGTTCTTCAGCGGCCGCATCTTCGATGTCGTCCAGAAAGTCGTCTTCTCTCGGATCTGCCATTCTTTACCTCTAACTCCGGTCGGAGATCAGTTTGCCCACCAACTGCGCGGTGTAGTTCACAATCGGCACAATCCGCCCATAATTGAGCCGTGTCGGGCCAATGACACCTACCGCTCCAATGATCTTACGGTCAGCGTTCATATATGGAGAGACCACCAAAGAGGAACCCGAAAGTGAAAAAAGTTTGTTCTCCGAGCCGATAAAAATGCGCACGCCCTCGCCTTGTTCGGCCAATTCGAGAAATTCGGCGAGATCTCGCTTGCGTTCGAGATCGTCAAAGAGGATGCGGATGCGTTCGAGATCCTCTTCTTCGGCTCGCGAATCAAGGAGATTTGCCCGACCGCGCACGATCAGGCGCTCGGTCGTATCGCCCTCTCCCGACCAGACGGCGAGCCCGCTCTCGACCATCTCGCGCGCCAGCCTGTCGATCTGCTGGCGTTGCTCTGTGATCTCCCGCGCGATCACGCGCTGGACATCCGAGAGCGTCTTGCCCTCGACAAGGGAATTGAGGAAATTCGCCGCCTCGCGCATCGCGCTGGGCGTATGACCGGGTGGCGGCGTGAAGATCCGGTTCTCGACATGGCCATCGGAAAACACCAGCACCACGAGCGCGCGATCAGGTGCCAGACTTACAAATTCGATATGCTTGATCGGCGCCTCGTGTTTGGGAGCGAGCACCAGCGATGCCCCGTGCGTGACCCCGGAGAGCGCGGCGCCGATGCGGTCCAACGCCCCCGCGACATCCTGCGCGTTGCCGGGCAGCGTGGCATCGATCGCCATGCGGTCAGAGGCATCAAGATCACCGATCTCGAGCAGACCGTCGACAAACATCCGCAGACCCTCCTGGGTCGGGACGCGGCCCGCGCTGATGTGAGGACTGCCCAGAAGGCCCATGTATTCGAGATCCTGCATCACGTTGCGGATTGTTGCGGCGCTCACTTTCTCGCTGAAATCACGCGTCAGGGTGCGCGAACCGACGGGATCGCCGTTTACAAGATAACTTTCGACCACGCGACGAAACACCTCGCGCGAGCGGTCGTTGAGTTGATCCAGGATTTTTCCGGTGTCGCTCATCTCGACGGCACTCCTCTATGACCCGCCATTAAAGAGGGCCAGCGGCAAAGGTCAATCGGGGTTGCCATTCCTCACCGCTCGCATGTATCCCGGAGCCAGCAGAGAAAGGGACATCTGATGCGACCTTCGGGAAGAGACTTAAGCGAGATGCGGCCAGTTTCAATTGAAACCGGCGTTCTGAAACATGCCGAAGGATCCTGCCTGATCAAGGTCGGGGATACTCATGTCCTGTGCACTGCAACACTCGAAGAGCGCGTGCCGCCCTTTGTCAAGGGAACGGGGTTGGGTTGGGTCACGGCGGAATACGGGATGCTGCCGCGCTCGACCAACAGCCGGATGCGACGCGAGGCTGCGACAGGCAAGCAGGGTGGGCGCACGGTGGAAATCCAACGGCTCATCGGACGCAGCTTGCGCGCCGGCGTTGACCGCGTGGCCTTGGGGGAACGCCAGATCACCGTCGATTGTGATGTGATCCAGGCCGATGGCGGGACGCGCTGTGCCTCGATCACCGGTGGTTGGGTTGCGCTGAAGCTGGCCGTCCAAAAGCTCATCAAGGCGGGGGACGTGATCAGCGATCCGCTTGTCGATCCTGTCGCGGCCATTTCCTGTGGAATTTATGCAGGCCAGCCGGTGCTGGATCTCGATTACCCCGAGGACAGCGAGGCCGGGGTTGACGGCAATTTCATCATGACCGGCAGCAAGCGCCTGATCGAAGTGCAGATGAGCGCAGAGGGTGCAACCTTCAGCCGGGATCAGATGACTGTCCTGCTCGATCTTGCGGAACGCGGCGTCGATCAGTTGACGGCACGGCAGCGCGAGGCCACGGGTGCGTAAGTTCGCCGACGATACGCTTCTGGTTGCGACCCACAATCGAGGCAAGCTTGAAGAGATCGTGACCCTGCTCGCGCCTTATGGGGTGCGGGTGATCGGGGCGGCAGAGCGCGGACTGCCCGAACCATCGGAGACCGAGACGACCTTTGTCGGCAACGCGCGGATCAAGGCGCACGCGGCGGCGCGCGCCAGTGGCCTGATGTCCCTGTCAGATGATTCGGGGATTGTCATTGATGCTCTCGGGGGTGCTCCGGGTGTCTACACGGCAGATTGGGCCGAGACCGGTAACGGCCGGGATTTCGTCCTGGCGATGACCCGGGCTCATGACATGCTGATTGCAAGCAAGGAGCCTCAACCCTGGACGGCACGTTTTTGCTGCACGCTGGTTCTGGCCTGGCCCGACGGCCATGACGAGGTATTTGAAGGGACGGTAGAGGGCTGGTTTGTCTGGCCGATGCGGGGCGATCAGGGGCATGGCTATGACCCGATCTTTCAACCGCTGGGGCACGACATCACCTTTGGCGAAATGGATCGTTGGGAGAAGAATCGCATCAGCCATCGCGCCGATGCGTTTCAAAAAATGGTAAAGGCCTGCTTTGGCTGAGGATTGGCAAGCGGGTGGTTTTGGACTTTATATTCACTGGCCGTTTTGTCAGGCCAAATGCCCCTATTGCGACTTCAACAGCCATGTCGCACGCGAGGTGGACCAATCCCGGTGGTGCAACGCCTATCTGACTGAAATTGATCGCACGGCCGCGCTTTTGCCGGGGCGGGTGCTCAATACGGTGTTTTTCGGCGGCGGCACGCCAAGCCTCATGGCGCCCGATACCGTAGCGGCCATTCTTGAGCGGGTGCGGCGATCATGGCCGGTTGCGAACGATCTCGAAGTTACCCTCGAGGCAAACCCCGGATCAGTCGAAGCCGGCCGTTTCCGGGCCTATGCGCAAGCTGGCGTTTCGCGCGTTTCAATGGGCGCACAGGCGCTCAATGACCAGGACTTGCGGGCGCTTGGCCGACTGCACACCGTCCGCGATACGCTACAAGCCATTGATATTGCTAAGAAAACATTTGACCGGATAAGTTTTGATCTGATCTACGCCCGGCAGAACCAGACGCTAATGGCGTGGTGTGAGGAGTTACACTTTGCCCTCGGATTGGCGACCGACCACCTGTCCCTTTATCAGCTTACCATCGAAACTGGCACCGCATTTGGTGAACGCTATGCAGCAGGCCGTCTGAAGGGCTTGCCCGAGGACGATCTTGCGGCGGATATGTATCAGGTCACGCAGGAGATCTGCGCCGCAGCTGGTTTGCCGGCCTATGAGGTCTCGAACCATGCACGGCCTGGTGCGGAATCGCGGCATAATCTGATCTATTGGCGCTATGGCGACTATGTTGGGATCGGTCCGGGCGCACACGGGCGGATCACGCTGAATGGTCAGCGCTGGGCAACCGAGGCCTGGGCCATGCCCGAACGGTGGCTGAAAGGGCTCTCCCAAGGCACCACCGAACGGCGTTCGGAGCCTTTGAGCGGTGCGGATCAGGCGACGGAATATGTCCTGATGGGGCTGCGGATTCGCGAGGGCATCAGCCTGGCGCGCTATGAGCAGCTGGCCGGCTGTCCGATTGAACCAGGCAGGATCGCGGCCCTGCAAGACCTGGGCATGGTGCGCCAGAGCGGCGACCTGCTCGCGGCCACAGAGCAGGGGCGTGCGGTTCTCAACGCCGTCATTCGCGAGATTCTGCCGGATGCGCCGTGACGTCAGACGCTGAGCAGACCGATGAGCCGATCCAGCTGCTCAAGCGAGGCATATTCGATGGTTATCTGGCCATGATTCTGACCCGACCTATGATCTATCGTCACCTTCATCGTGAGATTGGCGGAAAGATCCTCTTCAAGGGCCTTTGTATCGGCGTCCTTTTCAGGAGCGCGATCCGGGCGTTTGTCTTTGGTCGGTGTGGAAACATCCGGTTCAGACGCGGCTTTCACCAACTTCTCGGTCTCCCGCACTGACAGGTTCTGTTGGATCACGCGCCGCGCAAGATCAACCGGATGCGTCGCGGTGATCAGGGCGCGGGCATGTCCGGCAGACAGCTTGCCGTCGCGCAGATAGCCCAAAATTTCTTCTGGGAGAGTCAGCAGGCGCACCGAATTGGCGATGTGACTGCGGCTCTTGCCAAGAACCTCCGCGAGTTTTTCCTGCGTATGGCCAAATTTATGCATGAGCTGGCTGTAGCCGGTCGCCTCTTCCACTGGATTGAGATCGGCGCGCTGGATGTTCTCGATAATGGCAATCTCAAGAACTTCGGTGTCGTTGAATTGCCGTATCAGAACCGGCACTTCGTGCAATTGAGCCATCTGAGCGGCCCGCCAGCGGCGTTCCCCGGCGACAATTTCGTAATCGCCTGCACGTCGCGGATTGTCGCGCACGATCAGGGGCTGAATGATTCCCCGCGCGGTGATCGAGTCCGCAAGATCCTGCAATTGCGCGCCGTCAAAGCTGCGGCGGGGCTGTTCGGGATTTGGGTGAACCTTCTCTATCGGCACCATCATGTCAGGACGCTTGGACGCATCTGTGCCGGACGCGGCCGCGGTGTCTGTTACATCGGCCATCAGAGCCGAAAGGCCACGACCCAAACCGCGCTGGTGAAATTTTTTGGTGTCCATGAGAAATATCCTTGAGGATCAGGCGGCCGCACGCGCACGGCCTTGCATGAGTTCTTGCGCAAGGTCACGATAGGCCTGTGCACCCTTTGACGACGTGTCGTATTTCAACACCGAGACTGCGTAGGAGGGGGCCTCGCTTACCCTGACATTGCGCGGGATGCGCGTCTTGAAGACAAGATCTCCAAGGTTGTCACGGGCATCCTGTTCAACTTGTGTTGACAGATTGTTGCGCGCGTCGAACATGGTCAGGACAACGCCCTCGATCCGAAGGTTGGGATTGGCGGTCTGGCGGACCTCGCGAATTGTCAGCATGAGTTGCGACAAACCCTCCAACGCAAAAAACTCGCTTTGCAAGGGAACGAGAACCGAGTGCGCCGCAACCATTGCATTTACCGTAAGCAGATTGAGCGAGGGCGGGCAGTCGATCAGCACATAATCCAGAGCAAAGGCGTCTATCGCATGCTGCCGGAGGGCGTCATGCAGGAGAAAGCTCCGTTTTTCGTTTGAAATCAACTCGATATCAGCAGAGGACAAATCGACCGTCGCGGGGATGATCAAAAGGTTTTCATCTTCTGTGCGCTGGATCGCCTTGTTCAATTCGACCTCATCCAACAGGAGATCGTATGTCGTATACTGCCGACTTTGTGCGACGATCCCAAGGCCTGTTGAGGCATTTCCCTGTGGATCAAGATCGACAATGAGCACCCGAGCGCCTGCTTCGGCCAGCGCCGCGCCCAGATTTATGGTCGTCGTCGTCTTGCCGACGCCGCCCTTCTGGTTGGCAACCGCAATGATCTTGGGTTGATGCGGGCGGATCAAATCAGGCACGAGAAACTCCTCTAATGGAAAGGACGACGGATCCGGCTTGTGTCATGCTTTTATCAAGTCGGTAGGTGAATTTCCACTTTGTTTGCGCCTCCTCCAGCTCTTTCTTCCAGTTTGCCCCCTTGAGAACAAAGGCTGTGCCCTGTGGGGAAAGATGCCGTACAAAATGAGGCATCAACGAAGTCAGATCGCTCAGCGCCCGGACCGACAGGGCGTCCGCCGCAAGCTCGGGCGTGCTTTCAATCCGGTTGGTGATCACTTTTGCCCGCGCTCCGGTCTCGCGGATCACTGTGCGCAGAAAGGCGCATTTGCGTGCATCGCTCTCGACCAGGGTGGCCCTCTGGGGAGAGCCGCTCTCGAGTCCCATGATGGCGATCACAAGGCCGGGAAAGCCGCCGCCCGAACCAAGATCGACCCAGTGCCGCACGGGGTGCAATGCAAGCTGATAAATTTGCGCAGAATCAGCGATGTGGCGCGTCCAGAGATCAGCCAGCGTTGAAGTTGCAACGAGATTGATCTGTGCGTTCCATTTTCGGAGCAGACTCGCGTAATGCTCCAGCCTCTCGATTGTTTCACGTGAAACACCCGCAAGGTCGTTCATGCGGATCTTGCGCTGAGAGGTTGGCGAAGTTTGGCTAGAAGCAATGTCAGCGCGGCCGGCGTCATGCCGTCAATCCGCGCCGCCTGGGCAAGGCTGCCAGGCCTTGCAAAATGCAGCTTGGTCTTGAGTTCATGGGACAGCCCCGTCACGGCGAGGTAATCAAAACCCTCGGGAATTTCAAGCGTCTCGTCCCGGCGGAGCATTTCGACATCTCGCGCCTGACGTTCGATATAGGGCGTATAGAGGGCCTCGATCTCGAGTTGGCGACGGCTTTGTTCGTCAATTGTCGACAGCCCCGGATCGAGCTTCAACAAATCGGCAAAGCGTGCATCGGGGAAGGCCAGCACCTGAAAGGCACTGCGTCGCGCGCCGTCCTGACTGATCTTGAGACCAGCTTCGGACAGCTCACGCGGGGTGCAGCTGATGCTCTCAAGACGAGCACGACCCGCCTCAAGCCGCTCCATCTTGGCCTCAAATGCCCGCGCACGCCCGGTGCTAACACACCCGGCTGCCATGCCGCGCCCGGTCAATCTTTGATCGGCATTATCGGCCCGCAAGGACAGACGGAACTCGGCACGCGATGTGAACATCCGGTATGGCTCGGACGCGCCCTGGGTTGTCAGGTCGTCAATCATCACGCCGATATAGCTTTCCGTCCGACCAAAATGCATCGGATCCCGACCCTGCGAGGCCAGCGCGGCATTGAGGCCGGCGACCATGCCCTGCGCAGCGGCCTCTTCGTAGCCGGTCGTCCCGTTAATCTGGCCTGCCAGGTAAAGACCACGAACGGCTTTCACCTGAAGCGTCTGGTCGAGCGCGCGCGGATCGACATAATCGTATTCGATCGCATAACCGGGCTGGAGAATCCTCGCACGCTCCAGCCCGTTGATCGACGCGACATACTCGGCCTGGACATCCATGGGCATGGATGTCGAAATCCCGTTGGGGTAGACAACATCGTTCGAGAGGCTTTCGGGCTCAAGAAAGATCTGATGCGATGACTTGTCCGCGAAGCGAACAACCTTATCCTCGATCGATGGGCAATACCGCGGTCCGATCCCATCGATCCGTCCACCATACATGGCAGAGCGCGACAGATTCTCTCGAATGATGTCATGCGTTCGCGCATTGGTGTGGGTGATGCCGCAAGACACCTGTCGCGCGCTCGGTTCCTTTGACAAAAAGGAAAACAAAACCGGATCGTCATCGCCGGGTTGTTTGCCAAGCCGGTCCCAGTCTATCGTCTTTCCATCAAGCCGCGGTGGTGTACCCGTCTTGAGCCGTCCGACCGGGAGACCGAACTCTGCAATCCGGATGGCAAGCCTGGTCGATGGGGCCTCGCCCATGCGGCCACCGGGCCTAGACACATCACCGATGTGAATGACCCCGCGCAGGAATGTTCCCGTCGTCAGGATGACGGTCCTTGCCTCGATCTGAGAGCCATCAGCCAAAACGATCCCGGCAACGTGATCCTTGCTCAGGATGAAATCCGCCGCTTCTCCCTCGATGCAGGTCAAACCCGGATGATCCGCAATCATCCGCTGCATCACATCCTGATAGATCATGCGGTCCGCCTGGGCGCGGGGGCCCTGAACCGCAGGGCCTTTTCGACGATTGAGCAGGCGAAACTGGATTCCGGCAGCGTCCGCCACCCGCCCCATGAGTCCATCCAGCGCATCTATTTCGCGCACGAGATGACCCTTGCCGAGACCGCCAATGGCCGGATTGCAAGACATCACGCCAATACCGCTACGCGAAAGGGTCAAAAGGCACGTGGACACGCCCATGCGCGCGGCTGCGTGCGCCGCCTCTGCGCCAGCATGACCGCCCCCGATGACAAGCACGTCAAAATGTTTCACGTGAAACACCCCCTATTTTCCCACACAGAAGCTCGCAAAGATTTCGTCCAGCACCATCTCGATATCGATCCGCCCTACAAGGGAGTCAAGCGCCCGAATTGCAGATCTCAGCTCTTCAGCAACGAGATCCGCCGAACACTCTCCCTCCTGAATCAGCGCACAAGCCGCGTCGAGCGCAAGAAGTCCCCTGCTCATTGCCTCGGCGTGGCGGGCGCGGGTGGCCAAACCGATCGCAGACGTCCGTTGTCGCAAAATCGTGCTGACCCGCTCGATCAATTCTGAAACGCCCTCGCCGGTGAGCCCAGACACCGCACTCTCGCCACCAGGCCGCAAATCCGCTTTTGCCTGCACCACGATATCATCCGGCTCGGGATCGAAATCCGGGAGACCGTCTGCCTCGACCAGAAAGACGCGCAGATCTGCTGCGGTGGCCCGGCCTCGGGCCCTTTCGATGCCAATCGCTTCGACCGGATCCCCCGGCGCTCTTAGTCCTGCCGTATCCAGAACTGTTACAGGCAGGCCGCCAAGGTCCATTCGCACTTCCAGCACGTCGCGTGTCGTGCCCGCATATTCGGACGTGATCGCCGCCTCGCGGCCCGCAAGCCTGTTGAGAAGCGTGGACTTGCCAACATTTGGGGCGCCGACGATCGCCACCTCAAAGCCACCGCGAATCCGTTCCGCGATTCCCACACCAGCGATCTCGTTCCGCAACGAGTCCGAGACCGCCAAGACCAAATCGTTGACTTCCGGCAGCACGTTTTCCGGCACCTCCTCATCGACGAAATCGATCGTCGCCTCCATCAAGGCGGCGGCACGGACCAAATTCTTTCGCCAGGCCTCGCACTTGCGCCCGAGATTACCCGAAAGAACGCGCATCGCCTGCACCCGTTGTGCCTCGGTCTCTGCCTCGATAAGGTCTGCCAAAGCCTCCACCTGAGTCAGGTCAAGACGGCCATTCTCGAGAGCCCGCCGGGTGAATTCACCGGGCGCGGCCATCCGCAGGCCATCCATCCTGGCCAGCGTCGCAAGCACCGCCGACACCACAGCGATGCTGCCATGCACCTGAAATTCCACACTTTCCTCGCCGGTAAAGCTCTCATTCTCCGGGAAAACCAGAACCAGCGCCTCATCTAGCCGCTTTCCGTTCTCATCACGCAAGACACGCAGCGCGGCGCGCCGTGGTTCGGGCAACGGCCCACTCAGGGCAACACCCGCCTTGAACGCCGCCGGACCGGAGACCCGAATGACCGCGATACCAGCCTTTCCTTGGGCTGTCGACACTGCGTAAATCGTGCCCATGAAAAGAACCTCCCGATGTGGTGCGGTCCTCAAGTGTTCATGGAGTCGAAGAATTCGGCGTTGGATTTGGTCTGTTTGAGCTTGGACAGAAGGAACTCTATCGCGTCCGTCGTCCCCATCGGGTTGAGAATGCGACGCAACACAAAGGTCTTTTGCAGATCGTTCTTGTCAATCAGCAGATCTTCCTTGCGTGTCCCCGATTTCAGGATGTCAATCGCCGGGAAGACGCGTTTATCCGCCACCTTCCGGTCGAGAATGATCTCCGAGTTGCCAGTGCCTTTGAACTCTTCGAAAATGACCTCATCCATCCGGCTTCCGGTGTCGATCAGCGCTGTTGCAATGATCGTCAAGGATCCGCCTTCCTCGATGTTCCGCGCAGCACCAAAAAACCGTTTCGGCCGTTGCAGCGCATTCGCATCCACACCACCGGTCAGAACCTTGCCAGAGGATGGCACAACAGTGTTGAACGCGCGTCCAAGTCTTGTGATTGAATCCAGCAAGATCACAACATCTCGTTTGTGCTCCACCAAACGCTTCGCCTTCTCGATCACCATCTCGGACACCGCGACATGCCGCGACGCAGGTTCGTCGAAGGTCGAACTGATCACTTCTCCCTTCACCGAGCGCTGCATGTCGGTGACCTCTTCGGGCCGTTCATCAATCAGCAACACGATCAAATAGCATTCGGGGTGGTTCTTTTCTATGCTGTTTGCAATGTTCTGTAGCAGCACGGTCTTGCCGGTTCGCGGCGGTGCGACAATCAGTGACCGCTGTCCCTTGCCGATGGGCGCAACCAGATCAATGACACGCGCCGAGCGATCCTTGATCGTCGGATCCTCAACCTCCATCTTGAGCCGCTCGTCAGGGTAAAGCGGCGTCAGGTTCTCGAACGCAATCTTGTGCCGCGCGCGATCCGGATCCTCGAAATTGATATGGCTAACGGTCGTGAGCGCGAAATACCGCTCATTTTCGTCGGGCTGTTTCATCTCCCCGTCGATCGTGTCTCCGGTCCGCAGCGAGTATTGCCGGATCATGTCCGGCGAAACATAGATGTCGTCGGGGCCCGGCAAATAATTCGCCTCGGGGGAGCGCAGAAATCCGAATCCATCCTGCAACACCTCGAGAACGCCGTCGCCATAGACAACCCAACCATCCTCTGCGCGCTCCTTGAGAATCGAAAACATCATCTCGCCCTTACGCATGGTCGAGGCGTTCTCGATTTCGAGATCCTCCGCGATGGCCAGCAGTTCCTTTACACTCAAGGCTTTGAGATGAGACAGATTCAGGCGTTCTTTAGACATGATAAATCCTGCAATAGCACCGTCCAAACACGGTATTCTTCGATGCCAGGGAGTTACGGATACCCGGACGGGCCCAGTCGCTTTCATACGGCCAGGACATCGCCGCGTCAATCGCCGCTAGAACTTGACGACCACGGAAATCACAATCAGGATCATCGCCAGCGTCGGAACCTCATTCATCAGCCGATAATGCCGTCCCGTCAGGTTATTGCTGCCCGTGAGGAACGCCTTGCGTCGGACTCCAAGCCAATGATGTAACCAGGTCATCACCAGAATGCCGGCCATCTTGGCATAGGGCCAGGCAGAACCCCAATCCACAATCCCCGGCGTCATCACCAGTAAGCCACCAAATAGCCAGGCCGAAATCATCGACGGGTTCATGATGTAGCAAAACAGTTTGTATTCCATGATCTGAAAAACAGCGTCCCTGCTATCACCCACGACCGCCTGTTCCGTGTGATACACAAACAACCTGGGAAGATAGAAAAGCCCAGCCATCCATGTGATGACCGAGATAATGTGAAAAGCTTTGATCCAAAGATAAGATCCTGCCAGGACGTCGGCCATTATGCACCTCATGGAACCTGAACGCTTTCTTACCTTAATGATCAAGATAAGAAAGAGTGATGTGGTTGACAGGCCGTTCGGCCGATGGGGATTAATTTTCCTTCAACAGGTGTGCGAACAGGGGGATAAGGCTGTGGGCCATTCAAACTTTCCGAAATTCAGCCAGGATAGGAAAATTTTTCATCTTTTTTTCAACCTATTGGAAATACTCGTTCGGCGCAGGCCAAAATCAAGCGTGGGGATAACTCCAACCCGATAACATTATCCCACCGCGCGCTTTATCCTTCTCCACATGTGCATTTTGCAGGCACGTCGGACCGAAAGATGTGCCTCGGTGCGGCTGGGGCCCAATGGGATGGATTCATCATGGGTTTGCTCGTAGAACGACACCACGGTTCTCAACGGATTATCCACATGACGTCCCAGATTATCCTGGCTTCAGGGTCAGCCATCCGCCAGTCGCTCTTGACCACAGCCGGACTGCGGTTTGCCATTCAGCCTGCGCGTATTGACGAAGAAGCGGTGACGGAGGCCATGCTGGCAAATGACAGCGCGCCGCGTGAAATTGCCGACGCCCTGGCCGAACTCAAGGCCCTGAAGGTCAGCCAGAAGGCGCCCGAAGCGCTGGTAATCGGGTGCGATCAGGTTCTCTCGCTTGATCGTCGTATCCTGCACAAGCCGCGTGACACGGATGATTGCCGGGCTCAATTGCTGGCGATGCGAGGGCGGCAGCATGATCTCTTTTCAGCCGTCGTGATTTGTCAGGAGGGCAGGGCGATCTGGCGTCATGTTGGCCGCGCGCGAATGTCCGTTCGGTTCTTTTCCAATCGCTGGATGAAAGGCTATATCGATCGCAACTGGGAGAGCATACGTCACAGCGTTGGCGGTTACAGGCTGGAGGAAGAAGGGGTGCGGCTGTTCACGCAGGTCGAGGGAGATTATTTTACCGTCCTCGGATTGCCCTTACTCGAGTTGCTTGGTTTTCTGACAGAGCGCGGAGATCTCGAACAATGAGCCTCAAGAAAATCCTGCTGGCCGGGGTCATCGGTTCACCGATTGCACATTCCAGATCGCCACAATTGCACGGCCACTGGTTGAAGTTGCATGACATTCCCGGGTTTTACATTCCGATGGATGTCGCGGCCGACGATCTGGAAAATGTGATCCGAACATTGCCTAAAGCAGGCTTTGTCGGCGTGAATATCACGGTTCCCCACAAGGAACGCGTGCTTGGCCTGGTGGATCTCGTGACAGACCGGGCCGCGGTGATCGGCGCTGCCAATACCTTGATCTTCCGCAAGGACGGGCAAATTCATGCGGACAACACCGATGGGTATGGATTTATCCAGAACCTTCGCCAGAACGCCCCGGACTGGAACCCCAAGGCGGGGCCCGCTGCGGTTCTTGGTGCTGGCGGCGCGGCGCGGGCGGTTGTCGCGGCATTGCTCGATGTCGGGGTTCCTGAGATCCTGTTGTCCAACCGCACCCGCGTTCGAGCAGAGGCCCTTCAATCAGACTTTGGCAAGCGTCTGCATGTCGTCGATTGGGTTCAGGCGGGAAACATCTTCGAGGATGCCACCACCGTCGTCAACACGACCTCCCTCGGCATGTTGGGCAAACCGCCCTTGCGGGTTCCCCTTGATGCGCTGCGCAAAGGGGCCCTTGTCACCGATCTTGTTTATGCACCGCTCAAGACCCGTCTTCTGATCGAGGCAGAGCAAATGGGTTGCGTTGTCGTGGACGGTCTGGGCATGCTGTTGCATCAGGCGGTTCCGGCGTTTGAGCGGTGGTTTGGCGTGAGACCTACGGTTGACAGCGCAACGCGGGTTGCGGCCTTGCGATGACGGTCCTGATCGGCCTCACCGGATCCATCGGAATGGGCAAATCCACTGCGGCTGAGATGTTCGTCACGGCTGGTTGCGCTCTTTGGGACGCGGATGCTGCCGTGCATCGTCTTTATGCACCGGGTGGCGCCGCGGCGGCTGCATTGGCTCGCGACTATCCGGAGGCGATAGAGGATGATGCCGTCAGCCGCAGTGCTCTGCGCCAGATCATCCTCCGCGATCCGCAGACCTTGAAACGCATCGAGTCGATCATCCATCCGCTGGTTGCGGAGGATCGCGCGCGCTTCATCGCGGAGGCGCGGGCGTCTGGCCAGGACTGTGTTGTCCTCGACATTCCCCTCCTGTTCGAGACCGGTATCGATCAGGAAATGGATGTCACCGTGGTCGTGAGCGCCCCCCCAGAACTGCAACGCGCTCGCGTTCTGGAGCGCGGGACAATGACGGAAGCGGAGTTCGACATCATCCTGAAAAACCAGATGAGCGATGCCGACAAGCGCAGCCGTGCGGATTATGTGATGACGAGCGATAGGCTTGAGCATACCCGTGAACAGGTGCAGGCTGTGCTGGCGGATATCAGAAGGAGACAGCCTCATGCGTGAGATCGTGCTTGATACCGAAACCACGGGGTTAGACCCCGCCTCTGGTGATCGCATCGTTGAAATCGGAGCTGTCGAGCTTGTCAATCACATGCCGACCGGCCAACGGTTTCACAAGTATGTCAACCCGCAACGGGCAATGCCGTCCGAGGCTTTCGCGGTGCATGGTCTCAGCGACGATTTTCTGAGGGACAAGCCGCTCTTTTCGGAGATAGCGCAGGAGTTTCTTGATTTCATCGCCGAGGCGAATCTGGTGATCCACAACGCCGCCTTTGACATGAAGTTCATCAATGCCGAATTGAGCTGGCTGAAACGCCCGACTTTGCCGTTGGAGCGTGCCATCGACACCCTGGCGATTGCGCGGCAGAAATTCCCCGGCTCACCTGCTTCGCTGGACGCTCTTTGTCGGCGGTTTGCGATTGATAACGCCGGTCGCACGCTGCACGGCGCGTTGCTCGACTCTGAAATTCTGGCGGAGGTTTATTTAGAGCTGATCGGCGGGCGGCAACCGGATTTGATGCTCTCCGTCACCCGTTCGACGCGCGCAGACGGACAGATCGCACCGCAGGACTGGCGCGCTGAACCCCGCCGCCACCCGCTGCCATCGCGTCTGACGCCAGAGGAGAAAGCCGCCCACCGCGCCCTTGTGGACAGCATGGGCGAGGCCGCGCTTTGGGCCAGGATGGATCAGGCATCCGCAGTCTGAGTCGTGCTCTGGGCTTGACGGCGCGCGATCTCGTTACGGTAAAGTTGCATGAAATCAATGGTTTCAAGGTTAAGCGACGGAAAGCCACCATCGCGCGTGATGTCGCTTATTATCCGGCGAATGAACGGGAAAAGAAGCCTTGGGCACTCGATCAGCAGGAAGGGGTGCAGTTGGTCTTCTGGCAGGCCCTCGATATGAAAAACACCCACATAATCCATCTCGATGACAAAAAGCGTTTCATTGACGCCCTTGTTTCTTGAGGTGACGGTCAGTTTGACTGACACTTCATACTGATGTTCAACGCTGCGTTTCTTGGCATCGAGATTGACCGCGACCTGAACGTCGGGCTGGACCTCGCCGGCCGTGCCACGCTGCGCCAGAACGTTTTCGAAGGACAGGTCGCGGATGAATTGCGACATCGTGCTCATACGGACTTGGGGCACCGGTTGTGCCGCCCCATTTTCGTGTTCAGCCATTTGGCTTTCTCCTGAAAAACCATTTCGGATCTCGTGACTGCTTAACACCAAGCGTAAGCGGCCTCAATGCCTGGTCCAACCCGAAGCGCCATGTGTCGGTCGCTTTGCCGGGCCGACCTCGTGAAACTCTCCCTCGATGATGTCCGGATCGGGGCTGTATCGAGGATCCCCTGCCGGGCGCCTGCCAACCTCGACGTGCTGGAGCGTCATCCGCTTGCGGATAGAGCCGAAGACCCACCGCCGCACGGGTGGCACCAACAGGGCAAAGCCAATCGAATCGGTAAAGAAGCCAGGTGTCAAAAGCAACGCGCCGGCAAAGAGGATCATTGCCCCATGCGCCAGCGGTTCGGATGGATCATCGAACTCGGACAAGGAGCGGCGCAGCCGGGAGAGGGCAAGAGCGCCCTGCATCCGCAAGAGCCAGGTGCCAAGAAGGCCTGTCAGCAGGACATAAACAAGGGTCGGCCACAATCCGATCGCGCCGCCGACCTGAATGAACAGGGCAATCTCGATCAGGGGCACGGCAATCAAAGCCACAAGTAGCCACATGTCCGAACCTCCTCTGTTTTAGGGCTCGCAAGGTGGACTTGCCCGCGTCCCTCCCCTACATAGGACCAAGCGGGACCGCTTTCCATGCCCCGCGTAACAAGAGGTGCCAATGAATTCCCCGATTTTGCAGCTACTGGTTCTTGCCGGTATCGCGATTTTCCTGATCCTGCGGCTGAAAAGCGTTCTGGGTACACGGGACGGGTTCGAAGATACGCCGCCGCCTCAAGTCGGTCCAACATCGCCCCGGCGTCGCGATTTCGAGGTGATCGAAGGAGGGCCGGATCACGATATCGTGGATCACGTGCCCGAAGATTCCGAGGCGGCAGGCGCATTGACGGACATGAAGCGGATCGAGCCTGACTTCAGCGTAACCAACTTCCTGCAAGGAGCGCGCGGCGCCTATGAGATGATTCTGATGGCCTTCGAGCAAGGCAAGCTTGAGGATGTTACCCCGTTTCTCGAAAAGGATGTTTACGAAGCTTTTGCTCAGGTCATCGACGCCCGCGAGCAACAAGGCCTGAGCGTCGAGTCCGAATTCATCGGCGTGCGTGATCTTGCGCTCGCAGATGCCCGGTTTGATCCAGACACGCGCCGTGCCGAGATCACGGTCAGATGCGTTGGGGAACTGGTCTCGATTGTCCGCGACAAGACCGGCAGGATCATCGAGGGCGCACCGGGTCAGTCCAAGCGTCAAAAGGACATCTGGACCTATGAGCGTGTCATGGGTTCTGATGATCCGAACTGGCGGCTCGTCTCAACCGGCGAATGAACCGGGCGCTGCGGAGGATCGGCCTGGCGGTTTGCCTTTTGGCGCCGTTCCACGCCGCCGCAGAGGATCTGCGCCATGACATCCAGCGTTTCGCGGATTTGGAGGGCTGGGAAGCCGATGACCATGCCGCAGCCCTCGAGGTGTTTCTCAGCACCTGCCCCGACATGCAGGATGTCGATTGGCGCGCGCTTTGCGATCTGGCGAGACAGCGACCAGATGCAAGGGCCTTTTTCGAGCTCTTCTTTCGCCCGGTGATGATCAGCGATGGCAACCCTGCGCTGTTTACCGGCTATTTTGAACCCGAACTCCAGGGATCACTCTGGCCGGATGAGCGGTTTCGCTATCCGATCTACCGCGAGCCCCCCGAGGCGCAGCTGGCCAACCCCTGGTTGACGCGACGCGAGATCGAGGCGGGCGATGTCATGCGGGGTCGCGGCCTGGAAATCGCCTGGGTCGATGACCCGGTTGAGCTGTTTTTTCTGCAAATTCAGGGGTCCGGGCGTGTTCGCCTTGAGAATGGCCGGGTGATTCGCGTGGGCTATGCCGGTGCGAATGGGCATCCCTATCGGTCGATCGGTGTCGAATTGGTGCGGCGCGGCATCTATCAGGTGCATCAGGTCTCTGCCGAGGTGATCAAGAACTGGGTGCGCCGCAATCCCGAGGAGGGGCGCGAATTGCTGTTTCACAATCCGTCCTACGTGTTCTTCCGCCGGATTGACAACGTGCCTCAAGGTCTTGGTCCGCTCGGTGCGATGAATCGTTCCGTCACCGAAGGGCGCACGATTGCCGTCGATCCTGCCTATGTGCCACTTGGCGCCCCGGTCTGGATCGAGAAGGACGGAGAGGAGCCGATCCATCGGCTCATGATCGCGCAGGATACCGGCTCTGCGATCAAGGGACCGCAGCGGGCCGACATCTATTTTGGCACGGGCGATGCCGCTGGACGTGCTGCCGGACAGTTGCGTGATCCCGGGCGGCTGCTGGTGTTGATGCCGATCCAGCGCGCTTATGCAATGCAGACAGAGCAAGAGCCATGAGCAGACGCAGGCTCAGACCCGAGGAGCTGGATCTCTGGCAACAGGTCGCGCGCACCACCCGGCGACTGACCCCCGAGAGGCCGGAACGGCAGGACCGGCCGCCGATGTTCGCCGAGGTGACAGGGATGCCTCCGGTCACGCCCCGGAGCCCGGACGTGCCGGCAGACTTTCAGATCGGTCGAATGGCGCCACGCGCCCCCGTGGCGCGGGACGTTCTGCCCAGCATCCCGGAGCGTCTGGCCACGGCTCCCGTCAAGATGGACAAGAAAGCCTTTCAGCGCCTCAAGCGCGGAAAGCTCTTGCCGGAGGGCAAGATCGACCTGCACGGCATGACCCTGGATCGCGCGCATCCCGCGCTGATGGGCTTCATTCTGCGCGCCCATGGCGCAGGGTTGCGGCTTGTTCTCGTCGTTACCGGCAAGGGCAAGGACCGCGACGACGGTGGCCCGATCCCGGTTCGACAAGGCATTCTGCGCCATGCCGTGCCGCAATGGCTCAGCCAGCCGCCTTTGGCCACCCTGGTTTTGCAACTCACGGAGGCACATCAAAGGCATGGCGGCGGCGGGGCCTACTATGTATACTTAAGAAGAGAGAGATAGCGCCAGAAGTCGACGCGCCCGGGTCACGCCGATCATCGTCATGCCACTGGCAAAGACAAAATAGCCGGCAACCATCATGTATTGTGTCTCCAGTCCCAGACCGAGATCTATCCCGAGCCCGGTGAGTCCGGGACCGATCGCTGATCCCAGAACCATGACCGCAGCGGCCAGCGCCTTGATGCTCCCAAGATGAGCGGTGCCGTAGAATTCCGCCCAGAACGCATTCGGCAAGGTGCTGTTCGCGCCCGTGGTCAGCCCCAGAAAGACAAAGCCAAGCAAGATCATGCCAGGCCCTTCGGCAAAGGCAAAAACAAGAAAAGCCACAACCATAGGCAGCTGCGCGAACGGCAGGAGACGAGCCGTGCCCACCCGATCAAGCGACCAGCCCGAAAGAACCATCGCGACAATACCGACGGCGGTATAGATCGGAAACATTGCCACAAGCTCGACATGAGCGATGGACTTGATGGTGGCAAAATGCACCTGATGGAAAAAGAACGCGGTATTGAACGCCGAAGGCCCCAGCAGGGCCGGAACCATGAACCAGAACAGGAAATGCCGCAACGCTTCGTCGCGCGTCCAGTGGCGGTCGCCCATGCCAAGGGACTGGCTGGTCTGCGCCCAGCTTTGCGGCGTGCGCTCGCGGCGGAGCAGGAGCATCAGGAGCGGCACGCTGATCACGCTCGCGATCCCGGCAGCAACCCAGAGCATTCGCCAGTCGGCGACCACGAGCAGCGAGACAAAGATCAGGGGCAGAAATGCCTCGCCCATGGCAAATCCCAGCGAAGCAATCGAGAGCGCCTTGCCGCGCGCCGCGACGAACCAGCGTGCCATGGCGACCACGGCAAGGTGGCTCAGCATCCCCTGGCCGGAAAATCGAAGAATAAAGATCACCAGTGGCAAGAGCCACCAGACCGGATTGAGCGCCATGAAGAGACAGGCCGCGGACATCATCATGAGAACCACGGGCGCCAGCCGCCGCACCCGAAATTGGTCCGTCAGCCCGCCGGCCCAGACCATGGCAATCGCCGATGCCGAGGTGCCGAGCATGTAGATTCCGCCCCATTCCCCGTGACTTAGCGCAAAGGTCTCGCGGATCTCACCGGCGAAGATCGCGATGAAATAGGTCTGCCCGAAACTGGAGAGAAAGGTGAGCAACACCCCGGCGGACAGCCAGGGCGCGTTGTCGCGGAGAAAGACTAGAATCGGCATGACCAAGCTGTCGCGTGAAACGGGGGGAGAGAAAAGCGGTTTTCACCGGGGGCTGTCTCGCGTCGGTATCCTGTCGGTATTGCGTCGGTGCGGATGTCGCGGCCCCGGACGGGGGTCATGGGGCGGGGATGGGGGATGAGACGTCTAAACATAGAGACGTCATCCCCGCGAAAGCGGGGACCTCGTGAGGGGGGCGCGACCTGGGAGAGAGATTCCCGCTTTCGCGGGAATGAGCGGGGTGGTGGTGTCCGCCCCAAGCCTGATTTCACCTTGGGATAAGTAGATGTCTGGGAAGCGAAGGAAGGAGGTTTTGCAAAGCCCTAGCCCTTCCTCAAAGCAGACATTGAAGTCATGTTCGAACTAGAAGAGTTTTTGACTTCCCAACGGTCGTCGAAGCCACCACTGTGCCTTATGCGGTCGCGAATTGTGGTTATCCCGACAATCCAGACTTGCACTGAGCTGGTTCTAGTCCCAAGTTTTGCAAATGACATATTCGGGAAAGCAGTTTATTGAACGGGCTGCGCCAGAGTTCTGGTACACTTATGCAAAGGAACTCGCGGATACCGCCGACGAGATCTATAAGAAGTTAAAGGATACGTGGATCGCTTACAGCATCACTAATGATGATGGTGAAAATGTAACTTACCGCCGCCCATTAGTGTCCCGCCCAGTCCTACTAATGCATGGCTTGTCCTTTGAAAACTTGATCAAGGGATTGCTAATCTCAGAAGAACCGACGCTGCTAAATGGCGGAAAACTAAGTAAGCATCTGCTTGGCCACGACCTCGTCAAATTGGCAGGCCGTCTCAGAACCGTCCAACTAAATAGTGAACAGCGGAACTTATTAGCACTGCTTTCCGACGTAGTCCCTTACCACGGGCGCTACCCAGTCCCGAGAGCCGCGCAAGACCTAAAACCGGAAAAGTACATAAGCGAGGATATCCATCAGGCATGCAAAGCGCTTTTTGGCCGCTTGGAGTTGCAGCTATACCAACTGAACTTCGAGGGCATTGACGCGCCAGAGGGCGTGCGTTTCTCTAATTTGCGACTTACGCATCGTGATGGAGACGCAGACTTCCTGACCGACGAGCAAAAACTAGAACATGAAAGACGCAAGACGGACTTTCTGCACAAGTTTAGGGGGGTCTGAGAGTTAACAATCTAGCTGAAGGTAGGCTTTTACCGTGCTGAATGCTTGACCCATGTCCGTTTTGGGGCTGGAACCCCCCCTCACAACACATACCTGCTCAAATCCGCTGACCGCATCAACTCCCCCAAATTCTTCTCAACGAAATCCGCGTCGACCGTGACGCGCTCGCCCGCGCGGTCGGGGGCGGTGAAGGAAAGCTCCTCGAACACCCGTTCCATGACGGTATAGAGCCTGCGTGCGCCGATGTTCTCGACCGATTGATTGACCTCGGCGGCGATGTGGGCCAGCGCCGCGATGCCGTCCTGGGTGAAATCGACCGTCACGTCTTCGGTGCCCATCAGAGCGCTGTATTGAAGGGTAAGGGCGTTGTCGGTCTCGGTCAGGATCCGTACGAAATCATCCTCGGTGAGCGGGCGCAGTTCGACGCGGATCGGCAAACGCCCCTGCAACTCGGGCAGCAAGTCAGACGGTTTGGCGATGTGAAACGCGCCCGAGGCGATGAAGAGGATGTGATCGGTCTGAATCGGGCCATATTTGGTGCTGACCGTTGTGCCCTCGATCAGCGGCAGAAGGTCCCGCTGCACGCCCTCGCGGCTGACATCGGCGCCGCGCGTGTCGGATCGGGCGCAGACCTTGTCGATCTCGTCGAGAAAGACGATGCCGTTCTGCTCAACCGCCTCGAGTGCCGTGCGGTTGACCGCCTCGTCATCGAGGAGCTTGTCGGCCTCCTCCCCGATCAACAGGTCATGGCTCTCGGCCACGGTTATCTTCTTGGTGGTCCGGCGTTGGCCAAACGCCTTGCCAAAGAGGTCTCCGAGGTTGAGCATGCCCATCTGGCTGCCCGGTTGGCCGGGAATGTCCATCATGCCGAGCGGGTTTGACGTATCGCTCACCTCGATCTCGATCACGCTGTCGTCGAGCAACCCGTCGCGCAGTTTCTTGCGGAACATCTCGCGCGTGCCCTCGCGGGCGTCGGCGCCGGCAATGGCAGTGATCACGCGATCTTCGGCGGCGGCCTCGGCGCGCGCCTTGACATCCTCGCGCATCCATTGCCGGGTCTGGGCGATGGCAATATCCATCAGATCGCGGATGATCTGCTCGACATCGCGACCGACATAGCCCACTTCGGTGAACTTGGTGGCCTCGACCTTGATGAAGGGCGCGCGGGCCAGTTTGGCCAGACGGCGGCTGATCTCGGTTTTGCCGACGCCGGTCGGGCCGATCATCAGGATGTTCTTGGGGTAAACCTCGTCGCGCAGATCATCCGAGAGTTGCTTGCGCCGCCAGCGATTGCGCAGGGCGACGGCGACGGCGCGCTTGGCATCCTTCTGGCCGATGATGTAGCGGTCAAGCTCCGAGACAATCTCGCGCGGGGTCAGGTCGGTCATTTGGAAATCTTCTCCACCGTCAGGTTGCCGTTGGTGTAGACGCAGATGTCGGCGGCGATGGCCATGGCGCGGCGGGCGATCTGTTCGGCGGTGAGATCGGGATTTTCCGCCAGACCGCGGGCGGCAGCGAGGGCGAAATTACCGCCCGAGCCAATGGCGGCCACATCATGTTCGGGCTCCAGGACATCGCCCGCGCCGGTGATGACATAGAGCTGATCGCCATCGGTGACAATCAGCATCGCCTCGAGCTTTTGCAGATACTTGTCGGTCCGCCAGTCCTTGGCCAGCTCGACGCAAGCGCGTTGCAACTGGCCCGGCGTTGCCTCCAGCTTGCTCTCGAGCCGTTCGAGCAGGGTAAAGGCATCCGCCGTGGATCCGGCAAATCCTGCGACCACATCATAACCGCCGGGGCTGAGCCTGCGCACCTTGCGCGCGGTGCCCTTGATGACCGTCTGTCCAAGGCTGACCTGCCCGTCGCCGGCAATCACCACCTCGCCGCCCTTGCGCACGCCGATGATCGTGGTGCCGTGCCATCCGGGGAAATCCTTGCTCATGTGGCCTCCGTTTTGCTCTGGTTTATATGCGCGGCATGGGTCGATCTTGCAAGCCAGGCAAAAAGAAAGGGGCCGCGATGCGCGCGGCCCCCGGCAAGACAGGCTTGCGGGTCAGATGCTGCTTTCGATCCAGCTTTGCAGTGCAGCCTTTGGGGCGGCGCCGGCGCGATTGGAGACGACCTTGCCCTTGTTGAAGATGAAGAGTGCAGGGATGCCGCGCACCCCCATGGCGACGGCAGAATTGGGATTGCTGTCAACATCGACCTTCACGATCTTGACCTTGCCTGCCATTTCGGCTGACAGCTCTTCGAGAACCGGGCCGATCTGTTTGCACGGGCCGCACCACTCGGCCCAGAAGTCCACCACCACGGGGATCTCGGAATTTTTCACTTCGGCATCAAAGGTGGCATCGGTGACGGCAACGGTGGCCATGTCTTTTCTCCTGGCATTCGGGGTTTCGATACAGAACCTATGGAGCCGGGGCAGGCGCGTCAAGCGATGGCGGTCGATTCGAGTGCAAGGCTCACCAGATCGTTGGGTAGCGGCATGAGGGTGGCGGTGCGGGTCCAGAGCAGCGCGGTTTCGACCCGCCGTTCAGGGTAGAGCAAGGCGAGCGCATGGGCATAGGCCCCCATCTGACGCAAGAGGCCATCGGGGCACGCGGCGGGCGTATCGGGCACCATCGCGTTGGTCTTGAAGTCCACAGCCAGAACCCGCGTTTCATCAAGGATGAGCCGGTCGATGACACCGTGGATTCGCCGCCCGTGCAGGGCATCGAGATTGGCGGTGATGGCGACCTCGATCAGCGCGTCCGCCGCAAAGAGGGGCTGTAAGGCCGGACGGGTCAGAACCCTTTCCACTTCGCCCAGAAGAAGGGCCAGCTCCTGTCCCGTGGCGGCGTCGCTGCCGGTCGACAAGAGCCGGGCGGCAGTGACCGGCCAATCGGCTGCGGGTAGCCGTGGCAGGACTTCGAGCAAGAGATGAACCTGCCGCCCACGTCGCTTGGCCGCGTCCTCATCAAGGCCGCGCTCTCCGGGCAGGGCTTTTGCACCCCCCAGCTCTGACGGGCTGAGCGTCTTGTTGCGGAGCGGTTTTGGCGCGGCCCGCCCAAACAGCGGATCAAGCGGGAGCGGCACCCCGCCCGGTGCAACATCCTCCTGAGAATCCGGCACTGTTTCAAGCCAAAACCCATGTTCAAGCCGCAGCCCCGAGCCGTGTTCGAAGCTGTGGGGTTGTGCGCCGGCCAGCGTCAAGCCGCGCTTTACCTTGTCATACCAGGTGTCGCCTTGCCTGCCCTGATCGCCGTGCGCGGCAACGATCAGCCAGGTTTTGGCGCGCGTCATCGCCACATAGAGCAAGCGATCCCGCTCGGCCCGTTGCGCAGTGCGCGCGGATTCGACCGCGCGGGATATCGCATCGGGCATTTCATCGGTCCGTCCGGTCCAGAGCGCGGTCTCTCCGACCGGCAGGACTTGCGGCGGCGCGGGCGCCCGCCAGATGCCGGCTTCGGGCAGGATCACCACCGACGCCTCAAGCCCCTTGGCGCCGTGGACCGTCATCACCCGGATGCGGTTGCCCTCGGCGTCCATCTGCCGCTTGATTTCGAGATTGTCGGTCTCCAGCCAGACCAGAAACCCGGTCAGGCTATCCACGGCGCGCTGTTCATAAGCCATCGCCTGCGCAAGAAGCGCATCAATGCCATCTTCGGCCTCTGCCCCCAGACGGGCCAAAAGTTTCCGGCGGCCGTCGTGACGGGTCAGAATCCGCTCGATGAGATCATAGGGGCGCAGATAATCGACCTGATTCATCAGGTCCTCGATCACCGCCATCTCGGAGGGAAACTCTGCGGCACGATCGCGCAGTTCCGCCCAGAGATACCGCGCCGTGCGGCCCTGCGCGAGATCGTAAAGCTGCGCGTCGGACCACGCGAAGAGCGGCGATTTCAGGGCCGTCGCGAGCGCAAGATCATCCTCGGGCGTGGCGAGAAAGGACAAAAGTGCTGCGAGGTCCCGCACCGCCAGTTCTGCCCCGACCTTGAGACGATCCGCCCCGGCGATCGCGAGGCCCTGCGCCTTGCATTCGCGGATGATCTCATGAAAGAGCGCCGAACGGCGGCGCACGAGGATCAGGAAATCACCCGGCCGGACGGCACGCCACCCGCCGGCCAATTTGGCATCCGGAATGGTTTGGCGTTCCGCGAGCATCTTGCGGATTGCGCCGGCCACCCGACGGGCCAGAAGAACCGCCGGATCACTGGTGGCGCGGATATCCACCGGCATGAACCAGGCGGGCGGCTGATCCGTCGCGGGCCGCTCGACCAAAGGCCAGAGATCGACCCGGCCCGGCAGCGTATCAAAGAACGCCTTGTGACTCTCTTCCGGCGAAAAACCACTATCCTTGCTCTGATCAAAGCAGCAGTCGACGGTTCTCAGGATGGCCAGTGAGGAGCGGAACGAATGGGCCAGGATTCTGGTTTGAAGCTGCGCGTTCGTGGTGGCGAGGCGTGCCGAAAACTCATCTTGCATCCGGTCGAATTCTCGCGGATCGGCACCCTGAAAGGAATAGATCGACTGTTTCTTGTCACCCACCACGAAGATCGTGCGCAGGATGTCGGCGCGCGCGCCCTGACCGCTGGTAAACTCCTGCGCAAGACGCTCGATCACCTGCCACTGCACCGGGCTGGTGTCCTGTGCCTCGTCCACAAGAATGTGATCAATTCCGCCATCCAGACGATAGAGCACCCAGGCGGCTACATCCGGATGGGTCAGCAGATCGCGGGCGCGCAGGATCAGGTCGTCGAAATCGAGCCAGCCATGGAGGTGTTTGGCGCGCTCATAGGCTGGCAGAAAGAGACCGGCAAAGTCATGCAGCGCGCGCGCCCTCTGCATGGCAAGCAGCGCCAGACGTGCGGGTCTTGCGGCCTCGACCCGCAGCATGAATTGCTCGAGCTGCGGCATGATGTGGACAAGCGCGCTCTGGCTCGATCTGGTTGGGAACGAGCCAATCTTGGCGGAAAACGGCGCTTTGGCGCCACTGCCGGTCAGAAAGACCTCCTCGAGTATGGGCAGGGCACGAAGATCGAGCGCCTGGAGTGCAGACAGTTTGGCGGCGGCTTTGACATCATTGACTGACCCGATCTGGAGCACAGGCAAGATCTGATCCAGCAGGGCTTGCTCGTTGCCCAGAAATGAACGGTCACAGATCGCTTTGGCGCTCAGACCTGCAGGTTGGTCAAAGAGCGCGGCAAGATCCGCATCCGTCAATGGCCGGGCAAAGGCCCCGCGATGACGGATGAGCTCCGTCGTCAGCTTGTCGAGAGACTCTTCGGTCATGTGCCGCGCCAATGCGAAAACGACCCCCGCATTCGGGCCGCTGGCGAGATCCTCGACGATTTCGGCGCGCAGGAGGCTTTCCGTGCGGTCGTCCATTTCGGCAAATTGCGGCGTGACTCCGGCCTCAAGCGGAAAGCGGCGCAGCAGAGCGGCGCAGAAGGAATGAATGGTCTGGATCTTCAATCCGCCCGGCGTTTCGATGGCACGGGCAAAGAGTCGTCTGGCGTCACGCAGGATCCGCGGCGTGACAGCGCCCTCAAAGCCCAGACTGATCAGCGCGGCAATCAGCGGATCATCGGGCAGCATCGCCCAGGCCCCGAGGCGGCGAAAGAGACGATTCTGCATCTCGCTTGCGGCGGCCTTGGTATAGGTAAGGCACAGGATGTGCTGCGGATCGACCCCGGCCAGCAAGAGGCGCGCCACCCGATCCGTCAGCACCTGCGTCTTGCCTGATCCGGCATTCGCCGCAAGCCAGGTCGAGCGATCCGGCTGCGCGGCATCAACCTGAGCCTGCGTGGCGGCGTCCCGCGCGGTCATTGCCCTACCCTTCTTGGCTCCGCAGGATCGGTCATGTCCCATTCGCCAGCGCGCGCCAGCTGATCGTAGTCGCCGACATCAGCGGCATTGCGCGGTGCACGTCGCGCCGTGTAGCCCTGTTCGGGCTCCATATAGGCCGCGATCAGCGCATGAAACTCGTCCCAGACCTTGTCGGGCGGCTCCGTGGCAAGCGGCGCCTCCAACTCCTTGGGATCGCTTCCCAATCCGATGAACACGGCGCGCGCGACCTGCGCGGGCCCGATCCTGCCAAAGCCTGCTCGCTCCGCCAGCGCCGCCTCAAGCAGGAGCTGCTTGTCGAAACTCGCCTGTTCCTTGACCGATGGCGGCGCGCCGGTCTTGTAATCATAGATGTGCAACCGCCCCAGCGCATCGAGATCGAGCCGATCCGCCTTGCCCTTGAGGGCAAAGCCGAGATCGGGCAGGGCTGCCAATGCCAGGGTCTCGAAGTCGACCGGATGCGCGAGAGCGCGGCGGACGCGCTCGGTCTCGATGAACCAGTCTGCCACACGCTCCACCCGGGCCAACCAGAGCGCACGCGCATCGGCCCAGGGAACCTGTTCAGCCAAAACAGTCTCTGCCGTCTGGATCAGGCGCTCTCTGGTGCACAGTTCGGGGCGATCCAGTGTCGCCTTGATGAAAATCTCCATGACCTTGTGCACCACCGTGCCCCGCAGCAAGGCGTCGGGCGCTTTCATCAATGGAGTCAGCGGACGCAGGCGCAGGACATGTCGGGCATAGATCGCATAAGGATCACGAATGAGGGTTTGAATCTCTGTTACCGAGAGTTGATCGGGCCGCGCCGACCGGGGCGGGCAGGGCGAGGGGCGCGGCGCCCGTGGCACTGTTCCGGGGTCCTCGAGCGCCGCGACCTTGGTCAGCCAGACAGTTCCGCGCGTGCGCATGGCATCCAGCACATCCCCTCCACCCTGATCCGGGAGACCGGACAGCAGGTTCTGGAGGCGATTGAGCCATCGCGACACGACGGTTTGCGCATCCTCGGAGCGCAGCGACCTTGTGAGCCAGACCTCTGGTGCGGCAACCGCCTGTTGGAAATCATGCGCCGACAGGCCGATCCGCCGCTCGGGCAGCAAGAGCCCGGCCTGATGCCGTAGCGCGCGGTTGAGCCATGGGTCCGGCTTGGGGGATTCGGGCCAGCTTCCCTCGTTGAGACCCGCGAGGATCAGCAGATCGGCACCCTGCACCCGCGCCTCGAGTGTCCCCCAGATCAGAATGCCGGGATGCGGTTCGTCCCGGCTGCGGACCTCGCGCGCCGCAAGGATCTTGTGAAAGAGGTTTGCGTAATCGTTGGCTGTCATCGCACCCGCACCGGGCGCTTCGGTGCGCAACTCGGTCACGGTCCGAAGCGCCTCCTTGCCGGCATCGTTGTGCCAGAGTGCGCCACTTCCCCCACCCCGACAGCCCTGTGCGATTCGTTCGGCAAGGTTCAGATGCGCGTGAACGCGCGACTCAAGAGGGCTCTCGCCAGAGTCTGTCCTGTCGATAAAACAAGTGCAGAGCCAGTCCAGCCAGTCCTTCGCAAGGGCGTCGGCTTGTTTTTCTGCCCAAAGCCGCAAGCTGTCAGCGGTTGGATAAGGCGGGCCTTTGCGGCGCAGATGCAGTTCCAGTTCCCGGGTCAGGCGCAGATGCGCGCCCCGCGCCTCACCCCCATGCGTCAACGGGTGCTTGAGCAGGGTCAAAAGCGCCTCTGCACTCAGTTTTTGGCGAAAGAGATCGGCCACATGGCGCAGCAAGCGACCCGGAGGAGACAGGTGCAGCGGCAGGCCGGCACTGTCATCGGGCACGATGTTCCAACGGTCGAGTGCGGCCGTCACCTGACGTGTCAGCATCCGGTCCGGGGTGATCAGCGCGGCGGTGATCCCGTCCTCTGCGGCTTGTCGCAGGCGCAGGGCGATGGCCATCGCCTCGTGTCGGGTGGAGGGGGCCTCGAGGAGCGTCACCCCGGCCATCGCGCCCGCCAGATCCTCGAGGTCCGGACCGTCCCGCAGCCATTGATCCGTCACCGGTGCGGGACGGAGCGCAAGGGAAACCACGGCGTCGCGCGACAGGCTCGGTGGGCTATGGTTGGTCCATCGGGCGACGTCATGCGGCTGAATCCCGGCCCCCTTCATTATGTTATGAAACCGGTACTGCGGATGATCCTCGGACAGCATCGCATCATCAAGCGCGCCCCAGATCGCATCCGGCATGTCAAAATCGAAGCCGGGCAGCACGATAGCCCCTTGCGGCAACCGAGCCACGGCTTGCATCAGAAGCTGAGTTGCCCCGCGCGATCCGGTGGATCCGGCCAGAATGACCGGATGCTGCGGCGGTTCTTCGGCCCAGAGCCGGCATAGCCGTTCGATCACAAGGCGTTGCCGGGCTTCCTTGTCTGGTTGAGAAAGATCATCCATGAAGCAGTGACGAACAATGCCTAAAAACGACTTTATCCGGGCCCAGTGGCCGGATTGATCGCTCACGTCGAGATCACAGAGCACATCGGGAGAGACCCCTTCGCCCTGCATTTCATCCATCAAATTCGCCAGACTGTCGGCGAGATCGTAGATCGCGCTGCGCGGTGCCAGATCGGGGGCGCGGTCGAGCAGCGCGGTGATCAGCCGCACCAATTCGAGCCGTCGTCGCAGGGGCGGCGCGGCTGCGGGGACATGCGCCAGATCCCACTCCTCACCGAGGTCGGTCACGAGACCGAGGCGGGGCAAGAGCCGTGCCGGCCCAAGATCAAAGAGATCGCGAATGCGCCGTGCCATGCGTCTTGTGTTGACGATAAGATGCGTCCGCGCCAGCGCCTCGGGCGGCTGTCCGGCATGGCGCGCGATCAGTCCGTCGATCAACGCGCGCGGGAAATCCACGCCCGGCGGAAGGCCAAAGATGCGGGGCGTCTCACTTGGCTCAAACATCGGATGTCCCCAGAACGGCTTCCGCCAGTGCAATCCCCTCTGGGTGGCCAACGTCGCACCATTTACCGGGATAGGTGACGGCAAAGAGCCGGCCCTCTGCCAGAATCCGGTCCCAGAGCAGATTGAGCGAAAATGCGCTTTCGTCAATGTCCGGAAGGCGATCAGTCTTGATGATCTGAAGCCCGGAATAGATTGCCCCCGGTCCGCGGGTGGCCTGCCCGTCGTCGGAGATCACGAAATCCCCCGTGCCGTCGTGCCCTACGGCCCGCGACTTTGGGATGCAGAGCAAGAGCGCGTCCATCGTCTCTGGGTGCCATTGCGCCGCAAGGTGGCAGAGCGGGTTAGGCCCCCGCCAGACCGCATCGGTGTTCATGGTAAAGACCGGCCCTGCGCCCAGAATCGGCAGGGCAGCCCGCAGGCCGCCGCCAGTCTCCAGGATTACGGGATTTTCGAGCGACATCAGGATGCCGCGACCGGCAAGATGTCTCTCGATCTGATCGGGCAGATAATGCAGATTGACCACGATCCGGTCGGCGCCGTAGGTCGTCACCTGATCCAGCGCGTGATCGATCAGGGGCTTGCCGGCCACTTCGATCATCGGCTTTGGCCGATTTGCCGTCAGCTGTCCCATGCGCGTCCCGAACCCGGCGGCAAACAGCATCACGGGGAGAGTTACGGCCGGCATTGGTCTTTGAGTCCTTGCAGGATGTCGGGGTCCGGTCCGGGCAGCACGCCGTCCAGAATGTCCGCGACTCTGGCCATCGCAGGATGCGCCAGATCATGTGCGAGATGCGCCCAGACCCTTGGGATAAGATCAACATATCCGACCTTGCCATCGCGCAGGCACAGCCGGGCGAACACCCCGAGGATACGCAGGTTTCGTTGTGCGCCAAGACAATGATACGCGGTGAGGAAATCTTTCGTCGCAACTCCGGTTGTGGCGATATAGCGGTCGATCATGGCGGTCTCGATGGCTGGTGGCACATCCCGGCGGGCGTCTTGCAGGATGGAGACGAGATCATAGGCCCGGTGGCCGAGCATGGCATCCTGGAAATCGAGCAGGCCAACCCGCGCGAGCCCGGTCCTCTTTGGCAGCCAGAGCAGGTTCTCGGCGTGATAATCGCGCTGAATCAACACGTCCGCGATGTTGGAAAGGCCGGCAAGCGTATCTTTCAGGGCGGTATGAAAGGCAGCACGATGGGGGCTCTGCGCACCGGTTACGCCTGCGAGATACCAGTCAAAGGCCAGCGCCGCCAGATCCGCCATCAGGGGCGGAGCGTAGGCATCAAGGCCTGACGGCGGCGCGTGCCGATGCAGGCCTGCCAGAACATCGGTGGCCGCAGCATAGAGCGGCTCTTCCATTTCGGGGGCGTCTCTGATGACCCGGGCAAAGAGCGCATCGCCCAGATCCTCGAGGATCAGAAAGCCATGTTGCGCATCCTTGGCCAGAATGTGCGGCGCGCTGAGGCCGAGGCCGGTCAGATACCGTGCGATCCGAACGAAGGGGCGCACATCCTCTCCTCTCTCGGTCGGCGCGTCCATCAGCACGGCGGTCTCACCTGTCTCCTGCCGTCGCAGGCGCAGATAGCGCCGGTTGGATGCGTCCCCGGCCAGATCGGTCATTCCTGCCCCCGCCCAATCGGTGCCAGCAAGGAAGGTTTGCAAGGCGGTGCTACGGTCAGGCATCCAGAATCTCGCTCAGAAGGGGCCGCCAACGGGCATCGGACCACGTTAGGCGCAGCTGTCGTTGATCGTCCTCTGCGCCGGGTGCGAAGGCGAGGGAAAGGGCTGTCGGGGGAATGAGATCGCCCAGGCGATCAGGCCATTCCACGAGGCAGATCGCGTCTGAGAAAGCCTCTGTCAGACCGAGCTCGATCAGGTCCAGCGGATCGCTCAGCCGATAGAGATCGGCGTGCCAGATGTCGGCCCTCGCGCCCGGATAGGTCTGCACCAAAGTGTAGGTGGGCGAGGGGATATCTTCGGGCACGGCCAGCAGACCCTGGATCAGACAGCGGGCGAAATGGGTCTTGCCGGCACCCACGCCGCCCGAAAGAAGCAGGACATCACCAGCCTCAAGGCGTGGCGCCAGCGCCTGCGCTAGGGCACAGGTGGCCTCAGGGTTGGCGAGGGTAAGGGTCTTTGCCTGCTCGGACATGACATGACACTACACGCACCACGCCCGCTCGCAACCGGGTTCATCCCGTTTCCAGAGCGGCAGCGTTCAGAAGAGCCGACTGGTGCTTCGAAAGCGTCAACATCGCCTGTCCCCGTCCCAATGGGAGAACCTGAAGAGCCAGCGCCGAATTGTCCGGCAGGGCGATGCTGTAACGAATCGGAGCAGTCAAAGCGTTGCTGGCGATCCTTTGCTCGATGTCACCCCAGGGACCGGTGCCGAAAGAGCGTTCCCGGCAAGCAGCTATCACATCGTGCAGGCGCATCTCTACCAAGGAGCGATCAGGATCGATCCCGATCAGCGCACCGAACGCGGCATTACAGAAGATCAGGCTCCCGTCATCGGAGAGCACGGCAATCCCCTGCTCCAGATGGTCGATCACGGATTGGCGTAAATCCATCTGAAGGCGGTGTCGCCGCGTGGCCGAAATTTCAATGGAAATGTCCTCAAAGAGAAAGGCGACATCGCCATCGGGATACGGACGTCCTGTCACACGATAGGTCTGACCGGTCGGCAGGCTCCAGACTTCCTGATAGAGGCCACCGCGTGCGGTCTCGACCATCTCGTTGATCTGGGTCCGCCATGTGCCGTAATTTCGTGGTTCCGGCATGACTTGCCGATCGCGCAGCGCGTCGAAAAAGCTGATCAGACCGGGACGCGCGATCAGAAATTCCGGCTGCAAGCCGGTCATGTCGATCAGGGCGGGATTGAACAGAGCCAGCGACCGGGTGCGATCAAAGACAGTGAGCCCGATTGTGAGGCTTGCAAAGGTCTTGGTCAGTGTTTGCAGGATGTCGCGCTGCACGGTTTCGGCCTGAACGAGTCGGGTGATATCGGTTGCATAGACGGCAAAGCCCGGCTCTGTTCGGATCAAACGCACCTCATAGGAGGTTCTGGCGGGCCCACCAGTCTCGCCAAGGGTCAGGCGTTTGACCATTGCATCCTCGATTCCGGGCGCAAGACCGATGGTTCCGAATATCTGATCCTTGTGGTCAGGGGCCATCGCCAGGCCGGCCGTGTTCTGCCAGACAAGCTGACCGGCCCCGTCACAGAGCCACGTCGCAACCGGCGCGTGAAAGAGCGCGGCGGCCTGATCCTGAGAGCTGCGGCAGAGCCTCAACCACTCGTTGAGCACTGCGGGATCTGGATCGGACAGATCGGTCAGCGTGACGCGCAAGGCATTATCGGACGGAGCGAAATCAAGCCGCGTCGTGAGGGCATCGTTCTGGCTCTGAAATGAGGTGACTCGACCTTGGTCCACATCTGCCAGACGGAGGGGAAGGTCGGGAAACCGAAACGCCAGCCATGCCCGAACCCTGTCCCAATCCGATTGAGCCCTGTCATCCGCTGCGGGCAGCGTCAGATCGGGGAGATCGTGATCAATCAGCCGATCGCCCCGGAACAGAAAGTGATTGCTGCGCTCTCTTCTGATCCCCGGCCTGCCGATCACGGAAACCTGCCGCCCTGCCAGGCCGAGGATGAGCAGGGCAGGAACAGCGACAAGGAAAGTAAGAAAGGCCAGATAAAGCCCATCGGTCCATGTCAGCTCAGTCACGGATATCTCCTTCAGCGTCCCGCTGGCAGGATGGTGAGAACTGGTTAAGGGGAGGTTAACCGTTGCTCTGTCTCGCCGGTCGACTCAGAGCCTGATCGGCGCATTCTGTCCCAGAGCACCGGCCTCCTGCCCGGTCGGGCCTTCGATCCGCTTGCGCTGCCAGACGACTTCGACCAGTGCCCCGGTCCGTGCGGCATGGCTTGGCATGGTCTTGAACGAACTCGACCCATTGGCAAAGGCCAACTCCGCGCCGGAACGCTCCAGAAGCGTCTTGGCGATGAACAGGCCAAGGCCCATGCCCTCGTATTCAGGACGCGCCGGATCACCGATCGGCGCACGCCGACGGATAAAGGGATCACCGATCTTCCCCAGCATGTCCGGGGGATAGCCGCGACCATCATCCATGATTCGCAACGTGATGGCCGTCTCGCTCCAGCGACTCTCGATCCAGACGGACTCGCGCGCGAAATCCACCGCGTTCTGGATCAGGTTGCGCAAACCGTGGATCATTTCGGGGCGGCGAAACACGATCGGCTGATTCCTGAGGTCTTCGCCGTCGGTTCCATGGTCGAAGTGAATGCGTTTGCCCCGATCGAGATGGGGCTCGGCCGCTTCCTCGACCACCGCGGTCAGAGGGGCGCGGCGCAGGAGCAGGTCGTCCTTGCCCGCCCGTCCCATTGATCGCAGGATGTCGCGACAACGATCCGCCTGCTGCACGATCAGCAGCGCATCCTCATGCAGATCGGGACGATCCGTCAGTTCGTTGGCCAATTCGGCACTTGTCAGTTTGATCGTGGAGAGGGGCGTGCCCAGTTCATGCGCGGCTGCCGCCACCACCCCACCGAGATCGGTCAATTTCTGTTCGCGCGCCAGGGCCATTTGCGTGGCCTGCAAGGCGTCAGACATGGCGTGCATTTCCTGCACGATCCAGCGCGAATAGACCCCCAGAAACACCACCGCGATGATAATCGCCACCCAATTGCCGAAGCGGAACACATCAGGCACCCGCAGGAGGAACCCCTGTTCGGTTCGAAGCGGGAGATAGAACTGCATGAGCAAGGTCACGATGACAATCGCCATGGCCCCGAGAAAAGCGGTCGAGCGCCCGGAAAGGGCCGACGCGGAGACTGTGACCGGGCCGACAATCAGGATCGAGAACGGATTGTTCATGCCGCCGGTGAGGTAGAGCATCAGCCCGAGTTGCAGCATGTCGAAGAGCACGACAAGAAACGTGTCCTGCTCTGACAGGCGCTTGTTCTCGGCAAAGACAAGGGCCGCGACCAGATTGGTTGTGACGGAAACGCCAATCACCAGAAAGCAGAGACCAAGTTCGAGATCGAGGTGATAGACCCGATCCGCGATGACCAGGGCGGTGGCCTGCCCGAGAGTCGCCCACCAGCGCAACAGAACAAGCGTTCGAAGCCGGATCCAGTTGCCGCTCGCGCGCGATTTGAACACTTCGATTGCGGGATCAGCCATATCCGTGGTTGCGTCCCTTTTCATGCAGGAGGAGAGGATGCTAGATAGTGTCAAAGTTGCATCCAATGGTCTCGAGCGCAAGGACATCCCATGACCCGACTGATTGCTATCGCTGCCGCCGTGATTGTGGTTGTAGGATTGGGGGCCATGTATCTTTTGTACGCCGGAGGGAAACCGGACGATCAGTTTGCGCAATGCCGCGCCTCGAATGTGGCAGGAGGCGCGGGACAGATTGGCGGACCCTTCACGCTGGTCAGCGAGACCGGCGAGACCGTGACCGACAAGGAGGTGATCGACCAGCCGGCCTTGATCTACTTCGGTTACACGTTCTGTCCCGATGTCTGTCCTCTGGACAATGCCCGCAATGCCGATGCGGTTCAGCTTCTCGAAAGCCGGGGCAGCATTGTAAAGCCGGTTTTCATCTCTATCGATCCAAAACGGGACACACCCGAGGTGATGGCCGAGTTCACCAATTACCTGCATCCGCGCATGCTGGGCCTCACCGGCAGCGAAAAGCAGGTGCGCGCGGCGAGCCAAGCCTATCGGACGTTCTATCAGGCGCAAAAACCCACCGAGGGCGAAGAGGACTTCTATTTGATGGACCATTCCACGATGACCTATCTGAGCCTGCCGGAGCACGGATTTGTCGAATTCTTTCGGCGCGATGTGACCGCAGAAGAGATGGCGGAGCGGGTTCAGTGCTTCTTGGACGCACGCTAGTGTATTGGGTTGTTTGACGAAGGGCACAACGGAGGTTAGAACTATTCTCAATCAGCGCGCGCAACGGGAGGAGCGGCATGGCCGAGGACATGCAGCAGGATATCGGTGAAGACAAATCGCTCCTGCTTGTGGACGATGACGAGGCGTTTTTGAAACGGCTGGCCAAGGCAATGGAAAAACGCGGATTTGAGGTAGAGACCGCCGGGTCGGTTGCCGCCGGTCGGGCCATCGCCGCCGCCCGCCCACCAGCCTATGCGGTCTGTGATCTTCGGCTCGAGGATGGAAATGGACTCGATGTGGTCGAAGTCATCCGAGCAAAGCGACCCGATAGCCGGATTGTCGTGCTGACCGGATATGGCGCGATCGCAACCGCCGTGGCTGCGGTCAAGATCGGGGCAATGGACTATCTGTCCAAGCCCGCCGATGCCACCGACATCACGAATGCGCTGCTGGCCAATGGGGCGAGTTTGCCGCCACCGCCGGAGAATCCCATGAGCGCGGATCGTGTCCGCTGGGAACATATTCAGCGCGTGTATGAACTTTGCGATCGCAATGTCAGCGACACGGCAAGGCGGCTCAACATGCATCGCCGCACGCTTCAGCGTATTCTGGCGAAGCGTTCACCTCGATAGACGATCCGTCCACTTTGCATCAACTTCGGCAGCAATCCTCTTTGGCCCGAATTGGCAAGAAAGGGTTGCATTAAGAGCTACCAGATAGGCTGTGACGACGAAGATCGTGTGACAGGAGACAGGTTTTGGGTGTTTGGCAGTCATATCGTATGCGGCTGCGGCGAAAGCGGGTGAAAATCCGTGCCTTTCGCAAGCATTTCTCGTTGCGTCCGGTTGTTGATCGAACGGAAAAGATCCGCTCTGGCGATGTGCTGCTGTTTTCCACGCTGCGCGATGAACATATCCGCCTGCCTTTCTTTCTGCGCTACTACCGCGATTTGGGCATCTCGCATTTTCTGATCGTTGACAATGACAGCACCGATGGCGGGGCTGAATACCTTGCTGCGCAAGAGGACGTGTCGCTCTGGCACACCAAGGCAAGCTACAAGGGCGCACGTTTTGGTGTTGATTGGCTCAACTGGCTGCAACAGAAATACGGCCACGGGCATTGGACGCTGGTGGTCGATGCGGATGAGTTCTTCATCTATCCGTTCTGTGACACGCGACCGATCCGCGCGTTGACCGACTGGCTCGATTCCAGTCAAGTCAGATCTTTTGGTGCGATGCTTCTGGATATGTATCCCAAGGGGCGGATTGATGCTGTGCCCTATCAGGCCGGGCAGGACCCGATGGAGATCGCGGCCTGGTTTGATCCCGGCAATTACATGATCAGAAAGAATAAATCTTACGGCAACCTGTGGATTCAGGGGGGTCCACGCGCCCGGGTGTTCTTTCCCGATAACCCACAGAAGGCCCCGGCGCTCAACAAGACGCCGCTGGTCAGATGGGACCGGCGTTATGCCTATGAAAGCTCAACCCACATGATCCTGCCGCGCGGTCTGAATCTGACCTATGATGCGTGGGGTGGCGAAAAGACCAGCGGCATCCTGCTGCACGCCAAATTTCTCGACACCTTTTCCGCCAAGGCCGCAGAGGAACTGATCCGCCGCCAGCACTATTCCGCCAGTCTGGAATACAAAGCCTATGAGAGGGTCGTGCGTCACAATCCCGAACTTTGGTGCAAATGGTCGGAAAGGTATATAAACTGGCGTCAATTGGAAATCCTCGGGCTGATGTCCAAGGGAAACTGGGCATGAGGAAAGAGCAGTAAGCGCATGAGCCTGGGCATCATCCTGCTGGTTCATACCGCCTTTGGCCGGGCAGAACAGGTGGCGCGCCATTGGGCGGCATCGGGCTGTCCTTTGGTCATTCATGTGGACCGCACCGTTCCTCGCAAGACTTATACGGCCTTTGAGCGGGCGCTGTCGGACCTGCCCGATGTCCGGTTTGCCCGACGCCATCGTTGCGAATGGGGCACCTGGGGTCTTGTAGCGGCCACCCAGGGTGCGGCGGAAATCATGCTCGATCAGTTCGCTGATGTGCGCCATGTCTATCTGGCCTCCGGTTCTTGTCTGCCGCTTCGGCCGGTGCAAGAGTTGATCGACTACCTCGCCAAGCGCCCGCATACCGATTTCATCGAATCCGTGACCATCGCCGATGTCCCCTGGGCCATCGGCGGTCTTGACGAAGAGCGTTTCACGCTGCGCTTTCCGTTCTCCTGGCGCAGGAACCGCTCTCTGTTTGACAAATACGTGGCGCTGCAACGCCTGGTGGGGTTCAAGCGCCGAATCCCCAAGGGCCTCTTGCCTCATATGGGCAGCCAATGGTGGTGCCTCACGCGCCAGACACTTTCGGCAATCCTTCAGGATCCGGCACGCACCACCCACGACCGCTATTTTTCCAAGGTCTGGATTCCAGATGAAAGCTATTTTCAGACACTCGCCCGGCAATACTCTCGTCAGATCGAAAGCCGCTCGCTGACACTTTCAAAATTCGACTATCAGGGTCGGCCACATATATTTTATGATGATCACCTGCAACTCTTGCGGCGATCGGATTGCTTTGTGGCGCGCAAGATCTGGCCGTTTGCCGATCGGTTGTATCAGGCGTTCCTGACCGATTCGGCCGGAGCCATGAAACGCACCGAACCCAATCCGGGCAAGATCGACCGCATTTTTGCCAAGGCGGTGGAGCGTCGCACGCGCGGACGTCCAGGCCTTTACATGCAGAGCAGATTTCCGGTCGAGGGGCGCGAGAACGGGCTGACCTGCTCGCCCTATTCGGTGTTCGAAGGGTTCAGCGAACTGTTTGAAAACTTCGAACCCTGGCTTTCCCGGGTGACAGGGATGCGGGTGCATGGCCATCTCTTTGCCCCCGAGCGTGCCGAATTTTCGGAGGGTCAGCCGGTGATGAACGGCGCCCTGAGCAACAGTGCCGCCCTGCGCGACTACAATCCGCGCGCCTTTCTTGCCAGCCTGATCTGGAACACGCGGGGTGAACGGCAATGTTTTCAATTCGGCCCGCGCGACCGGATCGAGACGATTGCATGGGATATCGCGAAGGATCCCAATGCGCAGATTTCCGTGATTTCAGGCGCATGGGCGGTGCCGCTCTTTCAATCCAACGCGAATTTCTCCGACCTCCGACGCGAAGCGGCGCGCCTTCAGCAGATCGAGAGCAAGCATCTCGACGTGTTGCGCTCGTTCTGGACCAGGGCCCGGGTCCGGATCTGGAGCATGGCCGAATTCATCGAAGCTCCGATGGAGCCGCTGCAAACCATCATCGACGAGATTGGCCAGCCGGCACAGCGCGGCCTGACTGAAGCGCCGCGGATGGTGGATCTGACCGGGTTTGGCCAGTTCCTGCAAAATCTCAAGAATCAGGGGATGCACCCCTACCTGATGGGTGATTTTCCGGTGGAACCGGGACTGAATGAACCCCAACAGAGCAAGCGCAAGCCCTATCTGGTGCGGTAGAACAAGATGACTGCACCCTTTGATTACTTTGTTGTCTTTGCGGAAATGCGCACCGGCTCGAATTTCCTCGAAAGCAATCTGAACGCCTTTGAGGACATCGAATGTCATGGCGAGGCGTTCAACCCGCATTTCATCGGCTATCCGAACCGGACGGAGCTGCTGGGCCTGACACAGGCAGAGCGCGATGCCGACCCGGCCCGCCTGATCGCCGCGATCCGCGCGCAATCGCAGGGCATCGGCGGCTTTCGGTTCTTTCACGATCACGATCCGCGCGTTCTGGATCTTGTTCTGGCGGATCCGCGCTGTGGCAAGATCATTCTCACCCGCAATCCGCTGGACAGCTATGTCTCGTGGAAGATCGCGCAGGCCACCGGGCAGTGGAAGCTGACGAATGTAAAGCGTCGGCGCGACAGCAAGGTGACGTTCGATGGGGTGGAGTTCGAACAGCATATTGCCCGCTTGCAGGAGTTTCAGATCCTGCTGCTCAACCGCTTGCAGCAGTCAGGACAAACCGCGTTCTATCTCGACTATGAGGATCTTCAATCTGTCGCCGTGATGAACGGCCTGGCGCGATATCTGGGCTCTGCGGCACGCGTTGAGTCCCTGGAGACATCCCTCAAGAAGCAGAATCCCAGCCCGATTACGGACAAGGTGTCGAATGTCGAGGACATGGAGCGCATCCTTGGCGGGCTCGATCCGTTCAATCTCAGCCGCACGCCGAACTTTGAGCCGCGCCGTGGAGCGGCGGTGCCGGGTTTTGTTGCCGCCGCCACCGCGCCGCTTCTCTACATGCCGGTGCGTTCCGGCCCCGAGGCAGACGTTCGCCGCTGGCTGGCCGATCTTGACGGCGTCGCCGAGGACGCGTTGCCGACCGCTTTAAGTCAAAAGGCGCTGCGCCAGTGGATGCGGCGCAAAGCAGGCCACCGCCGCTTTACCGTTCTGCGTCACCCGGTCGCACGCGCTCACGCTGCGTTCTGCGCCAAGATTCTTTTTGATGCGCCGGGTGCCTATCATGACATTCGGAGAAGCCTGCGCAAACTCTACAAACTGCCGATTCCGGAGGATGGTCCGGATCACACCTACGACGGCGCGGCGCATCGCGCGGCGTTTGTGGCATTTCTCGGCTTTCTCAAGGCCAATCTTGCCGGTCAGACCGCGATTCGGGTTGATGCGCATTGGGCCACGCAGGCCTCGGTGATCGAAGGGATGGCGCAATTCGGTACGCCCGACATCATCCTGCGCGAGGAGGAGATGCCGGACACGCTCGGGCTGCTGGCGCGGCAGGTGGGCTATACCGATCCGCCAATGCCGCCCAGACCGGCAAAGGATCAGCCCTTTGCGCTGGCTGAAATCTATGATTCCGAACTGGAACGTCTGGCGCGCGAGGTCTATCGCCGCGACTACACGCTGTTTGGGTTCACGGCGTGGAAGTGATGGTTCAGGCGGCCTGTGCCGCCTGCGCTTCGGTCACGATGGTAAAGAGCGTCATCGGATTGCTGTTCGAGCGCAGCTTGGCGCGCAACGAGGCATCCCGCAGCGTGCGCGATACAAGCGCCAATGCCTTGAGATGCTCGACCCCCGCGTCCATCGGCGCAAAGAGCGCAAAGGCGAGATCAACCGGTTGGCGATCCACGGCGTCGAACTCTATCGGCTTGTCGAGAAGCGCCAGAACGCCAACGACCTGATCAAGCCCGTCGATGCGCGCGTGCGGCAGAGCAACACCGTGCCCGACACCGGTCGGGCCGAGGCTCTCACGTTCCAGAAGAGCTTCGACCGCTATTGCATGAGGAACGCCATAGGCAGTTTCCGCGATTGCGCCGAGTTCCTGCATCAGACGCTTCTTGCTGGTGGTCCCTGACAAAAGACGCACCGCCTCTGGTTTGAGGATCATGTTGAGTTCCATTTGTTCCGATGTTCAGACGGTCGGGTTTCGGCCGTTTACCTCATGTTAGGGATCAATCCAGCCGATATTGCCGTCGTCCCGGCGATAGACCACATTGACCTTGTCCTTTCCTTCCTTTCGAAAGACCAAAACAGGTGCGCCCGCAAGCTCCATCTGCATGACCGCCTCACCTACCGAGAGCAACGGAATCTGGGCTTCCATCTCGGCCACGATGACGGGTTGCAGGCTTTCGGGCTCTGATTCCGTGCCTTCGACATCAGACGCAAGGATATATGAAGATGCACCAAAGAGTTCAACTGGCTCCGCGCGATCGCGATGGTGATCTTTCAGCCGCCGTTTGTAGCGTCGAAGCTGCTTTTCCATCCTTTCACAACACGCGTCAAACGCGGCATAGATTTCATGGGCCTTGCCGCTCGCCTGTGCCGTCAGGCCAGTCGAAAGATGCACAACTGCCTCGCAAAGGAACTCGCTGGCGCTGCTCTTGGAGAAAATGATCTGCGCATCGGTCGGTCGTTCGGCATACTTGGCAACTGCGGTGCCAAGTTCTTGTTTCACATGCGTTTGCAGGGCTTCGCCAATATCGATCTGCCTTCCACTGATTTGATAACGCATCTTGTCTCCTTCATTTGACAAACCTCGGACCTGCGCGGCGCGGTTGCGCCATCGAAATCGCTAGCCCAGGATGCTGAAAACAGACATATCCAGACCATGTTCAAGTAGAGGCCCTTGCCGGAGGGTCCATTCGACGAACAGTGCGAGGTCAACACATGTCATGGATTGATTGACGCGTTTTCCAGGCAGATTGTCAATTGGATTTGACGTCACGGCGCGGGCAACCACCATCGAGACCGCCGGTCAGGAAATTCTGAAGCTATCCCCGAGATACACGCGCCGCACGTTCTCGTTTTCCACCACATCGGTTGGGCTGCCGGACATAAGAACCTTGCCATCATGGAGGATATAGGCGCGATCCACGATCTCGAGCGTCGCGCGCACGTTGTGATCGGTGATCAGCACGCCGATGCCGCGGTGACTGAGATCGGCCACAAGATGGCGGATATCGCCGACCGAGATCGGATCAACCCCGGCAAAGGGCTCGTCGAGCAGCAGATAGCGTGGCTCCGCCGCGAGGCAGCGCGCAATTTCGACCCGCCGCCGTTCACCCCCGGAGAGCGCAAGAGCGGGGGTCCTGCGCAGATGCTCGACGGAGAACTCCGATAGCAGTTCCTCAAGCCGCTCGCGCCGCTTGTGCCGGTCGCGCTCAGAAATATCAAGGATCGCCATGATGTTGTCCTCGACCGACAGGCCACGGAAAATCGAGGTCTCCTGCGGCAGATAACCGATGCCCAGCTTGGCACGGCGGTACATCGGCAAATTGGTCACGTCACGGCCATCAATCCGGATATGCCCGCCTTCGGGGTAGATCAGCCCGGCGATGGCGTAGAACGTCGTGGTCTTCCCCGATCCGTTCGGGCCCAGAAGTGCGACCACCTCGCCCTGCTTGAGCGAGAGTGACACATCACGGATCACCACCCGTCTCTTGTAGCTCTTGCGCAGATGTTCAACCTGAAGGCCCGGGGTCGCGTTGTCATGCGCGAGGACCAGATTGGGCGCGCTCAATTGCTGCGCCCCGGTTGCAGGACTGTCTTGACACGTCCGCTGACCCGCGCCGTTCCGGCGTTCAGATCGACAAACATCGTCTCGCCGGTGATGGTATTGTCAGATTGAACGAGGAGAACATCGCCCCGCAACTCGATCATCCCGCTCACGACATTGTAGTTGGCGCTTCGCGCTTCGGCGGCGTCTGTGCCACTGACCAAGGTCACACCATCGGTGGCCTCAAGGGCCTCGATGCCGCTGCGATCCGCAAGATAGACGACGAGAACCCTTGGCGCACTCAGCCGCATCTCGCCCTGTGCGATCACGACGTTGCCGGTGAACAGCGCCGTGTTGTCGTTCTGATTGACACTCAGATCATCCGAGGTCACTTCGACGGGCAGATTGCGGTCTATCTGTGCACTGCCAAAAGCCACCTGCGCCGCCGCAATCATCGGAAGGCAAATCAGCATCATTACGGCAGAAAACATCTGAAAAAGGCGCACGGGTCTCATTTCCTTGTGACCTTGGGGATGTATATCAATCTGACACCCCCGCTGAAAAGCAATTCTGGCGTATTTGTTGCCGTCTTGTCATGCAATAACATCTGTCCGGCGATCAAATGTCCGAGCGGGCCGGTCGCCGTAACCGGTCCGGGGGATTTGGCAAAAACCTCGTCAAGGCGCGTTTCGAGCCGTTCTGTGTCCAGCACATAGCCTGTCGAAGTCAAGACATGCACCTGTTCTTGCAGAATTGCGGTCATGTCCTGTCGGTGGATATGGGCCGCGAGCGCGGTGATGTCGATCACCGTGCCGGCAGCCAGTCGGAACTGGGCGGTGAAGTTCTCGGCCGCAAGACGTTCTGGTGTATCGCGATCCGGCAGCGCCCTTGTGGCGGTGAACAAAATGGCGTCGCCGTGTTCGGTGACACCTGAAAAGCGCGGATTGGTTGCCCCAAGATCCTTCGCTTTCTGGCTCAGATCAATCTCGGCCACGAGCGCGGATTTGCTCGGGTCGATGGAGCGGGAAATCAGAAACAGCGTCGACAACAGTCCAAGAGCAGCGAGCGGCAGAAGGATTTTCATCCCGGCCACAATCTGCGAGTGGAGATTATCCGAGCGCGCCATGGTCAATGGGCGAAGATGTCGATCTCTGGCCAGCCCGCAAGATCGAGGCGCGCGCGCGTCGGCAGAAAATCGAAACAGGCCTGCGCGAGATCCATCCGTTCTTCGCGCAGCAACTGGGCGTTGAGTTTCTCGCGCAGGCGGTGGAGATAGAGGACATCGGAGGCCGCATAGTCGAGCTGCGCCGTCGTCAGGACGGGCGCCCCCCAGTCCGAGGTTTGTTGTTGCTTGGAGATGTCGACACCCAGGATTTCCTGCAGCAGGTATTTCAACCCGTGGCGGTCTGTATAGGTGCGGATCAGCCGGCTTGCGATCTTGGTGCAATAGACTGGCGCGGCAAGGACGCCGAACGTGTGATACATCGCCGCAATATCGAACCGCCCGAAATGGAAAAGCTTGAGCACCGTAGGGTCTTCCAGCAGCCTCGCCAGATTGGGCGCGCTCGTTTGCCCCTTGGCGACCTGCACCAGATGCGCATGACCGTCGCCGCCCGAGAGTTGCACCACGCAGAGCCGGTCGCGATGCGGATTGAGCCCCATCGTCTCGCAGTCGATCGCCACGATCGGACCAAGATCCAGCCCATCGGGCAGATCGTTTTGATGGAGAAGGTTTGCCATGAGATTTCCTTGTGCACGACACATCACGCCGAACTGGACTGTGGGCGGAATACTACCGTGCTTAGGCGGTTTTGGTCCCGGTCTCAACGTGAGATTTAGGAGTGGCGGGGCCGAAAATCCAGGCCGAATGCGCCTGCTCGGCATGAAACTGGCTTGCGGTTGGCCTGGGCCTCGGCCACAACGTGCCGCAGGACGACAGAGGAGCGCGCCCCGTGAGCGACACCCAGCAGACAGCAAACCGCGCCGCCGATCATCTGGCGCGTCGGCTCCATGAGGCCGGATGTCGGCACGCCTTCGGAATGCCCGGTGGTGAGGTTCTGACCGTGATGGATGCGCTTGCGCGCGCGGGGATTGCGGTGACGCTGGCGCGGCATGAGAACGCCGCAGCCTTTATGGCCGAGGGTGTCTGGCATCGCACCGGTGCGCCGGGGATCCTCATTGCAACGCTGGGGCCGGGGGTCTTGAACGGCGTCAATGCCATTGCCAATGCGCATCAGGACCGCGTGCCGCTCATTGTCCTGTCAGGCTGTGTCGATGCGGATGAGGCGCTCACCTATACGCATCAGATCCTCGATCATCAGGCGGTGCTGGCGCCGATCACCAAGGCCACCTTTCGCCTGACCGCGCAGGGTGCGGACATCATCGCCGACAAGGCCGTGGGAATTGCACTGGAGGGCCGTCCCGGCCCGGTGCATATCGACGTGCCGATTTCCGTGGCCGATCAGCGTGTGACCCTGCCCCGCCTGCGGCGCCGTCCGGCGGCCGCAGCGATGATTCCCGCTGCACCGCAAGAGGCGCGCGACTGGCTCCGCACGGCGGAACGCCCGGTCATGATCGTGGGCCTTGACGCCGTGAACCAGGGAGCAAGCGGGGCGATCACCGAGGTGGCCGAGCGGCTCAACATCCCGGTCATCACTACCTATAAAGCCAAGGGGATCCTCCCCGAAACGCACCCTCTGGCGCTGGGCGGGGCGGGGCTTTCGCCGCTGGCGGATGGTTTCCTCGTGCCGCTGGTGCAGAAGGCCGATCTGATCCTCTGCGTGGGGTATGACCCGATCGAGATGCGCCCCGGCTGGCGCGAGATCTGGGATCCGGCGGCGGTCAATGTCATCGACATCGCGGCGGTGCCGAATGATCACTACATGCATCAGGCGACGATGAACATCGTGGGCCCCTGCGCGCCCTCCCTGCTTGCGCTTGCCGAGGGTGTTACCCCCCGCGCTACATGGCCCGGAGGCGAGCCCGCAACGGCGCGCGCGGCCTTGGCCCTCGCCTTTCCGCGCGATGACGACTGGGGGGCTGCGGCGGTGATCGCAGAAGCACGCGCGGTGCTGCCACATGACACGATCGCGACCGTGGACAGCGGCGCGCATCGCATCCTCTTGTCGCAGATGTGGACAAGTCATGTTCCAGATGCGCTGCTGCAATCCACCGCGCTCTGCACCATGGGCTGTGCCGTCCCGCTGGCCATCGGGGCCAAGATCGCCTCGCCGGAGTCGACCGTGGTCAGTTTCTCGGGCGATGCCGGGTTCCTGATGGTGGCGGGAGAGTTGTCGACCGTGGCCGAACTGAACCTGCCGGTGATCTTCGTCGTCTTTGTCGATGCAAGCCTTTCGCTGATCGAGAAAAAGCAGCGCGAGCGGCAGATGGTCAATCTTGGTGTCGATTTCGGCCGCCACGACTTTGCCGCCATCGGCCGTGCCTTTGGCGGCAACGGCGTGCGGGTGACGAGCCGCGCCGAGTTGCGCGCGGCCCTGGAAGCGGCGCAAAGGGCCGATCGTTTCACCGTGATTGCCGCAGAGATTGACCGTGCGTCCTATGACAACCGTATCTGAGGAGATTGCCATGCCCGGACCGCTTGACGGCCTCGTCATTCTCGATCTGAGCCGCATTCTGGCTGGCCCCACCTGCACGCAGCTTCTGGGCGATCTGGGGGCCGAAGTGATCAAGATCGAAAGCCCGGAAGGCGACGACACGCGGGCCTGGGGCCCGCCCTTTGCGTTGGATGCGGACGGACAACCCACGGATCTCTCGGCCTATTTCATGTCCTCGAACCGCAACAAGAAATCGGTGGCGGTGGATCTGACCGACCCGGCGGTGCAGGAGGCCCTGCGCGCGCTTGCTGGTCGCGCCGATGTGGTGATCGAGAATTTCAAGCCGGGGGGGCTGAAGAAATACGGGCTCGATCACGAGACACTTTGCGCGGCGTATCCGGGTCTTGTCTATTGCTCGATCTCGGGCTTTGGCCAGACCGGCCCGAACCGGGACAAGCCGGGATATGATCTCATGGCGCAGGGCTTTGGCGGGATCATGTCGATCACCGGCGAAGCGGGGCGCGAGCCGATGAAGGTAGGTGTTGGCGTGGCCGATGTGGTCTGCGGCCTCTATGCGGCGACCGGGATCCTTGCCGCCCTGCGGCACCGGGATGCGACGGGCGAAGGCCAGCATATCGACATAGCCCTTGTCGATACCACGATGGCCTGGCTGGTCAATCAGGGGCTGAATTACCTCACCTCCGGCGTGTCTCCGACCCGCGCGGGCAACGCGCATCCAAATATCGTGCCCTATCAGGTCTTTGCCACCTCGGATGGTTTTGTGATCGTGGCGGTGGGAAATGACAGCCAGTATGCCCGGTTCTGTGACTACCTCGGACAGCCGGGCTGGGCCACCGACCCGCGCTTTGCCATCAATACGGCGCGGCTTGCCCATCGCGACATCCTTGTCCCGATGATCGCCGCTGTGCTGGCGACCCGAACCATGCAGCATGTCATCGACGGGCTGGAGGCGCGCAAGGTGCCGGTCGGGCCGGTCAATACGATCGAACAGGCGCTTGAGAGCGAACAGGCGCAGGCGCGCGGCATGACGATCACGCTGCCCGCTGCGCAGACGGCTGCGGGCGAGGTGCGGCTGATCGGCAATCCGCTCAAATTCTCGCGCACGCCGGTCAGCTATCGAACGGCTCCCCCCCCCAAGGGTGCGGATACCGAGGCGCTGCTCAACCGGCTCAAGACCGGTTTGTAACCTAAGATCGCGGCCACGTGATTTGCAGCGACTCGCATGGGCGCATAGCCATCCTGTGTCAACTGGAGGAACGTTCATGCAAAGAATTTTGAAACTGTTTGCCATTCTTTTGATGGTCGCCGGATCGGCGCAGGCGCTGGAGCCGCGCGAGGGCTGGGTCGTTCTGCAAAGCGGCAAATCCTTTGGTGATCTGGTCAAGGCGGTCAACGCGGTGGTGGAGACGAGCGAGATCCGCATCGTGACGCAGGCGAGCGCGTCGGCAGGTGCTGCGCAGCAGGGCATCACCATTCCGGGCAATCGGATCTTTGGTCTCTATCGCAACGATTACGCGCGGCGGATGCTGGCCGCGAGCCTTGCCGCCGGAATCGAGGCGCCGATCCGGCTTTATGCCACGGAAAATGCCGATGGGACATCGACCCTTTCCTACAAGACACCGAGCCATGTCTTTGCACCCTATTTCGACGAGGGCGGAGACGAATTGCGCGGTCTTGCCGCCGAACTGGACGGGATTTTTGACTCTGTCGCAAGAGCTGCCACAGCTGAGTGATCCATGTGCAGGTCGAGACGATGCACCCCACCCTAGGCAGAATTGTGCTGATTTTCTTCGCGTATCAGAGGTTTGGCTCTGCCACTTCACCGTCACATTCGTTAAACTTCGGATAACGTATTGGTGAAGTTAGCCGCATGAGCGTTGCTGCTGTCTTACATAGCAGGCTAGCTGAACGTGGAATGACTGTCGAAAGGATGTCGGGTTATGGGTACTGATCAGTTCGGGTACGAGACGACAGTCTCGTCTCCTGCCGCCGCTGCGGCTTGGGACAACACGGTTTTAGCCTTTCTCGCCCACGGCGCAAGAACGCCCGAATATCTTGGAAGAACCCTGAGCGAAGAGCCGGACTTTGCCATGGGCCACGCAACCAAAGGCTTGTTCCTTCTGATGCTTGGGCGGCGCGAACTGACTGCAACGGCCCAAGACAGCTATGCCATGGCTCTTGCCGCTGCTGATCGTGTTGCGCCGACAGCGCGTGAGATGGGGTATGTTCGTGCCCTCGGGGCGTGGCTGGACGGACGCCCTTCCGGGACCGTTCAGGAGATGGAGGCGATTTTGGCCTGCTGGCCAGAGGATGCACTTGCCATGAAGATGAGCCACGCCACACGGTTCATTCTGGGCGATGGCAAGGGAATGCGTGCCTCGGTCGAGGCGCTTTTGCCCGCCTATGACGCCAAGAATCCGGCCTGCGGCTATCTGTTGGGCTGCCACGCCTTTTGTCTGGAGGAAACCGGCGAATATGGGCGCGCCGAAACCGCCGGTCGCCTCGGGCTGAGCCTTGCCCCCGACGATGCCTGGGGCCTGCACGCGGTGGCGCATGTGTTTGACATGACGGCCAATGCGCGCGCCGGCCTCAATTGGCTTGAGGGGCGCGAAGGCGCCTGGGCGCATTGCAACAATTTCCGCTACCATGTCTGGTGGCACAAGGCGCTGATGCATCTCGATCAGGGCGAGATCGACGCGGTGTTCCACCTCTACGATACCGAGGTGCGCCGCGACCATACCGACGATTTCCGCGATATTTCCAACGGGGCCGCAATGCTCATGCGGCTAGAACTGGAGGGGATCGATGTGGGCGATCGCTGGGAGGAAATGGCCGAGATCAGCGAGCGCCGGACCGAGGATGCCTGTCTGATCTTTGCCGACCTGCATTATCTCATGGCTTTGGTCGGCGGGCAGCGCGACGTGGCGATCAAGCGGATGATGGGCCGCCTGCACCGGGATGCGAAACAGAGCAGCGTCTCTGAAATGACGGCGCGCATGGCGAATCCCGGCCTGTCCGCCGCGACGGGCCTTGAGGCCTTTGGCGCGGGCGATTACAAGACCGCATTCCTCAACCTTGGGAGGGCGAGACGGTCCATGCAACTCGTCGGAGGAAGCCATGCGCAGAGGGATGTCTTTGAGCGACTCACCATCGATTCCGCGATCCGGGGCGGGTTTCTCCACGAGGCAGAGAGCATTCTGCGCGAACGCACTACACAGCGCTCCGGTCGCCTCGATGCCTATGCCAGCAGCCGTCTCGATCTGATTGCCGACTCTCAAGGCGATTGGAAAGAGGTTGGGCGCTTGCCTGCCGAATAGACGCACCCATCTCAGCAAGGGAGACGACACCCTATGACGAGTGTTGCCGATCCGTCCATGATCCATCGCCGTCCGGCGCAGGCCGTCGCCGCGCCTGTCGTCTCGACGCGCGATATCCGGCTGGATTTCTTTCGTGGCCTCGCGATGTTCATCATCCTGTGCGCCCATACGCCGAACAATTTCTTTACCAACTGGATTCCCGCGCGTTGGGGTTTTTCGGATGCCACCGAGATGTTCGTCTTTTGCTCGGGGATGGCCTCGGCCATCGCCTTTGGCCGCACCTTCGATCGTGTCGGCTGGGTGCTGGGAACGGGGCGTGTCGGCTATCGGATCTGGCAGGTTTATTGGGCGCATCTCTGCATGTTCTTCGCCATCGCGACGCTGCTGGCGACCTTTGACGTCATGGGCGATTTCCAAAAGACCTATGTCGCCACGCTCAATCTGCAAAGGTTCTTTGCCGATCCCGCGCCGCAACTGGTGGGGCTGTTCACGCTGACCTATGTGCCCAACTATTTCGACATCCTGCCGATGTATATGGTCATTCTGGCGATGATGCCGCTGATGGTCGCGCTGAGCCGGATCAGTCTCTGGATGGTGGCGCTGGCCTGCGTCCTGCTCTGGTTGTTCGCGCAGGCTGCATTGCTTGACCTGCTCGGGCTGGGGCATCTGCATCTTTCCTTTCCGGCAGAGCCCTGGTCGGATCGAACATGGTTCTTCAACCCGTTCGGATGGCAGTTGATCTTCTTCACAGGCTTTGCCTTCATGCGCGGATGGTTGCCGAAACCACCGGTGAACCTCGGTCTGATCCTCATTGCTCTCGCGATTGTCCTTGTAAACGTGCCGCTTTCTAATATCGGTGTGCGGGAATTCGGCTTTGACTGGGCAAGGGGCTGGCGCATCGCCAATCGACCACTGTTCAACAAATCCGATTTTGGAATTCTGAGGTATGTACATTTTCTGGCGCTTGCATATCTGTGCTGGGCTGCGGCAGGCGATGGTGGGGCTCGTCTGCGCGCCGTTGGCAGCGGCACAATCGCACATATCTGGCGAGTCGTTCTCAAGATGGTTCTGAAGGTCGGGCAGCAGTCGCTGGCGGTCTTTGTCTTTTCGATGGTGTTCGCCCGGTTCTCGGGATTCGTGATGGATCAGATCGGGCGAACCACGGGGAACATGATTTTGGCAAACTTCATCGGCTTTGGCGCGTTGATCGTGGTGGCCTACACCGTGAGTTGGTTCAAGTCGCATCCCTGGCGGGCGGTAAAATGATTCGTCGGGATGTCCTGAAATCCATGACAGCTTTTGCGTTGTTGCCGTCGGTAGCCCGTGCAAATGGCGCAGCGCCATTTTCTGAGGCGGCGCTGCACGATCTCGCGCGCGAGATCGCGGCCCAGCCCTATGTCGAGCGGCCGCTTGTGCCGCAAGCCTGGCGCGATCTGACCTATGACCAGTATCGCGGGATCCGGTTTCTCACCGAGCGCGCGGTTTGGGCGGGCACCGATACGACGCTGGAATTCGACCTCTTTCCGCCCGGTCTCTACTTTGAGCATGTGGTCGAGGTCAATGTGGTCGAGGACGGTGTCGTGCGCGTCCTGCCGTTTGATTTCTCGCTCTATGATCTGCATGAGATCGTGCCCGAGTTGCCGATCGAGCCGGGTCTTGGCTATTCCGGCATCCGGCTGCGCACCGAGCTGGAAAGACCGGGATTTTTTCAGGAATATGCGGTGTTTCAGGGGGCAAGCTATTTTCGCGTGATCGCGCGCGATCTGGCCTATGGGCTGTCGGCCCGAGGGCTTGCGCTCAGGACGGCGGATCCGGAGGGTGAGGAATTTCCCGATTTCACCCGCTTCTGGATCGAGAAGCCCGCACCCGGCGCGATCTTTCACAAGGTTCATGCCCTCATGGAAAGTCCGTCGGTGACAGGACTTTACCACTTTACCCTGTTGCCGGTCGGTGAAACGACCGAGGTCGAGGTGCGCGCGACGCTCTGGCCGCGCGAGGATCTGGCAAATGTCGGGATCGCGCCCTTGACCTCCATGTTCTTTTTCGATGAGACGAACCGGAACCGCTTTGACGATTTCCGCCCGGCGGTGCATGACAGCGACGGCCTGAGCATTCTCAATGGCAATGGCGAGCTGATCTGGCGACCGCTCGCCAATCCGCTGCAAGTGCAGGTGTCGAGCTTCATCGACAACAACCCGCAGGGCTTTGGTCTGGAACAGCGCGAGCGCAAGTTCTCGGATTTCGAGGATCTCGAGGCCCATTATCATCAGCGTCCCAGTCTCTGGGTCACGCCGGGTGAGGATTGGGGCCGGGGAGCGGTGACGCTGGTCGAGATTCCGAGCGACAAGGAAATCTATGACAATATCGTCGCCTACTGGCGGCCGCGTGATCCGCTGGTGGCGGGATCAGAGCACAGCTTTAGCTATCGGATGACATGGACGGGTCAGATCGCACCGCAGAAACCCGTGGCGCAGGTGCTCAACACCCGGATCGGCAAGGGCTTTGCGCATAACGAAAGAAAACTCGTGGTGATCGATTTCGCCCCGCATGAAGCGCTGCCGCAGGACTATGACGATCTGGTGGTCCATGTGAATTCGAACAAGCTCGAATTGCTGGAGGCTCAGGTCCAGCCCAACCCCGAGACCGGCGGACCGCGTCTGGTGTTTTCCTTTGATCCTGGCAAAGTGACGGTAGCGGAAATGCGCGCGCAACTGTTTCATCAGGAGCACGGCGTGTCCGAAGTCTGGCTTTACCGATGGACAGCCTGACCCCTTTCCCCGTTGCGGGGGCCATGCCGCCACACAGTCCGTTGGACAATCCGGTTCAGGATCTCTGGCGGGCGTTTCATGATCCGAATGCACCAGGATGGCAGCGCGCCTCGCATATCTGGAGGCGGCGTGCGGCGGCCTTTCTGCCGGCTGTCCTGACCACTGGAGTGCTGGCCTGGGTCTTTGCCGATTGGCTCTCTACGGGGGGAATCTGGTGGTTGGAATGGGTTCTGCTGGCGCTTGTGGTCATGACATTCTTTTGGATCGCCCTTGCGCTTGGCACGGCAACGCTTGGCCTCTTCTGTTACATACAACGCAAACGGTCGCGGCGACGCGGTGATCTGACTCCGCTTCGTGTGGCGCTGCTTGTGCCGATCTACAACGAGGACCCGGCTGAAGTTTTTGGCAACGCCTGCGCGATGATGTCTGCCCTGCGCCCGACCCGATCAAGCCATCGCTTTGAGCTGTTTGTCCTCTCGGACACGCAGGATGCGGCAATCGCCATGGCGGAACAGCAAGCCTTTGAAACGCTGCGGGCGGCCCAGCCGATGGATGGTGCGGTGTGGTACCGGCGACGGGTTCAGAACATCGGGCGCAAGGTTGGCAATGTCGGTCAATGGCTGGCAAACTGGGGCGCAGCCTATGAGGCGATGATCGTTCTCGATGCCGACAGTCTCATGAGCGCGGAAGCCTTGATTGCACTGAGCGATGAAATGGCCGCGGACCCTAGCGTTGGGCTCATCCAGTCCGCGCCGATGGTGATCGGCTCTGACACGCTGTTTGGCCGGATGCAGCAATTCTCTGCCGCGGTCTATGGCACGCTCCTCTCCGAAGGCTTGGCGGGATGGACCGGATCCGAGGGCAACTATTGGGGCCACAACGCGATCCTGCGCACTCGCGCCTTTGCCGATTGCGCCGGCTTGCCGCGGATGCCCTCCCTGCGGGGCACAGGTGGCCTGATCCTCAGTCACGATTTTGTCGAGGCGGGTCTCTTGCGGCGCGCCGGATGGGCCGTGCGATTCATGCCCTTCATCGCGGGCAGTTACGAAGAGCCTCCCGCGACGCTCATCGACTATGCCCTGCGTGATCGCCGCTGGTGCCACGGCAACCTGCAACATCTGAGTTTGTTGGGCGTGCGTGGGTTTCATGCCGTGTCACGGTTCCATCTCTTTCACGGTGCAATGAGTTATCTGCTCTCTCCCGTCTGGTTCAGTCTCCTGGTGATCTGGGCGCTCCATGGTAACGGGCCGGATAGCGTGATCCGTTACTTTTCGGACGAAAACCCGCTTTACCCCATCTGGCCGGAAATGAGCCGAGTGAGTTCCGTTCTCATTTTGCTGTTCATGTATGGGATGCTGTTGGCGCCAAAGTTGATGGGTGCCTTGGCGCTTGGCCTGACGGACGTGCGCATCGTGCGGTTTGGCGGCACTGCGCGATTTGTGCTGTCCCTGTTCACAGAGATCCTGCTCTCGGTCCTCTTTGCGCCGATCATGATGTTCCAACAGGTTGTTGCGGTTTTGCGCACGGTGATCGGCATCCGTCCGATCTGGTCGCCTCAGGCGCGCAAAGGCGGTGACTATAGCGCGTGGACTGTGCTGAAGTTTCATGCACTTGAAACCGTGAGCGGGTCGCTGCTGATGCTTGGAATGGCTGCGGGCGTGGTGTCGGTCTGGTTGCTCCCGATTGCCACCAGCCTGATTGCCGCCGTGCCGCTGTCGATGCTGTCCGGTTCTCGGCTCAGTGAGCGGCCCTTGCTGCGCCATCTCATGGCGACGCCGGATATGTTCACGCCACCGGCAATCCTGGACCTGGCACGTCTCAACCGTAATCTGTTTCGGACAGTCCAGCAGCATCCGCCGATCGCCGCCGAATAGTCGGCGCGATGTCATCTGGCAGAGTTCAGACCAGCCGGTCCGTGGGCTCCTTTCCGGCAAAGGACGCATCGAGATTGTCCAGCGCGCGAAAGCGATTCGTTGCCATGCGTTTTGCACGTGCGAGGTTAATGGTTCCGCCACCAATGGTTCCGCCACCAAAGACAAGAAATTTGGTAAGAAAGTGTGATCACCTTTGCCCATTTCCGATGCAAAAGAGGCAGAACTTTACCGATCCATGGCAATCTGCCGACCATCATGGGTACCCGGATGTTTCGGTGCCATCCACAAAAGGGCACGAACAACCGCTGCGGGAAAAGGATGGTTGCGCCAGCGCGCGACCTCCGGAGATCAGACCTGGAAACGGGCCCGGCCAGCGCAAGGCGACAGGATCGGACCGTCGTCCGATCGGAATGGTGCCGGAAAGGCGAAGGTTGTGAACTTCGCGCTTTTTACATGCGGCCGGGTCGGCTATCTTTTGGCGCGCCGAGTGGGGTCTTGGAAAATGATGCGGGCCCGTTTGCACGACTCATGCCGTGATCACTTCGCGCAGGGTCAGAGACCGGGGGGAGCCGATCACCATGAACCGTTCGATAGATCGACGCGCCTTTCTCGGGGCCACCATTGCCGCAACTGTGTGCGGTCCGGCACACGGGCAATCGGTGTTTCGTCTCGGGTTGACCCCTGTCTTTCTGGACAACGACGCGGCCGTTATCGACGGACTGCGGCGGGCGCTTTCCCGCGGGATGGCGCGTGAGATCGAACTGGTCCAGCGGCGGACATATCAGGAGATCACGGGTATGCTTCTGGAGCGGTCCGTCGATGGCGCCTGGCTGTGTGGCTATCCCTATCTGCAACATGCCGATACGCTGCAACTGGTAACCGTGCCGATCTGGCGCGGCGGGCCTCTCTATCAGTCCTATCTGATCGTGGGGGCAGAAGATGCCGCAACCGAACTGGCTGATCTGCGGGGCGGGACCCATGCGTTCTCCGACCCGGATTCCAATTCGGGTTATCTTGTCACGGCAACCGATCTTCGCCGAAGGGGCGAGCGGCCTGAGACTTTCTTCAGCCGCTCGATCTTTACATATGGTCATCGTAATGTGGTGCGGGCGGTGGCGGATGGGCTGGTGCAATCCGGCAGCGTGGATGGCTATGTCTGGGAGGCGCTGGCGCAGATCGAGCCGGAGTTGACCGCGAACACGCGAGTCATCGGAAAATCTGAATGGCTTGGTTTTCCGCCAATCTGCGCACGCCGGGATGGGTTTGCATCCGAACCGGTGCAGGCCTTGCGGGCGGCCCTTTTGGAGATGAATACAACAGATGAGGGCCAGCAGGCGCTGTCCGCCCTGCAATTGGACGGGTTCGCTGATGCACCTGCCGCGCTGTTCGACGGGATCGCGGCAAGAATGCGCGATCTGGAGCAGTGATTCATGCCGACACTGACTCGACTTCCTTTGTCTCTAAAGCTGCCGCTTCTGGCCGCGGCGATGATGGTTCTGGTGGGAGCGGTCGCGTCTCAACAGGTGCTGCGCGCTCTGGCCCGCGTTCAGGATGAGCGCGTACAGGAACTGGCGCAGATGCATGTCGAAGGTTTGTCGGTCGCGCTCGGCCCGTTGGTCCTGCGTCGCGATATCTGGGAGGTCTATGATACGCTCGACCGGGCATCACAAAGCAGCGAAGGGCGCCGGATGATCCTGACCGCCGTAGCAGACGAGGCCGGGCGCGTTCTTGCGGCGACCGATCCGCGCCGTGTCCCCGTGGATAGCTCAATTGCCGATTTCGCCGGCAGCGCGGACGGCTTGGACGCTCTTTCGGTGAGCAGAGCGAAACCCATTCTGCGACTGATTGCACCGCTCGACTATCAGGGTCGAACGGTTGGCCAGATCGTGTCAGAGCTGGATGTCTCCGATCTGCTGAGTGAACGCCGAGAGGCGCTGATCTTGCTGATCCTCGGCAATGCCCTGGCCATCGGGGTTCTGGCCCTGGCGGGGTATCTTGCCATTCGAAAGATGTTGGGGCCCGTGTCGGTTCTGGCCCGCCAGATGACCGAAACAAAGGGCGAACCTCATCCGATTGCGACGACTGAGATCCCGAAGGGTGATGGTGAGCTGGCCCGTCTTGCGCGCATCTACAACACGATGGTGGGTGCGGTTGCCGCCAAGGCCGAGGCCGAACGACGGCTTGCAGAACGCGAACGCTTTGTCGCGCTCGGACGCTTGTCGTCCTCGCTGGCGCACGAGATCAACAACCCATTGGGCGGACTCCTGAACGTCACGGATACGATCCGCAACTTTCCGGATCGACCGGATGTCGTGCGTCAGTCAGCCGACCTGCTCGATCGGGGCCTGCGCCATCTGCGCGATGTAACCCGGGCAACCTTGGACCTCAACAGGGTGGACGCCGAAGGCCGGCATCTGCGGTCTGCCGATTTTGACGATCTGAAGTTACTGATCCAGCCCGAAACATCGCGGCGGACTCAAGATCTGGACTGGTCTGTTTGTCTGCCCGACGATGGCGCGGTTCCCTTTGCGGCGGGTCCGATACGTCAGATTTCCCTGAACCTGCTTCTGAATGCCGCCGCCGCCGCCGGATATGGGGGACGAGTTGGCCTTAAGGCAGAAACGCAAGACCGCAGCCTGACCATCGAGATCAGTGATACCGGAGAGGGAATGCCGCGCGCCGCGCTGGATCGCCTGCTGACGGATGAACCACTCAATCCCGGTGGCGGCGTCGGGTTGAGACTGGTTCGCGAACTGACCCTTAGCCTTGGTGGCCGGATTGTGCATGAGCGGGCAGACGGACAGACGCGTGTCACCGTTACGATCAGGCAAGAGCAAGGGGCGTTCCATGCTCAAGGGTAGACGGATTGTGCTGGTTGAGGACGACGAGATCATGGGGGCGTCGCTCTTGCAACGGCTCGAACTCGAAGGCGCACAGGTTCTTTGGCACAAGCAGATGTTTCGGGCGCTTGGTGCGATCCGCACGCCAAGCCAGGCGATCGACGCCGTGATCTGTGACATCGGTCTGCCTGACGGATCCGGGGAAGAGCTGTTTGCCACCCTGATGCGCACCGGGACACCGCCTCCGTTCCTGTTCATTACGGGTCAGGGCGGGATCGTTCAGGCCGTTCGTCTGATCAAATCGGGGGCGGCGGACTATGTCACAAAACCCTTTGACATGGCGGTCTTTTTGGAACGGCTCAGCCTTCTGGTCTCGCCGAAATCGGAACTTGGTTTTCCACTCCTCATGGGGGTTTCTCCGGCAGCATCGCGAATCGAAGCACTGATTGCGCATGCTGCGGCAGAAGACAATTCGGTCCTGATCCGTGGTGGACCCGGAACCGGAAAGGATCTTGTCGCCCGGCGAATCCACGACATGTCGGATCGCCAGGCTGCACCCTTCGTCGCCGTCAATCTGGCGCGGGAAGACGACGCCGGACTTGCCCTGTTTGGTTCCGAGCGAGGTTTCAACGTTGTCGGCGACGGCACGCTCTTCATAAATGCCATCAATCGGTTGCCCGGAGACGTTCAGGGCCGCTTGCTGGCCCGGCTCGATCTGGGCTTTGAAGGGCGTCTGATCACGGCCTGCGGCAATGACCTCGATGGTTCGATCGATGAGCGACCCTTCAATCCCGAACTCCTCTACCGATTGGGTCAAATTGTAATCCCTGTCCCGCCTCTGACGACGCGGCCCGACGACGCTGTCTGGCTGCTTCAGCAACTGTTCCACAAGCTTGCTCCAAAGCTCGCCCCCAGCCTTGAGGGCATCGGTGCCCTGTGTGAAGCCGCCGCCCGGGGGCACGACTGGTCGGGCGGGGGGCGTGAAGTGCGAGCCCGACTGGTGCGGGGCCTCGCCATGGCGTCCGGTCCGTTGCTGCAACCGTCCGACCTGTTCCCCGAACATCTCGCCAGATCTGACGAGATGATGTCGCTTGTCGAGGCACGCGAGATGGCCGAGAAGGCGCAGATCATTGCGGCTCTTGATCGGACGGGGGGACAGATCGGCGAATCGGCAAGGCTTCTCCGTATCGCGCGCACGACTCTCTGGGAAAAGATGCAGAAATTCGGCCTGTCCTGAGCACCACATCGAGTGACAGATGTTCGGATTTCCGAACATCTGAATTTGATAAATAGAATCATCAATTTACGCCGATGCGGCGGGCTGATCGCACCATCGCTCCGCCCTGCTTCATCGCTTATTGTGACAGATGTATTCAACACGTGAAGACCTAGGGAGGGTTCTATCCGATGAAGTGCAATCGATTGGTTGACGCCGGGCGCCGACAGTTTCTGAGAGGCAGTCTCATGGCGACAGCCGGAGCTGCCGCCGCGACCGTCATCGCCCCAGAGAAAGCCAGCGCCGAGGCTTTGGCGCGCGTGGACTTTCCACAAAACCGTTTGGCAAACATCTCCGACCTCGCGGTAAACGAGCCGATGGATATTGCCTATCCCGATGCCGATAGCCCGGGCGTGCTTCTCAAGCTGGGTCAGGCGGTTGAAGGCGGGGTCGGTCCGGATGGCGATGTGGTCGCATTTTCGGTGCTGTGCCCGCACAAGGGCTGGATGCTGAGCTATTCGGCCGCGGACAAGACATTGAACTGCCCCGGCCATCATTCGCGCTTTGACTGTGAGACTGGCGGCCAGCAGACCTGGGGTCATGCGACGCAGAATCTGCCGCAATTCATGCTGAGCGTCGACGAAAAAGGCGACATTTACGCAAATGGTGTGGACGATCTGATCTACGGCCGTCTGTCGAACGTGCTCTGAGGGAGAAACAACAAATGGCTTTCAAAAGACAAGTCGATCGTCTGCCGATCATTCCCGCAGACGCAAAGGAACATAACGTCACCTGCCACTACTGCATCGTCGGGTGCGGCTACAAGGCCTACACCTGGCCGATCCAGACGCAGGGACATTCGGCTCCGGACGGCAACAAGTTCGGTGTTGACCTTAGTGAACAGCAACCCATGGAAACCGAAGCCTGGTATGCACCGTCGATGTATAACGTCGTGCGCCAGAACGGCCAGGACGTCCATCTGGTCGTCATGCCGGACGTGAACTGTGTCGTGAACTCGGGACTTGGCTCGATCCGCGGTGCGCGCATGGCCGAGAACCGCCCTTCCAGGGTGACAGGCACACAGCAGCAGCGCCTGTCCGACCCGCTGGTGTGGCGCAACGGTGTGTGGCAGCCGACTTCCTGGGACGATGCGCTCGATCTCGTGGCGCGGGTCACCGCACGGGTGATCACCGAAGGCTCCGAGGACGATCTCGTGGTGTCGATGTTCGACCACGGCGGCAGCGCGGGCGGCTATGAGAACACCTGGGCCACCGGCAAGCTCTATTTCGAGAGCATGAAAGTCAAGAATGCCCGCATTCACAACCGCCCGGCCTACAACTCCGAGGTCCATTCGACGCGCGACATGGGCATCGGTGAACTGAACTACTCCTACAGTGATTACGAGGTCACGGACACGATCTTCATGGTCGGTGCCAACTCGATGGAAACGCAGACGAACCTCTACCTCAACCACATGGTTCCGGGGTTTCGGAATGGTGCGAAATTCATCGCCGTCGATCCGCGCCGCACCATCACCATCGCTTCTTCCGAACAATATGCGGGCAAGGACAACGTGCTGCATCTGGCGATCAAGGAGGGCACGGACATGGCGCTCTTCAACGCCATCCTGACTCATATCGTTGACAATGGCTGGGTCGACGCCGACTTCATTGCGAATTCCACCTTTCAAGGCGGCGTCGCGACGGCGGAAGATGAGGCGCACCCGGCAAGCCTGGGCAGCCTTGATCACGCGATGGCGACCTGCCGCACGTCGCTCGAGCAGGCGGCGGAAATCTGCGGGGTGGATGCGGCGGATATCGCCAAGGCCGCCGAGTGGATTGCCAAGCCCAAGGACGATGGCAGCGCCCGCAAATGCGTCACGGCCTATGAGAAAGGCATCATCTGGGGCAATGACAACTACCGCACCATCGGTGCGCTGGTGAACATTGCACTTGCAACTGGGAACGTCGGCCGTGAAGGCAGCGGGATCTGCCGTCTCGGCGGCCACCAGGAAGGTTACTACCGGCCGTCTGACGCACATGTCGGTCGTCCGGCAGAGTATGTCGATCAGTTCCTGATCCGGGGACTGGGGGGCGTGCATCACATCTGGGCCTGCGACCATTACAAGACGACGATCAACGCCTCAGAGTTCAAGCGGGTGCACAAACGTCGCTCCGACATGGTCAAGGCTGCCATCGACGAAGCGGCAGGCGGTACGCGTGAGCAGGTGGTCGATGCCATTGTTTCGGCAATCAACGCCGGCGGTCTGTTCGTGGTGGACGTGGACATCATCCACAGCCAGATCGGTCAGAATGCCCACGTGGTCCTGCCCGCCTGTGAATCGAACGAGATGAACCTCACGTCGATGAACGGCGAGCGGCGCCTGCGGCTGTCCGAACGTTACATGGATCCTTATGGCAACTCGAAACCCGATTGCCTGATCGCTGCCGGCATCGCACAGAACATGGAACGTGTTCTGCGCGCGATCGGGCAAGACGCCTATGCCGACCAGTTCAAGGGCTATGACTGGGCGAGCGAGGAAGACGCCTTCATGGACGGCTACAACAAGGGCAATCCTGAAGTGACCTATGAGCGCCTGCGCGCGATGGGCAACAACGGGGTGCAGGAGCCGGTCGTGGGCTTTGCCGATGGCAAGCTTGTCGGCACCGAAAGGCTCTATGCCGATGGCACCTTCGATCGGCATGGACGCGACGACAAGAAGGCCTTGTTCTGCGCGGCGGGCTGGCGCGGCTGGCAGGCGCCGGGCAAGGCGCGCGAGCAGGCGTCGCACCGGTTCTGGATCAACAACGTGCGCGCCAACATCTTCTGGCAGAATCAGTTCCTCGATCAGAAGAACGACTTCATCCAGGACCGCTATCCTCATCCGTTTGTCGAGATGCATCCAGACGACATGGTGGAACTCGGGCTCAACCCCGGAGACCTTCTGGAAATCGTCAATGACAATGGCGTGACCCAGGGCATGGCCTATCCCATGCCGACGCTCAAGCGCGACACCGTTGCGATGGTTTTCGGAGCACCGGCGGGCAGTCAGGGCAACGTGGTCAACCCAGGCGTGAACGAGCTGGTGTTGCCGGATTACAAGCACTGCTGGGGGTCCATACGCAAGATTGCGGATGCAACCGCCCAAACGCGCAGCATCTCGTTCAAGGCGCATGAAGCCGTCCTGTAAGCCAAACTGATGGGCCCGCCCCCACGAAAGGGGGCGGGCCTTTTCCTTGGGGGGAGATCATGGCTGATACTGCAAGATGTTCCGCCGGCAAGCCCGGCGCTGCCTTGTCTGTGGACGCCGCACGTTTGCGGGCCATCGCCGTTGCGCGCCCGGTGGAACAAGAAACTCTGGCCCTCGTCTCAGCGGTTGGCCGGGTGCTTGCTGCGCCAGTCTTTGCTAATTCGCCTCTACCGCCCTTCGACAACTCCGCCATGGATGGCTATGCCGTGTCTCTTGCCGATCTTTCTGGCGAGGGCCCCTGGGATGTGCCAGTCACCCTGCGCATTGCCGCAGGTGACAGCAGGGGACTGACCCTTGCACAGGGCGAGGCGGCACAGGTCTTTACAGGTGCACCGGTTCCAAAGGGGGCCGACGCCGTGGTCATGCAGGAAAACGTCACTCGTCTGGGGGATCGGATCACCTTTTTCCTTCGTCCGCAATCCGGCCAGAACATTCGCCGTAGGGGCGAAGATGTGCAGATCCGAGGACGGGCTCTTGCGGTCGGTGTGGAGCTGACACCACCGCGCCTTGCCTTGCTGGCGGGCTGTGGTGTCACGGATGTCGCTGTGCACCGGCGGGTTCGCATTGCCATGTTTTCCACCGGCGACGAGCTCGTGGAACCCGGAGGAGATCTTGCCCCCGGACAGATTTACAATTCCAACCGGATCATGCTGGGCGCGCTTATGGACCGTCGGTGGGCCGATGTCACGGATCTGGGAATCTTGCGCGACAATCCCGCCCGTGTTCGGGCTGCTATCCGCGAGGCGGCGCAAAGCCATGATGTCGTGATTTCCTCGGGCGGCGTCTCTGCTGGTGAGGAAGATCACATCCTTGACGCCTTGCGGGCTGAAAACGCCCGGCTTGATATCCTGAAGGTCGCCATCCGTCCCGGCAAGCCGCTCACTGTCGGCCGCGTGGCGGATGCTCTGTTCTTCGGTCTGCCCGGTAATCCCTATGCCGCAGCGATCACGTTCTCCCAGATCGTTCGTCCCGCCTTGCGTCGTGTGGCAGGGCTCTGTGAAGATCCTGATATCTGGATCCCGGCGGTCTCTGGGTTTTCCTACACCCGCAGCGCTGGTCGCCGCGAATTTGTTCCCGTCACTTGGTCGCAGCGAGACCAGATCGGTCGCCCGGTTCTGGAAAGGCTGGGCCGAGGGGCCTCTGCCAGCCTCTATCCGATAGCGCAGGCACAAGGCATAGCGGTCCTGCCACCGGAGATCGCGAACATCTTGCCGGGTATGCCGCTGCGCGTCGAGCCCATTTAGGGCGAGATCGGTTCTGTCAGGTTATGACTGCGCCACCAAGGGTATCGGGCAAAGGCCACTGGAAAACTGTCCCCGCCATCCGAACGGGTTGTGGGGTCGTGTCAGGCAACCAGCCTGCCGAGATCGGCGGCGGCTTCGCGCATCGCTCCAAGATAGTTCAGTGCGCGTTCGATACTGAACCTCCGGGTCGGCGCGTGACAGGCGAGCGTTGCCATCAGCCGCGCGCTCGGATCAAGGACTGGCACGGCAATTGCAATCATGTCATCCATGAATTCCTCACGGTCGAGGGAATAGCCCTGCGCCCGCACCTGCTCGATTTCGGCCAACAGCGCATCCGGGTCGGTCAGTGTGTTGCGCGTCCTTGCTCTTAGATCGGTTGCGCTGACATAGCCCTTCAGGTGACGCTGCGGCAGTGTGCTGAGATACAACTTGCCGCTGGCGGTGCAATAGAGCGGCACGCGCGTCCCGATTGGCAATTGGATTCGTAGCGGCCATTCGGTCTCGACTCGTTCGAGATAGATCATCGCATCCCCGTCCGGCAGCGTGATGTTGCAGGTTTCGCCAATCCCGAGGCTAAGACGTTTCAGGATCGTTTGACGCGCCGTGCGGACCCACAGCGAAGACAGAACACCACCTGCCAGTGTCCGCAAGCGCGGTCCCGTTGAATAGCTGCGCCCATCGAGCTCGCGCTGCAGAAACCCCTCCTCCTCGAGTGTGGCAAAGAGCCGGTGGATGGTCGGCTTGGGCAGGCCGAGCACAGCGTTAACCTCTGTCGGCGTGATCGGAACGCCCAGGCGCGCAACCGCTTCAATCACCAACAGCAGGCGCATGGTCGTGGGGATCGTCGCTGCACCCTCGCCATCCATGGATCACCCATCCCTATCGTTTTGGAAGCAGCGCCGTCGAAAGCTCGGGAACCAGGGCAATGAGAAACCAGACCGACAGAAGGGCCACAAGATAGGGGACGGTGTAGCGCAAAAGCCTGAAATAGGGAACGCCCGTCACGCCCGAGGCCACGTAGAGATTGAGCCCGTAAGGGGGCGTGATGAACCCGATAGACGCCCCGACAAGGAAGATCACCGCGAATTGCACCGGATCGACCCCCACCGCGTGCGCGATGGGCGCCAGAATCGGCGCGAGGATGATCGTGACCGGCAGGCTCTCAAGCACCATGCCACAGATGAACACGATCCCCATGGAGGTGAACAGGACCGCGTAATAGCCCCCCATGGATGTCACGAAGTTGCCAATTGTTTCCTGCGCACCCAGAATCGACAGAATCTGCTGCATCACCACCGATACGGCGATGAGCGGCGCCAGAATACCGGTAATCTGCGCCGAGCGCATGGTAATCGACGGCAGTTCCAGCGGGCTGAAGCCCTCGACCACCAGCATTTCCGAAATCCGCTTCTCAGAGGCATCGCGGCCCTTTGATCCACCGATCAGGCGAAAGAGCGGCAGGCTGAGAAAACCCACGATCACGCAAAACCCGACGGTCACGCCCGCCGCCTCGGTCGGAGAGAACTTTCCGGTGTAAATGCCCCAGAGCACCAGGCCGATGGCAAAAAACCCGAGCCAGGCACCGATGGCGGTCTTGAACACGCGCATCGGGCTGAGCGCAATCAGGATGCCCCAGCCATTGCGCCAGGAGATCAGAAAGGCCGCCAGCATCATCGCCAACACCATCAGAATACCCGGCAGGATGCCCGCGACGAACAGTTCGGCTATCGGCAGGTTGAGCAAAAATCCGTAGACAATGAAGATGATCGAGGGCGGGATGATGATCCCAACTGTGCCTCCCGCCGCAGCGGTGGCCGCAGAAAAGCGTTCGTCATAGCCGCCTTTGACCATTTCTGGGTGCAACATCGAACCAATCGTCGCCGTTGTCGCTGAATTCGAGCCTGATATTGCGGCAAACAGCCCACAGGCTCCAAGCGCCGCCATCGCCAGACCACCCCGGATCCAGCCCAGACAGGCATAGGCAAAATCGCTGAGGCGCCGCGCGATCCCCGAGCGGTTGATAAGATCTCCGGTCAGGATGAAAAGCGGCATCGCCAGAAGCGCAAAACCATCGGTGAACACATCCGCAAGCGCCCCTCCGATGTTTTGCAAAGGCATGTCCAAAACAAGAGACACACCAATGACCCAGTAGCCAATGACCAGAAAAACCGGCACACCCAGCATGAAGAGCAGCGTCACTGCCACGGAAATGAGGGTGATGAGAGTCGGGTCGGTCATGTCAATCGCCTCCGATCACGGCTTGTGTAATCAGGGTCTCGCCCCGTCGGAAATTGGAGAGGTCGGTCAACGCATTCTCGATCACCCGCGCCACCAGAGTGGTAAAGGCCAGCGGCACCGACAAGAGAAACCACCATTGCATGACATTGTCCGTGCCCAGCATGATCTGGAAATTCGCGGCCGAGTTGGCCACCACCTTGGACGAGGTTGCGACAACTACCCATGAGAACCCGATCCAGAGCAAAGCGTCGAGCAGAAGGCACCCGATTTGCCCCATCCGTGGCATCGCGGTGCGAAACTCGGCAAAGGCCAGATGGGTGCGCAGCTTGACGTTATAGCTGCAGCCGAACCACGTCATGATGAGAAAGAGAAAAGGTGGTAATGTGGTGGACCATGGAACCTGTTGCGACAGTACGAATCGGCGGATCACCTCGACAAAGATGATGCCACCGATTGCAAGATACGAAACGACCATGATCGTTCGTTCCAGATTGCGCTCAGCCCACGGGCTGAGGCGATAGATCATCAGAACGAGCAGAGCGGACACCGTCATCGCAGCCAAGCTCAACGGCCAGATCGCCGGTTGAGTCATCGCCTCGCTCAGCATCCATGAATCGCCTGCCATGAGAGCGTCCAGGATCTCTCCCGTGCCATGAAACCAGCCGGTCATGCCCCGTCCTCCTCTATTTTGATGCCCCAAGTCTACCGCATCTCCGGCGGTACCTCCAATCGGGCCGCCCTAGCAAGGCGGCCCGGTCTGTGCCTCAAGAGATCAGGCCGAACGCCACCAGCGACGCGGTTCGACGTTTTCTGGAAGCGTCTCCAGGGGAATCTCACGCGCCACGGCGTGGATCTCCTGATAGGTGTCGATGCCGCCCGCCCAGGAATTGAGCCGATCGCGCCATTGCGCCCAAGGCTCCGGGTTGAATTCGGGAGAGCACATTTCCTCGGCCATCTTGATCTGATCGTCAGCCAGAAACGCCGGTTTCACGTTGTTTTGGGCAAAGATGGTGCCGGGCAATTGCGGATCAGAGAAGCCAACGGTCTTGACCAGCGCTGCTTCATTGGCCGCCTGCACATGGACCTGCGCCAGATAAGCGGACTCCATGATTGCATCCTGCAAATGCCCCTCCATCGCGTCGAACACCTTGGCCGACATCGAGGTGTGCTCGGTGCCGCAGAAGAACCGCAGATCGACCGATTGGCTGACCACCGGCGACATGTTGGCATAGGCCACGGCCGAGGCCCAGGTTTCCGCACCATCGATCAGACCCTGTTTCAGCCCGTCGAGGGTTTCTTCCCAGGCCACGGGCACCGGGTTCAGATTCAGGAGCTGCATCGCGATGCGGCCAAGCTGCGTTCCGGTGACACGGTTCTTGGTGCCGAACAGTTCTTCGAGCTTGGTCACGGTCGGCTTCTGGGCAAAGGACTGGCCCATCTGCAACCCGCGCAGCTCGCAATGCGAAAAGAGGAACTTCAGCCCGTGCCGTTTTTCCAACGGCTCGCGCAGGATACGCTGCGAGGCGGGGCTGTAAAGGAAATGATACTGCGCCGCCCGGCTGGGAAACATGTAGGCATAGTCGAGCACGTTGAGATAGGGTGCGCCCCCGGCAGAGTTCTGGGTCGAGGCGGCATACATGTCGATCACGCCCAGCTGGGTCTTTTCCACACAGTTGAGCTGACCGCAGATCTGGTTGTCGCCAATGAATTCGACGCGAATTTCGCCATCGGTCCGTTCCTCCAGATCGCGTGCGAAATCCAGGACACCGGCGCGCTCGATCAGGAGGTTGCGCGCGTTGAAACCTGCGGCCCCCAGTTTAAGAGTGTGCTTCGGCTCTTTGCCAAAGCGTTTTTCATAGGTGCTCTCAGCAGCGCGGGCCAAGGATGAGAGCGAGACCGTCCCGGTCAACGCCCCCGCGCCTAGCACCACGGATGACAGGCCGAACTGGCCTGACAGACGGAACAGATCCCGGCGAGAAATCCCGCTCAGGGCTTTTGATACTTTCATGGTCTCCTCCCTAGAGTGCAATTTTGATACTTGCAGTCTCAATAATGATCGAATTATTCTTGATCTGGCAAGGAATTTTTTTCCCGCTGTCACGAATGAGGAGGATGATCAGAAATGTCGGAGATTTCAGCAGACTACTTGATCGTCGGCGCGGGCTCTGCCGGATGCGTTCTGGCGAATCGGCTCTCGGCGAATCCGCGGATCAATGTCATCCTGCTGGAGGCGGGCGGCCGAGACTGGAACCCGTGGATCCACATCCCGGTGGGCTATTTCAAGACGATGCACAATCCGAGCGTCGACTGGTGCTATCGCACGGAGCCCGATCCGGGGCTGAACGGGCGCGCGCTCGACTGGCCGCGCGGCAAGGTTCTGGGCGGATCGTCCTCGCTCAACGGGCTGCTCTATGTCCGTGGCCAGCCGCAGGATTACGACCGTTGGGCGCAGATGGGCAATCCCGGATGGGGCTGGCAGGACGTGCTGCCGCTGTTCAAGCGATCCGAACGGCAGGAGCGCGGCGCAGATGAGCATCATGGCGACCAGGGCACGCTCTGGGTGTCCAACATGCGCCTGCAACGGCCGATCTGCGACGCATGGGTCGCCGCTGCGCAGGAGGCGGGCTATCCGTTCAATCCCGATTACAACGGCGCCACGCAGGAGGGGGTCGGCTATTTCCAGCTGACCACGCGCAAAGGGCGGCGCTGTTCGGCCGCCGTGGCGTTCCTCAACCCGGCGCGCAAGCGGCCAAACCTGACCATCATCACCCATGCGCAGGCCAGCCGCATCCTCTTTGATGGCACCCGCGCGACCGGTGTCGCCTACCGTGACCGCGCCGGGCGCGAACAGGTGGCGCGTGCGGGAACCGAGGTGATCCTGACTTCGGGGGCCATCGGCTCGCCGCAACTGCTGATGCTCTCGGGTCTGGGGGAGGCCGCGCATCTTCAGGATCACGGCATCGCGGTGCGCCATGATCTGCCTGCCGTCGGACGCAACATGCAGGATCATCTCCAGGCGCGGCTGGTGTTCAAATGCCGGGAACCGACTCTGAACGACGAGGTGCGCAGCCTGACCAGTCAGGCACGGATTGCGCTGAAATACGCGCTTTTCCGGTCCGGGCCGATGGCCATGGCCGCGAGCCTCGCCACCGGCTTCATGCGCACGGCAGAGCATGTGGAAACGCCCGACATCCAGTTCCACGTTCAACCATGGTCTGCCGACAGCCCCGGCGAGGGCGTGCATCCCTTTTCCGCCTTTACCACGTCGGTCTGCCAGTTGCGCCCCGAAAGCCGTGGCGAGATCCGCCTCGCCTCTGCCGAACCGGCCCGATATCCCGTCATCCGCCCCAACTATCTGTCCACCGAGACCGATTGCCGGACCATCGTCGAAGGCATCAGGATTGCCCGCCGCATTGCCCGCTGCGCACCCTTGACCAGCAAGATCTCCGAGGAGTTTCGCCCCGACCGCAGCCTTGAGCTTGACGATTACGAGGGCACGCTCGATTGGGCGCGGCAGTATTCCACCACGATCTATCACCCCACCGGCACCTGCCGGATGGGTCAGGGTGCGGGCGCCGTGGTTGATGCCCGGTTGCGCGTGCACGGGGTCACGGGGCTGCGAGTCGCGGATGCCTCGATCATGCCCGAAATCGTCTCGGGCAACACCAACGCCCCGGCGATCATGATCGGCGAAAAGGCCTCCGACATGATCCTCGAGGATCGGGTATCAGGCTGAATCCGATCTCGCGGATCACTCCGTCTTGCCAGTGCGCCCGAAGAGGCGGGTCACGATCACGAAGAACACCGGCACGAAAATCACGCCCAGGACCGTGCCCGAGATGGTGCCGCTCAGCACACCCGAGCCGATCGCATTGCGCCCGCCAGAGCCCGCGCCGGAACTCAGCACCAGCGGCAGCACGCCTAGGGAAAACGCCATGGAGGTCATAATGATCGGGCGGAATCGCTGGCGCGCGGCTTCGATCACAGCGTCGAACATGCCCTCGCCCGCCGCGTGACGATCACGCGCGAATTCCACGATCAGGATCGCGTTCTTGCCAGTCAGGCCGATGACGGTCAGCAGACCGACCTGAAAGAACACGCCGTTCTCGAACCCACCAAGCCAGGCACCAGTCAGGGCGCCGACAATCCCGATCGGCATCGCCAGCATCACCGCAAAGGGGATCGACCAGCTTTCATAAAGCGCCGCGAGCGACAGAAAGATCGCTGCCAGCGAGAGCGCATAGAGCAATGGGGCCTGACTGCCCGAGTCGCGCTCCTCCAGCGACAGGCCGGTCCAGGCCAGATCGAAATCCGGTCCCAGTTGTGCTACCAGCCGTTCCATCTCGACCATCGCCGCGCCGGTTGAGACCCCTGGCGCAGGCGTGCCCTGCACCTGCACCGAAGGGATGCCGTTATAGCGATAGAGCCCTTGCGGGCCATAATCCCAAGCACCTTCCGAGAAGTTCGAGAACGGCACCAATCCACCGCTGACATTGCGCACCCGCCACTTGTCGATGTCGGAGGGCACGGCACGTGCCTCTGCCTCGCCCTGGACGTAGACCCGCTTGATCCGGCCTTGATCGATGAAATCGTTCACATAGGCCCCCGCCCAGGCGATCTGGAGCACTTGGCCGACATCCGTGGGCGTCAACCCCATCGCCCCTGCCTTGCGCCAGTCGATATCAAGGTTGAACTGTGCCGCGTCTTCCAGCCCATTGGGGCGTGCCGAGGCAATCAGATCGCTCTGCGCGGCCATTCCAAGCAATTGATTTCGGGCCGCCATCAGATCGGCTTGGCTCTGCCCGCCGCGCGCTTGCAGATAGAAATCGAAGCCAGAGACGTTGCCCAACTCGATCACCGACGGTGGCACGACCGGGAACACCATCGCATCGCGGATCTGGCTGAACGCACCAAAGGCCCGGCCCGCCAGCGCTTGCACACTTTGCCCCGGTTCGGTGCGCTCCTTCCAATCCTTGAGCTGAACAAAGGCGAGACCCATGTTTTGACCATTACCGGCAAAGCTGAAGCCGACCACCCCGAACAGCGAATTTACCACTTCGGTTTCTTGCGTGAGGAAATAATCCTCGACCTGCTTGACGACTTCGAGTGTGCGTTCGGCGCTCGATCCGGTGGGAGTCTGGATCAGGGTAAAGAGAATGCCCTGATCCTCGTCGGGCAAGAACCCCGTCGGTGTGCGCAAAAACATCAAAGCCATGCCAAACGCCAGTGCCAGATACACCAGAAAGACCCGAACCGGGCGGCGCACCGACCAGCGTACGCCGCTGCCATAGCCATTGGTCAGCCGGTTGAACCCGGCGTTGAACCAGGCGAACGGCCCGCGTGCCACGCCATGCCCCTTGGGTTTGAGAAGCGAGGCGCAGAGCGCCGGCGTCAGCGTGATCGCGACCACGACCGACAGCGCCATGGCAGAAACGATGGTGATGGCAAACTGCTGATAGATGACACCCGTGGAGCCCGGAAAGAATGCCATCGGCACAAACACTGCCGAAAGCACCATCGCGATGCCCACCAATGCGCCGGTGATCTGACCCATGGATTTATGGGTGGCCTCGCGCGGCGAGAGTCCCTCCTCCTCCATGATTCGCTCGACATTCTCCACCACCACGATGGCGTCATCCACCAGCAGGCCGATGGCGAGGACCATCGCCAGCATGGTCAGCGTGTTGACCGAGAACCCGGCCACCGCCAGCACCCCGAAGGTGCCCAACAACACGATCGGCACCGCAAGGGTCGGGATCAGGGTTGCGCGCAGGTTTTGCAGGAACAGCAACATCACGAGAAAGACGAGGCCGATCGCCTCGAACAGCGTCTTGACCACTTCCTTGATCGAGATCTCGACAAAGGGCGTGGTGTCATAGGGGATGATGTATTCGACGCCCGCGGGAAAGAAGCGGGCAAATTCGGCCATCCGCGCCTTGACCGCGCGAGCCGTCTCGAGCGCATTGGCTCCGGGTGCCAACGTGATTGCCATGCCCGCCGCCGGATCGGTGTTGAAGCGCGCCGTGGTGGCATAGTTTTCCGCCCCGATCTCGACCCGCGCCACATCATCGAGCAACACGAGACCACCATCCGTCTCGGCGCGCAGCACGATCTGGCGAAAATCCTCTGGCGTGCTGAGCAGAGATTGCGCGGTGATCGTGGCGTTGAGTTGCTGGCCCTCAACCGTCGGGCGTGCCCCAAACGAGCCCGCCGAGATCTGCGCATTCTGGGCGGCCACGGCGATGACCACATCCGAGGGGGTCAGGCCAAATCCCGCCAGCTTGGATGGATCCAGCCAGATCCGCATCGCGTATTGCGCACCGAAAACATTGACCGATCCAACACCTTCGATTCGGCTCAACTCATCCACAAGATTGCTGACCATGTAATCCGAGAGATCCACCTGATCGAGACTGCCGTCGGTCGAAATCATGCCCACGACCATCAGGAACCCGGCCGAGGATTTCTCGACCGTGATGCCCTGTCGCTGCACGATCTCGGGCAGGAGCGGAGTCGCCTGTCCCAGCTTGTTCTGCACCTGCACCTGCGCGATATCCGCATCGGTGCCTGTTTCAAACGTCAGCGTGACCTCTGTGCTTCCTGCAGAGGTCGAGCGCGACGCGAAATAGCGCAACCCATCGAGCCCGGTCATCTGCTGCTCGATCACTTGCGTTACCGTATTGGCCACGGTCTCGGCTGAGGCGCCGGGATAACTGGCCGTGACAGTGACCGAAGGCGGCGCGATCTGTGGATATTGCGCGACGGGCAGGATCAGGATGGCCAGAACGCCGACCCCCATGATGAGAATCGAGATGACCCAGGCGAACACCGGGCGGTCGATGAAGAAACTGGCCATGCGCGATATTCCCTGCCCGATTACTGTTGCGGCTGAGTGGTGCGTTCTTCGGGTGTCACGGCCGCACCAGGGGCAATTTTCTGGAACCCGGCAACAACAACGCGATCACCGGGGTTCAGCCCCTCGTTCACCACCCAGGCATTGCCACGATCCTGAATGACGTCGAGCGTGTGTTCCTCGATTACACCCTCAGCGTTGACTACCCATGCGAGGGGCCGCCCGCGTCGGTCGCGGATCACGCCCTCTTGCGGCACGAGATAGACGCCCTTGGCCACTTCGACCGGCATTTCCACCTGCACATACATGCCGGGCAAGAGCAGAAGATCGGGATTGTCGAACTGCATACGCAGGGTCACGACGCCGGTTTGAGGATTGACTTTGGGCTCTGCCGCCTTGAGAAGCCCGGTCTCGCTGTACTCCGACCCATCAGCCAGCCTGAGCCGAACCGTGGTATCCGCCCCTGCAAGGTCGCGCTCTGTCTCACCGCGCCGCCAGCGCAAAAGATCGGCTGCAGACTGCGTCACATCGACATAGACCGGATTGATCTTGCGGATTATTGTCAAGGGCTGCGCCTGACTGGCGGTCACAAGCGCACCCTGCGAGGTCAGCGAGAGACCGATACGGCCAGAGAGCCGCGCCTCGATTGTGGTGCGCGACAACTCGATTTGCGCGGAATTGAGTTGCGCCTCAGCCAGATCAAGCCCCGCCGCCGCAGAATCACGCACCGAAACTGCCTCATCCAGCGCCTGCTCACTGGCCACATTACGCGATTGCAGTTCCACCAGACGGCGTGCCTCGCGTTCTGCTGCGCGCAACTGCGCGTTGGCCTGCGCCACGCTGGCCCGCGCCTGCTGCACGGCAGCCTCATAACTTGCCGCGTCGATCTGATAGAGCGGATCGCCCTCAACCACGTCGGCGCCTTCTTCAAAGAGCCGCGCCGTGATAATGCCATTGACCTGCGGGCGCACCTCGGCCTCGGCTGACGCGGCCACACGACCAGGCAAGAGCGAAGTCAGGGTCACGTTCTGCGGTTGCAGCGTGACCACGGTGACGGAGATCGGCCCCTGACCCTGTTGTGCGCCGGACAGGGTTGGCAGCAGGCAAGCACAGGCCGCAAGGGCAGGGATGAACTTTCCAAAATGTGCCATCAGGAGCCCTTTCACGATAAAGCAGTGGCAAAACTGTGTCGGATAATTTAAGAAACGCTTGGGTTTTATAAATATCATAAATCCCGAAGTGGCAAGCGCACCGTTGCGCCCGCGCAGCACCTGTGCGGAAATGAGTAACATTGATGCAGACCAAAACCAACACGCAGAAACCCAAAGGGCACGCGACCATTCGGCGGGGCAGGCCGATCATTGCCTCTTGTGACGAACGACGAGAGGCCATCTTTTCCGCACTCGAATCGGTTTATGCCGAGTACGGCCTCGATGGCGCAACGATGCAGGTCATCGCGCAAAGGGCGGGTATGTCCAAGCGCACGCTTTACGATATCTTTCCCGGGCGCACGGCGCTCTTTCGGACCTACATGGAAAAGGTTGCAGGCCAATTCATCAATCCTCTTCTCGGCTCAGATACTGACCTTCCTGTTGCCGAACGGCTGGACCGGGTTCTGTCCCAGAACCTCCGGCGTGAGGGTTATGGCCTGCCACTGGAAATTCTGCGCGCTTTCATGGCACAGGTTCCTGCGACGCCCGAAATCGGACGCGATCTGGTGGACCGACTGATGCAGCGCGATCTGAGCATCCTGATCAGCGAGTTGGATCGGAGTGTCATGAGGGGGGAAATCACTCTCGAGGATACGACAAGTGCCGCCGCCTTGTTGCTGGACATGGTGCGACCCTGGCCATTGGAAGCCCTGCTCGACCCTGCGCGACTGGCAACGCCGAAAGACTTTGCCGAGCGCCGTGGCCTTGCAATCCGGGTTTTTCTCAATGGTGTCGTCGGGCATCCTATTGATTTGACGCCATGATTTTAGTGGGCGCGCTCACCTCAGCCCTTGCCGTCCGAGCGCGGTGTGTTCGGGTCCGCGATGCCCCGCTATCTGTCTGTCGTGAGGCATCACGGCTGGGTGCCCCTCGACCGCCTTGCGACGCGTTCGGCGGTCCAAACGGGCCAGCGGGGCCCATCCCTGCGCCATGGTCGAGACGTTCACCAATCCTTCGCTTTGCTCACCCCGATTGTCGTTTCTTCAGGCAAACAGGTCCGGCCGAAATCCCTCCCTCAGGTCCCCTAGCGCAGCACATGCACCGCACAAGGTGCGTGCCGGACCACCCGGGCCGCAGTGGATCCGAGGAAAAAGTCGCTCAAGCCCGGCTTGTGTGAACCGACGATGATGCAATCGGCCCCGATATTCCTTGCGTGATCGGTAATCGCCCGCCCCGATTGGCCGCGCAGCATCACTGCTGTAACGTCCGGCGCGTCCGCCACCCGCTCTGCAAGAAGATCCTGCGCTCGGTTATAGGCCTCCTCGACCACGCTTTCATCCAGATAGGCCCGGACCGATCCTTGCATCGGCTCATAGGCATGTATCGCAACGATTTTACCACCTTCCGCGCGTAGGGCACGGGCAACCTTCAGGGCGGTCTGGCTGATGCCATGATCAAGGGCCAGCGCCACAATGATATTGCGATACATTCAAAGCCTCCGTTTCAGGGGTGAAGAAGGATCTTGGGGCTGGTGACGCGACCCGCGCGGATATCGGCAAACGCGGTGGCCCCGTCACTTAACGGACGGTCCTCGACCCAGTCGAGTGCACCGAGACGTCCGTCGAACATCGCCTGTGCGCAGTCGCGGAAATCCTGCGCGGTATAGGTATAGGTGCCGATAAAGGTGATCTCCTGAAGGGTCATTCGCCGGATGTCCAGTCCTCCGGCGGCCTGTCCCAGTCCGATATGCACGATCACCCCGCCGGGCCGCACATGGGCCGAAGCCTGCGACCGCGTTGCCTCAAAGCCTACGCCATCGACCACGATGTCGAATTGATCAAGCGCATCCAAGGTCTCGGGATGGGCCACTCTCTGATCGCAATGCAGGCCCAGATAGGTCCGGCGCGCAGCATGGGGCTCAACCACAGTCACATCGCGAATGCCCTGCGCCGCAAGGCTCAGCGCCGCGCCCAAACCGATTGCACCGCCGCCCAGAACAAGCGCCCGGTGCGGTCCATCTCCCAATACGGCACGACCAAGCCTGACCGCATGCCAACCGCAGGCGATCGGCTCGGCAAGGGCGGCCTGATTGGTGGTTACATGATCCGGCAGGGCAACCAGATTGCGTTCTGGCATCGCCAGCAGACCGGCAAACGCCCCCTCGCGCGGTGGCATCGAGATGATCTGCCGCGTGGCACAAAGGTTGTCTCGCCCTGACAGGCAGGCCGGGCAGGCGCCGCAGGTGACAAGCGGATTGACCGTCACTCTTTGCCCGGACATCGCGCCGCTCAGAACCATACCCGCAGCTTCGTGCCCCAGAACGAGCGGCGCGGGGCGACGGTCGTCATGTCCGAGATAGGCATGCATGTCAGATCCACAGATACCCACGCTCTCGACGCGGATGAGCGCCTCGCCGGAGTCTGGTTGCGGATCTGCAAAATCGCGATACTCCAGCCCTTCGGGGCCGGTATACACAAGCGCTTTCATTTCGCGGTAAACCCTCCATCCACCATCAGCACCTGTCCGGTCACGTATCGCGACGCCTCGGAGCAAAAGAACAGAAGTGGGCCGTCCATGTCCTCGACCTCGCCATTGCGCCCGATGCAGGTTTGCGCCGCGTTGCGCGCCGCGCGCTCAGGATCATAAAAGACCGGGGCGGTCAATTCGGTGCGGATGAAACCGGGCGCCAGCGCATTGACGTTGATCCCGTGCCGCGACCAGGCCTCGGCCATGGCGCGGGTCATCTGCGCCACGCCGCCCTTGCTCGCGCCATAGGCGATGCCGCCAGGAAAGGCGCGAAACGATTGCAGCGAGGCAAAATTGACGATCCGTCCCCAGCCGCGATCCTTCATCGCGGGCACGAGGTGCTGGCTGAGAAAGAAGGGCGCGCTGAGATTGAGCGCGAGCGTCATGTCCCAGCCACGCTCCGTCACGTCATCGGCGGCCTCGCGGGTATTGATCCCCGCGGCATGAACCAGAATGTCCGGCGCTCCAAAGGGTTTGCAGACCGCCGAGGCCAGGGCCTCGATCGTGTCTCGATCCGCGATGTCATGGACAACCGTGGCGGCATTCTCGCCCACCGACTGTCGCCAGAGTTCCAGCGCGTCGGCGCGCCGCGCGACGCCGACCACCCGCGCGCCGGCCTGCGCCAGGACGGTGGCCGCCCGCCGACCAAGGCCAGACGAGGCCCCGGTGACACAGGCCACATGGCCCGTCAGGTCAAAGAAGCCCGGCTCAGCCATTGGCGCTCAGATCAAAGGTCTCGTTGGGGAAATACTTGCGCAGGCGGATATCGGCGGTGCGCGCGTGTCCCTCCATTCCTTCCAGCCGGGCAATGCGGGCGGTCGCCTCGGCCACCGGTCTGGCGCCCTCTCGCGTGGCGCGCTGCCAGGTGACGATCTTCATGTACTTGTGCACGCTGAGACCGCCGGTATAGCGCGCCGCGCCCGAGGTTGGCAGAACGTGATTGGTGCCCGCCGCCTTGTCGCCATAGGCCACGGTGGTTTCCTCACCGAGGAAAAGCGAGCCATAGCAGGTCAGCCGTTCAAGCCACCAGTTCAGATCCTCGGCCTGCACCGTCAGGTGTTCGGGGGCGTAGGCGTCCGAGGTGGCTGCCATTTCGTCGCGATCGGCACAGAGGATCACCTCGGCATAATCGCGCCAGGCCGCACTGGCATTCTCGCGGTTGACCTGCGGCAGATCGGCGATGAGGCCGGGGACAAGGCGCATGACCTCCTCGGCCAGCGGTCGGTGATCCGTCACCAGCCAGACGGGCGAATTGTATCCGTGCTCTGCCTGTCCCACCAGATCGGTCGCCACGACCATCGGATCGGCGGTTCTGTCTGCAAGGATCAGGCTGTCGGTCGGCCCTGCGATCATGTCGATGCCGACGCGGCCAAACAGGATCCGCTTGGCCTCGGCCACGAACTGATTGCCGGGGCCGACGAGGATATTCGCCTTTGGCAAACCGAAGAGGCCGAAGGTCATCGCGGCCACGCCCTGCACGCCGCCCATTGCCATGATGACATCCGCGCCGCAGATATGCGCGGCATAGATGATTGCGGGGGCCACGCCCACGCCGGGCCGGGGGGGCGAGCAGGCCACGATATGCTGACAGCCCGCGACCTTGGCGGTGGTGACGGTCATGATTGCGCTGGCGATATGGCTGTAGCGCCCGCCCGGCACATAGCAGCCCGCGGCGTTGACCGGGATACTCTTTTGCCCGGCGATCAGCCCCGGCACGACCTCGATCTCGATGTCGCGCAGCGTCTCTTTCTGCGCCTCGGCGAAACGGCGGACATTGGCATGGGAAAACTCGATATCGCGCTTGAGTTTGTCCGGCACCAGTGCCGCCGCCGCTGCGATCTCCTCTGGTCCGAGCAGGATCCTGCCCTCGTACTGGTCGAGTTTCGCGGCATAGTCGAGCGCCGCCTGATCGCCCCCCGCCTCGATGTCGGCAAGGATCGTCTTGACCGTTTCATGCACGTCGCTCGCGCCCGAGGTTGAGGTCAGCGTCGCTTTCTTGAGGTAGTTCACTGTCATCTGTCTATCCTATTTGTAGATATCCGGCAGCATCGTGGTCGAGAGTGCCGGAATATAGGCGATCATCAGGACCACGATCAGCATGAAGAATACGAAAGGCACCGCCCGCGCGGCAATCTTGAGAATGGATTCCCCGGTGATGCCGGAGACGACAAAGAGATTGAGGCCCAGCGGCGGCGTGATGAAACCGACGCCAAGCGCGGTGATCATCATGATGCAGAACTGGATCTCGTTCATCCCGATATTGTCGGCCAGCGGTTTGAGGATGGGGGCGAGGATCACGATATTGGGTGTCGTCTCCATCACGCAGCCCGCCGCGATCAGAATGAGGATCATCAGCAGGATCAAGACCATCGGCTCGTCCGTCAGCCCTGTGATCGCCCCGACAAAACCTTGCGGAATACCCATGATAGCCAGTGCCTGCGCCAAAGGAAGGGAAAAGGCAATGATCGGCAGGATGACCCCGTTGACTTTGGCCGAACTGATCAGCATGGCCGGAAAATCCGCCAGCCTGAGCGTGCCGAGGATGAAGCCCAGCAGGACCGTGACCACCACGGCCGTGGCTCCCGCCTCTGTCGGTGTAAGGTGGCCGGAGAAGATCCCGTAAAAGATGATCCCTGGAACGATGAACGCATACCATCCCGAGGCCAGCGCGCGACCGAGGTTGGAGAAATAGTCACCAAGGCTGATATTTCCGCCGCCTTCATAGCCATAGATGCGGTTAACGACGATATTTGTTATCAGGATCGACACAAGGATGAGCAGGCCGGGGATGAGCGCCGCCAAGAACAGCGTTGACGCGGAGATGCCGAGCACGAGCCCGATGATGATATAGGCGATCGACGGCGGGATCAGGATGCCCGTGCAGGCCCCCGCAGCCACCAGCGCGCAGGCATAGGGGCGCGGATAGCCGCTCTCGACAAGCCGGGCGATCGTCATTCTCCCCACCGCCGCCGCACCCGCCGCATCAGAGCCTGATATGGCTGAAAACATGCCGCAGACCAGAACTGTTGCCGATCCGAATCCGCCCTTGGCGAACTGCGTGAGCGCCTCGGCGACATTCAGGAACTTGCGGCTGAGACCCGTGCGAACCAGAACATCGCCTGTCAGAATGAAGAGGGGCACGGCGGTCAGTGCAAAGGCGTCAATCCCGTCAAAGAGGCTCTCGCCGACAAGGCTGAGCGGCAGAGCACCCGACCAGAACAGCATCAGGATGGCGCTTGCGCCGATCGCGGCCCAGATCGGTACTGCAAGTGCGACAAGCAGCACGAAGAGGATCACCGGGCCATAGAAATCCCAGCCCAGTTCGACCGTTTGCGAGAATGTATTCCACATGGCGCGCCCCTCAGTCGAACAGCTGATTGCCTTCGTGAACGGGTGTTCCGTCACGAAGGGCGCGCAGATCGCGCAGGAAGGATTGCACGAGCCGAAGAAGCATCAGGCCAAAGCCGACAGGAACAGCAAGCAGAAACCACACCATGGACACGCGCAGACCGGCGCTGACCGATCCGAACTTGGCGGAGACCAGAACGGTCTCCCACGACCAGTAGAGTGCGATCAGGGCGACCGCCGCCATCATCAGATCGCCAAAGATGTAGAGCGCGGCCTTGGTGCGGGGTCCGACGTAATGCATGATCACGTCGATGCGGATATGCGCGCGCTCGCGCACTGCGGCCGCGGCCCCGATCCATGCCAGATAGATGAAGGCGTAGCGCACGATTTCTTCGCCCCAGACAGAGGAATAGGCAAAGACCTCGCGCCGGATTACCTCGACCGCCATGGTCACGACGAGCATCATGTAAAAAATCAGAAGCGCCCATCGCTCCAGATTGCGGTCAAGTGTGCCGAGCATGTCAAACCTCTTGGGTCCAGGGGGCACCGGGCCGACCTGTCCGTTCTGTCATTCTCAGGGGACATGCCGGACGCGGCCATGGCACGCGCCCGGTGTTTGCCCGCATCAGGCGTCGTGGACGTAGAACTTGCCCTTGGTGCCCGCCGCCTCCACCAGCTTGTCGAAGGTCTCCATAGATCCGGCCAGTTCGGTCTTGAAGCTGTCCCATTCCGAACGCTGGAAGCCCACTGTCTCTTGCCATTCCGCCAATTGATCGGCTGTCAGGGAATGGAACTCCACACCCGACTTGCGCATTTCGGCCATGGCGAAGGTCCGTGCCGATGGCACTTTGGCGAGGTTCTGATGGAAACTCATCTCCGAGGCCCAGGCAATCGCATCCTGCACATCTCCGGGCAAGGTGTTGTACCATTCGAGGTTGCAGGCGTAGGTCTGGCTGTCGGGCACCGCCTGAGTGAAGGTGACATGGCTCAGGATGTCCTTGAAACCGAAAGCATAAAGCGCGCCCACCGAGGGGTCGAGCGCGTCTGCCACGCCCTGCTTGATCGCCGAAGGTGTTTCGCCCCAGGCGACCGGGGTCGGGTTGGCGCCACCCATGCGGTAGAACTGTTGCAGCATGTTCGAGCCGGGCACCCGGAACTTCACACCCGCCAGATCCGCAGGGGTGATGATCGACGCGCCGCCTTTGCGCACCGCCATGACACGCGGATCGATGCAGAAATAGAACATCGGCTTGAACCCGCGCGCCTCGACCATCGCATCGACTTCTTTCTTCCAGATGTCGGAGGTCACAAGGTTGACGAAGCGCTGATTGGAACCGCAGAAATAGGGCATGTTGATCAGGTCAACGGCCGGTGCGAAGGGGGCAAAATTTGACAACGAGAACTGCGCCGCGTTCACCGTCCCGCCTTGGACCTTCTGCGCCAGCGCAGAGCCGATCCCCAGTTGACCGCCCGGTGCGAGTTTCACATAGATCTTGCCGTTCGACGCGTTTTGCAAATTCTCTTTCACGTCGAGTTGCATCATTGGATAGGCGCGTGTGGTGCCCACCACATACTCCGTGGCGAGCGTCATCACATGCTCTGCTGCCGCCTCGCGCTCGCGCTCCTCATTGGCGGTCTGCGCAGTAGCCCCGGAGGACCACAGCACGCCGCCCGCGCCTGCCACGATCGCTGCCGTGACACTGCCTGTCGATGCCAGCTTCAAAAAATTGCGCCGCTCCTCCGACACAAGATCTTCGAATTCCGTCTTCATTTGGTCTCCTCCCATGGATAGCCTCATTTTGTTAATGGGTGTCATTTTTACGGGCCGCCTCGCTCTTCAGCGTTGCGACGACAAAGACGATCACCGCCGCCAGAAGCAGCAGCATCTCATGGACGACGTTCAGAAACGCGACCCCGGAAAGGGCTCCCACCACTACGTTAAGTCCGAAAGCCGCGAACAGCATGACGGCCATTAGCAGGAACATCGCGTCCTCCTCTACGCCGGGGATGCCGACGATTCGAGATGAATGTAAGCGCTTACATAATTTCAGGCAAGCTGATATATTCGTCGCGTAAGGATGGTGATGCAAGTGTAGTTATGCGTTCTTCAGACGCAGCCAGCTCTCAGATCGGACCCGTCGATGACCCGACGCATCAAGGAGGACGACCGCAATCTGCCCACCCTGTCGGATGTGGCGGTGCGGGCGGGTGTATCCACCGCGACCGTTTCGCGGTGTCTGAACTCTCCTGCGCAGGTGCAGCAAGTTACCCGTGACCGGGTGATGGCGGCGGTTGCCGATCTTGGCTATTCGCCGAACTTCGGTGCCCGGGCGCTCGCGGCACGGCGCACCGGCACGATCGGTGCAATCATTCCGACGATGGAGAACGCAATCTTCGCGCGCGCCTTGCAGGCGTTTCAGGAGGAACTGCACCAAAGCGGGCTGACCCTGCTGGTCGCTTCGTCCTCTTATCGCCCCGAGATCGAAGAGGAGCAAATCCGCACCCTCGTGGCGCGCGGAGCAGATGCGCTGTTCCTGATTGGCCACGATCGCGCCGAGACAATCTATGAGTTTCTCGACCATCGCGGTGTGCCGGCTCTGATCGCTTGGGTCTTTGATCGCGCGCAGGGGCGGATCTCGATCGGGTTCGACAATCGCCGATCGATGGCAGAGCTTGCCCATGAGGTGCTTCGGCAGGGACATCGCGACATCGCCATCATCTCTGCATTCGTGGAGGGCAACGACCGGGCACGGGCGCGGGTGGAGGGGGTACACGATGCCTTGCGCTGCCATGGACTCGATCCCGCCACCATCCAGCTGATAGAGACCGCCTATAGTTTTGAAAATGGAGGGGCGGCGCTCGCCCGTTTGTTCACGGGGAGCCGCCCCCCGACCGCCGTGATCTGCGGCAACGATGTGCTGGCTGTCGGGGCGCTGCAAATGGCCCGCAAACTCGGACTGCATGTGCCGCGGGATGTCTCGATCACCGGCTTTGATGACATCGAACTGGCCACTGTGGTAGAGCCTGCGCTGACCACGGTCCACGTGCCGCATCGCGAAATGGGCTGCGAGGCCGCGCGGCGCCTGGTGGCGACACTGGCTGGTCAGAATCCCGGCACCAGCACCTGCCTCGAAACCACGCTCTGCCTGCGCGCGACCCTGGCCCCGCCAGTAACACGGCAAGGCTGACGTTGGTGAACGATCTGCTGGAATTGATCGTTCAGGCCGAGGTATTCGTGACTGCAGCGCATGTTCTTGTCGCAGCGCTGGACTATCCCCAAACAACTTCGCCCAGAAAGATGTAGCCTGCGCCATAGATCGTCTTGATCAGGCGCGGATTTCGCGGGTCTTCGTGTAGCTTGGTGCGCAGGCGAGAGATCCGCACATCCATCGCGCGGTCAAAGCTTTCGCCTGCCGCCCCACCTAACGCCTCCTGCATCGCCTGTCGGGAGATCAATCGCTTGGGGCGCTCCAGAAAAAGCCGCAGCACCTCGCCTTCGGCATGGGAAAACGGCGTCTCCATGCCGCTTTCATCCGCCAGAAGATAGCGGTCGAAATATGCGATCCACCCGTTGAACCGTGCGACCTCGCCAGCTTGCGGACTGGGTGTGCTACGGCGCAGGCGGGCGCGAACTCGGGCCACCACTTCGGCGGGATCGAATGGCTTGATGATGTAGTCATCTGCTCCCAGTTCCAGCCCCGTCACCCGGTCTTGAACCTGCGCGCGGCCCGAGATGATGATCACCGTGGCGCCTTGTTCCAGCGCAAGGCGATGCACCAGCGTCAGCCCATCGCGATCGGGCAGCGAGAGATCGACCAGGCAGACATCGGGGCTGGTCTGTCTCAGTGCGGCTTCGAATTCGGTCGCTCGCCCAAAGCTCATGGTGCGAAAGCCCGCCTCGTTCAAGGCCTCCGCCAGCATCGTGCGGATGGCGGGTTCATCATCGAGAATGGTCACAAGTGGCGCGGTCATGGTGTTTCCGGCAAGCTGAGTGCTGCATTCAACTGAGTCGCAGTAAAGGGTTTGCGCAGCACCGGCGCCTGCAAGGCCGCCGCGCGATAGAGTTGGTCATCAGGCGGCAGCGAGGTCATCAGCACCAGCGGGCAATCCTTGCGTCGGGGCAGGCCGACGAGATCAAGCCCTGTCTTGTAACCTTCGAGCACGATGTCCGACAGCACAGCGGATATTTCGGGCAGGTCCGCCATCAAGGTGACGGCCTCTTCGACGCTGGCAGCTTCGATCACGCTATGGCCCGCGCCGCGCAGCATGTCGCGCAACGTGCTGCGCAGATCGGGGCTGTCCTCTACCAGAAGAACAAGTCCCGGCGGACGTGCCGCCCCAGCAGGCCGCAGCGGCAGACGAAGCGCCACGCGCGCACCCGTTTCGGTATTGCCAAGCAGGATGCGCCCACCGGCCAGCTTGGTCATGTCATAGACCATTGGCAGGCCCAGTCCCGACCCTTCGCCGCCCTTGGTGGTGAAGAACGGATCGAGAGCGTGGTCGATCGCGTCGCGCGTAAAGCCGGGGCCGGTGTCGTGCACCACGAATTCAAGCCATGTCTCCTGGAGAGCGCGTGCCGTGAGGATGATCCGGCCTGAAGTGCCGCAGGCATCACGGGCGTTGAGGATCAGGTTGAGGAGTGAATCCTGCAACATGCCGGGATCGAGCATGTATCGGTCCGCCGTTGCCTCGCGCTCGATCCGTAGCGTGACCCCAGAGGGCAGGGCCGCACGCGCCAATGTTTCCAGATCCCCCAGGAAGGCAGCGAGATCGGTCGGTACCGGCTCGTGCTCGCGTGGGCCGGTCATGTCGGCAATGCGGTTGAGCAGTCCTCCACCGCGTCTTGCTGCCGCGAGCGTTGCGTTGATCAGATCCTGTGCCGCGGGTTTCAGATCCATCCGGCCAAGTCGCGACTGCATCCCCAGAATGATGGTCAGCAAGTTGGAAAAATCATGTGCAAGGCCTCTGGTCAGTTGCGCTGCCAGTTCCCGCCTCCGGGTCTGTTGCAGGGCAGCGCGGGTCTGGCTTTCCTCGGTGATGTCCATCGAGAGGATATAGACCCCGCCGCTGTTGTGATCGGGGGTCAGCGCAACGCGGATACGGCGCGAGCTGAGCTCGTGAGTGAACTCGAATACCGAAGACTGGCCGGAATAGGCCTTGTCCAGTTCCGGAGAAATGATCGCCCAGGTCTGCGGTCCGAGCACGTCCGCGGCATGGACCCCGATGAGAGTGGCACGTGACCCCGGCATGATGGAGGTCAGTTTCTGGTTGGAATAGGTGTAGCGGCGATCAGGGCCGACATGCGCGATATGGGCAGGCATCATTTCTGCGGTCAGACGGGTCCGCGCCTCGGCCTCGGAAATCTGACGCTTGGCCTCTTCGAGCGCCGTGATCGTCGCCTCAAGCGCGCGGTTGGCCGCCGCAAGCTCTTCGGAATAGCTCAGGATCTGATCCGAGAGTTCCTCGGAGCGGGCCCGCAAAAGAGCCTCTTGCCGCTTGGTGCGGGTGATGTCGGTATAGACCGTGATCCAGCCGCCCTGCGGCAAGGGCGAGCCCTCGACGCTGATCGTGCGGCCATTGGCGCGGGTGCGTTCCATGTAATGCGGCTCGAACGCGCGGGCAATCTCGACGCGGGTGGCCACAAAATCGCCGACATCGCCGACATCTCCGTAGTCTCCGCGCGTTGCCAGATAGTGGATCGTGTCGGCAAAATCCGCGCCGGGGGTCACGAGCGCGTCGGGCAGGGCGAACATTTCCTGAAACCGGCGGTTGCAGACTGCCAGACGCAAATCCCGGTCATAGATGGTGAGGGCCTGCTGAATAAGGTTCAGCCCCGCCATCGTCATGGCGTCATGAATGGCACGGTACGGGAACATGACTCGCTCCTCCTGATCTTTGGCTAGCACCTGAAGGCCGACCCGCAAAGCCCAATGAGGGGGCTGTTACAATTCGTAAGGTTTGCGAAATGTTCAGGAAAAAGTTGACGGCAACGGTGAATCACGCACCTTCTGAGGAGAGGAGAATCGCCTCATGGCGGTCGCGGGTTCGCAGCGCGGACAAATGGGAGGATGATATTTGGCACAGCCGTCACAGACGACGGACGGATTGGAGTCCGTTCCGGCGCTCTTGCAACGTAACGCCACCCGATTCGGCGACAAACCCGCCTATCGGGAAAAGGAATATGGTATCTGGCAGTGCTGGACCTGGGCTGAGACCGAGAAAGAGATCGAGGCCCTCGCGCTTGGCCTTATCAATCTCGGGGTGAATGAGGGCGACTTCATCGCGATTATCGGTCGCAACCGTCCGTATTTCTACTGGTCAATGGTGGCGGCGCAGTCAGTGGGGGCGGTTCCCGTGCCGCTTTATCAGGATAGTGCTGCGGACGAAATGGCCTATGTCATGGATCACTGTGGCGCCCGCTTTGCCATCGTCGAGGATCAGGAACAGGTCGACAAGCTCATCGAGGTGCAGGAGGATCTGCATCAACTCGAGCACATCATTTACATCGATCCGCGCGGATTACGAAAGTACGACCACCGCAAGCTGCACCGCTTCATCGACATCAATGAGCAGGGGCGGGCGGCCTATTACGAACTGATCGCGGATCTCAAGGCGCGACGAGAAAAGCTGACCTATGACAGCATCTGCGTCATGCTCTACACATCGGGCACGACCGGCAAGCCCAAGGGCGTGGTGCTGTCCAATCGCAACATCATCGAGTCGTCGAAATCCTCTTCCGCATTCGATCACCTGACGCGTGAGGAAGAGGTGCTGGCCTATCTTCCGATGGCCTGGGTGGGCGATTTCATCTTTTCCATCGGTCAGGCCTATTGGTGCGGCTTCTGCGTCAACTGTCCTGAGTCGCCCGAGACGATGCAGACCGACCTGCGCGAGATCGGCCCGACCTATTACTTCGCGCCGCCGCGCGTGTTCGAGACCCAGCTGACGAATGTCATGATCCGAATGGAAGATGCCAGCCGATTCAAGAAGTGGCTGTTCGACACCTTCATGGCACATGCACGCAAGGTGGGCCCCGCCCTTCTGGATGGCAAGCCGGTCGGTGCGCTCGACCGGCTCAAATATGCTTTGGGCAACATCTTCATCTATGGCCCGCTCAAGGACACTCTGGGGCTTGGACGGGTCCGCGTGGGCTATACCGCAGGCGAGGCGATCGGGCCGGAAATCTTCGAGTTCTACCGGTCTCTGGGGATCAATCTCAAACAGCTTTACGGCCAGACCGAGGCGTCGGTGTTCATCACCCTGCAACCCGATGGCGAAGTGCGCAGCGATACGGTGGGCGTTCCTGCGCCAGGGGTGGAAATTCGCATCAGCGACACCGGCGAGGTGTTTTATCGCTCGGCCGGCACTTTTGAATGCTACTACAAGAATCCCAAGAGCACCGCCGACACCAAGGATGCCGAAGGTTGGGTGGCGACCGGCGATGCCGGATTCTTTGACAAGGACAACGGCCACCTGCGGATCATCGACCGGGCCAAGGACGTGGGCAAGATGGCCGATGGGCGTCTCTTTGCGCCGAAATATGTCGAGAACAAGCTTAAATTCTACCCCAACATCCTTGAGGCGGTGGTGTTCGGCAACGGCCGCGACGCCTGCACAGCCTTTATCAACATAGACCTTGCTGCGGTCGGCAACTGGGCAGAGCGCAACAATATCGGCTATGCTTCCTATCAGGAACTGGCAGGCCATCCGCGCGTGCTTGACACCATTCAGGCCCATGTCGAGGAGGTTAACCGCTCGCTCGCATTCGATCCGATGTTGTCGCATTGTCAGGTCCATCGCTTTCTCGTGCTGCACAAGGAACTCGACGCCGATGACGGCGAGATGACCCGCACCCGCAAGGTGCGCCGCAGGATCGTCGAGGGAAAATACGAGGATCTTCTGACCGCCCTCTATGACGGGTCAAAGGAGATCTTCACGAGGACCGAAGTGACCTATGAGGACGGGCGCAAAGGCCATATCAGCGCGACCCTTCAGATCCGCGACGCGACGGTGGTGCCGATCGAGAGAGCAAGGGTGGCAGCGGAATGAAGGATATGGTCCCTGAAGATACGATCACCGAGGACGGCCGCAAGATCGGTGGCGTCGTGATGGAGATGAAGAACATCACCCTGCGCTTTGGCGGTGTGGTGGCGATCAAGGACATTTCCTTTGACATCCGGCAGGGCGAGATCCGCGCGATCATCGGGCCAAATGGGGCGGGCAAATCCTCGATGCTCAACGTCATCAGCGGCTTCTATCATCCGCAGGAAGGCGAGGTCTGGTATCAGGGCAAGCGGCGTCCGCCGATGAAGCCGTTTGAAGTTGCGCAACAAGGGATTGCACGCACGTTCCAGAACATCGCGCTCTTTGAGGGAATGACGGTGCTCGACAACGTGATGACGGGACGCTTCCGCCAGATGAAGGCGGGACTTTTTGCGCAGGCGATCTGGAAAGGCAGCGCGGAGGCCGAAGAAATGAAGAACCGCGAAGCCGTCGAGAAGATCATCGACTTTCTCGAAATCCAGCATATCCGCAAAACGCCGGTCGGCCGTCTGCCCTATGGTCTGAAAAAGCGCGTGGAGCTTGCGCGCGCTCTGGCCGCAGAGCCATCAATCCTGCTGTTGGATGAGCCGATGGCCGGCATGAATGTCGAGGAAAAGGAGGATATGAGCCGATTCATTCTCGATGTGAATGATGAATTTGGCACCACCATAGCCCTGATCGAGCACGATATGGGAGTTGTCATGGATCTCTCGGATCGGGTCGTCGTGATGGATTACGGCAGAAAGATTGGCGACGGCACGCCGGATGAGGTGCGGACCAATCAGGATGTGATCGACGCCTATCTGGGGGTGGCGCATGATTGAGGTCCGTTTGCACAGTGCCAGGCTGTCCGCCATTTCGTCTTGTGCACGCAACGGGGGGGCTGTGATAAGCCTCTGTATCTGGCCGCTCTCCGTTCATGCTGATGGCTGGTCTGAATTTCACGCCAGATGTCTCTCGGCACTCGAAGCCCTCGTGTCTCCAGTGGTTGCAGGTCTGGGTGATGGCGAGGCCACGAATGGCGTTCGTCGTTATGCTCTGCCTGATGGCCTGCATCTGCTCGTGGAAATGACACCTCCCGATGGGCTGTCGGCCTGTTCGGTCAATGATCCGACAGGACAAGCCGAGGTAGGGTTTGACACCTGGATCGCCGAGGCGGTCGCAGCGGGGCGTTACATCCTTGCGAAACCAGGCACATGGCTCAGCAATCAGTGGACTGAGCCGGTTCTTGCAGTTGAAAAACATCGCGCCGACGTCGGCGTGACCCTCCGGATTGTCGAGACCCGCCATGAAGCCTGAAGCGCCAAGCAAACTTGTCATCGGATCGGAGACAGATCATGCCTGATCAGTTGTTGTTCGGAATGGAAGTCGTGCTGAACGGGCTGATGGCGGGGGTGCTCTATGCCCTTGTGGCGCTTGGTTTCGTGCTGATCTACAAAGCCTCGGGGATTTTCAACTATGCCCAGGGGGTGATGGCGCTTTTTGCCGCCATGACGCTGGTCGGGATCATGGAGGGCAACGTGCCCTTCAGCCATCTCATCAACGCGGTGTTCGGGACGCAGGTGCACCACTTTGGTTGGCAGGTGCCGGGGATTGCGGCGGTCGCACTGACCATGATCGTGATGGTGGCGCTGGCCTGGGTCGTCAATCAGCTGATCTTTCGCCACCTCGTCAATCAGGCGCCGATCATTCTTTTCATGGCCACCATCGGTCTGGCCTATTTTCTCGAAGGCTTTGGCGATGTCATGTGGGGTAGCGACATCAAGAAACTTGATGTCGGGCTGCCGCAGGGCCTCAATACGGTGATCGACGATCTGACCTATGGCCTGTTCGGCTATGGGTTCTTCATCGACAATCTCGATATTGTTGCGACGGTTGTGGCGGCGCTGCTTGTGGGCTCTCTGGTCGTGTTCGCGCAGTATTCCAAGCAGGGCCGGGCAATGCGTGCCGTTGCGGATGATCATCAGGCGGCGCTTAGCGTCGGGGTTTCGCTCAATTTCATCTGGGTCATGGTCTGGTCGCTCGCCGGTTTCGTCGCGCTCGTCGCCGGGATCATGTGGGGAACGAAATCGGGGGTTCAGTTCTCGCTGTCGCTGATTGCCCTGAAGGCGCTGCCGGTGCTGATGCTGGGCGGCTTTACCTCGATCCCCGGCGCCATCGTGGGCGGGCTGATCATCGGGGTCGGCGAGAAGCTGTTCGAGTTTTCTGTCGGAACGATGGTGGGTGGCGCGACGGAAAACTGGTTTGCCTATGTGCTGGCGCTGATCTTTCTCGTCTTTCGGCCACAGGGCCTTTTCGGCGAGAAGATCATCGAGAGGGTGTGAGAGAGATGCAAAAGCTGATTGCCATCGTCAACGTGATCGCCTGGGGCGGATTCTGGGCCTTTGGCTATCTCGCCTTTTCGGCGGAACCGCATCAGACCGGACAGATGGTCATCGCCGCCGCACTGGCGGCGATGGGCGGCGGTCTGGGCATGCTCGCCTTTCTCTGGCTCGTGCGGCATTCAGAGCGGACGGGCTATGCCAAACCAGCCAATCGCGCACGCAAACGCGAGGATGACGATATTCATGGGGAGGTGCTCTAGATGTTTTACCGCGAGGCGGGGGATTTCAAGACCTCCTACACCGATGACAGCCAGACCTTTCCCATCAAGTTCGACCGCTACCGCTATTACGTGGTCCTGATCGCGGCCTTTGCCGTCATTCCGTTCCTGATCAACGATTACTGGGTGAATGCCGTCCTCCTGCCCTTTCTGATCTATTCGATCGCCGCGATCGGCCTCAACATTCTCGTGGGCTATTGCGGGCAGGTCTCTCTGGGCACGGGCGGATTCATGGCGGTCGGGGCCTTTGCGGTCTACAAGCTGATGACCGCCTTTCCCGAGATCAGCATTTTCATCCATGTCATTCTGGCGGGTGGGATCACCGCCGGGGTGGGCGTGCTCTTTGGTCTGCCATCCCTGCGCATCAAGGGGTTCTATCTCGCCGTGGCGACGCTGGCGGCGCAGTTCTTTCTGGTCTGGCTCTTCAACCGGGTGCCGTGGTTCTACAACTATTCGGCCTCGGGCCAGATCAGCGCGCCGGAACGCTCCTTTCTGGGCGTGCCGATCACGGGCGCGCAAACAGCCCCTTGGGCGGCCTATCTGTTTTGCCTCGTGTTCTGCGTGGCCTGTGCGCTGATTGCCCGCAACCTTACCCGCGGCATGGCAGGACGCAAATGGATGGCGATCCGCGACATGGACATCGCCGCCGAGATCATCGGGGTGAACCCGCTCAAGGCCAAGCTGAGCGCCTTTGGCGTGAGCTCGTTCTTTGTCGGCATCTCGGGCGCGCTCTTTTTTGCGGTTTATCTCGGCGCTGTCGAGGTGGGCGAGGCCTTTGGCATCAACAAGTCTTTCCTCGTGCTTTTCATGGTCATCATCGGCGGGCTTGGCTCGATCTTCGGAAGCTTTGCCGGAGCGGCCTTTCTCGTGCTCTTGCCGGTGCTTCTGAAGAATACGCTCGTGGGCGGGCTTGGCTGGCCCACAGATCTGGCGGCGCATCTGGAATTCATGATCGTGGGCGCGATGATCATCGTCTTTCTGATCGCCGAACCACACGGGCTTGCGCAACTCTGGCGCATCGCCAAGGAGAAACTGAGACTTTGGCCCTTCCCGCATTGAGAAGGGTCGAGAGGGTGCGGCGGGCCGCAAACCCGCCCTACGCAACATCGGACAGAACCATGGGAGGATACAAACCGATGAGACAGAGACTACTGACAGCCGTGACCGCCGCCGTGCTGGTCGCGGGGCCGGCCTTCGCCGATCTGACGATCATCGACACAAGCTATCGCACCGGGCCCTATGCCGCGAACGGGATTCCGTTCTCGGACGGGTATCAGGATTATTTCACCCTGCTGAATGAACGCGATGGCGGCATCGGCGGCGAAAAGATCAACCTCGTGGAATGCGAGACCGGCTATAACACCGAAAAAGGCGTGGAATGCTACGAGGGCACAAAGGGCGCAGGCAATGGCGCTCTGCTCTATCAGCCGCTCTCGACCGGGATCACCTATCAGCTGATCCCCAAGGCAACGGCCGACGGCATTCCGCTTCACACCATGGGCTATGGCCGCACCTCGTCCAAGAATGGCGGTGTCTTTCCCTTCGTGTTCAACTATCCGGCCAACTACTGGGACGGCGCGAGCCACGCCATTACCCATATCCTCGAACAGAATGGCGGCGATATCAGCGGCAAGAAGATCGCGCTGGTCTTTCACAACTCGGCCTATGGCAAGGAGCCGATCCGCACACTGGAAGAACTGGGCAAGAAGCATGGTTTCGAGGTGATGCTGCTGCCGGTGGATCACCCCGGTCAGGAGCAAAAGTCGCAATGGCTTCAGATCCGGCAGCAGCGGCCCGATTATGTGCTGATGTGGGGCTGGGGCGTGATGAACCAGGTCGCCATTCAGGAAGCTGTCAACATCCGCTTTCCGATGGAGAATTTCATCGGCATCTGGTGGTCCGGTTCCGAGAACGACGTGAAGGCGGCGGGTGCGGGCGCCAATGGCTACAAGGCCCTGGCCTTCCACAATCTGGGCTCGAATTATCCGGTCTATGACGACCTGCGCAAATATGTCGTCGATGCCGGAAAGGCGGCCGGTGCGGGCGATCAGCTTGGCACCGTGCTCTATAACCGGGGCATGTATGCCGCGATCCTCGCTGCCGAAGCGATCAAGACCGCACAAGAGATGCACGGCACCGCTGCGATCAATGCAAGCCAGATGCGTGACGGGATGGAGAATCTCGATATGACAGAGGCCAAGATGACAGCGCTCGGCGTGCCCAACTTTGGCCCCGAGTTCAAGGTGTCCTGCCAGAACCACGGCGGCAACGGCTATGGCGCCGTGTCGCAATGGGATGCAGCCGCTGGCGAATTCAAGCTGATCACCGACTACTACCAGTCCGATCAGGAGGTCATCTCTGCCCTCGTGGCCGAGGACAGTGCCGCCTTTGCCGCCGAAAACGGCATCACGCCAGGCTGCTGAGCCGGGTAAATCTTCCCGGCTGCGGCCCCTGTCGCGGCCGGGAGTTATGAGTATTTTTGGAACGATGAAGGCGGGGTAGCCCTGTCCTAAAGAGAGGGAGAACCAACATGCTTGATGCCAGCCCGACGGACGAGACCCTGTTGGACGTCAACAACATCGAGGTGATCTACAATCATGTCATCCTCGTTCTCAAAGGGGTCAGCCTCAAAGTGCCCAAGGGTGGCATCACTGCGCTTCTCGGCGGCAATGGCGCGGGCAAGACCACGACGCTCAAGGCGATCTCCAATCTCTTGAAGTCCGAGCGCGGCGAAGTGACCAAGGGCACGATTACCTATCGCGGCGAGCGCGTGCAGGATCTGTTGCCCTCGGATCTTGTCAAGAAAGGCGTTGTGCAAGTGATGGAGGGGCGGCATTGCTTCGAGCACTTGACGGTCGAAGAGAACCTCTTGACCGGGGCCTATACCCGCACGGCGAGCCGGGGCGAAATCGATGCCGATCTCAACAAGGTCTACGACTATTTTCCTCGCCTCAAGGAGCGCCGCAAATCGCAGGCGGGCTATACTTCGGGCGGCGAGCAGCAAATGGTGGCCATCGGCCGCGCACTGATGTCGCGGCCCGAGACGATTCTGCTCGATGAACCGAGCATGGGTCTTGCGCCGCAACTCGTCGAGCAGATCTTCAACATCGTGAAATCGCTCAACGAGGCAGAGGGCTATACCTTTCTTCTGGCCGAACAGAACACCAATGTCGCGCTGCGGTTTGCCCATTACGGCTATATTCTGGAATCGGGGCGGGTGGTGATGGATGGCCTTGCCGCCGATCTGCGCGAGAACCCGGATGTCAAGGAGTTCTACCTTGGCATGTCTGACGAGGGTCGCAAGAGCTTTCGGGATGTTCGCAGTTATCGCCGTCGCAAGCGTTGGCTGGCGTGATGCGTGTTCTCCAGTTTGCAAGCCCCCGCGCCAGAGGATAATCGCATGACTGAGTATTTTGACCAGCTTGAGACCCGAAGCCCCGAGGCGCGCGCCGCGGCGCTGGCGCGCGCCTTGCCCCTGCAGATTGCCCGCGCGCAGGCATTGCCAGGTTATCAAGGGGCCTTGGCGGATGTCGAGGCGGCCCAGATCACGACTCCATGCGATCTGGCGCGCTTGCCGGTCCTGCGCAAATCCGACATGGGCCGGGCTCAGGCGGGCAAGCCCCCGTTTGGCGGGTTGACCACGCATTCCGCGCCGTTAATGGCACATATCTTTCAATCCCCGGGACCGATCTACGAACCTGGGGGTGTGACGCATGACTGGTGGCGGATGGGCCGATTTCTGCATGCCTGCGGAATCGGAGCGGGTGACATCGTGCAAAACTGCTTTTCCTACCACCTGGTGCCAGCCGGCATGATCTTTGAGAATGGCGCGCGGGCGGTGGGAGCCGCCGTGCTGCCCGCAGGCACTGGCCAGACGGAATTGCAGGCGCGTGCCGCACATGACGTAGGCGTGACCGCCTATGCCGGCACACCGGACTATCTCAAGGTCATTCTCGACAAGGCGGCGGACATGGGTCTTCCCTTGAAGATCACCAAGGCGGCGGTTGGAGGTGGGGCGCTCTTTCCGTCGCTACGCGCCGAATACGCCGCGCGCGGAATTACCTGCCTGCAATGTTATGCCACGGCCGATCTCGGCAACATCGCCTATGAGAGCGCGGCACAGGAAGGCATGATCGTTGATGAGGCCGTGATCGTCGAGATCGTCACACCCGGCACCGGAAACCCGGTTGCGCCGGGTGAAGTGGGCGAGGTTGTCGTGACCACGCTCAACCCCGACTATCCTTTGATCCGCTTCGCCACGGGTGATCTGAGTGCCGTGATGGAGGGGCCAAGCCCGTGCGGGCGCACCAACATGCGCATCAGGGGCTGGATGGGCCGGGCCGATCAGACGACCAAGATCAAGGGCATGTTCGTGCGTCCCGAGCAGGTCGCGGCGCTTGTGGCGCGCCATGACAGTATCACCCGCGCCCGGGTCATTGCCAGCCGCGAGGGCGAGTCGGATGTCATGACCGTGCGGATCGAAGCTTTGGGCGGCGAGGCGGATCACTATGCGGGATCCGTGACGGAGACGCTCAAACTCAGGGGTCGAATCGAGATCGTGCCGCCGGGAAGTCTGCCCAACGACGGCAAAGTCATCGAGGATCTGCGCAGCTACGACTGATCGGGTTCAGAACCGGTTGGCATCATAGGGCGCGAGGTCGATGTTCGGGTGAATGCCGGCGATGAGGTCGGCCACGATCCGCCCCGTCTTGGGGCCCGCTGTCAGGCCGATATGCTGATGACCGAAAGCCGCATAAACGCCCGTCCGCCCGACCTCACCAATCAAGGGCAGGCTGTCCGGGGTGGAGGGGCGAAAGCCCACCCATTCCTCGACACGCTCATAGGTCAGCTCTGGAAAGGCCCGCGCCGTGCCACGCCGGATCAGATCAAGCGGCGCGCGTGACGGGCCCTTGGCAATCCCGCCGAGTTCAACCGTTCCGGCACAGCGCAAGCCATGCGCCATCGGGGTGACGGCGAATTTGCCGCTGGTGATCATCAGTGGGTGGCGCGGCATCTGCGAGGGGCCCGTGAAATGCAGGTGATGGCCCCGCTCGGCCTCGAGTGGCACCCGCAGACCCAATTTGCGCATCAGTGGTTTGGACCAGATTCCCGCTGCGAGAACCGCGACATCACAGGGTATCAGGCCGCGATCTGTCGCAACGGCGGTGATCCGACCCTCTGTCAACGATATGTCCTGCACCTCGGCCTGTTTGAATGCGCCGCCTTCTTCCTGGAACACCACTGCGAGATCGGCCATGTAGGCGCCGGGATTGAGGATATGCCCGTGCCCCCTGAGGCTCGCCAGACACTGGATTGCCGGGCCAAGCATTGGTTCAGCTTCTTGCACTGCGCCACCGGTGATGACTTCGGGAATGTATCCAGCTTCGCGCTTGATCGCCCAGCCATAGGCGTCCGCCTCGAATTTGGCCAGGCTTTCATAGGCATAGCTGAAATCGCTTGTTGCAATCCATTTTGCGGCGCTTGTGCCCCGCGTCAGTGCGATGTGCTGATCGAGACTGTCACCGACAATCGGCGCGAGCCCTGCCACCATGCGCCGTGTGTCACCCTCATTGGCGTGACCGGCAAACTTGATCAACCAGGGGATCAGGCGCGGAAAATACGACCATTGCATGAACAAGGGTGCGCGCGGATTGAAGATGTACTTGATCCCCGAGGTCAGCACTCCGGGCGTATTGACCGGGACAATGGCCCATTGTGCAAGAAGACCCGCATTGCCAAAGGAAGCCCCGGCTCCGGGGCCGTCCTTGTCCAGAAGCGTCACCTCGTGCCCCGCGCGGCGCAGCCAGATGGCGGCGCTAAGGCCGCAGATCCCGGCACCGATCACGATGACTTTGAGAGGCGGTGTCATGGGGCATCCTTCATCGGCAAATCACTTGCGCGGCCGAGCTAATCTCAGCTTTGCTTCTTGCGCAAGCGGTCCTTTGGTGGTCCGACACAAACGAAAACCCCGCCGGGAGAGGCAGGGTTGAATCCCGTGACCGGAAAGCATTTTCAGTGGTTCAGCCCTGACGGGCCTTGAACTTTGGTTGCGTCTTGTTGATGACGTAGACGCGGCCTTTACGGCGCACGACTCGGCAATCGCGGTGCCTGTTCTTGAGCGAACGCAGCGAATTACGAACCTTCATGGTCGTCTCCTGATCTGTCGCGGCGCGGGCCAGCGCCTTGGATTGCGGGCGTCCTGCGGGACAGGACTACGAATTCATGGTGGGCGATACAAGGTTCGAACTTGTGACCCCTTCGATGTCAACGAAGTGCTCTACCACTGAGCTAATCACCCAAGAATACCGGCAGGTCGCCATGCCCCCAACAAATAGGGGCGCGGAAATCCGCGCCGGTCCGCTGGTCTATAAAAGGAGTCGTCGAGCGGATCAAGGGCTTTCAGATGCACAATTTCCGTCTATGATGAATTTCAAGGGGAGAGAGAATGCCAAAGGCTGCGTATCATCTGATCTATCCGGAACGACGCAACACAGCGGTGGTGTTTGCCTCGCCGCATAGTGGCCGGGATTATCCCTGGACGTTTCTGCGCCGCACGGCGCTCAATGAACATTCGGTGCGCTCCTCCGAGGATGCCTTTGTCGACCAACTCTTTGACAGCGCGCCGCAAGCAGGCGCGCCCTTCATCAAGGCGGGTGCGCCGCGCGCCTATGTCGATCTCAACCGCAACGTGGACGAGCTTGATCCTGCGTTGATCGAAGGGGTAAGCCATCAGGGCCACAATCCTCGTGTGGCCTCGGGCCTTGGCGTGATCCCGCGTGTCGTCGCCAACGGACAGGTGATTTATTCCGGCAAGCTGAGCCTCGCGGAGGCGACGTATCGGATAGAGAATTACTGGCGACCCTACCATACGGCCTTGCAGGGACAGCTAGATCAGGCGCACATCATGTTTGGGCAGGCGATCCTGATAGATTGCCACTCGATGCCGCATGAAGCGATGGATTCGGTCGCTCGGCGCGGGATGCGACGCCCCGAGATCGTTCTGGGGGACAGATTTGGTGCGGCGGCGGATCCGATCGTCGTGGATCTCGTCGAGTCGGCTTTTTCCCGAGCCGGGCTGACGGTGACGCGCAATTCGCCCTTTGCCGGTGCCTATATTACCCAAGCCTACGGACGGCCAGCGCGTGGTCGACACGCGATCCAGATCGAAATCGACCGCGCGCTTTACATGAACGAGCGGCTTATTCGGCCCAACGGCAACTTTGATGCCTTCCGCAGTCTCATGCGCGCGGTGATCCATGAAGTTGCCGAAATCGGACGGGCGCAGGCCGTTTCGCTCGCGGCGGAATGAACCCGCCTCTTTCGGTATTCTGTCAGTATTCTGTCGGTATGGTGTCTCAACGCAGAGCCCGGCCCTTGAGGATCGCGTCGGGGCCGAATTTTGCGCGGATGAGGTCGCTGGCCCGTTCCGCCTCTGCCCGCCGTGCAGCCTGTGGATCAAGAAGATCGCCAGACCGATCCGCCCCAGCCTCTGGCTCGAGATCAGAAAGCCCTACCCCGATCAGTCGCCACGCCACGCCTTGCGGGACGTGGTTCAGCAACCCTCGCGCGGTTCGGTAGAGCGTATCGGTCAGTTGCGTGGCCTCGTGCAGCGCCTGCCGCCGGGAGATCATCGAAAAATCGGAGCGCTTGAGTTTGAGCGTCACCACCCGCCCGGCAAGTCCCCTTGCCTTGGCGCGATCGGCCACTTTCTCTGACAGGCGCCAAAGATGCCCATCGAGCAGGTCGGGGTCGAGGGTATCCACAAGAAAGGTTGTCTCGTTCGAGATCGACTTGACCGGCGCATTGGGTGAGACAGTGCGACCATCCTCACCGCGCGCCAGATGCCAGAGCCGATCGCCCATCGACCCGAACCGCGCGGTGAGATCGGCGCGGTCCCATCGCAGCAGATCGGAAAAGCTGCGAATGCCGGACCCGTTGAGCGCATTCAATGTGGATTGTCCCACGCCCCAGATCAGGCTGACCGGCCGGTCGCGCAGAAAATCCCCCGTCTCGCGCACCCCGATCACCGAGAACCCATGTGGCTTGTCGAGATCCGAGGCAATCTTGGCGAGAAACTTGTTATGGCTGAGCCCGACGGAGCCGGTCAGTCCAAGCTCATCGCGCATCCGCCTTATCAGCTGTGCCAGCATCACGGCGGCCGGCGCGCCATGCAGCCGCTCGGTGCCGCTCAGATCGAGAAATGCCTCGTCCAGCGAGAGCGGCTCCACGGCAGGTGTCAGCGCAAGCATCATGTCGCGGATGGCCCGTGAGACCTCCGCATAAACGGCCATGCGGGGTTTGATGACGATCGCGTCCGGGCAGAGCCTGAGCGCCTGAAACATCGGCATGGCCGAGCGCACACCCCGGATGCGCGCGATGTAACAGGCGGTTGAAACGACCCCGCGCCGCCCGCCGCCGATGATCACCGGCTTGTCCATCAGATCGGGATTGTCGCGTTTTTCCACGCTGGCATAAAAGGCATCGCAATCCATATGCGCAATCGAGAGACGGAAGAGCTCGGGATGCGAGACCACGCACGGGCTGCCGCAGACGGGACAGCGCGCTGTGGTGTCAAACTGGCGGAAGCATTCGCGGCAGAGACTGGGCATGATGCACGTAGTCTAGCCTGTCACGGCACCTTTTGCAGCCGTCACGCCAACACAAAATGCGAAACCCGTGTTTCGGGAATTCTCGGGTTTTTACTTCATCGAGAAGATGTTTGGTGGACCTGACAGGAGAAGAGTCGAACCTCCTGTTTGAAGTTCTTCAGGACTGGGAACACCATCTCGCACAACTGGACCTGAACGGTCTGGCGGTGCACGATGACAAGCCTAAACCATGAATTCAATAAGTTAGCGGCCAAGCCCGAGCCAAAGCATCCGAAGCCGTTCTCACTGCGGCTCAGCTTCGATGAGCGGGGCATTCTGGAGCATGACGCAGCGGGGAAGGCTCTTGGCGCGTATATTCGTGATCGCCTCTTCGGCGATGATGTGACCCCGCGCACGGTGCGGGGGAGAACTCCTGTGAAGGATCACGCCGCCCTCGGGCGCGTGCTTGGGGCGCTTGGCGCGTCGCGCCTGTCTGCCAACCTGAACCAACTGGCAAAGGCCGTGAACACGGGCTCGCTGCCCGTCACCCCCGAAACCGAAGAGGATCTGCGGCAGGCTTGCAAAGATGTGCAGGCGATGCGCCGCGATCTCCTGATCGCGCTCGGGCTAAATCAAGCAGGATCAGGCTCCAAAACCGGACCGGATTTGAAGCCATGATCATTAAGGCCAAAGAACGCGGCTGCGGCGCGCAACTGGCGCGTTACCTGCTGACCATGCGGGACAACGATCATGTCGAGCTGCATGAGGTGCGCGGCTTTGTCACCGATGATCTGCGCGGCGCGTTCTGCGAAGCCGATGCCATTGCCGCAGGCACGCGCTGCCAGAACCATCTGTTTTCGATCAGCCTGAACCCGCCGCAGGATGCGACGGTCACAGCCGAAGAGTTCGAAGCGGCGGCAAACGAGATCGAGCGCAAGCTCGGCCTAGAAGGTCAGCCGCGCGCGATTATCTTCCACGAGAAAGACGGGCGGCGGCACGCCCATGTCGTCTGGTCGCGCATCGATGCGGAGCGGATGCGGGCGATCAACCTTTCACACTACAAACTGCACTTGCGCGATGTGTCGCGTGATCTGTTCCGCTCGCATGGCTGGGACATGCCCAAAGGGCTGCGCGACTGGCGGGAACGCGATCCGCAGAGCTTCACCCGCGAGGAATGGCAGCAAGCGCGGCGCGCGGGGCTTGACCCAAAACACATCAAGGCGCTGTTTCAGGAATGCTGGAGCCGTTCGGACTCGGGCGCATCCTTCGCCCAAGCGCTCAAAGAGCGGGGATTCACGCTGGCGCGGGGTGATCGGCGCGGCGTTGTCGCCGTCGACTATCGCGGCGAAGTCTATGCCGTCGCACGGCAGGCAGGCGTGAAGACAAAGGACGTTGTTGCGCGCATCGGCGATGCCGAAGCCCTGCCCTCGGTCGATCAGGCCAAGGCCACATTGGCCGCGCAGATGACGGATCGGATCAAGGGATTTATCCGTCAGGCCGAGCTTGAGGCGGGGCAAGGCCGTCAAGCGCTTGAATTCCGCCGAAGCGAGATGGCGGGACGGCATCGGGAAGAGCGCAGGGCGCTGCGCGAAGCACATGAGGCGCGCTGGACAGCCGAAACCAATGCGCGGGCGGCACGGTTGCCGCGCGGCTTCTCGGGCATCTGGCATCGCATCACGGGTAAATACAGCAAGATCAGGGAACAGAACGAGCGTGCCGCCTGGGCGGCGCTGCTGCGGGATCGTGCGGAGCGTGACGATTTGGTTGCGATGCAACTCGATGAGCGCCGCGATCTGCAACACGACATTCGGCAACAGCGCGAGCGGCAACAGGCCGATCTGCTGCTGCTGCGCGAGGATGTCGCCCGCTATCAGGAGATGGCGCTGCCTGACCGCACAGCGGAACGGCGCGAACTGGATCGCGAAGGGCGGCAACGGACACGCGGGCGCGACAGAGGGCGCGATTATGGATTTGAACGATAGCGAAAGGAGCACCGAATAATGACATTTGATGGCAAGAAACTCGATGCAAAACAAAAGGAAGAGCTGCGGGCGGAAATCGCGCGGGTTCAAGAAATATATAATCACATCACGCGCGAGCATCTGTTTGACGACAGCATGCAGCGCGTGGTGCTGACCCTTCCGAAGCCCGTCATCCACCTCGCCCAGTTTCTTTCGATACTGGAAGAGCGTCCGTTGCCTGGCTCGCTGCACCTATGGCAGTATGTTAGCGGGAAAGGTGCGGATGATCCGACGCCTTCCCGGAATGCCAAGCGGATCATGCGGGCGTGGCTTGAGCAGGAAGTCACGACGCGGGTTCATGTGGCCTTGCTCCAGATGTGCGCCGAGCTGAAGGACGAGGACTGAAATCCCGCTGCGGTATGCGGATAAGTGGAGGGAGCGCCTAAGCGCTCCCTTTTTCGTTCTTGTCGTCGCCGCTGTGAACAGGCTCGTCGAGCGGCTGGCGGAGGACGATACGGCCATTGATGGGCATCACTTCGAGCTGGAGCGTGAAGCCCTTGCTGTCCTTGTGCGCCCACGCCGCGCCGACCTTGTTCCAGAACGATTTCTCGCCCTTGTCGGTGACGTGCCACGCCAGCTGGTGCGGGCAGGATATTGATGGCTGACCGCGTTCGGTCAGGAAGTCAGGCGGTTAAGAACGGGGCAATTCCGAGGGAAAGGTCTGATTCATCGCGGTTCAGCACGAAACCTGCGCTCTCCCGCATCCATGCACTCCTCTGGCTTTCCCGTGGCTCTGTCTTTCAGGTCATCCGAGATCAGTTCTGGCATAGAAGGCTCTGGCAATGCACAAGGCGGCAAGGCTGCCTGCTTCACGCTGTTGCGCCCCCCAGCAATTTCTTGGGGGTGTCCATCAAGCCTTCGAAGCATCTCCCGCTCCCGAAACGACCTGGAAAGGCCAGGTCGAGAACGGAAAAGGAGATTCACATGAACACGATCATCACACAGAACGAGTTGAACAGGCTCACGTTTCAGGAACTCGGAGAGTTGCATCAGTTGCTAACGCTGCTGCTGGCAGAGGCCGATCCGGCATCGCAGGAACGCCGCAATATCCTGGCATCGCTTGCAAACGTCGCCCGTGCCCGTGCTGGCAGGTCAAGACCAGTCGCACGACCGCCACAGCCACGCTGACGCGGCTCGCAGCCCGCAAGCGGCGGGCTGCTGTCCTGCGCAAGGCGCAAACTGGCCAACCAACCGGCCATGGAACCGGCCACCTATGCGGCCATAAACTTGCTGACAAACAGGCTAAACATATGCTATTCTTTACTAAATTAGAACGATTGAGCTGCCTTAGAAGCGGCCAAATGCGAGGAAGAATGACGCTAAGAGATGATGGAGAGACCATAGGCTTATTCGAGCCGCTGATGGTCAGCGAGGGTTCGCCGCACAGGGGCGAGCTGAACGATCTTGCCCTCGATCTCGCCGCGCGCGCCGCCGCCTTCCGCAGCAGTTTGCCGGATCAGGTCGCGTCGGCTCTCGCCACCCTCATCCGCTCCATGAATTGCTACTACAGCAACCTGATCGAGGGTCACAACACGCACCCTATCGATATCGAGCGCGCTCTGCATGACGACTACAGCGCCGATCCCGAGAAGCGCGACCTCCAGCTCGAAGCCAAGGCGCATATTGCCGTCCAGAAATGGATCGATGACGACGGGCTGACGGAGCCCCCGACAACACCAGCGATGATCAAGGAAATTCATCGGAAGTTCTGTGAGCTGCTGCCCGCAGATTTGCTCTTCGTGGAGATGCCGAGTACCGGCGAGCACATCCCCGTCATTCCTGGTGAGCTAAGGGAACGGGATGTCGAAGTCGGTCGCCATGTTGCCGTCAGCCCTGGCGCTGTCCCAAGATTCCTTGACCGCCTGAATCAGGCATACCGCACGGCAGGCCGGATTGAGTCGATCCTCGCGTCAGCTTGCGCGCACCACAGGTTATTGTGGGTTCACCCATTTCTGGACGGCAACGGACGCGTGGCGCGCCTCATGTCCTACGCCATGCTGCGCGGCTCGCTGAATACTGGCGGCCTCTGGTCGATCGCGCGCGGACTCGCTCGCAACGAAACGGCTTACAAACAACACTTGCAAGCATGTGACGAGCCAAGGCGCGGCGACATGGACGGGCGCGGTACGCTCAGCGAAGCGGCGCTCGCTTCTTTCACAAAATTCTTCCTGCAAACCTGCATCGATCAAGTCGCCTTTATGGAAGGATTGATGAAGCCGGATCGGCTGCGTGATCGGATCATGATCTGGGCGGAAGAGGAAATTCGCGGCGGACGGCTTCCGCTGAAATCTGACGCGGTTCTGCGTGCAATCCTTTATGAGGGTGAACTAAAGCGCGGTGCGGTGGCGGATATCTTGGGCGCGAGTGACCGAACGGCGCGGCGCGTGACATCGGCACTGATCGATGCGGGCGCGCTGACATCTGAAAGCTCACGCGCACCCTTGGTTCTGGCATTTCCGGCAACACTTGCTGGGCGCTGGATGCCTGGCCTCTTCCCTGACCAATAACTTAAGGCACGCATTGTCTGCATGCCAATCAATGGATGGGCGCAGTTAATCGTCTTGCCTATCTATAGATAGGCAATTCGCGGCTGACCGAGCGGTCAGCCGCGAAATTTTGACGTTGTCAGAACAGCGATAGCTGCGCGCCGCCCCAGCCTTTGCGGGCGGCTTCATGATCAAGCCAAGCGGTCACGAATGCGGCTGCGTCGCCGTACTCGGCAACACTACCAAGCGGAAAATATTCCGAGCGGTAGCCTGTTTCTGTCACGGGCAGCGGCGTCTTGCCTTCGGTGCGCAGCTCTATGTGATCGGTCACGCCCCATTTTTTTGGGGTATAGGTGATCTCGATCCCGATTCCGCGCCATACGATTGTATGCTTTTCCATGGGTCAGCCCTCCTTACGGGCAGAGCCGCCGCTTACGCGGCGACTCCTTCCTGCTGTTCGGTTTGCTGTTGAAAACCATGCAGAAAATCCGCTGCCTTTTGGGCGTGTGCTGCGGCGCTGAAGATCGCGCGCTTGTCGTTCCGCAGAACCTTGAGCCAGCTTTGAATATAGGCGGCGTGATCGGTGCCAGGTTCTGGCGTCAGGGCAAGATCGGCGCAGAGGAACGCCGCGCCAAGCTCGGCAACAAGTTCCTCACGGGCGTATCCTTCATCGCCCCATGACTTGCGTCCGAATTCACGGTCAAGGCGTTTGGGGTGCTTCGTCCAGTGGGTCAGCTCGTGGGCAAGGGTCGCATAGTAGGCTTCGGGGCTGCGGAAGCTCTCGAAAAACGGCATCTGCACGTGATCGCTGCCGCCGCTGTAGTAAGCCCTGTTCCCGCCGTTGCGGATGTCGGCACGGGTGGCGGCAAAGAACGCCTCGGCATGCTCGATCCGCTCCGCGCCATCGATCACAGGCTCGGGCTTGCGGTAGAAATGTTCGGGCAAGCCATCGATCTGTTCGACGTTGAAAACGCTGTAGCCCTTCATGAACGGGATTTTCCGCTCTTCGGCGCTGCCGTCGTCCTGCTCTTCGGTCTTGGTGATGGTGTTGGCATAGACAACGAGGTTGCCGCGCTCGCCCTTGCGGACATGCGCCCCGAATTCTGCTGCTTGGCGGTAGGTCATCCAGAACGGGGAAATATAACCGCCTTCCATCGCCGCGCCCCACAGCATCAGCACGTTGATTCCGCTGTAGGGCATGCCGTTGTGCCGTAGGGGCTTGATGATCCGCCCTTCGGTGTTTGCGGCGCTCCATGGCTTCAGCCATGTCAGTTCGCCTTGCTCCAGATCGGCAATGATCTTGTCGGTCACTTTCTGGTAAATGTCTTGTTTCATTGTCTTTTTCCCTTCATTGGATAGTCGGTTGCACATGCAACCGAGCTAGGCGCGCGCCAATGAGCGGGGGGGGTGCGGTCAAGACCCGCGCGGCGTGAGGGGGATCACCCGCCCTGCACAAATGAAATGCGGAAGGACGGGGATACGCGCCGCGCGCGCCCGAAAGGGCGTTCAGGTCTTGATGGCTGGGGGCCGCAAGCCCCTTTAACTTTGGGAAATAGAGTCAGCCCGACGAGGCTGTCAGTATTCTGTCTTCACGCGAGGGATCGAAGCCGAACGGCCGAAACCGCTTGGGTTCGGTTCATGAGAGCCGGCTCCGAAGGACGCGCTCAGATTAAACCACGTAATAGTGAAGCTTCACCGACTTGAAAAGGCGGCAAAATACTCGAAAGCTTATGCATATGTCGTTAAGGCCTGTTAATAAAGGAAACGTTTGCGACTTTGAGCTTCTCAACAAAATCCTTGATGTTTCTTGCTCCCCTTGAGTCCTTAGTAAACGAAAAATAGACGCGTTCACGCGCCCTCGATAGCGCTACGAAGAAAACATTTACGTCATCGTCATTTCCCCAAAAGGCATCATCATTAAATTCGACAAAGACCACTGTGTGATACTCAAGCCCTTTGCTTTTATGGATCGTCATTAACCGAACAGATTCCGCACCCTCCATGTTCGAAATGCATTCAGACCAGCTACTTGTACCTTCTCGGCACTCATCAAGGAAAACCCTGAAGCCCGTAATTACGGTATCTAAGCGCTCGCCTCCTACATATTCCCGATAGGTGCGTTGCAACTCGCCACGCGATATGAATGCTAATATAAGGTCGGAAATTTCCTGTCCCTCAACTTGACTAGGTTCCCTGCCGTCAATGAGGTCATTTAATTGAGAGATTAAACTCCTTACTGCAAAAAGAGCTTCGCTATGCCCTTGGTCACTATTGAGGTCAGCTCCGCGGACATCTGCGATTGTGTTGCGACATTCTTTAAATGGTTCTCCAACTCTAACATTTACTGAGAGCTTTAGTGCAGACAACAGAAATGCATATGCTTTTTCTTTCAGCAGATCTTGGATCGCAATCCCTCCGACTAGTCTTGCTTCGTTCCTGAGCTTTAAGCCCCTTTCCTTGAAGTTAGACTTAATGCGGTCTTCCACATCGTTAATTCTCAACCGAGCCAAAATAACAAAGTCTGTGGGCCTCAAGTTAGAGTTGTCTGCAAGCTCCTTCGCCACATAGGAAGCAAGATATTCACCTTCGTCCTGCCGGGTCTCAAACACCCATCCTTCAACAGCGTTCTCAGGTACTGGTTCATCATGGCGCGCGCATTCAGTTGGGATGAAACTTTCATCAAACGTAGCAGTCAGACCATTGATAAGTTCAACAATTTTAGCGTTTGATCGAAAATTAAAAAGAAGCCGTTTATCGGTCGCGATGAAGTCTGCTTCAAATTGGTCAAAGATATCTGCGCGAGCTCCTGCCCAACGCATAATGGCCTGATTTGTGTCACCGACAGCGGTAAGGATAGAACTTGAACCCCAAAAGGCTACTTTGACTAAGTCGTACTGGCGCTGGGTTACATCTTGAAACTCATCCAAGAACACATGTGAATATGTGCTCCTCAAGGCCGACAAAATGCTATCATGGCTTTGAAGAATTTGAATAGCCAAGAGCTTAATCATATCAAAAGTAAGGCACGAAGGCGATGCGCCAATTTGATCGCGCCACCAAATCCACTGGATTTGTTGTTCTATCGTCGTAGCATCCTCCAAGTTGGTAGTAGGAACAGAACTGTGTGTGATCTGTTCAAGCTGCTTACCGTTTTTTGATCTGATGCCAGGATAGTCATTACTGTTCTTGTTTCCAAAATCCTCCCAGATATCTCGGCTTGGAAAGATAATTTTATAGTCTGGAGACGGGCGCAGCTGGGCTGGTATCGCCTCTAAGAACTGATCGACAATTCTCTTTGCGAACGCATCAAGTGTTAAAGATTCAAATCTGTTCGCGTGGGCGGTGTCAGATCGTTCGGAAACCCGCTCCAGCAAGTTGCGTGCGGCATCAACTTTGAAAGAAATTGCTAAAATGCGGCGTGGAGGTGGGCACAATCCAGTCGCAAGCAAATATGCAGCTCGTTGCGCCAATAGTTCTGTCTTTCCGGCGCCTGGACCGGCCGATACAGAAATCGAAGAATCTGATCGGACAATCTCTAGCGCTGTCCCTTCTAAACGTATCTGTGGGGAGGATTTCCAGTCATCGGGAAGGACATAGGTCATTCGATATCCTCAGCAACAACCGGTGGAGATGGTGTGAGAATTGTGTTTGCGGCTTCTATCAAGGCTCTGAGTGGTTCAGGGCAATTCGCCTTGATTATCGCGTCATCAAGAGCTGCAAGGCCCTTGTAGTGAGAGGCTGGTTTAGAGCGAGACTTGAAAAGGTTTTTGTAAGTGAACAATTCTTGATCTGTAAAAGCCGCGCCAAGACGTGCAACGTCCACATTGCCTTTGCCGCTATCACCAAAAACTGACCTTGCAACTTTCTCAGGATCATCTTTCGCCAAATCTAAAGGGCGGCTTGGCAAATAGGCATTTGGGAAAGATTGAACCATCATCATGTCGAGATCCAATGGTGATGAATAATAGACATTAAGCGTTCTCATCCAATCCACCCATTCATTAAGCATTGCTGAGTTTAACGCTTCGTTCCCCGCCACTTTAGTTGGATCAACCTCGTATCCAATATCTTTGAGCCAACTTACAGCATTCTTCATCCTTCCCATTCCAGCGTTGTGCCGTCCAAGGTCAAAATCCAACAATGTTAAGCATGGGATATCTAATCCTCTGACCAGTTTCCACAAATGTTGAGCGTGTCGTCCCCCGACTGGCACAAACGCAACGAATGAAGGATCTAATGAAACATCAAATGCTTCGGCTACTCGTGGAATAACTATACGCTCGCTGTCACCTTCACCGATAATCACAAGACGAGCGAAATAGATTTCTGGATTGGATAAAATCACTTGGTGTAGAAAATTGTCTTCGTCGGTTCCCTTAGCGGGTAAGGGAATCTCCTTTACGCTGGAAATGAGTGAGTTTCTGCAATTTCTAAAATACCGAACATTCCGAGGCGGGATGCGACTTAAAACGCTTGTGGAGTGGCTTGTTACAAACGCCTGCGCGGAACCTGTTTTGACGAGTTCTTCTAGCAGTCCGATGAGACGTGGTAAATAGAAGGGTGCGAGATGGTTTTCTGGCTCTTCTAATGCAAAAATTGTTAGCGGTGCTGGAACAAAATCTAGAGCTTTAAAACCCTCAAGATGCGAGGGAGATTTTGCTTCCATCTTCCAAATCAAATTATGCAGTGTCGCAGATAGTGCAAAATACAGAAGCGATATTTGGCCTTCACTTAACTCTTCAAGGTGGCGCTGCCCACCCCCTGGCGACTTTTCAAAACGTAGTGTTAGATCACGGATTAACTGTTCAAATTCTGTCGCAACTACGCTAATTATTGGATTTGCATCATAGTGGCCGTCATGAAGCGTGCCCCAAAATGACTTCAGATCGTGGGTAACGGTTCCAATTGCATCCACGCCGTTCAGGCTATTCTCAAGCTCTTTCGCAAAAGCCTGTGACTTGTTTTTGGTTTCGTCGCTCCAGTCTGCGGAACGTTCAAGCCGCTTCAATACGTTCATCAGAGCATGGCGCGTTACTGCAAGAGAATCCCTGTGCGCAGGAATGTATACGAGTTCGGCAAATTGAGTTGGCCGTCCGCGCAACGGAGTTTTGCGCTCATCATCTGGCCCAAATGGAACGTCATCTAGAGTTCGCACTGTATAGAGTTTTACCTCAATATCATCTTCGTGAGATTCCGACTTTTTGTAGTTTGCCTCAAGTCGCAAACGGACTTTTAGAGACTGGTCTGCGCTATCGAAAAAAATGTCGCTAAATACGTGTGGTATGGCGTCTGGGTCGGAAAAACCAAATACGACATCTATGACGACCTCTCTTTCGTCAACTTCTTGACTATCTTCTCCATGCCCAAAGTGAACATCACTTTTGCGAAGCTTGCGTTCGGATGAGACGGAGGAAAATAGCCGTTTTAGGGCTTCCAATGCCGAAGATTTGCCAGCACCGTTGTCACCAACGAAACCAGACACACCACTATTTATCGGAATGCTGACAGATGTATCTCCGAAGCATCGGAAGTTTCGAAGAGAGATTTTTTCTATATGCATCAGATAGTCTTTCGAGAATTTATTTAACGTGTTTTATTGCGCGCACTAGGTGGATTCCTATCTTACATCGGCTTCTGATCGGACCCCTTGGTCGAATTCTCTCATTCCACTTCTTGAGAAAAATTCGAATAGACGATCCGTTCTGTCAGACAGATCCGACTCAGAGTAGGTATCGACAGGAAGGCCAGTTCTATCATCGTAAAGGTAGTCATAGATCGTCTGGCGGAAGCGGTCGCGTGTTGATGTTTTGCCGAAGATATCCTGCACGTCGCGCATTTGCTTCTCAAGCTTCTGAAGGAGCGATACAGCAACTGACTTGATCTTCTTAATGTCAGCCTTCGAAAGTTCAGGCTTCAGCAGCAGATCAAATACGGCAAGCTGCTCCTCGCTTTCCAAACCTTCTTGCACGTAGCGCTTGGACTCGGCTGACATCTCGGCTGTTAGCTTCATAAGCTGCTCAAATGTCGCCTCAATCGTGTTCTTGTCTTTCTCCTGATTGTACTCGCGCACAATCTCATCGAAGCGCTCCTGAAAGTCTGTGCGGGTCGGGTTCTCTGCCAACATCTTGCGCAGACGGTCTTCTACCACTTTCTTCACATCCTGCACATCAGAGCGCATGGTCTCGCTCTTCGAAAATTCTTTACGTAACAAATCGAAGTTAATCTTCGATATATCGAATACCTTGTCGTCCGATTCTGGATCGGCTGAGACATCAATGGCGTCGCTAACAATTGCGTTTAGTTTTTGAATGATCTCGGACGTGTCGGCATTTTCTCGGTCTTCTTCCAACGTTTTGTAAAGGAAGCTGATCGCTTCACTGTCCGCTCTAAACGCCTGCACACCCTTGAATGTCAGGCAGGCTTTATATTTTCGAAATACAGAGCGTGCAGATATCTCAAACTTCTTACGGCTCTCATCATCGATGTTTACCGCTTCTTTGGCATCCATGATGGCCTTGTTTCTTGCAAAGCCTACGGCAGTCTTCAGCGTATCGAGTTCAAAGCCGTTGTCTCGCAACTGACTGCGGACAAACTCAATGGCGTCGCTGAGCTTTTCCAGCAGCTCTTCCTCGGGATGCAGCGGATCAGTCTCGGCTCCTCCTTCGCCGTCGAAGCCGCCTTCACCTGTGTGACCGGCAAAGGTGGCCAAAGCCTTACGAAGGTTTTTCAGAATTCCGCAGTAATCAACGATGAGACCATTATTCTTGCCTTCCTTCACGCGGTTCGCGCGGGCTATGGCTTGCATCAACGTGTGGGCCTGGAGCGGCTTATCAAGATAAAGTGTAGAGAGAGAGGGAACATCAAAGCCGGTTAGCCACATCGCACATACGATCACGACCCTGAACGGATGATCTTCGCGTTTGAAGGCGGTCTCGACGTCGAGGCGCTTGCCATCTTCAAGCAAGAAACCGTCCCGCATCAACTTGCGGTGCGGGCCGATATCCAGCCCCCATTTTCGAAACTTATCGACTTCGCCTTGTTCATCACTGATGACAACCGCCATTTCGGTTTCGCGCATCCATGCAAGTTGTCGTTCGCGCACGACTTGATCCTGATCATCTCTGGTGTCCGATAGCTCCGCTTCGAGACGAGCGATCTGCCCTTTCCAAGCTTCCTGAATGTATGCGTGCATTCGCACGGCTGTGATCTTGTCGATGGCAACAAACATCGCTTTTCCGGTTTCCCAGCTAGTCGAATAGTGGGACGCAAAGTCGTTGGCGATGTGCTTCAGGCGCTTTTCGGCGGTGACGACGTGGTACTCACGCTTGAGCTCATTCTCCAGCTTGGCCGCCACATCAGCATCACTGATTTCGGCATCTGCGATGGCACTGGCGAGCTTCTCGTTAAGGCCCTCAGCCGACAGTCCTAGCTTGTCGCCCCGCGCATCATAGTAGAGCGGCAGTGTCGCGTTATCCTCAATGGCGCGCTGGAAGTCATAGGTGGAGACGTATCCACCGAAGACGCGTTGTGTGATCTCATCGCTTGTGAAAAGCGGCGTTCCCGTAAAGCCGATGAAGCTGGCGTTCGGCAGAGCGTCTCGCATGTTCATGGCCAGCGTCCCGTACTGTGTCCGGTGCGCTTCGTCAGTCATGACAATGATGTTTTCCCTGTCGGAGTAGACGTCACCTTCCTTGATTTCTTTGTTGAATTTCTGGATGAGCGAGAAAACAAACGCCTTCTGCTGACCGAGCAAGTTCTTCAGATCATCACCGCTGTCAGCACGGCACGGGTCTTTGTCATTATTGGCCAAACCAACGCCTGCGAACGTATCATAAATCTGCTTGTCCAGATCAGCGCGGTCGGTCAGGACAAGGAAAGTGAAGTCACCGCCCAGCTTGCGCCGCACCTTTTGTGCAAACAACGCCATAGAATATGACTTTCCTGAACCTTGCGTGTGCCAGAAAACACCAAGTTTCCCGTCACGCTCCTTGCGTTCGATCACCGATTGAAGCGCGCGATTGACCCCCAGATACTGGTGGTTACGCGCGACGATCTTGGCCAGCTTGCCGGTGCTGTCATCGAACAGAATGAAGTTCTCAAAGATATCGAGAAAGTTGGCTTTGGTGCAGATACCCTTGACAAGGGTCTCCATCTGCACAACGCCCTTTTCGCCCTCGGCAAGGCGCTTCCAGTCGCTAAAATGTTCGTACTTGGCACTGATCGAACCGACCTTGGCCTCAAACCCGTTCCCCAGCACCACAAAGGCGTTGAAGTGGAAGAGCTGCGGAATCGTGTCCATGTAGTCTTTGAAGTTGTCGTCATAGGCGCGGCGCAGCGATTTGTCAGGGCGTTTCAGCTCCACGAACATCAGTGGTAGGCCGTTCACGAAGCCGATGATGTCGGGACGGCGGCGGTGGCCGTTGGGGCCACTCACCCACATCTCGCGCACGCACAAGAAGTTGTTGTTCGCAGGATCGGCGTAATCGAAGACCTTCAACCGCGTCTTCTTGATCTCGCCGTTCTTCTTGTAGCTGGCGACCACCCCGTCGCGGATCAGCTCGTACTTCTCACGATTGGTCTGGACGGTGGATTGAAAGGCCAGCGTGTCGGTGATCTGGCGCAGGGCATAGGTGTAGGCCTCGTCAGGCAAGCCAGGGTTCAGGCGGATCAGCGCCTCCCCCAAGTGGCGGGTCAGCACCACCTCGCGGTCGGACTTGCGACCAAGCGTGCCTTCCAGCCCGAATGTCTCGGTGTTGAACCCGAAGACCGACTCCCAGCCGAGCTCGTCCTGCAAATACTCGGCGAGGGTGGCTTGGGCCAATCTGTCTTCGGTATAATCGTTCATGTTCTCAAATTTCTAATCTGCCGTCCATAAGACGGGGGAGTAATAGGTCGCGCGCTTTGGCAAGTTGCTCGGCTTGCGCCTGCAGCACTCTTCGTTGTTCTAAAATCGGCTCTACAGACTGGTTGTATCCTGAAATCAGGTTACGTGACGGGATCGGAATTTCAAATGACTTGATGACCTGTTGGCTTACGTTGTTCTGCGCCGCTCCCTGTCCGCGGTCTTTCAGCGCCTTGGAATAGTAGTCCATCATGGAAAATCCAAATAGGTAATCTTTGACATCATGTTTTGGTAGAAGCGCGCAACATGCCTGATTGGTCGTTGAAGGATTGGCCAGTATACAAAGCCTCCCGATGGTCGCCCCATACATCGCCACCACCACTGTATTCTTTGGGAAAAGCTTTGCAGACGATCCCTTCAGACCTTCTTCAGTAATTTTTTCATCGGAAAAAAAGACAAAACCATCGTTCATTTCTTGTGTTTTCAGCCAGTTTATATCACCGCCATAGAATTCCGGCCTCTTTCTTGAAGGTGTTCCGCCAGATGAGGTCTTAAACAAATTATCAATGGAGCCTTGCTGCCATCCCTCCGGCAAGCCATCAAACACCTTGACGTGCTCATGGCCAGGAAAGCGGAAATGGATGAACCACTCACGATACAAAAGCCGTGCTGCTTCCTCCAACAACGCAATCCGCCGCCGGTTATTTTCGATAAGGTCGTCGTATGTGGAGAGAACGCTGACGATCCGCTGCTGAATTTGTAGATCTGGGCATCGGGCCGGTAGTTTGTGAAGCACATTGCGATCAACGCCAGGAACTGCAGCTTTATCGCTTTGATAATTTCGAAGTTGGTTGCGCAAAAAGTAGGAAACGAAGCGCGGATCATTCCCATGAAAGTCGATTGCATAGAGCGCGGTATTCAGCGGCCAATAAGGCTCGGTTACATAGAAGACCTCACCAATCGTACCATATCGACCAGTCACGACACCTGGCGGCTGGGCTTTGGCCTCGTTGTGGCTGCCTGTAAAACCCGACGACGAAACCACAGGGACATTACCAGAGACTCTTTTGGCATTTGGTAGGTCATGCCCCCTCTTGAGCGTGACCACATCTCCAAGTGTACAGTGGTCCCAGCTCATGCAACCAACTCGCTAAAGTTTCGAGAAATCCTTGTCGCCAATTCAGCCGCTTCCGCGTTCAAACCTTCGATCTCGATGTGAATATCGCGCAAGGCTTCCTCAAAATCGAAATCCTTGTCCTCTTGCTCGGGGGCGACGCCAACATAGCGGCCAGGTGTCAGGCTCCAGTCGTTGGCTTTCAACTCGTTGCGGCTTACCAGCTTAACCAGCCCTTCCACATCTCGCAGCTGAGCGTCCGGGAACCGTGTTTGCAGCCATTCCGCCTGCGTGTGGAAATACCGCGCCAGTTTCAGGTGATCGATCACCTCATGCCGCGCTAAGTCCAGTTCGTTCAAACGCTTCTTGCCCTCGGCAGGCTTGGTGCCCGCCGCCACGTCGGCCTCATGCACACGTGTCGCCAGTTTGTAGAGATGGTCGATTTCCTTGACCAAGGCTTTAGCCTGATCTGCCACTGGCTCGAACGCCCCGCTAGAGGCCTTCAACCCGTCATTGTCACGGGTCGCATTGGCCCAAATTTCATGCGCCTTGGTGGCGGCGTCTTTCAACGCCTCGGCATCCGCGATGATCGTCGCCGCCAATTTATGCAGCTCTTCGTCCTTGTGCGCCGTGGTCACGGCCTTGAGCGCTGCCTCGAACCCGGCGAAGTCGCAGGCCTGCATCTGGGTGAAGGCGGTTTCCAGATGGTCCTGCACCAATGCCAGAAAGCGGTCTGTCTGCCCGCGATAGAGCCAAACAATACTGGACAGGTTTAATTGTTGTTCGGGCGCGAAATCACAGATTGTGCGCGTCACCTTGCGATAAACATTGCGCGCATCGATCATCAACACCTTGTCTTTCAGGTGCGTGGGCTTGGCCTTGTCGAAGAACCACAACTCGCACGGAACAGTGCGCGTGTAGAAAAAACCGCCACGAATGGCCATCATGACATCGACATCGCCGGTCTTGACGAGCGCTTCGCGCACCTTAGCCTCACCTCCCCCTGAAGAGGACGCCTGCGAGGACATCACGACCCCCGCGCGCCCGGTAGGTGACAGGTACGCATGGAAAAACGACATCCAGACGTAGTTGCCGTTAGATACCTTGCCGCCCTTGTTCACCCCAGGCAGGCCGAATTCCAGACGGTCGTCGTTCTTGATTTTCTCGGCGTCAATCTCGTCCACGTTGAAGGGAGGATTGGCCATGACAAAATCAAACGGCCCTTTGTCCTTGTGCGGGTCGTCGTAGTAGGAAATCGCCTTTCTGATATCGCCTTCAAGCCCGTGTACCGCGAGGTTCATCTTGGCGAGGCGGATCGTCGTCGGGTTCTTCTCCATCCCGTAGAAGGTCACACGGTCGCTCGGGTTGGCTTTCATCTTTTCGATGAAATGAGCGGACTGCACGAACATGCCGCCAGAGCCGCAAGCGGGATCGATGATCTTGCCGTGATCGGGCTCGATCACGTTGACGATTGTCTGGACAATTGAGATCGGCGTGAAGAACTCTCCGCCATCGTGGGCTTTCTGATCAGCGAACTGGGTCAGGAAGTATTCGTAGATGCGCCCAAACACGTCACCGTCAGCTTTTTGAAGCGCCGGATCGTTGAAGGTGCGCAGTAGCTGACCAAGGTCATCGTCGCCAAGTTCCTGATACTCGGACTTGGGCAGCGCACCATCAAGGGATTGGTAGTCCGCTTCGATGCTCTCCATTGCGGCGATAATCGCACCGGCACGATCCCCGCCATCTGGGATAGCGACCAGATGATCGAATTGGGCTTCAGGTTTCAGGAAGATCGAGCCGCGCTGCGAGAAATCTTCCTTGGTCAGCGGGCGCGTCACGCCGCCCCGCGACGGTAGTGAGGCCTTGATGTCGTCCTGCACGCGCAGAAACCGGCTGTAGGCATGTCGCAGGAAGATGAGCCCCATCACCGGCAGAAAGTACTCGTTGCTGGCAAAGTTGGAGTTGGCGCGCAAGTGATCGGCGACCGACCAAAGCCGTTTCTCGATTTCCCCCACATGATCCATCATCACTGCTCTCCCCGCTTTTTTATTGGGTCTATCAGAATGAGGGGCGCACTGCCTCCAGTTTCTGATGCCATAGACACACTAGACTTGCCACATCTTGCAGTTGAATGAAAGCTTTTTTCAGGCAAATTCAGATAGTTGCGTGTTAAAGCTATAGTCACAGCGGTAGAACCTTCAAAAGTGTGATATTTGCGATGATCGTGATCCATCTTCGACAAGATGGCGGCATCCAATCCGCGCAGGGTTGGTCTGGGTTCCAAGGGGCACGAAGGCTCAATGGTCGATGGGAAGGTTCCAAGGTAAGGGCAGCGCGAGTACTCCCTTCCTCGGTCTCGAAGAAGTCGTCTCCATGAAGTGGTCTGGGGTCTTGGGGGCAGGAACGCCCGCCAAGTCGATGGGTGCAGGGAGAGCGAAGTCTCCCGCGAGTGGGGTTCAAGGGTGGGCACGATAGCCCCCATGATCCATGGTTCGGTGCAGGTGGAGAGGGACGTCTCCAAGCCCTGCGAGTGGTTGATCGGCGATACGATCTTCTGGCTCAGGAATGGGTTCAATGCCCTGACGGAGCCACGGCCTGGGGGATGCAACGGGGGCGCGCAGCGAGCCCCCTTGCCAAGATGTGTTGTAGTACAACACACATCTTGCGTTCGCTCAAACGGTGCCGATTTCGCTGTACTACAATGGGATTGTTGCACCGCATCATGCTGCGACGATGTTGCGCTGCATCAACTTAGCCCTTCGCTGGCAATGCTGGCAAGGCGGGGTTCGACTTTCTCTCGCAGAAGCTCGACAAGGACAGGATCGCCGCGTTCATACTCGTCAGGAATGTTCAGCGCGATGATCCTACTGTCGGCTGGTCGCTGCTTGTATTTCTTCCTGATCCTCTCGCGGTGATGGTTCTCCATCGCGAAGATCAGATCGGCGCTGGCGACAAGCTCCGATGTCAGCGGCCTCGGGGCTTTCGCGTTCGTACCCGCCGATATCGCCTCGATGCCTGGATAGTCGCGGAAGACATCCTCGGCGGTCGGGCTTCTGAGCTTATTGGCGGTGCAGACGAACAGGACTTTCATGGCTGGCGTTTGCTCCTATCCTTACCCAAAGTGTTAAGCCCTTATTGTAGAGGCATTTTTCGCGATCAGGCGAAACTATTTGCCGTCGCCGACGAAAATAATCGTTGAAAAGCTTCAGACCGAGAATCAACTTATTCCCAACAGAGAAACTTTTTTGGATTGGACGGTGCCATGCGAGCGCAGAGGCAACCGAACCCGCTCGGCAAGCTGCTGGGCGGCGGGTCGATTATTGCCATATCCTACGCCCTCGGGCGTTCGCTGGATGCGCTGGCCGATCCCGTGTCTGCAACGTATCTCGGCGTGCTCGGGCTCTGTGGTGTCGGGCTTGCCGCCTCAGGTGTCGGCGATTTCGTGCGCGGAGTCAGCCTGCACTTCAAGCGCCGCCGCGCCGAGAACCCCACGGGCATCTTCGGGACAGCAAACTTTGCCAGCCTTCAGGATTGCGCTGACGCGGGGCTGACCGATCCGCACGGGCTGTTCCTCGGTGCGCTGGACGGCGTGCCGCTGTTCTTCAATGGCAAGGCGCATCTGGTAACGGTTGCTCCCGCGCGGCAAGGCAAGGGCACGAGCGTCGTGATCCCGAACCTGCTGCATTACCCTGGCTCGGTCTTTGTAACCGATCCGAAGGGCGAGTTGGCCGCTGTCACTTCGAAGCATCGGCACGACACGTTCGGGCACAGGATCATCTATCTAAACCCCTGGGGACTGCATAACCTGCCGCGTCATCGGTACAATCCGCTGGAGCCTTTGATCGGCATGGCTGCCGATCCGCGCCGTCATCATGAATTGGGGGATGCTGCGCGCTCGCTTGCGCTACAACTGATCCCCGAACCTGCGGGCGGCGACAAGAACCAGTATTTCAGGGACGCGGCGCGGAACCTGCTCGAAGGGCTGATCCTGCATATCGTCACGCGCGGCAGGCCGCGCAAATGCAACCTGTCTGAACTCTGGCGGGTCGTGAAAAGCACTGACCTTCTGGAAATGACCTTCGTTGATATGGCGAAGTCCGATGCATTGGATGGAGTCGTTTCGGCCTACGGGCAGGAATTCCTGACCCAATTCGAGGAAGGCGCGCGGCAATTCTCGGATTTCCGCACGGGGGTTTCGAATGCGCTGCAAGTGTTCCGCCCTGGCGGGCAACTGGCCGAGGCCGTGTCAGGCTCCGATGTCAGCTTCCATGACCTCAAGGCCGAAGGCACAACCGTCTATGTGATGATCCCCGCCGAAAGGATTGCCGATTACGGGGTCTGGCTCGGTCTCGTCACAAAGCACGCGATCAATGCCGTTGCGACAAGCAAGGGGAAGCAGCGCGTTCTGTTCCTGCTTGATGAGTTTGCCAATATGGGGCGCATCGCAGGACTGGCCGAAGCGCTCACGCTTCTGCCAGGCTATGGCGTGCGCGTCTGGGCGATTGTCCAAGACCTCTCGCACCTCGTGCAGGTCTACGGGCGCGACACGGCGAACATCATCCTGAGCCAGTCCGAGGTGAAGCAGTTCTTCGCGGTGCAGGACATGGAGCTTTCGATGCGGCTCTCGCGGCTCATGGGTGAGCGCTCGATCATTACCCGAAACTACAATCTCGGGCAGACCGAAGATGACGAGCTGGGCATCAGCGTGTCCGAACGCGGCGTGCCGCTCATGCTGCCGCAAGAAATCATGGCGCTGCCCGAGGATCGGCAACTGCTGTTCGTGAAAGCCGCGCCGCCTGTGGTGGCGGAAAAGGTGCGCTACTGGGACGTGTCGCCGTGGCGCGACTGGGCTGCGCCGAACCCGATGGAAGGCGATCACCCGCGTATCGGCAAACCGCACGTGCGCCTGCGCTACTCCCGCAAAGGAGGCCGTCATGAGTGAGTTCAGGATCGATGTGCTGGGCAGGAAAGCCCCACCTCCGCGCAAGCGCAAACCCGAGGTCAGTGACCGCGTGGCGGCGGCGCAAGGCAAGCGGAGCGTGCGGCGGTTCGCGCTCTCACTGCTCTGGTGGGTCGTGAAGCCGCGCCGCCCGACATGGGTGCTCGCCGCTCTGGCCTTCGTGCTGATCGCCTACGGCACGCCGCATGTGCTGGTCACCTACACCTGCACGGGCATCGGGACGCCTGGCCTGCGCTGTTACGAGTGCCGCTATCTCGGGGTGCAGGGCATGCGGGATCACATGGGTCAAAGCTGGAACTGCCCTGTGATTGCCATGCTGCCCGTGAACTGGAACGCCGTCGCGCGGCAAGTCGGACTGTGACGAACGAATGAGAGGGAGAACAACGATGACCATTCTTGAAACCGCAAAGCACAAGATCACGGGCGAGCCGCGCGTCAAGCGCGACGGGGATCGGGTGATCATGACGGCTACGCACCGCCTGCCCTCGGGCGTCGATGAACAGCTTACTGCACTGCGGATCGTCACCGCCCTCGGTGCTGTCGCCGTCCTGGTCGCGCATTACCGCCCTGAAGTGGCGCTTCCGCCCGACAGAAATGTCATGCTCGACAATGCAAATACCGTCATTGTCGGATTGGCCAACGCCGTCGGGAAGCTCGGAGAGGTTTTCGAACGGCAAACGCTCGATGTACCGCTGGAAAGCCTGCGCGGGTGGATGCTTGCGTCTGCCGTCCTCGGTGCAGGCTTTGTCTTCCGCCATTCAGGTCTGTTCGACCTCTACACGTGGCTGACCAACCGAGAGCACGTCACGATCACCGTGGACGCTGAGCATCTGAGTGTGCGGCGCGGGACGTTCGGCCTCCCGAAACGGATCGCGCGGGACACGATCAGGGACGTCCTGATCCTGCCCAATCATCGCACGGGTCATGACGTGATGGTGCAGCATGAAGGCGGACTGACGCGCCTTGCGAGCATCTACGGCGATCTCACAAGGCCAACGCTCATGCGGCTTCGGCTCAAGGAAGCGCTGGCAGATATCCCGCGATCCAGAGCCACCACAGTTAGGCGACTTTTGCACCAACACAACTAAAAGTTGTATACTTAGGAATGGGGCATCGTTCGCGCTGTCCTAAAGAGGAAATGACCATGAAGGAAGAAACTAGAACCCATCAAGCTCTCAGCCTGTCTGAGAATTTCGCTTCGACGGCGCAGCGCACCATCACCGTCGATGTGGCAAAGTACGATGAATACTTGCGTGAATCGGACATGAGCCCAGAGCAGAAGGAAGAGTTTCTGCGCGCGATGCTCTCCATCGTGCTGACCTTCGTGGAACTCGGCTTTGGCGTTCATCCGCTGCAACAGGTGGGTGAGCAAGAACCCTGTGGAAAAGCTGAAAAGGTCTGCGATCAGGGTGCCACGGACGCCTTTGATCGGGTAAGATCGAAGGCAATGTCCAAGATAGAACCCAAAAACAGAACTGGCCCCGAAGGTCGGCTGGAGGTATGATGACGAAAGAAAAAAACAAACAAGAGGGCACGCGCGCGGTCATTTACTGCCGCGTGTCGAGCACTCGCCAGAAGACCGAAGGCAGCGGCCTTGAGAGCCAGGAGCACCGCTGCCGCCAGTATGCGGCAGCACAGGGCTATGAGGTTGAGGCCGTCTTCCCTGACGACGCCTCGGGCGGCGGTGATTTCATCAAGCGGCCTGGGATGGTGGCTCTCTTGAGCTATCTCGATGCGCAGCCCGACAAGAATTACGTTGTCATCTTCGATGATCTGAAGCGCTTTGCCCGTGATACGGAATTCCATATAAAGCTGCGGCGCGAGTTTCAGACGCGCGGCGCGCGGATCGAGTGCCTTAACTTCAAGCTGGATGACTCGCCCGAGGGCAAATTCGTTGAAACGATCTTCGCCGCGCAAGGCGAGCTGGAGCGTGAACAAAACCGCCGCCAGGTGATCCAGAAGATGCAGGCGCGAGTCGAGAAAGGCTACTACGTCTTTCATCCGCCCGTGGGCTACCGCTACGCGAGAGATCGCGTGCATGGCAAGCTGCTTGTGCGCGACGAACCCCTGGCCTCGATCATCACTGAGGCGCTGGAAGGCTACGCCGCTGGACGCTTTGCCTCGCAAAGCGAGGTCATGCGGTTCTTTGAATCCAAGCCCGATTTCCCGAAATCCTCCGCGAACGGTGATGTTCGTATCACCAAGGTCAGAGAAATTCTCGAACGCCCGACATACGCGGGATACATCGAAGCCCCGAAATGGGGCGTGTCACTGCGCAAAGGGCATCACGAGCCCCTGATCAGCTTCGCAACGCACGAGCGTATTCAGGAACGGCTGCGCGGGAACGCGAACGCTCCCGCCCGTAAGGATATCAACGAAGACTTCCCGCTGCGCGGCTTCGTCGTCTGCGATGACTGCGGCGAGCCGATGACCTCCTGTTGGTCCAAGGGGCGGAAGAAGCTCTATCCCTACTATCTTTGCGATACGAAGGGCTGCGACTCGGCACGCAAGTCGATCCCGCGTGCCGATATCGAGGAAGGCGCAGAAGCCCTCCTACAGTCGCTCCAACCCGCCAAGCAGCTTTATGGGCTGGTCAGGGCAATGTTCATCGACATCTGGGACATGAGGCTTGCCGAGGCTCACAGCGCGCGCACGACGCTCGTGGCGCAGATCAGGGACGTTGAGCAACAAACCGATGCCCTACTGGATCGGATTGTCGAGGCGTCCAGCCCTGCGGTCGTCACAGCCTATGAGGCGCGGATCGATAAGCTGGAGCGGCAGAAGATCAGATTGCGCGAGCAGGCAGAGCAAATCGTGCCGCCAAAGGGACGCCTGGAGGAGTTTATCGAACACGCCTTGGCGTTTCTGGCAAGCCCTTGGAATCTCTACGAGAAAGGCGAGTTTGCGTTCAAGAGAACGGTGCTCAAACTGGCCTTTGCAGAGCCCTTGCGGTATAGCCGTGACGAGGGTTATCGAACCGCTGAAATCACCTTTCCGTTCAAGGTGTTAGCGGATATTTCAACACAAAAGTGCGGTTTGGTGGAGCCTAGGGGGATCGAACCCCTGACCTCTTGCATGCCATGCAAGCGCTCTCCCAGCTGAGCTAAGGCCCCTTTGTCACGGCTTTTCTGGCCATGCGCTGCTGTCTAGGCAAAGCCAAGTGCGGGATCAAGCAGAAAATCCCGCACCGTGATCGATTCAAAGATCGTTGTCGTCAGAGGCAACATCGGCAATGTCGTCAAGTGAAACATTGTCATCCTCTTCTTCTTCGAGCAGGTCGTCGTCAAGATCGACATCGACCTCATCATCCTCGAGCAGATCGGCGTCGTTGTCGATCAGGCTCGACTTGAGTTTCTTGGTTTCCGCGTCTTCTGCATCCGGCGTCATGGACCGGCTCTTGCCGTGGAAGATTTCCACGACATTCCCGGTGTAGGGGCTGATGATCGGTGTCTTGTTCAGGTCGTAAAAGCGCTTTCCCGTGGTCGGGCAAACACGTTTGACTCCCCATTCTGCCTTGGGCATGGATGATCCTCTTCAATCTCTGGTCTTGCCGATGATCCGCGTCCCCTGCCATAACATGTCTTGGCTGTCAAAGGCTTTGACGCGGCGCGCAGAGTGTTGATCAGGAGGGCATATGGGCCGTCACGTACTTCTCGGCAATCCCCCGGTCGAATTGCGACTGCGCCGGTCACATCGGGCGCGGCGAATTTCATTGCGTGTATCGGGGCTTGACGGGCGTGTGACGCTGACTGTTCCGCGTGGAGTGGCTGTCACGGAGGCCCTCGAGTTTGCCCGGTCAAAGGGCGATTGGCTGCGGGCTCAGATGCTCGGGCAGGCAGACACGGTCCTAGTGGGGTGTGGGGTTCCTTTCCCTTTGGAGGGACAGGTGGTGCGAATCGCGCAAGGGACTGGGCGCAGGATCGTGGCTGACGGGCCTCAACTTCTGGTGCCGGGTCCGGCTGATACAATTCCCGCGCGCCTGCACGCCTGGCTCAAGGCGTGTGCCCGTGACCGGCTGGCGGCGGCCTCGGATCACTATGCGGCTCGTCTGGGCCGACCCTATACCCGCCTCACGCTTCGCGATACGCGATCGCGGTGGGGCTCTTGCTCTGCTGCGGGCACTCTCAGCTATTCGTGGCGTCTCATCCTGGCGCCACCAGAGGTTCTCGATTATGTCGCGGCGCATGAAGTGGCGCATCTGGCCGAGATGAACCATTCACCTGCTTTCTGGTCGATCGTGGCAGAGTTGAGACCCGACTATGCCGTCCGGCGTGATTGGTTGCGGCGCGAGGGCGCGGCGCTGCATCGCTATCGTTTCTGCGATTGACCGGCGCGCTTTTTGTGATCACATAGACCCATGTTGCTGCCACCCCGTCAAGATCCCACGCCCTCAGCGCATGACCGTGTCTACCGTGGTCTGCGGTCCCGGATCATGCATGGCGAGATTGCCCCGGGCCATGCCTTCACGCTCCGTGGCATCGGAGCGGAGTTCGGGGTGTCAATGACGCCCGCGCGTGAGGCCGTGCGGCGTCTGTCGGCCGAAGGTGCGCTGACGATCTCTAGTTCGGGCCGGGTTTCGACGCCGGAACTCAACAATGAACGGATCGAAGAGTTGGCGGCACTGCGCTCGCTGATCGAGGTCGAACTGGCAAGCCGCGCCTTGCCGCGCGCGCATATTGCGCTCATCGACCGGTTGCAAAGCATCAATGCCCGTGTGTCCGAGGACATCGCGCACCAGGATGCGGTCGCCTATATCCGGCGCAATCTGGAGTTTCACCGCACGCTCTACCTGCGGGCACAGGCCCCGGCGATGCTGGCGATGGCCGAAACCGTCTGGTTGCAACTGGGGCCTACCATGCGCGCGCTCTATGGGCGACTCCGGCGCAAGGACCCGCCGCATTACCATCGCCTGATCATCGCGGCACTCAAGGCCGGGGACGAGCCGAGCTTGCGACTTGCGGTGCGCTCGGATGTGACGCAAGGGCTCAAGATGTTGGTGGGCTAGAGCAGATGTGGCGCAAAGGTCCGGACCGTTTCAGGTCGTCGCTGCCCGGACTCGGGTGCTCTAGGCGGCCAACCCTTTTGCGCCCATTCTGAGGAATTTCTCGCGACGGTCAAGAATCAGCGCCGCGCGGTCCTTTTTCGACAGGTCAGCAAGCATTGCCTCAATGGTCTTGCCGACGTCAGCTATGGTGCGGGCGCGGTCGCGATGAGCGCCCCCCAATGGCTCGTCGATGATCCGGTCAATGACGCCCAGCTTGATGAGGTCTTGCGCGGTCAGGCGCAGTGCCTCGGCCGCCTCGCGCATCTTTTCGGCATCTTTCCACAGGATCGAGGCACAGCCTTCGGGCGAGATCACCGAATAGACCGAATGTTCCAGCATCGCCACGCGGTTGGCACTGGCAAGAGCCACGGCACCGCCAGATCCACCCTCGCCAATGATGACCGAGACCAGAGGCACACCGATCGAGAGGCAGGTTTCGGTGGCGCGTGCGATGGCCTCGGATTGGCCGCGCTCTTCGGCGCCCTTGCCGGGATAGGCGCCGGGCGTGTCCACGAGCGTGATCACGGGCAGGTTGAATCTGTCTGCCAATTGCATCAGGCGGACCGCCTTGCGATAGCCCTCAGGCCGGGCCATGCCGAAATTGCGGACGATCCGGCTTTTGGTATCATTCCCTTTTTCATGGCCGATCACCATCACGGGGCGATCATTGTGGCGGGCGAGGCCTCCGACCACTGCGGCGTCCTCGCCAAAGGTGCGGTCGCCTGCGAGCGGTGTGTAGTCGGTAAAGAGAGCTTCGATGACATCCCGGCAATGTGGTCGGTCGGGATGGCGGGCAACCTGACATTTGCGCCACGGCGAAAGGTTCTTGTAGAGATCACGCAAGAGATCCGCGGCCTTGCGGTCAAGGGCGCCGGCCTCGGCGACGACATCCATCTCGGAATTGCTGCGGGCCAGAGCGCGCAGTTCTTCCGCCTTGCCTTCGATCTCGGCCAGAGGCTTCTCAAAGTCGAGGTAGTTGGTCATCGCTGTGCGGTCTCCACGATTGCCGTGGCGTTATATGGCCGGATGAGGACCGATTTGCAATCACAACCGGGCCAACGCGGCGCGCAGGGCGAATTCCGGCGAAGCGAGGACCGGGATGCCGAGATCGTCCAGAAGGGACGCAGCACCCGCCATGGACGCCTGGGCAAAAACAACCGTGCCTCCCTCACGGGATCGAGAGATCGCGCTGCGGACCGCCGCGGCGATGGCATGATGAAAGGCATCGCTCTGCCCCGCGGTAAAGAGCGGCCAGAGATCGGTCAGGGGCAGAAGATGCACAGGGGCTGGATTGCCAGCGATTTGCAGCGCTGTTTCGAGCAGTTCAAGGCTCGGGGCACGGGTGCTGTCGAGGCAATAGACCATCATCACCGGGCCGCCCCGCTCTGCCGCCGCCTGCATCATCGGCGCGTCGATGCGCAGCGCCCCGGCGCGCGCCGCAAGCGGACCGATGGTGGTGCAGGTGCACAGCACCGGACCGACGGCGCGGGAAACTTCTGCAAGGATGTCATCTTCGAGAGAGCGGTCCGCGCCGGATTGTGCTCGGCTGAGAAAATCGGGCCGCACGCGATGAAGAAGTGTGACGCCGGGGGCAATCCGGTCGCGCAGGGCGTCAAACGTGGCCCGGTGCGCCTCGGCGGTATGCAGCAGGGTGATCGTCATGCGGGCCACAGAACCGGAATCAGCGTGGCGATGACAAGGCCGGCCATGACCCAGTTGAAGGCGCGCAGGCGCGCCTCACTCTTGAGCAGGTGGCGGATCTGCTGGCCAAGCACCGTCCAGCTTGTGGTGCTGACGACGGCGACGAGCACATAAACCCCCCCGACCCAGAGCACGGCCGCCAGATCGCGACCGGTGGCGTAGAGCGTGATGGCAGAGAGTGCCATGCTCCAGCCTTTGGGGTTGACCCATTGAAAGGCGGCGGATTGCAGGAAGGTTAACGGCCTGACCTGGACGCTTGCATCCTTGGGCGGCGCGGCATGGGCAATTTTCCACGCCAGATAGAGCAGATAGGCGACGGACAGGACCTTGAGGATCGTGTAACTGACCGGCCAGAGATCGAAGATCTGCATCACACCCACGCCGACACACACGACCATGAGGGGAAAGCCAAGACCAACCCCCAGCATGTGCGGGATCGTCCGGGCAAAGCCGAAATTCGTGCCAGAGGCCAGAAGCATCAGGTTATTCGGTCCCGGTGTGATGACCGTGACAAAGGCAAAGGTCGCAAGCGCGGTGAGGATATCTGGTGTCATGGCACAACCCTATGCGATCGTCCCTGCATTTGAATTGCGTTTTGTTGTTGATTCAATGAATTTTTGCAATATTCAGGCATCATGGATCACATCGCCGAACGAATATTGCAGGAATTGACGTGCGATGGGCGGATCAGCAATCTGGAACTGGCCGACCGGGTGGGCCTGTCGCCCTCGGCCTGTCTGCGGCGAGTGCAGGATCTGGAGCGGCGCGGCATCATTGCGGGTTATCGCGCGGTGCTGGACCGGACCGCGCTCGGGGTGGGATTCGTGGCCTATGTCACGGTGGGTCTGAACAGCCATACAAAGGCCAGTCAGGAAGCCTTTGAACGCGCCATGACGCGCGCCCCCGAAGTGGTCGAATGTCACAACATTACCGGCGCGGTGGAATATCTGTTGCGGGTCGAGGTGGCCGACCTGCCGGCTTACAAGCGCTTTCACACCGATGTTCTGGGCACCTTGCCGCAGGTCAATGCGATCACCTCCTTCGTGGTGATGGGTTCGCCAAAGGATGCGCGGGCCTGACGCCGAATCGCGCGCCTCAGCCGTTTTCGCGCAGGATCCCGCCCGCGAGATAGAGCGAACCACAGATCAGGATGCGGGCATGGGGGGCCTTGGTGACGATGGCGCGCACCGCCGCAAGCGCGCTCTCGGCGGTGTCGGCGGCGAGACCCGCGGCGCGGGCGGCGGCCGCGGTCTGATCGGCGGGAAGGGTGTTGGTCTCGCCGGGGATCGAGAGCGCGGTCAGGCTTTCGGCCTGCGCGGCGAGCGGTCTCAGATAGCCCGCGATGTCCTTGGTGTTGAGCATGCCGCAAATGAGATGCGTGGGCTTGGCGGGTAGGCTGGCGAGATGCCGGGCGAGCGCCTGACCGGCGGCGGGGTTGTGGCCGCCGTCAAGCCAGAGCTCGGCCCCGGCGGCGGCCTCGACCAGAGGACCGGTCTTGAGCCGCTGCATCCGGGCGGGCCAGAAGGCGCGGGTGACGGCGGCCTCATGGGCGACCTCGCCCATGTGAAGATGGCGCAGAGCGGCCAGGGCATCACCCGCATTCTCGATCTGATGCGCGCCGGGCAGGTTGGGCAGGGGTAGATCGCAAAGCCCGGTTTCGTCCTGATAGATCAGCCGCCCGCGTTCCTCGAAAGCGTGCCAGTGCTGACCATGGGCGATCAGCGGCGCATCGAGCCGCCGGGCCGTGGCCTCGATCACCGCCATCGCCTCATCCTCCTGCGGGCCGACGATGCAGGGCACGCGGCGCTTGAGGATCCCGGCCTTCTCGGTCGCGATCTTGGCCAGCGTGTCGCCCAGATATTGCTCGTGGTCGATGGAGATGGGCGTGATGATCGTGAGCGCCGGGGTGTCGATCACGTTGGTGGCGTCAAGCCGCCCGCCAAGCCCCACCTCCAGCAGCGTGAAATCGGCGGGGGTGCGGGCCATGGCGAGGAAGGCCGCGCAGGTGGTGATCTCGAAATAGGTGATCGGGTCCGCGCCGTTGGCAGCATAGCATTCATCCAAGACGGCGGTCAGGTGATCCTCGGAGATCAGATCCCCGGCCAGCCGGATGCGTTCGTGGAACCGCGCCAGATGCGGCGAGGTATAGGCATGGACGCGCTTGTCCGCCGCCTCGAGCCCGGCGCGGATCATCGCCTGCGTGCTGCCCTTGCCATTGGTGCCCGCGATATGGATCACCGGTGGCAGGTCGTTCTGCGGGTTGCCAAGCCTGTCCAGCAGGCGCCAGACCCGATCGAGCGTAAGGTCGATGATCTTGGGATGCAGCGCCATCATCCGGGCGAGGATGGCGTCGGATTGGAGCGCGGTCATGTTCCGGGCGCGGGCGGTGTCGCGGCCGCGACGGGTGCTGCGGTCTCGGGGGCGGGTAGATCGCCCTTGACGGCGGGTGGCAGGCGCAACAGCATCCGGGTCACGGTGATGAGTTCCTCGCGCAGTTTCGTGCGCGGCGTGACCCGGTCGAGCATCCCGTGCTCGAGCAGATACTCGGCGCGCTGAAAGCCCTCGGGCAGCGTCTCGCGGATGGTCTGCTCGATGACGCGCGGCCCGGCAAAGCAGATCAGCGCACCCGGCTCTGCAATCTGGACATCGCCCAGCATGGCATAAGAGGCGGTGACGCCGCCGGTGGTGGGATGGGTGAGCACGACGATATAGGGCAGCCCCGCCTCGCGCAGCATCTGCACGGCGACGGTGGTGCGCGGCATCTGCATGAGGCTGAGGATGCCCTCCTGCATCCGTGCGCCACCGGCGGCGGAAAACAGGACCAGCGGGCGCTTGAGCTTGATCGCTGTCTCGGCGGCGGCGATGATCGCATTGCCGACATACATGCCCATGGAACCGGCCATGAACGAGAAATCCTGCGCGGCGGCAACAATCGGTGTGCGGCCGATCTCGCCGGTGGCGACCAGCATCGCCTCCTTCTCGCCAGTTTCCTTTTGCGCTGTGCGCAGGCGGTCGGGATATTTCTTCTGATCGCGGAAATGCAGCGGGTCGGGCGTTGGCAGCGGCACGTCGATCTCGGAAAACACGCCGCCATCGAACAGCGCGGTCAGCCGCGCGCGGGGCGCGATGGTCATGTGATGGCCGCAATTGGTGCAGACGTTGAGATTGTCCGTAAGTTCGCGATGAAACAGCATGGTGCCGCAGGCGTCGCATTTGGACCAGAGGTTTTCGGGGATTTCACGGCGCGAGAAGATCGAGTTGATCCGGGGGCGCACGTAATTGGTGATCCAGTTCATCGCGGCGGTCTCTCTGTCACAGTCCCGGCCTGAAATAAGCGCCGCAGCGACGAAATGCAATCAGCCGCGCAGGGCAAGCCGGATCGCAAGCCATCCGCAGACAAGAATCAGCAGGTCAACCGGCATCATGGCGAGCACCGCGCCGTCATCCTCCATCGTGAAGGGATAGACATAGAGCGCCAGCCCGTCGAACTGACCCTTGGGGGCGGCGATCAGGATGGCGCTGAAATTGTTGATGAAATGCAGCGCCGTGGCAGGTCCGAGCGTGCCGAACCGCGCGGTCAGGTCAGCGGTAGCAAGACCAAAGAGGCCCGCCCAGCCGATCACCAGCCAGGCGTTCGAGCCAAAACTCGCCGGGTCGAAATGCAGTGCGCCAAAGGCCAGCGACGGCAGCACCATCCAGATCAGCGGCGAGGCAAAACGCGCGGCAAGCTGGCTCTGGAGATAGCCGCGAAACACCAGTTCCTCGGCAAAGACCTGCAGAAAGAGGCCGATGAGCGCCAGCGGCAGGAACGCGGCCCATCGTCCCAGGTCAAGATTCGGCACCGGCTCGATCGACTCTGGCATCGGGATCAACAGGACCACGCCATAGAGCAGGATCATCGCAACCAGCGCACGGGTGAACTGGCGGGCGGCCGGGCGAAGGGGGCCGATCACGCCGATCAGCCCGCGCTTGTGCACAAGGCGCAGGATGATCGCCAAGGCTACGATCAAAGAGCCGAAGGTCAGCAGATTGATCAGAACGCCTTCGGGGCTGGTGGCCTTGGCGACGCTGGGGGAAATGCGCGCCCAGGCTTCGCTGCCAAAGACGATGGGCAACAGGCTGGCATAGCCAAAGCTGAGCCCCAGAAAGAGCGGCACACCAATCGCAATGCCGATCACCAGACGGTGCAGGCTGGCCGTGGCGCGGGCGGGGGCAACGAGGATTTCATGGGCGCTGTAACGCATGGCGCGCACGCTATAGGCGGGCGGGCGGGGTTGCAATCGGCTTGCCCCCGCCGCGCCGCTGGCCTAGACCGATTTCAAGCAAATTCGGGAGGCTCTTCATGACCAAGTTCGACAAATCCAGACTGCCCAGCCGGTATGTAACCGAAGGCCCCGAGCGCGCGCCGCATCGGTCCTATTACTATGCGATGGGCATGACCGAGGCCGAGATCAATCAGCCTCTGGTCGGCGTGGCGACCTGCTGGAACGAAGCGGCGCCTTGCAACATCGCGCTCAACCGTCAGGCGCAGGCGGTCAAGATGGGCGTGCGCGAGGCGCATGGCACGCCGCGCGAATTCACCACGATCACCGTGACGGACGGGATCGCGATGGGGCACGAGGGGATGCGGTCCTCGCTGGCCTCGCGCGAGGCGATCGCCGATACGGTGGAACTGACGATGCGCGGCCATTGCTATGACGCGCTGGTGGGGCTGGCAGGCTGTGACAAGTCGCTGCCGGGGATGATGATGGCGATGGTGCGGCTCAACGTGCCGTCGGTCTTTATCTATGGCGGCTCGATCCTGCCGGGCAAGGCACCGCAGATGAGCGAGATTCCCGAGGATTTCCGCAATCGCGATCTGACCGTGCAGGACATGTTCGAGGCGGTGGGGCGGCATCAGAACGGCACGATGTCGGTGGCCGCGCTCGAGATGCTTGAACGGGTGGCCTGTCCCTCTGCGGGCGCCTGTGGCGGGCAGTTCACCGCCAACACCATGGCCTGCGTGTCCGAGGCGATCGGTCTGGCGCTGCTCAATTCCTCGGGGATGCCCGCCCCCTATGAGAGCCGCGATCAATACGGTGATGCCTCGGGGCGTGCGGTGATGCACCTGTTGGAGAAAAACATCCGCGCGCGCGACGTGGTGACGCTCAAGGCGCTGGAGAATGCTGCGCGCGTCGTGGCCTGCACCGGGGGCTCGACCAATGCGGGTCTGCATCTGCCGGCGATTGCGCATGAGGCGGGGATTGACTTCTTTCTCCAGGATGTCTGCGAGATCTTCCGCGACACGCCCTATTTCGTCGATCTCAAGCCGGGCGGCAATTATGTGGCCAAGGATCTCTATGATGCGGGCGGGATTCCGGTGGTGATGAAGGAACTGCGCAAGGCGGGCCTCATCCATGAGGACTGCATGACTGCAAGCGGCAGATCCATCGGTGAGGAACTTGATCTCATCGCGCGCGAGGCCGATGGCAAGGTGATCTATCCGATCGAGAATCCGCTGACCAAGACCGGAGGCGTGGTCGGCCTCAAGGGCAATCTCGCCCCGGATGGGGCGATCGTGAAGGTGGCGGGCATCCCGACGCAGCATCAGCGCTTTGTCGGCCCGGCCCGGGTGTTTGAATGCGAGGAGGACGCCTTTGAGGCGGTCAAGGCGCGCGCCTACAAGGAGGGTGAAGTGCTGGTGATCCGCAACGAGGGGCCGGCGGGCGGGCCGGGCATGCGCGAGATGCTGGCGACCACCGCCGCCCTGTCGGGTCAGGGGATGGGCAAGAAGGTGGCGCTGATCACCGATGGCCGCTTTTCGGGTGCGACACGCGGCTTTTGCGTGGGGCATGTCGGGCCCGAGGCGGCGCAGGGCGGGCCGATCGCGCTGATCGCGACGGGCGACATGATCACCATCGACGCCACCACCGGCGAGTTGTCGGTGGATCTGTCGGAGGATGAACTGGAGCAGCGTCGGGCCGCCTGGGCCGGACCGCGCCCGACGATCTATGCCTCGGGAGCTCTCTGGAAATATGCGCAGCTGGTGGGCGAGACCTACAAGGGCGCCGTTACCCATCCGGGGGCGGCTGCCGAACGGCACATCTACATGGACCTCTGAGCAAGGCCCGGCCGAGAACGATTGTTTCCCAATTCAGGTTAATGCTATGGAAAGATGGCAGGGTTCAGATCGGTAGGGTGACGATTTCGGACGGGGCAGGCAGGATGCGGCGCAGATGAGATTGATCGACGGGATGATGCACCGGCTGGCGCTTCGGAAATGGCGCCAGACCGCGCGCACCGCCCCGACCATGCCGCTGTCAGGCCTGCGCCGGAGCCGGGCGCGGGCGCGTTCCCTGTCCCTGGCGTTGCACGATGTGATCTCGGTCGCGGATCATCGGCTGGCCTTGCCGATGATCGGCTCTGGCAGCTTTACCACCCCGCATGGCACGGATTGGTCGTGGCGACCGGAACTGTGGCGCATGCCGCTGGAAACGCCGGGGCTGGCCTCGGTGCCGTCGCGGTCGCGGCTGGGGCGGGAAGTTACCCTGTTTCACGATTGCACCCGCTCTGAACTGTCGCTGCGCCAGCTGCGCAACACCCGGGAGGCCGATCTTGCGCCCTTCGGGCTGAGGCTGGACGTGTTTGCCTTTGACGGCTCGTTCCTGTCGCTGGTGCTCGATCTGCCGCAGCAGGCGGTGGACGGGCTCAAGCGGCGGCATCTGATCCGCATGAACACCATCGTGGAACTCGAAAAGCCGCTGGAGATCTTTGCCCGGCTCAACATCCGGCATGGGCCCAACAGCGAACAGATCGTTCGCGAATTGCCGCTGAACACGGAGGCGGTCATGGTCGAATTTGATCTGGCCTATACCAATCTCAACGAAAAGCGGGTCGAGCGCGCCTGGATCGACCTGATCTTCGAGAATCCGCAGATGAGCCAGGTCGTGTTGCGCGATCTGACCTTCAGCCGCCGCCCGCGGGCGGACCTGTGAGAAAGGACCGGCGATGAGCGACTGGACGCTGACCAAGACACGGCTGTTCGAAGGGGTCTGGGAGGGCGTGCTGACCCGCACCGGCGCGGACAGCGCGCAACCCGAAATCGAGGTGACGCATTTGCAAGAGCCGGTCACGGGGGTCACTTTGACGGAAAGCGCGCAGGAGCGGTTCTGGCTGGTCCGTGTGCCGGTGCCGCCGGAACGGATCGCCGACGGAGTGCAGACCTTTGTGATCCGCGACCGGCGGACGGGTGAGGTGCTCGACAGTTTCGCAGTGCTCGCGGGGGACGCTCTGAGCTACGATATTCGCGCGGAAATGGCGCTCTTGCGCGAGGAACTGGACCTCTTGAAGCGCGCGTTTCGGCGGCATTGTCTGGAGACGCTGTAGCGCGCGGCGCTGGTCAGGCGGCTTTGGCCGGGTTAGGCTGGCGATATGGCGCAACTGTTGATCGTCTATCATTCGCGAACGGGTGGCTCCCGGCAAATGGCCACCGCCGCCGCCGACGGTGCGCGCGCCGAGACCATGACCGTGCTGCGGACCGCCGATGTGGCGGGGCCCGAGGATCTGTTGCGGGCCGATGGCTATCTGTTCTGCGCGCCCGAGAACCTGGCGGCGATGTCCGGGCCGATGAAGGACTTCTTCGACCGCTGCTATTATCCGCTTCTGGGGCGGATCGAGGGGCGGCCCTATGCGCAGATGATCTGTGCCGGATCGGATGGCAGCAACGCGGCGCGGCAGATTGCCCGCATCGCGCAGGGCTGGCGTCTGAGGGTGGTGCAGGCGCCGATGATCCTGTGCACCCATGCGCAGACGCCCGAGGCGATTCTGGCGGAAAAGACCATTTCCGAGGCGGATCTTGGACAGTGCCGGGCGCTGGGCGCGGCGCTGGCGGCGGGGCTGGAGATGGGCGCGTTCTGACAGAGGGTGCGGGCAGACCGGGGGGGCAGCTGTGACGCGCGTTTTCTCCGGCCCGAGGCCGTTGGGCGGATTTCCCTTGTGGTGCTCATGCTCTATCCTCCCCGGTCATGGATATTGTTCTGGTCACAACTGTCATTGCCGGCCTCTTCGTCGTCATCGGGGTGGCCGAGCCATTGGCGGCGCGGCTGCGGTTGCCCTACAGCGTCATTCTCGCCAGTCTTGGCAGTCTGATCGGCGCCGGCGCGCTCTTTTTTCTCAAGACCGATCTGACAGATGCGCTCAACCCGGTGGCCGAGGCGATCCTTGGCCTGCCGATCAGGTCCAACGTCTTTCTCTATGTGCTGCTGCCGACCCTGCTGTTTCAGGCGACGCTGGGGATGAATCTGCGCCGGATGCTGGACGACTGGGTGCCGATCCTCGTGCTGGCGGTGGTTGCGGTGGTTGTTTCAACCTTTGTCGTGGGCTATGCGCTCTCGGCGGTGAGCGCGCTGTCGCTGGCGGCCTGTCTGCTGATCGGGGCGATCATCTCGACCACCGACCCTTCGGCGGTGGTGTCGATCTTTCGGTCGATCTCTGCCCCCCGCCGTCTGACGCGGATCATCGAGGGTGAGAGCCTGCTCAATGATGCGGCGGCGATCGCGCTGTTTGGCCTGTTCATGGGCTTTGTCATGCTGGGCGTGCCGGATCCGTCCCTGGGCGCGGCGCTGGCGGAGTTTCCGGTTCTCATTGCCGGCGGGGTGCTGACCGGCTGGATCGCGGCGCGGCTGGCGGTCTGGCTGATGGCGCGGTTCGTGCGGCATGAGCGGGCACAGATGACGATCTCTGTCGCCCTGCCCTATCTGGCCTATATCGTCGCCGAACAGAGCATCGGCGCCTCGGGCGTGATCGCCGTGGTGGTGGCGGGGATGACCGCCAACCTGACCGCACCGGGGCGGTTGCCGCCGCAGGTCTGGACCAATCTGCGCGAGATCTGGGAGCTTCTGGCGCATTGGGCCGGGGCGCTGATCTTCATTCTGGCGGCGCTGCTCATTCCGCGGCTTCTGGAAGAGGTGCGCCTGTCGGATTTCGCGCTGATCGGGATGGTGATCCTGGCGGCGATTGCGGCACGGATCGTGATCCTGTTCGGGCTACTGCCGATTCTGAGCCGGATGCATCTCTCGCCGGTGGTCGAGCGGCCCTATCGCATCGCGATCCTGTGGGGGGGATTGCGCGGTGCGGTCACGCTGGCGCTGGCGCTGGCGGTGACGGAGAGCTTTCGGGTGCCGATCGAGGTCAAGCGGCTGGTGGGGATTCTGGCCACCGGGTTCACGCTCTTCACGCTCTTTGCGCAGGGCACGACGCTTCGATGGGTGATCGGGCGGCTGGGGCTGGACCGTCTGTCGCCGATCGATCAGGCGCTCAGCAATCAGGTGGTCGCCGTGGCGTTGCAGACCGTGCGCGAGGATGTCGCGCGCACCGCCGAGGACTATGATCTGACCCGCGACATCGTGCGCAGCGAGGCCAAGCGCGCGGCGGGGCGGCTGGACGGCGCGGTCAAGGCGGCGGAAGAGGGCGCCGAAATCCTCGACCGCGAGCGCATCACGCTGGGCCTGATCGCGCTGGCCGGGGCCGAGCGCGAGGCGATCATCGAAAAGGTGCAGGAGCGCACCGTCTCGGCGCGGCTGGCCGAACAGCTTTTGTCCGATGCCGACCGGCTGATCGAGGCGACGCGCAATGGCGGGCGCAATGGCTATCGCCGCGCGGCGAACGAGAGTGTCGGCTATGGGCGCATGTTCCGCATCGCCGCCCGGCTGCACAACCGTCTCGGGATTTCCCGTCCGCTGGCTAGGATGATGGCGGACCGGTTCGAGATCCTGCTGTCACAGGGGCTGATCCTGCGCGATCTGGGCGGGTTCATCGACGGACGCATCCGGCGGATTCACGGGCGGCGGGTGGCCGATCTCCTGCACGAATTGCTGGCGCGGCGGGTCGAGGCACTGGAGACAGCACTTGAGGGGTTGCGCCTGCAATATCCGGGCTATGCCGAGGAACTGGAGCGCCGGTTCATCCGCCGCACCGCGCTGCGGCTGGAGGACCGCGAATATGGGTCCATGCGCGAGGACGGCCTGATCGGGCCAGAGCTTTATATGGCATTGACTCAGGATATCGCCCGCCGCCGATCAGAGGCCGAGCAGCGGCCCAAGCTCGATCTCGCCTTGCAGCGCGCCGAATTGGTGCAGCAGTTCCCGCTTTTTACCGGGCTTGATCCGACGGCGCTCAAGCGGCTGTCGAAGGCGTTGAGCACGCGCTATGTGGATGCGGGTGAGATCGTCATCCGCAAGGATATGGCCCCCAAGAGCGTGTTCTTCATCGCCTCTGGCGCGGTTGAGGTGGAAAGTGCCGGGCTGACGTGGCGGCTGGGGCGCGGCGAGATGTTCGGGCAGATGGCAATCCTGATGCAAAAGCCGCGCCGGACCGAAGTCCGGGCAATCGCACCATCGACGTTGCTGGTGCTGAACGAGGTCAAGTTCCGCAAGCTGTTGCGGCGCAGTACCGCGTTGCAAGCCGCGGTGCGCGCCAGTGCGGAACGGCGCGGACTATCGGCGGACGCGCTTCTTGCCGATGTGCAAATGACCGACGGAGCGGCGCAACCGGGCTAATCAGAGGCTGGCGGGGCGGGCAGGATCGCGGGATCGGTTTCGGGGGCAAGCTCCTCGAAGTCGAAATTGTCGAGGCGACGCGCCCGGCGCCCGGCCTTGTCGGCGGAAATCTTGATCTCGGAGATATCCGACGCGGCCTGATGAAAATGCCGGTCGAGATTCTCGACCCGGTTGCCGAGGCGTTCGACATCGGCAAAGAGCAGCCCCAGTTCGCGGCGGATCGCGCCCGCCTGTTCGCGCATCCTGGCATCCTTGAGAATGGCGCGCATGGTGTTGAGCGTCGCCATGCAGGTGGTGGGCGAGACGATCCAGACGCGGGCGGCAAAGCCGTCGCGCACCAGTTCGGGAAAGTTGGCGTGCAATTCGGCATAGACCGCCTCGGAGGGCAGGAACATCAGCGCGCCATCGGCGGTCTCGCCCTCGAGGATGTATTTCTCGGAAATGTCGCGGATGTGTTTCTTGACCGCGATGCGCATCGCCTTGGCCGCCTCGTTCACCTCCCAGTCTGTCTTGGCGCGGCGCAGGGCCTCGTAGGCCTCGAGCGGAAACTTGCTGTCGATGCAGATCGGACCCGGCGGATTGGGCAGGTGGATGAGGCAATCGGCGCGTTTTCCATTCGAAAGCGTATGTTGCAGGCTGTAGCTGTCCGAGGGCAGCGCCTTGGTCACGATATCGGTAAGCTGGATCTCTCCAAAGGCGCCGCGCGTCTGTTTGTTCGAGAGGATATCCTGAAGCGACAGGACATCGCCCGAAAGCTTGGTGATGTTGTCCTGCGCCTTGTCGATGGCTTGCAGGCGCTGTTGCAGGTCGCCAAGCGACTGTGCGGTCCGGCGGGCGGAACCGGAGAGGTTTTCGGACATCTGGTTTGCCACTTCCGAGAGCCGTTTCTCCATCAGGTGCAAGAGATGCGATTGCGCTGCCGCCTGCGCCTCTGAGACATGGTTGAGACCGCCGGCAAGCTGGTGTTGGCCGTCGCTAAGACCTTGAACACGCTGGCCAAGCTGGCCGACCTGATAGGCCAGAGGTTCGGCCATGCGGGCCGAATGGGCAGAGGCGCGCACCGCCATGATGAGCAGGATGAGGATCAGCAGAATCAGTCCCGCCCCGATCAGGACAGCGAGGGTCAGCGGATCGTCGAGCGCGTAACTGTTGGAGCCGATCTGGATCATGTGCGGCCAAACAGACGTTCGATATCCGAGAGTGCGAGCGCGATATGGGTGGGGCGGCCATGGTTGCATTGGCCGGACAGCGGTGTGCGCTCCATCTCGCGCAGAAGGGCATTCATTTCATCCGCCGACATCCGACGGCCAGAGCGCACCGAGCCGTGGCAGGCAACGCGCGACAGGATCGCATCAATACGGTTGCGTATTGTCTCGCTGTCACCCTGATCGCCTAGCTCGTCGAGGATGTCGCGCAGCAGGACAGCGGGGTTGACCGGCCCCAGGATCGCCGGGGTTTCGCGCACCGCGATGCTGCCCGCGCCGAAGGGTTCGACGATGAGCCCCAGGGTGGCGAGATCCTCCGCGTGCTCAATCAAGAGGGCATGATCGCTGTCGGAGAGCGCGACGATCTCGGGGATGAGAAGGGCCTGAGAGGCGATCCCGGTCCCTGCCATCTGCGCCTTGAGGCGCTCATAGACGAGGCGTTCATGGGCGGCGTGCTGATCGACGATGATGATGCCGGTTTCCGTCTGGGCGATGATGTAATTCTCGTGGATCTGCGCACGGGCCGCGCCAAGGGGCCGGGCGGTGACTGGATCGTCGGAGTCTGTCGTGGCCTCGACGCGGGCGCTGTAGGGCGGGGGCATTTCCGCGAAACCGGGAGACTGCACCTGATAGGCAATCGCCCGATCGAGGGCCGAGGGACGGTCCATCTGGTAGGGACGGGCCGGGCCAGCCTCGGGCCGGAACGCGCCAAGCGTGGCCCCGCCGACAGTGCTCGCGGCGCGATGCCCGGCCTCGGCAAGGGCGTGGCGCAGCCCGGAGACGATGAGGCCGCGCGCGAGGCCGGGATCACGAAAGCGGACCTCGGACTTGGCGGGGTGGACGTTGACATCGACAAGTGTCGGGTCGCAGTCGAGAAAGAGCGCCGCCGCCGGGTGGCGGTCACGCGCCAGCACGTCGCTATAGGCGGCGCGCAGCGCGCCCGTCAGCATCCGGTCACGCACCGGGCGGCCATTGACGAAGAGATATTGCGCGATGGCCGCACCGCGCGAATAGGTCGGCAGGGCGGCATAGCCCGACAGGTGCAGACCGTCGCGGGTGGCGTCGAGGCGCAGTGCATTGTCGGCAAAGTCCCGGCCAAGGATGCGGGACAGGCGCGCGTGCAACGCAGCGCTTGCATCGCCGGTTTCCGCCTCGGCGCGCAGGGTGACGCGGCCCTCGCCACCGCCCGAGACATCGCGCAGGATGAAGCCCGCGAAGGGGGCCGCCATGGCGAGCCGTCTGACGGTGTCGGTGATCGCCTGCGCCTCGGCCCGCTCAGAACGCATGAACTTGAGCCGCGCGGGCGTGGCGTAGAAGAGATCGCGCAGGGTGACGATGGTGCCGGCGCTCAGCGCGGCGGGACGGACCGCGCCCATCTTTCCGCCCGCGACGGTGATCTCGCCCGCGTCATGCCCCGGCGCGCGCGACAGGATCGTGAGGCGACCCACGGCCCCGAGCGAGGGCAGCGCCTCGCCGCGAAAGCCGAAGCTGTGGATGTTGAGCAGGTCCGAGCCGTCGATTTTCGACGTGGCGTGGCGGGCCAGCGCCAGCGGCAGTTGATCGGGGGGGATCCCGCAGCCGTCATCGCTCACGCGGATCAGCGTCTTGCCACCATCGGCATAGGCGATCTCGATCCGGCGCGCCCCGGCATCAAGCGCGTTTTCCACCAGCTCCTTGATCGCAGAGGCGGGCCGCTCGACCACCTCACCGGCGGCAATGCGGTTGATGGCCGCCTCATCAAGCTGCCGGATTCGGGGGTAATCAGCGCTTATGTTGGGGGTCGGGCTGTTCATGCCGCAAAACTTAGCATGATCCGGGGCGATTCTGCCAGAGAGACCGTGGCCGCGCGGGACAAGTAAAAGCCCGGGCGCGAACGCCCGGGCCTCTCTCCAAGAGCATCAGGAAGAGGAGAGATTAGCCCTTGGAGAATTCCGGATAGGCCTCCATGCCAAGTTCGGCCACATCGAGCCCCTTGATCTCGTCCTCTTCGCTGACGCGCAGGCCCATGACGGCCTTGAGGATCAGCCACACGATCCCCGACGCGACCGAAACAAAGGCGCCGACGATCACAATCGAGAGGAGCTGAGTGCCAAAGCTCGCATCCGAATTGGTCAGCGGCACAGCGAGCGTGCCCCAGATGCCGGCACAGAGGTGCACCGGGATCGCACCGACCACGTCGTCGATCTTGAGCTTGTCAAGGAAAGGCACGGCAAAGACCACGATCACGCCGCCCACGGCGCCGATCAGAGTGGCCGAAACCAGCGAGGGCGTCAGCGGCTCTGCGGTGATCGCGACCAGCCCTGCAAGCGCGCCGTTGAGGATCATCGTGAGGTCGGGCTTTTTGTAGAGGAGTTGCGTCAGAATCATTGCCGCCACTGACCCGGCCGCGGCGGCGGTGTTGGTGTTGGCGAATATCCGGCTGATATCGGCCACGTTTCCAGCGGTGTCCATGTAGAGTTGCGAGCCGCCGTTGAAGCCGAACCAGCCCATCCACAGGATGAAGGTGCCAAGGGTTGCCAGCGTCAGATTCGAGCCCGGAAAAGGGGTCACGCGCCCGTCCTTTGCATATTTACCGATCCTTGGTCCAAGGATGATGGCCCCGGTCAAGGCCGCCCAGCCACCGACGGAATGCACCACCGTCGAGCCTGCGAAATCAAGAAAGCCCATCTCGTTCAGAAAACCGCCGCCCCATTTCCAGCTGGCTTGCACCGGATAGATTACTGCGGTCAGCACGATGGTGAAGACCAGGAAGGGCCAGAGCTTGATGCGTTCCGCGAGGGCACCGGAGACGATCGAAGCGGTGGCGGCGCAGAACATCAGTTGAAAGAAGAAATCCGAGCCGGCCGACGCATAGGTCAGGTCCGGCTCCGCGCCGGTCAGGCCCACCGGTTCGAGGGAAGTGATTGCAAAAGCGCCCAGAACGTTCGTGATGGTCCAGCCATCGCCGGGATACATCAAGTTGTAGCCCAGAATGTAGTAAAAGAGCGAAGCCATGGAGAACAGCACCACGTTCTTGGTCAACTGCATGGTGACATTCTTCGAGCGCACCAGCCCCGCCTCGAGCATGGCGAAGCCTGCCGCCATCCAGAACACCAGAAAACCGGTCACCAGAAACATGAAGGTGGTGAAGATGAAGCCGATATCGCCATTCGGCGGCGTGGTATCGGCCTCTTGCGCGAGGCCGAGTTGAGGCAGCGCGATGAGCGTTGCGGCAAGGCCGAGTTTCAGTATCGAATTCATTGGTCTGTCCTTTCCCTGCGCGCTCAGAGCGCGTCCTCGTTGGTTTCGCCGGTGCGCACCCGCACGGCCTGCTGGATGTCGAGCACGAAGATCTTGCCGTCGCCGATCTTGCCGGTGCGGGCGGTCTTGGTGATGGTCTCGACCACCTGATCGGCCATGCCGGAGGATATGGCGATTTCCAGTTTGACCTTGGGCACGAAGTTGACGGCGTATTCGGCACCGCGATAGATCTCGGTATGCCCGGATTGCGAGCCAAAGCCCTTGATTTCCGTGACCATCATGCCGCGCACGCCGATATCGGTCAGCGCCTCGCGCACCTCTTCCAGCTTGAATGGCTTGATCGTTGCGATAATGAGTTTCACGTCTGCCCCCTTTGAATTGTGGTGTCCGAGCGCATTGTTTGCACATGCAGAAAAATAGGTCGGCGCAGAGTCTGAAAGGCCGAATGGCAAATTTTGCGGGCAATCACGAGACAGAATGATTAATTTTTAAGCAATGCTTGACGAATGTCTAATTTATAGGCGCAATAGAAAGTGAAACCAACGGCGTCGGGGTCTCTACATTTCCCGGTGAGCAGGGTAGAGTTGCGCCAAGAAACAGGTCCGGGCAGGACGAGCATGAGCATTTCAGGACGCGGGAAACCGCCATTGGTGGCCCCCAAACGCGCGCGCCCTGCGGCGGCCAAACCCGCGCGAAAGGCCAAGACCAAGACCGCGCAGCGGTCCCGCACGCGGTCGCGCAATCCGATCGTGCGGTTCCTTGGCGCCATCCTGCGCTGGGTGTTGCGGCTGATCTGGGGGATCGGTTGGCGGGTGAGCGCGGCGGTGGCGCTGGTTGTGGGGGTGGCGGTGGCCTATACCTACACGACGCTGCCCGACTACAAGACGCTGATCGACGGGCGCGCGCGCGGGTCGGTCACGCTCTTGGACAGCAACGGCGATGTCTTTGCCTGGCGCGGCGATCATTTTGGCGGAGCTGTGACCAGCGAGAAGGTCAGCAAGCATCTCAGGAATGCCGTGATCGCCACCGAGGATCGCCGTTTCTATCTCCATCCGGGCGTCGATCCCATCGGCATCGTGAGTGCGATTCGCATCAACCTTGGCGAAGGGCGCGGTCCGCTGTCGGGCAATGGCGGCTCGACCATCACGCAGCAAACGGCCAAGCTCTTGTGTTTCGGCATCGCCTTTGACCCGAACCAATGGAAGAACGAGGCCGACTATATCGCCGATTGCCGCCGCACCTCGCTCTGGCGCAAGGCCAAGGAGGCGATCTATGCGCTGGCGATGGAGGCGAAATTCAGCAAGGACCAGATCCTGTCGGTTTATCTCAACCGGGCCTATCTGGGCGGTGGGGCCTATGGTGCCGAAGCCGCGGCGCAGCGCTATTTCGGCAAATCGGCCGCCAGTCTGAACGCCGCCGAGGGGGCGATGATCGCGGGGCTGTTGACCGCGCCCTCGACGCTGGCGCCCACCGCCAATCTGGCGCGCTCGCAGAACCGCGCCAATGTGGTGATCGGCCTGATGCGCCGTCAGGGCTATCTGAGCGATACCGAAGCGGCGCTTGCGCTGGCCAATCCGGCAGTTCTGTCGGAGGCGGCAGAGCGCCAGGCAGGCGGCTATTTCGCCGATTGGGTGATGGCGTCGGGACCGGAATTCTTTACCCGTGACACGACCGAGGATGTGATCATCCGCACCACGCTGGATCAGCGGATCCAGACCGCCGCCGAAGAGGCGATGCGCTACATTTTCAAGAACAAGGTGAGCGAAGGCTCCAAGGCGCAGGCCGCCATTATCGTGATGTCGGCGGATGGGGCGGTGCGCGCGATGGTGGGCGGGCGCGACACCCGCGTCGTCGGCGCGTTCAACCGCGCGACCCAGGCCAAGCGACAGACCGGATCGGCGTTCAAGCCCTTTGTCTATGCTGCGGCATTGGATCTTGGCCATTCCGCCGAGTCGACCGTGGTGGATGAACCCTATTGCCTGAACATCCCCGGATCGGGGCGCTGGTGCCCGGAGAATTACAGCCGGGAATTCAAGGGGCGTGTCACCCTGACACAGGCCCTCGCGCAATCGCTGAACATCCCGGCGGTCAAGGTCTCCGAGAGCGTTGGCCGCGATGTGGTGCGCAAGGTGGCCAGCGAGTTCGGCATCGAGAGCGATCTCGCCGCCGGACCGGCGCTGGCGCTCGGAGCCTCGGAAAGCACCCTGATCGAGATGACCGGGGCCTATGCAGGGATTCTCAATGGCGGCTCGTCGGTCACGCCTTATGGTCTGGTGGAGCTGAAACTGCTGGGTGAGAAGGAGCCGCTGATGGGCAGCGGCGGTGGCATCGGAGAGCGCGTGATCCAGGAACGCTCGGCGCGCGAGTTGACCTATATGATGACCCAGGTTCTGGAAAAGGGCACCGGCGGCCGCGCCCGGCTGCCGGGGCGCGAGGCCGCGGGCAAGACCGGCACGACGCAGGCCGCGCGCGATGCGTGGTTTCTGGGCTTTACGGCCGATTATGTCGCGGGCGTCTGGATGGGCTATGACGACAACACGCCGCTCAAGGGCGTCACCGGTGGCGGATTGCCCGCCGAGATCTGGCAGGAGACGATGCTGCGCGTGCATGAAGGTTTGCCCGCCAAGCCGTTACCGATGCAGCGTCCGGCGCCACGCCCCGAACCGATGCAGCCGCTGCCGCAACGTCGTGTGCCGCAATCGGGCGGGAATCCCATCGAGAATATCTTGCGCGGTCTGTTCGGGATGAACTGATGCGGGCGTCGCGAGCGGATCCTGCTCTGCGCGCGCTCAACCCCCGCGCTTGATGTCCTCGATCAGCGCGTTGATGTCGCCGTTGCGTCGGTCGAGCATTGCGCCGATTTCGGTGCGCTCGCTCAGGCGCAGGCTGATCCCCTCGATGATCATGTCAAAGAACAGATCCTTGCCAGAGCGGTCGGAGACCAGAAAGCTGACCTCGAAAGGCGATTGGCCACGCAGATAAGCGGTGGATTTCACCTCGTGCCAGGATTTCACCTGCCTGACGGTGTTGACCTCGATCCGGCCACCAACGAATTCGTTGAACCGCTTGCCGTATTTGCGCGCGATATAGCCCTGAAAGGCTGCGGTGTAGGCCTTCAGCTGCGCGGCAGAGGCGCGGTTGGCATCGGCGCCCAGCGTCGAGCGGGCGATGATGCTGACATCGGCGTAACGGGTAAAGATACGCTCGAAATCGCTGATCATGCGCGACAGCGGCTGGCCAGAGGAGATGACACGGTTGATGTCACTCACCACCTGATCGATCAGGGTGCGCGCGCGATTGTCGTCCAGAGCCAGAGCCGGGCGGCTGGCAAGGCTCAGCGCCACAGCGGCGACGCTGGCGCCCAGAACGCGACGACGTGTCAGATTACTCGGCATTGGGATCCTCCAGAGCGGCCGGACCGGATAGGGTGTCATAAGGATCAATATAGTTCGCACTGGCCGTCCCGCCCAGACTGAACCGGCGATTTTGCAGGTAGATCGAGCGCGCCTGCGCGTAACTGTCTGCGCTCTCATACAGAATCTGGTCGATGGTTTCCGAGAATTTCTCGCGGTTCGACAGGCCCGCGCCGACGCCTGCGACGGTCCCGACCAGGTTCTCGGGCGAATCGAGGATATAGGTCAGCGGATTGGTAAAGACATCCACGACGATGCCCCAGGTGTCGCGTTGGGTCGAGGGGCCAAGCAGGGGCAGTACGACATAGGCCCCCTCGCGCGCGCCCCAGACATGCAGCGTTTCACCGAAATCGGTATTGGTCGGCGCCGCCATGCCCATTTCGCTGGCCGGGTCAAATGCGCCGCCAAGGCCGACGGTGGTGTTGACGATAAAGCGCGCGCTGTCGTGAAACGCGCCGCGCATGTTGAGTTGCAGGATGTTGTTGACGATATCACTCGGCAACGAGAGATTGCGCGAAACGCGCACGATAACGGTTTCGATATCGTCCGGAATTACGGCGGTGTAGCCTCTTGACACCGGACGGACAACGGATCGGTCGAGACCGCGATTGAACTCGTGCATCTGTCGATTGTTGCGTTCGTAGGGATCGAAAATGTCCTTGCTGGCCACGGAAGAGTCCGGGCGCGCGCAGGCCGCGAGCACGATCAGCCCGACGAGACCGGTCGCGCGGGGGATATGACGGAAGAGGGAAGACAGGACAGGCACCACCAGAAGAAATCCATTAAAGAAGCGTTTCGCACTCAACATATACGATCTGGACCGCAAACCTAGCGGGCCGCACCCGGAGTTTGCTGGCCTGTGGCACAATGGTGACATAGCCTTGCGGTCATTGAAAGCCCTAAAATTGCAGGATTTTTCGTCAAGACCCGTGGTCCGCGTGCCCGATTGAAGGGTTGAAGCCCGGCGCCGGGATCACGCAGATTTGTGCGCTTCCGGCCGGTTTGGCTCTGTCTCGCGCGGGCTGGAGGTGGTCGAGGATCGGCATCGGCGGGGCGGCGTGGTTTTTGATTTCATTCCCTCCGGGCAGCGGCTAGTTTCGGCGCGACAGACAGGAAATCGGGAGATGTGGCGATGAGCCAATTCGAGAAGAAACTTGCCGAGATGGGTGTGATCCTGCCCACGGCGCCTGCGCCCGCAGCCAATTATGTGCCCTATGTTCAGGCCGGTGACTTGCTCTATGTGTCGGGTCAGATTGCCAAGGGCGAGGCGGGCCTGATCACCGGAAAACTCGGGGCCGACATGGATGTTGCGGCCGGTGCCGAGGCCGCCAAGGCCTGCGCCATCGCGCTTCTGGCACAGGTCAAGGCGGCCTGCGATGGCGATCTTGACCGACTGGTGCGGGTGGTGAAACTGACCGGCTTTGTCAATTCGACGCCGGAGTTCACCGAACAGCCGCAGGTCATCAATGGCGCCTCGGACTTTCTTGGCATGGCACTGGGTGCAGCGGGCAAGCACGCCCGCGCGGCAGTCTCTGCCGCAGCCCTGCCCTTTGGCGTCGCGGTCGAGATCGACGGGGTGTTTCAGATCAGATGAGCGCCCTGGCAGAAGGATTTCGCCGGGTGCCGCTGGCACACCGGGGATTGCATGATGTGACGAAAGGGCGGCCCGAGAATTCGCGCGCGGGCCTCCGCGCGGCGATTGCGGCGGGCTATGGCATCGAGATCGACCTGCAACTCAGCCGAGACGGGCGGGCGATGGTTTTTCACGACGACAATCTCGATCGGCTGACGATGGAAAAGGGCCCGGTGCGGCAACGCGATGCGGCCGATCTCGCGGCAATCCCGCTGCGCGGCGGCAGTGAAGGTATCCCGGACTTTGCCGAGAGTCTCGCGCTGGTGGCCGGGCGGGTGCCGCTGCTGGTGGAACTCAAGGATCAGCAGGGCCAGATGGGCCCGACCGATGGCGCGCTCGAACGCGTCGCGGCCGCCTGTCTGGCGGATTATGCCGGGCCGGTGGCGGTGATGTCCTTCAACCCGCATATGATCGCGCGGATGGCTGATCTTGCCCCGGACGTGGCGCGCGGGATCGTGACCTGTGGCTATCGCGCCGAGGATTGGCCCACTCTGCCGCCCGAGAGTCGCGACCGGCTGCGCGCGATTCCCGATTATGCCGCGACGGGATCGGTCTTCGTCAGCCATGACATTGCCGATCTCGATCGACCGAGGCTTGCAGACCTGCGCGCGGAGGGGGCAACATTGCTCTGCTGGACGGTGCGCTCGGCCAAAGCCGAGGCCGCGGCGCGCAGGGTGGCCGACAACATCACCTTCGAGCGATATCTGCCCGCGATCCCGGCTTGATCCGCGCCGCGCGCGGCACAGATTGAGCGCAGGGCAGACGGGACGGGGCCGATGACGCAGAGCGCACTCACCATCACATTGCACGAGAGCCTGGCCGAGATCGGTGCCGCCGACTGGGACGCCTGCGCCTGCCCCGAGGCGATGGCGGGCGGGCGGCCCGAGGATCCGTTCACCACCTATCGCTTTCTCAAGGCGCTGGAGGACAGCCATTCGGTGGGCACTGGCACCGGCTGGATGCCGCGCTATCCGAGCGTGCAGCAGGGCGCCGACCTGATCGCCTGCGCACCGCTTTACCTCAAGTCCCACAGCCAGGGCGAATACATCTTCGACCACAACTGGGCGCAGGCCTACGAGCGGGCGGGCGGGCGGTATTATCCGAAACTGCAGATCGCGGTGCCCTTCACGCCGGTGACTGGGCGGCGGTTGCTGACGCGACCGGGCTTCGAGACGGTGGGGCGCGCGGCGCTGATGCAGGGCGCGGTCGAACTGGCCGAGCGCGGCGGGCTCTCGTCGCTGCATCTCACCTTCTGCACCGAAGCCGAGGTTGTGGCGGGCACCGCTCTGGGCCTGATGGCGCGACGCTCGCAGCAATATCATTGGGTCAATCGCGGCTACGCGGATTTCGAGGCGTTTCTGGGCGATCTCTCGTCGCGCAAGCGCAAGGCGATCCGCAAGGAGCGCGCCCGCGCGCAGGGTTTTGGCGGCGAGATCGTGACGCTGACCGGCGATCAGATCCAGCTCGCGCATTGGGACGCGATCTGGACTTTCTATCAGGACACCGGCGCGCGCAAATGGGGCACGCCCTATCTCACGCGGGCCTTCTTTGATCTTGCGCAGGAGCGCTTGCGCGACGATATCGTCCTGGTGCTGGCGCTACGCGACGGGCACCCGGTGGCGGGGGCGATGAACCTGATCGGGGCCTCGGCGCTTTATGGCCGCTACTGGGGCTGCATCGAGGATCACCCCTGCCTGCATTTCGAATTGTGCTATTACCGGGCGATCGAGTTTGCGATCGAACGGCGGCTGCGCCGTGTCGAGGCCGGCGCGCAGGGCGAGCACAAGCTGGCGCGTGGCTATCTGCCGGTGCCGATGCACTCGCTGCATTGGCTCCGCGATCCGGGCTTTGCCGAGGCGGTCGCGCACTATCTGGAGGCCGAGCGCGCCGCCGTGGATCAGGATATCGAGATCCTGACCACTTACGGACCGTTCCGAAAGACCGACATGGAGGATCACGAATGAGCGAACATCTGAGCGATATTGCCCGGCAGACCACGCTGGGCCCCTTGCTGGAGAGCGGCTGGAGCGTCGATGAGACCCGCGATGCGATCTCCAAGGAATTCACCTTCAACGATTTCATCGAAGCCTTCGGGTTCATGACTCGCGCCGCGATCTGGGCCGAGAAATGGAACCATCACCCCGAATGGTTCAACGTCTACAACCGGGTGCAGGTCACGCTCACGACACATGATGTCGGCGGCTTGAGTGCGCTTGATGTCAAGCTCGCGCGCAAGATGGATGGATTGGCGGGCTGAGGGGCCGGATTTGAGTATTTCAAGAACGATGAAGCGCAAAGGGTGTGCTTTCATTGTTCCCGAAATACTCCGGGGAGCGCGAGGGGCTGGCCCCTCGCACCGTTCAGATCGCCGCAAGAATGGATTCGCCTGCCGTCACCTCGCAGGTGCTGGGGCTTTCTTCGGCGTGAAACACCTTGACGACACCGTTTTCTGCATAAAGCGCATAGCGCTTGGACCGGCCGAAGAGGCCTGCGGGGGGCGCGTCGAACGCCATGCCGATGGCCTTGGTAAAGACGCTCTGCGGATCGGCGAGCATGGTGAGCCCTGCCGCATGTGCCCCCGTGGCTTCGCCCCAAGCCTTCATCACGAAGGGATCGTTGACCGAGAGGCAGATGATTTCATCCACGCCCTTGGCGTCGAACTGCGCCTTGGTGCGTATGAAACTCGGGACATGGGCCGAGGAGCAGGTGGGGGTGTAGGCGCCGGGCAGGGCGAAGATCACCACCTTGCGGCCGGCGGTGAGACTGGTCATCGACACCTCTTCTGGGCCCTTCGCGCCAAGGCGCAGCAGCGTTGCATCGGGCAGTTTGTCGCCAGTGGAAAGAGTCATGGTCGTTCCTTGCTATCAGGGGGTTTCACGATGGAAGTAGATATAGGCAGGTGATAGGCAAGTGACCACGGGAAAGTCGGGAGAGCAAGATGACAGGGGTAGTGGTGATCGGGGCCGGTCAGGCCGGCGCGTCGCTGGTGGCGAAGCTGCGCGGCGAGGGCTACCGGGGGGCGGTCACGCTGATCGGCGACGAACCGGTGCCGCCCTATCAGCGCCCGCCCCTGTCGAAGAGATATCTCCTCGGCGAGATGGCGCTGGAGCGGCTCTATCTGCGGCCCGCGAGTTACTATGCCGAAGCCGGGATTGATCTGCGGCTGGGCTGCCCTGTCACCGCGATCGACCGGACGGCGCGCAAGGTGGTGCTGGGCGCGGCGCAACTGGGCTATGACACGCTCGTTCTGGCCACCGGATCGCGACCGCGCCGCCTGCCCGCTGCCATCGGCGGCGATCTTGGGGCGGTGCATGTGGTGCGCAGCCTAGCGGATGTGGATGCCATGGCGCCGGGATTCGTGCCGGGGGCGCGCGTGCTGATCGTGGGTGGCGGCTATATCGGGCTCGAGGCGGCAGCGGTGGCGGCGATGCGCGGCATGAAGGTGGTGCTCGTGGAGATGGCCGAGCGCATCCTGCAACGCGTCGCCGCACGCGAGACCTCGGACTATTTCCGCGCGCTGCATGTGCGCCACGGGGTCGAGATCCGCGAGGGTCTGGGGCTCGAGCGGCTGTTGGGCGAGGGGAAGGTGCGCGGTGCGCGGCTCTCGGACGGCACCGAGATCGGCGTGGATATGGTGATCGTGGGCGTCGGCATCCTCCCCGACACCGCGCTGGCCGAGTCGGCGGGACTGGCCATCGACAACGGCATTGCCGTGGACGGGCTGGGGCGCAGCTCCGATCCGGCGATCTGGGCGGCGGGCGATTGCGCCTCCTTTCCCTATCGGGGCGGACGGCTGCGTCTGGAAAGCGTGCCCAATGCCATCGACATGGCCGAATGCGTGGCGGGCAACATCATGGGAGCGGGCGTCCCCTATCTGCCAAAGCCCTGGTTCTGGTCGGATCAGTATGACGTCAAGCTGCAGATCGCCGGTCTGGGCAGCGGACATGACCGGATCGTCACGCGCGACGCGGGGGATTCGGTGTCGTTCTGGTATTATGCGGGCGACCGGTTGCTGGCTGTCGATGCGATGAACGATCCGCGCGCCTATATGGTGGGCAAGCGGCTGATCGAGGCGGGGATGAGCGCCGACCCGGCGATCGTGGTGGATGCCCGGGTCGATCTGAAGGCGTTGCTCCGGTCGTGAGGATCATCGGCGGGGCGCATCGCGGGCGGGCGCTCGCCGTTCTTGGCAAGGGCGATGCGGCGGCGCATCTGCGCCCCACCTCCGATCGGGTGCGCGAGGCAGTCTTTAACGTGCTGGCGGGGGGCTATGGCGATCCTGTCCGTGAAGCGCAGGTGCTCGATCTCTTTGCCGGCACCGGCGCGCTCGGGCTCGAGGCACTGTCGCGGGGCGCGGCGCGGGCGATCTTCATCGAGAACGGGCGCAAGGCGCTCTCCGTGCTGCGGCAGAATGTCGGGCTCTGCCGGGCAGAGGAGCAGGCGCGGATCTTTCCAGTGGATGCGCGCAGGCCGGGGGTCAATCCAGCTGTGCCGCATGATCTGGTCTTTCTCGACCCGCCCTATGGCAAGGGGTTGGGCGAGCTGGCGCTCGCGGCGGCGCTGTTAGGGGGCTGGATCGCCGAGAGGGCGCTGATCGTCTGGGAGGAGAGCGCCGCGATCACCCCGCCCGAGGGTCTGCGCCTGATCGAGGAACGGCGCTATGGTGATACGATGATCCGCTTCCTCGAACGGCGCTGACGTCGGGCGCCGACCCTACCCCTTCATCAACTCCGGCAAGTCCCCCGTCAGCCCCGCCGCCTCGCGGATGAAACCCCGCCGAAGCCCCGGCATGTGGCTGACAGCCCCCATGCCAAGGTCGCGGGCAACCCGCAAAAGCGGATTGTCGTTGGAGAAAAGCCGGTTGGTGAGATCGGTGGCCAACGCAAGCGTTGCGGTATCAAAACGCCGCCACTGCTGGTAGCGGGCGAGCACGTCAGGGGCGGCGATATCCTCGCCGCGCCGGGTGCTCTCTCCCAGAACCTGCGCCAGGGCCGCGACATCGCGCAGCCCGGCATTGAGCCCCTGCCCGGCGATCGGGTGCATTCCATGTGCGGCATCGCCGATGAGCGCCAGCCGGTCGGCAACAAAACTGTTGGCGACCGTCAGGTTGAGCGGATAGGTGAAGCGTTTGCCGCTGAGCCGGATCGCACCCAGAAAATCGCCGAAGCGAGGACGCAGGACTTCGATGAAATCGGCGTCCGGCAGGGTTGCGAAGCGCGCGGCGGTCTCCTCTGTCTCGCTCCAG
>Ga0210025_1000041_pt1 | contig 196567 bp, 173 predicted proteins | sample CryGeyme20150102_FD_183989 | JGI IMG/M metagenome (GOLD analysis project Ga0210025, IMG submission 183989) | Groundwater microbial communities from Crystal Geyser aquifers in Utah, USA - Crystal Geyser metaG 2015-0102 (SPAdes) (version 2) | ecosystem: Environmental > Aquatic > Deep subsurface...
CCGCTGGGTGGTGGAACGAACCTTTGCATGGCTCAACCGCAACCGCCGTCTCGCCAAGGACTTCGAGCAAACCATCGCCTCGGCAACCGCCTGGCTGTTCATCGCATCTATCCAGCTCTTCACCCGCCGCATCGCAAGAGCATGATATTACCACGCATAATTATGAATCAGACTCTTAGTCACCTACTAATCCTCCAAAAAAAGAAAAATGTAGTATTTCTTCGAGAATTTCGTGTAGAAAATTGGATAGGCGCTATGCATCGTTCATGATTGAACTCACTGACAAGAAAATACATTCAGCGCATCAAGCCCGCTAACATGGTAACGCCACTACTCTCCGTCTCATTGGGCATGCGGTTGCGAACAATCATTCCGACAACCTCCCTCACGCTATCAATGTCTTGTTGTTCGACAGCTTTCCACCCTTGCTGGACAAGACGATCATGCAGGTTCTTGTCTAGCGCCGAATGCCGCTCCTGCGATAACCGCTCAAACATGGCTAGGATGAATCCCGGATGCTCATAAAGTGACCTTTGGAAAACCGTTCGAGCTTGCTGAACCAACTGACGGACATCGGACCAGTTCTGGTTACTGATCTCTTCTCGGGCGGAACGCAGCAAGGTGTTGAGCCGCTCCACCGTTCCAGGATCCATCGACTCAATCAGGTCTGAAATGCCGTCCTCGATGTGCTCGATTTCCTGAAGCAGCACTGCGCGCCGATGTTCAGGAGCCTCCTTGAGACGTGCCAACTCTTGCTGAACGTGCAATGCCTCTTCAGTTACAGACCTACGCGCTTCGGCATCGCTCGAGTGGGCAAGCAGCTCCCGCTGACGCGCAAGCCGCCGCTGTAATTGATCCAGCTTTGGCTCCCGCCCCATTGCTGCCTTCGCCTCTTCAATGGCCTCCTCGGCATCAATCAGCTTGGTGTCGGCAAGCGCAGCGCCTTCCTCGCCATCGAAGCGATCCTGCCCAACCGCGGGGTTGTAAAACGACTTGTGCGCAAGAGTGGCGCCGAGATCAGGCATGGAAACCGAGCAGGTTATCAGGCCATTATCGTCCATTTCCCAATGGATATGCACTGGGGTGCCAGCCGCTGCGACTTCCCCGGGCTCAAGAATGTCGTCCGCCAAAACCCGGAAGACCCCGATTGCGAGATTAAGCTCAGGATCATTCACGTCATCAGCCTGATTAAACAGTTCCACATCGAACCTGTTTGGCGTTCCCCCCGTCATCTTCTCGCGCAGGCGGAAAATTTCGGTTCCTTTCACCGGAAGCGGCGTGCCTTTCTGTATTAGAGGCGCTAAGATGTTCCGACGCTCGGAGGCAGGCCCGTCCGCGACCTTCACCGACACTGTTCGGGTAGCATGGATTGCAGCTGCCGACGCCTGCGTGCGGGTGATTTCTACAATTTGATCCTCACAGGCCCTCTGGCCACTTTCGCCCTCAATCTGAACCGTGAACACGTGCTTGCCAGGTTTTTTTAATGGGACGTTGATCGATGCCTTTTCGTCAAGAGGCATCCACCCGCTATCGTATCCCTCCGGGCCGATCACTTTAAACTTGTAGTGGCCCGAGGCCGTATCGGCCTCGACCCGAAGCCTTGCTTGATCATCGGCAGATCTCGCCGTGAAAACCACTCGCGCCTTGAAATCACCAGTGGCGGAAACAGCGCCGCGGGCGGACTTCTTCTGACCCTTTTCAACTGACCAATCGCGACTTTCGCTGAAGATCGCTGCTCCTCGGGCAACCGCAGTCATGGGATCTGTTGTGTGATCTGCAGGGATGCCCAGTTCGCGGCTTACCATATCGCGGATAACAGGTGTTTTCGACGGCCCGCCGATAAAAACCACTCGGTCGATGTCCTCGTTGGTGAGGCCATTGTCCTTGAGAATTTTTTTGGATAGTTCGATGGTCTCAAAGACGCGATCCTTGATCAGCTCCTCATATTGCAGGCGGGACATTTCGACCTCTACATAGATGGGCTTGCCATCCAGATCATCTGCGCGAGCATCATCCTCGCTGAGATAAATCACCGCTTGATCCCGCGTGGAGAGCTCGATCTTCGCCAGCTCGCCCTTGTTGCGCATGACGGCGATCAGGCGCCTATAACGCGCATCGGCAGCGAGATTTGTGGGAAGGCTGAAGTTTGCATTAAGCCAAGGGCGGATGATTGAATCGACGATTGTGCGATCAAAATCCCGTCCACCGAGCATCTTGATGCCTTCGTGCGCAATCACGTTAACAGCGCCGCCGCTGGCTTCGACGAGAGCCAGGTCAAAGGTTCCCCCACCGAGATCATAGATGAGAAACCTTCCATCTCGGCGAGTCGCACCCTCCAACGCTGCCATCGCCGCAGCCACCGGCTCCTGCAAAAGGCCAACTTTGGAAACACCAGCTTCGTGTGCCGATCGGATAGTCGCCTCCGACTGCATTTGATCGAACGCTGCGGGAATAGTGATGATTGCTCCGGTTACGTCGCGAGCGCCTGTCTCGGCTTCAACCTGTCTAAGTAGCTCGCGGATGATTTCGGCGCTGGCTTGCTCGGGGGTGAGGCTCTTGTTCGCTCCCTCGAGTTCAATCGTGCTCGATGTGCCCATCAGGCGCTTAAAGCCGTGCGCGACCTTGTCCGGGGCGAGCTCCAATTGAGCGTAGGCCCTTGTTCCAACCGACATGCGCCCGCTGCGGTCGAAGTAGAGAACGCTTGCGAGAACGTCTTTTCCATCGCTAGTCTTAAAGAGCCGGACCTCACCATCCTCCACGCCGACAACCGCTGAGTTAGAGGTTCCCAGATCAATTCCCAGATACATCGGCATCGCTCCCCTTCAAAACTACCCTGGCATTCTGGATGACCCTGCCCTTCCAAATCACGGCAGGCTCGACAGCGGATTCGATTAACGGCTCTTGACCCTCTTCAATGTCCTCTGCGTTAATCGCAATTGCAGGGAGCTCCGGACCGAACTTTTGACCTTCAAAGGTTGCGAGACGGATATCCAGTGCATCTAGGTGCTGACTTAATCGCCCCGCTGAAAACCTAATCTGTGCCGACAGCCTCGTGCGCCGCTCTTCGGGCAAGCTCGCCAAGATTCGCTCAGAAACCCGCAGAAGCTTCCAAAAGTCGACTGCCATCTCTGGCACTGCCTCCTCCCTCGAGAGCGGCTTTTCATTTTCCGATTTCATCACAGTTATTCCTCTGGGACCTCTCCGTAGGGGCCGTCCGCGAGCTCGTCGCCGTAAGAATTTGTCGAGGGAGCGGTGTAGATTGGCGGCGGAGTAAATGAGCCCGAGCCCACAATCTCGGCAGCTTCGTCCGCAAGTTTAGCGCGCAAAGTTGAGATTTCAGACTGAGCGACCGCCATTTCCGACTCCCGATATTCGAAGCTAGAACAGCGCGAGTTGAAGTCTGAGATAGCTGAGTTGAATCGCGATTGCTGGCTGTAGCTCTCAACCAGACCGCGCGCTGCATCCAGTCGCTCGGATTGCCTTAGGCAGTATCGCAATTGGGCGAGCGATAGAGCCCCAGCAGAATACGGCGAGGGTGCAACTTCCTCGTCATAAAATGCGCTATCTACAACCGCCTCCGCTTCAGCGTCTGCTGCATTGTCGTCCGCGCCGGAGTTACCTTCTTCGGCCAAATAAGATGGCTCATATGCCGCATCATTATAAGTCGATGACCCGCTGTCGTTAAATACGATGAACGCAACTACGGCAGCCGCAATCCCACCCCAGACGATCCGATTAAAGGTTCTCGCGCTTCTTTTCTGCTCTATAATACCTTGCAATCTAGCAAGATCGGCAAATTCTGACGGAGGCGAAAGTTGCATAAGCTCTTCACAAAGAACTTTCGCACGCCCCCAATCCTCGCGTTTCATCGTGTCTAGAAGCTGCTGTGATTTGACGCTTCGGTCGAGATAACCATTATCTTCAGCGATTTGGTCGCGCACATCCTGAGAGAACCAGGCCGCGTCGGCCATCAGCTGTAAGGTCAGCGTCCTCGCTTGCAGCGGTTCCTGCCGCTCGTTGAAGAGCGTGATCGACAGGCTCCTCACCATGTTTGCGCCTATGTCGCGAACTTCCAAATCGACATCATTGGAGAGCAGGCCGACATAGGCCTTCCAGATAGTCCCGATAGGATTGGACGCTGATGACGAAAAGCCATGGGCCGACAATTGGCGGCTGGTCAGGGCGAGATCCTCGCGGGCCTTCTTAAGCGCAGCCGCCAAAGGCAGAAGGTGCTCATCACGGGTCTTTTCCGCGATGACATCATTCAGAGTTTGCGAGTCCTTTTTCAGCGCCTCTGCGGCCCACGGTAATTCTGCGAAAACGCGCTCGGAAAGCTTGGTAATCTGAAGCGCCTCGTGATGCCGGCCTTCGTCGTTGGCCAAGTCGATGGCCTTAGAGCGGATCTGGTCATAGAGGTCTTTCGAGTGGGCTTCGTCCGCACCCTTGGCCTCACTGGCAAGCTGCATGGGCTGCGCAAGTGCATCCCATGCCTCAAGGGCCCTCTCGAACAATACATAGTCGGCTTCCGAGCCGCTGATCGAATAGGCGTCCAAGGTGGCCAGCGCCCGATCTGCACTACTGGCGAGGCCACTTCCGACGCGCTTGGCATACTCATCGAGCGACGCGGTCACGAATGCTTCCCCCGCTCGCCTCTCAGGGATTAGCGTTGAGGTCAGCAGATCTGTTAAAAATGCGGGAAGATTGCCAACATTATCAATACCTTCCAGGGCTTTTGAAGCATGGAAAGCGCGGAGTTCGGTCAATGCAGTGCGAACATCGGCCATCTGGGTATCACTGAATCCGGCAATGGCGCGCTCCTCGTTGATCTGATTCGCTATGCTTTTCGGGCTTAGATCAGACCAGCCTGCAATCAGATCTTGGAAGATTGTGGTAGCACTTTGCATATCAGGGGCCTTGGAAAGTGCCTCCACGAGGATGTTGAGCCTGGATAAACCCGCTGCCGATTGAGCGACATCAAGCCAGTCATGGAAATGCCGTGACCGCAAAACCTTGCGGGCCTCCGCGGGTCGCAATTCCAGCAGAAAACCCAGCTCGGCCCGAAGCCGCTCATTGGGGGCGATCAGTGCTTGCCTAGCAAGGTCTAAGCGTCTCTCAGCCTCAATCCCATCGGCATCAAGCCGAGCTTCTTCGACCGCCTCATTGATGTCGGTTTTTGTCGATCTAGGTGTGGCCCCAAGGATCGTGAACGGGTTCTCCATCAAGCCAAACACGTCACACCCCATGATTCCTTCTCGCGACCATAATGATGCGCGATCGGATATAATTGGTAAAGATCGGGAACACGATTTGCAGGTCTATTGATGGGTTTACCCTGATCCCGCTCCTAACAGCTTCGACTGTCGAGGCAGCTGAATTGAAATATTGCGCCGAACATTGCTCGAAACCGCTTTCGCTTAACTCCTATGTCAATCGGCTTTCAAACGGGACCCTTCGCGATATCGCAATGCTGTTCAACTTGCGCGACTAGGGCGGCAAGCACTGTGCAATTAGGATCTAGGCACGGACTTTCGCTGGGGCGACTGCGACGGCGGCATCGGGGTCGTTTCCGGCATAGCAGCTGCTATCGTCCAACTCATTCGAGTTGCAGGACAGGTTTCGGTAACCGGTAGAAAAGGTCATTCATCATCGGTAGTTAGTGCCTCAGAAATCCTTGCCCTGAGGTCAGAACCCACTCGCTTGAAGCCCATGAGCCTTGCGGCTGCCCTGATCAGATCGTCGTCAGCGGCACCCGCATTATCGTCCTGCGCGATCTTGAGCGCGGCATCGATCTCATGAAGCGATATCGAGGACGCCTTCAGCGTCGCTCCGGTCTCGTTGGATCGATCGCGGACCGGAGGCGCTGTCAGCTGCGCATCCGTCATGTAGAAACCATCATCGAACTCTATCACCCCTCGACCTGCCAATGAATTGAGAGCCCGCTTGGTGACATTCAGGATGCGGTTGCCGGCGCGCTCCCGGCCAAAACACGCGGAAATTCTGCGCGCCACCTCTTCGGCATTGATCGGCCCTTCATGCTCGACGATCCTTTGGGCCAGAAGCTGGAGCTCCGACATCGGTGCCTCATGGGGTTCGAATGGCGACCGAACCGGGAAGTGAGCCCTGGAATAGGCGGGCATCTGCCGCTCGACGATTTCCGGCAGCGGTTGGGGTTCGATGACCGTGGGCCTTGGGGGCGCTGCCGGAACCGCCGGTTCCTTCACGGGCAGATTGCCACGGCGCTCGGCTTCCCGGGCGTGCTCAAGGGCGTCTCGCAGGCGCGCTATTTCGCGATTGCGGTTGTAGAACCAGTCGGTGCTCCAGATACGATGGAAGCGCCAACCGAGGTTTTCGAGCACACCTTGCCGCAGGCGATCCCGCTCGCGGGCCCACAGAGCGGAATGGTAGGTGGCACCATCGCACTCCACCGCGAGAATGTAGCTGCCCGGCCGGTCGGGATGACGCACCCCTATGTCGATCCTGAAGCCCACGGAACCAACCTGCGGGTCGGCCAGAAATCCGAACGAACGGATCGTGTCAGCGACATCTTCCTCGAACGGCGAATCCGCATCATCGCCGGTGGGGAAATGCTCGACGATCTGGCGGGTCTTGGCGAATTCGAGGAAGCGTTTGAGCACGCGCGGCCCTTCGCGGGCGGACCGGCTCACATCGAGATCACCAGGATCGAACGACGCGAAGACCTCGCAGCGCAGTCGTGCACGGGTGAAAAGCACGTTTAGCCGCCTTTCACCGCCTTCGAGATTTACCGGTCCAAAGCTAGCTCCGATCATCCGACCGCCAGGCTGAGTTGGACCGTAGCCGACGCTGATGAAGATCACATCGCGCTCATCACCCTGAACGTTCTCTATATTCTTGACGAAGACGTCCTCTGCGCCGCCCTCGCGCAGGAATTCGTCGAGTATCTTGTCGTCGCGCCTTGCGTTTTCGAGCAGCAAGTTGATGGTGTGCTTCTGAGCGACGGAGAAGGTGACAATCCCTAGGCTTTGCTTCGGCATGGTTCGCGCATGCTTTGCCACGGCGCGGACGAGCGCTGTGCCTTCGAGCCGGTTGTCACGCCGCCCGCCTTTGTCATAGGCGCCGTCCACCATGGTGAAGGTGAGGCCGAAGGTCGGGTCCCTCTCGAGCGGCGATGGAGGGAGGATGAGCCTGTCCGAGTAGAACTCCCGATTTGACACCCTGATGAGAGAGGGATCGCGCGACCGGTAGTGCCATTCGAGCATCCGGGCCGGCAGCCCGCGTGCCTCGCAAAGGGTGAGGATACTCTCCAATTCGGCCACTTGCGCGGCGCCGCCAAGGAGGTCTTCCTCAGTCTCGGCCGCATCGTCTTCACTCTGATCGTCATCACCGTCGCCACTGGTGAGGCGGTCGAAGAATGATGTCGGCGGGAGCTGCTTCTGGTCACCGACGACAACAACCTGCTGTGCCCGCGCGATGGCGCCCAACGCATCTTCAGGACGCACCTGGCTGGCTTCGTCGATTAGGAGGAGATCGAAGGAGTGTGTGCCGGGTGTCAGATATTGGGCAACCGAAATCGGGCTCATGAGCAGGACCGGTTTGATCCGCTGGATCGCGTTGGGAGCTTCCGAAAAGAGACGGCGCAAAGCCTTGTGCCCACGCTTCTTGCCCATCTCGCCTCTGATGATTTTCATTTCACCGAGGGCACCGCGGGGCAGCTGGGAAAGGTGGGCAGCGACGATGCCGGTGACGTTGTCATGCAGGTGCTGCTTTTCGAGCCGCGAGAATTGTCCAACAAGCACGTGACGATCAACATTTGCCAGATCGGCTAGTGCCGGGTTCGAAGCCAAGGCACGTCGCCAAATCGCTTCGGCACGCGCGAACCTCAGCTCAATCGTCGCGCTCTCGGCGTTCATGTCGCCACTGTCGAGCCGGTCAGCAAGCGTGCCAATTCCCTCCGCATCCGCGATCTTTCTCGCCGCGACCAACTCGGCCCAAGCCGGATACCGGTCGACCGCGCCGGCCATCTCGGTGAGTGCTTCAATGATCAGCGGCAAGTCCGCCTCGCGCCATCCGACCGGGAAACGATCTTCGCCGAGATCAAGGAGGGTGCGAAGCTCACCCAAGGATTGCCAAGCCTGCTCACCCGATGCTTGAATTCTCTCCACCAGGCCAACTCGCTGACTGGACAATGCGGCTGTAACGAGGTCGTCGATCTCAGCTTCGATATCGGTGTTGGCTGCACTCACGCGATCTGCCCAGTCACACATGGACCCGATTGCGCTCCAGTCAGTGCGCTCGCCACGCCAGTCTTCGCCGACCGCCGCTTGGCAGAACGGTTCGTCCATCGCCCATTCGCCGCGTAGCCGTGCGATTTCCAGAAGCCGGTCGACATAGTCGAGGCGGTCATCAGCGCTACCCGGAAGGGCAGTTTTCAGAAGCCCCGCCAGCTCACGAGAAGCTGCACGATAAGCGCCACCCCACCGGGAGAAGAATGACAGAGTCCCAGCGGCGAGTGGACCGCGCAAATGCGCGACATCGGAGGAAAATGCATGATCCAGAAACAGGTCGCGGGCAGCCTCGCGTTCTTCGTGCCACTGCTTTCCAAGCGCGAGAGTTGCCTTTAGTCTCGGGCGATCTGGGCAGCGCAGCATTTTCTGGGCTAAACCCGCTTGCGACTGCTCCAGGCCATCCAAATCTCGAAGCAGCTCGACCATCGAGTCTGCGAGATCGAACCAGCCACCATCAGCCAATCCCACCAGATCGAGCGCAGCATCCATCGCCACATTGAAGGTGGAGACGTCGTCGCGGGCGCTCTCAATCAGTGGTCTCAAGCGCGCCTGGTCGACAGGTTGCAAAGATGTGTTCCGGACCCCGCGCAGTGGATGGGTCGAGGGATCGCCAGTAGCTTCAATCGCCGCGCCATAACGCGCTAGCGCCGTTACTGCTCGTTGTTCAGCCCCGCGATCCATGGATGACAGGTTGGTGCTGGCAAAGGTCGGCGGCGGCGCACCGAGGCCGATATATCTGACCTGTCTGCTCAGCATGCCAAAGGCCGTTTCCCCCGTTTCACCGACCGGCGCATGGAGAGCCTGAGCAATTGCGTTGAGCTCGTCCCGGGTTTTGCGCAGAGCATCCGGCTGTTCTGGCATGGCGGGGATAGCTTCCCCAGCATTCAGCGTCCGCTTAAGTTCCTCCAGCACTTGGCGTTTGTTAGCTGTGCGAGAATGGAGTTCGAGGCAGATATCAGCGAGCCCGACTTTCACCAAACGGTCGTGCACCACCTCCAGAGCTGCCATCTTTTCGGCAACGAACAGGACGGTCTTCCCCTCCTTCGCCGCCGCTGCGATAATGTTGGCAATCGTCTGGCTCTTCCCCGTTCCCGGCGGGCCTTGAACGACAAGGTTCTTTCCGCATCGGGCTTCCTCGATCACCTTGGCCTGACTCGCGTCCGCATCGACCACGTGGCAGATATTCTCAGGCGGTAGCACGGCATCGAGACTCTCGCCGTCACCAAACGGAGACTGGTCTTCTCCGAAGCCTTCATAAAGCAGGCCCCGGACCAGATCATGGTTTTCTAGATTGCCATCGGGCCATGCGTCGAGATCAAGGTCGCGAAACATCAGCAGCTTGGAGAACGAGAAAAAGCCGAGCTGCATGCCATTGCGATCGATCGACCAGCGCGCACGCTTACCGACCATCGCCTCGACCTGGTCGAAGTAGTCAGAAGGCCGCCAGTCGTCGTCGATTTCAAGATCCGGCAGCACCAGCCCGAAATCGTCCTGCCAGCGCTGCTGCAGGGGGAGGTTGGTCATCAGATCATCCGAGCGCATGCGGAGATCATAGGTCGACGTGCGCTGGTTGCGGATCAGTTCGACCGGAAGGAGCACCAGCGGCGCTTCGCGGCGGATGTCCGACTTCTCATCTTCGAACCAGGTGACGAAGCCGAGCGCCAGGTAGAGGATGTTTACGCCCTGTTCCTCTTCGGCCGTCCGGGCATCCCGGGCAATCTTAAGCAGCTTCTTGGCCAGCGCGTCCGGACCAAGCAGCGTGTCGAGCTGATTGTTGGTGTAACGGCTGTCGCTTGAACTGCCTTCACCTTCGTCTTTGATGCCAGCAAGCGAGATCTCGCCCTGCTGATGCCGATCCTTCCCGAGCGGGCGGAAGCGCATTGTCCGGCCGCCAGACAGAATATTGTAGACGTCGTCGGAGCGCTCGTCCTCAATGTTAACAACCGCACCGCGCGTATTCGCTCGGTTGACGTGCACGAGGCGATTGCGCGTGCCAGTGTCTACCAACCGTCTCCGGGTTTCATCGAATAGCTTGCGAACCTGTGGATTGGCAGCCGCGCTCAATGTGATACTCCCCCGGGAACAGCGAATCTGTTTTGATAATTGACTGTTAGCCGTCAGGCGCAAGCCCGACCAATGGATTGTCGCAGCTGAGGTCGCAATCACAGTGTTGGCACATTGGCGACCCAATCCCTTCAACCGGGACACAGCTAACTTGCGGCGCGAAGAGCTTTTAGAAATATCTCCGAAAGCCTGAGCGGGTTCGGACGAACCGGCCGCCGCGCGGCCCATACTCGACGCCGCCGAAATGGACAGGGCCCTCACTAAAGCGAGGTTGGATTCCTACTTCTACTGTCTCATGCACGGGCACGGGAGCAGACGACAGATTGCCCTTTGGCGACCACGCCTTCTTGCCGAAGACCAAGACACAGACCCACTCACCGTCATCTCGGATCACAGTTACTTCTGTGCCAACCGGGGGCGTGCATCGTATGGCGCTGCCCGACTTGGGTTCATACAGACAATTGGCGTTTTCAGCGGCAACGTAGGCTATCTTGCCCAACTTAGGGAGGACGCTAGGCTCGGGTTCGATCGGCAACTCGGCCATGTTTCTCCAGTCCGCCTATTCTGCCTCGCCGTTATCTGGCAGCTTGATTTGTAAGCGTAAACGGAACTTTGGACAACGGGGAGTCTTGTTCGCCATGCCATGAAATCGCGGCCAGCCCCATTGGCGCGCGCCGCAAACCGCGATACGCCCTCACCCATGTTCGAAAACGCTTTCAACAACATCGACCGGGCCATGCGCAACGACGAGGGCCTCGCGTCTGAGCTCGATTACGCAGAGCAGACCAGCTGGCTCCTGTTCCTGAAATACCTCGACGATTTCGAAGCCGCGCAGGAGGACGAGGCCGAGCTGGAAGGCCGTGAATACCAGCCGATCCTCGATCCCGAATACCGCTGGGACGTGTGGGCCGCGCCCAAGCGGGATGATGGCGAGATCAATCACCAGATCGCCATGACGGGGCAGGACCTGATCGACTTCGTCAACAGCGACCTGTTCCCTTACCTGAAAACCTTCAGCGCCGACGCGGACGATCCCGATACGATCGAATACAAGATCGGCGAGATCTTCACCGAGATCATCAACCGCTTCCGCTCCGGCTACTCCCTGCGCGACGTGATCGACATCGTCGACACGCTCGATTTCGGCAGCAGCAAGGCCAAGCACGAGCTGTCCGACCTTTACGAGACCCGCATCAAGCGCATGGGTAATGCCGGGCGCAACGGCGGCGAATACTACACCCCGCGCCCGCTCATCCGCGCCATGATCAAGTTGGTCGATCCCAAGATCGGCGAGACAATCTATGACGGTGCGGCTGGCTCGGCCGGGTTCCTGTGCGAGGCCTTCGAATACCTGCGCCGGCCCGACCTTTCGGCAGCCGAGTGGGACACGCTTCAGCGCAAGACCTTCTACGGCCAGGAGAAGAAGTCGCTGGCCTATGTGCTGGGCGTCATGAACATGATCCTGCACGGGATCGAGGCGCCGCAGATCCGCCATACCAACACGCTCACCGAGAACGTGATGGATATCCAGCAGGCCGACCGTCACGACATAGTGCTGGCCAACCCGCCCTTCGGCGGGGGTGAGCGCAAGGAGGTGCAGCAGAACTTCCCGATCAAGTCCGGGGAGACCGCATACCTCTTCATGCAGCACTTCATCCGCAAGCTGAAGGCGGGCGGGCGCGGCGCGGTGGTGATCAAGAACACCTTCCTAAGCAACACCGACAACGCTAGCGTCGAGCTGCGCAAGGAACTGCTGACCAGCTGCAACCTACACACCGTGCTCGATTGCCCCGGCGGCACGTTTCAGGGCGCGGGCGTGAAAACGGTGGTGCTGTTCTTCGAGAAGGGCGCACCCACCCGACAGGTGTGGTATTACCAGCTCGATCCGGGCCGCTCGATGGGCAAGACCAATGCGCTGAATGATGCTGACCTTGCCGAGTTCGTCGCGCTCCATCCGGAAAAGGCGGATAGCGCCAAGAGCTGGACGGTGAATGTCGATGATCTCGACAAGGCGACATGGGATCTGTCGGTCCGCAATCCGACCGCGCCGGAGGAAGCGCCGCTGCGTGCACCCGAACAGATCATTGCCGACATGCTCGCCCGCGACGAGCAAACGCGGCAGATCCTCGAAGAAATCCGGGGGATGCTTTGACCGCCCTAGCGCCGAAGAGGTTGGAGCGTCGGCTTCTCGGCGACGTATGCACGCTTCAGCGTGGGTTTGACCTTCCTGTGAAGGAACGAAAGCCGGGCAGATTCCCGCTCGTAACTTCAAGCGGCCCGACTGACTTCCACAGCGAAGGTAAGGTGCGTGGACCTGGCGTGGTCACTGGCCGAAGCGGCAGCATAGGTAACGTGTTCTACGTCGAAGATGATTTTTGGCCCCTGAATACAGCGCTGTATGTCAAAGACTTTCATGGGAATGATGCGCGCTACATCTATTATCTGCTGCAGTTCTTCGATCTGAGCCGGTTCGCGTCGGGTGCGGGTGTGCCGACGCTCAACCGAAATCATGTTCACGATGAACCAGTCTGGATTGCACCCGATGTCGAGGAGCAGAAGCGGATTGTTGCGGTGCTGGATCAGGCCTTCGCCGCCCTCGACCGCGCCCGCGCCCTCGCCGAAGCCAATCTTGCGGATGTGGAAGAGTTGTTTTCAGCCCAGCTCCAGATTGCATTGGATCAAATGCAGGCATTGCATGGGGTGTCTGCCCTAGGATCGCACGTTGATTTCAAGAATGGCTTTGCATTCAAGAGCTCTAAGTTTGTCGATGTCGGCCAGCCAGTTGTTCGAATATCCAACATTCAAAACGGCACAGTCACCTTGGAGAAGGTCGTCTACGCTCGTCAGCAGGATTACCGGGAAGACTTATCCAAGTATCTCGTGGAGGAAGGTGCGCTGCTGATCGCTATGTCCGGCGCGACCACGGGGAAAATCGGTTTCAACAAGACCGGCGTGACGCTACTTCAAAATCAGCGAGTTGGAAAGTTTGCAAAGACGTCATCGATCAACCTTGAGTATCTTGCCTTTTTCCTCGAAACCAAGGTGGCGGAGCATTTGGATATATCTGCTGGCGCTGCGCAACCCAACCTTAGCACCAAGCAAATTATTGAGGTCATGTTGCCAATTCCTCAAAAAGAGGAACAAGCTCGATTTGTTGACCGCATGGATGTCGCGAAGGCCAAGTGTGCCGCCGCCCGAAGTAACTACAGAAAGCAATTGGATGGCCTCGCTGACCTCCGCAAATCCCTTCTGCAGAAAGCTTTTGCCGGGGAGCTGACCTGAGCCAATGCAGGAAACCGAAGCCGATACCCGCGCCAACCGCATCGATCCCGTGCTGCGCACGGCCGGTTGGGGTGTGGTCGAGGGTGCGCATATCCGGCGGGAGGCGATCTGCCCCGGACGCATTATGCCCGGCGGTCAGCGCGGTGCGCCGCTCTCGGCCGATTACGTCTTCGAATATCGCGGCCACAAGCTCGCCACCATGGAGGCCAAGCGCCATGGCAAGGGAGCGGGCGCGGGCGTCGGTCAGGCGAAGGATTACTCGACCCGGCTGAAGGCCCGCTTCGCCTACGCCTCCGACGGGGCCGAGTGGTATGAGATCGACATGCATACGGGCAAGGAGGGCAACATCGCCCCGCCTTTCCCGACGCCTGACGAGCTGTGGCAACGCTGCTTCCCGACCGGCAATGCCTGGCGCGAACGCTTCGGCGCGGTCCCCTTCGAGACTGGCGGCGGCAAGTGGCAGCCACGCTATTACCAGCACAACGCCATCACCGCCGTGCTCGAAGCGATTGCCAAGGACCAGCAACGCATCCTGCTGACCCTCGCCACCGGCACCGGCAAGACTTCGATTGCCTTCCAGATCGCTTGGAAGCTGTTCCAGTCGCGCTGGAGCCTGACCCGCGAACCGGTGCGCCGCCCGCGTATCCTGTTCCTCGCCGATCGCAACATCCTCGCCGATCAGGCATACAATGCCTTCAGCTCCTTCCCGCCCGATGCACTGTGCCGCATCAGCCCCGAAGAAATCCGCAAGCAGGGCAAGGTGCCTACCAATGCGAGCGTGTTCTTCACGATCTTCCAGACCTTCATGACCGGCGAGGACGAGTTCCGGTTCGAGGGCTATGAGCCGGACTTCTTCGATTTCATCGTGATCGACGAATGCCACCGCGGCGGCGCGAAGGACGAAAGCACGTGGCGCGGGATCCTCGAATACTTCAAGCCCGCCGTGCAACTGGGCCTTACCGCCACGCCCAAGCGGGACGTCAACGCGGATACCTACCGCTATTTCGGCGACCCGGTTTACACCTATGCCCTGAAGGAGGGGATCGGCGACGGCTTCCTTACCCCGTTCAAGGTGCGCCAGATGGCGAGCACCATGGACACCTACACCTTCAGCGACGAGGACGAGGTGGTGAGCGGGGAGATCGACCCCGACAAGGAATACACCGAGGCCGATTTCAACACGAAGCTGATTATCGACGAGCGCGAGATGAGCCGCGTGTGCGAGTTCATGGACCAGATCGACCAGCGCCAGAAGACGCTGGTGTTCTGCGCGACACAGGATCACGCCGCCCGGGTGCGCAACTTCATCAACCAGGTGAAAAAGAACCCGGACCCGCACTACTGCGAGCGTGTGACGGCGGACGACGGTAAGCTGGGCGAGCAGCACCTGCGCGAGTTCCAGGACAACGAGAAGACCCTGCCGACGATCCTTACCACGTCGCAGAAGCTGTCGACCGGGGTGGACGCGCGCAACGTCCGCAACATCGTTCTGCTGCGCCCGGTGAAGTCGATGATCGAGTTCAAGCAGATCATCGGCCGGGGCACGCGGACGTTCGATGGGAAGGACTTCTTCACGATCTACGATTTCGTGAAGGCCTATGAGCACTTCAAGGATCCGGCGTGGGATGGGGAGCCGGAGGAGCCGATCGAAGGATCGACAGGCCCTCGACCGCCGATGCCACCGGAGCCGCCTGATGGTGGTGGTGACGATCCGATCGAGCCCACGCCTCCGGTCGAGCGTGTGGTGGTGAAGCTGGCCGACGGCAAGGAACGCAAGATCCGGTATGTCGCCGAGACGACCTATTGGTTCAATGGCCGGCAGATCACCGCGAAGGAGTTCATGGAACAGCTGTTCGGCGATCTCGGCACGATGGTTGCCAGCGCTGACGAACTCCGCGCCATCTGGACCGATCCCGACCGCCGCACTGCCTTCATCCAGCGCCTCGAAGAAATGGGCTACGACCGCGACCGCATGGACGACATGCGCCGCCTGATCGATGCCCCGAAAAGCGACATTTTCGACGTGCTGGCCTACGTGCGCTTCACGCTCGATCCGCTGTCACGGTCGGAGCGAGTTGAGGGCGCGAAGGCGACCGGTCTCGTTGGCTATGAAGCCGAGATGCGTAAGTTCCTTAGCTACATTCTGCAGGCCTACGAGTTGCAGGGGATCGATGAACTCGCCCCGCATCGGATCAGTGACTTCCTCCAGATCCGCTATGGCGGCACCAACGATGCTAAGCGGGTTCTCGGCTCGATCCCTGAAATCCGCGGCGCGTTCATCGATATTCAGAAGCACCTATTTTCTTAAACGGCAAGGTGTCCTCAGTCCCCTTTGATCTGCTCAGGACGTGGGCCAGTCACTCACGCTTCAATCCCTAAAGGCGACGTCGTGACCAGACCCGAAAGCAAATTTCTTTCCCCCGCATTACCGATATTTTTTAACCCATCCTAAAACCACTCCTTAGGATCCCTAACGGAGTGCGAGGAATGATGTATTCGGAGAGTGGCCAGCAAGCGCAGGGCAAAAAATCTAGTCAACAATTATCAAAAGCAGAAGCTGGGCGGAGGGCTTTCCACCGCCAGCAAATACAGAATCCTGAAATCCTGATGCCCGATCTGGACCCCGACGAGCCGGTCCTGCTGGGCAAACTTCAGCGTTTCGACGAGCTCATTTGCACCCGCCTGCGGATGCTCGGTTACCCTGGGACAGGCAACGGGGACAGGCCGCCACAATCCTGTCGGCCTATGGTTCTCGCTCGCAAGTTGGCCGGCAATTCGCCGAGCATATCGCAAGCCGACATTGCCGTTCTAGCTGACCGGATCGGGTGGCTTCAGCGCAATTGTTTCAGGTGGCCTGTGCGGAACGGATACGCTGAATATTTTGCCCGGCGCGATGACAAGCCGTTGTCCGAGAGGTCAGCGAAAATCAACGGGGGAGTCGCTTCCGACGTCGCTCCGCCGGAAAGACGGAATGCCTCGAGCCAACCTAAAGATAGCCAGCCGGAGCTTCCGAACGCAGCAATCGATGATGCATTTGCGATGATCAAAAAGCCCGACGAACTGGGCGCAGCTGATCCACCTATCACTGCATCCGCAAGCGCTGTGTCGGCTTCAGAGCGTTCGCCCGTCCAAGAAACTAACCTTGCTTCGGCTAGGGTTAGTTTAGGAGTAAGTGGCGGTGGATCTGACTGGACACTGTGGGCCGCAGAAGTGCGTCGTCGTCGACCTGAAACGGTCCCTCAAATGCCACAGCGACCGAAGACTTTCGGGAAGGAGTTCCCGATCCCGAAAGCGAAAGCGCTCCTCGTTGCCGTAGCCTTGGAGAAACCGATCGCTGAACAGGTTAGTAAGGCGCAGGCTTTGCTCGAGGATCGCGCTGAACTTTATGCAGCTCTCAAGCATGGGAATCAGGCCCGGGAAGACCTTCTCAATATCCTCGCCTGTCTAGGGCTCGAACTGTGATGAACAATTCTTCGCAATCCGAGCTGCCTTATCATGGGTCTTTAAATAAGCAGGATGGGAACGGGGCCCGTTCCTTTGGGCGTCGTGTCGCTACGCTTCGTGCCGCCCTTGAAGAAAAAGGGAGAACGCCATGATCAAGCCCTCTCCGGGAACAAGAACTGACATCGCCGAAGAGACGATTGAAGTCTCAAAGGGCAATCGACGCGACTTTGTCGTCAAGGTCCGCGTCAATGAAAATGAGAAACAGGAGATAGATCGGCAGAAGGGCCGTCTCAGTCGCTCGGCGTTTCTGAGGGATCGCGGCCTCAATCAAAGCAAGGTCTATGATCCGACCTACGCTGCCATTGGGAGCGTCTATCAGTCCGCGCGCAACGTGCGCGAGAGCGCTGCTTCGATTGAGAACGAGAGCACATATCTTCGAAACTCGGCCGAAGTATTGGCGAGCCTCATCGGTCAAGGTGCTGACTCAGAGCGCGCCGCGAACGCTGGCGCGGATTTGCGGGAAATCGCTGAACGACTGCATGCCCAAGGCAAGCAACTCGATCGCCAGGCAAAGACTCTCGGAGGGCAGGCCCGCGAGCTAGCGGAACAGCACATGAAGGAGATGCTCAAGCGATACCCGGCAACGTCGATCGAGCCGAGGAAGAAACGGTGATTGCGAAGATCATTTCCTATCGGCACCTGTTTGCAGGGATCAGCACGATTTCGAGCGCCGATCGCAAGGCGCTCTTTGCGGGCTGGGCAGTCGCCAAATATGTTCTTGGCCTTGAGCTTGACGGTGAGGAGGCAGCGTTTGTCCGCGAGGCCAGCAATATCGGTGCGTATGGTCCTGATGGTCGCGGCAAGGATGCCCGGGTTCTCGATGCAGCGGTCTTCAATCTCGAGGAAGGCACTCGAGATGATCAGGCACTTGAGTTCGCCTATCGTGTAGCCGCGTCGGGAAAGAATTCTTTGCGACAGATCGTAGTGGCTTATGGTGAAGAGCCCGTGATGGAAGAGATGGCTGAGCGCCATAGGGAAATCTTCCGCCGCGTGCTGCGAGCTGAAGGCAAGCCGATGATCTACTCGAAGCACGGCGACACGCATTACGACCATTGGCACCTCGCGGTCTGCACCGCAGACGCCGGCTCAGGCAAGGTCGGCGAGTGGGGGCAGGGAAAGGAGATCGAGGCACTCCACATCGCTCTTGCGATCTGCGAGGCACAGGATGAATTGAAGCCCGAACCCAATCGACGTTACGTGGCCGATAAGACCGGTGTCTACCACACCTGGAGCGGCTTCAGGATTGCCGAGGCGAACGGCGACATCATCAGCCGTGGAGCGTTCAAGGCGGTCGAAGCGGAGCAGGTAGAATTCGATGCCGAGGTTCTTGCGCCGACGGATGGCAATGTCGGCCAAGCGCTTCCGACCACCAAAGCGATCAAGCTGCTTGCTCGCGGCGTGACCCGACAGGCGAAGAGCTGGGATGAGCTGCATCGCGGGCTTGCTCGTGTTGGCATTCGCTACGAACCTTACCGGGTCGAAGGCGAAATCGATGGCGGTCATCTTGTGGCGAACGGTGTTCGAGATAAGGAAGATGATCGCATTCCTGCGAGCGCTGTGAATGCTGGCTATAAGCGCCTTTGCAAAAGGCTCGGTAACCGAGCCTATCAACCGCCGTCGAGTGACATTCGCGTGCGCCCGTTTGTCGCTCCCGCCTACCGCAGAATGGCCGAAGAGTCCGCGCGAGACCTTTCGCATGATCTCGATCTTCAGGAGCAAGTTGGCGAACAAGCTCGGATTGAAACCGAGTTCCATGAATTCGAGCTATCTTTGCAAAACAGGGTCGATGATATCAGGGCCGAGCGTGCCGAAGGTGCCAAGTCGCGCGAGGGGATGGCGACAATCGAAGAAAAGCGGCGTCACCACAATCGTCAACAGCAGCGCGAGAGGGCGAGCCGCGAAGAGGCCGATAGAATCCTACGCGAGTTGCAACTGGCGTTTGAGCGCGAGGCTGGACGCAAGCGCAAGGGCCCCCGACCAAAGACCGAACCAGCATCATCAGCCCTGTGGGGTGAACCAGACGAGTTCAACAGCGCTCCCGAGAAAGATCCCGGACAGTGGGTTAAGCGCTATGCAATTGAGACTTTGGCGCACAGCCGAAACTACCGATTGAATGGTGAGATTGCTTTCGTGGAGAGGGCAAGCTTTATCGCTGTTCATTCACAGGACCGACAGGCCAAGATTGACGCGCTGCGCCGTGCACAGGAGAAGTTCGGCAGGGTTAAGATCGTCGGGCCAGCTAGCTTCCGCCGCGAAATGCTGCTCCTCGCAACCGAAGAGCAAATCCCGCTAGATGCTAGGCAAGCTAAGGAAGCAAAGAAGCTTCTCGAAAAAGCGATGTTGAAGCAAAGCACCGCAGATGGGAGAGTTGTTTACAGCACTTCTTCGCAACGACAGGAACCCAAAAAACCGAAGGTCTTGTCGCCGGACGAACAGCGCGAAAAAGGCGAGCGCAAACGGCGCTCGGACCGGTTTACACTTGAGCTGTTGCAGAAGTATCGTCGATGCAACGCACGCGAGGACGATGACCGCAAACACGGGAAGCCGAACGCGACCAAGACCCCGGTAGCCCATCGATTCCTGACAGAGATGAACTGCGACATGCTGCTGTTGTGTTCATCGCGCTTCTCGGTGAGCGGCATCCGCTTTCTCGACGATAAGGAACTTCTAAAAAGGTTCGACAGATTGCCCCATGCCTTGGTGAGACCGGAAATTCAGCAACGCCTGGAAGCGATCAGGCGCGTCCAGCAGGCGAAGCGGAACTGGATCTTCGCGGGCCTTGCAGATGGAAAGTTCAAGTTAAGCGGAACAACTCTCAAAATCCCGGACAACTACGGAACATGGGCTGCGGAATTCGTGCAAGGGCAGAAATCCGATCCGACGTTCCTCCGGCAACTAAGTGAGGCGGCAAATGGAGAATACTCCGATAAAAGAGTCGACCTTGCCGTGCGACCAGAAATCGCTGCGTGGCGGAAAGCCTTGTCGGGAAGCGATCAAGACAAGGCTTTGCCTCCCTTTATCGTCGATGAATTAATGCGCACCACCAGCGATGCGGATCGCCAATCAATTTTTCAGACAATGTCATTCGAGGAAGCGGAGAGGCTTCGCCGGACCGATGGCCTGGCTAAGAAAATCTTCGTTGGGTGGATTTATAAGAAAGATGGCGAAAGTGATCGAGGTTTTGCACGCCGCCGAAGTATCGCGCAGCAAAGCGAGGGAAGAAATCGTCGGTGATGCCCAGGCGACCGCTTCCCCCAATAAGCGCATCGGATGGCGAATCTGTTTTCTCCGCGAAAGATACTATGATCCTCAATATAACCATGTTGCTAAATGTTGGGAGCCATAAAGATATGAATGAAAATACGATCACTCAGATATTGGAGAAATAAATCGGTCGTCCTATATATATCATCAAAGAATTTGCTGCATTGCAGTATTGAGTAATCGATTTTCAACATGGAATATGTGGCAAATTGAAAGTTTTTTGGTAACGAACGGCGATAGGAAATTGTATCAGTTTGGAACCAGTAAATCATGACGCGTTGCACGATCCAAAAAAGCGAATAGAGCGAATAATGCGAAAGAAGCGAACGTCGCTCTATTCGCCTCAAGGTGGTGAAAGGTGGATCATGGCAAAGGTGGCGACGCAGAATGCGGTCGATTTGGCAGCCGACGAGCTTCTTAAGGAGTGCGGCTATAACATCGATCGGGTCATCCCCAATCAGGTCGCCAAGCGGCTCGGGTTTAGCAAGGCGAACGGGGCCATCGGCGAGAAGTTCGAGAATTGGAAAGAGCGCCGTATGGCCGAAGGGGTGCCGTTCATAACGAAGGCGCCAGCCGAGCTGGATGTTTCCCTCGATGTCGCCTTCGAGAACTTTCGCCGATTGGCGAAGGGGCTTGTCGGCAAATATCGTGCGGAGGACGACAATGCCCACGAAGAGGAGATCGATAAGTGGTCCGATCGCTTCGATAGCCTCGAAACCAAGTGCGATGAGCTTCAGGATAAGCTCGATCAAGCCGAGGACCGATGCCGCGAGCTAATGGACAAGAATATCGAGCTGGTGAACGAGCTCGCTCAAACCCGGAGCGAATTGGGCAAGACTGAGGCCGGGCGACGGGCAGTGCAAGATCTGAACGATAAGCTCTTGGCCACGTTTGCAAGTGGGAGTGGCCTTGCCGCCGACGTAATACCGGTGCCCAATTCCGATGTCATATCCGTGGATGCTGAAACTATCGACGAAGCCACTCCGTCACCGCCCAAAAAGCGTGGCAGACCTCGCAAGGATTCGACCCGGTCATCAAGCGGATCGAAAGGGCAATCCGCATCTGATGACTTACTTGCTGGCACTCCATGGGAGACGGGCCGGCCCGACAGCGACGGGAAGCGTTGAACTGCCTTAGATCAAGCAGCCGCTCTTTTTTTGCCGGCGATGAGAAAGCCATCGCTTTCCGATCGAGCGGTGAACCCAATTAAAGCACGGAAGGCAACATGCGGCCCGATGCCGACTCCCTAGCACTGGTGGACGTAGAAACTACTAGCATCTCGCTCAAAGAGGACAAGGTGACCGCTTGTCATGCTGGTCTGGCTGTCGGAAGACGGCGAGGTGCTTGTCCATCTCGGGTCGTGTTCTTGGGTCAACGATCCGGGCCAGGTGCAGCCTCCTGACATCGTTAGGCGGCCTGGTCTGAAGAACGCCGATTTCGCGGGTCAATCGTTCGACCTCGAGCAGGTAAGCCGGCTGCTCGACCGAGCCGAGCTAGTCGTGGTTCACAGGGCAACTTTTGACATCCAGTGGTTCTACCAGCTGGTGCCAGAGCGCGTCGATTAGCCGTGGGCCTGTTCAATGTGGGACATTGATTGGGCTCGGCCGGCACCCCTTTTTTTGCATCTAGCGATGGAAAAGACCGCAGGCCCGGGCCGCGATCCGGCAGCCGTAAGGATACATCTCCATCACGGCGCAGCCGGAGAATCTCATAGCAGAAGACAGGAAGGAAGAGAGGCCGTGGAACCGGCAGGGGAAAGGAAAAAAGAAGGGTAAAGAGCAGGATAAGCTCGGCCTTCGCCTCGCCGGTTTCGCCAACGCAATCTTGGAGAAACTGAATATGCGAATACTATCATCAACACAGAAACTCGAGCGTGCCGCGCAGCTGCTCGACGACAGCGGCGACTACCGCGTCCTGCGAAAGATCCCCGAACCGTTTTCGCACATGGATGGCAATGCGCCGCCCGATGCAAAATGCGTCGCGATTGTAGACGTGGAGACTTCGGGGCTTTCGCCGGCGGATGACGAACTCATCGAACTAGCGATCCTGCTTGCGTGGGTGAGTAAGGATGGCGAGGTTCTTGCGCATCTGGGACCGTGGTCATGGCTGAACGATATGTGCAGGCCGCTGTCACCGCAGATCCAGAAATTGACTGGCCTGTGTGATCACGATCTTTGCGGTCAGGCGATCGATGATGAGAAGGTCCTGACATTGCTCAATCGGGCGGATCTGGTGACGGCTCATAATGCGGGTTTTGATATCCGCTGGTTTGATCAGCGATACCCAGAAATTGCCGACAAGCCTTGGGCCTGCAGCATGTCCGAGATCGCGTGGAAGGACATGGGGTTTGAAGGTCGCAGCCAGACCAATCTGCTCAATCAGCATGGCTGGTTTGCGGTTGCGCACCGTGCAGCGACCGATGTGTGGAGCTTGCTGTGGTTGCTCACGCAAAAGCGCAGCGATCCCGACGGCGAAAATGTCCGCAGCCATTTTGCGCGGCTACTGGAATCCGCCGAACAGCCCAGCACGCTGATCACGGCCAAAGGCGCGCCATTCGCCGCCAAGGATGAACTCAAAGCGCGAGGCTACAAATGGAACGTGCCGGAGCGGGTCTGGGAGAAACAGGTCCGGCTCGATGATGCATCAATCGAGTTGGCCTGGTTCGAAGAGAAAATCTTGCCAGCGCCCACCACCAAAATCGTGACAGCTTCCGAGCGTTACCGCTGATCACGAGCAAAGCCCAGGACCACCACACCAATGATCAATCCCATCAAACCCGCCACGAGCGGGCTTTTTGCGTTTCAAGGACACAGACAATGAACACCAACACCACCAAAACTGAATCCGGCATTGCCTCCGACAGCGGCAACGAATTTTCTGCCGACACCTGCACAAACGTAACCGCCAATAGCCCAGAAAGCGTTGATCGATTTTCTGGCGATGAGGCCTGCGACGAATTTGCTGCAAGCCCGATGGGCGATTTCGCAACCGCGCTCGAACGCGACGCCAGAAATTTTGCCGCGCGGTCGAAATCCAACAACGGTCATGCGCAGCGCCCGCTGCGCATTTTGGTTTGCGACCTCGAATTCATTTTTGATCGCGAACGATACGCGGCCTACGCCGATAGCGAAGGCGAAGACGCCGAGAAAAAACTGCGCTGGGCCTTCCACCGTATTGCCGCTGCCGCATGGATGGTGATGCGCTTCGATCCGTGCAGCGATGTGCCGGTTGTTGAAGAAACGAGAACCATCGCGCGTGATGATGCCGACGAGCCTAAAATTGTGTCGGCATTGTTCGATGCGATGACGCGATACCCGGGTGCAGTCGCCGTCACTTGGGGCGGCGAGTTTAAAGACCTGGCGGCGTTGCGTCGCTGTGCTGGCGAGTTCGGATTGCTGCTCCCAAACCAGCTCCGCAATCTTCACCCTCACGCCAACGAGCGACTCGATCTTTGTGCGGCGACATCGGTGCTCGCAGCGTCGATGCATCTGCCCGAATATGCCCATGCAACCGGGATCCCGACAAAGCCTTGGCCGGCAAAATACATCGGCACCTTGGTGGTGCGCGGCGATTGGAAATCTGTCCGCGAACAAGCGCTCGGCGATGTGCTCACCACCAGTGTCGTCGCGATGCGCCATTTGGCGAGTCTTGGCACTATAAATTGTCACCCGCAGCGCAGCCTGACGGCGATAGCCGAAGCTGCCGCGGAGGCCATGCCCTCCAGTCAATTCGTGCGAAATGCTTTTGCGCCTTGGGCGCGTGCGCAGGCTGCTGCGTCCAGGCTCAAGGGCACTGTTATTCGCGCCGGCGTAACTAGCGAAAAGCTGGAGTGCTGATTTTTTTCGAGGGCCCGGCTGGACAATAAAAAGTGGGATTAAATGATCGTATAATAACTCCATTTCGCTCAGGCGCCGAGATACTTGGATATCGCAAATATGAATTCTATAATACAAATCTAGGGTCGAACAGATATGGTTACAAGTTCAGGCTATTTCAAATTATAGGAGAACGAGATGCGTAAAGTTGACGATAAAATAATGGGTGCTGCAATGATCAGCAAATGCTGTGCGAACTTTCTTTCGGATATGGATATAAAGCCCGGAATTGCACAATCTGGCGGAGCGCTGAACAAGAATAAGGATCAGCACATCAGATTCACAAACGACTATACGACTTGGTCAGAAGCTTGTTTAAAGTTGCAACAGCCGAATAACATGATTGCCGGATCGATGCGGTGGGAGCGATTCGCTAAGCGGGCAACGCTCGAGTTAGACTACAAATGGTTCCGCTTTCGAGAAAGCAAGAATGGCTTCTCAATGTTGACCCTGTGGGGCCGTGAATTGCCAGAGACGATCTGTGCGGCAATAGGTCCCGCTCAATATCGTCTGCTCGATCTTGTGGATTTCTCTCAGTTAAAGCCTCTCTTTTTTGTTCGTGCCAATCCTAAAGTTCACTCACTGAAAAACGTAGTAAGGATGTGCAAGGTGAAAAGAGGATGGTCAATCGAAAAGGCACGTCGCAAAGCGCTTTTGATCACCATGAAGGACGATTGGTCGCAAAATAATTGGAGCTATTGGTCGAGGGAAAATGGCTACAAATCAACACTTCGAAATCCCTAGATTCAATGCAACGAACCGTCCCGCGATTGTCTCTCCATATCTGGCCTTCGCTATCCTGCTGTAGCTTACGAGGGCCCATTTTTTCTAAAATTCCAAGACTTTCAGCTAGGCCTTACACAATGACTGATTCCAGCATCTGCTATAAGAACTGTTTAAAATCGCTTGCTGTTTTGCTCAGAGCATTAGGGCCCCTGGCCTATCTTGGCGATATCAATGCTTCAGTAAGGGCGCCTTGCTATTCGGTAGCATTACCGTTTGCATAACTTCAGCTGTTGGGCCGTGTAGGCTGGCGACCCAGACATATTCGTTAAGGGTCGAAAGGTTCAACGTCCGCTTCCTCCAGAAACCGACGTTCCGCTTTCGGGATTGAGCGGCGACAGTGCTCATAAGCGCAAGTGGTTGGAATCCCGCCGATTTTCATTCTTCGAATTAGTGCCCCAAATGTTCTCTAAAAGCGCTCTAGATTTTGAGCCCGCTTCGGATCAGCTGGCCCTCACTCCGGTGCCCCTACGACGGCAGCCGGTCGTGCTCAGTCCGGAGGGCAGGAATAAGGAAATTGGTTCAGGTATTCTTCGAACGGCTCCAGTCCTGCGGATCGCCGATAATCCGGCATCTTCTCTTCGTCTGCTAAGGGCATAGGGATGCGTTTCCCGGCGGCGCAAGTAACCTGCGTTGCATAACGCTGCATGCCGCTGATCTTCAGGATGACACGATCGTAGAGATACGCATAATCTTTCGGGGACACCTCGTTTTGGCGTGCGAGCGGTTCCATCAGGCGCAGCACTTTAAGCTGAAAGACTGGATCGTGGTCAGCGTGCTGAACAATCAGCCATGCTTTACGCGAGGCATCTTCCCCTACGAGCGAGAAGGTTGGCCATCCATGAAGTGAGATTATCTGCTTCATCCAAGCGGTGTTCGCTCGATCGCGCTTTCGGATCTCTGAAATGAGCATAGCAAGAAGAACCGGCTTCTGCTGCGCTGTAAGTGTTGGAATGCCCTCAACCGGCTTCGAAAGCTGCGTCCAGGAGATTGCGTTGCGATAAATCTGTTCTGACATCGGACGATGCATCAACTCATCAGCCAAAGACGTCGTTGTCGGCCCAGCGATCATCTCTGCAAGATCAGTTGTTGCCACCAAAGTCTGGAATATCGGCCTTGTGCTCGCTACAGCCTTAGAGAAGTCTTCAAAATTTGCGAATGCGCCAAGCATTGGCTTCGACGCAAACTGGTCGCAAATAGGATAGCTATGTGAGGTCAGGTCGAGCTTTGGATTTTCGATGCCCATTGCTTGCAGATCGTTAGATATTTCAGCTCTGGCAGCGACCGAGCATTCTTTGAGCCAATCATCAACGGAATTATATTCAATCTTCTCTGATTGACTTGCCTCAGGAAAGGCTCCCCGCATCCATTCTAAATCGCTGATCGAGAAGTCGTCGCTATGGATGTAGCGGTCAAGGATGGGCGGCGGCTTGGGCGGCGAGGAAGCCGTCAGGCAGACAAGTGCACATATCGCCAGAGCCACTATCTTCATCACTGCATGTCCTATTCTTACATAGATGCTCAAAGTCACGAAGTGCGTGATCCTGATCAAGTTTTCATAGCGGGCGCCCTTCTGCATCCACAGAGTTGTTCGTATGCTGATCGAATAATGTAGCGTTCGACGGACGGCGGCAATGGGGGATTACTGCCAAGAGCACCGTGACCGATTGGAAGCGTTTACTGCGAACCTCTGCGCCCCAAATCGCTTAGGACATGCTTGGTCATCGTCTCCGTCGTCCAGTCGAGGTCAGTGACCAGAATGTCAGGATGATAGACCTCGCCTGATCCCCGAGGCCGCCTTACCCAAATCTTGGTTGGCAGGATTACGCTTCCTCGTCCCGAGGGCAGCGGCTCTCGTCGGTTTTCAAGATACTCCGTGTCGGCAGACGTCGGTGCTCCAACCAACTTCACGCCGTTGAAGCGCCTAAATGTATCGACCGCATCAAGGCACGCGCTGACGCAGCCACCATCGACGATCACGTAAACCGGCGGCAGACCACGGGGCGGAGTGGGCTGCGCTTTGGCAAGCAGCTCCTTGCCAAATGATTGTTTGTAAAACGTCTCACCGGCCGCGTGTGCGGCGCTCAGGGAGGCATGCAGATCGTCCGCCCATTCAGCAATTTCAGGCAGCCCGCGCTCGCGCAAGCTTGCACCCAATCCACCGAAATAGGCAACATTTCCCTCATCGGCGAGATACCAGATCTCCGTCTCGCGGAAGTAGTCGGCCATTGCCCAATCGACAGCGGCCTTGCCCCACAGTTTTTCGGCGATCCTGCGAGACCAGCTGGAACTTCCACCCTTGTTGCCGCGAAGGTCGAGAACGATTGCGCGGTCATTGCGAATGCCATCGCCGAGCGCTTCGAGTTCGGCAAAAATCTCATCGTAAGTGACAATGCCACTAGGTCCGGGCGAGAAGCTCGACAGCGTAATCCAGCGAAGCCCGTCTTCTGATCGCGTCATGCCGAGAGGGTCGGGCTGAGCAGCCTCTATTCGCGCAACGAACTCTTCCACTGACGGGCGGCTCCAAGCGAGGCGCACCGCATCAACGCTGCCTTCCGGCGACATGAAGCTGCATGTCTCCGGCGCTGGTCTGGTCGAGAGTTCACCGCGGGTGAAGAATGACCCGGCCATCAGCCACCACTGCCCCGCTTCGTTCGGACGACCGGCAACGCGGAAAACTTCCTGCTCGATCAAATCACGGGCCGGACGACCATCGCAGGAGATTAACATTGAGCCCCGGCGCGGCTCGCTCTGGCTCGACGACGTTACATAGAGGCCATTGCCGCGCCATGCGGTCTCGAACCCGGCCCAATTTACGATGCTGCCATCAAAGGCGATCTGGACCCGTGCGTGCCCATCGGAAAGCGACTTATTGATGAACTCTACGGCGAGGAACCGGTCGGCCTCGGTCCTGACTGACGCAGTTGCCATCAGAGCCTCTTCCTTCGCTGCTTCGAGCCGATCGGGAAACGCGGGGTCGAAGGGATTGTAAGACCCAGGATGATGGCTTTCTAGAATAGCGTAAGCCGCAAGAATATCCTCCCGCGTCTGCATCTGAAGCGCTTCAGGGTCGGCCGATGTTTCGTCAGACGCTCGGGCCGCCATACTTAAGAACGTCGTGGCCCACACCATCGTGATGATCGACCGCCTAAGGCCCCGATAATTCCACATGAGAATCTCCTCGTCGCGGCGAGAAGATGTGCCAATTTTGCGCATTGTGCCAGCAAAACAGCATTGTAGTGCTGGCCAGTCGCGATGGCGGCTTTGGGTTCGCTTGCCGAACGGCAGGTATTTTTCAAAAGTCTGGAAAAGCCGCCATTCGCGGCCCCATCTGAGCCGTGACGGCTTCCGACCCAAAATTCGTCATTCGCCGCTTCGGTTATTAGCGGCAGCTTCCGCAAGAAGCAGCCACTCGCTCGGCGCGAACGCGTCTGGCAACAATGCGTCCCAATGTTATCAGGAGCCGACATTCAACGGTTACCTACGGCGCGGGCATGCGCGTCGCTGATATTGTTTCTCCGCGCCTTTGCATTCAATCCATGGGTCGCTGCGGCAATCAGAGGGCCAAAGTTATCCTCAAACTCTTCCCGCAGCAGGTCGTAGAGATTGTCTAATTGGTTCTTGAGAAGGCGCGTAGACCCATTGAAGTCACGCTGGATGCCAACCAAGCCTTCTTTGAACGAGCGATCAACATTTATGCGCCTTCCATTTCGATCCGTTCCCTTCATGCCGTGAAACTTGTCGTTGAAGAGCGAGGCGGTTTTGAAAGTCTCATCGTCGTCGGTGAAGTAACGTTCTTCGCCGTGATGGATCCGGCTGTTCCGCTCGCTGCGAAGCGCTTCCTGCTGGTCAAGCATCAACTGGAGGTGATCCGCGACAGCCCTTGGAAGCCCTCTTTTCTTAAGGTTCTGCAATGTGCATTTTTTTGGCTTTAGACCGAGGCGGTAAACCTCGTTCACCAAGAGCAGCGCGCAGTCGATGACCGAGATATAGCGCGTCAGAAATACGTCCGTGATGACGGTGAGCCACTGATAGCGGGTTAGAGCGAGGTCGCGAAAATTTGTCGGCACGGGGTCAAGCCAAAGCATGTCGCCAACCATGTTGAGCGACTCGACGCGCCGCACCAGACCCGTCAACCAGTAGTTGGTATCGATCGCATATTTGCAATCCGGATACTGTGCCAACTCGTCATAGCTGTCGAAGTTCATACCGACGATGCTGAGATCAAACACACGGCCGATGAAACTATGCGTGTCTGAGGACATAATGAAGCGTTTTAAAAAGCGGGTTCGCGCTCTCTTGGGCCTCTCTTCGTCACCACCGACATACTGAGTCTGCCACTCATTCATTGAGACAGTGGACAATGAGCTCGGCGAACGTGTCCCAGATGGCCGTCAGATGATCGGAGGCCGGAGCAAGACTCGACGAATGAACGTATTTGTTAAGGGTGTCGACCGAGATGATTGCGTCCATATTCCGGGATTTTCGGACCACCTCCAGATAGCGTTTCGACACTTTTCCTTTTGCACCTAAGTCCTCTGCGGAGCCAACAAGCTTTTTGACGAGCGCGTCCGGCTCAGCGACGGTCGTGAGACCTGCCTGCCGAATGTAATTATCGATCGAGAGTTCGATGAGAACACGGCAAAGGACAGCAATTGCGTTAGGGTGTGACTCAAGTTCTAGATTGAACTGAAGTTCTTCCCAGATAGCGCGGTGTCGTTGCAAACGCCCGGACCATGCTACACCGTAATCTACATCCGGAATGAGGCGCGTGCGACGCTGAAGTTTTTGAGCTTTCGGTTTTGCCTTGGGCTTGTCCGCTTTTGCCTTCGCGGCCTTCTTCCCAACGGCGTCGATTGCGTCTGCCGCTGTCGGAAGGATGCCCTCTTTCTCAAGTGCATCGAGATAATCGGATTTGCGATCAACATCCCAGACATCGTCGAGTGTGATCCGGCGATTTGCGAGGTCATCAACGATCCGGGCGAGAGCGGGCAGAACCGCATCTTCCTTGCGGATAAACTGGAATTTGCCTTTAGCCGTAGAAATGCCGACCCTGTTTCGGAATGGCTCAGCAGACAGCAGCCGATTGAGGTTGCTGCGAGGCACTTTTTTGCGATCGGGCAGAAGTTTGGCATGCGCAAGGCGCTCTTCGATTTCGTCTGCGACGTTTAGACCACCACCCTTGCCAGTCCGATTGACGAAGGTGGTTTTCATCCGGCCATCCCACTTCGCCTGTCCGACCCCACTTTGGCTCCCAGTATGGCGACGGAACAATATCTCATCGATCTTGTCACGATCGGTTTCAACGCGGCATGTAATTTTGGTCGGAAATGACCCGCTCCATTCAGCTTTTAAGCCGGCAAAAAACTTCTGTAGCTCGGATGATGGCGCGCGCTTCGGATTGGCCAGCAGCTTCATGCATGTGATTCTGCGGTTGCCGTCAAAGACAATGAATGACTGACCTTCGGGATAGACGAGAGGCGGCTCATAGATGCCGCCTGAATCTGCGATATCGCGAGAAAGCTTTTTCATTTGGGATTGGTGATGCGTAAACAGCCACGCAATTGCAGCGGTTTCGTTTTCCAGCTCACCATGCCGATCGTTGCCTCGATTGACGTTTAACTTGCTCAACTCGACTGCTTTGTAGGTCACATCAAGCCTCCCTGGGGTCATCCTAGTCTTGGTTCTGTTTGGACGGCAAGAGGATGGCTCGAGCAAGACGTAGGCCGCTCTTTCGCGAACGCGAGAGCCGACCCTAGCGAGCGTCGGGTTCTGGGAGGACCGGGCATTCGAGCTGCCCAGCGGCAACGGCAGCAAAGTCCCACAATAGGAAATCATAGTGCGCAAGACCTAGCGCTGGGCTACCCCCTGCGCAATCAGCTGACTGAGCTGGGCGGGGCCGCATAACTGCTGCGTGCTACGCAGCGGCAATCTTTTTCTTGCGGCCCCGCGGCTTGCCGAATTTCTGATATTCGGGCGGCCGAATGTTCAGAGGACGCTTGGGGATTGGCGGAAGAAACGAAGCGAGGAACTCCACCTGCGGGAGGAGCTCGTGCGGCTCGAAATCGTTTTCATACACCTTCCCGGCAGTGTCCTTTTGCTCGTGTCCTCCCAGTCCCTTCCGATGTTTCTCGTCGAATGCCGGGTCCCGAGTTTTCTCGTAATGGCCTTCAGTTTCATCCATCCCGAAGGTGCGGAGCGACTGAATGTCGACATCCTTGCGTCCGCGCTTGCGCGATGTTCCATTGGGAAAGCAGTAGGCGCGCAGTGGATCGAAAAGGTTCTTTCTGAAAACCGTCTCGAATTTCATAGTCGGATGCTGATATTCGGGGAACAATGCTCTATGCCCAGCCGCTCTGATCGCGGCGACATAGTCGGGGAAGCCAAGTTCAAGAATGACTTCTGGGATCGGGACTTTACGTTCTGATTGATCGTTTTTCAAACCGCGTAGAGCATTGGGCCGGATATAGATGTATGGGTCCTTGCAGTCCAAAAAGATGTCGTCCACGGCTAACCCGCAGATCTCATTAGAGCGGGCTTTCGTGGTAACGATCAACGGCAAGGCAAAATAGTCGCCATCGTGGTATATCTGATCCCCAGGAACCAGCCTGTTCGTAAAATCATGACATCCTTGCCAGATAGGTGCCTTGAACAGTTCTGTGATCTCGTCAGGTTTCCACGGCAGGCGGTTGGAATTCTTCTTCTTGCCTTTCTTGATTGAATGGCGATTGCCCTGGTAAGGCGGCTGAGCACACGCCTTTCGGACAGCGGTGAAATTCAGCCCGGTCGGGGAGAGTGCAGGGTCAATACCTTCTATGTAGGTGAAAAGGGCGCTGATCCACGTCAGGTGCTTTTTCTGTGTGACAAGAGACAGGCCGACATAAGGTAGTCCATTGGCGTCAGCCACGACAGGGTCGCGCTTCCACTCGGCCAGCAGCTTGTCGCCTCGAACCAGTGCTTCTGCGATGGTCTCGCGAACCTTGGTGCCATTCTGGTCGTTGCGCTCGCGTCCATACTCCCTCGGCAGTCGCAGGAAGAGATCTTTCATGGCGATGAGATGGGTCTGGCAAATCTCATTGATGCGGACATCGCCATTGGCCGCAATGAACAGAGCTAACGCTGCTTCTACGTCGCGCCGCCGGTCCGGTCTCCAGGTGCCTTCCTCGATCCGCTTCGCAAGCGCCGTTTTCGCCAACTCGGAGATCAGCGGAGCAGAACTCTGGGTCGCCTGCGGTGACGGACACGGTGAGGGGGCAAACGGCGGGGGCGGGGGAGTGGCTTGGTCAGGACCAGCGCTGGGTGTCGGCTGGATTGTCGATTGCGGTTTCGTATGCGCGCTTTGTTCTGAAAGCTTTTGCAATTGTAGCGGAAGGGCCCAAATCTCGCCGTCTCCGATCGGCTGATCTAAACCTTCGCAAGCCTTGATGTTCGCCTCGCGATAGGCCGCCGCGGCGACGCGGGCGCTGACCTTCATATTGCTTTGGGTCGGTTCCACGCCGAGCTCCCGCAGATCGTCTGCAAGGTGGCCGGCTGAAACTGGCGGCTGATGGCGGTGCCTCTGCGCCAGCACGCTCAATGCGTCAGCATCAGCTTCGCTAAGGCCCATAGCACGCAGGTCCTCGAAGCTCTCCAAGCTACCATCGAGCAGATACGGCCTTTCGGCTAGGAGCGTGAAGTAGCGGGCATAATGCAGGTTGGCGGAGCGATGTTCATCGATCCGACCGGGTTCGCTGATCTGCGCGAGAATGGTGCGGTCGAGTTCGCGCTCGAAGGCCCGCTTGAAGAGCGGAGGGAGATCGTCCGGCCTTATCTGACGGCGCAGGATTGGCAATTGTTCCATCATCGCATTCCTTACAAGTTCGAGCGCCTGCGCCCTCCTGCGAGCCTGAGAGGGGCTCGAAGTGCGCAGGGACATGCGAAGCATTGTAGAACGCGATCCGGCTGCGGAGAAATTGAGGCGCGATTTCCACCAGAAGATGCTGCCGCGCTGATAGGTTGCCATGTTTGCCAAGCCCCGATTGCGGGGGTCCTGGTGGGCACAGTCTGGCACAATCTGTGGCACAATTTGTGGCACAATTTGCCCAGAATGATTCCCAACCAATTTCCCCGGTTGGAGGAAAATGGCGGAATTGCGTGGCTTTAGCGTGCTGAGATGCCGAAATTGGTCGGGGAGAGAGGATTCGAACCTCCGGCCCCTGCCTCCCGAAGACAGTGCTCTACCAGGCTGAGCTACTCCCCGACCGTGTCGGCTCCGCAAGGTCAAAAGCCCCTGCGGATCGAGGCAAGGCGCGCCCTATAGGTGTGGATGAGCACAGTGGCAAGCAGGCAATTGCGGCCTATAGTGACCATCATGGCCAGCACCGCGATTCCTCGACCTCATTCCGCCGCCCCGCATCCCGAGCAGCAATATCTCGATCTGATGCGCACAATCTGGGAAACCGGAAGCGAGCGGGTGGATCGCACCGGGATCGGGACACGGTCGCTATGTGGCGCGATGTTGCGGTACGATCTGGCAGGCGGCGCGATGCCGTTGCTGACCACGAAGCGGGTCTACTGGAAAACCGCGACGCGCGAATTGTTGTGGTTCCTGACCGGTAGCACCAACATCCGCCCCTTGGTGCTGCAGGGCGTGAAGATCTGGAACGAATGGCCGCACGCCGCTTACGTGCGCGAAACCCGCGACACCATCAGTCTTGAAGACTTCGTTGCACGGATCGCGGACGACGAAGCCTTTGCGCTTCAATGGGGGGAGCTGGGCCCGATTTATGGCAAGCAATGGGTCGACTGGCCGACTTTCCGCTATCGTCCCGACGGGCTTTATGAAAAGGGCGAGGGCATCAATCAGGTCGCGCAGCTGATCGAATCGTTGCGCACCAACCCAGGCAGCCGGCGCCACATCATCGAAGGCTGGAACGTGGCCGAACTGGATCGCATGGCGCTGCCGCCGTGTCACAAGACCTATCAGTTTCATGTCACGGGACAGGGTGACGAAGCGCGGCTCAACTGTCTGCTCTATCAGCGCAGCTGCGATGTCGCGCTGGGTCTGCCGTTCAATCTGTGGTCGGCGGCGCTGCTGACCCGGATGATCGCGCAGCAGGTCGACATGCAGCCGGGTGAATTGGTCTGGATGGGGGGCGACGTTCACCTCTATATCAATCATGCACATCTGATTGAAGAACAGCTTGGCCGCCAGCCACAAGGCTGCCCCCGGCTTGAGATCACGCGTAAGCCGGAAACAATATTCGGATATGAAATCGAGGATTTCGTGGTGCATGATTACACCCCGATGCCCTCGATCAGCGCACCTGTTGCGGTTTAAGGCAGCGGTGGCAACCGCGCTTGACCGCATACTGGCGTTGAAATAAAAATACGTATTCAAGCAATGATCGCTCCGGCACGGCCCGGTGCGCGTGAGCGGAGAGCACAGGCATGGCCGAACCAGCGAAACCGGCGGACAGCAATCGCCCCGCGCTTGCACTGCATGTGCCCGAGCCGCGCTACCGGCCGGGTGACGTGGCTGACTTTTCGCATATCGACATCGGTGAAGCCGGTGCTTCTCCGCGACCCGACGAAGGCGCGCATCCTTCTGAGATGTCCGAGCTGGCCTATGGTCTGATTCGGGTATTGGGTGATGACAACCAGGCGCATGGCCCCTGGAATCCGCGGCTCGATCCCGAAACCCTGCGCACGATGCTGGGCCACATGGCGATGGTCCGCGCTTTTGACGAGCGAATGTTCCGCGGGCAGCGGCAGGGCAAGACCAGCTTCTACATGAAGTGCACCGGCGAAGAGGCGACCTCGATCGCGCCGGCCATGGCGCTGGCGAGCGATGACATGGTCTTCCCCAGCTATCGTCAGCAGGGCATCCTGATCGCACGCGGGTATCCGCTGCTTGAGATGATCAACCAGATCTACTCGAACAAGGCCGATAAGCTGAAGGGCCGCCAGCTGCCGATCATGTATTCGAGCCGTGAGCACAGCTTCTTCAGCATTTCCGGCAACCTCGCCACGCAGTGCCCGCAGGCCGTGGGTTGGGCGATGGCGAGCGCGATCAAAGGCGACAGCCGGATCGCCGCAAGCTGGGTCGGCGAGGGCAGCACTGCTGAGGGCGACTTCCACGCCGCCTGCACCTTCGCTGCCGTGTACAATGCGCCCGTGATCCTCAACGTGATCAACAATCAGTGGGCGATTTCAAGCTTTTCGGGGTTTGCCGGCAGCGAGCGCACGACCTTTGCGGCGCGCGGGCTCGGCCATGGCATTGCGGCGCTGCGGGTCGATGGCAACGACGCGCTGGCCTGCTTTGCTGCAGCACAATGGGCCGCCAACCGCGCCCGCGGCAACCACGGGCCGACCCTGATCGAATATTTCACCTACCGCGCTGAGGGACACTCCACCTCGGATGACCCCTCGGGCTATCGCAGCGCGCAGGAGCGTGAGGAATGGCCGCTGGGCGATCCGGTAACCCGGCTCAAGAACCATCTCATCGCGCTTGGGGAATGGGACGAGGAGCGTCAGGCCGCGATGGATCTGGACTGCGCCGAGCGGGTGAAGGCCACCACCAAGGAAGCCGAAAAGAACGGCATTCTGGGGCACGGCCTGCACCACCCGTTCCACACCATGTTCGAGGATGTTTACGAAGAGCTGCCCTGGCATCTTGAAGAACAGGCCGACCAGGCGATCCGTGAACGCATCACAAAGTTCGGCACGGAAAGGCCTTTCGGATGAGCGAGGATATGGCACCCGTGGCCGAGACCGTGACGGCAGAACGCCGCCTGAACATGATCGAGGCGATCAACGAGGCGCTCGACATCATGCTCGAGCGCGACCCGAACGTGGTCATCATGGGCGAGGATGTCGGCTATTTCGGCGGCGTATTCCGGGCAACGGCAGGCCTTCAGGCAAAGCACGGCAAGAACCGCGTCTTCGATACCCCGATCAGCGAGTGCGGGATCATCGGCGCGGCGGTGGGGATGGGGGCTTATGGCCTGCGCCCTGTGCCGGAAATCCAGTTTGCCGATTACATTTATCCCGGCCTCGACCAGCTGATTTCGGAAGCCGCGCGTCTGCGCTACCGTTCGGCGGGCGATTACATCGCGCCGCTGACTGTGCGCTCGCCCTTTGGCGGCGGCATCTTCGGCGGTCAGACCCACAGCCAGAGCCCCGAGGCGCTGTTTACCCACGTGGCGGGCCTCAAGACCGTGATCCCTGCAACGCCGCACGATGCCAAGGGTCTGCTGATCGCGGCCATCGAGGATAATGACCCGGTGATCTTCTTCGAGCCCAAGCGGATCTACAACGGGCCGTTCTCGGGCTTTTATGACAAGCCGGTCGAGCCGTGGAAAAAGCATGAAGGCAGCGTGGTGCCAGAGGGTTACTACAAGATTCCCCTCGGAAAGGCGCGGATGGTGCAGGAAGGCGAGGCGCTGACTGTATTGGCCTACGGCACGATGGTTCACGTTGCCGAAGCGGTGTGCAAGGCCAAGGGCGTCGACGCCGAAATCCTCGATCTGCGCACTCTCGTCCCGCTCGACATCAAGGCGATCGAGGCTTCAGTGGAAAAGACCGGACGCTGTCTGATCGTCCATGAAGCCACCCGCACCAGCGGTTTTGGCGCAGAGCTTTCGGCGCTTGTGACTGAACGCTGTTTTTACCACCTCGAAGCGCCCGTCGAACGCGTCACTGGCTTCGACACGCCCTATCCCCACAGCCTCGAATGGGCCTATTTCCCTGGCCCCGTCCGCATCGGCGAGGCGATCGACAAGCTTCTGAAGGACTGACCCCAGATGGCCAAGTTCACATTCAATATGCCCGACGTGGGCGAAGGCGTTGCCGAGGCGGAAGTCGTCGAATGGCACGTCAAGGTCGGTGATCGGGTCGAGGAAGACCAGCATCTCGTCGACGTGATGACCGACAAGGCCACGATCGATATCGAAAGCCCGGTTTCAGGCACGGTGGTTGCTGTCGCAGGCGAGGTGGGTGACACCATCGCCATCGGCGCGATGTTGCTGGTGATCGAGGCCGATAGCGAAGGCGAGGTTTCCGAGGAGGAGGCTGAAGCCGCCGCCGGGCAGATCGAAGACGAAATGTCCGACGCCGAGGATTCGGATGGCGCGCCTGCGCCGACATCGGAAGCGGTGGCCGAGCGGATTGAGGTTGAGAACCCCGATGCTTCTGACGCGGATGATGCGCATGCTGCCGATCCCCGGCCGCAGCCAGCGTCACCCGCGCCGCCGCCGGCGCCTGAGCCGCAATCGGCTGCAAAAGTGCTCGCCTCTCCCGCCGTGCGCCAGCGCGCGCGCGATCTGGGGGTTGATCTGGCCGAGGTGAAACCCGCCGAAGATGGCCGCGTGCGTCACGGCGATCTCGACGCCTTTCTCGCCTACAACGCCGGAAGCGGTTTCGGCGCGGCGGGCAGGACGCGGGAGGATGAGGCGATCCGGGTGATCGGCCTGCGCAAGCGCATCGCCCAGAACATGGCGGCCGCAAAGCGCAATATCCCGCACTTCACCTATGTGGAAGAATGCGATGTCACCGCGCTTGAGGAATTGCGGGCGCAGTTGAACGGCGCGCGTGGCGACCGGCCCAAGCTGACCCTGCTGCCGCTGCTGATCACCGCGATCTGCAAGATGGTGCCGGAATTTCCGATGATCAATGCGCGTTACGATGACGAGGCGGGCGTGGTGACGCGTCATGGCAGCGTGCATCTGGGCATGGCGGCGCAAACGGATGCAGGGTTGATGGTGCCGGTGATTCGTGACGCGCAAAGCCGCAACCTGTGGCAGCTTGCGCGCGAAATCGGTCGTCTGGCCGAGGCCGCACGCACCGGCAAGGCGACGTCGGAGGAGCTTTCCGGCTCCACCTTGACGATCACCTCGCTTGGCCCCTTGGGCGGTGTTGCAACCACGCCCGTCATCAACCGGCCCGAAGTCGCGATTATCGGCCCCAACCGCATCATTGAACGCCCGATGTTCGTTTCCGACGGCATGGGCGGCGAACGAATCGCCAAGCGCAAGCTGATGAACATCTCGATTTCCTGCGATCACCGCGTGGTTGACGGCCACGATGCGGCGAGCTTTGTGCAGGGGATCAAGCGTCTGATTGAGACCCCGGCGTTGCTGTTGGTGGATTGAGCAAAAATATTGCGTCATCGGGGTTTTGAGGGCGTTGACAGCCTGAACCGACCGCCCTAATGGCCCTGCTCCACGAGCGGTACGGCAACGCCGGAACGCTCGGAAGGACAAGATGTGCGGGTGTAGCTCAGTTGGTTAGAGCGCCGGCCTGTCACGCCGGAGGTCGCGGGTTCAAGTCCCGTCACTCGCGCCACTTGTCCATGGGAACGCCTTAACGGCATTGATCAAGGCGGGCTTTAGTCCGCCTTTTTCTTTGCCTGCAGCGCGGCCGCCGCGCTCCAGTGGCCGGTTTCCATCCAGATCAGGAACCGCTTGAGCGGCAGCAGCCAGATCAGGCCGAGCACCACATAAACCACCGTCTGTGCTCCGCCCGACCAGCGTCCGATGATGCTTGGGGCATAACGGGCAATCACCACGCCATAGATGATCAGCAGAACAAACAGGCTGATGATGCCGAAGGGAATTCGCCAGGTCGGGGTTTTGCGCATCAGAGGTTTCCATAAATCCGTGTGGGGGTGACGACGGCATCAAGGGCTACGTCATGGGGTTCGGTCGGCAGGGCATCACACGCTTGTGCGTCCCACGCCATTCCAATGGCCAGCTTGGGCGGATGTTCCGCAAGCCACCTGTCATAATGCCCGCCGCCCTGTCCAAGCCGTTCCAGCGCGGGCGTAAAGCCCAGCAGCGGGACAAACAGAACGTCGGGAATCAGCGGTTCGGCTGCGGCCAAGGGTTGCAGCATGCCAAACGGGCCGACGTCGAGGTCGCTTTCGCCATGGGGATCGTCATACAGGCGGAAGGTCATGTTCGCATCGCGCGCCGCAAAATGGGGGAGGGTGATGGTGTGTCCGGCCTCATGGAAAAACCGTGCATAGGCACCGGCCGGCGCTTCCCATGGCCCGGCGTGATAAAAGCCTATCACCGCGTCCTGAGAAATGCGGGCCAGCAGCGGGGCCGGGGGGCGGTGGAATAATAGTCCCCGGATGGAGGGGGGAAGCGCCTCGACATGAGCCCTGCGGGCCGCGCGCAAGGATTTGCGAAGTTCGGATTTGGAAAGATCACTCATAACCGTTGGCGGTATACCCCGGTATTCCGGGCCGCAAGGGCGACTGCCCGTTCACAGCGATGCGGCCTCAAAGCCGCGTGAGCAAGGATACCGCCCTCAAGCAGCGAAGCGGTAGGGCAACGAAAACTCCGCCCTCAAGCAGCGAAGCGGTAGGGCGTGAATGGTGTGACGGAACCACCATGGGTCGTTTGCGCTAGAAATCCTCTGACGCGTTTTACGTCAGGTGGGCGCCGTATGCCCGAGAGTTCCGGACGAACCGGCACGCAAGGGCAGGGACAGCTCCCATTTGGATTACTTATAGCCTCAGGGATGTTCAATCGGCTCGTACCGGGCAGTCCCGCCAAGATTATATCTAGGCGTTCATGGCTCCGGCTTCAAGCGCCGCTGCACTGGCTTCGATGCGGGCGGCGAGCGCTTCAAGCTGTTCGGCAAAAGCGTCGCTGGCGACGTCGGCCGGATCATCGCGGTCCAGCAGGTCTTCCGGGGTCACTTGCGACGATTCGGACTGGAGGATTTCAGCGGCTTTGCGTGCATCCTCGAGGTCGCGTTCCAGCTGTGCAATCGTCGCCCGCAGCGCATCTGTTTCGGCGGTGTCTGGCTCTGACGAAGACGCCTTGTTCGCGCTCTCTGACAATTTACGCGCTTCTGCCAATTCATCGGCAAGAAACAGCGCCGCAAACAGCAGGTTTTGCGCTTCCAGCGGTGCGCGGGCCGCGCCAAGCAGCGCGTATTTCTCGGCAATCATCGCGCCAAGGCGCTCGATATGCGCCTCTTCGCCATCGGCGCAGGCGATGGCGTAGGTTTTGGGGCCAATGCCAAGCGTGACAGTGCTCATCGCGCGTCAGTCTTCCAGCTTGATCAGGATATCATCAAGTTCGCGAAGGCTTTCCGCAACTTGTTCGCGCAGTTTTTCGTGGACGTTCACCAGCTCGATAACCCGCGCAGGGCCGGCTGTGGCCTTGCCTTCGCTCCCGGCGTCCGTGTTGCGCGCAGCATCGATGCGGGCAATCGCGGCCTCGATGCGGGCAAGCGCGCTAGCGATGCGGTCGGCGTTCATGGACCCGAGCGTTACCAACAGAATGCATGGCACGCAAAGGCTTGGGCGGGGCTGTTGATAAGTGGGCAGCACCGTGGGCGGCCAGATAGATGGCTACTTTGCGCGCGCACGGTTGACCTCCCCCTTGGGCTCGGCAATGGCACTGCCCACCGCGACCGGGGTCGAATCGCGCGCCCGTTGCGCGGTTCTCACCGGACAAACCGGATCGGCCACCGCCCCGTGCGTCGCGAGGGAAGCCGCCGAAGCAGGAGAATTTCGTGCCGATGAGCCTGGACCCCGCCCGCCTTCAACCGATGGCAAATGCCATCCGCGCTCTTTCGATGGACGCGGTCGAGGCGGCCAATTCGGGCCACCCCGGAATGCCCATGGGCATGGCCGATGTGGCAACCGTGTTGTTCACCGGCCACCTCAAGTTTGATCCCGCCGCCCCCCACTGGGCTGATCGTGACCGCTTCGTGCTGTCGGCAGGACACGGCTCCATGCTGATCTACAGCCTGTTGCACCTGACCGGCTACGCTGCCCCGACAATCGACGACATCCGCAATTTCCGAAAGCTCGGCAGCCCGTGCGCCGGCCACCCTGAAAACTTCATGCTTGATGGCGTCGAATGCACCACCGGCCCGCTGGGGCAGGGCCTTGCGATGGCGGTCGGCATGGCGATGGCCGAACGGCATCTCAACACGATCTACGGCGACGATCTGGTCGATCACCGCACTTGGGTGATTGCGGGCGACGGCTGCCTGATGGAAGGCGTCAACCACGAAGCGATCGGCCTCGCCGGTCACCTCGGGCTCGGGCGGATGAATGTGCTGTGGGACGACAACCGCATCACCATCGACGGCGCGACCGATCTTTCGACGTCGGAAGACATCAAGGCACGTTACGCGGCAACGGGCTGGCACGTCACCGAATGCGATGGCCATGACTTTGCCGATATCGAGCGGGCGTTGCAGGAGGCCAAGGCCGATCCGCGGCCTTCACTGGTCGCATGCCGCACCATCATCGGCAAGGGCGCGCCCAACAAGCAGGGCACCAGCGCCACCCATGGCGCGGCCTTGGGCGCAGCGGAAATTGCCGCCGCTCGCGAGACGCTGGGCTGGACGTCCGAACCTTTCGTGATCCCCTCCGACATTGCGGCCGACTGGCACATGGCGGGCGAGCCGGGCCGCGCGGCGCATGGCGCCTGGGCCGGACGGCTCGAAGCCAGCGAACACAAGGCCGAATTCGAGCGCCGGATGGCGGGCGATCTGCCCGAAGGCTTCAGTTTGGATGCCCACATCGACGGGCTGATCGCCGCCCCGCAAAAGATCGCGACGCGCAAGGCTTCGGAAATCGCGCTTGGTGCGATCAATCCGATGCTGGCCGATACCATCGGCGGCAGCGCCGACCTGACCGGATCGAACAACACGCTGGCAGGCGGGATCGGCACCTTCAACCGCGACAATTATGCGGGCCGCTATGTCTATTATGGCATCCGCGAATTCGGCATGGCTGCGGCCATGAACGGCATGGCGCTGCATGGCGGCGTGATCCCCTATGGCGGCACCTTCCTGGTTTTCACCGATTATGCGCGCGGCGCGATCCGGCTTTCGGCGTTGCAGCACACACGCGTGATCTATGTGATGACGCATGACAGCATCGGGCTGGGTGAGGACGGGCCGACGCACCAGCCGGTCGAACATCTCGCCAGTTTGCGCGCCATGCCCAACCTCCTCGTGATGCGCCCTGCCGATGCGGTCGAAACCGCCGAGTGCTGGGAGATTGCACTGAAGCAAGCCGATCGTCCCACGGTACTGGCGCTGACCCGCCAGAACTTGCCGCAGCTTCGGCTCGAAGCGGGCGAGAGCCTCTCGGCCAAGGGCGGCTACCGGATCAAGTCGGCGGTGGCTGCGCGCAAGGTCGTGTTCGTCGCTACGGGTTCGGAAGTCGAACTTGCTTACGCCTGTGCGGAGAAGCTGGAGGCCCAGGGCATCGGCGCCGACGTCGTGTCGATGGTCTGCACCGAACTCTTCGACGAACAGCCCGACGATTATCGCGCGGATCTGCTCGCTTCGGACGCACTGATTGTTTCGGTCGAGGCGGCCAGCACCTTCGGTTGGCAGCGATACACCGGCACCACCGGCCTCAATATCGGGCTCGATACCTTCGGCGCTTCGGCCCCGGCGGGTGATCTTTTCGATCATTTCGGCTTCACCGCTGAAAAGATCGTTCCGCAAATCTTGAACAAACTCAACGCTTAAGCAGGAGCACCTCTTATGGCCACCAAAGTCGCCATCAATGGTTTCGGTCGCATCGGCCGCCTTGTCGCCCGCGCTATTCTGGAGCGCACCGATCACAGTCTCGAACTGGTTGCGATCAACGATCTGGCGGATGCCAAATCGAACGCGTTGCTGTTCGCTTTTGACACGGTCCACGGCCGCTTCAACGGTGACGTGACCGCCGATGGCGATGCGATCATCGTCAATGGCAAGCGGATTGCCGTGACCAAGGAACGGGATCCGGGCAAACTGCCGCATGGCGATATGGGCGTGGACATTGTGCTGGAATGCACCGGGTTCTTCCAGTCGGACGAAGCCAGCCGCCCGCATCTGGACGCAGGGGCCAAGCGGGTGCTCATCTCCGCTCCTGCCACGGGCGTGTCCAAGACCATCGTCTACGGCGTGAACCACGAAACGCTGACCGCCGAAGACGTGATCATCTCCAACGCCAGTTGCACCACCAACTGCCTCGCGCCGGTCGCCAAGGTACTGAATGACACGATCGGGATCGAACGCGGGTTCATGACCACGATCCACAGCTACACCAACGATCAGCGCATGCTCGATCAGATCCACTCCGATCTGCGCCGCGCACGGGCTGGCGCGCAGAACATGATCCCGACCACCACCGGCGCCGCGCGCGCTGTCGGCCTGGTGTTGCCGGAATTGAAGGGTAAGCTGGACGGTTCGTCGGTGCGTGTGCCGACACCCAATGTGTCGCTGATCGATCTGGTGTTCACCCCTTCGCGCGATACCACGGCCGAGGAAATCAATGCCGCGCTCAAGGCCGCCGCCGAAGGCCCGATGAAGGGTGTGCTCGATTACACCGATCAGCCACTGGTTTCGAGCGATTTCAATCATTACCCGGCGTCTTCTACGGTCGATTCTCTGGAAACGAGCGTTATGGAAGGCAAGCTGGCCCGCGTTGTCAGCTGGTACGACAACGAATGGGGCTTTTCCAACCGGATGATCGACACCGCCGGCGTGATGGCTAAGTTCCTCTGATCCCCATTGCCAGCGGAGTTGCCGGTGCCCAATTTCAAGACGCTCGACGATCTGCCCGCCGATCTGACCGGAGAGGTGGCGCTGGTTCGCGTCGATCTCAACCTGCCGATGAAGGACGGATCGGCCACTGATGTGACGCGGGTCGAGGCGGTGAAGCCCACCATCCTCGAACTCGCGGGGCGCGGGGCGAAGGTGCTGTTGCTGGCCCATTTCGGGCGTCCGGGCGGGCAGCGTTCGTCGATGTTGTCGACCAGCATGGTGGTGGGCGATGTCGAACAGGTGCTGGGCAAGGAAGTCATGTTCATCCCCGAAATCACGGGGCCGGTGGTGGCGCAGGCGGTCGAAACGATCCTGCGGGCCGGTGACATCGGATTGCTGGACAACACCCGCTTCTGGCCGGGCGAGGAAGCGAACGATCCCAATTTCGCGCAGGCGATTGCGGCGCACGGCACGCTCTACATCAACGATGCCTTCAGCGCCGCGCACCGTGCGCATGCCACCACCGAAGGGCTGGCGCATTTCCTGCCTGCCTATGCCGGGCGCTCGATGCAAGCCGAGCTGAAAGCATTGGACGCAGCCCTAGGCGCGCCTGAGCAGCCGGTCGCGGCGGTGGTCGGCGGGGCCAAGGTTTCGACCAAGCTGGCGGTGCTTGAACATCTGGTAGGCAAGGTGCAGCACCTCATCATCGGCGGAGGCATGGCCAACACCTTCCTCGCGGCGCGCGGGGTGGATGTGGGCAAGTCGCTGTGCGAGCACGATCTGGCAGACACCGTTTCGCGCATCATGGACGAGGCCGACAAGGCCGGCTGCACGGTTCACCTGCCCTATGATGTGGTGGTGGCCAAGGAATTCGCCGCCAACCCCGCGTCCCTGCGCACCTGCAATGTCCATGAAGTTGCGTCCGACGAGATGATCCTCGATCTCGGCCCGCAGGCGGTTGAAGCTTTGGCCGATGTGCTCAAGACCTGCCGCACGCTGGTGTGGAACGGGCCTCTGGGTGCGTTCGAGACCGAACCGTTCGATGCAGCCACCGTGGCGCTGGCGCGCACGGCGGCGGCGTTGACTTTGGAGGGATCGCTCATCAGCGTCGCGGGCGGAGGCGACACCGTTGCAGCCTTGGCGCAGGCGGGCGCTTCGGATGATTTCACATATATCTCAACCGCTGGCGGCGCCTTCCTCGAATGGATGGAAGGTCGCGAGCTGCCGGGCGTGACGGCTCTCGAAGCTTAGCATGGCAGATGTTTCTGCCCAAATAGAGGCGCTGGCGCTCGGCACAATGCGCGCATGGGTGGCGCGCGACGCCAAAGCGATGAAAAAGCTCACGCACCGCGATTTCATGATGCTGATTGGCAGCATGCCGCCACAACTGCTTGATCGACCAAGCTTCCTTGCTGCACTGGAGCGCGGCTTTGCCTGCACCCGCTTCGCATTTCGCGAGGTCATCGTGCGGCCTTATGGTAAAAGCGCATGGTTCGTTGCAGGCGCTGAACTGGAACTCGCGCTTGGCCCAAAGGTGTGGACCGGCAGCTTTCTAGTCACCGACCTCTGGCGCAAAGGTGCGATCGGGGGCTGGAAGCTCAATGAACGCAGCCTTGCGCGGTTGGATCAGGACGAGGGATTGGCAGCCTCCCTCAGCCGCCTGCAATTGTGGAAATAGACATGAGCGAGGCCGTCGAAACCAGTTACGGGCAGTTGAGCGTGATGCAGCACGGCGAGTTTGCCGGGTGGCGTCATTGGCAGGGGGACCCGTTCGAAACCCGCTCCGGCCCCTTCTACTACCGGCGGCAGGATGACGGCACCTATGTCAGCGCATTCCGCGCCGAACCGCGTCATATGAATGGCGGCGGGTTCATGCATGGCGGCTGCATGATGACCTTTGCCGATTTCGCGCTGTTCGCGATTGCGACCGATGTGCTGAACGGCGATCACGCGGTGACGCTGAACCTTGCAGGCGATTTCCTGGGTCCGGTGGCAGACGGCGCGCTGGTTGAGGCACGGGGCGAGGTGACGCGGGGAGGCGGGAAGACCATTTTCGTGCGTGGGATTGTCACAGGCGACGGTCAACCTGCCCTGAGCTTTACCGGCATCATCCGGCGTCTTTCCAAACGCGGATAGCATCGGTTTCAGCTTCGCGGTTGCAGCATTCGCAACCGCTGGCTAAGGCACCGGCGAGGGGCGCTGCATACCTATGCAGTCCGTCTCAAAGGGCCGCATAACGCACCGCTACCGCGCCATTGGAGAACGCTGCAATGAACACCCGTGAAATGACCGACCGCATCGCCACGGGCCAGGGCTTCATTGCCGCGCTTGACCAGTCGGGCGGCTCCACGCCCAAGGCGCTGCGCGGTTACGGCGTGGATGATGGCGAGTGGTCGGGCGAAGACGAGATGTTTCAGGCGATCCATGCGATGCGCGCCCGCGTCATCACCTCGCCCTGCTTTGGCAGCGGCAAGGTTATCGGTGCCATTCTGTTCGAGCGCACGATGGATGGCGAGGTGGATGGTCAGAGCACCGCGAATGCGTTGAAGGCACGCGGGATCGTGCCCTTTATCAAGGTCGACGAAGGCCTTGCCGATGAGGCGGACGATGTGCAGTTGATGAAGCCGATGGTGAAGCTGGACGCGCTGCTCGAAAAGTCGGTCGCGCACGGCATGTTCGGCACCAAGATGCGTTCGGTCATCAAGTCCGCCAACCCGGCAGGAATCGCCGCTGTGGTTGCCCAGCAGTTTCAGGTCGCCCATCAAATCATCGCTGCCGGCCTGAGGCCTATCATCGAGCCGGAATACGACATCAACGCCGCCGACCGGGCCGAAGGCGAAGCAATTTTGCGCGCCGAAATCATCACGCATCTCGATGCGCTGCCCGATGACCAGCAGGTGATCCTGAAGCTGTCGATCCCGGCCACGGCGGGCTTTTACACCCCGTTGACGCAGCATCCCCGGGTGCTGCGCGTGGTGGCGCTGTCGGGCGGTTTTTCGACCGATGAGGCCTGCACGCGCCTGGCCCAGAACCCCGGCATGATCGCCAGCTTCAGCCGCGGGCTGCTTCAGGATTTGCGCAAGACCCAGTCGGACACGGAGTTCGACACGGTGCTGGGCAAGGCCATCGAACAGATCGCGAGCGCGAGCGTCTGATCGCGGCTTTGCACGGTTGAACAGGTGACAGCGCCGCTCCGAACGATTAGCGAGCGCGGCCATGATCCAAACACAGCTCTATCTCATCTCCCCCCCGAAAGTGGACGGCGACTTCCCCCAGCGGCTTGAACGCGCGTTGGCGGCGGGCAAGGGCCCCAAAAGCCAGCTTGTCACCGCCTTCCAGTTCCGGGTGAAGGGCATCGAAAGCCACGAGGCCGCCGCGCTGGCCGAACCGCTTCAGGCAATCTGCGCGGCGCATGACGTTGCGTTCATCGTCAATGATTCGGTATCGCTGGCCAAACGGTTGAAGGCCGATGGCGTGCATCTGGGGCAGAACGACGGCGATCCCCGCGAGGCGCGTGAGGAACTGGGCCGCGAGGCGCAGATTGGCGTCACGTGCCACGCCAGTCGCCACATGGCGATGAATGCAGGCGAGGCCGGGGCCGATTACGTAGTCTTCGGCGCGTTCTACCCTTCCACCACCAAGGACAAGGGGCCGGACGCCGAGGTGCCCGATCTGGAATTGCTGCAGTGGTGGACGTCGATTTTCGAGATCCCTTGCGTGGCCATTGGCGGAATCACGCCGGACAATTGCAAGCCGCTGATCGATGCCGGCGCGGATTTCCTCGCCGTGTCAGGTGCCGTGTGGAACGGCGATGAGGTTGCTGCGGTCGAAGCCTTTGCGAAAGTCATGCGGAGATAAGGAGCGGCGTTACGCTACGTGGTTTTGGCGTGGGGCTTGTCCGCTGTCGGGCGGTTCGCAATGCGTTGTGGTTGGCCGGAGTTGTGCGGGCCGATGACGCTGCTCCAATTTTTTGTTGTCAGCCTCTTTCGGCACACCACAGACCATTGCCCAGGTGCTTGGCGACAAGCGAGCGCGAATACCAAGGCCCCTCGACCTCATGAGGCGCTTTGTTTGCAGAATAATGTTGGCTGATAAAACGGGTCTCGAATTCGCACTGAGCCAAGCTGGCAGGTTCAAGCCAATCACAGCTTAGATTTCGAACCTCTTTTCTTCCAGGCGCTTCCTCCAAGACGAGACAATCGTTTTCTTCTATGCACGCGCAGCTCTGATTCAGGCCGTCGGGAAGTTCTTGTTCTGTGGGTAGAGCGGGCAACGGTGCGGTGCTCTCTGGCGAACACGCTGACAGAACAGTGGCCAACACCAGTGGTCCATATTGGCTATTCATCGGCCAATTCCCCGCATTACGCATTAACACAATAATTCGATAAATAGCCGTATCTCTATTCAGGAATGTCCACTGTTGGCGAAAAAAAACCCGTTTTAGCTGTCCGGCAGCTTTTGGGAAAAGCGCAACAGCATCGGAATGGCCGGAAGTGGGTGGTTTTCTGCCTTAGCCCTCTCCCCTCGTGGGAGAGGGTTGGGAGAGGGAGGGCGGAGCAGCGTTCTGGCTCTGGCTCGGGCTCCGGCTCCGGCCGTGCCCCCTCTCAACTGCGACTAGGCAGCAAGCTGCCAAGTCTCCGTTTCTCTCCCACAAGGGGAGAGACAGTTATGACCACTTTGGGGTCGTTTCCAGAAAGGCAGCTTTTGATCAGAAAACGCTGTTACCCGCCGTCCGCGTAAACGCGAACGGGAGCCTCCCAACGCCTCAGAAAAGCCAAGCTGCTTCGCTCCCCACAGCGCCCTCATCACGCAATCCGCCGCCCCGCCGCATGGGCGGAGCGGCGAGGGGTTTAGCGCAGGCTCACCACATTGTCGGTCGCTTCGCGCTGACGGGTGCCGTTGAACAGGCTCATCATCGGCTCGTCCGCAACGGTCACGATCTGGGCATTGCCATAGCCGTTGAAGCCGGTCTTCATCGCCGCACCATAAGCGCCGAGCATCCCGATTTCGATGTAATCGCCCGCCTGAATGTCTGCCGGGAGCGTAAACGGCCCCTTCATGTAATCGGCATCGTCACAGGTCGGCCCGTAGAAGGCGAAGTCCTCGTCTTCCTGAATCAGATCGTCCTCGAGCGCCTTTACAGGGAAGCGCCACGCGACGTGGGCAGCATCGTAGAGAGCGCCGTAGGCACCATCGTTGATGTACAGTTCCTCGCCCCGGCGCTTGTTCACCTGAACAATCATCGAACTGTATTCCGCGCTCAGCGCACGACCGGGCTCGCACCACAATTCGGCATTGTAAGCGATGGGCAGGGCTTCGAAATGCTTGGCGATGATCGCGAAGTAATCTTCCATCGGCGGCGGCTCAAGGCCCGGATAGGCGCTGGGGAAGCCCCCGCCCACGTCGATCATGTCGATCACCACGGACGCCTCGGCAATCGCCGCGCGGGTCCGGTCAAGCGCCTGGACGAACGCAAACGGCGTCATCGCCTGGCTGCCAACGTGGAAGCAGACACCCAGCCAGTCACAATGCTGGCGGGCTTCGCGCAGCAGTGCGGGCGCTTCGATCAGATCGCAGCCAAATTTCGAAGCGAGGCTGAGTTCCGAATACTCGCTCGACACGCGCAGCCGCACGCAGAGCCGCAGATCGCGCGGCGCTTCGCCGGTTTCGGGCGAGCGGCAGGCATCGATGATCTTCTCCAGCTCCTCAACGGTGTCGAGGCTGAAGGTGCGCACGCCGTGTTCAAAATAGGCTTCGCGGATCGCTGCCGGCGTCTTTACGGGGTGCATGAAACACAGCACCGCGGCAGGCAAAATGCCGCGCACCAGACGCACCTCGGTGATCGAGGCGACGTCGAAATGGGTGACACCGCCCTCCCACAATACCGAAATCAGATCGGGTGCCGGATTGGCTTTCACCGCATAGAGCACCTTGCCCGGAAACTTCTCAACGAAGTAACGGGCGGCGCGCCTCGCGGCATGCGGGCGGTTGAGGATAACAGGTTCGTCCGGCGAAAGAGCGCGAACTACAGCCTTAGAGTCAGGAAAAATGTGCAACTCAAGGGACCCCCGAAACGGTTTGGTTAAACCATAAAACGACAAGCTGCCTTGCGGTTAGGAAGTCCCCTTGGGGCAGCGGGAACGGGGCAATTAAGGCCTGGCGGGGGAATTGCAAACGAAAAGTGGGCTGCAGCGGGACGAAATGTTTCTTTTTGAAGACAGTGACCTCCCTGCGACCTCCCTGCGACCGATGTGTGACGAAAGTGGACCGGATTCACGCGCTCAAAACCCTATTCGCGGCACTTGATCCACCGTGCCCTGCTCACTCGCGTCGAGTTGGTGAAAATCGGCTTGGGCGAAGCCGAGGCTACCGGCAAACACCACGGCCGGGAACGATTCGCGGGCGCCATTGTAACGGGCCACGGCAGCATTGAGCGCGCGGCGCGCAGCCGCCAGCTTGTCTTCCACATCGCCAAGTTCGTTCTGGAGCGACTGGAAGTTCGCGCTAGCCTTCAGGTCCGGATAAGCCTCCCCCAGGGCAAGAAGTTTGTCGAGCGCGCCGCGCACCTGCTGCTCGCTCTGCGTCGATGGCGCGCCTTGCGCAGCCGCATTGCGCGCGGCGATAACCGCTTCGAGCGTGGAGGCTTCGTGGGCAGCGTAACCTTTTACCGATTCCACCAGATTGGGAATCAGATCGTGGCGCTGGCGCAATTGGGCATCAATATCCGCGACACCCTGCCGAACGCTTTGCCTTAGCCCGACAAGCCGGTTGTAGATGACGATCACCAACACCACGACGAAACCAAGCGCGACGACAATTGCCAAATTCATCCTCATCCCCTTTACCTGCCCCCTGTGTTTGTGCTGACACAGGTTAAAGAGTCGCGCGGGAGAGGCAATGCGCAACGGGATCGACGGCCTGATGCAGGGCGGGCTCGAAAGCTGGCTCGCCGGACAGGCCGACATGCGCGAAGGCGCAAGGAAGCAGGCGGCGTCGCGCTGGGCTTGGGGCGTGGCACTTGCCTTGCCCGTGCTGGCCTTCTTGTGGTTCGGCCCGGTCATTGCCGTTGAATTGCGGTTATTTGCCAGCATAGCGGCCGGTGTTCTGATTGCGTGGTGGGGCTACCGCCCGATTGATGCCGCCCGCCGTGCGATCAAGATCGGGATCAATTCCGCCATCGCCGCACATTTCGGCGTCTCCTATTCCCACGAGGCCGAACCGGGCGCCGAATTCGCGGCGGCACGCGACTACGGCCTTGTCCCGGGCTTCGACCGATCGCGATTTGAAGATCGCTGGCATGGCGCCTTGAAAGGTCACGATTTCAATCTCTACGAAGCGCATCTGGAAGACCAGCGCGGGTCAGGAAAAGACCGCCGCTGGGTGACGGTGTTTCGCGGCCCCGTGATCCACATGGGCTTTGGCCGGCGGTTCCATTCAACGACACTGCTCGAACGGGCAGGCAAGCATCGCAAGTGGATGGGGCTTGGCGGGGCGAGCGATCATGTCATTTTCAAAGGTCACCGGCTGGACCGGGTCGATCAGGTCCACCCGGCCTTCGGCGATGTTTACGCGCTTTACAGCGACGACCAGGTCGAGGCGCGGGTGCTGGTTCATCCGACCTATGTCGAACATCTGCTGAGGATCGAAAGCGCGTTTGAGGCTCAGGAACTGCGCGCGCTGTTTGCCCGCGGCGACGTGATCATTGCCATCGAGGCCGACAACATGTTCGAAAGCGGCGGAATGAACGCGGCCGCCGATCGTGACAACGCCGCGCGCGCGGCACGCCAATTCGGCGCGCTGGCCGGCCTTGCACTGGCGATCAACCAGAACGAACGCGGACAGGTGCTGGAAAGCGACCTGCCGCGTTCGGACGACTTCAGCTAAGCCGGTCGCGGAAATCGGAATAATCGAACCGCTTGATGCAATCGAGCGCGTCGGTTTCGGAATCCCACATCCAGATCGAAGGCAGGGCCACCCCGTTGAAGGTGTTGGTCTTGACCATTGAATAATGCGCCTGGTCGAGAAAGGCGAAGCGCGCGCCCGGTTCTGCCGGCACGGGCAGGCGGTAATCGCCGATCACGTCGCCGGACAGGCAGGATGGGCCGCCCAGCCGGATCGGGATCGTGCCTTCGTCGATAATCTCACCCAGCATGGCGGGCCGATAGGGCGCTTCGAGCACATCGGGCATGTGGCAAGTGGCGCTGATATCGCAGATGCCAACCGGCACTTCGTTGAACATCGTGTCGAGCAGCGTGCCGATGAGGATGCCCGCGTCCAACGCGACCGCCTCGCCGGGTTCGAGAATGATCTGACAGCCGGTATCCTCGGCCGCATCCTTCAGGAACTCCACCAGTTCCTCGCGCTGGTAATCGGCGCGGGTGATGTGGTGGCCGCCGCCCATGTTGATCCATTTGAGCTGGCCGAAGAACGGCTCGATCACGTCGAACACGCGGTCCCACGTGGCCTTGAGCGGTTCGAAGTCCTGTTCGCACAGGTTGTGGAAGTGGATGCCTTCGACGCCCTCCATGTGTTCTTCGGTCAGCTGATCGAGGGGGAAGCCCAAGCGTGATCCCGGCGCGCTGGGATCGTATTTGGCGACCTCGCCAGTGGCGACTTGCGGGTTGATCCGCAGGCCGACGCTGACCTTGGCACCGTTCGTGGCGGCATGGTCAAGGATCAGCCGGGCGCGCTGGTGCTGGAACGGCGAGTTGAAGATCACGTGGTCCGACAAGCGGCACACCTCTTCAAGCTCCTCGGGTTTGAAAGCGGCCGAATAGGTCGCGATTTCGCCGTCGTAGAACTCGGACGCGAGCCGCGCTTCCCACAGGCCGCTGGTCGAAACGCCGTCAAGATATTCGCCGATGATCGGCGCGGCGGAGAACATGCTGAACGCCTTCAACGCCGCAAACACCTTGATGTCCGCCCCGTCCGCCGCCGCCGCATCGCGCACGCCCGCGAGCACGCGGCAATTGTCGCGCAGCTTGGCGGCGTCGACCACGAAGGCAGGGCTGTCGACACGCGACAGGTCGAAATGGGCGAAGGCGCCCGGATCACCGGCTTTGGTTTGCATTCGAACCTTGGTCCTTTTGGTTTCTCGCAGAGGCGCGGAGAAAAGAGAGGCGCAGAGAGGGTCAGCGCGAGTTGTAATCGTTGGCGACCCTGCGGATGCCTTCCTTCATGGTGGAATGGTTGAAATTGAGAAGCAGCCCTACGGGCTGTTTGAGCAGGCGAAGATAGGTGAGTAACTGACGGATGTGAGTCTGAGAAATGCGCTCGACCGCTTTGACTTCGACGACAAGACGATCTTCGATCAAGAGGTCCAGCCGAAATGCCGGGTCAAAGCGCTGCCCGTCAAACTCTACCGGAACGGGCAATTGCCTAAGCACACGCAGACCGCGGGCCTCAACCCGTCCTGCAAGGACCGCTTCGTAAACATTCTCAAACAAGCCCGGGCCAAGTTCGCGATGGATCGCGATGCATTCATCGATCACGATCCCGGAAATCTCATCAATCTCCATCGCGTCCTCCTCCTCAGCGCCTCACTTTCCTCTGCGCCTCTGCGAGAAACAGAAACCTCAGAACCCGACCGGCCCGTCCATTTCCTCGACCGTCCACGGCAAGCCATGCTGGTTGAGCATGTCCATAAAGGGGTCGGGGTCCATCTGTTCGATGTTGAACACGCCCTCACCGTGCCAATCGCCGCGCACCATCATCGCTGCGCCGATCATCGCAGGCACGCCCGTGGTATAAGAAACCGCCTGATTTCCGGTTTCCTCATAGGCCGCCTCATGCGAGCAAATGTTCTTGATGTAGAACGTCTTCTCGCCGCTGCCATCAAGCGCCTCGCCGGTCGCAATCACGCCGATATTGGTGTTGCCCTTGGTCGTCTCACCCAGCGATTCGGGTTTGGGCAGCACGGCGGCGAGGAATTGCAGCGGGATGATGTCGCGGCCCTGATACTTCACCGGTTCAATGCTCGTCATGCCGACGTTCTGCAGCACGGTCAGGTGGGTGATGTACTGATCGCCGAAGGTCATCCAGAACCGCGCACGCTCAAGCTCGGGCACGAACTTGGCGAGGCTTTCCAGCTCCTCGTGATACATCAGGTAGGCGTTCTTCTTGCCGACCGCTTCGAAATCGAACTCGGTCTTCACCTGCATCGCCGGCGTTTCCACCCATTCGCCATTCTCCCAGTGGCGGGCAGGCGCAGTGACTTCGCGGATGTTGATTTCCGGATTGAAGTTGGTCGCGAAATGCTGGCCGTGATCGCCGCCGTTGCAATCGAGGATGTCGAGCTGGCGGATGGTCTTGAGCTTGTGCTTCTTGAGCCACATCGTGAACACGGATGTGACACCGGGATCGAAGCCCGATCCCAGCAGCGCCATCAGGCCGGCTTGCGCATAGCGGTCCTGATAGGCCCACTGCCAGTGATACTCGAACTTGGCCTCGTCCTTGGGCTCGTAATTGGCGGTGTCGAGGTAATCGACGCCCGCTTCAAGGCAGGCGTCCATGATCGGCAGATCCTGATACGGCAGCGCGAGGTTGACCACGAGCCCGGCGCCGGTCTTGCGGATCAGATTGACCATCGCCGGGACTTCCTCGGCGTCGATTTCATAGGTCGCGATATCGCGCCCGCAGCGTTCCTTCACGGATGCGGCAATCGCATCGCACTTCGATTTGGTGCGGCTGGCGAGGTGGATTTCAGGGAAGATATCGGGATTGAACGCCATCTTGTGAACGCAGACCGAGCTGACCCCGCCTGCGCCGATGACGAGCACCGTGCTTGATTTTGCTGCCGACATGATAGGAACCTTTCGTGATGCGAATCTTGCGTGCGCTTTAGGGCAAGACGAACCGGGGGACAAATGATCCGCATTTCCTACAACCCGATGATACGCCACCTTGCGCCGATGGCCTGTCAGTCCTTCCCTCCCTCCCCAATGGCACTGACGCAGGCTTTGCGCAGGGACACGTTTTCTGTTTCAGGACTGTGTCTCATGTGTCTCCAACAGACAGGCAAACCTTGCGATGACTGAACGAACCCCCACCCGTGAAGGCGTGATCGCCGCTGCCGAGGCCGTTGCGGCGATTCTGCCGCCCACCCCGCTGCTGCCGGTCGAAATCGGCGGCGTGCGCGCATTCGTGAAGGCCGAGGTGCTGCAACCCGTCGGCGCGTTCAAGATCAGGGGCGCGTGGTGGCGGTTGGTCAACCTGACGCCGGAAGAGCGCGCGGGCGGCGTGGTCGCGGTGTCATCGGGCAACCATGCGCAAGGCGTGGCATGGGCAGCGCGGCGGCTGGGTATCCGGGCGACCATCGTGATGCCGCATGATGCGCCGGCCGTGAAGCTGGCCAATACCAAGGCACTTGGGGCCGAAGTGGTGCTCTACCAGCGCCCGCTAGAGGACCGCGATGCGGTGGCAGCCGCGCTGATCGAACAGCGCGGCGGCACGCTCGTCCATGCGTTCGGCGATCCGTGGGTGATCGAAGGGCAAGGCAGCGCCGCCATCGAAATCGCCGCGCAACTGGGCCGCGGGCCCTCGCGTATCGTCGCCTGCTGCGGCGGCGGCGGGCTGGCGGCGGGCCTTGCGCTCGGTGCGCCCGGCAGCGCGATCCATCCGGTAGAGCCTGTCGGCTGGGACATGGTCGGTCAGGCGATGACAGCGGGCACAATCGTGCAGGCCGCGTCCGATGCGCCCAGGACAATCTGCGACGCGCTCCAGCCCAATGCGACCAAACCGATCAACCTTGCCGTGCTGCAAGGCCGCGCCGAACCCGGCGTCACCGTGACCGATGCCGAAGTGCGCAGCGCGCAGCGCTTTGCCTTCGATACGCTGCGGCTCGTCGTCGAACCGGGCGGCGCAGCCGCGCTGGCAGCGGCGCTGGCGGGCAAGGTGCCGGTGGACGCGGACACCGTCATCATGCTGACCGGCGGCAACGCCGATCCAGCGGCTTTCGCGGCGACGATCTCCGGCACCGACTAGTCTGTGGAAAGCGTCACACAGCCGACATGCGCGGGCCATATGACCCCTGCCTGACAACAGACCCTGACAACGCAACAAGGACACCCCGGTCAGATGGCAACTCAGGCAAAGCGGATCATCGAGGATGCGGTGATCCGCAAGGACGCAAAGGTCAGCGACAAGCTGCTCGACAAGGCCTTCGCGCTCGCCTTCAAAGGGCTGGTCTATGCCCAGATCTGGGAAGACCCGGTGGTGGATATGGAAGGGCTCGACATCCAGCCCGATAGCCGTGTCATGTGCATCGCCAGCGGCAGCTGCAATGCGCTGTCCTATCTCACCGCCAATCCCGAGAGCGTGACCGCCGTCGATCTGAACCACGCGCACGTCGCGCTCGGCCAGTTGAAGATCGCGGCGATCAAGCACCTGCCCAACTACGAACGCTTCCACCGCTTCTTCGCGCACGCCGATCACAAGGAAAACGCGGAAGTCTACTCGACCATGATCGCGCCCCATCTTGACGTGGTCAGTCGCGCCTATTGGGAAAAGCGCGACATTCGCGGGCGGCGGCGTATCTCGTACTTCACGCGCGGGATTTATCGCAAGGGATTGCTCGGCAATTTCATCGGCTTGGCGCACGTCTTTGCGAAGCTTTACAAGATCGACCTGTCGAAGGTGCTGGAAGCGCAAACCTTGGAAGAGCAGCGCGCCGTGTTCGAGCGTGAACTGGCCCCGGTGTTCGAAAAGCGGTTCATCCGCTGGCTGACCGACCAGCCTGCCTCGCTGTTCGGCCTGGGCATTCCACCGGCGCAGTTCGAGCATCTGGCAGGCGACGAACGCATGGCCGAAGTGCTGCGGCGGCGGCTGGAAAAGCTCGCCTGCGATTTCGCAGTGAAGGACAACTACTTCGCCTGGCAGGCCTTCGGGCGGGGATACAGCCGTGCGGAGAACGCCCCGCTGCCCCCCTATCTCCAGCGCGCCAACTGGGAAGCGATGAAGGCGCGGGTTGACCGGCTGGAGGTCACCCGCGCCAACATGGTGGACTGGATCGCCGCGCGCGAGGAAGCGAGCATGGACCGTTTCGTGCTGCTCGATGCGCAGGACTGGATGAATAACGCGCAGCTTGACGATCTGTGGAGCAAGATCACCCGCGCCAGCCGCCCCGGTGCCCGCGTGCTGTTCCGCACCGCTGCCGAACCCAGCCTGCTGACCGGGCGTCTGGATGACGCGATCCTGTCGAAGTGGCACTATCTGGACGAAACCTCCGCCGATCTGACGCGCCGCGACCGCTCGTCGATTTATGGCGGCGTCCATGTGTACGAGCTGATCTGATGGCGAGTGTGAGCCCCTCTCATGCCGCACTGATGGACGAAGTCTATCGCGGGCAGCGCCACATCTATGATCTGACGCGCAAATATTACCTGTTTGGGCGGGACACGCTGATTGCCGGGCTGAGTGCGCGGCCGGGCATGCGGGTGCTCGAAGTCGCCTGCGGCACGGGCCGTAATCTCGCCAAGGTCGGCAAGGCGTGGGCCGGGGTGCGTCTGTTCGGCCTCGATATCTCCGCCGAAATGCTGAAAAGCGCCCGCGCCGCATTGGGCGCCGAGGCGCGGCTGGGCGAAAGCGATGCGTGTGCTTTCGATCCGCAGGGCCTGCTGGGCGAGCCTGCGTTCGAGCGGATCGTGCTGTCCTATTCGCTTTCCATGATCCCGGACTGGGAAAACGCGCTGGATCACGCGGCGAGCTTTCTGGCCGGTGGCGGCCAGCTCCACGTGGTCGATTTTGGTGACCTTTCGGGCCTCCCTAGCCCTTTCCAGTCCCTGCTCAGGGGGTGGCTTGCAAAGTTTCACGTGGAACCTCGCGCGGCTCTCCCCGCGGCGGCTGCGCGGATCGCCCATGCCCGCGGGCTACGGCTGGAAAGCCGGCGGGGGCCGCTGGGATATTACCAGCTGCACGTGCTGAGCGCCTGATGGGGGCCTGATCGGGGATCGAATCGCTGGATAACCCGCTATCGCGCCTTTGCCTCACGCGCCCTGCCCCCTAATCCCCAAGGTGTGAGCGCACATATCGACATTGGCCAGGACGCGGGGCGGCACACGGTTGCCATTGACCTTGAGGAGCTGCTCGCCACCCGTCTGCTGGTGCAGGGCAATTCCGGGTCGGGAAAGTCGCACCTCTTGCGCCGTTTGCTGGAGGAATGTGCCGGACAGGTTCAACAGGTGGTGATCGATCCGGAGGGCGACTTCGTCACGCTGGCGGATGCCTTTGACCACGTGGTGATCGACGGCGCGGCCTATTCCCCGCGCGAGATCGAGGAGCTGGCGGCCCGCGTGCGGCAGCACCGCGCCTCGGTGGTGCTGACACTCGACGAACTTGAGGTGGAACAGCAGATCCGCTGCGCTGCGCTGTTCCTGACCGCGCTGTTCGATGCGCCGCGCGAGCATTGGTATCCCGCGTTGGTGGTGGTGGACGAAGCGCAGATGTTCGCGCCTGCGGCTGCCGGCGAGATGAGCGACGACACGCGCCGCCTGACGCTGTCTGCCATGACCAACCTGATGTGCCGCGGTCGCAAACGCGGGCTTGCCGGGATCGTGGCGACACAGCGCCTTGCAAAGCTCGCCAAGAATGTCGCGGCCGAAGCCAGCAACTTCCTGATGGGGCGCACCTTCCTCGATATCGACATGCAGCGCGCAGCGGACCTGCTCGGCATGGATCGACGACAGGCCGAACGCATTCGTGACCTGCAGCGGGGGCAGTTTCTAGGCCTCGGCCCCGCGATCAGCCGCCGCCCGGTGGCGGTGAATGTCGGCCCGGTGCGCACTGGCGGACGCAGCGGCGGCGCGGGCCTTCTTCCGCTGCCGGATGCCGATGGCGATGCCATGGAAGCTTTGCTGACGGATCGTCTGTCGGAGGCGGCGAGCGATCCGGTGGTCCGCCGCCCTGTGCCGCCACCACGCCCGGCGCTCGACCTTGAACAGGCGCTGCGCACGGTGGCAACCTTGCCGCCTGCGGCTCCGCGTGAGGCCGAGCCCGAGGCAGTCGCCGTGCCGTCGCAACCCAAGTCCTTGCCCGCGCCCACCCCTTCCACGCCGGCGGCAAGCATCGAAGACATTGTGCGCGACCTTGCTGCAAGCGATGGCGCAACCTTCCGCCCGGCGACCTCGTTGTTCCGTGACTTTGCAATCCGCTGCCGGCAGCAAGGTGTAGCCAGCGCGCAGATTGACCTGGCCCGCTTCCGGCACCTGTTCGCGTGCGAAATTGGCGGCTTGTCGCGGCTAACCGGCGCAACACGGTCGCGGGTCGAAGCCATGATTTCCGGCGTCGACGACGATGTGCTTGCGCCCTATGTCGCGATGGTCATTGCCGAAGTGCTGGGCGATCCCATGCCGGATGAAGAGGAGCTGGCACGGCTTTATGGCAGTTCCTCTCCCAGCCGGATTCGCCGCCTGCTCGATCATCTGGAGCGCAGCGGCTTGATCGTGATCCGCGAAGAGTTCGGGGGCGACCGGATCATCATGGTTCCCGGCATCCCGGATCCCGATGAAAAAACCAAGGCCGCCTGACGTCTACCCTTGATCATTCGCGTCCGTCAAACTTGCGAGATGCTTTCCATCCGCGTCACCCGGCCCGCCCATTCCGGGTCTTCGACCGCATCCGCCAGCAACCTTGCAACATCGCCGCGCGCGGCCTGACCTTGCGGATCGACATCTTCGCCCAGCCGAACCTCGCCACCGCCATCAGAACTGGTCAACGCTACAGGGCGCAGGATCGCATATTCCAGCGAAGCCGCCATGAGATGCTCGTCCGCCGCGTGCTTGGCCTGAAGATAGTGCGCCAGGTCACTTCCGGGATCGGGATCGCCCGCGCCAATGCTGCTGAGCATGACGAAGCGGCGCACGCCGTTCTTGGCGGCGATGTCGATCAGCTTGATCGCACCATCGCGGTCAACCTTGTCGGTCATTTCTTCGGATGACCCGCCGCCTGCACCCGCAGCAAAGACCACCACGTCACAGCCTTCGGTCACATTGTCATCCAGGTCGGTAAGATCGCCCTCGCGCTGTTGCACCGTTTCCGGCAGGCTAGCCGTATCCGAGCTGGCACGCACAAGCGCGATTGGCGTGTGTCCGCGCGTTTGCAGCTCTTTTACGAGCCGCGTTCCGGTTTTGCCGGTCGCTCCGGCAACAAGAATATTCATCGGTCGTCTCCGAAATTGCTGTGTGGGGTGTGGCCGGTCGCCGCGCCTCAAGACGGGAGGAAGATTGCCTTGGCGTTCACAAACTCCATCATCCCGAAGCCGCCATGTTCGCGCCCATAGCCCGAGTTCTTCACGCCGCCGAACGGCATGGCAGGATCAGCCGCACCAAAGGAATTGATGCGCACCATGCCTGTGTCGAAGTGATCACGCGCAAGGCGAATGGCTTTGTCCTCATCCTTGGTGAAAATGCCGCCTCCGAGGCCATAGCGGCTTGCATTGGCGATACGCATCGCATCTTCATCATCCTTGGCCCGGATGATCGCGGCGACGGGGCCAAACAACTCATCGTCGTGGGCTGGCATACCAGGCTTGCAATCGGCCAGCACGGTCGCTGGGTAATAGCAGGTGTCGCCATCTTCGGGATCACCGCCGCAAAGCAGGGTCGCGCCCTTTTCGAGGCTCTGCTGGACTTGCCGTTCAATTGTCTCGAATTGTTCGCGGCTGGAAAGCGGGCCAAGCTGGGTGTCGTCCTTCATCGGATCGCCCATCTTGATCGCCTTCATCTGTTCAACGAAGGCCGAGACGAATTCATCATAAACCGCCTCCGTCACGACAAACCGCTTCGCCGAAACGCAAGTTTCGCCGTTGTTATACAGGCGGCCTTGGACGCAGGTTTTCACCGCCAGCAGGATATCCGCGTCCTCAAGCACCAGATAGGCATCATTCGATCCCAGCTCGAGCACAGTCTTCTTGAGGTTCTTCGCGGCAAGCGCGCCTATATGGCTGCCTGCGCCGTCGCTGCCGGTCATGGTGACGGCACGGATCAGATCATGCTCGATTACCTTGTCGGACAGATCATGGCCGACAAGGATCACTTCGAACAAGCCTTCCGGCAGGCCCGCTTCAACGCACACATCGCGCAGCAAAAGACCGCTGCCAGTGCAGATGGATGCGTGCTTCAGGATAACCGCATTGCCCGCCATCAGATTGGCGGCGAGAACGCGCACCGGCTGGTAGATCGGGAAGTTCCAGGGCTGGACGGAATAGATCACGCCAATCGGCGAATAGGTCACGATCCCGCGCTTCTTGCCGCCGCTGTGCTTGCGCTCCTCATCGGCCAGCATCTCCGGCCCGTTATCGGCAGTGTATTCGAAAATCCGCGCGCACAGTTCGATTTCGGTTTTGCCGTCGCGGAGCAGCTTGCCCATTTCGCGCGTCATCAGATCGGCAAACTTGTCCGTATTTTCGCGCAAGGCTGCGGCTATCTTACGCAGATAGGGCGCGCGTTCTTCGTGCGACTTGTGGCGCCAATCAAGGTAAGCTGCCTGCGCTGCTTCGATCTTCGCGAAGGCCTTGGCTTCATCGTCAAGCGGATAGGTTTCAAGCTGTTCGCCTGTGGCGGGATTGCGTGTCGTGATGACTGACATATGTCGTCCTCTTGCATTTTTGAAATTGAGCAACTGCAAGAACGCAATGGCGTCCGCAGCGCGGCTGCGACGTGCAGCTTGTCAAGGTAAGCGGGAATGACAGCGCGATGTTCCATCGCCGGGTGCGATGGGCGGGGTGGCTAAGCCGAGCCGTGCGTCAATCAAGGTGCGCCCGCAAGACGGGCAGCCATGCCGGACTGCGCAGAGACATCCGGAACGCCCGCATCCGTCGATTCGTGCCAGACCAGCGCCGACAATCCAAGCCACGCCGTGAACATGATCAGATAGGGCCACCGACGGGGCCATAACCTGATGACAATCCACGTCGCGGCGGCAGTACCGCCAAGGGCCAACAAAACCGCACTTCCTGCACAGGCGCCTGCGCCGGTGAACGCGTTCTGCAGTGCGACATTGGCCCATTGCGCCGGCAGCAAGACCAACAGCCCGTCGGGCAAGGCGCCCGGCAATGCCGAGGCTGTTGCCAGCATGGCCGCCTCACCGGAGACTACACCCAAGGCGATCCACCAGCCCTTGTCTCCTGCGCTGCGGGCAAACAGCGCACCACGCACCGCAAAGCTGACACTGGCGATGACGATGACCAGCATGAGCGAGAGCGGATACCCCACCGGCCACACCTCCAGACCGTGCCCCACGAAAAGGGCGCCCGCACCTGTCACAAGGGCCACCAGCACGCCAACCCACAAACGCCCGGATGCGGCCGCGCCAATCATGCCGGCCCCCATCAGGCTGACTGATAGGATCGCACCGACAATCGGAGCCTGCGCAACCGAACCGCGCGAAGCTGCAAACATCATTCCAGCAATCGGCAGTGCGACCGCCGTCAATACCACCGCCAACCACGCGAGATGGAGGTGTTGTGGTCTCTGGAACAGGAAAGCAGGCTTCATCGCGCCGACACTGGTGAAAGGATCGGCCCGTGTCGAGACGCGCCGTGTCGAGACGCAATCGCAGTCTGTTTTTCGTCCCTCTCGCGCCGATGAAACCGCATTCGGGCCGCATCTTCCCGCAGCGGACTTACAAACCCGCCAGCAATCGTATTCCTACCACCAGAACCAGCAGAGCGGTCAGCCGCCGGATCCACTGGGGCGGGAGCAGGCGCGAAGCCATCAGGCTGCCGATCTGACCGCCAATCACAACCGCAATCAGTAACGGCAGTGCCGCGCCAATAGCCTGGCCGAACAGGTCGGGGCCGTTCTTGAGCATCTGGCCCGCGAGGCCGAACAGCGAATTGACGAAGATAAACAGGCTCGCCGTGGCCGCAATCCCGCGCGCTTCGTTCCACCGCGCCAGATGCAGCAACGGCGCCAGAAATATCCCCCCACCGATTCCGACAAGCCCGGCAAGATAGCCAAGCGGCGCGGCGGCAATCGGCATCCACCGCGCCAGCATGGTCGGCGCGCCATCCACGCTTTTGCGCACCGGTATCAGCATCGTCAGGCTCGTAAGCACGAGACTGACGCCAAGCAGTGTGAGGAATGTCACCTCCTTGATCGGGGTCAGTCCGCCCACAAAGCTGGCCGGAGCGCCAAGGGCCACGATCACAAGCGCCTTTTTCCACGGGACAAGACCCGCGCGCGCAAAGCGGATGGAACCGCCGAGCACCACCAGAATGTTGCACGCCAGCGAAACCAGCGGCAACAACCGGTAATCCAGCCCCGATAAGGCAAGCAGCGCAGAGTAGGTAGACCCGCCCCCGAAGCCCACGCTGGCGTAAAGCAACGCGGTCACAAGGAAGGAAAACGCCAGCAGCGCCGGAACCGCCCCGATCATCACCGCCCCGCTCTAAGCTTCACCTGCGCCCGTCAAGCGATTTGCGAAGCGTTGATTGCGCCGTGGCAATGTTTGTACTTGCTGCCCGATCCACATGGGCACGGTGCGTTGCGGCTGATTTCCAGATTTGCATAAGGATTGTCGCTATTCGCCCCGCCCGGCCCCGATGCCGCACGCGGGCTGCCCGCCAGCGAGCCGAACAGTTCCGGGCGCAGTTCCGAACCATCGCCGTCCGCCGAATTGTCGAGTCCGGTGAAGGGATCGATATGGCCCGTCAGGAAATCGGGCAATTCGGGCAGGCCTAGAGGCTGAGGCGCCTCGACCCGAAGCTCGGCACGGAACAGGATTTTCGTGACCTCTTCCCGCAGGGTTTCGAGCATCGTCTCGAACAAAGCAAAGGCTTCCTGCTTGTATTCGTTGATCGGCTGCTTTTGCGCAATGCCGCGCATCCAGATCACCTGACGCAGCGCATCGAGCGTGGCGAGATGTTCTTTCCAGTGGTGATCAAGCTGGCGCAGCAGAATATCCTTTTCCACGACCCGCCAGATTCCCGGATCGGAACGCGAAACCTTCGTTTCCGTCATCTCATCGGTCAGCGCGCGCAGTTTTTCTTCGATCAGATCGGGCTCGACCTCATCCTCGCCGAGCCATTCATCGACCGGCGGCTGGAAGCCGAAAACCTCTTCGCTGCGCGTCTTGAGGCCAGCAATATCCCACTGTTCGGGGTAGGAGCCCGGCGGGCATGCGGTGCCGACGATTGCGTTGACGGTGTCGTGCCGCATATCGACCACGACATCGTCAACCGCCTCGGCGTCCATGATCTCGGCGCGCTGTTCATAGACGACCTTGCGCTGGTCGTTCATCACGTCATCATATTGCACGACCTGCTTGCGCATATCGTAGTTGCGCGCTTCGACCTTTTTCTGGGCGGTCTCGATCGCCTTGGACAACCACTTGGAACCGATCGCCTCGCCATCGGCAAGGTTGGAGTTCATCATCTTGGAGAACAGCGTGTCCGGGCCAAAGATGCGCAGCAGATCGTCTTCAAGGCACAGGTAGAACCGCGAAAGACCCGGATCGCCCTGACGGCCCGAACGGCCGCGCAACTGGTTATCGATCCGGCGCGATTCGTGGCGTTCGGTGCCCAGCACGAACAGGCCGCCGGCCTGCTTGACCTGTTCCTTTTCCGCCGAAATCTCCGCCTTGATGCGCGCGACGGCGGCTTCGCGCTCCGGCCCTTCGGGCATGTCGCCGAGTTCATCGAGAACGCGATATTCCAGGTTGCCGCCCAGCTGAATGTCGGTCCCGCGGCCGGCCATGTTGGTGGCGATGGTCACGGCGCCAAGCCGCCCGGCCTGCGCCACGATGCGCGCTTCTTGTTCATGGAAGCGGGCGTTGAGGACCGAGTGCTCCACCCCCTCCTTGTCGAGAAACTGGCTGAGCAATTCGGATTTCTCGATCGACACCGTGCCGACCAGCACGGGCTGGCCGATCTCCTGCTTTTCCTTGATCGCTTTGGCGATGGCGCTGAATTTGTCGGTGATGTTCTTGTAGAACTCGTCTTCGTCATCGATGCGGGCGACGGGCAGATTGGTCGGGATTTCGACCACGCCGACCTTGTAGATGTCCCAGAACTCTGCCGCCTCGGTGGCGGCGGTGCCGGTCATGCCGGACAGTTTGGGATACATCCGGAAATAGTTCTGGAAGGTGATCGAGGCGAGCGTCTGGTTCTCCGGCTCGATGCGCACGCCTTCCTTGGCTTCGACCGCCTGGTGCAGACCGTTCGACCAGCGGCGCCCATCCATCATGCGGCCGGTGAATTCGTCGATGATGACGACCTTGCCGTCCTTGACGATGTAATCGGTATCGCGCTTGCGCCCGAAATTGGCGACCAGCGCCTGATCGAGGTGGTGGACGACCTGCGTGTTTTCGACATCGAACAGGTTTTCGGTCGCAAGCAGGCCCTTCTCCAGCAGGAGCTTCTCAACCTCTTCCATGCCGTCTTCGGTGAGCTGGACGCGCTTCACCTTCTCATCGATGTCGAGCCATTCGACCGGGATTTCGCGTGCCACCTGATCAAGCGAAACATAGAGGTCGGACTTGTCCTCGGTCGGTCCGGAAATGATCAGCGGGGTGCGCGCTTCGTCGATCAGGATCGAATCCACTTCATCGACAATCGCGAAGTTGAACGGCCGCTGCGCCATCGCGCTGCGTTCATGCTTCATGTTGTCGCGCAGGTAGTCGAAACCGAATTCGTTGTTGGTGCCGTAGGTGATGTCGGCGTTGTAGGCGTCGCGCTTGAACTCTTCGGGCATTCCGGGGACGATCACGCCGACCGTCAGGCCGAGCCAATTGTAAAGCTTGCCCATCTCGGCCGCATCGCGCCGGGCGAGGTAATCGTTCACCGTCACCACGTGTACGCCCTTGCCTTCGAGCGCGTTGAGATAGACCGCCAGCGTCGCCATCAGCGTCTTGCCTTCGCCCGTGCGCATCTCCGCGATCTCGCCGCGGTGCAGCACGAGGCCGCCGATCAACTGCACGTCGAAATGGCGCATCCCGAAGACGCGGACCGATGCTTCGCGCACCGTGGCGAAGGCTTCGGGCATGACATCGTCGAGGCTGGCACCCTTATCGATCATTGCGCGCAGCTTGGCGGTCTGGCCCTGGATCTCGGCATCGGTCAACGCCTGAAGCTCGGGTTCGAGCGCATTGATCTGGGCGATGACCTTGCGGGCGGATTTGATGTAGCGTTCGTTCGAGGAACCGAAGACCGATTTGACGAGGGCGTTGAACATGAAGGCAAACCTTTGATGCGGACGGCAGCCCGGCGCACGGGCCCGAAACGGATTAGGGGGTAATCGGCGCGGCCATCAGGCCCGGTGCGCCGGAAATCACGAAGGGAACGGGAAAAGCGCGCCTATTCGAAGGCGCGTTCGATACCCATCAGAACCGGCAGACGCAGAGCCTCCGGCGTGTCCGGTGCCATGCGCGGCGCTTCGATCGCGCGGGTGGCGCTGATCGTGGCGGGTGCCGGCTGCGCCGCAACGCTTTCACTGCCCGAAACCTCGTCTCCGGCAGCAGCGGCAATGCTCGACCCGCAAGCCAAAGCCTCGGCCAAAGACGCCTGCGCCGGGCTGCCGAACGCAGCCAAGCCAGATATCAAGGCCAGAAAGGCGAGAATATGCCGGGTCATGATGTATCCAGATAAGCAATGATGCGCGTTTCGTCCACCAGCTTTGCCGATTTACTGCGCCCGCGCTCGGGCTTAGAGGCGTGGGCCATGCAGATCGATCGCTCACCACTGGCTCGCCCCTTTCCTGAACTGCCCGCCATCGCAGGCGTGACCCTGCGCGTCGCCCGCGCGCAATATAAGGCCTGGGATCGCTGCGACCTCACCATTGCCGACCTTGCCGAAGGCACCAGCGTCGCGGGCGTCTTTACCAAGAGCGCCTGCGCATCGTCCGAGGTTGAACTGGGGCGTGAGGCGGTAAAACAGGGCCGCGCGCGGGCGCTGATCGTCAATGCGGGCAATTCCAATGCCTTCACCGGCTGGCGCGGGCGTGAGGCGGTCGAGGCGATCCAGGCGCAGGTCAGCGCGGCGCTGGGCTGCGGCATCGACGACGTCTTCGTCTCCTCCACCGGCGTGATCGGCGTGCCCCTGCCTATCGACAAGGCCCGCGCCGGAATCGCCGCTGCTCTGGTGGCACAGCCGTGCGGCTGGGAAGACGCCACCAACGCCATCGGCACCACCGACACCTTTGCCAAGGGCGCGGGCGCGAGCGCCATGATCGGCCGCACGCGCGTGGAACTCGCCGGAATCATCAAGGGCAGCGGCATGATTGCGCCCGATATGGCCACGATGCTGGGCTATGTCTTCACCGATGCCGATATTGCGCCAGGCTTCCTGCAAGAGGCGCTGGAGCGCGCCAATGCGGCGACCTTCAGTTGCATCACGGTGGATGGCGACACCTCGACCAGCGATACCGTGATGGTCTTCGCTACAGGCAAGGCGGGCAATGCGCGGATCGAAAGCTGGGACAGTCCCGGCGCCGATGCCTTTGCGGCGGCGCTGGCTGATGTGTGCCGTAATCTCGCCCAACTCGTTGTGCGCGATGGTGAGGGCGCGGCCAAATTCATCACTATCCGCGTGTCAGGTGCGGCCAGCGATGACAGCGCCCGCCGCATCGGCCTCGCCATCGCCAATTCGCCGCTGGTGAAGACCGCGATCGCGGGCGAGGACGCCAATTGGGGCCGCGTGGTCATGGCCGTGGGCAAGGCGGGCGAACCAGCGGATCGCGACAAGCTCTCCATCGCGTTCGGCGGGATCTGGGCTGCGCGCAACGGGTTGCCGGTCGATGACTATGACGAAGCCCCGGTGGCCGCGCATCTCAAGGGCGAGGATATCGACATAGCGGTCGATCTGGGACTTGGAGAAGGCCACGCGACGGTGTGGACCTGCGATCTGACCCACGGCTACATTGCGATCAATGCGGATTACCGCTCGTGAGCCTCTCCGCACTGGATGCAGAAATCCGCGATCTGATGCGCTTTGCCGCGCAACGTTCAATGCTGCCGCGCTTCCGCAATCTGGCCGCAGGCGAGGTGGAGATGAAGGGCGTGGACGACCCCGTCACCATCGTCGACCGCGAGGTGGAAGCCTTCCTTACCGAGGCGCTGACACGGCTTGCCCCCGGCGTAGCGGTGGTGGGCGAGGAAGCGGTTCACGCCGACAAGGCGGTGCTCGATCACCTGTCCGGCCAGTGCTGGATCATCGATCCGCTGGATGGCACCGCCAACTTTGCGCAAGGCAAGGAGCCGTTCGGGATCATCATCGCGCTGGCCGATGCGGGCCGCGCGGTGGCGGGATGGATTTACGATCCGATCAAGGACCGCCTCTGTCACGCCCGCGAAGGTCAGGGCGCTTTCGTTGATGGCGAGCGGATCGTGGCGCGCACCACGGGGCAAGAGCCTCCCGTCACCGCCGTCAGCCGCATCTTCCTGACACCCGAAGAATCAGCGACGGTCGATGCAATGCTCGCCCCGCACTATACGCTGGTCGACATTCCGCGCTGCGCCGCCGAACAATATCCGCGTCTTGCGCTGGGCGAAAACGACATTTCCAGTTTCAAGCGCACGCTGGCCTGGGACCATGCCGCAGGGGTGCTGTGGCTCAACGAGGCCGGTGGCAAGGCCGCGCGGCGCGATGGCAGCGCCTACCGGGTGGACGAGCATGGACGCGACGATACCCTCACGGGCCTCGTCGGCGCGTCCAGCCCGGCTATCTGGGACGAATTTGTGGGTCGGGCTTTGGGCTAGGACACTTTCCTACAAGCTGCGGGGGTGCCAGCATCGCCCGCATGACCTGCGCTGCGCACCATCCTGCCCCCATCAGCGCCGCTGAGCGGGAGGCAGGAATTCTGTTTCTGGACAGTGTCTCATGTGTCTCCAACAGCCTTGCTGTCAGAGACGAGACGGTCCCCGCAACGTGCGGATCACAGTTCGCTTTCGAGCCACGCCTTGAGCTGACCCTTGGGCGCCGCACCCAGTTTGCGCGCAACCGCTTCGCCGTTCTTGAACAGCACCATCAGCGGGATCGACTGCACACCCATCTGCGCGGCGATATCGGTGTTTTCCATGATGTCGATCTTGGCGATCTTCACCTGACCCGAAAGCTCGTCACTGATTTCCTCCAGTGCGGGGGCGATCATCTTGCAGGGGCCGCACCAATCCGCCCAGAAATCCACCAGCACGGGGGTGTCGCTGTCCAGCACATCGGCCTTGAAGCTTGCATCGGTCACGTTGACGGTTGCCATAATCTGTATCTCCTTTTGCCGGCGACCATAGGGCGACCGGTGATGTGTTTGCAATCTAATGCGCCCGCGCCGTCACTCAATATCGGGCAGCGATAAGGATTGCTGCGTCGTCTGCAACGCCTGCTTGTGCGCGGCCAGTGTTTCGGGCGGCAGGTCAAGCAGCAGCGGAGCGTGGGTGTAGAGGACACCGGCGCGCACCTCGCGTCCCGGATAGATCGCCTCAAGCGCCGCGACATAGGCCGCCATCTGACGCAGCGTAGCGACAGGGACCGCGTCGATGCCGGCAGGCGGGCGGCGCGTGGTCTTGAAATCGACCACGGTGATCCGTTCCTCCTCGATCAGCAGACGGTCCGCCGTGCCCGCCACCACCACGCCGTCGACCGTCGCAGCCAGCGGAACTTCGGCCAGCGCAAGGGGCGAGAACAGCGCAGCGAAATCCGGGTGGTCGAGCACGCCTTGTGCCGCTGACAGCATCTCGTCACGCAGCGTGGTATCGAGATCGCCGGCCTGCCGTTCCAGCCAGCCGCGCGCCGCGCCTTCACGGTCTGCCGCCGGGACATCGGGCAGGCGTTCGAGCAGCTTGTGGATCAGGCTTCCGCGCCGCGCCGCGTGGCGGGTGGCTTCGGGCGGCAGCGGCGGGGCGGCGCCGCCATCCTCGCCTGCGCTTGATGGTGCAAGCGGGCGCGGCGGGCGCGGTTCGGGGCCGATCGGGGTGGTCATCCAGCGCGGCAGGGCAGGCGGTGCGCCCTCCCCTGCTGCGGCGGCATCATCGGGAACCAGCGGCTCGGCCCGCTCGCCCCATTCCTTGCGCCAGTGCCAAACCGGATCGGTCAGTTCATCGCCTTCGAACAGCGGGGCTAGGCGCGCATACCAGCTGTCATCGTGGGGAACGCCCTTCTTCGCTTCGGTCTTGTTGAGCGATCCGCCGATGAACAATGCCTCTTCCGCGCGGGTCATGGCGACATACAGCAGCCGCCAATGCTCCTGCAAAGCCGCCGCCTTCTTCGCCGCCTCGGCTTTGGCAATCCGGCCCTTCCTTTCGTCCTTGGAAAGCGGGGGCAGCGGCACGTCACGGATGCGATCGTGCATCTGGCCAAGGGGATTGTCTTCGAGCGTCAGATCGCCCGCATCGCCGGGTGCGCCAGTGGCATCGGCCAGGATCACGATCGGCGCCTGGAGCCCTTTGGACCCGTGCACCGTCATCACCCGCACCTGCCCGCTCGCGCTGTCCGAATCGCGTTTCAGATCGCCGGTCCCGGCATCGAACCAGGTGATGAACCCGGCAAGGCTGGGCCAGTGCTCCGCCTCGTAGGCGAAGGCGGCGTTGACGAGTTCGTCGAGCGGATCATTGGCCTCCGCGCCGAGCCGTTCCACCAATCGCGCCCGGCCCTGCCACGGACCGGTCAGCAGCCAGGCGATCAACGCCTGCGGGGTCTGGTAATCGGCGCGGCGCAGCAGATCGCGCAATCGGTCAGCTGTCTCGGCCACGAAAGCAGGCGCATCCGTGCGGCGCAGGTGGTCCCAGAGCCGTACCTTGTCGAGACGCGGTACATGGGCGAGGATGTCGCCTTGCGTCCATCCGCCCAGTGGCGAGGCCAGCAGGTTGGCCAGCGACAAGTCATCCTGCGGCTGCACCGCAAAACGCAAGGCGGCCAGCACGTCCTTCACCGCGAGCGGTGCGCCGAGACGCAGCCGGTCCACGCCCGCCACCGGCACACCCTTGGCGTAGAGCTTCGCAACGATCTGCGCTGCCAGCTCCTTGCGCTGGCGTACCAGCACCATGATGTCGCCAGCCTGCGCATGGCGGTGGGTGCCTTTGGCCAGCACGAAGGGATCGGCCCCGCCGACCCAGCGATAAACCTGATCTGCGATCTTCTCGGCAAGCAGTGTGTCGTGGCGCGGCAGCCAGTCGCGGTTGTCGCTGTCGTCCCCATCGTCGTCTTCATCGGTTGCCTCGCCCTGTTTGGGTGCGACAGGCGGCCACAGCGTCACAAGTCCGGGGCGCTTGGCTCCCTTGTGGTCGGCGGGCGCGCGGTCGAGGCCGAAGGCGGGAAAGCCCAGCGCCGCAATCATGCGGTTGACGAAACCGAGCACGATATCGGCGGTGCGGAACGACAATCCGAGGTCGAGATCCTGCCAGCCCGGCTCGCGGCGGTTGACGCGGCTCTGCCGGATGCCGGTTTGCGCCGCGGTGATGCGCGCATGCACCCGCTGCTTGGCGCGCGCGAAGTTCTCCGGGCTGGTGCCCTGGAAGCCGAAGATCGCCTGCTTGTAATCGCCCACAGTAAAGATCGTGCGCAGCTTGTCGCCGCGCGCGCCCTCGCCAGCGAAAAAGTCGTCGATCAAAGCCTCGACGATGTCCCATTGGCTGCGGTTGGTGTCCTGCGCCTCGTCAATCAGAATGTGGTCGAAATGGCGATCGAGCTTGTAGCGGATCCAGTCCGCCGCTTCGGATTGGCCAAGCAGGGCCGCGGCCTTGCGGATGAGGTCGGAGAAATCGAGCAGCCCCTCGCGGGCCTTGCGCGCTTCCCACCGAACCGCGAAGGCACGGCCGATTTCAAGCGCGCTGGTGACGATCTCGGCGCAGGCCAGCAAGGCACGGCGGTCTTCGTGTTCCTGCAATGCCTTGGCCACGATCTCCTGATTCCGGGAAAAATCGGGGTGGGTCTTTGCCGGCGCGTCCATCTTGCGCGGGGTCCCGTCGGCCTTGAGGATGGTTTTGCGAAACCCCGACGCCGCAGCCTCGCGCCCAGACAGGTCAAGCGCAAGCCACTGACGCAGAAAGGCCGCAGCCTCCTGCCCCGTCTTCGCCTTCCACCCGTCGAGCGCCGGAAGCATCGCCATCAGGGTATCATCGGGAAACAGATCGGGGTGGAGCGGCTCGCTGACCCAGGCTTCATCTGCGTCGGCTGGAATACCCAGGGTCTGGCGCACCCGTCCGCCCACAGGAGATTGCCAGCCCGATGGTCCATCCCACAGATCCTGCGCTTCGGCCGCCCGCATCAACCACTTGTGCAGCGCGGCGGGATCCTTGCGGGTGGTGAAGTCCGCTATGCCGTCGAGCATACGCACGTCATTCGTCCGTTCGGCATCTTCGAACAGATCGGTCAACACATCGCGGGCGAGCAATTCCCGGCTGCGATCATCCAGCAGCCGCGTGCCCGGCGAAAGGCCCGCTTCTTCGGGGAAATTGCCAATCAGAAACTGGGCGAACGCGTGGATCGTGTCGATCCGCAGCCCGCCACCGGGGCAATCGAGCACGCTCGCAAACAGACTGCGCGCCCGCTCTTGCGTTTCGGGGTCGATATCCGCGCCCAGATGGCCCAGCTCCCTTGCGAGAACCGTGGCAGGCAGGCGCACCCAGCGCGCCAGCACTGCGTTGATGCGGTTCGCCATTTCCGCTGCGCCCGCCTTGGTAAAGGTCAGGCACAGGATCTGGGACGGCGCCACATCCTCGCGCAGCAGCAGCCTGAGCACACGAGCCGAAAGAACCTGCGTCTTTCCCGTTCCTGCCGAGGCGGACAGCCACACGTTGTCATCCGGGTCAGCTGCACGCAGCTGATTGTCCTTCAGAGGGAAGACAAGACCGTTACCGCCGCTCATGCCGTTTCCCCGCCCTTGTCGTCAGGCCCGGTCATCCGCACCAGCCATTCTTCAAGCCGCATCAGGTGATCATATTCGTTGTAGCCATTGTAATCGGGATTCTCGCGCGCGATGAATGGCTTGCGGCCCTTGATGAACAGCGTGATAGCTTCAGACAGCTTTTCAGCGTGAAAGGGCAGGTATTCGTCGGGCAGCAGTCCTGTGCGGGCCTTTTCCTCCTTCATCGGAGTGTCGCGGTAGCCGAAACCATCTTCCTTCTTCGCCTTGCCAAGCGACCAATACTCAAAGCGTGCAGCCTCGCCCTTCACCACCTGACTTGTCTTTACGTCAGCGAATTGTCCGGATTGCGCGATCATACCCAAAAGCCCGAGCTGCAACGCATAGCCAGCCATGACCTGCTTTTTCGCGGGCGGTGCACCGGTCTTGTAATCGACGATGCCAAGGCGGCCGTCGGCCAACCGATCAATCCGGTCGGCGCGGCCCATGACCTTGACGCCGTCCACCACCATCGCCCCGTCAATCTCGCTTGCCAGAACGGTACGGCCTGCCGCCTCAGCTTCGACAACCCATTGCTCGAAACGCTCCATCGCGGCGATCAGACGCGGTTGCCACAATGCGCGGAACAGGGGGTGGACGCGCTCGGCCTCGAAACAATCCGCTGCAAAAGGCGCCAGAGTGAGGCCGGGCTGCGTGGACTTCGCCTTGTGCCACTTTTCGAGAATGCCATGCACTAGCGTCCCGCGCAGCGCCGGATCGCTGAAGGGATCGGCAGCAAGCGGCTGAAGCTGCCGCAGACCGAGGATGGCCTGCGCGTAAAACTGGTACGGATCACCCAGCAGCCGGTCGAGCGCCGTCACCTTGATCAGCACGTCACGCTGCCTGGGCGATGGATCGGGCGCCGGACGCGGATATTCAGGCGCGGCGGGGCGCTTCCGGTCAAGATGCGGCAGCAACGCCGCGATGGCGCGCTCACGGTGCTCCTTGTCCAGATCATCGCCCAGCAGCGCCTCGACCCTGAGCAGGAAGCGCGAAGGCAGCGTCGGCCCCTCGGCATCGCGCGTGGCGCGGCTCAGCACAACCTCGGGTGCGCCCATCGCGCCGGCAAGGTCATGGGCGGCGAGACCGATCCGGAACTCCGCCCCCGGCACGCCCAAGGCCCGGAGAATGGCCGGGGCCAGCAGGGCATCGGCGCCGGGGGGCTGTGGCCAGGTTCCCTCGTTAAGCCCGCCACAGATCACTAGATCGGCCCGCGCCATGCGCGCTTCGAGCAGGCCGTAGATAGCCACACGGGGGTGCCCGCCATAGCCGGGCCGTACGGCCACCGCCTCCATGCAGTCACGCAGGATGCCGGCCAGATCGGCCGTTTCGATCGTGGTGCCTGCAACCTCTGCGGTCCCGCGCAATTCTTCGACCATTGCGCCCAGCGCGCGGCCATCCTCCCGCTCCCACACCAGCGTCTGGGCAAAGGATTCGGCCGTGTCAGCCAGCTTGGTCAAGGCATCGGCCAGCAAGATTTCCCGCGGCCAATCGAGCAAAGGCGCGAGCAGACCTTCGGCCTCGGCCCACCATTCGTCGATCTTGGCCTTGGCAGCGGTTTTGCGCAGGCTTTCCATCCCCGGCGCAGGCGAAGGCCCGCGCAAGTGACGATCAAAGGTCCGCGCACCCAGGAGCCATGCCTGACGCGCTTGCGTGTCATATCCCCGCACCAGCGGGTGTCCGAAAGCCGCTACAAGGCTGGACGGCTCAGGCCCATTAGCCGCAATTTCCGCAAGCAACCCGAACAACCGCCCTGCCGGGGTCAGCGCCAGCGGGCGTCCGGCCGAATCGTCGGCGGTGATGTTCCAGCGTTCCAGATGCTGCGCCACTCGCCGCGCCAGACCGCGATCCGCTGTAACGATAGCAATGCGCTTTTCCGGTTGCTCCAGCGCCTCACGCACCAAGAGCGCGATGGCCTGCGCTTCCTCCTCAACAGTGGCGCTGGCAAGCAGCCGCACACCCGACAAGCGCCGCCGGTCTGCTCCAAGATCGATCCACGCACGGCTCGCCTGCGGGGGCAGAAACAGCGAGGAAATTGCGCGGGCACGCGACGGTTCGGCAGCCGCAAGGCCGCGCCGGTGCCACGCTTGCACCTCGGCGCGGTTCACGCCCATGCGGTTGAGCAGCAGCTTCAGGTGATATTGCGGATGGCTGAGCGCGTCACCGGCAGCAAAAACCGGCCCGCCCGGTTCTTCGGATGCGCCGGCAAGGCCCAGTTCGGTCCATGCCGCATCGTCCATGGCCAGATCGAGATCGGGCAGCACCACCGCGCCCGCCGGAAGCGCAGCCACCACCCGCAACAATCGCGCCAGCGCCGGCGATGCGCTGGTCACGCCCGCGGCAACAATCGGATGCGGCGGCGGCGTGTCTTTCCAACGGCGTGCGGCGCGATCGAACAGCAGGTTGCGCCGCGTGGCCGCATCAACTTCGCCGCGTTCGGCCAGTTCGATCTGCCAGCGGGCGTTCACACGCGCAAACAGCCGGATCGAACGCTTCCAGTGGTCAGCAAGGTTGCCCAACTGATCGAGAACAGGTTCGGCCCAAAGGTCTTCCGGTGCCTTCTCTTCGACCAGCAGCCTGTCCATCGTCCGCGCCATTTCGCGCGCCAGATTGAGCCGCGCGCGGCCAGGCAGCGGCTCCATGCCTTCAGACGCGCGTTCTTCTGCAATCAGCCGATCCAGCGTCAGCCAACGCGCCACCGGGTCGCTTGCGGGCGGAATATCGCCTGCGCCCAGCGGATCGAGCGCGGCGCCAAGCTTCTCATCAAGATCGAGATCTCCCACCGCAATCATGCGCGGCATCAGCAGACCGCCTTCGCCCGTGTCCCCCGCGTGCCGGATAAAGGCTTCGGACAAGGTGCGCGCTGCGCGGCTCGACGGGACCAGCAGCGTCAGGCGCGCAAGGCCGAAGCCCGGCTCGCGGTATCGCGGCACAAGGCCCGCGACCAGCGCATCGGCAAAACCCCTGTGGGCGGCGATGGAATAGACAAGCGGGCCAATCCTGCGCGGCTCAGCCACCCTGCAACGCCTCCTCGGTCGGACAGATCGCTTGCGGCGTGCCCACTTCGAACCACCGCCCGGTGAAGCTGATGCCGTAAAGCCGCCCTTCCTCGATCGCCCGGTTCCAGAGGATATTGGTCGAAAACGGCCCGTCAGGCGGGTCGCGCAGCAAGCGGTGGCTCACAAGCTGGATGCCGGTGAAAATGAAGGGAGCGATGCGGCCGTCACAACGGCGCGAAATCTTGCCGAGCGGGTCCATGTGAAAATCGCCAGGCCCGGCGAAATTGGCCGCGCGCGCATGAGGGACAACCAGCAACAGCGCATCCATCGTATCGGGATCCCAGCGGCACGACAGATCGTGAAAGGCACTTTTCGGCCCATCCAGCCAGATGTTGTCGGCATTGAGCGCGAAGAACGGATCAGGCAGGTATGGAAGGGCCTTGACCATTCCAGCTCCGGTTTCCAGCAACTGCGCACGCTCGTCCGATACAGTGACCATCGGGGCCGTCCGGTCCTTCACGTGCGATTCGAGCGCGTCGGCGAGGTAGTGGACATTAACAACGGCCCGCTCCACGCCCGCTTCGTGCAGGCGGTCCAGCGCGTGATCAATCAGCGCCCTGCCCGCCACCCTCACCAAGGGCTTGGGCTGGCGAGCGGTGAGCGGACGCATCCGTTTTCCCAGCCCCGCTGCAAGGATCATCGCGGTGTCCGAGGCGAGCCGGGCCGCACTCATGACCCGAAGGCACCATTGGCAGCGCGCAGATCGTCCGGAATATTGGCGTCAAACCAGCGCGCAACGGGGGCGAGCGCGGGATGCGTAAGATCGCGTTCGAGTGCCGCCCAGACCCGCGGGATCATCGACAAATACTTGGGCTTGCCATCGCGGCGGTTCAATCGGGTGAAAATGCCGATGATCTTGGCATTACGCTGCGCGCCAAGAGTGGCGTAATCAGCGATGAAATCCACGCCGACGCCTCCGACCGCATCGACATAATGCAGCAGCATCGCGTTCTCGAGTTCGATCGGCACATCTCGCCTGGCATCCTGCAACAACGAGACGAGATCGTAGACCGGGTGCCCGACCAGCGCGTCCTGAAAATCGATCAGACCTTGCGGTGCAGTGGCTTTCCCGCCGAGTAACATGATGTTTTCGGAGTGATAATCGCGCAGCACTGTGACGCCGGGCGATTGGCGATGAGCAACCGGCAACAGCACCTCGCTCCACGCAGCAGTGTAGCCTGGTTCATCAGCCGCAAGCCCCTGCGCAGGGCAATACCATTCCGTAAAAAGGGCAGCCTCGCGCTGATAGGTCGCCATATCGTATGGTGCAAAGGGGCCGGGTGGCAGACGGTGCAAAGCGATCAGCGCATCAATCGCGGCTGTGTAAGCGGTCTCTTCGTCGCCGGGATGGTCATCAAGCCAGTCCCGCATCCGGTCATGGCCGAAATCCTCGGTCAACACCCACCCTTGGCTTGTGTCCTCCGCCAGAATTGCCGGTGCGCGCATCCCGTTGGCATTCAGCCAATGGGCCACGTCGAGAAAGGGGGTGGGGTCTTCGTGAGGCGGAGGCGCGTGCATCAGCATCGCTGTGCCACTCCGACGGACAAGCCGGAAATAGCGTCTGAACGAGGCATCGCCCGGCAATGGGGCTATCTCGGCCCCTTCCCATCCGGCTTGTGCAATAAATTGGGTAAGGCCGCGGGGAAGTTCGCTCATGGCATCCGCCCTACCCAATCCGCGCCCCCGCGGGCAATCGCAATCCGTCCGCCGTCCCCGCTTTCTCCAACAGGTTCAAGCGTGATCGCAAGGCACCCAGGCTCATGCGCAAAGCCACCCGCGTGATCGGGCCATTCCGCCAGCAGCACCGCACCCTCGCGATAATCATCCAATCCGATTTCGGCGAGTTCGCAAGGATCGTGCAGCCGGTAAAAATCGGCGTGAACCACCGGCACCCTCAGGGCCGGCGAATCATAGGTTTCGATAATGGTGAAGGTCGGCGATGGCACTTCTCCATCATGGCCCAGAGCAGCGATGATCGCGCGCGCAAGCGTGGTCTTGCCCGCCCCCAGCCCGCCGGTCAGCGCCACCACATCGCCAGCCTGTAACCGCTCAGCGATGGCTGCGCCGAAGGCCGCCATCGATGGCAAGTCGGGGAGACAAGCGCGCGACTGGATCACGGCAGGCAGATCGTTGCGGTGGTGCCCGCACCCTTGCGGCTGACGATTTCGAGCGTCCCGTCATGCGCGGCGATGAGTTGACGTGCGAGCGGAATGCCAAGCCCGGTGCGGCGCTCGGGCGTGCCTTCGCTGATCGGCTTCACCCCGCCCTGCGCCCGTGCAAGCTCCTGCGATGTCATGCCACGACCATTATCGGCAATGGTCATTTGCATTCCCCAATCGGTTCCCTCAGCCGCCTTCCGGATCTCGATCACGATACGTCCGCCCGGAGGTGTGCCAACAACCGCATTGTCGATCAGATTGCCGATGGCGCGTCCCAATTGGCGCGGATCAGCCTCGATGATACGGCCCCGGCGGCCCTTGAGATCAAGGCTAAGCTCTGCTGCGATGATGGCGGTTTCTCGCTCACGCACCAAAGTTGTCAGAAAATCCAGCACATCGAGGCGCTCCTTGCGGATCGGCAATAGCCCCGCTTCGCTTTGCGAGAGATCGAGCACATTTTCGACCTGTTCGGTGAGACGCTCAACCGCGCTCAGGATCGCATCGACATATTCGCCGGCCGCTTCGGGATTGGTGGCAGCACCGCTTTTGAGCAATTCGGCAAAGCCGCCAATCGTGGTCAGCGGTGTGCGGAATTCATAAGACATGTTGGCGAGGAAGCGAGCCTTGACTGCATCTGCCTCCTCCAAAGCTTCGGCCCGCTCGCGCAAGGCCTGTTCGGCTTTTTGCGACGCCGTGATGTCGAGCACGGTCAGAAGGCCGTTGCCATCGGGCAGCGGGATCCCGGCAAATCGCAAGGTACGGCCATCGGCCAGTTCCACCTGTCCGCCCTTTTCGCGCCGATCGAGCGTTGCTGCACGTACCGCAGCGCCAATCAGTCCCGCTTCTTCGGGACGCACAAGATTGAGGCCAATCGCGCTCAGCAATTCATCCGCACTGGGGTGCAGATCGAGCAATTCGGGCGTCAGGCCCCAGGTGCCGGCAAAACTGCGGTTCCAAAGCTGGACCGAGCCATCGGGGGCGAAGATCGCGAGTGCTTCGAATAGGCTATCCAGCGTCGCTGTCCGGGTCCGCAGCAAGGTATCGCGCACAGCAGACAAGGCGAGGCTTTCGGTCCGGTCCTCGGTCAGCAAAACAAGGCCGCCGTCAGGCATCGGCTGGGCAACTATGCGCAGGTGTGTGCCGCCTGGCAAAGGCCATGCCTCTTCAAGAGTATCCTGCATTCCGAACCAGGCGACCCGCTCACGACGCCACTCGGGAAAATCGCGAACCTCGGGCGTGCGGCCACGCTCTCGCGCCTCCGCGAGAAACCGTTGAAACGGGGTGTGGGCGTCAACCGCCTCCTCGGCGAGAGAAAACAGGCGCCGGAACGGACGGTTGGCAAAGGTCAGCCTCTCGTCGCCATCGAACAGCGCGACACCCACGGACAACTGATCCAGCAGTGCGCGCTGCGCATCACGAAACGCGCGAAACTCCCGCGCAACCTGCTGTTGTTCTTCGATGTCGATTGCATAGCCCGCTACCCCTTCCGGCCCGAGCGGAAGATCGCTGACTCTCAACGTTCGCCGTGCTCCGTGAATGGTGGCAGCGATGATGCGTTCGGATTTATCCTGACTTTTCAGCGTTCCAAGGGCCACATCGGCGGGAGATTTCCCGTCTTCGGGCTCGAGCAATTCGATCTGGCCTTCAACCACTTCGGCCGCGGTAAGCGCACCTACGGCATCGACATAGGCCTGATTGACAAGTTGGAGCGACAGGTCCGAACCGCGAAACCACATCGGCATGGGGGCAGCTTCAATCAGCCCTACCAACGCAGCAAAATCGCCGGTTGCGCGCGCGGCAGCGGAGCGTAGGCGCGCCATCTCCGCATGGCTGTCGGTAAAGTCGAAAACCCATACAAGCGCAGCGCCGCCCGGCGAAACCTGCGGATCCGCCAGCGTGCCGTACAACGCCAGACTGCGCTGTGCCTCTGGCAGATTGATCGCCATGCGAAAAGGCGTTGCGCTTTTCTGGGTGGTCTGGATCTTGGCCCAAAGCAGATCGACCTGTGCCTGCGCCAGGCCACCGGCTTTCGATACGCCCCCAGGCGCGGCGAGTTCTGACAAATATCTTGGAAGAGTGGCCAAGCCCAGCATTCGGGCCAATTTGTCCGGCGCTTCAATACGCCCGTCAACCCGTACCAACAAAGGTAGCGCAGGCGCCACATCAAGCAGGGCCTGCATGCGCTTGAGACTGGTGCGCATCGACTTTGCCCGCTTCACGCTCTGGTTGGCGCGCAAGACAATGATTGCCGCCCCAACCGCCCAGGCGGCAAGGACGAGAGCGACAAGCACCAGTGAAAGAGGCGAAAGATCCATCACTCAACCGCTATGCGGGCGCGGGCGTGAGTGCAACGGAGTATCGCGACGCCCGCCTCCAACCCGCGATAATTCGGGGTGGAAGCGGGCCATCGGCATCGCTTAATAGCGGTAATGATCCGGCTTGAATGGGCCGGCCTGCGGCACGCCGATGTAGCTGGCCTGCTTGTTGCTCAGCTGGGTCAGCTGCACGCCCAGCTTTTCCAGGTGCAGCGCGGCAACCTTTTCATCGAGATGCTTGGGCAGGACATAGACGTCGTTGTTGTACTCATCCGCCTTGGTGAACAGTTCGATCTGGGCCAGCGTCTGATTGGTGAAGCTGGCACTCATCACGAAGCTGGGGTGGCCGGTGGCGCAGCCCAGGTTCACCAGGCGGCCCTTGGCCAGGATCAGGATCGACTTGCCATCCGGGAAGGTCACGAGGTCGGTGCCTTCCTTGATTTCCTTCCAGTTGTAGTTGGAAAGCGCGGAAATCTGGATTTCGCTGTCGAAGTGACCGATGTTGCACACGATCGCCATCGGCTTCATGTTCATCATGTGGTCGGCGGTGATGACGTCTTCGTTGCCAGTGGCGGTCACGAAAATATCGGCGCGCTTCACGGCGTCTTCCATGGTGACAACTTCAAAGCCGTCCATCGCAGCCTGCAGCGCGCAGATCGGATCGATTTCGGTAACCATCACGCGGGCGCCGCCATCACGCAAGCTGGCGGCCGAACCCTTGCCGACATCGCCGTAACCGGCAACGCAGGCGACCTTGCCGGCGAGCATCACGTCGGTCGCACGGCGGATCGCATCGACCAGCGATTCCTTACAGCCGTAAAGGTTGTCGAACTTCGACTTGGTGACCGAATCGTTCACGTTGATCGCCGGGAAAGGCAGCTTGCCCTGCTTGGCGATCTGGTAAAGCCGCATGACCCCGGTGGTGGTTTCTTCCGAAACGCCCTTGATCGCCTTGACAGTCTTGGTGAGATAGCCTGGACGCGCGGCAACGAAGGCCTTCAGTGCGCGCTGGAATTCGACTTCTTCGTCATTGGTCGGCTTGCCCATTTCCTCACCCGCTTCAAGGCGCGCGCCCCACAGTGCGAACATGGTGGCATCACCACCATCGTCGAGGATCAGGTTGCAGGTCAGGTCAGGATTTTCGTCGGTGGCCCAATCGAAGATGCGGCCAACATAATCCCAGTAATCGGCCAGCGTTTCGCCCTTGATCGCGAACACCGGAATGCCACTTTCCGCGATGGCAGCGGCGGCATGGTCCTGAGTAGAGAAAATGTTGCAGGTCGCCCAGCGCACTTCGGCACCCAGCGCCACCAGCGTTTCGATCAGCACGGCGGTCTGGATCGTCATGTGCAGCGAACCGGTGATCCGCGCGCCCTTCAAGGGCTGAGCCGCGCCATATTCTTCGCGCAGCGCCATCAGGCCGGGCATTTCAGTCTCGGCGATTTGGATTTCGTCACGACCGAAACGGGCGAGCGCAATATCCTTGATCACATATTCATGAGTGGGGGCGGCAGCGAGGGTAGCCATAAATCATATCTCCTAATCGCGAGGCGGCACGTTCGGGTGCCAAGGCCTGCTTATGCCCCCAGCCCCTAGCGGCATGGGCTGCCTGAGGCAAATATAAACTTATCTTTATATGTCTATTTGTTGCCCGTTCGGTAGCACCCGCTATAAAGGGCCCCAGACACACCCCACGCATAAGGAAGCACACACAATGACGATTTCCGTTGGCGACAAGATCCCCGAAGTCACACTGGTCAAGGCAACCGCCGAAGGTCCGCAGGCCGTGAAATCGTCGGACTATTTCGCGGGCAAGCGTGTGGCACTGTTCTCGGTCCCGGGCGCTTTCACGCCGACCTGCTCGGCCAAGCATCTTCCCGGCTTTGTTGAAAAGGCAAACGATCTCAAGGCCAAGGGCGTCGATGAAATCGTCGGCACTGCGGTCAACGATGCCTTTGTCATGGGCGCCTGGAACAAGGCTTCCGGCAGCGACGCAATCACCATGCTGGCTGATGGCAATGCCGAATTCGTAGAGGCGATCGGTCTGACCATGGACGGCTCGGGTTTCGGTATGGGCACGCGCGGCCAGCGGTTCTCGATGGTCATCAACGATGGCGTGGTCGAGCAGCTCAACGTCGAAGAGCCCGGCGATTTCAAGGTGTCCAGCGCCGATCACATGCTCGGCCAACTCTAGGCCTCAGCTTTCGCACGAATAAAAAGGGGCGCTTTCCGGGCGAGGAAAGCCCCCTTTTTTTGTGTCAGGTTATGGGCGGCGCGCCATACGCCAGCCAAAGCGCAAAACCTGCAGCCAGCGCGAGTGCAACCGCCGCCCGGCCCCACGGCGTCGGACCGATTCCCGCCACGCCCGGAATTGGCGGGCGATCTCCGCTCACCATCGGGCTCAGAAGGTCGTCGCCTCTGACGGTATAGAATGCTATCGCGGTCAGATGCAGGCCGATGAAACCCGCAATCACCCAGAAGAATGTTTCGTGCAGTTCTGTGATGGCATCGGCGGTCATCACACCTACCAGCGGATTGAGCGGCCCGGTCATCCCGTCATAGGGGTCGCCTGCAAACAATCCCAAACTGGCCTGCAATAGCATCGCGCCCAGTAGCGCGAGCGTGCTCCACCCGCCCAACGGACTGTGCCCGATCTGCGTCGCTGCGCCGGCCATCTGTCCGCGAAGATAAGCGATCACCGCGCCCGGCCCCTTCACGAAGTCCGAAAAGCGTGCCGTTCGCGGCCCCATGAAGCCCCAGATAATCCGGAACATCAGCAAGCCGATCAGCACCAGACCCGTTTGCCGGTGCAAGGCCCATTTCGAATTTTCCGCCGTCCACCACATCGTCGGGATTAGCAGCAGGAAGCTCCAATGCGTGATGCGAAGCAAGGGATCCCAAACCCGCACATCGCGCGCGATTGCAGCGGGCGGGACGCGCGGAACGGTCATCGTAGCTTACTTCTCGTCATCAAGCCGGAATTTGTCATGGCAGCCCTTGCACGCGCCGCCCATGGTCATTGCCTGAGCGCTCGTAGCGGCCTTGTCACCCTGACCGGCGACCGTGACCAGCATCGCGCTCTCATCGACGAGCTTTTGCGCAGCAGCTTTGAATGCCTCGGGCTTCTCCCAAATCGCAGGTAAAGCTTCTGTATCGAAGCCATCATCGACGCTGGTGCCGGTGGGGAAATGGCCTTCGATCTTCGCTGCACGTGTGTTGATATCGCTTGCGCTAGCAGCAATCAGAATAAAGTCGGGCGTATCTTTCTCAAGCTCACCCCGTACGGCCTTGAACGCATCGCCGATGCCTTCAAAATTGTCCTGACGTTCTTTGATGATTGGCGGACCTTCGCCCGAACCTGCGTTACCGTTAGCGCCGTCGCCCGAACAAGCGATAAGAACACCAGACAGCGTGGCGGCAATCAGGAAGCGGGCGGTCGGGCTGCGCAGCATCAGCGATCTCCTTTGACAAGGCCGTCAGCCGGCCCCGCTGGCAGGCTATGCCGCTTTGCGGCCATTCGCAAACACGAAAACGGGGCGCCTTCACTCCCGAAGACGCCCCATCAGTTCTGTGCGAATTGTCGGTCTAACCGTCGCGGCGGATATCGAGCGCGCTTTCAGCTTCCGCGACCAGTTCAGCGCGGTCTTGTTCGATCACAGCCAACATGACGGTACGGATACGTTCGCGGCGCGTTTCCACCAGCCGATCAATCGCCTTGGTTTGCGTCTGACACCAGCCGGGACGCGAGCCGCTGGCGACATCGTTGCGCGTCAGAACACGGCGAGACTGCATTGTGTCACCGACCGTTGCGATACGTTCGACTTTTAGACTGGCTGTCCAGTTGCAGCGCAGCGTGCTGGACCGACCAGCCACGCCGGCTGAACCCACCTGCCGCGTTTCGACAGCGACGGACCCTTTGTAATCGGCAGCGATCGGCCCCGATGCATGGTCAATCACGACCTCGTGTTCAAGCGCCACGGCGGGAGAAGCCAGAGACGCGCTCAGCATCAGCCCGGCAAAGGATAGTTTCTTCATGGTTGTCTCCTGCATGATCCCGGCCATTGAGGCCGTCGATCATGCAGCTTTACCATTTCGGCTGGCCCCATCCAAGCGCAGCAAGGTGCGGCAGTCTTATGGAGGTATCAGTAGCCCATCAGGCTCATCACTTCCTTGCGGCTGCGATGATCGTCAAGGAAGCAGCCGAGCACTCGGCTGGTGATCATGCCGACGCCCGGAGTTTTTACACCGCGACCGGTCATGCAGCCATGCTGTGCTTCAATCACAACAGCCACGCCGTGAGGTTCGAGATTGTCCCAGATGCAACTGGCGACCTCGGCTGTCAGACGCTCCTGTATCTGCAAACGCTGGGCAAAGCCGTGCAGGACGCGCGCAAGCTTTGAAATGCCGACCACTTTCTTGTTGGGCAAATAGGCAATTGCCGCCTTGCCGATGATCGGCGCCATGTGATGTTCGCAATGCGACTGAAACGGGATATCCTTGAGAAGCACGATTTCGTCATAACCGCCGACTTCTTTGAAGATACGCGACAAGTGGATCGCAGGATCTTCCTTGTATCCTTCGCAATACTCCAGCCATGCACGCCCAACGCGCTTGGGGGTGTCGCGCAACCCTTCGCGGGCCGGATCATCGCCGGCCCATGCAATAAGAGTGCGTATCGCGTCCTGGACATGATCCGGCACTTCGGGCTTGCCCATCGGGTTATCCGGATCAAACGCATCATCATGATCGTGGGCCGAGAGATAATTCATGTCTTGTCGTCTTTCTTTGCGCAAGTGCCTTGTCGCAGGCTCTGCCCTGTCGATCCAGAACCGAGATAACCCGCAAGTGCCAGAGGCGTTCCGCCCTAAATCCGCGATCACGCCTGAAGGGTGTTTCACAAACTTTAACGCATGTAAGTATCGAAACCGCCAATTCCATCCCCTCGGGGATCAGAAAGGACGACAGATTGTGACCATGCCGAGCGCCACCGAATTCAAAGCTGCAGCCATCGGCGTCCTGTCGCAGCTGCCCGCACCGTTCCGCAAACGGCTGCGTGACGTGGTTCTGCGAGTCGAAGAGTTCGCCCAGCCCGACCAACTGCGCGCCGTTGGCATGACAGACCGGTGGGAATTGACCGGCCTTTATGAAGGTGTCGCGCTGACGGAACGATCGCAATGGGAAAGCGACGGACTGCCGGCGGTCATTACGCTGTTCCGCCAGCCGCTCTTGGCTGAAATGCAGGAAACTGGTGTGAGTTTCGCTGCGCTGATCCGCCACGTTGTGATCCACGAAGCGGGCCATCATTTCGGACTGTCGGATGATGATATGCACGTACTCGAAGACAGCGCCGGCGATTGATCAACGGCCGGAAACCAACAACGCCCGCCCCTTTTTCAAGGAACGGGCGTTGTTGGTGCACCCGGAACGATTCGAACGTCCGACCCCCAGATTCGTAGTCTGGTGCTCTATCCAGCTGAGCTACGGGTGCGCGCTAGGGGGCGGCACATAAGGGGGTCCATGCGGCTTGGCAAGAGCCGTTTGGCACTATTCAATTTTTTTGAAACAGGCGCGCAGCCAAATCCACATCAAGCGGCGGTTTGGACAATGCCAAAGCCTCTGATGCGTGAAACCAGCCTAACGTGCCGCCCTCCAACGATTGTGGCTCGCCCTGCCAACCGCGCACAATGTAAAGCAATATGACAATGCCTCGGTCATCATCATGATGTGCATTTTCGGCAAAAGTTACAGGGTGACATTGGCTTTGCGCGACTGTGATGCCGCATTCTTCCGAAAGCTCCCGGCACAAGGCCGTTACAGGAGGCTCGCCATCTTCCACCTTGCCGCCGGGAAACTCCCATAAGCCTGCGTGATGCTTTCCTGGTGGACGACATTGCATCAGCCAGCGGCCATCGCTGCGTTGCAATGCGCCCGCCACGACCATCATCAGCGGTTTCGTCATGTCGGATTTTTTTCCACTTTGGCCGCGCGCATCAACTTTTCCTTAACCCGAATGGACGATTTTGAAGTTGTCAGGACGCAGGAAGCGAGGGATTTCCCAATGTCGACGACTTTGTTTCAAAACCTGGTCGACGACAACACCGGGGCCACCGCGATTGAATACGGCCTGATCGTTGCTCTCATTGCACTTGCCACCCTCGGAGCCATTCAAGCCGTTGCCGGCGAGACGATCCAGATGTGGAACTTTGTGTCAACGGAAGTGACGGCAGCGATAGGTAATGGCTGAAATTCGTGTCCAGCGAATTAGGGAATTATCAAGAGATGCCGATTAATTCAAAAAATGTCGGACGCTAAGAGGCGGACGGCGCGGGTACCGAAGACCAAAACAGGAGACCAGACATGACCTTTTTCAAGAACCTTATCCGTGACGAGCAGGGCGCAACCGCAATCGAATATGGCCTGATCGCCGCTCTGATCGCAGTCGCTGCCATTACCGCCATGACCGCTGTTGGCGGCGAAGTTAACAAGACCTTTGAAAAGGTCGATGCTGGTCTCAAGGCCGGCAACGCAGCGCCGTAAGTCAGCTTACAAAAAAAACGGCGGGGAGCGATCCCCGCCGTTTTTGTTTGTCTTGTCGATAAAGACCGACCCAGCAAATCAGGCCGGTCCGTATCAATTAGCGCGCCCGTACGACCAGCTTGACTTTCTGGCCAGCCGTCAGATCTTCACCGCTACCAAGCGCATTCAGCACCCGAAACCGTTCTTCCTGCGCCGCGGGATAAGCCATTCGGCGTGAAAGGCTCGCTACCGTATCGCCGCGCGCCACGGTCACAACCTGCAGCTTCTTGGGCACCACCGATGTCGCTTCGGTCTGCGTAATCCGGCGCATCGACTGGAACATCGAATTGAATGTGCCCGCGCGGCCCGCAGGGGCAATTGCGGTGAAGTGGTAGGCACGATCGCGCGCGAATTCATACGCGAAAACCACAATATCGACCTGGCTTTGGCCATTATTGACCCGCGCGGTGCCGTACACGGCGGGCAACCCGTTGACCGTCGTGCGTTCAAGCTGCGCCGGCGCCAGATTGTTATTCTGCCCGCCGGCGGCGGTGAACTGCTGGCGCACGTAGGTTTCCAGATTGCCGTTATAGGCAGCCAGCGTCATTTGCGCCTGTCCGCCCTGCCCGTTGATGCTTACCGCGCGCGTTCCGTTCACCATGTAGAAGCCCTGCGGCGCGGTGAAAGCGAGGCGAAGTTCAGGATGAATAAAGGTGCTGCCTTCGATCATGCCTTGGGCGGGATCATCCCCGTACAAGAGCCCATCAACCCGGGCGAGGAAGGTGTCGCGATTCGTTACACCGCCAGCGCCGGCCTTGGCGAGCGCGCTTTGAACGCGGCTTGCGGGATCCGGGTGGGTGGAAGCCCATTCGGGAACGCTGGCATTGCGTCCTGCAAGCCGCGCATCGAGCGCGTTTTGCGCCGCGAGACTCGCCAAAACCGTGCCCATCGCGCGCTGATCGTAGCCCGCTTTGGCAAGATACTGGATGCCCAGATCGTCTGCTTCGAGCTCCTGCTGGCGCGAAAAACTTAGGGTCAGCATTTGCGAGCCCTGAAGGACGCCGCGCGAAATGGTATTGCCGAGGCTCGAATCGCCGAGCAAAATCCCGGAAAGGATCGCCAGCCCGCCTCCAAGGAGCGAATTTTGCTGCGCGTTTTGCTGACGCCGCTGGGAATGGCGTGCCGCTACGTGGCCAACCTCATGCCCCAGCACGCCTGCCAGTTCCGCCTCGTTGTTCATCAACGTGACGAGCTGCCGCGTGGTGTAGACATAGCCGCCGGGCACCGCAAAGGCGTTGTGGACCGGCGAATTGAGCAAACTGACGGTGAACGATTCCCGAGCATTGCCGAGGCCCGACTGAACGGCAATATTCTTGCCCACCTGTTCGACATATTGCGCGTGCGTCCCGGTCATCGCGCCGCCGAATTCAGCCAGCAATTGCGGGTGGTATTGCGCGCCCTGCTGCGCTTCGGTCTGCGTGATGGGGGTGGATGCCGACGGAATCGGACCGCCCATGCCTGCGCATCCGGCCAGCGCGATCGGCGCGGCACTCAGCACCAGAAGTCTGCGTGAAATTCGAGCCATGTTGGTTTTCTCCCGCGAAGTGTGGCCTTACGGCTAAATGATGTCGGACGATGTCGCGCATCACTATGTTGCGGGAGGCCTTAACCTCCGATGGCGAGGAAACGTTCCTCCCGGGCGGCAATTAGTTGCTGCGCCGTCTTGCTGGAAAGCGTTTCGATCTCTTCGGTCAAAGCGGCCCCTAGCATCCTGGCCGCGGCCTTCGGATCGCGGTGCGCGCCGCCAACCGGTTCCTTGACGATCCGGTCGATCACATTGTCACGCTTGAGATGCTGGGCAGTGATCTTCATCGCCTGCGCCGCTTCGGGCGCTTTTTCTGATGTGCGCCACAAGATCGAGGCGCAGCCTTCCGGCGAAATCACCGAATAGACAGCATGCTCCATCATCAGCACCCGATTGGCCGCAGCAAGCGCCACGGCGCCGCCTGACCCGCCCTCACCCACGACGACTGCAATCATCGGCACTTCAAGCGAAAGACAGGCTTCGGTCGACCGCGCGATAGCCTCTGCCTGCCCGCGCTCTTCAGCCTCAATCCCCGGGAAGGCGCCAGACGTGTCCACCAATGTGACCACCGGAAGGCCGAATCGGCCCGCCATTTCCATCAGGCGGATCGCCTTGCGGTAGCCTTCGGGCTTGCCCATGCCGAAGTTGTGACGGATCCGGCTTTGCGTATCATTGCCCTTTTCGTGCCCGATCAACATGATCCGCCGCCCGTTAAGCCGTGCAAAGCCTCCCATGATTGCCAGATCATCGCCGTAAAGGCGGTCTCCGCCCAAGGGTATGAAATCGCTGAAGGCATGCGCGACATAATCGTGGAAATGCGGCCGCTGCGGATGACGGGCAACTTGCGTCTTCTGCCACGGGGTAAGCGAAGCGTAGGTGCGGTTGAGCAGTTCGACGCTCTTGGCTTCAAGCCGACCGATCTCACTGGCAACATCGACATCATGCAGCGCGTTCACGCTGCGCAACTGTGCAATGCGCTCTTCAAGGGCGGCGACTGGCTTCTCGAAATCGAGGTAGGAAATCATGGCGAGGGGCTAGTCGGATGTTGAGCGGGTTGCAAGCGGGTGGCGGGAATTGACAAGAGCAACCAACCGCGCGCTGTCCAAATGGGTGTAGATCTGGGTCGTGGAAATATCCGCGTGGCCAAGAAGCGTTTGAAGCACGCGCAGATCCGCCCCGCCTTCAAGCAGGTGCGTCGCAAAGGCATGGCGCAGCACATGCGGGCTGATCGTGGCAGGATCGAGCCCGGCGCGCGCTGCCAAGGCTTTCAACAATTGGAACAGCCGCACCCGGCTGAGCGGCTGACCCTTGCGGGAACGGAACAAGTAACGCGACGGCGGCTCCTGCGGTCGCAATGCCAACCAACGGGCGAGTGCTTCCAGCGCACGCCCGCCAACCGGCACCAGCCGTGTTGCCCCGCCCTTGCCTGTGACAGTCAGAAACGGCGCATCGCGCGGAACTGCATGAAGCGGCAGCATCACAAGTTCACTTGCGCGAAGGCCTGATCCGTAAAGAAGTTCGATCAGCGCAAGCAGCCGAACCGCCTTGGGATCATTGCCGGACGCCTCCTCCTCGGCGCGTGCAAACAGCGCAGCGATCTGGTCATGAGCCAGCACCTTGGGCAGCGGCCGGGGCGCGCGCGGTTGCGGTAGTGCACCCGAGGGATCGTCGTCACGCCACCCCTCGTCAATGGCGAAGCCAAAAAACTGACGCAGCGCCGATGCTTTCCGGGCCACGGTGGATGGCGCCAGACTGGCCCACTCGCCAGCTAAACTAGCCACCCCATCACGCGGCACGGAGGCAAGATCGCCGATCGCCTCTTCCGCCTGATCGAGATCGCGGCGGTAGGCATCAAGCGTGTTAGCCGCCGCCCCGCGTTCAGTGGCGAGCATCGCGAGAAAAGCCTCTGTCGCATCAGACATCAGCGCATCTCAGCCGCGCGCCACGGCCTCGGCAGCGATCATCCGGGCTTCTGCCTGCATCCCCACCCGGCTCAGCGCAGAGGTGATGTGATAGAGGTGCAAAGGGGTCATCTGCTCCCAGCTTGAACCTTGCATTCCCAGCCCAGCCAGGAAGGCCACCAACGCCGGATTGCCAACGTCGGCCGCACGCGCAATTGCCCGGCTCCAGCGGGTTTGGCGCGCCAGATCGAAATTAAGATCACCGGCAAGAGAAGCGGCATCGCCTGTATTCAGGCGTCCAAGCCCGGCAAGACCTGCAACAAGGAACGCGGACTTTCGCGCGCCTTCGCTGTTGTCATCGCCGGTAAAGCTTTCGACGGCGCCCTGCCCCACTTCGCCGCCGCGCGGATTGGCCAGCGCGATCAAGGCCCACGCAAGCGAGCCTTCCTCCACCACATTGGCCCAAAGCACTGCGTTGGAATCAAGCCCGGCGGTTAGCATCGCCGCGATCAGATCACCGGCGGCATCCGCGTTGGCCGCGACCGCCGGAATGCGCGCAGCGGCAAAGGCAGTCAGCACTCGCGCGCCATATCCGTCCCCACCGCCCAGCGACGGGCCGGCAGCCCAGAGCCTTTCCAACGCGGCGATACGGGCTGCGGGATCACTGGCAAGATAGGCTTCACGCAAAGTAGCTGCATGGTTCTGCGGATCTCCGTTAGAGCCAGTGCCGGCGTAGATTTCAGAATAAAGATCGACCATCGCATCGGCGGACAAGATGCCTTCACGTGCAGCGCGCCCGGCAAAGACAGCGCGTTCTGTCGCAGGCAGCATGGGTAGCAGCGCGCCAGCTCTGGCGTAATAGGCTCCATCCGCGGCGTTCAATGCGCCATCGAGCAGACCTTCCGGTAGCGGCTCACCAACCGCGTTCGCAAGGCCGAAGCGCCAGGGGTTAAGTTCATCCACCCCCTGCCACTCAATCTGCACCCCGCGCTGCCCGCGTCCGGCAGCCCCGGCAAGACGCCGCGCCAGCAGCACGTCGATACGAGGGGCGGCGCCGCGGAAAAGTGCGCGATCCAGCTGCGATGCGGCAAGCGCCGTTTCGCCAGCATAGGCATTGCAGATTGCCTGCCACATCTGCCACGCGCCATCATCGCGCGAAGAACCTTGCAAGCGCACGACGGGGCAAGCACCGGTGATATCTGCGCTGGCGAGATATGCGGTCAACGCCTCTTGCGTCAGGCTCGGCGACCATTCGGCGCTGTCGATATCCTGTGCCACAGCGCGGGCGAGCGCATATTCACCCATCCCGTTGAGCACGCCGACACGCAGCGCAGCAAATTCGATCGGGTCCATGCCCATAGGTGCGGCAAGTCGGCTCGCCAGCGCACGCCGCAGCAGAATATGCCCCCAGCGCGAAACCATCGGCCCGCGGATGCCCGCCAGCACCGCCCGCACCAGCTGTTCAGGCTGCCTGGCAAGCGCGACGGGCGGCAACCCGCCTTCGTCAGTGGCCAGAACGCCCACCCGCGTAAGCGCGCGCTGCGCCCCAGCGGGAATATCGGATTTCGGTTTAAGGCCGAGAAGCTGGTCGAGCTCCTCGGTCGACATGTTCTCCAGCTGATCGAGCGTGGGCAAACGGGCATATTCGCTACGCGTGATGCTGGGCAGAGGCGGCAAGGCTACCGGAGCAACAGGCCCGCTCGGAAAAGGAATGACACCCGGCTGTGCAGGCTGCGAGGGGGCCGTTGTGGGCGCAGATGACGGCGCAGGGCTTGGGGCTGGAGCAGGATCATCGAACCCCGGCGGCAGGAGCGATTCGGGTTTGCCTTGCGCAAGAGCAAGTCCCGATAGTCCCGACGCGCCCAGCGCGCCTGCAAGACCGAGCACCAGAATGCTTACTGAAGCCCGCGTCACATTCATTGCTCCTGCTCGGGCAGCGGCACCGCCTCGGCAATTGGATGAAGCGACTCTTCGCCGCCATCGAACCACGCAAGCGCCAGCAAACCGGCCGTCACGACGCCCGCAATCATCACCCAACGCCCCGTGCCAGATGGTCGGCGCACAGGCGCGTCCTGAAGGCCGGACGGAGAGAGACGCGGAGGGCGCGAGTTTGCCATATTGCGTGTGCCCTAGCCCATCTATAGGCCGTGCGGCAATGTCCGCATCGCCCTCTCTTCCGCAGGATCACGACCTTTCCGCAATTGCGGCGCGCATCACCCGTCCGGTGGTGCTGGTGGGCTTAATGGGTGTCGGCAAATCGACCGTCGGGCGAAAACTCGCCAACCTGTTGCAGCGCGATTTTATCGATGCAGACGACGCCATCGTGGAGGCTGCACGACGTTCCATCCCCGAAATCTTCGACACCTTCGGGGAGGCCTACTTCCGTGACGGCGAGCGGCGCGTGATTGCACGCCTTATGGACGAAGCTCATGGCGTGATCGCAACTGGTGGAGGCGCCTTTGTCGACCCGTCGACCCGCGCGATCATTCTCGAGCGTGGCATTGCAGTGTGGATCGACTGTGACACCGACACGCTGGTCGAGCGTACCGCACGGCGCGGCAACCGGCCCTTATTGAAGAACGGCAATCCCCGTGAAATCCTGACCCGCCTGGCGAAAGAACGGGCGCCCTTTTACGCGCAGGCTCATGTTCGCGTCGTCAGCGAAAACGGTCCGCATACGGCGACAGCTCGAACCATCATCGAAGGAATCAATCAATGGCTGTAATTTCCGTCGCGCTGGCCGGACGCAGTTACGATGTCGTGATTGAGGAGGGCTTGATGGCCCAGCTGGCCAAAAGGGCTGCGCCATTCCTGAAAAGCTATGGCACAACACGCAGCGTGCCATTTGTCGCCGATACCAATACGCACCGCCTCTACGCTGCGGGGATCGACACCAATCTGGCCGCGCATGGTCTTGCTGCCACATGGTTCGTGGTTGACCCTGGCGAAGATGCAAAAACCTGGAGCGTGCTTGAAAGCCTGTGCGATTGGCTGCTTGGGCTGGGGATCACACGCAGGGATCATGTCTTCGCGCTCGGCGGCGGCGTGGTGGGCGATTTGGTCGGCTTTGCCTGCGCCATCCTGAAACGCGGCTGCGGCTTCGTGCAGCTGCCGACAACGCTATTGGCGCAGGTTGATTCATCTGTCGGCGGCAAGACCGCGATCAACACGCGCGCGGGCAAGAACCTCATCGGTGCGTTTCATCAGCCCTCCCTGGTGCTGATCGACCCTTTGGTGCTGGCCACCCTGCCCGATCGCCAAATGCGCGCTGGCTATGCCGAGGTTCTGAAATACGGCCTGTTGGGTGATGCCGCGTTTTTCGGCTGGCTGGAAACCAATGGAAACAAGGTCGTGGGGCGCGATCCAGCCGCGCTTGGGCACGCTATTGCGACCAGCATCGCGATGAAAGCGCGGATCGTGGCAGAAGATGAGCGCGAGACCGAAGACCGCCGCGCTCTGCTTAACCTTGGTCACACCTTTGGTCACGCGCTGGAGGCTGAAACGGGCTTTTCGCAAAGTTTACTGCATGGAGAGGCGGTCGCGCTCGGCATGGTGTTGGCGGCGCGCTACTCCGCCCGGCGAGGGGAGATATCCGTGGCCGATGCCGAACGCGCCGCACAAGCGATTGCTGCGGCAAGCTTGCCGGCCAGCCTTGCAGCCTTGGGTCTGGCGTGTGACGGCGCGGCATTGGTCGAGCACATGCGTCACGACAAGAAAGCGGAAAGCACCACCCTGCTCTTCTTGCTGCTGCGGTCATTGGGAGAGGCTTATGTGGCGCGTGACGTCGATCTCGCAGACATCGCTGCTTTCCTTGATGGGGAATTGACTGCTTGAACATCGCCCACGCGAACCTCAACGACCCCGAGGTGCAAGCATTGATCGCCCTCCATCAGCAGGCGATGCTGGCAGGTTCGCCGCAAGGTCTGAGTTTCGCACTTGATCTTGGTGGATTGGAGACGGACACTGTCACCGTTTGGGAAGCGCGTATCGATGGCCGGGTGGCGGCGATTGGCGCGATGAAGCGGCTGAACGGAACGCACGGCGAGATAAAGTCGATGCGAACCCATCCAGATTACTTGCGCCGCGGACTAGGCAGCGCGCTGCTTGAAACCATCATTGCGCATGCCCGGACACAGGATCTGAGGATTCTCAGCCTAGAAACTGGCAGCGGTCCGGCCTTTGATCCGGCCCTTGCGCTTTACCGGAAGCGCGGATTTAACAACGGCGCGGCTTTTAGCGACTACACGCTGACTGACTTCAACCAGTGCCTGCATATGGCGCTGAATTAAACCTGCAATGTCAGAGCGCCGGCCGGCTTGGCAGTTGGGCGACATTGTTCAGCGGATCGGCTGAGGTGCGCGCTGCTTTCATTACGGCCTCCTCCGCGAGCATCGTGTCATGCTCGGCAAATAGCCGTTCGATCTCGGCGCGCCGTTTAAGCAGCATGTAAGCGATCCCTGGCGCAAGGCTCTCACCTTCGCCAATCTGCCCCAGCATACCCGCCAGATCGCTCACGGTCGCGTCGCGGGCAGTCTTGAAGAAATTGCCTTTTCGATCAAAAAAACCGGTTCCCGTTCGTGCCATGATCAAATCCTCCGACTGAGATTCAATCCGCAGCCGTGGATAAAACCACGACTCGGCAGGACCAATATTCTCACGAAGCTGGGCGTAGAACAGACCAAAAAGAAACTTTATGTCGATAATCATACAACCAGCGCAAATTGACAACAAGCTTTGCAAGAAAGTTGCAATCAAGCGCAGTAATCAATCGTCGTAGTGCAAAATCTTGACCGGGCCCGCTCCGCCGATCCAGCGACCAAGCCAGATCATCACGCACCGTCGATCCTGGGTTTGGGACAGGATTGCCCGATGACGCAAGATTTAGAAAGGCGGGGTGAGGCTTGCGCGCCAACGCCATGCCCGTGTCATTCCAGTTCGAGAATCACCGCGTCCACCGCGAGGCTTTCACCCTCTGTGGCATTGATCTTGGCGATCACGCCTTCCTTTTCGGCGCGCAGGATGTTTTCCATCTTCATCGCCTCGACCGTGGCGAGCGGCTGTCCGGCCTGCACGGTCTCGCCCTCGGCAACGTGCAGCATCACCAGCATTCCGGGCATGGGGCAGATCAGGAAGCGCGAGAGATCGGGCGGCACCTTTTCAACCATCAGTGCCGCATAGGGTGCGATGCGCGCAGGCAGAACGCGCACCTCGTGCTTTGCCCCTCGCGTCGTCATGAGGAGGCCAGTCAGCGTGCGCTCAAGCTGCACGGTGATCGCTTCGCCATCGATGGTGGCGGTGACCATACTGTCACCGATGGTGTATTCTTGGCGGAGGTTCATCAGTTCGCCGCCCACCAGAATATCAACCTCAAGGCTCGATAGGTCGACTTCGAAGGTTTCCCCGCCAACCGTCACCGACCAGAGCGTCGGGGCGTCAAGGGTTTCGGCAAGCTGTCCGCTGATGTCGCGCGCCCGGCCTTCGATCGCGTGCATCAGCGTCGCGCCTAGCCCGGCCATCTTGCGCTTAAGTGCGCTGTCTGTCGCCGCCCCATGAAAACCTTCGGGATATTCCTCGGCGATGAAGCCGGTGGTGAGCTCGCCCGAGCGGAAGCGCGGATGCTGCATGATCGCGCTGAGGAAATCGACATTGTGGCCGAGCCCCTTGATGCGGAAATTGTCGAGCGCCTCGATCTGCAGGTCGGCGGCCTCGTCGCGCGTGGGCGCCCAGGTGATCAGCTTGGCGATCATCGGATCGTAGAAGCGCGACACCTCGCCGCCTTCGTAAACGCCGTCATCGACGCGCACCGAGCCGGCCCCGCGTGCCACGCCCCGACGCGCCTTGCCCGCAACGGTTTCGTCTTCCTGCCAGCCTGGCAGCGGCGGGCGGTAATGCACCAGCCGACCGGTCGAAGGCAGGAACCCGCGATAGGGGTCTTCGGCATAGACGCGGTTCTCGATCGCCCACCCGTCGATCCCGATTTCATCCTGCGTCATCGCCAGCTTCTCGCCAGCGGCCACGCGGATCATTTGTTCGACCAGATCGATCCCGGTGATCGCCTCGGTCACGGGGTGTTCGACCTGCAGGCGGGTGTTCATTTCAAGGAAGTAGAAGCTTTCCCCCGTCGGGTCCGCACCGCTGACGATCAGTTCAACCGTGCCTGCGCTATAGTATCCCACCGCGCGCGCCAGAGCGACGCATTGCTCACCCATCGCTTTGCGCATTTTCGGCGTGACGAAAGGTGACGGCGCTTCTTCGACCACCTTCTGGTGGCGGCGCTGGATCGAGCATTCGCGCTCGTTGAGGTAAAGGATATTGCCATGCTGATCGCCGAGGATCTGGATTTCGATGTGGCGCGGATTGAGGATGAACTTCTCGATGAAGACGCGGTCATCGCCGAAGCTGTTCAGCCCCTCGCGCTTCGTCGCCTCGAACCCTTCGCGCACATCGGCCTCGCTGTAAGCAAGGCGCATCCCCTTGCCCCCGCCGCCAGCACTGGCCTTCATCATCACCGGGTAGCCGATCTCGTCCGAGATGCGCACCGCATGCTCGGTATCCTCAATCTCGCCGACAAAGCCGGGAACAACGTTCACCCCCGCCTGCATCGCCAGCTTCTTCGATTCGATCTTGTCGCCCATTGCCGCAATCGCGTTCTCCGGCGGGCCGATGAAGGCGATGTTTTCTTTCGCCAACGCCTCGGCAAAGGACGTGCGTTCCGATAGAAAACCGTAGCCGGGATGGACGGCATCCGCGCCTGTCTGCTTGCAGGCAGCAATGATCTTGTCGGCGATCAGATAGGATTCGGCTGCGGGCGATGGGCCGATATGCACTGCCTCATCCGCCATGGCGACGAAGGGCGCGCGGGCATCGGCATCGGAATAGACCGCAACCGTCTTGATCCCCATGCGCCGCGCAGTGGTAATGACCCGGCAGGCGATTTCGCCGCGGTTGGCTATCAGGATTTTCGCAAACAAGGCTCAGACCTCTCGTGCAATCGCATTATGTTATCACCGGGCTATGCCGAGGGATTGCCGCGGCTGCAAGCTAACGGATTTGCAGCATCAACCGGGGGCCTCGGCCAGATCTTTCAGCTCAGCCACGCGAAGGCGGGTCAAGCGGGCCTTGCAACTTAATGCCAACAAAGGTTCCATGCTGCCCCCGCGGGCAGTGTAGCCATCCACACGGCAATGCGCGTCGCGGTAGCGCAGCCAGCCACGCTGCGCCTCCAGCAGGCTTTCAAAATAGCCTTCGCGCACATCGAATGCGCCATCACCGCGCTCGGCAAAGTCTGCGTCGCGCGCCTTCATGGTGGTGGCGGTGACGGTCCATTGCGCATTCAGTTCTGCATCGGCAGCCGCATAATCCTGCCCTGCACACCAGTTCATTTCTTGTTGGAACTGCGGATCATCGCAGTTCCAATCGGGATTGGGCGGCGGGGTGGCCTGCGCGATCATAGGAAGGATCATCAAGGCGGTCATCATGCGGCGTTTCTCCTGGCGAAACCGATGAGGCTGTCAGCATAGGCAGGCGCACCGCGCCTGTCGCCCTCGCCTGCGACGAGATGTTGCACGGTGCGGCCCAGCATCGCGATATTCGCAGGAGCGAGATGGCCGAGCGGTTCGACATAGATTCCGATGGTGAAAAGGACCGCGCCGGTCTGCGGGAGCCGCCGGAGCGTCTGGCGTTCGGAGCGCACGAACAGCGTGCTTCCGGCGTTCTCCGGCGTCACATGGGCGAAGGCTTCCTGCGGCCGCCTGTCGGGCAACCAGCGGCGTTCGCCCGTCGCGGCGATAAACCAGTTGCAGCGGCCATAGATCGCGCCGGGGCGCAATGTTTCCATGAAGCGATCGACACCGGTGGCGAGGTGTTCCTCGTATCCTTGGATCGGTGCATGGAGCGCCCGCAAAGGCAGGCCGATCTTGTCGGCGGGGTGCCAATCAGAGGGCCAAGCGACTGCTGCACCAATGAGGCGGTAGATGTCCTCGCCAGGGCGCTGCGTGAGGAGGCACAGGTCTTCATGGACTGCGAGCGCGGATTCGGGCAGCGCGCCTCGTGCGCCAAGCATGGCGGCCAGTTCGCGTCCCGGCGCCTCGGCTTCCGGCATGAGCTGCACCGCCTGCGACCAATCCGCAAACGCAGCCGCCCGAGCCGCCAAATCGGGCGCGGGGTCGAGCCAGTGAGGCTCCTCCAGCTTGACCAGCCCCATCCGCAGCTGCCCGCCCCCACGCGCCTTCGGGAGCAGGCTGTCGACCGAGAAGCCGAGGGTCAAGCTGCCGCTACTCCGCCGGCACCGCGCTCTTGCAGGCGCGCGCGGGTTCCTCGCCCTTCAGCGCGGTCAAACCCAGCTTGGCGAACAGCGCGCCGTCGCTGTCGTCGCCCGCATTGGGCGCGGTCAGCAACTTGTCGCCGGTGAAGATCGAATTCGCGCCCGCAAGGAAGCACAGGGCCTGCGTCGCTTCGGACATCGACTCGCGCCCGGCCGAAAGCCGCACCATCGAACGCGGCATGGTGATGCGCGCGACCGCGACGGTGCGGACGAATTCGATATCGTCGATCTTCGCGAGCGGGGTATCGGCCAGCATATTGCCCAGCACCGTCCCCTTGACCGGCACCAGCGCATTGACCGGCACGCTTTCGGGGTGCTGCGGCAGGGTGGCGAGGGTGTGAACGAAGCCGACCCGGTCCTCACGCGTTTCGCCCATGCCGACGATCCCGCCGCTGCACACGTTGATTCCCGCCTTGCGGACGTGATCCAGCGTATCCAATCGGCACTGGAAGTCGCGGGTGGAAATGACGCGCTCGTAATATTCCGGCGAGCTGTCGATATTGTGGTTGTAGTAATCGAGGCCGGCCTCGGCGAGTTGTGCAGCCTGATGCGGTTCGAGCATCCCCAGCGTCATGCAGGTCTCCAACCCCATGTCGCGCACGCCCTTCACGATCTCGACGATCGCGGGCATGTCGCGGTCCTTGGGATTGCGCCACGCAGCCCCCATGCAAAAACGCTGCGATCCCGCATCCTTGGCCTGCGCCGCGCGCTGGAGCACGGCCTGCACGTCCATCAGCTTGGTCGCCTCGACGCCGCTGTCGGCGTGCACCGACTGCGAGCAATAACCGCAATCCTCAGGGCACCCGCCGGTCTTGATGCTGAGCAGGGTGCACAGCTGCACCTGCGTGGGCGGGTGATATTCGCGGTGGACGCTGGCGGCCTGAAACAGCAGCTCGGTGAAGGGGAGGTCGAAGAGGGCCGCAATTTCGGCGCGGGTCCAGTCGGTGCGCATTTGGGTCATTTTGGTTATCTCATTCTTGTCGGATTTTATTGCGAGGATCGTCAAGCGATCAGTTGGCTGCTTCCCGCCAAAACAACGGACATCCATCAAATTCCGTAGCCTCTATCACTTTGACGATCGTGTCCGTGCCTGTGAAATATATGCAGCCATATCTATCAAGTATCGGGAAGTTACTGGAATCAGTAACGTACGGCCCCTTCGGCAAAAATTGCTCTTCTAAGAGAAACTTGTTGCCACTGATCAAAAGGTATATCTCCAAAACCAATGGCAGCATAAAACATAAGAGAATGACGAATTTTGGTAATTGAGATTTTCTGATCAAAGGCCCCGTGTGCCGTTCATAGCTCGACTTATCTGGGTGAAACGAATTCACTCCGCCGCCTCGTCTAACCCCTCGCCCAGCGGCGGCATATTATGGCCGAGCAGCACGAGGATATCCGCTGCGCACTCCACCACGTTGGATCCGGGGCCGTAGATGCCCTGCACCCCTGCCTCGCGCAGATAGTCGTAGTCCTGCGGCGGGATGACGCCGCCAGCGGTGACCTTGATGTCGCCGCGCCCGGCTTCGCGGAGCAAACGGATCAGTTCGGGGATCAGCGTCTTGTGTCCCGCGGCTAGGCTGGACGCGCCGACCACGTCGACATCGTGCTCCAGCGCCATGGCGACCGATTCCTCAGGCGTCTGGAACAGCGGGCCGGAGACGACCTCAAAGCCCATGTCACCGAACGCCGACGCGATCACATTCGCGCCGCGATCATGGCCGTCCTGGCCCATCTTGGCGATCATGATGCGGGGTGCACGGCCCAAGCGGCGGCCCACGGCTTCCACGCCGTCCAACACCTGCGCCCAGCGGCGGTCGAATTCGTAGGCGCTTTTGTAGACGCCGCTGACCGGCGCAGGCGTCGCATCGTGGCGGCCGAAGACCTCTTCCATCGCCGAGGAAATCTCGCCCAGCGTCGCATCGTGGCGCGCAGCATCCACCGCCAGCGCCAGTACATTCGCGCCCTCCGCACAGCCTGCCGTCAGGGCCGCCAGAGCCGCACGGCATGCCGCCTCGTCGCGCCCTTCGCGCACCTTGGCGAGGCGGGCGATCTGGCCGGTGCGGACCTTCTGGTTGTCGATGTCCAGCGTCTCGAGCGCGTCTTCGGCATCCTTGCGGTACTTGTTGACGCCGACGATCACCGTCTCCCCCTTGTCGACGCGGGTCTGCTTTTCCGCCGCCGCGCGCTCGATCGCGGCCTTGGGCGCGCCGGTGGCGACATAGGCGGTCATGCCGCTTGCTGCGTCGACCTCGGCCATCATCGCCTCGGCCTCGGCCACCAGCGTGGCGGTCAGCGCCTCGATGTAGTGCGAGCCGCCGAGCGGATCGACGACGTTGCAGATGCCGCTTTCCTCCTGCAGCACCAGCTGGGTGTTGCGGGCAATGCGGGCGGAGAAATCGGTGGGGAGCGCAATCGCTTCATCGAGCGCATTGGTGTGGAGCGACTGGGTGCCGCCAAGCACCGCCGCCATCGCCTCCACCGTGGTGCGAATGACGTTGTTGTAGGGGTCCTGCTCCTGCAAGCTGACGCCGCTGGTCTGGCAATGGGTGCGCAGCATCTTGGAGCGTTCGTCCTGCGCCCCAAGATCGTCCATCACCTTGTACCACAGCGTGCGCGCGGCGCGCAGCTTGGCGATCTCCATGAAGAAGTTCATGCCGATGCCGAAGAAGAAGCTGAGGCGGCCGGCGAAAGCGTCGATGTCCAGCCCTGCGGCCATTGCGCGGGCGGCGTATTCCTTGCCATCGGCAATGGTGAAGGCGAGTTCCTGCACCGCTGTCGCCCCGGCTTCGTGCATGTGATAGCCACTGATCGAAATGCTGTTGAATTTCGGCATGTTGGCCGAGGTGTAGGCGATGATATCGGAGATAATCCGCATCGAAGGTTCGGGCGGGTATATATAGGTGTTACGGACCATGAACTCCTTGAGGATGTCGTTCTGGATCGTGCCTTCGAGCTTGTCCTGCGACACGCCCTGACGTTCGGCGGCGACAATGAAGAAGGCCAGCACCGGAATCACCGCGCCGTTCATGGTCATGGAGACGGACATGGAATCGAGCGGGATCTGGTCGAACAGGATCTGCATGTCTGCAACCGTATCGATCGCCACCCCGGCCTTGCCGACATCGCCGACCACGCGCGGGTGATCGCTGTCGTAACCGCGGTGGGTGGCGAGATCGAAGGCGACGCTCAACCCCTTCTGCCCCATCGCCAAGTTGCGGCGGTAGAAGGCGTTGGATTCCTCGGCGGTGGAGAAGCCTGCGTACTGCCGGATGGTCCACGTGCGGCCTGCATACATCGAGGCTTTCACCCCGCGCGTGAAGGGCGCAAAGCCGGGGAGGCCGGGGTCGAAGTCGGCATGGTCTTCGGCCGTGTAAAGCGGCTTGACCGCGATACCTTCAGGCGTTTGCCAAGTCAGGTCGCGGCCCTTCACTTCCTTGGCAGCGAGGGCGTTCCAGTCGGAGAGGGTTGGTTTCTGGGTCATGGCAATCACATATCCGTTCGGGCTGAGCTTGTCGAAGCCCTGCCCTGCTTCTTGAGCAACGCACCCGAAAAAGAACAGCCCTTCGACAAACTCAGGGCGAACGGGTGTTGGTTTGGCAAAGGCTTACACCCCCTTGAACTCGGCTTTCCGCTTCTGGAGGAAGGCCATCCCGCCCTCCATCGCATCGGCGCTCGCGCCCGCAACCCGCTGCGCTTCGGCCTCGGCGAGCAGCACCATCTGCACATTGTTGTCGAGCGCAGTGGCCAAATTGCGTTTCATCTGCGCGTAAGCGATGGTCGGGCCGTTCGCCAGCTTCTCCGCCAGTGCGCGGGCTTCTGTCGTCAAGTCGGCATCGTCGACGCATTTGTAGATCAGGCCCCATTCCTCGGCCTGCTCGCCCGAGATTTTTTCGCCCAGCATCATCATACGCGTGGCGCGCGCGCGGCCGATGGCGCGGGCCAGCAGCCAGGTCGACCCACCATCGGGCACCAGACCGATGTTGACGAAGGCTTGCAGGAAATAGGCGCTGCGGCCAGCGATGGTGAAATCTGCCGCCAGCGCGAGGGAGCACCCCACGCCCGCCGCCGGGCCGTTAACCGCACAGATCACCGGCACATTCGCGCGGATGAGCTGGCTGATCGCGGGGTTGTAGTGATTGATCAGCGCCTCGTGACTGCCGCCCTTGCTGCCCAGCGCGCTCCCAGCTCCCCGCGCCGACAGGTCCGCGCCCGAACAGAAGCCCTTGCCCTCGCCCGTGATCAGCACCGCACGCGCATCGCCCCGATCATAGAAGGCCTGCCCCAACTCGTCCGCCATTTGCGGGGCCATGGCATTGAGCCGCTCTGGGCGGTTGAGGGTGATGGTCAGCAGCGGGCCTTCCCGTTCTGCGCGGATGGTTTCGTAGGACATTTTCCAGACAACTCCCGTTCGCCCTGAGCTTGTCGAAAGGCCGTTCTTCCTTCGCGCCGGGCTTTTAAAAAAAGTGCAGGGCTTCGACAAGCTCAGCCCGAACGGTTCTATTTCAGTTCGACCAGTGCGCGTCCTCGCGCGGGGTCTCCATGATCTCGGTAAGCATCCCGCCCATGTCTTTGGGATGGACGAAAAAGATCGGGGTACCGTGCGCGCCGATGCGCGTGGGGCCGAGGATGCGCTTGCCCTGCTCCTCAAACTCGGCGCGGGCTTCGGCAATATCAGGCACTTCGAAGCACAGGTGATGCTGCCCGCCCAAGGGGTTCTTGGCGAGGAAGCCTGCGAGCGTGGAGGCCTCCCCCAGCGGCTCGATCAGCTCGATCTGCGTGCCGTTCATCGCGCCATCGGCTCCGGGGGTGTCGACGAAGCAGACCTTCACGCCCTGCTCCTCAAGGTCGAAGGGGGTGTGGATCTTTGTCGCGCCCATCACGTCACGGTAGAACGCGATCGAGTCCGCAATGGAGGGCGTGGCGACCCCGACGTGGTTCAGTCTTCCGAGTTTCACTGGCGCATTCCTCTCTCAATTCCCGTCATGCTGAACTTGTTTCAGCATCCATTCTTCGGCCTGCTCCGCCGGTGCGTGGGGCGGGATGGACCCTGAAACAAGTTCAGGGTGACGTGGGTGGTTTATGGTGCGGCGACCCCGATCTGATTGAGACGGCCGAGTTTCATTGGATGGGATCTCCGTGCATGAACATTCCGCTGTAGAACATTATCGCGAAAACGATGGCCGCGAGAAGCAGCACAATAGGGACGGCGCGCTTACTCACAGCGGAATATTATCATGCTTCTTCCAAGGGTTCTCCAACTGCTTCGTCCGCAGCTTGCGTAGCCCCAGCGCAATCCGCCGCCGCGTCGAATGCGGGTGGATCACTTCGTCGATATAGCCTCGGCTAGCCGCCACGAAGGGGTTGGCAAACCGGTCTTCGTATTCCTTGGTCTTTTCCGCGATCTTGGCCGCGTCGCCGCGGTCTTGCCGGAAGATGATCTCCACCGCGCCCTTTGCGCCCATCACCGCGATTTCCGCCGTGGGCCAGGCGTAGTTCAAATCGCCGCGCAGGTGCTTCGATGCCATCACATCATAGGCCCCGCCGTAAGCCTTGCGGGTGATGACGGTGATCTTGGGCACGGTCGCCTCGGCATAGGCGAACAATAGCTTCGCGCCGTGCTTGATGATCCCGCCCAGTTCCTGCGCGGTGCCGGGGAGGAAACCGGGGACGTCGACGAAGGTCAGGATCGGAATCTCGAACGCATCGCAGAAGCGCACGAAGCGCGCGGCTTTCTTGGATGAATTGATGTCGAGCACGCCGGCGAGCACCATCGGCTGGTTCGCCACCACGCCAACGGTGCGGCCTTCCACCCGGCCAAACCCGCACAGGATGTTGCCCGCGTGGGCCGGCTGAATCTCGAAGAAATCGCCTTCGTCCAGCACCTTGGCGATGACTTCGTGCATGTCATAGGGCTGGTTGGCATTATCGGGGATCAGCGTGTCGAGGCTCATGTCGTGCCGGTCCCACGCATCGCTGACCGGCAGTTCAGGCGCGCCTTCGCGGTTCGACAAGGGGAGGAAATCAAAGAACCGCCGGGTCGCAAGTAGCGCCTCGATGTCGTTCTCATAAGCCAAGTCGGCAACGCTGGTCTTTGTCGTATGCGTAATCGCCCCGCCCAGCTCTTCCTGCGTCACAACCTCGTTGGTGACGGTCTTCACCACCTCCGGCCCGGTGACGAACATGTAGCTGGAATCCTTCACCATGAAGATGAAGTCGGTCATCGCGGGCGAGTAAACCGCCCCGCCCGCACAGGGCCCCATGATCAGGCTGATCTGCGGCACCACGCCGCTGGCGAGGACATTACGCTGGAACACCTCGGCATAGCCGCCAAGGCTCGCCACGCCCTCCTGAATCCGCGCCCCGCCCGAATCGTTGAGGCCGATCACCGGCGCGCCGACCTTCATCGCGGCGTCCATGACCTTGCAGATCTTCTCGGCATGGCGCTTCGACAGCGAACCGCCGAACACGGTGAAATCCTGCGAGAACACATACACCAGCCGGCCGTTGATGGTGCCGCTGCCGGTCACCACGCCGTCACCAGGGATACGCTGCGTTTCCATGCCGAAGTCGGTGCAGTCGTGCTCGACATAGGTGTCGACTTCTTCGAAGCTCCCTTCGTCGAGCAGCACATCGAGCCGCTCGCGCGCGGTCAGCTTGCCCTTGGCGTGCTGCGCCTCGATGCGCTTGGCCCCGCCGCCCATCCGGGCAGCTTCGCGGCGACGTTCCATTTCGGCGATGTTGGCGGACACGCGGTCGCTCCTCTTGCATCAAATCCTCTTGCGCACCGCGTTGCCTTAGCGAGCCCGCAGCGTCAACGTGACAAAAGTAGCGGTCAGAACCCCAGCGTGATGCGCCGTGCCAGTGCGGGCGAGATCGAAGCCACGATGCGCAGCAGTCGGGTCATGCCGATATTGGCCTCGTCGCGGCCCTGTTCGATCGCGGCGACGATCTGGCGCGCGCATTCTTCGGGTGGCATCTTTTTCATCGGGTTACCATCATTCATCTGGGTATCGACGACCGGCGGCAGCGCCTCAATCACCGTGACTGCGGTGTCTTTCATCTGTTCGCGCAGAGCCAGCGTGTAAAACCGCAAGCCCGCCTTGGTCGCGCAATAGACCGGCTGGCGTGCGGCAGGCGCGATGGCCAATCCGCTGGTGACATTGACGATCGTCGCTTCGGGGCGCGCGCGCAGACTTGGAAGCAGCGCGGTTATCAACCGGATTGGCGCGGAGAGGTTGGTATAGATACCCTCATCCGCCGCATCGGCGTCGGGCGCGGATTTGCGAAAATCGTGATCGACCAACTGCCCGGCATTGTTGACCAGACCATCGATCTCCCTGCCAGCGAACTGAGCCACCAGAGCATCGACCCCGTCCGCGTGGGAAAGGTCGGCCGTAACCGCCTCAAACCCCTCGGCACGCATGGCCGCAAGCCTTTCCGGATCGCGGCCGGTCAGGATCACATGCGCGCCTTTGGCCTTCATCTGCCGCGCGATCTCGCGTCCGATCCCTGCGCTGCCGCCGGTGAGCAAAACCGTTTTTCCTGCAAGCCGCATCACGTTCCCCCGTTTCGCTGGCCGGCTTATGAAGACACCTTGCCGCCCGCAAGGCAATAGACGAGACCCGTGCAGATGGAACAGATCGATTTCGTGGTGATCGGCGGAGGGATTGCCGGATTGAGCTGCGCGGCGCGGCTCGCGGCACATGGCCGTGTGGCGGTGCTGGAAGCCGAAAGCGGCCCTGGCTATCACGCATCGGGCCGGAGCGTCGCTTTTGCGCATTTCGGCTTGGGCGAGCAGTGCGTGCGGGCGTTGACCGCGCTGAGCCTGCGCGCCTTGGCAGACTTCGGCATGCGGCATCCGGCGCTGCATATCGCCAGCGCAGCGCAGGTACCCGCGCTTGATGCGCTGGAGGCAGTGCACCATCAATTCAGCTGCGATTATGCGCGCCTTTCAGGTGAGCACGCGCAGTCGCTGATGCCGGTATTAAGGGTCGGGTCGGAGCATTGCCATGCCGCGCTGGTGGATTACGGCGCGCTGAAACTTGATACCGACGCGATGCTGCAGGCCCACATGGCGACCTTGCGGAGCGGGGGCGGCGCCTTGATCGCTGGCGCGCGGGTGAGCGCGATTGCACGGATAGGCCGCCGCTGGCGCGTCGAAACAGCGGCACGTGCCTTCACCGCGCCGATCGTGGTCAATGCCGCAGGTGCCTGAGCGGACGTGATTGCACGCCTCGCGGGTGTTACCCCTGTCGGCATCCAGCCGCGGCGCCGAACGGTCATCCGCTTCGCCGCGCCCGAAGGTGAGGATGTGCGCCTATGGCCCTTCACCAAGACGGTGGGCGAAGGCTTCTATCTTCTGCCCGAAGGCCGGAGCGCGTGGCTGGCCTCGTCGATGGATCAGACCCCGTCGGGCCCTTGCGACGCCGCAGCTGAAGAATGCGATATCGCCATCGCCGCAAACCGTATCGAGCAGGCCACCACCCTGCCCATACGCCCCATCGGCCACACTTGGGCCGGCCTCAAAAGCTTCGCACCCGACGAATTGCCAATCATCGGCCATGCAGCAGGCGCGCCTGGGTTTGTGTGGGTAGCAGGGCAAGGTGGCGCGGGCTTCCAGACCGCCCCCGCCCTGTCACGCATCGCCGCAGCAAAAGTGCTGGGCCTCCCATTCCCCGAAGACTGCGCCTCAGCGGGATTGTCAGCGGCAATGTTCAGCCCCGACCGCCTTGGCGCGTGACGCCTATTTGAACAGCACCAGTTCTTCCGCCATCGTCGGGTGGATCGCGACCGTTGCGTCGAAATCGGCCTTGGTCAGGCCAGCCTTCACCGCAATCGCAGCGGCCTGCATGATCTCCGGCGCTTCAGGGCCGATCATGTGGATGCCCACGATCCGGTCATTCGCCGCATCGACGATCATCTTGTAAAGACTGCGCTCGTTCCGCCCTGCCACCACGTTCTTCATCGGCCGGAAATCGGATTGGTAAACCTTGATATTGCCCAGCGTGTTGCGTGCTTCGCCTTCGGTCATGCCGACAGCGGCAATCGGCGGGTGGCTGAACACGGCGCTCGGAACGCAGGAATGGTCGACTGCATAAGGCTCGCACGCCCCGAACACGGAATCGGCAAAGGCCTGACCTTCGCGGATCGCCACCGGGGTAAGCTGGACACGGTCCGTCACATCACCCACGGCATAAACATGATCGACATTGGTGCGGCTAAACGCATCGACCACGATTTCGCCCCGCTTGCCGACTTCGACGCCGATGGTTTCCAGCCCGAGCCCTTCAACATTGGGAACGCGGCCCGTGGCCACCATCACGACATCATATTCGCACGCATCCTGACCCGTCAGCTTGACCAGCAGCGTGCCGTCGCCCTGCTTTTCAACGCTTTCGAACTCGGCATGGAAAAGGAAGTTGATGCCCTTGACCATCGAAATCTGGAGCAGACGGTCACGCACGCTCGAATCGTAGCTGCGCAGGATCGTGTCGGACCGGTTGGCGATCGTGACCTTGCAGCCGAATTCGTTGAAAATGCCCGCGAATTCATTGGCGATGTAGCCGCCACCCGCGATCAGGATGCGACGCGGCAGGCTTTCGAGATGGAACGCCTCGTTCGAGGTGATGACATGCTCGCTGCCCGGAAATTGCGGCACGAAAGGGCGCGCGCCAGTGGCGATCAGGATGTGCCCGGCGGTGACGACCTTCCCGCTCGCCAGCGTGATTTCATGTGCGCCGCTGATGGTGGCGCGTTCGTTGAAGATGGTGACATCGTGATTGCCAAGAGTCTGGCCGTAAAGCCCCTCAAGCCGGCTGATATCGGTCTGCACCGAATCGCGTAAGGCTGCCCAGTCGAAGCTTTTCTCGCCGATGGTCCATCCGAAGTGCTGCGCATCGACGAGGTCTTCGGCAAAATGCGCGCCGTAAACCAGCATCTTCTTGGGAACACAGCCGCGAATGACACAAGTGCCGCCGACGCGGTATTCCTCGGCCACGGCCACCTTGGCGCCGTGGGCGGCCGCCACACGGCTGGCGCGAACCCCGCCTGAACCTGCGCCGATGGTGAAGAGGTCAAAGTCGTAATCGTCAGCCATCATGCGCTCCCGTGGTGTCGGCCTCGCATATGGCCGCACACGGCGGGGGCGACAACCGTGCTGGCACGAAAAGGCTGCATTCCGACAAACAAAAGGCGGGGGTTTTTCGCCCCCGCCTTGTTTATTGAACCTGCGCTAGCGATCAGACGCTGGCAGCACGCGGACGTCCGCCACCGCCGCCGCCGGGACGACCACGGCCACGACCGCCGCCGCCGCCGTTGCCGCCGGGACGAGCGCCGCCGCCGGGATGACGCCGATCGCCGCCGCCATTGCCACTCGGGCGGCCCTGACCATTGGCCTGTTGGGGCTTGCGATCACCTTGGGGACGACGTTCACCTTGCGGCGCATTGGCGTCGCGGCGTTGATCACCCTGCTGTGGACGGCGTTCGCCACGATTGTCACCTTGCGACTTGCGATCACCCTGAGGACGCTGGCCGAGCGGGCGCGGATTGACGCGCTTCATCGGAGTGCGGGCAGCAGGCTTGGTCGGGCCTTCGCCTTCCACCACGGCCCGGAAGTTTTCCGGCAATGCCAGCCGCTCAAGCTCGGCGCCGGTGACCTTGCGGATATCCTTCAGATATGCGCGTTCATCCTCGGCACAAAAGGCAATCGCGATCCCGCTCTTGCCCGCACGCGCGGTACGGCCGATGCGGTGCACGTATTGCTCGGGCACATTGGGCAGTTCGTAATTGATGACGTGGCTGACGCCGGGAATGTCGATCCCGCGCGCGGCAACGTCCGTGGCGATCAGCACCGGCACGCGGGCCTTGCGGAACTCCTCCAGCGCGCGCTGGCGCTGCGGCTGCGACTTGTTGCCGTGGATCGCGTTGGCCGGGATGCCAGCCTGTTCGAGCTTCTTGACCACGCGGTCGGCACCATGCTTCGTGCGCGTGAAGATCAGAACGCGCTCAACCGCGCCAGGGACTTCGTGGCGACCCTTCAGGATCATTTCGAGCAGGCTCAGCTTTTCGTCCTGCTGAACCATGAACAGGTACTGGTCGATCCGTTCTGCTGTGGTGCTTTCCGGAGTCACGGATACCTGCACGGGATTGTTGCAGAAGCCGCTAACCAGTTCCTTGATCGCCTTGGGCATGGTGGCGCTGAAGAACAGCGTTTGGCGATCCTTTGGTGCCAGTTCGCGGATCTTGCGCAGCGCGTGAATGAAGCCAAGGTCGAGCATCTGATCAGCTTCGTCGAGCACGAGCACTTCGATGCCAGAAAGGTTCAGCGCCTTCTGGTCGATCAGGTCGAGCAAACGGCCCGGCGTGGCCACAAGAATATCGGTGCCGCGGTGCAGCTTGTTGCGATCTTTACCGACAGATGTGCCGCCAACGATGCATTGCACCTTGAGGCCGGCAAGCGCGCCGTAATCCTTGGCGCTATCAGAAATCTGGACCGCCAATTCGCGCGTCGGCGCCAGAACCAGCATCCGGCAGGACTTGAACGGGATCTGCTTGTCCGCTTCGCGCAGACGATCAATGCTGGGGAGCATGAAGGCAGCAGTCTTGCCCGTGCCGGTCTGCGCAATGCCAAGCAGATCGCGGCCCTTGAGAACGGCCGGAATGGCCTGTTCCTGGATCGGCGTGGGTGTGGTGTAGCCTTTAAGGTCGAGGGCTTGAAGAACGGGCTGCGACAGTCCGAGTTCGGCAAAAGTTGTCATAGAAAAAACTCGCAAAAAATTGCGACGCGCGCAGGCAAATCCCAAACGGATGGCACGCGCGGCGCGGGGGTTGAAACCACCCGCGTGAAAAGGGAAGTCTTGAGGTAGAACCGAAGTGCGGCCGGGGCGAATGCTTCACGCTATCCGCCGCTTCACGCATGGCCAGCGCGCTTCGATGATCCGCCTATAGGGGGTAACATCGAAAAAAGTCAAAGTCTTTCGGCGTGCGTCATGGAATGAGCGCGCTTGCAGGCGCGCTCAACGGGCCAAGATCAATCTTTTTCCCGGATCTCGAGAAAGTTCAGGCGACCCTCATAAATCCCCTCAACCGTACTGCCATTGGCATTCTGCGCCGGCTCGAACGTGTGGTGCTTCAACAAGACCGCGCACAATTTGTCGTTGACGTAATTCATCCGAAATTCGTCGTTCAACTTGCAATCGACCGGCGCTCCGTCCGAACCGACATCAAGCGTAAATCCGACTTCGCTGCGCCAAACGCGCAGCCGCGACGCTTCCTTGAGAAACTCGCGGTCGCCTGTGAATTCGATCAGGCGTGCAGGCTTAACCTTTGACCGGGCCGTGCCATCATTTTGCGGTTCATTGCCCGCAATGGCAGGGCTTGAAACAACACTGAGCGCTGCAAGCGTTGTGAGGATGAGCGCAGATTTCATGAGATCAGCCTTGCCATATCAGAAGCGGCGTCAGAGGCGACGCCGCTCCTTGTCATAATACGGCAACGCAGATTACGCGCAATTCGAACGCGGTGAACCGTTCAAATCGGCAGATTCTTGCACGCTCAGCTTCACAAGCTGCACTTAACTTGCGCGTAGACGAAATCCCCTACCAATGGCGGGGAACAACATAAGGTGATGGCGCAATGCCTTCGGATCGCATGCCTTGCGCGCCCCACCGGCAAACACTCATCCAAGGCCTGCTGCGGCAAGCAGCGCTCTCGTGCTTGCGTCAAACTCGCCCTCCCCGGATTCGATTTGCTTGGCAATCGCCTTGCCCAATTCCACGCCGAACTGGTCGAACGGGTTGATCCCCATCAGCACCGCATTGGCAAAGGTCCGGTGTTCGTGAAACGCAATCAACGCCCCCAACGCTGCGGCATCGCAATCATCAATCAGGAAGGTCGTCGAGGGCCGGTCACCCGGATAGGCGCGCGCAGGATCGTCCGACGGCTTGCCTGCCATCAGAGCCGCACCTTGCGCCAGGCAGTTCATCAACAAGATCCGGTGATGCGCGGGATCGAGTTGATCGCCCGGTCCGATGCTGACCAGAAAATCGACCGGGATCAGATGCGTGCCTTGATGCAGCAGCTGGAACACCGCGTGCTGCGCGTCCGTCCCTACCCCGCCCCACGTCACCGCCGCCGTCGGTCCGTCAACCGGCGCGCCGGTTACCGTCACGCTTTTGCCGTTTGATTCCATTTCGAGTTGCTGAAGGTAGGATGGAAGCAGTGCAAGCCGTTCGTCATACGCGAAAACCGCACGGGTCTGGCAGCCGCGCAGCCGCGTGTAATATTGGTCGGCATAGGCCGCAAGCAACGGCGCGTTGGCGCAGCCCTCGGTTTCGCGGAAGTGATCATCCACGGCCTTGGCGCCCGCCAGCATCGCGCGAAACTCTTCCATGCCGATGGCCAAAGCAACCGGAAAACCGATCGAGGAAAACAGCGAATAGCGCCCGCCGACGCTTTCCGTGAAAGGCAGGACGCGGGTTTCGTCGACGCCCCATTCGACCGCATTTTCGGGCGACGCGGTAAGCGCGATGACTCGGCCGCCGGGATCCTCCACGCCGTTGTCGGCAAGCCACCGGAGCGCGCTGTTGGCGTTGGTGAGGGTTTCGATGGTGGTAAAGGTCTTCGATGCTATCGCAATCAGGGTGGTGGCCGGATCACAGGCGGCAAAGGCCTGTTCCAGCGCCAATCCATCGATATTGGACACCACATGGACATCGACCATCGCCCCGTCACGGGTCAGCGCGTCGATCGCCAGCGCCGGCCCAAGGGCTGAACCGCCAATCCCTATCGCAATACAATGCTTGACCTCGTCCAGGGCGCCATCGTGGATCGCCTCGACCAGCATGCCCATGCGCGTAAGCAGCGCCTCTGCCTCTTCAACCTGCGCCGGGGTGCCGCTGCCGCGCAGGGCGCCGTGGGTCGCGGCGCGGCCTTCGGTGACGTTGATTATTCCGCCATCGAACAAAGCCTCGCACGCGAGGCCAAAGCCTGCCGCCTCAGTCAGCGTTTCAAAGGCGGCAAGCAGCGCATCGCTCAAATGGGTTTTGGAAAAGTCTATCAGCATCCCTGCCTGAGCCGTACTGCCGGGTTCAACCGGCCAGCCAATGCGCCGGGTGAGCGTCGCAGGACGATCCGCGTCGGCGCCGAACAGATCTGCCAAGGTCGGCTGCGGCAACGCACGCAAGGCGAGCCATGCGCGGGCGATGGCGGTTTCGCCGGGTTGAATGTCCGTGGTGCTCATCGCCGTTCCCCTTTGCGCAAGTGTGCGGCTGCGAGTAAGGGCAGAGGCAATGGATGTTAAGACCCAATCGCTTGCGGGAACACAGCCCGACGCAGATGACGCACAAACGCGTGAAAGCTGGGGCGGGTTCGTCTGGTTTCTGGTCAAGCTGTTGCTGGCGGTGCTGGCATTCCGGATCTTTGTGTTTTCGCCCTTCTCGATCCCCAGCGAAAGCATGTTGCCCCGCCTGATGAACGGCGATTATCTGCTCGCGGCCAAGTGGCCCTATGGCTTTTCGCGTCATTCATTGCCCTTCGATCTGCCGCTGCCCGATGGGCGGCTGCTGGCACGTGCGCCCGAGCGGGGTGATGTCGTGATCTTCAAGCACCCGGTTGACGGGCGCGAATATATCAAGCGGGTGATCGGTCTGCCGGGTGATCGGGTCGCGGTGATCGGCGGCGCAGTCATCCTGAACGGCGTGCGACTGCCGCGCGAACGCACGGCCGATGTGGCCTTGCCGCAGTCGGCCAACACCGGCTGTGCGTGGGGCGGCGATCTCGGACTGGGGACAGGAACGGGGACGGGTGTAACCAACGTATGTCGTTATACGGCCGTTCGCGAAACATTGCCGGACGGCACGTTTCACACAACGCTCGATTTCGGCATGACGCCCTATGACAGCTTCGCCGAACAGGCCGTGCCCGAGGGGCGGATGTTCGTGATGGGCGACAACCGCGATTCGTCGCGCGACAGCCGCTTTCCCGCCGTCGCGGGTGACGGGGTTGGCATGGTTCCCCAAGACCTGCTGGTCGGGCGCGCGGCGATCATCGTCTGGTCGACCAACGGCAGCGCCGATTGGGGCAGGCCTTGGACCTGGTTCACGGCCGCCCGCTGGGACCGCATCGGAGATATGTTGTGAACGGGCTTGCGCCGGCCACGCGCGAGTGGCTCGAAGGACAAGGGTTCGCCATCGCCAGCGAAGCCACGTGGCTTGAGGCGCTCACCCACGGCAGCTTCAACGGTTCCGGCGCAGAGGCGGCGGATTATCAACGGCTCGAGTTTCTGGGTGACCGGGTGCTGGGCCTATCGGTTGCCAGTTGGCTGTTCCGCGCAGGCGACGCCCCTGAAGGTCGCCTTTCGCAGCGATTGAACGCGTTGGTCAGCGGGGCCACTTGTGCGCGAATCGCCCGGACGATCAACCTTCCGCCCCACATCCGCCTGGGCAAGCAGGCGCGCGATGATGGCGGGACCGATAGTGACAAGATCCTGGGCGATGTGATGGAGGCCTTGATCGGGGCCTGCTTCATCGAAAACGGCTTCGATGCGGCGCAAGCGATGATCTACAAGCTGTGGTCAGGCGAGCTTGAAGGTGACGAAGGCAAGGCCAAACATCCCAAAAGCGCGCTGCAGGAATGGGCTGCCGGCAACCGCCGCGCGCCGCCGCTGTACGAGGTGATCGACCGCAGCGGGCCGGACCACGCCGCTCGCTTTACCGTGCAGGTCAGCGTTCGCAATATCGGCGCGGCCGAGGCGACCGCGACCAGCAAAGGCGAGGCTGAACGACTGGCGGCCAAGGCGTTTCTGGAACAGTTCGGATAACATCCCTGCAAGACATATTGCCGCCAATGTTCCTGTAATGTTTCACGTGAAACATGGCCTTTGCGCCGCAATGCGGCAGGCTGGAGGGGGTCTAGACGGGGTCTAACCGGGGTCTGGCGCCGCACTGGTCAAGGCTGTCCCACATCAAATCGCCCGCAAGACCCAGGCGAGGCTTCGACAAATGCAGGCCGGATCGCTATGGCGCGAGGCATGACACAAACACCCCCTACCCCATCAGGCGCCACCCGCTGCGGCATGGTCGCCGTGATCGGCGCGCCCAACGCGGGCAAATCGACGCTCGTGAACCAGCTCGTCGGCCAGAAGGTCGCGATTACCAGCGCCAAGGCGCAGACCACCCGCGCCCGGATGCTCGGCATTGCGTTGCATGAACTGGCGGGCGCGCCGGTGCAGATGGTGCTGGTCGACACCCCCGGCATCTTTGCACCGCGCCGCAGGCTCGACCGCGCGATGGTCAGCGCCGCATGGGAGGGCGCAGAAAGCGCCGACGCCGTGCTGCTGCTGGTCGACCCGATCAAACAGCGCCGTCACGAGTTGGAGCCCCTGCTGGAGGCACTTGCAGGCCGCCCGGAACGCAAGATCCTGGTCATCAACAAGGTCGACCGTTCCAAGAAGGAACCCATGCTGGCGCTGGCGCAGGATTTGGGCGGCAAGGTCGATTTTGCCGAGATCTACTTCGTCTCGGCGCTGACCGGGGATGGCGTGCCGGAACTGAAGGATGCGCTTGCGGGCATGATGCCGCAGGCGGAATGGATGTATCCCGAAGATCAGGTCTCCAACGTGTCCGAACGCCTGCTCGCCACCGAAATCACCCGCGAACAGCTCTACCAGCAGCTCCACGAGGAACTGCCCTACGACAGCGCAGTGCGGCCCGAGAAGTACGAGGTGCGCGCAGACGGCAGCATCGAAATCCACCAGCAGATCGTGGTCGCCCGCGAAACGCAGCGCGCGATCGTGCTGGGCAAGGGCGGCGCGCGCATCAAGGCGATCGGCGCGGCGGCACGGGCGGAATTGTCAGAGGTTCTGGGGGTTCCGGTGCATCTTTATCTCCATGTGAAGCAGTTGGAGAACTGGGCCGAAGACAAGGAGATTTTCGAGGAAATCGGGCTCGATTGGGTGCGGTGAAGCGCGATCTGGCGCAGACGTACTTAGCATCACGGTCTTACGGCAAACGACACACGGCAAAAAATCGTTTGCAGGAGGGAACTCTACAGACGTTTGCGGTCTTTGCGTTCCATGTCCGAGCCCATCCTCATCGTAGAAGACGAATTTTTCATCGCTTTCGAGATGAAGAGCATTTTGGAACGTCATGGGTACGAGGTCTGCGGTATCGCCGCCGATCTTGATGCCGCCATGACCCAGGCCGAAAAGGGCGTGGCCCTTGCGCTTGTGGATTTGCATTTGCGCGACGGGCTCACCGGGCCGGAAGTTGGCGCTCGGCTATCCAGCGAATTCAATGCTGCCGTGCTGTTTGTTACCGCCAACCCCCTTGTGCTGGGTGACGGAGTAGCGGGCACTGTGGGCGTGATTAACAAGCCTGCCGAATCAACAAGCCTGTTATCGGCTGTCAGCTATGCTCTTGATCGTCGCCGCGGGCACACACAGGAAGCGCCCGAATGCATTCGCTGCTTCACCTGAATTTTAGCGTTTCAGGCGCTCTTCCAGTACCCTCACAGTGATCCGCAGCCCTTCGGGCGCCCATTCGCGATCAATTGTGCCGCCAAGCTGGGAAACAATCGCGATTTCCGTTAGCTGCGTTCCGAAGCCGGAGTTTTCTGGCGCGCAAACAACTGGCCCGCCTGTCTCGATCCACGTTATCACCACGTTGCCATCCTTCGATAGCACTTCGATGCGCAACCTTCCTTCAGGCGCAGAAAGCGCGCCGTACTTGATCGAATTGGTGGCGAATTCGTGGAATGCCAGACCAAGCGGCGTGGCTCCACGATCGTCAATCGCCACCCGGTCGCCTTCAATCGCCACCCGCCCTTCATCAAGGGCAGGATAAGGCAACAGCAATTGCCGCAACAATTCCGACAAGGCGGGCGGGCCGCCATGCGGGGCACTCAGCTCGCTATGCGGACGCGCATAATCATGCGCGCGGCCAAGGGCTGCCACACGCCCCTGTAGCTGGCTCGCCAAAACATTCATCTCGGGAAACTGACGTGCCGAGATGCCGATGATCCCCCCGATGACCGCAAAGATGTTCTTGATCCGGTGGCTGAGTTCGCGGCTCAGAACCGCATTCAGCTCGGCCGTCCGCTTGTGTTCGTTGATATCGGTGCAGGTGCCAACCCAGCGAATAATCGTTCCGTCCTCGGCCCGCACAGGCAGCGCACGGCCCAGCGTCCAGCGATATTCCCCGCTGTGATGGCGCAGACGATATTCGATTTCATAGGGCTCACCGGTGGCAAGGCTTTGACGCCACACCTTCCATGCACCGTCCTGGTCATCAGGGTGGAACATGTTGTTCCAGCCCTCGCCATCGGTTGAACCTTTGGGAGCACCTGTAAACTCGTACCACCGTGCGTTGTAGTAATCATGCGCGCCGTCCGGAAGCGTCGACCACACCATCTGGGGCATCGCATCGGCAAGCTGCCGGAAACTGATCTGGCCTACGCTGAGCCCATTGGAATCATCAATCGATGTAGCCATCGGGCCGCCTTCTGTCTCGAAACACCCGACTTTTGGGAGCGCGGGGGTTCGCAGACAGCTACCGCATTGTCCAGCGATGCTGTTATTAACCCTTGTTATTTTCCGGTGGATTACCCGCGACCCAGCTTTTCCAGCTTCGCTTTCAAAGCCGCTTCGTCGAACGGCTTGACGATGTAATCGTCTGCGCCTGCCGCGATGCCATCATGGATATCTTTCGCCTCGCCATTCGAGGTGCAGAACACCACCACCGGCTCCTTGGGCGTGGGGATGCTGCGCAACTTGGTGACGAATTCGATCCCGTCCATTTCGGGCATGTTCCAGTCCGTCAGCACCAGATCGGGCATCGATTTCTTGCACCGCGCCAATGCTTCCTCCCCGTTTTCCGCTTCTAGCGGCACATAGCCGAGGCTGAGCGCGATCTTGCTGGAAACCTTGCGGATCACGCGGCTGTCATCAACGATCAGACATGTCTTTGCCGTGGAAGCCGGTGCCGGCTGCGCGGCGTAGCGATCCCGCATCGCCTTGGCCGCGGCGACTATCGCAGCGGTCTCGTCGGATTCGGCAGGTTGCGTTGGCGCAAGGGGAGCCGGCGCAGATCCAGCGCCGGACGCGGCATCTTGCGCGGCCAGTTTCGCCTCATTCTGCGCCAGCTTTTCGGCAAGGGTCTTACCCTCCATGCCGGTGCGGCGATTGGGGCCGGAATTGCGCTTGATCAGGTTCTGCATGATTATCGCACTCCGCCAGCAGACGAATAGCTCGACTGATAGGCCTGAGCAGCAAAATCATCCGAATAGGGATCGGCGTCGTCCAGCGTGCCGACCGCCTCGCCCGGCGTCACGCGGATATGCAGATACGGCATCCACACATCGCCAAATTCGGCCTTCTGATACCACACGTCGAGCACGTCATAGCTGGCCCACATGCCATCAGGCTCGCGCAGGCGTATCCCTTCCCCGATGCGCGGCACCGCGGCAAAGCGTATGCGGCTCTGGGTTTGGTGGGTCTCGTTCTGGATTTCGATTTCTATCACGGCGGGAGCCCTTTTTCCGGTCACCGTGGTAGGGTCCAAATGCTTTATTATTTACAAACGTGACGGGCCCGGCGTGGCCTTTTTGCGCAGCGCCGGGCCTCGGTTCGTCGTGTTGTCAGGCCTTCGCAGCAGGTGCCTTCGCCTCGGCTGGGGTTTTCTTGGCCACCGGTTTCTTGGCAGCAGGCTTTTTGGCAGGCGCCTTTTTGGCCGCAGGCTTCTTGGCCGCTGCTTTCTTGGGCGCGGCTTTCTTTTTGCCCTTCTTGGCAGGCGGCCCCTTGGCGATCCGCGCATCGATCAGTTCGATCGCCTGTTCGATGGTCACATCCTCGGGCTTCGCATCGCGCGGAATGGTGGCGTTGGTGGTGCCGTCGGTGACGTAAGGGCCATAGCGGCCCGGCATGACCTTGATCTCCCCGCCGGTGACAGGGTGTGCGCCCAAGGTGGCAATGGGCTCCGAAGTGCCGCGCGAGGCCCCGCCGCGATTGGCGGCCTGGGCCAGCAGATCAACCGCACGGTTCATCCCCACTTCAAACACCTCACGTGTGTTGGCGAGTTTGCCGTACTTACCATCGTGCCGCAAATAAGGCCCGTAACGCCCTATATTGGCTTCGATTTCCTTTCCTGTATCCGGGTGTGCGCCAATGATGCGGGGCAGACCCAGCAGTTTGACCGCCCAGTCCAGATCGAAATCATCAAGATCCTTGGGGATTGAAGCACGCTTGATCGTGTCGCCTTCGCCCATCTGTACATAGGGGCCGAAGCGTCCCGTCTTGCGGTGGATATCCTCGCCCGTTTCGGGGTGCTGACCCAGGATGCCATCATCGGCCCCATCCGCACCATCCGCGCCCGGCTGGGCAAAGCGCCGGGTGAACTTGCATTCGGGGTAGTTGGCGCAAGCGACAAAGGCACCGAATTTACCGCCACGCAGCGCCAATCGGCCGCCCTCGCGGCCCTCGCTCGCACACAGCGGGCAGGTGCGAGGGTCAGCGCCATCGGCCTGCGGCGGGAACAGGAAGTCGGACAGGTATTCGTCCAGCGCCTCGGTCACTTCCGAGGGCAGCTTTTCCATGACCTCATCGGCCTTGGGCTTGAAGTCCTTCCAGAAGCGGGCGAGCAGCAGCTTGTAATCCTCGCGCCCATCGGAGACGACGTCGAGTTCGTCCTCCATCCCGGCGGTGAAATCATAGGCGACATAGGTGGGGAAGAAGCGTTCGAGAAACGCAGTCAGCAACCGGCCCGATTCTTCCGCGAAGAAGCGGTTCTTCTCCATCCGCACATAGGCGCGGTCGCGCAGGGTCTGGATGGTCGAGGCGTAGGTGGACGGACGCCCGATGCCGAGTTCCTCCAGCCGCTTGACCAGCGACGCTTCCGAAAAGCGCGGTGGTGGCTGGGTGAAATGCTGCGTGGCATCGACGTTGCGCTTGGCCGGCAGATCGCCCGCTTTCATTACCGGCAGCAGGCTGCCATCCTCATCGTCGCTATCGTCGAAACTTTCCTGATACACGGCAAGAAATCCGGGGAAGCGGATCACCTGCCCGGTGGCGCGCAATTCGTGGCTCCCGGTCGCATCGCGCAAGGTGACGGTGGTGCGTTCCATTTGCGCAGTGGCCATCTGGCTCGCCATCGCGCGCTTGAAGATCAGGTCGTACAGCTTGCCTTCGTCGCCCGCGCCCACCCGGTCACGGGTGAAATCGGTCGGGCGGATGGCTTCGTGCGCTTCCTGAGCGTTCTTCGCCTTGGTGCTGTACATGCGCGGCTTTTCGGGCCGGTAATCCTCGCTGAAGCGCGCCGCGATGGCATCGCGCGCGGCGTGGATGGCGCTCATGTCCATCTGCACGCCGTCAGTCCGCATATAGGTGATCGCGCCCGCTTCATACAGGCTCTGCGCGAGGCGCATGGTGTGCTGCGCGGAGTAACCCAGCTTGCGTGCGGCTTCCTGTTGCAGGGTCGATGTAGTGAACGGCGGCGCGGGGTTGCGCTTGACCGGCTTGGTTTCGACGCCTTCAACCGTGAAGCGCCCGGCTTCGACAGCGGCCTTGGCCTCCATCGCGATGCCTTCAGCGCCAAGGCTCAGCTTCTCCAGCTTCTCACCCTTGTAGCGTACCAGCCGCGCATCGAATTCGGTGCCGTCGTGCATCATCCGCGCAACGACGCTCCAGTATTCATCGGCGCGGAACGCCTCGATCTCGCGCTCGCGCTCGACGATCAGGCGCAGCGCGACCGATTGCACGCGGCCCGCGCTTTTCGCACCGGGAAGTTTGCGCCACAGCACCGGCGAAAGGGTAAAGCCGAACAGGTAGTCCAGCGCCCGCCGCGCCAGATAGGCGTCGATCAGCGGCTGATCGAGCTCACGCGGGCGCGCCATCGCCTCGGTCACCGCCTGTTTGGTGATCGCGTTGAAGGTGACGCGCTGCACGTTGGCGGGCACGCTCTTCTTTTTCTTCAGCAGTTCGAGCACGTGCCAGCTGATCGCTTCGCCTTCACGGTCAGGGTCAGTCGCCAGAACGAGGCGGCTTGCGCCCTTGGCCGCGTCGGCGATTTCCTTGAAGCGACTCTGCTTGTCCCGGTACAGTTCCCAATCCATCGCGAAGTCTTCATCGGGCTTCACGCTGCCATCCTTGGGCGGCAGATCGCGGACGTGGCCGTAGGAGGCCAGAACCTTGAAGTCCTTGCCGAGATATTTTTCGATGGTCTTGGCCTTGGCGGGCGATTCTACGATGACGAGCTGCATGATGGTGCCGGTGTATCCCTTACGTGTGTACGCGCGAGGGTGGAGCGCGTGGCGATTGTGCGTCAAGCGGGGAAATGCGGCTCTCCGTGGCGGAGCCGCGCCCGCAAGGCAATGGCAAAGGCATAAACGCAAGCGACGGTAAGGGCCTTGATCCCATGCCGATCCAACTCTCTGGTGCCCTCGTAATGGGGCGCGGCCGGCCATGGGTTGCGGAACAACCAGGCCCCCACCGGCTTATATCACGCGACATCAAGGAGAATCCCGATGACCCCATCCCACCTGATCCGCGCCCTTGGCTTATCCGCCCTCGCCCTGCTGGCTGCGGCCCCGATCACCGCGCAGGCGCCGGCCGAAACCAAGGTTGCGTCCCTCACAACGGCTGAGGGCATGGACGCCGGAACCGCGACTTTCACGCAAACGCTCCATGGCGTGATGATCGTGCTCGATCTGAAGAACCTGACCCCCGGCCCGCACGGGCTGCATCTGCATGAAAAGGGCATGTGCACGCCCGATTTCAAGGCGGCTGGCGGCCATTTCAATCCGCTGGATGCCGAACATGGCTTCATGACCGAAGGTGGCTACCATGTGGGCGACTTGCCCAATGTCGACGTGACTGCCGAGGGGACCGCGAAAGCCGAGATATTCGTGCCTCAGATCAATGTCGGCGGCGCTGACAACAACCGCTACCCCTACACACTCGCCGATGCTGACGGCACGGCTGTGATGATTCACGCCGGGGCCGATGATTATATGGCGATGGCGTCCAGCGGCGACCGCATGGCGTGCGGCGTTGTGGTTCCGCCCAAGTCGTAAACATCTGGTGCGGCGCGGCGGCACTTAGGCCCCGCGCCGCACCGACCCGCTGCCTTCGCGTTCAATCTCGCCTGCAAGCTCCAGTTCCAGCAGCGCCATGTGCACTTCTGCGGCGCTGGCGCCCGATTGCCGGATCAATTCGTCCACGGCGATCGGCGCTCCTGTCAGCAGGCTGGCAATGTCATTGCTGAGATCCGCGCGCGCTTCGCCCCATTGCAGCTTGCTCAATTCCGCATAGTCGAAGTCCGCGCCGCCATCCGACACGCGAAAGCGCGATCGCGGCGCCCCGGTGAAGCTCCGCAGCAATTCGATCACATCGTCCGGCGTCTGCACCAGCACCGCGCCTTCGCGGATCAACTGGTTGCACCCCAGCGCGCGCGCATCCAGCGGTGATCCGGGGATCGCCATGACCTCCCGCCCCGCCTCGCCCGCCAGCCGGGCTGTGATGAGGCTGCCCGATTTCGGCGCGGCCTCAACCACCAGCGTGCCCAGGGCCAGCCCTGCGATAATGCGATTGCGCGACGGGAAATGCCGCCCGCGCGGCTCGGTGCCGGGAGGTTGTTCGGCGATCAGCAGGCCTTCGGTAGCGATACGCTCCTGAAGGGCGGTATGCTGTGGCGGGTAAGCGATGTCGATGCCGCTGGCGATCACGCCGATGGTGGAGTTGTCACAATAGCCAAGCGCCCCTTCGTGCGCCGCCCCGTCGATTCCGCGTGCGAGGCCCGAGACGATAATGAACCCTGCCTCGGTTAGCGCCGCAGCGAAATCGCGCGCCAGCTTGACTGCGGCGCCGCTGGCATTGCGTGCGCCGACCAGTGCGACACATGGCGCCGATGCGATGAGCAGGTTACCCCGGCACGTAACGATCGGTGGCGCGCTCTCCAGCTCTGCCAACAGCGCAGGATAATCGGGCTGATCGTGAAACAGGTATCGCGCACCCGCCTTGCGCAGCGCGAGCACTTCACGCTCGATACTGTCGGCATTCGCAGGGCGATACGGCCCCCGCCCCCGGCTCGCAAGATCAGGCAAGGCGTCCAGCGCCGCCCCTGCATTGCCGAAGCGCGCCAGAAGCTGACGATAGCTGACCGGCCCGATATTGGGTGAGCGCAGCAATCGGATGCGCGCGAAGGCTTCTTGTTGGCTGAGCGCCGGCTGCGACCCCTGCGGCTCCATCAGGTGCGGCCCTGCATTACGGTTTGCTGGAGCCGATGCGCGGCTCCTCCCCGCGCATCAGCCGGCCGATATTGGCGCGATGCTGGATCAACACGATCGCGGCAATCGCGATGAGCGCCGGGATAACCTGCGCATAGCCCAGCCCCCACGCCACCAAAGGCGCGGCGACGACCGTGACCATCGACGAGACCGATGAAATCCTGCTGAGATACAGCGTAATCCCCCAGATCGCAGCGCAGGCTAGCATCGCGGGCCAGGCCAGCGCGGCCAGCGCCCCTGCGGCGCTCGCAAAACCCTTGCCGCCCTTGAAAGCGAGCCAGGGCGTGAAGCAATGCCCAGCGACCGCAGCAACCCCTGCGACGCCTTCGATGAAACCATCAGGATCGGGCCAGACCGCCCCTGCCACCAGCACCGGCACAGCGGCCTTTGCCGCGTCCAGCAGCACCGTGGCCGCCGCCAGCCCCTTGTTGCCGGTGCGCAGCACATTGGTTGCGCCGATGCTGCCGCTGCCGATGTCGCGCACGTCCCCCAAGCCCGCAGCGCGGGTCAGGATCAGGCCGAAGGGGATCGAGCCGAGGGCAAAGCCCAAAAGCGCGGCGAAAACAGGTTCCAAGACACTCTCCGTTCGTGCTGAGCTTGTCGAAGCACCGCACTTCTTCTAGCGCATCAGTCTCTAAGGAAAAACAGCCCTTCGACAAGCTCAGGGCGATCGGGGTTTTGAGAAACTTGGACGATGCCTCCCCCATCCTGCTGTTCGATTCCGGGGTCGGCGGGCTGACCGTGTATGACGCGTTGCGCCGGGTTCTACCGCGAGCGCCCGTGATTTACGCCGCCGATCTGGCCGGCCTTCCCTATGGCACCAAGACCGAAGCGCAGATTGCCGCCCGCGTATCGGGGCTGCTGGGGCGCATGGCCGAACGGTTCCGCCCGCGTCTTGTCTGCATCGCCTGCAACACCGCCAGCACCATCGCGCTGGGCATGGTGCGCGATGTGCTGGAGATTCCGGTAGTGGGCACCGTTCCAGCAATCAAACCCGCCGCTGCCCTGACCCGAACCGGCACCATCGGCCTCGTCGGCACCGAAGCGACCATCCGGCAGGCCTACGTCGACAATCTCGAAGCGAAATTCGCGGGCGGCAAGCGCCTGCTGCGGGTGGCCGCTCCCGGCCTTGTCGCCGCCGCCGAAGCCAAGCTGCGCGGGCAGGCTGTGGACTCTGCGCTGATCTCTGACGTTCAGGCGCGGCTTGCCGCGATGCCGGGCGGGGACGCCATCGATACGCTGGTGCTCGCCTGCACGCACTTCCCGCTGCTGACCGAGGAACTCGCCGCCGTCTTCGGCCCTGATGTGAAGCAAGTGGACGGAGCGGACGGGATCGCACGGCGGATCGCCGACCTGCTCGAAGCGCAGGCGTTTGCCGCGTCCGGCCCGAACCGCTTCGTGGTCACAGGACCGCTCCCAGGCGCAAACGGGTTGGAGGCCGCGCTCGCGCAGCGCGCCTTTGGCGCCGCCGAAGCGTTCTGATTTCAGACGAAGGCTGGCCAAGCCTTGCGAGCCGCTCGCAAACATCATTGTGGCAAATGCGATTACCCTGACCTAAAAACACACGAAACGTTTAGTCGCTTTGTGGGTTAAGAGCGCAGACGTTCGGAACAAATGCGCGGGTCAGGATCAGACATCCCCCGCCACAACACAAAGAGCCGCGAGTGAACTACGACCAGATCTTTGACTCCGCGATCGACCGTTTGCACGAGGAAGGCCGTTACCGGGTCTTCATCGACATTCTGCGTAACAAGGGCGCCTACCCAAACGCGCGCTGCTTCCACGGGCACAACGGCCCCAAGCCGATCACTGTGTGGTGCTCGAACGATTACCTGTGCATGGGCCAGCACGACAAGGTCATCAGCGCGATGGAAGACGCCCTGCACGATGTCGGCGCAGGGTCGGGCGGCACCCGCAACATCGGCGGCAACACCCACCTGCACATCCAGCTGGAAAACGAGCTGGCCGACCTGCACGGCAAGGACGCGGCGCTGCTGTTCACCAGCGGATACGTGTCAAACGATGCGACGCTTTCCACCTTGGCAAAGCTGCTGCCGGGATGCGTGATCTTCTCTGACGAATTGAACCACGCCAGCATGATTGCCGGCATCCGCAATTCGGGCTGTGACAAGCGGGTGTTCCGCCACAATGATGTTGCGCATCTGGAAGAATTGCTGGCGAGCATCGACGTCGATACGCCCAAGCTGATCGCCTTTGAAAGCGTCTATTCGATGGAAGGCGATGTCGCCCCGATCCATGCGATCTGCGACCTTGCCGACAAGTACAATGCACTGACTTATATCGACGAAGTCCACGCGGTCGGGATGTATGGCGCACGCGGTGGCGGGATTTCGGAACGCGACGGCGCGGCGCACCGGATCGACATCATCGAAGGCACGCTGGGCAAGGCGTTCGGTGTGATGGGCGGTTACATCGCAGCGTCGAACAAGGTGGTGGATTGCATCCGCTCCTACGCGCCGGGCTTCATCTTCACGACCTCGCTTTCGCCGGTGCTGGTGGCAGGTGTGCTGGCCTCGGTCCGCCACCTCAAGGGGTCGAGCGTCGAGCGCAACGCACAGCAGCGCGCCGCTGCGATGCTCAAGTTGAAATTTGCCGAAGCGGGCCTGCCGGTGATGGACAGCGTCACCCACATCGTTCCGCTGATGGTGGGCGATCCGGTGCACGCCAAGAAGATCAGCGATATCCTGCTGGCCGAATACGGCGTCTATGTGCAGCCGATCAACTACCCCACGGTGCCGCGTGGGACGGAACGTCTTCGCTTCACCCCCGGCCCGCATCACACCGATGCGATGATGGACGAGCTGACCTTGTCGCTGGTGGAAATCTGGGACCGGCTGGAACTGGGCCTCGCCAAGGCGGCCTGACCCGCTCACAGGGCGCGAACGCTCTTTGAGGCGTGCGCGCCCTGCGCTACCCCCTGTCGAACCAGATTCGGGAGAGACACAATGGGCGGCACGCCTGATCAGACTTATGCCGAAATCGTCCTCGGGCGGCGGTCTATTCGCGGATACCTCGACAAGCCGGTGCCGTGCGCGCTGATCGAAGATGTGCTGCGCCTTGCGATGCGCTCGCCCACCTCGATGAACACGCAGCCCTGGCATTTCCACGTCATCACCGGCGAACCGCTGTCGCGCATCCGCCAAGGCAACACCGAGCGCATTCTGGCAGGCGAACCCGACAGCCGCGAGTTTCGCCGGGGTGAGGCTTTTGCCGGCGTCCACCGCGACCGGCAGGTCGAAGTCGCCAAGCAATTGTTCGGCGCGATGGGGATCGAGCGTGACGACAAGGCTGCCCGGCAGGACTGGGTGCTGCGCGGCTTTCGCCAGTTCGATGCGCCGGTGTGCGTGATCGTGACCTACGACCGCGAACTTTCAGGCAGCGATGACACCGCCTTCGACTGCGGCGCCGTCACCACCGCGCTGGTCAATGCCGCGTGGAGCAAGGGGCTGGGCTGCGTGATCAATTCGCAAGGCATCATGCAAAGCCCGGTGGTGCGCGAACATGCCGGCATCCCCGAAGATCAGGTGATCATGAAAGCGGTCGCGCTGGGCTGGCCCGATCCCGACTTCCCGGCCAACGCGGTGGTGTCGCTGCGCAGGCCGGTGGAAGAGGCGGCGCGGTTCGTCGGTTTCGACGACTGAGGCTTGCAACCGGGACGCGCACGGTCGCCGTCCGTCCCGGTGAAGTTTCGCCCTGCCCCCCTTCGCCCCTATCCAAGCTGAGACGCGGGAACACCGGATCGTGCGCGGCGCTCTTGTTACAGACAGAGCAAAGACAGGACGGAAAATGGGTTATCTCAAAAGCGGCGTCTGGCACGACGAATGGGACTATAACGACGACGACACCGGCACGTTCGAGCGCGACGAAAGCGCGTTTCGTAACTGGATCACGCCGGATGGCGCTCCCGGGCCCACCGGTGAAGGCGGCTTTGCAGCCGAACCCGGCCGCTACCGGCTCTATATCAGCCTCGCCTGCCCGTGGGCGCACCGCGCCAATGTCGTCCGGCACCTGAATGGTCTTACGGAAGCCATCGAACTGGTGGTGGTGCACTGGTTGATGCGCGACGGCGGCTGGTCGTTCCGCGAAGGCACCTGCGTGACGCCCGATCCTCTGTGCGGCGCAGACCATCTGCACCAGATCTACACGGCCGCCAAAGCGGACTATTCCGGCCACGTCACAGTGCCAGTCCTGTGGGACACGCGCACGGTCACGATCGTGAACAATGAAAGCGCGGACATTATGCGGATGCTCGGCAGCGCCTTCGACGATTGCGGTGCCAAGCGCCTTGATCTGTATCCGGCGAAACACCGCGAGGAGATCGATGCGCTGAACGACCGGGTCTACGATGCGGTCAACAACGGCGTGTACAAGGCCGGGTTCGCCACGTCGCAGAGCGCCTACGACGATGCCGTGCAACCGCTATTTGCGATGCTCGATGAGTTGGAAGCGCGCCTGGATGGCAAGGGATGGCTGGTCAGCGGCCAGTTGACCGAGGCCGATATTCGCCTCTGGACCACCCTGATACGATTCGATCCCGTGTATCACACGCACTTCAAGTGCAACCTGTGCCGGATCGCCGACTACCCCAATCTTGCCGCCCTGACGCGCCGGATCCTCGCGATCGACGGCATCGCCGAGACGGTCAATTTCCATCATATCAAGCATCACTATTTCGAAAGCCACCGGCACATCAATCCGACGGGTATCGTCCCCGCAGGTCCGGACCCGCTGGTTCCGGGGCAGCCCCGCTGTCACTAGCTTGTACCCGGCACCGGCGGGCCGCAATCACCGCGGCAGTTCGCTGACCCCCATCAATGCCTCGTCGACCGCGCGCGCAGCCTGGCGGCCTTCGCGGATCGCCCACACGACCAGGCTCTGCCCGCGCCGCATGTCGCCGCAGGCGAACACGTTCGGTTCGCTGGTGGCATAGCGTTCGGTATCCGCCTCGACATTGCCGCGCCCGGTGAGCGCGACGCCCGCCTGTTCAAGCAGCCCTGCCTTCTTCGGCCCGACGAAGCCCATGGCCAGCAGGATCAGATCGGCCGGGATCACGAATTCGCTTCCCGCCATTTCCTGCATCTGCCCGCCCTTCCATTCGACGCGGACGCATTCGAGGCCCGTGACCTTTTCGCCATCCCCAATTACCCGCTTGGCCAGCACCGCCCAGTCACGCTCCACGCCTTCCTGATGGCTCGACGAGGTGCGCAGCTTCATCGGCCAATCGGGCCAGGTCAGCGCCTTGTCTTCCTTCTCGGGTGGCTTGGGCATGATCTCGAGCTGCGTGACGCTGGTGGCGCCCTGCCGGTTCGAGGTGCCGACACAGTCGCTGCCGGTGTCGCCGCCGCCCAGCACCACCACGTGCTTGCCGGTCGCGGTCAAGCTGCCGCGCGGCGCGGCGCGCAGCTCGTCATCGCCCGCAACGCGCTTGTTCTGCTGTGTCAGGAACTCCATCGCGAGGCGCACGCCGGGCATTTCGGCGCCGGGGATCGACAGCGGGCGCGCATCTTCCGCGCCGCCGGCCAGCACCACCGCATCGAAGTTTTCCTGCAGGGACTTGAACGAGATATCGACGCCCACTTCCTTCGATGTTTTGAACGTCACCCCTTCGGCTTCCATCTGCTGAGCGCGCCGGTTGATGAGGTGCTTTTCCATCTTGAAGTCGGGGATGCCGTACCGCAGCAGCCCGCCCAGACGGTCGCTCTTTTCGAACACGGTGACGCTATGCCCGGCGCGCGCGAGTTGCTGCGCGCAGGCGAGGCCTGCGGGGCCCGAACCGATCACCGCAACCGACTTCCCGGTCTTCTTCGCGGGGATCATCGGCTTGACCCAGCCCTCCTTCCACCCGCGATCAATGATCGCACATTCGATCGACTTGATCGTCACCGGCTGGTCGACAATGTTGAGCGTGCACGCCGCCTCGCACGGGGCGGGACAGATGCGGCCGGTGAACTCGGGGAAGTTGTTCGTGCTGTGCAGCATGTCCAACGCCCGCTTCCAGTCCGCCTCGTAGACGAGGTGGTTCCAGTCGGGGATCAGATTGTTCACCGGGCAGCCGTTATGGCAGTACGGAATACCGCAATTCATGCATCGCGAGGCCTGCCCAGCCAGCGTGCTTTCATCCGGCTGGATGATGAATTCGCGGTAGTTCTTCAGCCGCTCCTTGGGATCGAGATAATCCCGATCACGGCGGTCCAGCTCGAGAAATCCGGTTTCCTTGCCCATTGTATTGTCTCGTTCCTGAAATCTATTCGGCAGCGACGCTGGCGGCTTCGTGGCGCTCGGCCTCGAGCCGTTTGAGCGCTGCGGCATAATCGCGCGGCATCACCTTGACGAAGCGGGTCAGCGCCGCGTCCCAATCCGCCAGCAGGCTGGCTGCAAGCTTGCTGCCGGTGTGAAGCTGATGGCGTTCTACCAAGATACGCAACCGCTCGGCATCGTGACGCAGCATGTCGGCCATGCCGAAATCATTGACGCCGCGCGGGCGCTGGGCCGGGCGGCCCGTCCCTTCCTCGGCATCCACGCCCGCCGCAATCGGCAGCAGATCGACCTGCGCGTGGTTGACCAGATCGGTGAACACGCCATCTGCGTCATAGACATAGGCGACCCCGCCGCTCATGCCCGCCGCAAAGTTGCGCCCGGTCTTGCCGAGCACCACCACCACGCCGCCGGTCATGTATTCGCAGCCGTGATCCCCGGTGCCTTCGACCACCGCAATCGCGCCCGAATTGCGCACCGCGAAACGTTCACCCGCGACGCCGTTGAAATAGGCCTCGCCCGCAATCGCCCCGTACAGCACGGTGTTGCCGACGATGATGTTGTCCTGCGCGTTGCGCGGCGCGGCGGCGGGCTGGCGCACGATGATGCGTCCGCCCGACAGGCCCTTGCCGACATAGTCGTTGGCATCGCCGACCAGATCGAGCGTGACGCCGTGCGCCAGCCACGCGCCGAAGCTCTGCCCGGCAACGCCCGTCAGATTGATCCGGATGGTGTCGCCCGGCAAGCCTTCATGGCCATGCGCCTTGGCGATTTCGCCCGAAAGCATCGCGCCCACCGTGCGGTTCACGTTGCGCACGTCGTAGGCGATCTGCACCGGCGCCTTGGTGTCGATGGCGGCGCGGCAATCGGCGATCAGCCGGTTGTCGAGCGCACCTTCGAGCCCGTGATCCTGCACCCCGCGCTGGCGCAGCGAAGCGCCGTCCTTGATTGCGACCCGGTGCAGGATCTTCGACAGATCGATCCCGCGCGCCTTCCAGTGGCGCTCCATCCGGCGCGTGTCGAGCAGGTCGACCCGGCCGACCATTTCGGCGACGGTGCGGATGCCCATGTCGGCCATGATCGCCCGCAGTTCCTCGGCGACGAAGAACATGTAGTTGACCACGTGCTCCGGCTGACCAGTGAAGCGCGCGCGTAGCACCGGGTCCTGCGTGGCGACGCCGACGGGGCAAGTGTTGAGGTGACACTTGCGCATCATGATGCACCCCGCGGCTATCAAGGGCGCAGTGGCAAAGCCGAATTCGTCCGCGCCCAGCAGCGCGCCGATGGCGACATCGCGCCCGGTGCGCAGGCCCCCATCGACCTGCACCGCAATCCGCTCGCGCAGATCGTTGAGCAGCAGCGTTTGCTGCGTTTCGGCAAGGCCGATTTCCCACGGAGACCCTGCGTGGGTCAGCGAGGTGAGCGGCGATGCGCCGGTCCCCCCGTCATAGCCCGCAATCGTCACGTGATCCGCACGCGCCTTGGAAACGCCCGCTGCGACCGTGCCAACGCCGACTTCGGACACCAGCTTCACCGAAATGCGCGCAACCGGGTTCACATTCTTCAAGTCGTGGATCAGCTGCGCCAGATCCTCGATCGAGTAGATGTCGTGGTGCGGCGGGGGCGAGATCAGCCCCACGCCCGGCGTCGAATGCCGCACCGCGCCGATGCGCTTGTCGACCTTGTGGCCCGGCAACTGCCCGCCCTCACCCGGCTTGGCGCCCTGCGCCATCTTGATCTGGATATCGTCCGAATTGACGAGGTATTCGGTTGTCACGCCGAAGCGGCCCGAGGCGACCTGCTTGATCCGGCTGCGCATCGAATCGCCGTTCGCCATCGGGGTGAAGCGGAACGGCTCCTCCCCGCCCTCACCCGTGTTCGAACGCCCGCCGATGCGATTCATCGCGATCGCCATGGTCGAGTGCGCCTCGTGGCTGATCGAGCCCAAGCTCATCGCCCCGGTGGAGAACCGCTTGACGATATCCACCGCCGGTTCGACCTGGTCCAAGGGGATCGGGGCGGCGGCCGGTTTGAACTCCAGCAACCCGCGGATCGTCAGCAGACGTTCGGACTGCTCGTTGATGCTCGCGGCAAATTCGGCGTAGTTCTTGGGATCATTGCCGCGCACCGCGTGCTGCAACTGTGCGACGTTCTGCGGGGTCCAGGCGTGTTCCTCACCGCGCAGGCGGTATTGATAGATCCCGCCGACATCGAGCATCCCGTCATAGAGCGGATTGTCGCCGTAGGCCTGCCCATGACGGCGCAAGGCTTCCTCGGCAACTTCGGCCAGCCCGATGCCTTCGATGGTGGTGGCGGTGCCGGTGAAGTACTTTTCGACGAAGGCGGTGGAAAGCCCTACCGCGTCGAAAATCTGCGCGCCGCAATAGGACTGGTAGGTCGAAATGCCCATCTTGGACATGACCTTGCGGATGCCCTTGCCCACGCCCTTGATGAAGTTCTGCTGCACCTTGGCGGGCGGCAGATCGGCATGGCGCTTCACCCGCGAGGCTTCGATGGTTTCAAAGGCGAGATAGGGGTTGATCGCTTCCGCGCCGTAGCCGGCCAGCACGCAAAAGTGATGCACCTCGCGCGCTTCGCCGGTTTCCACGACAAGCCCGGTCTGCATCCGCAGGCCTTGACGCACCAGATGATGATGCACCGCTGCGGTCGCCAGTAGCGCCGGCATTGGCACACGGCTTTCGCTCTGTCCGCGATCCGACAGGACAAGGATGTTGTGATCCTGAAGCACCGCTTCGGTCGCGGCCCAGCACATTTCCTTCAGGGCCATTTCAAGGCCTTCGGCTCCAGTGCTGGCATCCCATGTCATGTCGATGGTCGCGCAGCGGAAGGCGCCGTCCAATGCCTCTTCGACCGAGCGGATCTTGGCCAGATCCTCGTTCGTCAGGATTGGCTGGTGCACTTCCAGCCGCTTGTGCGTGCCGGCATCGCGGCCCAGCAGATTGGGACGCGGGCCGATCATGCTGGTCAGGCTCATCACCAGTTCTTCGCGGATCGGGTCGATCGGCGGGTTGGTAACCTGCGCAAAGTTCTGCTTGAAGTAATCATACAGCAGCCGTGCCCGGTCCGACAGAACCGCAATCGGCGTGTCGGTTCCCATCGACCCGATCGGATCATCGCCATCCACCGCCATCGGTTCGAGGAAGCGGGCAATATCCTCCTGCGTGTAGCCGAAAGCCTGCTGGCGTTGCAGCAGGGTGGTTTCCTCAGCGGGGATCGCGGCGAGTTCGGGCACGATGTCGGTGATGTCTTCGAGCTTGTACTGCGCCTGCGCCAGCCACTTGGCATAGGGCTCGGCATTGGCGAGGTCCGCCTTCAGCTCGTCATCCTCGATGATGCGGCCTTGATCGAGATCGATCAGCAGCATCTTGCCGGGCTGGAGCCGCCACTTGCGCACGATGTCCTCTTCGGCAAACGGCAACACGCCGCTTTCCGAAGCGAGGCAGACGATGTCGTCCTTGGTGACGCAGAAGCGCGCCGGCCGAAGCCCGTTGCGGTCCAGCGTCGCGCCGATCTGGCGGCCATCGGTGAAGCACACCGCGGCGGGGCCGTCCCACGGTTCCATCAACGCAGCGTGGTATTCGTAGAACGCGCGCCGCTCGGGCGTCATCTGCGCATTGCCGGCCCAGGCTTCCGGGATCAGGATCATCATCGCATGGGCGAGCGGATATCCGCCCGCGATCAGCAGTTCCAAAGCGTTGTCGAGGCAGGCGGTGTCCGATTGCCCGTGCGGGATGATCGGCCACATCTTGTCGAGATCGGGGCCGAGCAGTTCGCTTTCCATCGTGCGGCGGCGCGCGTTCATCCAGTTGACGTTGCCGCGCACCGTGTTGATCTCGCCATTGTGGGCGATGAAGCGGAACGGGTGCGCCAGCCGCCAGCTGGGGAAAGTGTTGGTGCTGAAACGCTGGTGGACAAGGCCCAGCGCCGAAACGCAATCGGGCGAGCGCAAATCGTCGTAGAAACTGCCCACCTGGGTTGCCAGCAGCAGGCCCTTGTAAACCACTGTGCGGGTCGAAAAGCTGGGCAGATAGGTTTCGGTCAGATGCGGCAGGCCGTGCTTTTCAGCCAGGCTCGCCAGCGGGTTCTGCACCTGCTTGCGGATCGTCAGCAGCTTGCGCTCGAACGCGTCCTGATCGGCGCAGGTGGGCCCGCGAGCGATCACCGCCATCTGGATCACCGGCATCGATGCGATCACAGCGTCGCCCAGACCCTTCATGGTGGTCGGCACATCGCGCCAGCCGATGAAACGCTGGCCTTCCTTGGCGGTGAAGGCCTCCATCCGCGCCTTGACGAAATCGCGCGCGGCCTCGTCCTGCGGCAGGAAGCACATGGCGATGCCGTAATCGCCCGGTTGCGGCAGATCGTGGCCAGCGCCTTGCGCCCAGCCGCGAATCAGCGGATCGGGAATCTGGATCAGGATGCCCGCGCCATCCCCCAGCAAGGGGTCCGAACCCACGGCGCCGCGGTGATCGAGCTTTTCGAGAATCTCCAGCGCCTGCGCGATGATCGCGTGGCTTTTCTCGCCCTTGATATGCGCGACCATGCCGACGCCGCAGGCGTCGTGTTCATTGGCGGGGTCATAGAGACCCTGGGAGGAAGGGTATCCCATGGCAAACATCCGATCTGTCAGATGCCGACAGCCGCGCAACCTGCGGCAAACTTGCTCACGCAGGGGACACGCCTGAAGGCAGGTCAATCAGGCACGCCCAGACCCATTCAGGTCCGCTCTAGCCCATTTTCGGCCCCCTCATGCCGACAGGAAGCGGATTATGCAATGGGGTTGCGCGAAGCAATATTTCTCGCAGACCTATTCAGACTATCGTTAGATTGCGCATAATGCATGATCGGCCCGATTTGGTTGCAGGTTTTGCGTCGGGCTAAAGGCTCAGGCGGTCCCGCGACGAGGTTGCAAACCCGCCAGCGCGGAACGCAGGGGTTCGCGCGCATCATCGCCCAGACTTTCCCCGCTTAGCGCAGCAAGCGCCTTGAGAGCTTGAGCCAGTGCGGCCTCGCGGGCAGCAAGATCAGCCGCCGACACCGCCTTGGTGGGAGGGCTGGTGCGATGCTCGTGAAGCGCACCAGCGAAGCGTTCGACCATTTCGACAATGCTGAGCTCACTAGGCGCAACCGCACGCAAGCGCGCGAGCGCGGCGGTTCCGGGATCAGGCACAGGCGCGGATTTGCGCAGCGACGTGACCGGCGTGCTGATGACGGCAAGATCGGCGCGGTCTTCGCCAGCGGGCTGTTGGGCCGGCTGGGCGACCTCGTGAAGCTCGGTCACGTCCTGAACCCAAACCGCGTTGCGCCCGGGCAGTTCGGCAAAGTCCGCCAAATCTAGCTCTCGCGGCGCTGCACCGGGCTTTTGCACCGGTCCCGTCCTGTCAGCTTCAGGGTCAGCTTCAGGGTCAGCTTTGAGCTCTGCTTCGGGCACGGCGGTAGCAATAATGGGGGTTTCATCGAGCGGATCGTCAAGGCTGCGGCTGCCCAGATCGCGAACCGGATCAATCGGCCGCATGGCGCGGATCGACCATTCAGCCAAGGAAGGCGTTTTGACGGCGCGCCGTGCGCGGCGGTGGAGGCTTTTTCCCAATGCAAACAGCCCGCTACCAATCAGCAATGCTGAAAAGCCTGCCGCAATTGCCTGTATCGGAAGGCCCGCAGCCCCCAGCCGGGTCGCGTCAGAACCCGGGGCGACCAGCGTGGCCGGCAGAACCATAACCGTCAGCCCACCGAGCATCATACCCCACAGGCCCAGCATGGGGGCAAAAGCCCGGTGCCCCGCGAGCGACCGCGATGTGCGCCCCGATGCCTTGCCGCGTTTGCGCTGTTCCGCCCGATCGTGCTGCCCCAACTTCATGTGCCCGTTATCCTGCCCTTGCGGCGACACGCCCCTGTGCGCCGCCCTGCGTCGGGGCTAGCAACAGATGGTAAACAGAGAGATAATCTCGCGCATTGGCGGCCCAGTCGTGACGCGCACGGACATGGGCAACGGCGCGGTCCTTCATCGCGTCCCATGCGTTGCGCGAATCGAGCAGGCGGGCAAGCGCAGCGGCACAGGCAGCCGGGTCATCGGGTGCAAACAGCGTGCCGGTTTCACCGTCGGTGATAAGTTCGCGGTGCCCGCCCACGCTGGACGCCGCCACCAGTCGCCGCTGCGCCATCGCCTCCAGCGGCTTGAGCGGCGTAACCAGATCGGTCAGCCGCTGGCTCTTGCGCGGATAGGCGAGCACATCGACCAGCGAATAGTATCGCTCCACCGCGGCATGCGGCACGCGTCCGGTGAAGATCACGGCGTCCGGTTCGGGCAGTGCCGCCGCTGCGGCGCGCCAACTGGCGTCCATCGGGCCTGCCCCGACCAGCAGCAGCCGTGCATCCGGGTGCGACTGGCGCAGCAGGGGCATGGCGGCGATCAGATCGTCCACCCCTTCATAGGCGTAGAAGCTACCGATGTAGCCGATCACCGGCGCGCCCTCGGCTATGCCAAGATCGGCGGCCAGCGTCGTATCGCGCGGTGGCGGATCACCGAACAATTCCAGATCAACCCCGTTGCGCATCACATGAATGCGGCTTTCCGGTATGCCCCGCCGGGCCAGATCGTCCTTCAATCCATCGCAGATCGCAAACAGGGCATCGGCGCTTTTGGCGACCTGCGTTTCGAGCGCGCGGGTCAGGCGGTATTTGATGCTGCCTTGGGTGCCGGTCAGATTGCCGACCGCCGCGTCTTCCCAGAAGGCGCGGATTTCATAGACGAAAGGTATGCCCAGCGCCCGCGCCGCGCGCTTGGCGGCCGCGCCGCAAAGTGCCGGCGAATGGGCATGGATGATGTCGGGCCGCCATTCTGCGGCAAGCGCGTGAATCGCTGTACTCAGCGCCTCGATCTCGCCCATTTCGCGCAAGGGCGGCGGTCCGGACGGTGTGCCCGGCGTGCGGTGAAACAGAAGGCCGTCCGCTTCTTCGGGCGAGCCATTGAGCGCCGCCTCGGCATTATGCCGTTGCCCGGTAATCCCGCGCACCTCCAGCCCCAGCCCTTGTTGCGCTTTCAGGATCGCGCGGGTGCGGAAGGTGTAACCGCTGTGGAGCGGAAGCGAATGGTCGAGCACATGCAAAACGCGGGTCATGATGATTGTTCTATCGCAGCCGTGCTTAACGCGGCGTCAACTGCCAGCGCGTAATGCTGCCGCATGGCCCGGCCCGGAAACCTTGTCCCATGATCGATTATTTCGCGCTTGCCCTTGGGCACGGCCTGCTGGCGATCGCCTTGCTGCGCCTGATGCTTCGCGAAGGCCTGGACGTCGATCCGCTGATCGGCGAAATCAAGGCCGAAACGGACGCCAATCGCAAGGCGACAAGCGTCGCTGGCCGCAATGCCGCCCGCCGAACAAAGACGGTGGAACAACCCCAAGCAGACGGCACGTCGTCCGCCGATGCTTGATCTCGTCTTCCTCGCCTTCATCGGATACGTGCTGGTGCTTGGCCTCAGGCGACCGTTCCTGTGGGTGCTGCTGTATGTCTATATCGACATTCTCGCGCCGCAGCGGATCGGCTATTCGCTGATCGCGGCCCTTCCGGTTTCATTGATCGCCTTTGCCGCCGCGTTCGGCGGCTGGATCGCACTCGATCGCAAGGAAGGCGCGCGCTTCACCTTGCGTCAGGGGCTGATGGGTCTGCTGCTGGCCTATTGCTGGTGGACCACCGGCCAGGCCGATTTCCCCGCAGACGCACAGACCAAATGGGATTGGGTCTGGAAGGCGCTGTTGTTCGCGATTTTCCTGCCGTTGACGCTGACCACCCGCGCCCGGATCGAAGGTCTTGCTTTGGTGCTGCTGCTGTCAGTTGCCACGATCGTGATCGGCACGGGGATGAAGACCATCCTTGGCGGCGGCGGGTATCAGAACCTCAAATTCTTTGTGAACGACAATAGCGGCATCTACGAAAGCTCGACGTTGGCCACCGTGGCCATCGGTCTGATCCCGATGCTGTGGTGGTTCGTGAAATATGGCACCGTTTTCCGCCCGCACTGGCTGGTAACGGGGTTTGCGGCAGCGCTCACCTTTGCCTGCCTGCTCGTGCCGATCGGCACCGAGGCGCGTACCGGCCTGCTGTGCATCGCGGCGCTGGGCGGGCTGATGCTGCGCTATACCAAGCGGCGGTTCCTGTTCATCGCTGGCGCGGGCGTGCTCGGCCTTGCCGCAGTGCCCTTCCTGCCGCAAAGCTATTACGACCGCATGGCCACTTTGGCTCAGCCGAGCAGCGATGAAAGTGCGTCGACCCGCGTGGCGGTGTGGCAATGGACGCTCGATTATGTGGGCGAAAAGCCCCTAGGCGGCGGATTCGATGCTTACCGCGGCAACCGCTTTGCCTATGTCATGCCGGTCAAGCAGGTCGACGGCAACACCACCAGCGTCACCTACAGCGAGGTGGTGGACGAGGGGCGCGCCTATCACTCGTCGTTCTTCGAGATGCTGGGGGAACAGGGCTGGCCGGGGCTGATGATCTGGCTTGCGCTGCATGGCATCGGCCTGTGGCAGATGGAGCGCCTCCAGCGCCGCTGGAAAACGGCCGGGGATGAGGCGACCCGCTGGATCGCACCGCTCGCTGCGGCCTTGCAGATGAGCGCCATCATCTACCTTGTCGGCGCAACCTTTCAGGGGATCGCGTATCAGCCGGTCATGCTGATGCTGGTGGGCTTGCAGATCGGGCTCAACACCTACTGCCTCAGGATCGATTCGGCGCGCGGGCTGCTGGAGCGCAGCGTGTCGCGCAAGGCAGCTATCGCAAACACAATGCGCAGTGCCGTAGCGGCATAGCCGGAGGCGTTGCACTACCCCTGCTGATGCGCCATGTAGCCCAGTGAAACGAGCGCGGCGGGCACGGGATTCCGCCGACGACAATCGAGGAGGAGCCCCATGACCCCGCAAGAATTGGCCGCCAAGGTCGGCGAAAATATTGGCACCAGCGAATGGGCCGAAATGAGCCAGGAACGCATCAACCAGTTCGCCGAGGCGACGGGGGACCACCAGTTCATCCATGTCAACGAAGAGATGGCCAAGATGACGCCGTTCGGCGGCACGATTGCCCACGGCTTCCTCACGCTGTCGTTGATCCCCTATCTCGGCGCCCAGGGCGGCGCACCGCGCATCGATGGCGTGAAGATGGGCGTCAACTACGGCGGCAACAAGACGCGCTTCATCGCGCCGGTCCGCGCTGGCAAGCGCATCCGTGGCCACTGGAAGCTGACCGAGATGATCGAAAAGCGTCCCGGCCAGTGGCAGCAGACCTGCGAAATCACGCTCGAGATCGAGGGTGAGGAGAAGCCCGCCCTGATCTGCGAATGGATCACGCAATACTTCGTGTGACCTTCCTATCGCTGCCCCGGCGCGTGTCGGGGCAGCGGCTGACAAACGAAAACAAGGATACCCTCTATCATGGCACGTGAAGCCGTCATTGTTTCCACCGCCCGCACTCCCATTGGCCGCGCTTACAAGGGGGCGTTCAACGCCACCCCCGGCGCCACGCTTGGCGCATACAGCCTTGCCCCCGCGATCGAGCGGGCGGGCATCGAAGCTGGCGCCATCGACGACGTGGTGTGGGGCGCTGTCCTGAACCAAGGGACCCAAGCCGGTAACATCGCCCGCCAGGTGGCGCTGCGCGCCGGCTGCCCCGTTACCGTGTCGGGCCAGACCATCGACCGCCAGTGTTCGAGCGGCCTGATGGCGATTTCGACCGCTGCCAAGCAGATCATCGTCGACAACATGGATATCGTCGTCGGCGGCGGTCAGGATTCGATCTCGATGGTCCAGACGCCGGAAATGCGCGTGTCGATCGACAAGTCGCTGCTCGCGATGCACGGCAATGTCTACATGCCGATGCTGCAGACCGCCGAAACGGTGGCCAAGCGTTACAACATCAGCCGCGATGCCCAGGACGAATACGCCTACCAGTCGCAGATGCGCACCGCGGCCGCGCAGCAGGCCGGCAAGTTCGATCACGAAATCGTCCCCGTCACCACCACGATGAACGTGATGGACAAGGAGACGAAGGAAGTCAGCCAGCGCGAATTCACGCTGACCAAGGACGAAGGCAACCGCCCCGAAACCACGCTGGAAGGGCTGCAGAGCCTCAAGCCGGTGATGGGACCGGACATGTGCATCACCGCTGGCAACGCCTCGCAGCTTTCGGACGGTTCATCCGCGTCCGTGCTGATGGAAGCAAAGTTGGCCGAACAAAAGGGACTGCAACCACTGGGCCGCTATGTCGGCATGGCCGTTGCTGGCACCGAGCCTGACGAAATGGGCATCGGCCCTGTGTTTGCGATCCCCAAACTGCTCAAACAGACCGGCCTCAAGATGGACGACATCGGGCTGTGGGAACTCAACGAAGCCTTCGCGGTGCAGGTGCTCTACTGCCGCGACACGCTGGGCATCGATAACGACATCCTCAACGTCAACGGCGGCTCGATCTCGATCGGCCACCCCTACGGCATGACCGGCGCACGCTGCACCGGCCACGCGCTGATCGAAGGCAAGCGCCGCGGCGCCAAGTACGTGGTCGTCACCATGTGCGTTGGTGGCGGCATGGGGGCAGCCGGTCTCTTCGAAGTCTTCTGATCCGGAACATTTATCCGCGTCGGCGCTAACGCTCTTTGCAATACAGCAAGGAGAATACCGATGGCGACCGACGCGGAAATCCGGACCAAGTTCTGGAAGGCTCTCAAGAGCGACAGGACGATGTTCCTGGGCATGGCCGAGGGCGAAGATGCCCACGCCCGGCCGATGACAGCCCAACTCGACGACGAGAATTACGACGGCGGTGAATATCATGGCCCGGTCTGGTTCTTCACATCGACCGACAATGGCCTCTACCGCCTGATCCAGCAGGCCGAACTCGCCGGCACCACCCCCCGCGCCACGGCGCACTTTGCCGCCAAAGGCCACGATGTCTGGGCCACCGTCCACGGCACTCTGTCCACAACCCGCGATGCGGCAACCATCGACCGCCTGTGGAACCGCTTCGTTTCCGCCTGGTATGAAGGCAAGGACGATCCGAAGGTCGCCCTGATCCGCCTCGATCCCGAGAACGCCGAAGTCTGGATCGATGCCTCCTCCATCGTGGCGGGCATCAAGATGCTGCTCGGGATCGATCCGAAGGAGGATTACAAGGACAAGGTGGCCGACGTGCGGCTGTAAACCACCAATCTGACGGACGAAAAAAAACGACGCGGGAGAACATCTCCCGCGTCGTTTTTTTGTGCAATCCGCTGAAAAGGCCGCCGAGAACCGTTGATGCGGTGTTCGGCGGCCTGATCGGGATCGGGTCGGATTATGCCAGATCGCGGACCTTGGGTTCGCGGTGCCAATGGCGGATTGGGCCGGTCTTCATGAAGTCCTCGGGATCGACGATACCATCGTCGGGCTCGATATTGGCCTTGGGCAGCAGATGTTGACGCGTTCCACCGCACGCACCGATGGTCTTGCAGTGATACCAGGCATCGGCAAACCACGCGACCGCGCCGACATCCTTCGCCAGCTTCTCGGCGCGTTCAGGCAGCAGGATCGCCACCACCGCATCGAACATCACCGAAGGCGTCCCGGCAAGCTGGCCATCAGCCTTCAATGTCCCGCCCTTGACCTTGAGCGGCCCGATCTTGGGTGCCACAAGGAAGGCGGTGCCACCCTGCTTTTCGATATCGGCCACCATCGTGTCGATCGTGTCTTTGCCGGAACCTTCGTCAAACAGGATGCCGATCTTGCGGCCCTTGAACATGGGCTTCGCGCTCTTCTGGATCGACAGCGCGTCGGAGGTGCCCATGTCGACCGGCTCCTTGGCAGCCTTGGCCTTCTTGGGCAGATCGATGCCGAGCCCTTCGGCCACCCGCTTGGCCAGATCCTCGTCAATATTGCGCAGCCGCGCGATCACGGCGGGCGGGATGTGCGGGATCGCCACCTTGGACAGTTCGAAGACGATGGCTGACGCAATATGCGCCTGTTCGTTTTCGGTCTGCGAGAGGTAGAACATGCGAGCCTGGCTGTAATGATCGGCGAAGGATTCAGCGCGCACCCGCATCTTGGCGGTGGCATCGTTGCGCTCGGCGTTTTCGCGGAAAGAGCTGAACCCGGTTTCAGGGCACGCACGAGGGCCACCATCCTCGCCAGCCTCAGCCAGCGTGTTTGGCTCGTAATTCGCGCGGCCGGTGGGAACCAGCGTCTGCATCATCCCGTCGCGCTGCATGTTGTGGAACGGGCACTTGGGCGCGTTGATCGGGATTTGGTGGAAATTGGTCGTCCCCAACCGCGACTTTTGCGTGTCGAGGTAGCTGAACAGGCGGCCCTGCAGCAGCGGATCGTTTGAAAAATCGATGCCCGGGAGGATGTTGGTGGGAAGGAAGGCAACCTGCTCGGTCTCGGCAAAGTAATTGTCGACGTTGCGGTTCAAGGTCATGCGACCGATCACTTCGACCGGGATCTCTTCCTCGGGGATCAGCTTGGTCGCGTCGAGCACGTCATAGGGCTGCTTGGCGGCCCATTCTTCGTCGAAAATCTGCACGCCAAGGTACCATTGCGGGAAGTCGCCTGCATCGATAGCTTCCCAGAGATCGCGGCGGTGGAAATCGGGATCGGCGCCAGCGATCTTGACGGCCTCGTCCCAGGTGGTGCTTTGCAGACCGAGCACGGGCTTCCAGTGGAACTTCACGAAACGCCCCTCGCCTTCTGCATTGATGAAGCGAAAGGTGTGAACACCGAAGCCTTCAATCATGCGCAGCGAACGCGGAATGCCGCGGTCTGACATGGCCCACATCACCATGTGCATGGACTCGGGCATCAGGCTGACAAAATCCCAGAAGGTGTCATGCGCGCTGGCCGCCTGCGGATAGCCACGGTCGGCTTCCATCTTCACACTGTGAATCAGATCGGGGAACTTGATCGCATCCTGGATGAAGAACACCGGAATATTGTTGCCGACGAGGTCCCAATTGCCTTCCTGCGTGTAAAGCTTGACCGCAAAGCCGCGAACGTCACGCGGCGTGTCGACGCTGCCTGCGCCACCCGCAACGGTCGAGAAACGGACGAAGACGGGGCAGGTGGTACCGACCTCCTGAAACAGCCCGGCGCGGGTCCATTCGGGGATCGCGCGGGTGACTTCGAAGGTGCCATGCGCCCCCGATCCCCGCGCGTGGACGATGCGTTCGGGGATACGCTCGTGGTCAAAGTGGAAGATCTTTTCGCGTAAGACAAAATCTTCCAGCAGCGTCGGACCACGTTCACCAGCATGCAGCGAATTCTGGTTGTCGGCGATGCGGTGGCCGTGATTGTCCGTCAGGTGAGCCAGTCCGTCACCGTGATCGGCGTCCGCTGCAATGTCCTGATGCAGCTCGCCCGCATTACCCGCATGATCGACGAAGGACGCAGCGCCCTCTCCCTGCTGATGCGCGCGAAGCGTGTTTTGCGTTGCAGGCGATGACGCGGCGGGGGTCTTTTTGCTGGGCATGACGGATCCTAGGATAGGCAGGAACGGGGCACAGGGCCGGCGGCGCGGAGGTAATCGGGGGGGAATGCGCGCCGCCGGTGAGGAATATCAGTCGTACTGATCGGCAAGGCGGTCCGTCAGACGCTCGCCTTCGCGAATTTCGCCGAGAGCAGTCTGGACGACGGTCCGGGTAACAGGATCGAGGTCGGCACGCTTGAGCACCTCTTCGAACTTGTCGGCAAGGTAATCCTCGCCCTCCTCGGCGCGCTCGGCAGCGGCCTTGTCACCACTTTCGAACAGGTTGGTGATGTCGAGCCACAAACGGTGCAGACCGCCGGTTGCTGTGCCCTTCGTCATCAGCTCGCCGCCAAGACGGGTCAGTTCGGCATTGAGCTTATCGAGGGTGCCCTGGCGCTTTACAGCCTGCTCGGACAAAATGCGCTTCAGTTCAGGAGATTTCGCGGTTTCGCTTGCCTTGCGATAGCCTTCGACGGAATCGTAAGTGGTATCGATCAGCGTTCCGAGCGCGGTGGTATCAGCGTTCATAGGGTAGCTCCTTCAGGATGAAAGGCCATCTCGGTTTCAGATGGCTCACCCGATCACAAGAAGGATGGAGCGCTCAATGTTCCACCGGCCCTGCCCTTGTCGTGGCCGCCAGCGTGGCAGCTGGGCGCGCAAGGCTTTTAAAACATTGGAGAAAAAATTTGCAGCACGGGCGCGATGGCAAATCTGTCTCCATTTGCGCCTGCGGTGATGGCAGCACGGCAAATCGAAACAAAACCCTTGCCATTGCAACTGATGGCAACGAACCTATCGAATGACCGGCAGCCTAACTTCGAAGACACTGCCCTCACCCGGCACGCTTTTGACGAGCCGTATTTCCCCGCTGTGCAGTTCGACAAGCTGCTTCACCAAAGCGAGCCCGATCCCCAACCCGCCACCGCTGATGCCGCGCACATTGTCCGATTGGCCGAACATCTCGAAGATGATCGACTGTTGTTCTGGCGGAATGCCAACGCCATTGTCCGCGACTGTAACGACCGCGTGGGTGGCATTTTTCGAAACCATGACTTCGATCCGGCCGCCATGCGGTGTGTAGCGCGCCGCATTGCCCACGATGTTGCCAACGATCTGGACGACACGTGCCGGATCGGCATCCAATGTGATCTGTTCGTCAGGCAAGGATACGACAAGCTCATGGCCTCCTGCGTCGATCGCAGGTTGGGCGATTTCCAGCGAGTGGGGCAGGATGTCCAGGAGGTCGAGCGTTTCTTTGCGCAGCAAAATCTTGCCGTGCTCGATGCGGTTGATATCGAGAAGGTCGTCGATGAGCCGGGTCATGTGGCTGACGTTCTGCCGCATGGATTTGCGAACGGCCTCGGTGTCGAGATCGTCCATCGGTAGTTCAAGCAGGGAAACACCAGAGGACAAGATAGCCAGCGGGTTCCGCAGCTCATGCGCGAGCACCCCGAGAAATCGGTTCTTCTGCTGGTCGGCGGTCTGCAATGCGGCCGTCATAGCCGCCAGCTTGTCACGCTGGACAACGATCTGCTGGCGCTGAACGAACATATCGAGAAAAATATTCGACTTTGACCGCAAGATCGTGGGTTCGATCGGCTTGTTGATGAAGTCGACCGCGCCCGCTTCGTAACCGTGAAATTTGCGTGTCGCATCACCGCTTCCCGCAGTCAGGAATATAATCGGAATATGCTGCGATCGCGTGTTGGCGCGCATGATTTCGGCCAGTTCGAAACCGTCCATGCCAGGCATCTGCACATCGAGCAGCGCAAGCGCATATTCGTGCTCCAATATCAGTTCGAGCGCCTCCTCACCGCTGCGTGCACGGTGCAGCTCAAGGCCCTCGCGCGCCAGAAGCGCCTCGAGCGCAAAGAGATTTTCCTCAAGATCGTCAACCAGCAGGAATTTGGGAGTATCGGTCATCGGTCCAACATCTCCTTCAGCGCAGACGGCATGTCTTCAAGGTTGATGGCGCGCGCAGCGGGGCAAGCGGCCAGAGCGGCTTCGGGCATACAGGCCACCTCCGCTGTGGCTGGGGCCTGCACAATCGCCTGGCCGCCCGCATCGTACACGGCACGCAATCCAATTGCCCCATCATGGTTTGCCCCGCTCATGATGATACCGGCAAGCCGCGCGCCAAACGCATCGGCCGCGCTTTCGAACAGAACATCGATCGCGGGGCGCGAGTGATTGATCGTCTCGTCGGATGACAGGGCCAACGTCCCGTCGTTCTCGACAAGCAGGTGATAATCGGGTGGCCCCATGTAGATCGTGGCGGGCACCATCGGCTCCTTGTCCTCGGCCTCCTTCACGGGCAACCGGCACCTTTCTGCCAGCAAGGCAACGAGGGCATTGTCGCGCCGGGGCGGAACATGCACCACGACCAATATAGCCACCGGAAAATCGGCAGGCAGCGCGGGAAGCACCTGCAACAGCGCATGCACGCCGCCCGCAGAGGCACCAATGACGATGGCCTCGAGGTTCATTGCGCGATTCTCCGGTAGATCCGTTCCTCGCGAACGAATTCGGCGAAAAGATCGGCGTGCGAGGAAAAGCGCAGGCTTTCCTTTGAGCCCACCCCGAGAAATCCACCACGGACGAGGGATTCGCCGAAAAGGCCCACCGCGCGGTCCTGCAGGTCGCGGTTGAAGTAGATGAGGACATTGCGGCAGCTGACCAGATGCATTTCGCCAAAGGCGGAATCGGTCACCAGACTGTGATCGGAGAAGACGGCGCGGTCCCGCAAGGATGTGTCAAAGACTGCCCGATCGTAATCGGCAGTGTAATATTTGGACAGCGACGAATGGCCGCCGGACAACCGATGATTTTCGGTAAACAGCTGGATGCGATCGAGAGGAAAAATGCCTGCCTGGGCCGAACGCAAGGCCGACGGGTTGATGTCGGTTGCATAGAAGATCGTCCGGTCGGCGAGCCCTTCCTCCTCGAACAGGATCGCGAGCGAATAAAGCTCTTCGCCATGGCTGCAGCCAGCAATCCAGACCTTGAGGGAGGGATAGGTGCGCAAGTGCGGCACGACCTTTTCACGCAAGGCGCGGAAATAGGCTGGGTCGCGAAACATTTCGCTCACCTGCACAGTCAGAAAGTTCAAAAGACGAGGCAGCATGGTGTCATCATGCAGGACTGCCGACTGCAATTCGGAAATGCTATCGAAGCCGCATTGCGCCCGCGCCTGAAGCAGACGCCGCTTTATGGATGCCTGCGCATAATTGCGGAAATCGTAGTGATAGTGGTGGTACACCGCATCCAGCAGCAACCGGATCTCGATATCTTCGATGCTCTCGGTCACCGTGGCATCCAGACCCGAACCAGCGAAAGCAGCTTATCGATGTCAAGCGGCTTGGCCATGTAATCATTGGCGCCCGCTTCGATACATTTTTGCTGATCGTCTGGCATCGCCTTGGCGGTCAGCATGATGATCGGCAATTTCTTCCAGCGAGGCTGATCTCGGATTGCGCTCGTCGCGGTCAGGCCATCCATCACCGGCATCATCACGTCCATCAACACCAGATCGATCGTCTTGGATGCATCATCGGACGCTTCTGCTAGCGCGTCCAGCGCCTCCTGCCCGTTGCGGGCGATCCGCGTCACCGCTCCGCGCGGTTCGAGGATGCTGGTAAGCGAATACACGTTGCGAACATCGTCTTCGACAATGAGGATGCGCCGCCCTTCCAGCGCCGCATCGCGGTGGCGGGCCTTCTCGATCATCTGCCGCTGCTCAGGGGGCAGATCCGACACGACCCGGTGCAGGAACAGGGACACTTCGTCGAGCAGACGCTCGGGCGACTTCGCGCCCTTGATGATGATCGAACTGGAATAGCGGCGTAGGCGCTGCTCTTCCTCGGGCGAAAGATCGCGGCCCGTATAGACGATCACCGGCGGAAACGTTCTGGTTTCGTCATCGCTGAGCTCCTCGAGCAGGGAGAAGCCCGACGCGTCCGGAAGGGTGAGATCGAGCACCATGCAGTCGTAATGCCCGCCGCGCAATTCCCTGAGACATTCAGCCGCCGTGCCGACGCCGACGGTCTCGACATCCTGCGATGACAGCAATCGGCTGACCGCTTCGCGCTGGACCTCGTCATCCTCCACGATCAGCACCCGGCGCACCCGCGCTGCCAGCTTGTCCTGCAAGTCGGCCAGGACCTCGGCAAGGCGTTCACGCGGCGCAGGCTTTTCGAGGAACCCGACAGCGCCGAGCGCCAGCGCGGTCCGGCTCTGATCGGACCCGGAGATGACGTGGATCGGGATGTGCCGTGTCTCCTCCTCATGCTTGAGCCGGTCGAGGACCGTGAGACCAGACTGATCCGGCAGCCCGATATCCAGAACGATCGCGCTGGGCCGATATTCGCTCGCAAGCGCCATCGCTTCCTCGGCCGTCCCTGCAACGATGCACTGGAACCCCATTTCGCGGGCGAGGTCGGCTACGATTCCGGCAAAGTCGGGATCATCCTCGATCACGAGCAGCACTTGTCGGCCTTCCGACAGGTCCTTGCGATCATCCTCCACGATCGCCGGTCTTGATCGAACCAGATCCGACGCCGTGGCCGATGGCGGAGGTGCGGCGGGCTCCCCGGAAGCCGTTTCGCGGACCGGCGCAAGCGCGCGCGGCTTGACCATTGCAGGATCGTAGGCAGCGGGCAGGCTGACGATGAAAGTGCTGCCCTTGCCAGGCTGGCTTTCCAGCTGGATGGTTCCGCCCAGAAGGCGGACCAGCTCCCGCGAAATCGACAGGCCCAGCCCGGTCCCGCCGAACCTGCGACTGATGGTTCCGTCAGCCTGCCGGAAAGCTTCGAAGATCGCCTCGCGCTGCGTATCGGCAATTCCTATGCCGGTATCGATAACCTTGAATTCAAGCGTGCCCTTCGCGTCCAAGCCCATGCTGAGGGTCACGCTGCCCTGCTCGGTGAACTTGATCGCGTTCGACAGGAGGTTCTTCAACACCTGCTCAAGCCGCGTACGATCGGTTTCGAAGGATGCGGGCATGTCCGGCTGAACGTCGATAACAAGCTGTAATCCCCGCTGCTGCGCGAGCGGATCGAACACCTTGCGCAAATCCGCAGCAAGGCGCTCTGGCATGAGCGGTGCCGCTTCGATGGTCACGTGCCCTGCCTCGATCTTCGACAGGTCGAGAATATCGTTGATCAGCGTCAGGAGATCATTGCCGGACGATTCGATGGTACGCGCAAACTTGACCTGCTCGGTGGTCAGATTGCCGTTGGGGTCGTCGCCAAGAAGCTTGGACAAAATCAGGAGCGAATTGAGCGGCGTGCGCAATTCATGGCTCATGTTGGCGAGGAAATCCGATTTGTACTGGCTCGCCTGCTCAAGCTCCTGCGCCTTGAGCTGAAGCGATGCTGTAGCGCGCGCCAGATCGTCGCGCTGGGCCTCCAGCGTTTGTGCCTGTTCTTCAAGCTGACTGTTGGTCTGTTCAAGTTCGACCTGCTGAAGTTCGAGGCGCGCCTGCGTTTCCTTCAGGGCGTTCCCCTGTTCCTCAAGCTCCTCGTTGCTGACCCGCAGTTCCTCACCTTGAGCCTGCAACTCGCCTGCCTGCCGCTGGGCTTCGTCCAACGCTTCTTGCAGACGTTCCCGGAAGCGCGCCGATCGCAGGGCAACGCCAATCGCCCCCGAAACCCTGTCGAGCAGTTCCAGGGAAAGGTCATCGATCTCGTCGAAAAAGCCGAGTTCGATGACGGCATTCACCTGCCCTTCGTAAAATACAGGCGCGACGACGAGGTGGCGGGGCGCATCGCTGCCAAACGCCGAACCGATCTTCAGATAGCCGGGCGGAACGTCAGACAATTTGGTCGCCCGCGCATCCATGGCAACCTTGCCGAGAAGCCCCTCGTTCAACTTGAATGTCTCTGGCACCGATCCGCTGTCCGCCACGCCGAGCAGGGCCGCGCGCTTGAAGATGCCACCCTCGCCCTTGAAGAGCGCGCCCGCATTCGCAGCGGTCCGTTCGGAAAGGAACGAGAGCACGGTGGCAGCCACCTGCTCAACCGTCTTTTCGCCCCGCATTGCTTCGCTCAATTCGACCTGCGCGGTCTGAAGCCAGCTCTGCCGCTCGCGGGTGCGGTTGTTTCTTGCCAACATGATGAAAATCGCGACCGTCAGCGCAGCGCCGATGAGGCTGGAGGCAAGCGCGGTTACGACAGCCGCACGCGAAGCGGACGCCAGTTCCTCGATACGCTGCTCGCGCTCCTGGTCTTCCACCCGGATCATCTGATCCATTTGCCGGCGGATCGCATCCATCGCGATCTTCCCGCTGTCGCCGTCAACCAACGCAATGGCCGCCGCGACACCTTCCTCCTGGCGCATACGGATTGCGCTCTCCGAGAATTGCAATTTGGCATTAATCGCGGATCGAAGGGAGGCGAGATTACTGCTCCCGGCCTCGCTGTTTTGGGTAAGCGTCTCAAGAACATTCAGGTTGGTGCGCGAATCTCTGACGCCTTCGCGGTAAGGCCCCAGATATTGATCTTTACCGGTCAGCACGAACCCGCGCTGACCCGTCTCAACATTGAGCGTGGCGACCATGAGGGCATCAAGTGTCGACAGCACCTCATGCGTGTTGCGGATCCGCGCATCGGCATCCCGCATGGCGCTGACATTGACGTAGGCGGCATAGGCGGTGAGGACAAAAAACCCCACGCCAAGCAGCAGCCCGATGACCGACCGGCCGGTCGACGAAATGCGATCGCTGTGGCCCGATTGTGTTTTGTGCAAGATTTCGACCCCACTGACGCCGTCCCGGCCATAAGGACACCAATTAGCGACAATCAACTCTTTTCCAGTTGGAAAGGCGATATCCCGCCGCGCTTGAAGGGCATCCTCGAGGATCGGATATCGACCTGGCCGACAGGAAAACAAATCAAACGCGAACGACTATGCGCCGAGCTGGCTTGACCGAAACGCTTGGTAGCGGAGGAGGGACTCGAACCCCCGACACGCGGATTATGATTCCGCTGCTCTAACCAGCTGAGCTACTCCGCCCCGTGGGCATCCGGTACGATGGTCGCAACCGGATTCGACACCGGGTGTCGGCCCGGGTGAGGCGCGCAATTAGGGCGAGCGTAGCGCGGGGTCAAGCCCTGTTGATGCACCATTCATAACCGCACGCGCCCCCGAAATGCGAAGGTCTTGACCGGCTCCCACGGCCCGCCACGATAGAGGTGCAGTTCCAGCGCGGGAAAGGCGAAACGCCCTTTGGCGATCCATGGCCCAAGCGCAGGGGCAAGGCTGGCCTGAAGCGCCCGCGCCTCCCCCTTTGTGACCTTGTTCTGGATGGTGATATGCGGGCGCGGCTCGTGGAGGTCTTGCGATGTCAGGCTGCCGTGGAAATGATCGGCAATCAGGGCGCGCAGATGAAGAAGTTCGGGCGCCTCCAGCGCAATGGCCGTGCCTTTGCCCAGATCCATCACGCCCTTCACTGCGCCTTGTGGAGCGGCAAATTCGCGCGCCAGCTTCGGAAGAAACGCGCGCAGTTCCTCAAGCAACGAAGGCGCAAAAGCGTGGAACAGCGTCACGTGGGCGTGCAAATGGTTACGCTCAGGCGGGAAATGTGCGCGGCGCAGGCCTTCGGCATAGCCTGCCAGATCGGGCGGAAGGGCCGCCGTGAGGATGAAGGGGTTGGCCACGGATACGCGGTTACATCTCGCCCCGTTCGCGCCGGATCGCGTACCACCTGGCCACGTTGGCATTATGCTCGGCAAGGGTGCTCGCAAACCAGTGTCCGCTGGTTCCGTCGGCCACCATGTAGAGCGCCTGTGTGGCTTCCGGGTTGAGCACGGCGGCGATGCTGGCGCGCCCCGGATTGGTGATCGGCCCTGTCGGCAGGCCAATGCGGGTATAGGTATTGTAGCCGTTGACCGCCGCAATCTCGGACTGCTTGATCCGCCGGCCCAATGGTTTGCCCTTGGTGACGGGATAGATGATCGTCGGATCGGCCTGTAGCTTCATGCCGGTGCGCACACGATTGGAATACAGGCCGGCCACCATCCGGCGCTCCTCCGCCTTGCCCGTTTCCTTTTCGACAATCGAGGCAAGGATCAGCGCATCACGCATCGTGTCGACCGCGATGCCGGGTTTGCGCGCAGCCCATTCCTCGGCCAGCGCCTTGTCCATGGCCGCCTGCATTTGTTCGACCAGGCTCTTGCGGGTCTGGCCGCGTTCAAAGGCGTAAGTATCGGGCAGGATCGAGCCTTCGGGCGGGATCGCCACTTCGCCGGTCAGCAAGTCTTCTGCCATCAGCCGTTCCCACACGAGGATCGACGGCATTCCTTCGGGGATCGTGACGAACCGTCGGATGACATCGCCCGACTGGAACGCGGCAAGGATGTCGCCTTGGCTCATGCCGGGCGTGAGCAGAAACTCGCCCGCCTGAATCGGGCTTTCGGAACCAAAGATGCGGGCCTGAAGCACGAAGCCGGACGCCGAGGAAACCAGTCCCTCGGCTTCAAGCTTGTCCGCCACCGCAGCCACCGATGCACCTGCGGGAATGGTGAAGCTGGATTCCTTGGAAACCGTTGCCGAACCCAGAAACATCCATGCCAGCACAACGGCTGCCAGGATGACCCCGAGCCCCAGAAGGGCCAGCCGAACCATTATCACCGGATCAATCGACCTTCTGCATGATGATCGACGCATTGGTGCCGCCAAAGCCGAAGCTGTTGTTCAGCACCGCGCGCACTTCGCGTTTCCTCGCCACCAACGGCACAAGATCGATGCCCTCGGTTCCCTCATCGGGATCATGCAGGTTGAGCGTCGGCGGAACGATCCCGTCACGCATGGCAAGGATGCAGAAGATCGCCTCCACCGCGCCTGCTCCGCCCAGCAGGTGACCGATCGCGCTCTTGGTCGAAGACATCGACGCACCGCCCAGATCATCGCCCAGCACGCGCTTGATCGCGGCCAGTTCGATGGTGTCGGCCATCGTGCTGGTGCCGTGGGCATTGATGTAGTCGATATCGCCCGCCCCCAGGCCCGCCTTCTTCAACGCCATGCGCATCGCCAGTTCCGCCCCGCGGCCTTCGGGATGCGGCGCGGTGACGTGATAGGCATCGCCCGACAATCCGTAGCCGGTCACTTCGGCGTAAATCTTCGCGCCGCGGGCCTTGGCACGCTCATACTCCTCCAACACGATCACGCCTGCGCCTTCGCCCATGACAAAGCCATCACGGCCCTTGTCATAGGGGCGGCTGGCTTCGGTCGGTCGGTCATTCATGCTCATGTTGAGCGCACGGGCTTGCGCGAACCCGGCAATGCCGAGGGGGCAGATTGTGCCTTCCGCGCCGCCTGCGAGCATCACGTCGGCATCGTCGGCCATGATCATGCGCGCCGCATCACCAATCGAATGCGCGCCGGTGGAACAGGCGGTCACAACGGCGTGGTTGGGCCCCATGAAGCCGTATTTGATCTGCACTTGTCCGGTGATGAGGTTGATCAACCGCCCATGCACAAAATGCGGCGAAACCCGGCTGGGCCCGCGTTCGTGGAGGTTGACGCTTTCGAGTTCAATCCCCGGCAGGCCGCCGATCCCGGAACCGATGGAACAGCCGGTGCGTTCCTTCTCAGCCTGCGTCATATCGGTCAGGCCTGCGTCTTCCAACGCCTGCCCGGCCGCATCAATCCCGAAAATGATGAAGGGATCGACCTGCCGCTGAACCTTGTGATCCACGCGCTTGTCAGGGTCGAAGCCCCAAGGATGATCCTTGGGCTTCACCTCGCAGGCGATGGTGCATTTCTGGTTCGAGGCATCAAAACGGGTGATCTGCCCCGCTCCGCTTTCCCCTGCGATCAGGTTTGCCCACGTCGTTTCGACATCGGCCCCGAGCGGGGTGACAAGCCCAAGCCCGGTAACAACCACACGGCGCATTCAACTTCTCCCAAAACGCAAGACAGGCTCAACCCGCCGGGCTGAGCCTGTCAAAATCCCGAATTCCTTCCGTCGCCGTGCAAGCACAATGAACGGCCCTTGGGTCCTTCGACAGGCGCAGGACCAGGGACAGACGGGATAGCCGGGCCCTTAGCCCTTATGTTCTTCGATATACTTGGTTGCGTCACCAACGGTGGTGATCTTTTCCGCAGCATCATCAGGGATTTCGACCCCGAACTCCTCTTCAAACGCCATCACCAGTTCGACAATGTCGAGGCTGTCTGCACCGAGATCATCGATGAAGCTGGCATCCTGAGTAACCTTGTCAGCTTCTACGCCGAGATGCTCGACGACAATCTTGGCCACCCGGTCGGCAGTATCGCTCATGGTATTCCCTTTTGAATTGGGGTTAAATATGTCGCCTCCGCCCTAAAGAAGGGCGTGGGCAAGCGCAAGTGGGCTTGAGGCACGCTGCCCACAAGGGGCGCCGCGTACGCCAAGTCCGGTGGAAAAATCAGGCGCCGTCCTTCTTGGGGGGCTCGACAACCCGCATATGAAGTTCGCGCAAGGAACGCGGCTCTGCCAGGCTGGGCGCGCCCATCAGCAGATCCTCAGCGCGCTGGTTCATCGGGAACAGCGAGATTTCGCGCAGGTTCTTCGCACCGCACAGCAGCATGATGATCCGGTCGACGCCCGCGGCCATGCCCCCATGGGGCGGGGCGCCGTATTGGAACGCGCGATACATCCCGCCGAAGCGTTCCTCGACGTCTGCCTTCGACAGCCCGACGATCTCGAAGGCTTTGACCATCGTCTCGGGCATGTGATTCCGGATCGAGCCGCTCGCGATTTCGAAGCCGTTGCAGACCAGATCGTATTGGAAGGCCTTGATCGTCAGCGGGTCCTGACCGTTCAACGCGTCGATCCCGCCCTGCGGCATCGAGAACGGATTGTGACTGAAATCGACCTTCTTCTCATCCTCGTTCCACTCGTAGAACGGGAAATCGACGATCCAGCACAGCGCGAAGCGGCTTTCGTCGATCAGGCCGAGTTCCTCGCCTACCCGGATGCGTGCCGCGCCAGCCAGCTTGGCGGCTTCGGCTTCCTTGCCCGCAGCAAAGAACAGGCCGTCATTTTCGCCAAGGCCAAGCTCGGCGTAGAGTTCTGCCATGCGTTCAGGCCCGTGGTTCTTGGCGATCGGCCCTCCGAATTCGCGGCCCTTGCGGGTGACATAGCCGAGGCCGGCATAGCCTTCCTTGCGCGCCCAGTCGTTCATCTCGTCGAAGAACTTGCGGCTCTTTTCATGCGTCGCGGGCGCCGGGATCACGCGGACCACACCGCCGCCGCCGACGATCTTTTCGAACAGGCCGAAGCCAGACTGCGTGAAGTGCGACGACACATCGCTAATGACCAGCGGGTTGCGCAGGTCGGGCTTGTCCGATCCATATTTCAGGATCGCCTCGTCATAGGGGATGCGCGGGAACTCGCCCGACGGGGTCACGTGCTTATCGCCCGCAAAGGCGGCAAACGTGCCCTGGATCACCGGCTCCATCGTCTCCCACACTTCTTCCTGCGTGACGAAGCTCATTTCGAGATCGAGCTGGTAGAATTCGCCCGGCAGACGGTCGGCGCGCGGATCTTCGTCGCGGAAGCACGGCGCGATCTGGAAATAGCGGTCGAAGCCCGCCACCATCAGCAATTGCTTGTACTGCTGCGGCGCCTGCGGAAGCGCGTAGAACTTACCCGCGTGGATGCGGCTCGGCACGAGGAAATCGCGCGCGCCTTCGGGCGAGGATGCGGTCAGGATCGGCGTGGAAAACTCGTTGAAGCCCACCGCGCCCATCCTTGCGCGCATATCGGCGATCACCGCCACACGGGTCATGATGTTCTTGTGAAGCGTCTCGCGCCGCAGATCGAGGAAGCGGTACTTGAGCCGGATATCTTCCGGATAAGGCTGTTCGTCGGCCACGGGCAGCGGCAGTTCTTCGGCAGTGCTCAACACCGTGATGCTGCGCGCATAAACTTCCACTTCGCCGGTGGCGAGTCGCGGGTTCACTGTCTCGGCAGAGCGGGCCTTGACCGCGCCTTCGATGGTGACGACCGATTCCACCCGCAGCCGATCCAGAACCGCCAGCGCGGGCGAATCTGCATCCGCTACGATCTGGGTGATGCCGTAATGATCGCGCAGATCCACGAACAGCAGCCCGCCGAAATCGCGCTTGCGGTGGACCCAGCCGGACAGACGAACGGTGTCGCCCACATTGGCGGAAGAAAGCTGTGCGCAAGTATGCGTGCGATAGGGGTGCATCTAAACTCTTGTCCTGTTCACGGCTATGACGCTAGGGCGCGCTCGCGCTGCGCTTTTGGAGCCCTGCTCCGCCGTCGGCGCGCTAACAGGGGAAGCCTTGCGCTTTGTCAAGCCGTGCTTGGCGAAGGGGCAAGCTGAACTGGGATCAATCCCGAGGGCGGCACTCCGCCCGGAACGCGAAAAGATGATATGAAAATCCATCCGCTGATTACCACTACTGAAGCGCTGACCGATCTCTGTGCCCGTCTCACCCAGTCCGAATTCGTCGCGGTCGACACCGAATTTATGCGCGAAAACACCTATTGGCCCGAACTGTGCCTGGTGCAGATCGGCAATACCGAAGAAGCTGCCGCGATTGACCCGATGGCGGACGGCATTGACCTGACCCCGCTGCTCGACCTGATGTGCGAGAATGGGGACGTGTTGAAAGTCTTCCACGCGGGCGGGCAGGACGTCGAGATCATCGTCAACCTCACCGGCAAGACTCCGCATCCTATCTTCGACACCCAGATCGCGATGATGGCGATCAGCCAGTCCGAACAGATCGGCTATGCCAATCTGGTCGAAACCTGGATGGGTCTCACCATCGACAAGGGCGCGCGCTTTACCGACTGGAGCCGCCGCCCGCTGACCGACCGGCAGATCGAATATGCCATCGGTGATGTGACGCACCTGGCCACGATGTTCCCCCGCATCCTGAAGAAGCTGATCAAAACCGGGCGCGGTTTGTGGCTGAACGCCGAGATGGAAAAACTCGCCGATCCGTCCAACTATATCACCGATCCCGGTCAGGCCTGGAAACGCATCCGCCAGTCGGGGCGCAATCCGCAGGTTCTGGGACGGATGAAGGCGCTGGCCGCGTGGCGCGAGAGCGAGGCCCAGCACAAGAACATTCCGCGTGGCCGGATCATGCGCGATGAGACACTGGCCGACGTCGCCTCGCACCCGCCCAAGAATCAGGCCGATCTGGCCAAGGTGCGCGGGCTTTCAGCCGCATGGCGGGACAATGACATCGGCAAGCGGCTGATGAAGGTGCTGGCCGATGCCGAACCGCTGCCGAAGTCGGAGATGCCCGAGAAGGTCAAGCAGGGCGCCCCGCTGGGCAGGGAAGGCGCGCTGGTGGCTGATCTGCTCAAGCTGCTGCTGAAAATCCGCGCCCGTGAAATTGATGTGGCGCCGCGCCTGCTGACCCGTGCGGACGAAATGGAAGCCCTGGCTGCCGGCGCGCGCGATCTGCCCGTGCTGCAGGGCTGGCGGTTCGATGTGTTTGGCAAGGACGCGCTGGATCTGGTCGAAGGCAAGCTTGCCTTCGCGGTCGAGCGCGGGAGGTTGAAGATGACCCATATCGACGATGTGGTGGTGCCGGAAACCGCGCCCGCGGCCGAAATGCAGGCCGATTCCGACGCGGATGCCGATCCTGACGCGCTGGCAGCCGAATAGAGCGCGCCGGTGTCCACCTACCTCCCCACGATCAAGCAGCTGCAATATCTGGTTGCGCTGCATGAGCATGGCCATTTCGGCAAGGCGGCCGAAGCCAGCTTCGTGTCGCAATCGACCCTGTCGGCGGGCATTCGCGAGCTGGAATCGTTGCTCGGCGTGACGCTGGTCGAACGTTCGCGCCGGGTGGTCCGGTTTACCGCATTGGGCGAACAGGTGGTGTCCAAGGCCAACCGGCTCCTGCGCGAAGCGGAGGAACTTGCCGATCTGGTACAGGCCTCGGGCAAACCCCTGTCGGGCGAATTGCGCATGAGCGTGATACCCACCATCGCGCCGTTCATGCTGCCGCGCGTCCTGCCGCGGCTGCGGACCGAGCGGCCCGATCTCAAGCTGCTGCTGCGTGAGGAAACCAGTCACGATGCGCTCGAATCGCTCAGCCACGGGCGGGTGGATTGCGTGTTGCTGGCCCTGCCCTTCGACACAGGCGATGCCACGATCGCACACATTGCGGACGACCGGCTGTTCATCGCCTTCCCCAAGGACGATCCGCGCGATCCGCCGCCGAGCATTTCGCCTGACATGATCGATCAGGGGCGGTTGATGCTGCTGGAGGACGGCCACTGCCTGCGCGATCATGCGCTGGCCGCCTGCAACCGCGCAGAGCTGCGTGCCAGTGCCGCGATGATCGGAACGTCCCTGCACACGCTGGTGCAACTGGTCGACAATGATCTGGGGCTCACCATGCTGCCTGAAATGGCCCTGAAGGCGGGCATTCTGGCCGGAACGCAGGTGGTTGCTCGGCCAGTGGACAGCCCTACCGCCAAACGCGAGATCGTGCTCGCCTGGCGCAAAAACTCTCCGCGTGAAGCCGATTTCCTGCTCCTCGCCGAGGAATTGCGCGCAGGATAATGCCCGGCGTTGGGTTCGCCTGGCTCAGAACTCTGCCAGCGCAAGGCTCATGAACAAGCTGGCGCCCAGCGCCATGCGGATCCGGCGCGATGGGAGCGCAAAGATCGGATGATGGCGCGGAGATTGGGGCAGCGGCATGGCTCTGACATCGTAAGCGGTAATGGTGTCCAAATCGCCGATTTCGTGTCGCTCGATATCGCACACGAGGCAGTGGACATCTTCGGCAAGAAGCTCGGCATCGCCGATCAATGCCGAGGCGCGGGTATAGTGTCCCCGTTCAAACGCTCCACGTGCCTCGTTCTGAAGCCGCTTCGCCTCGTCGGCCAGCAGACGGACATAAGCACCTGTAGGAGGCGATTCCAGTGGTCCCATGGCTGCGCAGTGTATCGAAAGCGCAAAGCCCGTTCCAGCCTTAATCCATGTGTTTGAGACCAACACGGAGGTAGTCCCAGCCCGTCACGCAGGTCAGCACAGCGGCGGTCCACAAGCTGACAAGCCCCAACAAATGCACCCAGCTTTGCCCCACCGTCGCGCACATGTCCCCCACCGCCTGGCACGGCGGCCCATGCACCGCCCCGCCCAGGATCAGCGCGCCAAGCGAGACCAGCTGAAACGTCGTCTTCCATTTGGCCAGTTTCGACACCGGCACCGACACCTGCGCCCCGCCCAGAAATTCGCGCAGGCCCGAAACAGCGATCTCGCGCACCAGGATCACAAGGCCCGCGATCACATGGACATCGCCTGCATAGGGCCCGCGCAGAAACCCTTGAGCAGTCAGCACGAGAATAACGGCCGCCACCATGATCTTGTCGGCAATCGGATCGAGAAACGTGCCCATCTTCGACACGGTTCCCTGCGCACGGGCGAGATAGCCATCGAGATAATCGGTCAGCGCAATCACACAATACAGCCCGAAGCCGATAAGATAGCCCAGCCGCCACTCCGGCCACCACAAAAAGAACGCCAGCAGCGGCACCGCGAAGATGCGTGACAGAGTGAGGATATTGGGCAGGCTTGACATATCAGCCCTGTGTCTAGCGCCAGATGTGGCGCGGCAAAACCCCTGCTCGGCACAGTCCCCGACAATGATCTGACAGGTTTGCGCTATTGTGAAAGCGCGCCCTCGCGCTATGTGCCGATAAATCACAGGGATGCACCAGCGTAACAACCGCATGACAACTTCGACCCACCTGATGCGCCAGCGGCGGTTTCTGCCGCTGTTCCTGACCCAGCTACTCAACGCGCTAAACGACAATCTCTACAAGAACGCGATGGTGCTGTTCGTGGTCTATCAGGTCTACGATTCGCCCGAGATGGAGACGCTGATCAGCGGGGTTGCCACCGCGCTGTTCGTTCTACCCTTCGTGCTGTTTTCCGCCACGGCCGGTCAGCTTGCCGATATGCGCGACAAAACCAAGATCATCCGATGGATCAAGCTTGCCGAAATCCTCATCATGAGTGTGGGGGCCACCGGCCTGCTGCTGGCATCGCGCGGGGTGCAAATCGAAGGTCTCGCCATTCCGCTGATGTTCGTCGCGCTGTTTGCGATGGGGGTGCACTCGACCTTCTTCGGGCCGATCAAATACGCGATCCTGCCGCAGCATCTGCACAAGGACGAAGTGCTGGCCGGCACCGGCCTCGTCGAAGCGGGGACGTATGTGGCGATCCTTGTCGGCATGATGCTCGGCGGGGCCATGCCGATCATGTGGAGCATCATCGGGGTGATCGTGATCGCGCTGGTGGGTTACGCAACCTGCCGGTTCGTGCCCCCCGCCCCGGCCCAGAGTGCCGACACCAAGGTCGACTGGAACCCGGTGCGCGCGTCGCGGTCCTTGATCGCCTTTTCGATGGGCAATCCCGAACTGCGCTATTCGGTGCTGGCCATCAGCTATTTCTGGGCCATCGCCGCAATCCTCTCGGTGCAGTTCATTCCGCTCGCCAAGAATGTGCTGCTGGCCGACAAGCAGGTGGCCGCTGTGCTGCTGGTGGCTTTTTCGGCGGGCATCGCGATTGGCTCGGTTTCGATCAACGCTTTGCTGAAAGGCGACATTTCAGCGCGCTATTCTTCGCGAGCGGTGCTGGTTCTGGCGGCGCTGCTGGTGGTATTTTACGCGCTATGCCGGGTCTGGAACCTCCAGCCGACCGGTGAGCTGTTCACGGTCTGGGAGTTTCTTGCGCAACCGCTGGCACTGGCGCTGACCGCCAACCTGCTGTTCATCGCGATTGCCGGCGGCATGTTCGTGGTGCCGCTCTACGCGTTTCTGACGACCCGCGTGGACAAGTCCGAAGCGTCGCGCTCGGTCGCGGCGAACAACTTCATATCATCTGTTTTCATGGTGATCGGTGCCGGACTTGCAGGGGCGCTCGGCCCGCTCGGCATTCCCTTGCAGGAGCAATTGCTCCTGAGCCTGGTGCTGTGCTTCTTTTCCGCCAGCCTCGCGCGCAAACTGCACGCGACCGAAGCGTTGCGGGAACCTGGCGCCGTTTAAACGATGAAGGCGAAAATCGCCAAAGTCATCGCGACATAGGTGCTGGCAACGCCGCGGACATCGGCACGCGTAAGCTGCCACAGCGCCTCCGCCGGGATCGGAAGCAGATCGCGCTTCACATGCGGAGGCAGGCTTGCCCGGAACCAGTGGCGGGCGGTTTCATCGGTCAAAACCAGGCTGCGACGCATCTGCGATTCTCCTTCGTTAGTGTGTCAGACTTTAAGACTTTCTTAACCTTTGAAAATGCTTTGCGGCCAAGCTGTCGCAGCGTGGGACAATGCGAGTGTGCGCTGGAACACAGACGCATTTGCGCGCCGCCGCGCCCGACTGTAGGGGCGCAGAACCAGATGTCGGGAGTAAGACCAATGCACGATTCCACCCGTAGCGCCGCTGCCCTGCTGGTCGATTGCCTTGCCACGCAAGGATGCGAGCGGATCTTCACCGTCCCCGGCGAAAGTTTTCTGGCGGTGCTCGATGCCCTGCCCGACCGGCCCGAAATCGATGTGATCACGTGCCGGCAGGAGGGCGGTGTCGCGTTCATGGCCTGCGCCGATGGCACCATGAACGCCGCAGGGTCCGGGCGGCCCGGCATCGCCTTCGTCACCCGCGGCCCCGGCGCCACCAACGCCAGCATCGGTGTCCATGTCGCGCATCAGGATTCGCAACCGATGATCCTGTTTGTCGGCGATGTGGCAAGGCCGATGCAGGGGCGTGAGGGCTTTCAGGAGGTCGATTTCCCGGCCTTCTTCGCCCCCGTCTGCAAATGGGCCGCCCGGATCGACGATCCGGCGCGCATTCCCGAATATATCGCCCGCGCCTATGCGGTCGCTATCAATGGCCGGCCCGGCCCGGTGGTGCTGGCCCTGCCGGAAGACATGCTGGTCGAGCAGGTCTCCGCTGCCATTCAATCGCGTCCCTTCGTCACCCGCGTCGCGCAAGCCACCTGCCCAGACGCCATGCAGGCGCTGTTCGATCTGATCGGCGATGCGGCCAGCCCCATCGCCATCATCGGCGGCGCAGGGTGGAACGCCAAGGCGCGGACCTATTTCCAGACATTTGCCGAACGTATCGGGCTTCCAGTCGCCACCGCCTTCCGCCGCCAGGACGCGATTGCGCCCGATAGCCCGGTCTATGCCGGGAACTTGGGTTACGGGCCAAACCCAAAACTGGTCGATCGGGTCAGGAACGCCGATCTGGTCATCGCGGTCGGCGCGCGTCTCGGCGAAGCCACCACGGACGGGTATGCGGTGCCCACATTAGAACACCCCGGCCAATTGCTCGTCCACATCCACCCCGACCCGGAGGAACTGGGCCGCGTCTATCGCACCGATCTGGCGCTGTGTTGTTCGATCGACGAATTCGCCGAATGTGCGGCCCTGTGGGAGGATGAGAGTACCATATCCTTCGATGCCGGCGCCGAGGCGCACCGCGAATGGCTGGACTGGTCGACCCTGCAGCCCTCAGATGCCGCGATGGATCTGGCCGCTTGCGTAAAGGCGATGCGCGCGGCGCTGCCCGACGACACCATGATCTGCAACGGCGCCGGCAATTTTGCGGGCTGGTGGCACCGCTACTGGCGTTACGAGGCCTATCCTGGCCAGCTTGCGCCGACCTGCGGGGCGATGGGATACGGTGTGCCTGCCGCCGTGGCGGCGGCGTTGCGTTTTCCCGATCGCACCATCGTTGCCGTGGCAGGCGATGGCGATTTCCTGATGAACGGGCAGGAATTGGCGACCGCCGCACAATATAACGCGAACATCATCATCCTGATTATCGACAATGGCGCTTATGGCACGATCCGGATGCATCAGGAGCGGGAATATCCGGGCCGGGTATCCGCCACGGCGTTGCGCAACCCCGATTTTGCCATGCTCGGTGCAGCCTACGGCGCATGGAGCGCGCGCGTGGACACGACGCAACAGTTTCTTGCTGCCTTGGATGAAGCCAAGGCTCGTCCGGGCTTGCGGCTCATCCACGTTCTTACTGATCTTGACCGGATCGCCGCCAGCGGCGCCACGATCACCGGCCTTCGTGCCCGCGCGCAGGCGACCGCCTGACACAAAAAAGGCCGCCCCGGAAGGAGCGACCTTTTTTGTTGTTCGATGGTGCGCGCGATCAGATGTCGTCGCCCATGGCACCCTGGATCTTGCCCTTGGCCTTCTGAGCTTCACCCTTCAGTTCCTGCGCCTTTCCTTCGGCCTGCGTTGCAGGGTCATTCGACTTCTGCTTCAGATTGCCGATGGCCTCGTTAGCGGTGCCCTTGATGGTTTCGGTCAGCTTACCCATGATTTATCTCCTTTAAATCAACGGCTTCATTCGTGCCGCTTGCAGAGATAAAGAGGAACCGAGGGGTCAATGTTCCAACCATCACACATCCGCAAGCCGAGCGGTGTGGTGCGTGCGGCGAACCGAAAAATAGCCCTCAAATGGGGCACATTACCGATCAGTCCTGCGCCATTTCGCCAATGATTGCCCACTCGGCCGGAGATATCCCGCACACCGAAAGGCGTGATTGCTTGATCAACTGCATCTCGCTGAGACGCGGTTCGGCCTTGATCGCGACCAGCGTGACGGGCTGGGCGAGTTTCGCTTTGGGCTTGATCTTGACCGCGGCCCACTTGCCCGATTCATCGGTCGGATCGGTGATGCCTGCGACGCTGACCGTACAGATCCCCACGATCTCCAGCCCTTCGCGCGAGTGATAGAAAAACGCCTCGTCCCCCACCTGCATCGCGGCGAGATTGTTACGCGCCTGGTAATTGCGCACCCCGTCCCACGTGCCCTCACCCTCTGCGACGAGGTCATCCCAGCTATATTTGAACGGTTCGGATTTCATCAGCCAGTAGGCCATGCCAACAGCGTGCTCCCTTGCAGCAGAACAAAAAACCGCCGTAGCGCGCCCGGCCCCGCCTCGCCAAGCCTCGATCGCTGGCAACCTGCTAGTGGAACAGATTAACCCGATCTTTAGTGCGATCTGCGATGTATCGCGTGAGGGCGCTACTGGCATCACGGTCAGGCATTTCGCGCCAGATGGACAAGGCAACGGTTTTGACTGATCACGAGCCCGAAAACCCGCTGAAGGCCGCAGACCGCGATATCGTGGCGCTGGGGATCGCTGCGGCCGCCATCATTTTGTTGGTCGGTACGGGTGGGTCGGTGCTGCCCAAGGTGATGGATGCGATGTTCGGCAACGGACCGCGTCCCGATATCGTCCTCATCAATGCCCTGTTGCTGAATATTGCGCTGATCATCTTCGGTTGGCGGCGTTACCGCGAACTGACCCGCGAAATCGCGGAGCGGCGCCGGGCGGAAGAGCGCGCGCATCAGCTCGCGGCCACCGATCCGCTGACGCATTGCCTGAACCGCCGCAGTATGCTGACCGCTACCGAAGAAGTGCGCGCCCGCGCGGCAGCCCGCGGCGAGGCTGTGGCATATTGCATGATCGATCTCGATAATTTCAAGCAGATCAACGATATCCACGGGCACCCCGCTGGTGATGCGGTGCTGGTGATGCTGTGCAATCGCCTGCGCGCCTTGCTGCCGCGCGAGGCGCGCCTGGCGCGTCTTGGCGGCGACGAGTTCGCCTTTGTAATGCCCTTCCCCGCCGGTCACGCCGAACGGGTGGACGATCTGGTCATCCGGATGTTTGAAAATCTCGCACAGCCGTTTCGCCTGCCGGAAGTCACCGTCGAACTGACCCTGTCGATCGGTCTTGCCGCCGACCATGACCCCGACGGCACGATCGGGCTGGTAGTCGATGCCGGCACCCTGATGCAACAATCCGACATGGCGCTGTATCACGCAAAAAAACAGGGCCGGAACCGCTACTTCTGGTTCGAACCGAGCATGGAGAGCGAACTGCGGTTCCGCAATCAGCTCGAAACCGGCATCCGGCGTGGTCTCGCCCGCGGCGAATTTGTCCCCTATTACGAGCAGCAAATCGATCTCGACAGCGGCGCGCTCGTCGGCTTCGAGATGCTGGCCCGCTGGCGTTCGCCGCAGCTCGGTGTGATCAGCCCCGATACGTTTGTCCCGATTGCCGAGGAAATCGGCCTCATCAACGAACTGTCCGAACGGCTGATGGAACAGGCCTTCGCCGACGCGAAAGAATGGGACGACAGCCTGACGCTTTCGATCAACATTTCGCCCGTGCAACTGCGCGACCCGTGGTTTGCCCAGCGGCTGCTGAAAAAGCTGGTTGCGGCGGGCTTTCCCCCGCAGCGGCTTGAAATCGAGATCACCGAAAGCTGCCTGCACGAGAATATCGGCCTGGTCCGTTCGATGATCATGTCCCTGCGCAATCAGGGCGTGCAGGTCAGCCTCGACGATTTCGGCACGGGCTATTCCAGCATTGAACAATTGCGCAACCTGCCGTTTGACCGGCTCAAGATCGACCGCAGCTTCGTGAGTGAACTGCGCGAACCGGGCGGACGTTCGCGGATCGTGGAAGCCATCGTCTCGCTGGGCCGCGGGCTCGATCTGCCGCTGACTGTGGAAGGCGTGGAGGATGAACAGATCCTCAAAGCGTTGAAATCAATGGGTCGGTTGAAGGCGCAGGGCTATTTCTACGGCCTGCCCGAGGATGCAGATGCGGTGCGCACGCGACTGAAGGCGGCAGGCCGTCTGACCGGCATTATGGCACCGGCCCAGACCGCCACAGATCATGACCTGACGTTCTACCGCGCCACACGGCCCTGAGCTTTCGCGAGCCCCTGCTCGCGCGGGGCTGGACGCAAGAGCCGCGCGTGCATAGATGCGCACCCGTGACGCAGGCGATATCCTTCATCAAGATGCACGGGCTCGGCAATGACTTCGTCGTGCTCGATGCGCGTGCCGCTCCCCTGCCGGCGATGACGCCGCAAGTGGCGCGCGGCTTGGGTGACCGGCGCACCGGGATCGGCTTCGATCAACTGGTGCTGCTGGAACCGAGCGAGACGCACGCCTTCCGGATGCGCATTTTCAACGCTGACGGCAGCGAAGCGGGTGCGTGCGGCAATGCGGCGCGCGCGGTTGCCTTGCTGCATGGCGAACCGGCGGTGATCGAAACCGGCGGCGGTCCGATCGCTCTTGAGCCCCACGAAGGCGGCGCGCAGGTGGACATGGGCGCGCCCCGTTTCGATTGGGACGCGATCCCGCTGGCCTATGCGATGGACAGCTCTGCCATGCCGGTCGGATGGACGGAAGGCGAATGCAGTCTCGACAATCCGATGGCCGTGAATGTCGGCAATCCCCACGCGGTGTTCTTCGTCGATGATGCCGATGCGGTGCCGCTTGAGACCATCGGCCCCGTGATCGAGCATGATCCGCTGTTTCCCGAACGGGTGAACGTGAATGTCGCCAGCCTTGCAGGGCCCGATCACTTGCGCCTGCGCGTGTGGGAACGCGGCGCGGGCCTCACCCGTGCCTGCGGCACCGGCGCCTGCGCCACAGCCGTGGCGGCCATCCGGCGCGGGCTGGTGCATAGCCCCGTGCGGGTCACACTGCCGGGCGGCGACTTGGAGATTGAATGGGCGCCGGGCGGGACGATCCTGATGCGCGGGCCGGCCGCGGAAAGCTATCGCGGCACCTTCGACTGGGATGATTACAGCGCGAGGGCGCAGGTTTGAACGAGGCCCGGATTATCAGCCTTGGCTGCCGCATGAATATTGCGGAAAGCGAACGGATGCGCGCCATGCTGGCAGGTGAGCGCGATCTGGTGGTGGTCAATTCCTGCGCGGTGACCGGCGAGGCACTGAGCCAGACGCGCAAGGCGATCCGCCGTGCGCGGCGCGAATACCCGGCGGCGCGGCTGGTCGTGACCGGCTGCGCGGCAGAGATCGATCGCGCCGAAATTGGCGCGATGGATGAAGTCGACGCGCTGATCGGCAACGCGGTCAAGCTTGACCCGAGAGCCTGGAACGTCCCCGCCGATGCGCCCCCGACAGCCCCTGCCCGCACGCGCGCTTTTATCGCGGTGCAAAACGGCTGCGATCATGCCTGCACCTTTTGCGTGATACCGCAGGGGCGCGGCGCGAGCCGTTCGTTGACTGTCGCGGAAGTCCTACAGGAAGTTGGAAATCACCTTGCTGTAGGGGCAAAGGAAATAGTCCTCACAGGTGTCGATCTTACAAGCTGGGGACAGGATGTTGCGAATACGCCGCGTCTCGGCACGCTTGTTCGGGCCATCCTGGATGAGTTTCATCAATTAACGCGCCTACGCCTGTCATCGGTGGACGGGATCGAGATTGACGGCGACCTGTTCGACCTGCTGGCGCACGAACCACGGGTTATGCCGCACCTTCACCTCAGTCTCCAGCACGGCGCCGATCTGATCCTGAAACGCATGAAGCGCCGCCATCTGCGCCGGGATGCCATTGATCTGGTTGCCCGGCTCAAGGCACTGCGCCCCGAAGTCGCCATCGGCGCGGACCTGATCGCAGGGTTCCCGACCGAAGACGCCGACCACCATGAGGCAAACCTCGCGATCATCGACGATCTCGACATCGTCCATGCCCACATCTTCCCGTTCTCCCCCCGCCCCGGCACGCCGGCCACGCGAATGCCGCAGGTGCCCCGCGATGTGGTAAAGACCCGCGCTTCCGACCTGCGCGCCCGCGCCGCCGCCCGCCGCGCCGTGTGGCTCGAAGGCCTTGTGGGCGAAACTCTCCCCGTCCTCGCCGAACGCGATGGCACGGGCTATGCCCCGAACTATGCCCGCGTCGCCCTGCCTGCTGCAAGCATCGCGGGCGACATCATCGAAGTGAATGTCTGCAAGGTCTGGGAGGGCCTGCTCCAATGAGTGAAACCAGCTGGAGCCAGCGCCTGCTGGGCGGCTTTGCCAAGACCTCCGAACGCCTGACCGCCAACCTTTCCGGCGTGGGGGGCAGCGCGAAGCTTGACAATACGACGCTCGACGAAGTCGAAGATGCGCTGATCATGTCCGATCTTGGCCCGGCAGCGGCGGGGCGCATCCGCGCGCGTCTGTCCGACAAGCGGTTCGGGCTTGAGATCACCACCCGCGAATTGAAGGAAGCCGTGGCTGAGGAAATCGCCGCGATCCTGCGGCCGGTGGCCAAACCGCTCGAAATTACCGCCTTCCCGCGCCCGCAGGTGATCCTGGTGATCGGGGTCAACGGCAGCGGCAAGACCACTACCATCGCCAAGCTTGCGCACTTGTTTCAGGAAGATGATTACGGCGTGCTGCTAGCCGCAGGCGACACCTTCCGCGCCGCCGCGATTGGCCAGCTCGCGACATGGGCGGGCCGCATCTGCGTCGATCTGGTGCGCGGGCCCGAAGGCGGCGATCCGGCGGCGATTGTATTCGATGCGGTGAAGCAGGCGACCGACACCGGAATCGACGCGTTGATCGTCGACACGGCAGGCCGCCTGCAGAACAAGACCGAGCTGATGGAAGAGCTGGCGAAGATCCGCCGCGTCCTCGGCCGCCTCAATCCCGAAGCGCCGCATGATGTGGTGCTGGTGCTCGATGCCACCAATGGCCAGAATGCGCTCGCCCAGATCGACGTGTTTAAGGAGGTGGCGGGCGTCACCGGCCTGATTATGACCAAGCTCGATGGCACCGCGCGCGGCGGAGTGCTGGTGGCGGCGGCCGAACAATACGGCCTGCCGATCCACGCGATCGGCGTCGGCGAAAAGATGGAAGATTTGCGCCCGTTCGACCCCGATCTGGTCGCCCGCGTGATTGCCGGAGTGGCGTGATGAGTGATCCCGAAACCAAAAAAGCCGCCTCAAGCTGGATCAATGTCGCGGTCGATTACGGCCCGCTGGCAGTGTTCCTCGGCGTCTATCGCTGGAGCGCGCCGGAAGAAACCAGCGCAGCAGGAGAGATCGGCGCGATCATCAACGGCACCGGCGCCTTCATGGTCGCTGCCGTGATTGCGCTGGTGGTGTCGAAATGGCGACTGGGCAAGGTTTCGCCGATGCTGTGGTTCTCGACCGCACTGATCGTCGGCTTCGGCAGCCTGACGATCTTTTTCGGCGATCCCACTTTCGTGCAGATCAAGCCGACGATCATTTACGCGACTTTCGGCGTTGTCCTGCTGGTGGGCTGGTCGCAGGGGCGCGCGTTGCTGAAAGTCCTTCTGGAGGCGGCGTTTGAAGGGCTGTCGCATGAAGGCTGGCTCAAGCTGTCGCGCAATTGGGGAGGATTCTTCCTCGCGCTGGCTGTTCTCAACGAAGTGCTGCGCGCGCAGCTGGATTTCGAAGGCTGGCTGTGGGCCAAGCTGTGGGTGTTTCTGCCGCTGACCTTCCTGTTCACCTTCAGCCAGATCCCGATGCTGCTGAAGCATGGGCTGAGCTTCGAGGACAAGACCGATGTGCTGAAGGACGAGCCACCGACTTCGTGACCAGTTGCAGGTTGGTTAGGCGTGCATCGGGAACGAAGCTGGGCGGATCATATCTCCACCTGACTCCCCAGTTCGACCACCCGGTTGGTGGGCAGCCGGAAGAACGCCATCGCGCTCGCCGCATTGCGCAGCATCCAAGCAAACAGCTTCTCGCGCCAGATCGCCATGCCCGGCTTGGAGGACGGCAGCAGCGTTTGGCGTGACAGGAAGAAGCTGGTGTGCATCATGTCGAACTTGCCGCCGCACAGATCGAGCGTCCCGAGCAGCTTGGGCACGTCGGTTTCCTCAAGGAAGCCACAATTGATCGTCACGCGGTAAAATCCGTTGCCAAGATCCTTGCACTCGTAACGCTCGGACTCGTCGACATAGGGCATCCCCTGCACCGCCACGGTCAGGATCAGCACGCGCTCGTGCAGCACCTTGTTGTGCTTGATATTGTGCAGCAGCGCCGAAGGAACGCCCGAGTTGGTCGAGGCCATGAACACGGACGTACCCAGCACGCGGGTCGCCGAGTTCTGCGCGCTCTTGGCGAAGATTTCGATCGGAAGCGCGCTTTCAGTCATGCTGGCCCGCATCAGCTCACGCCCGCGCGACCAGGTGGTCAGAAGCGTGAAGATCACAAACCCGATCAGCAGCGGCACCCACCCGCCTTGCGGGACCTTGATGAGATTGGCGCCAAAATACGCGACGTCCACGATCAGGAAAACGATTACCAGCGGCAAGGCCTTCCACACCGGCCAACGCCACAGCGCGAACAGGACAGCCGCCAGAAGCAGGGTGTCGATGAACATCGCACCGGTGACCGCAATGCCATAAGCGGCCGCCAGATTGCTTGATGACTGGAAGAACAGCACCAGCAGGATGACCATGACCATCAGGCCCCAGTTGATCGCCGGGATGTAGATTTGCCCCGCAGCCGATGCGCTGGTGTGGTGGATTTCCATGCGCGGGATGAAGCCAAGCTGGATGGCCTGTTGGGTCAGGCTGAACGCTCCCGAGATCACGGCCTGACTGGCGATGATCGTCGCGAGCAAGGCGAGGATAACCACAGGCACACGAACAAGGTCAGGGATCATCAAAAAGAAAGGATCCTGAATCAGCGCCGATGCAGCTTCGGGCGAGGTTTGCGACAGGATCAGCGCGCCCTGCCCCATGTAGTTCAGCATCAGTGCCGGGAAGACGAAACTGAGCCATGACAGCGCGATCGGCTTTCGCCCGAAATGCCCCATATCGGCATAAAGTGCCTCAGCCCCGGTCACTGCCAGCACAACACTGCCCAGCGCGATGAAGGCGACCAGTCCATCCGTGGCAAAAAACCGCAGCGCGTTGAGCGGATTGATCGTTTCCAGAATGATGGCGGGATTGGCGCTGAGGTGCATCACACCCAGCGTCGCCAGCATGACGAAGTAGGTCAGCATGACAGGACTGAACAGCTTGCCAACCCGCTCGGTCCCGCGCGATTGGATCGCGAACAGGCCGAACAAGATGGCCACGGCGGTTGGGACGATCCATGGTTTGAAACCTGGCACAATATATTGCAGCCCCTCGGTCGCGGAAAGAACCGAGATCGCCGGTGTAATCATGCTGTCGCCGTAAAACAGCGCAGTCGCGAACACACCCAGCAGCACCAGAGGCGCGGTCCAACCAGCTTTGTCCGAGGTGCGCTTGATCAGGGCGAGCAACGCCAGGCTCCCGCCTTCGCCCTGATTGTCGGCGCGCATGATTGTGAGAACGTATTTGACCGTCACAACCATCATCATCGACCAGAACACAAGGCTCAATACACCGTGGATGTGCTCGGCATCGGGCGTAATGCCCGGCACCCCGTTGTGCGATGCAAAGGTTTCCCGGAAGGCATAAAGCGGGCTGGTGCCGATATCGCCGAACACCACGCCAACCGCGCCAATGGCAAGAGAGCCTGTCGACGCGCGGTGCCCCTGCGCATGGTTCTGCGCCGGGACTGGGTCGGTGGGGTTGGCTGTGCTGCTCATGTCGATCGGATTTCCCGTATCATGCGGTACTGCCCATCCTGCCGAAACGCTTCAGGCCAGTAAGGCCGCGCGCCTAGCACCGCCCGTTCGCACCTGCAACATTACCGGCGTACCCCACGTATGCCGGTAACCGAGCTGTCATTGCCCTTGCAGCATCGGCGCACGGGCAATCATGCCGTCAAGCCGAGCCACTTCGCCTTCAAGCCCCTGGCGCCATGGCGCATCAGGGGGTGAATTTTGCAGCAGACCGGCCCATACATTTCGCGCCGCAACGATCTCGCCGCTTTGCAGATAGGCAAAACCGAGGAAATATTCTGCTCCGGGATGGCTCGGATCAACCGCTTTTGCACGGCCGAAGGCCTGCACAGCTGCCGGCGTGACAAAACCGTCGGCGTGCCCGACCAGAGCAAGACCGAGCGCAAGCCAGCTTTCGGTATCGCGCGGATTGTCGGTCAGTCCGCGTTGGAGCAGCGACGCTGCATCGGCAAATTGCCCGCGGCGGGCAAAGGCATCCGAAGTAATCAGATAATCAGGCGCCGGAAGGGTGCGAGAAAAAAGCGCGGATCGCCCTTCGACCATCGCTTCACCTTGACCGGATGCTTGTGCCGTTGGGGTCTTGGGCGCGGAGGCCTGCCCCGGCGAGCCCTGCCAGGCATAACCTGCAAGGCCGATAGCCAACACCGCACCAAACAGTGCCATGCCTTCGCGCGGCAATTTCAAAAGCAGCACCGCAAGCGCAAATGCCGCCAGCGCCAAGGCCCCTACGGCCAGCCATCCACCGATCATGCCGCGTCTCCTGCATCGCAGCGCCGTTTGCCCAACCGTCTCAGAAGGACGCCTGCCACAATCAACAGAAGCACGATCGGGCCTGCAAACAGCGGCCATGTTGTCGCGCTGACTTCAGGCTCGTAACTCACGTAATCGCCGTAACGCGCAATCAGCCAGCTTCGAATTTCGCTCGGGCTTTCGCCTGCAAGAATACGGCTGCGCACCTGATGGCGCATGTCGCCTGCCATCGGCGCGTCGGAATCAGCGATGCTCTGCGACTGACATTTGAGACAGCGCAGACTGTGCATCAACGCTGTCGCCTCAGACTCCAGGCGCGGGTCATCGAGCTGGTTGTACGCATAGGGCGCAGGCGGCAGAGAATCCTGCGCCGACAACGGAACAGTCAAGACAGCCATCAGCATGACGAAGAACCATCCGATCTTGCGCTGAGAGATCATCGGGCATTATCCAGTTCGCCAAGCAGCATGGGTACATCGGCCTGGCGAATGTCGCCGATATGCTGATACCGGATCACACCATTTGCGTCGATGACGAAGGTCTCGGGCACCCCGGACGAGCCGATTGCCAACTGAACCTCGGAAATCTTATCACTGCCAATGGCGGCGTAGGGATTGCCGTAACGACCAAGGAAATTGCTGACGTCTTCGGGGCGGTCTCGGATCGCAATACCGATGATTTCAACACCCTCGGCCTGCAACGCCTCCAATTGGGGGGCTTCGGCAATGCAGGGAAGGCACCAGCTCGCCCAGATGTTGAGCAGCCGGGGCTTGCCCCCCACGAAGTGCGCCTTGCTCGCGCCCGGCAAGCCTGCAACCGCAGGCTCAAGGGCAAATTCAGGCAGTGGTTCACCGATCATCGTGCTTTCGACGAATTCGTCCTTGTCCTGCGTCAGCATGTAGCCCGCGACCCCGGCAAAGAACGCGAACAGGGCGAGCGGCAACCATAGAAATAGGCGTGAACGCATCCCGCTATTCCGCCGGAACCGGAGAGGCGGCATCCAGAGCCTCAAGATCGCTGCGGCGAACCGTTCCCATGGCAACCGCCCTGCGGCGCCGGACATCAACCTTTACCCGGCCCGCAATCGCCAGAATACCGCCCAGTCCGATCAGGAGTCCGCCATACCAGATGAATGTCACAAACGGTTTCCACCAAACGCGGATCTGCCATCGTCCGTCTTCGGCCTGATTGCCGATCACGGCGTAAAGCTGCCCATCCCAACGGGTCAGCAGCGCGCTTTCGCTGGTGGCTTGCGGCGGCGACCAGAAATTGCGCGCTTGGGGAGTAAGGATAACCGGCTCGCCGCCATCCTCGCTTATTGCCAGCCGCGCCTCGATCGCGGTCCAATTCGGCCCGGCAACGGGGGTTACACTTTCAAGCGTGAAGCTGAAATCGCCAATCTGCTCAGTGCCGCCAGGCGCAACGGCCGCGAGACGCTCTTGCGAAAATGCACCCTCGCAGGCCATGCCGAACAACGAAACAGCTACGCCGAAGTGGGCGATGACCATGCCCCAAGTCGCGACCGGTACGCGTGAAATAGCGCGTCCACGCAGAGGCAGGAATGCCGCCACACCCAGGGCCGCAGCCAGACCCAGCCCAAGCAACGGCAAGAGCGGAAACTGACCAAAGAAGCTCACCACCGCGATCACACCAATGAAAAGCGCAGCGATAAGGGCCAGCTCGAATTGCAGGCGGGCAGGCTTGTCGCTCTTCCAACGCAAGAGCGGGCCAACCGCCATGACAAGAAACATAGGCACCGCAAAGATGGCCGAGGCGGGATTGAAATACGGCGGTCCGACAGAGACGCGCACGTCGAACATCTCGGTCAGTAGCGGATAAAGCGTACCAAGCAAGACGATCGCAAGGATCGCGGAAAGCATGACATTGTTGAACACCAGCGCGCCCTCTCGGCTGCTGACGGCAAACCGCTTGCCTTCCGAAACCGCACCGGCGCGCAGCGCGAAAATTGTAAAGGCCCCGCCAATGTAGAGCCCCAGCAAAGCGAGGATAAAGGCCCCACGCTCCGGATCCACGGCAAAGGCATGAACGCTGGTCAACACGCCCGACCGAACGAGGAAGGTTCCCAGCATCGACATCGAGAACGCCAGTACGCCCAGCATGATGGTCCACGTACGCAACGCATCACGCGCAGCCAGGACGCTTACCGAATGCATCAGCGCCGTCGCCGCAAGCCAAGGCATTAGCGAAGCATTCTCGACGGGGTCCCAAAACCACCATCCACCCCAACCCAGTTCGTAGTAGGCCCAGTAGGACCCAGCGGTAATGCCCAATGTCAAAAGCACCCAGGCGCCCAGAACCCACGGGCGCATCACACGGGCAAAGGAGGGATTGACCTCCCGAGTCAACAAAGCGCCCATCGCAAGGCTGAAGGCCACAGAAAGCCCGACGTAGCCCGCATAAAGCGTGGGCGGGTGAATTGCGAGACCAACATCCTGCAGCAGGGGATTGAGACCCGTGCCTTCCGCTGCCGGGACGGGCAAACGCTCGAACGGGTTGGAGGACAAGAGGAGAAAGGCATAGAAGCCCAGCGCCACGAAGCCCTGAACCGCCAGTGTCGCTCCCATAGTGCGTTCGGGCAAACGCCTTTCGAATGCGGCGAGCATTCCACCCGAAAGCGCCAGCACGCCGACCCACAGTAGCATCGAACCCTCATGGTTTCCCCATGTGCCGGTCAATTTGTAGAGCATCGGCTTCATCGAATGGGAATTGCTGGCAACCAGCTTGATCGAAAGATCAGTGATCGCAAATGCCCAAAGCAGCATAAGGAAGGCCAGCACCGCGAGGAACGCCTGCACGATCGCAGCAGGCCGCGCATAGATCGCGAGAGGATTGACTTCGCCACCGGCTGCCCTGAGCGCAAACGCGCCCGAGGCAATCTGCAATACCGCCAGTGCGGCCGCGAGCCACAGGGCAGCCAAACCGATTTCAGGAATCATGACTTGGCCCTCATTTGTGCCACGGCGCTAATTCAGCCCTACCGTTGTGTCCGCTGCCATTTTGGCCGCTTGCTGTGTTCCCATGCCCTCCAACTCTCTCGGAACATAATTTTCATCGTGCTTAGCCAACAGGTTTGTCGCCAGAAAAACGCCATCGGGCCTGAGGCTTCCCTCGGCAACGACGCCTGAATTTTCGACGAACAGATCGGGGAGGATGCCGCTGTACCGCACAGAAATCGCATCGGCGGTGTTACCGGTTACCATGAAGTTGACCGTGACGCCGTCAGCCTCGGTCTTGATCGAGCCGGCCTGAACCATTCCGCCCAAGCGCACGGCCTGCCCTACCGCAGGCGGCTCGGAAGCCATTTGCTCGGGCAAATAGAAATAGTTTGCCTGATTGCGCAGCGACCATGCCGCAAGCAAACCTGCCCCGACAATCGCGACGAGGGCGATGATCACAAGGACCAGGCGTTGATGCTTTGCTTTCATGCCATAATTTCCATTCAACGACGCCGCGTCGCATCGCGCCGCGTTTCAGCGCGCACCATCGAACGCCACGCCCAGATGATGAGCAGCGCGAGCGCGATCCCTCCCACGCCATAGGCAAGCCATACGAAGTCCCACTGATTCAGTTCTTCGCGCATCATGCCTGCTCCATCGCGGGGACTGGTGCCGTTACATCATCATCGAGCGCGCGGCGGCGCAAACGGGCTTCAACCTGGCTTTGTGCAATTAATGCACGCATGCGCATCAGGACGATTGCGCCAAACAAGAGCGAAAAGCCGACAACCGCTGCCAGCATCGGCACAAGAAACGTCGCCTCGATTGCGCTTTTCCCGGCGGTGATACTGGGAGGCTGGTGCAGCGAGTTCCACCAAACGACCGAGCGATTGATAATCGGAACATTGATCGCGCCGACCAACCCGAAAATCGCAGCAATCTTGCTCGAAGAACCTTCGCGTTCAGCCGCCTCCGTCAGGGCGATGTAACCAGCGTAGAGAAACAGCAGCACCAACATCGACGTCAGGCGCCCGTCCCATTCCCACCAGGTTCCCCATGTTGGCCGGCCCCAGATCGAACCTGTGGCAAGGCAAATGGCGCAGAACACCATTCCCGGCACAGCAATTGCGCGGGCGGACAGCGCAGCTAGCGGATGTTTCCAAATGAGCAGCATCGCGGACGAAAGCGCAATTCCTGTCCAGCCTCCCATTCCAAGCCAGGCCGAAGGTACGTGGATAAAAAGGATCCGCACGGTCTCGCCCATCAGACGGTCGGGCGGAACAATGAACAGTCCCCACGCGACCGCACCCAGCGACAATACGAGGCCGCTCCAGAACAGAAGCGGCATAAGCCATCGTGCGAGGCTCAAAAAACGGGTAGGGTTGGCGTAAATGTGCATGGCTATATGTGTCTAAGCGGGCTTGTAGCCTTACACCCGCTCCGGACAAGACTGCAATTCATGCAACGGGGCTTTCGTTCCCGGCCATGCACATGCTTCAGCCGCGCCCGATCAGCTTTTGCGCCATGCGATCGGCCACCACATCCGACGACACACCGGTGCTCTCACTTTCTTGCCAGATTGACTCGAGCCGGCCCGGAATCTTTTCGACCAGCGTGTTCACCTCTGTAACGTCGCCTGAATTTCCGTTGCGCCGGGCAAGATATTCAGTAGCAACGGAGATGATTCCTCCGGCGTTTATGACATAGTCCGGAGCGTACAGGATCCCGCGTGCGGCCAGCGCTGCCCCATGTTCGGGCCGGGCCAGCTGATTGTTGGCGCCCCCTGCGACAATCGCGCAATCAAGCGCAGCAATGCCAGCGTCATCGAGAATTGCACCCAAAGCGTTCGGACTGAACACGTCGCATGCCGTTCCCATGATCGTTTCCGACGAAACGACTGTGCCGCCAAGCTCGGCAGCCAACCCTGCGGCACGTTCGGCATGAATGTCAGCCAGCGTCAATCTTGCACCGTCACGCGCCAGCAGGCGGGCAACCCCGCCACCAACCGAGCCTGTGCCTTGGACAGCAACGCGCACGCCGCCAAGACTATCGTGGCCCAATTTGTGTCGCACCGCGGCTCTGATGCCAAGATAGATACCGTAAGCCGTGAACGGCCCTGGATCGCCGCCCGCACGCCCCTGCCCTGTAACAGGAAGTCCCGAAACATGGTCCGTCCTGTGCGATACGGTAACCATATCAGCTTCGGAAATGCCGACATCCTCGGCCGTGACGTAACGCCCGCCCATGCCTTCGACAGCGTCGCCAAAAGCTGCGAGCATTTCCGGCGTTTTGATCCGCTGCTCATCGGCAAGGATAACAGCCTTGCCGCCGCCCATCGGCAGGCCGGCCATCGCGTTTTTGTAACTCATCCCACGCGAAAGACGCAAGGCGTCACTCATGGCCAGCGCCGGAACGTTGTAATGCCAAAAGCGGGTGCCACCAGCTGCCGGACCAAGATGGGTAGAATGGACTGCAATAATTGCAGTCAGCCCGCTCGCCCGATCGTGAACCACTTGCACCAATTCGTGCGCGTCAAAATCAGGCTCAGCCCAGAAAGCTGTCATGTCATCTCCCCTGTCGGGCACGGCACTGCCAAGCAGCAAGGGGAAAATGGGGCGATCAACGGGGTTCGAACCCGCGACCTCCGGTACCACAAACCGGCGCTCTAACCAACTGAGCTATGATCGCCACACGCCCCTGCTCGCATACCACCATTTCGGTCGCTGCCAAGCCCGCGCGAAGAAGCGCGGTTTACGCATGGCAGACACACCGTCAAGTGCGCTGACGAGGACGGCGAGCCTCTTGCACAAAGACCTCCACCAGGGAAGTGAAAACTGCTTTGCGACATCACACACGCAAGATTATTACACAGTGCCGTGAATCGTTGCCAAGAGCCCGTCCGCATCTATCGTCGGGAATGCCATGAAGAGCTTTTCCGACTCAATCGCCACACAGATCGCGACCCGTGTTGGCGTTCAACGCGTTCCCTCGGTCAAAGCCACAGTGTTCCAGCACAAACACTTTGTGTCGGCTGATCTGGCCGCAGCCCTCGTCACCCTCATCGATGCAGGCCGCCGCCCCTCGACCATCGCAGACGACAACGGAGATGCCCAATTCCGGACCAGCGAAACCTGCGATCTGCCAGCAGATGCGGGCGCTGTGCAGAGCATTGAGACACAGCTAACCGCTTTGTCCGGCATCGACCCCGCCTACGGGGAGCCTCTTCAAGGCCAACGCTACGCGGAAGGGCAGGAGTTCAAACCACACACCGATTTTTTTGCGCCATCGGGTCGCGATTTTCACAAATTCTGTGCGCTGTCGGGCAACCGCACATGGACGTTTATGATCTATCTTAATGACGTTACCGCTGGCGGTGCGACGCGCTTCAAGCTGCTCGACAAGACCTTTCAGCCGGAGTTGGGCAAACTTTTGTGCTGGGACAACCGTCTGCCGGATGGCGGGGTCAACCACGCGACACTTCACCATGGCATGAAGGTCAGGAAAGGGGTCAAGTACGTGATTACCAAATGGTACCGCGAAAAACCCTGGCAAGGTTAGCCGTGCCAAAACGAAAAGGGCGACCCCGTCAGGCCGCCCTCCTCACGCAGCCCGAAGGCCGCGAACCAGTTGGCGCAGCCGAAGCCGCACCGAACCCGAAATCACTTCTTGAGGCTGAGCCCGCCGAAACGCTTGTTGAACTGCGCAACACGACCGCCTTCGGACACCTGCTGCTTGCCACCGGTCCAGGCGGGGTGGCTCAGCGGATCGATTTCGAGCGCGAGCACATCGCCTTCCTTACCCCAGGTGGAGCGAGTCTGGAATTCGGTACCATCGGTCATCTTGACCGTGATCAGGTGGTATGCGGGGTGACCTTCGGCCTTCATGATCGTGTCCTTTGCAGCGTGGCGCCGGTACCGACCGGCGCTGCTATGAATGGGAAGCGGGGCGGTTAGTCGGGAACGCTGCGCAATGCAAGCTTTGTTCGCGGCCTAATCGATCAGGCTGGGGGATCGGTCATCATGGCGGTAAACTCCACTTCGCAGGTGGTCTTGCCTTCAACGCTGGCGACACCTTTGAACTTGTAAACGCGGCTCCGCTTCTGCGTGAATTCCACATGAAGATCCAGCAGACATCCCGGTGTCACCGGCGCACGGAACTTAGCGTTCTCAATACCCATAAAAATCACCAGCTTGCCGGTACCAGCCAATTCCATTGTCTCAATCCCGAGAATGCCGGCGGCTTGTGCCAGCGCCTCGATCTGAAGAACGCCCGGCATGATCGGGGCGCCGGGAAAATGGCCCTGAAAAAACTGTTCGTTCATGCTCACGGCCTTGATCGCATGAATGCGATCGCCAAGCAGGATCGACTTGACCCGGTCCACAAGCAGCAGCGGGTAACGGTGCGGCAAGGCCCTGAGGATCTTGACGATGTCGTAGTCCAGCACCTCTGCTGACACGTTACCCGCTTCACTCATGATATAATCTCCGCGAAAATCAGCGGCCGACCGGCGCGGCAGTGTTGCCTTGCTGCGTAGCCTGCTGCTGCTGCTGGGCCTGCGCATATTGTGCGGCAAGCAGACGCTGCTGGATTTCCTGATACAACTGCGCGCCTTCACGGCTCGGCTGCCAGCCTGCGGGTGGAACCACGCCGACAGTGGGGACGCGGGTATTCAGCGCAGCCGTCACCTTTTGCGTGATGTCAGCTTCGGGAACGGCGAAAAGCACTGTTGCAGGATCGATGACAACCTTGATCTGATCAGCGGTGGCAACTTCCTGAAGAGCCGCGCCATACTGAACGATGATCTGCTCGATCGCGTAAACGCGAGCACCGTCGATCTGATTCGAAAGACCCTGAATTTCCTGCTCCAGCGCCTGCAGCTTGGGCAGGTCGGCCGATGCCTGCATCGCAGCCTGCTCGGTTTCATCAACCTGCTTGTCAGCGTTCGTGTCGAACTTGGCGAGCATCGCCTGGCGCTCCTGCGCCTTTGTCCGCCGCAGTTCGTTCTGCTGGGCGTACGTCGTGTTGACCTGTTCGTAGGCGGTTTGAAAAGCGGTGGTGCCGATGATGGTGCGCGTGACGTCAACTGAAGCCATGCGGCCATCGACCTGGGCCTGAGCAGGCAGGGCGACAGTGGCAGCCAGCACAAGGCCAACCGGTGCGAGAAGCTTGGTGAGACGTGTCATCAGAATTGGGTTCCTACGTTGAATGTAAAGCGCCGCTCGTCGTCACCTTCAACCTTGCGGATGGTCTGGGCGAAGTCGATGCGGAACGGTCCAAAAGGCGAGTTCCAGTTCACGCCGATCCCGGCGGTGATACGTGGGCTCGGCGAGTTGCCGAGGAATTGCTCCCGGATGTTGGTGCCACCCTGGATTTCGCGGCAGTTCGGCGACCCGTCAGCTTGTAACGGGCTGGTCGTCACGACTCTGTTGGCAGAATTGCAGCTTCCCCCTTCAGGCGGCGTCGTGAACAGTGGCTGACCGCTTTCATTAACCAGCTGCGTTCCACCCGGGTTCACTGTCAGGACAGGCGTTTCCACGCCCCACAGCGCGCCAACGTCAGCCCAGATCGAAGGCCGCAACCCAAGTTCACGGGCGCCTGTGCCCAACGGAATCTCAAGCTCTGCGCGTCCGAGATAATAATTGCGTCCGCCAATGGCGTCGTCGCGCACGTTTCGGCGTTCGGTAATGAAGGTTGGGTTGCCATCGGCATCGAGCACCGGCCGGTTAAATTCGTCGAGGATCGACTGCTGCGTCAGGATACGCGGCCCAACCCCACGAATCGCGAAGCCGCGGAACTGAGGCTCACCAAGGAAAAAGCGATCAGTCAGCAGAACATCGTCCACGCCAGGGCCAGGGCGCTCTTGCAGGGGAATGATCGTACCGCCCTCGGCGAGAAGCGAGAAAATAAAACCGGAGCTTCCCACATTCCAGAACTGCTGCGCACGACCGCGGAACCGCGCATAGCGCACATCCCCGCCAAGCCCCGCAAATTCACCGCTCAACGAAACGGTCCTGCCCCGGGTCGGGCGAATGCGTGAATTCAGCGAATTGTAATTCAGGCTGAGGCCAACGATCGAACTGAGCCGCGTACCGATGGCATCGCAAAGGAAGCGGCCGGCGCGCAACGGATCACACTCACGTATGCCGTCACCATTGGTATCCGAGAAAAACAGGTTCTCGTCGAGCGACACGTCTTCGTAGTTGAGCGTATAACTGCCAACCAGGGACATGTATTCTGTCAGCGGCACGCCCGCACGCATCGAGAACCCTGTCGTGGCTTGCTGGAATGTCGTGTTGCGGTTGTTGCCTGTAAAGTTGAAACTGTTGAAATCCCGGCGATATATGTCAACTCCGCCCGAAATGTTGCGGTCGAAGATATAGGGATCCGAAAAGCTGACCTGTGCCGAACGCGAAAATTGCGAGTAATTGACGCTCAGCCCGATCGTCTGCCCGCGTCCGCGAAAATTGCGCTGCCGGATGCTGCCTGCCAGAATGAACTGCTCGATCGAGGAAAAGCCGGCTGAGAATTGCAATTCACCCGTCGGACGTTCTTCAACATTCGCCTCAAGGATGATCCGGTCAGGCGCACTGCCTTGGGTCTGTGTGACCTCGAAGTTTTCTTGGAAATAGGCGAGCGAATTGATGCGCGCAGTGGTCCGCTGAACGCCCAGGGAATTGAAGGCGTCCCCCTCTGCCAGACGAAATTCGCGCCGGATCACCTTGTCCTGCGTCAGGGTGTTGCCGTTGATATCGACCCGCTCGACATAAACGCGCGGCGCCTCGCGCAGAACGAACGTCACATTCATCTTGAGATTGTCAGGATCGCGATTGAAGCGCGGCTGCACGTCGGCGAAGGCATAGCCGTAACGTCCCGCCAACTCTGTCAGCTGTTCGACCGTGTCCTCGACCGTCTTCGCGTTATAGAAATCGCCATCTTTCATCGGCAGCTGCGTGCTCATCACATCGCTGTCGAAATCACGCAGCTGGCTGTCCACCTTGACGTCACCAAAGGTGTAGCGTTCGCCCTCCTCCACCACATAGGTGATGATGAAGTCCTTCTGGTCAGGGGTGAGTTCCGCGACAGCCGAAACGACGCGGAAATCGGCATAACCTTCGGTCAGATAGAACTGCCGCAGCTTCTGTTGGTCAAACGCCAGACGGTCAGGATCGTAGCTGGTGTTGGAGCTGAAAAAGCTCGTCAGCCGCGCCTGCTTGGTCACCATCTCGCCACGAAGATCGCCGTCGGAGAATTTCTCGTTGCCGAGAATATTGATCTGGCGAACCTTGGATTTTGGCCCTTCCGTAATCTCGAAAACGATATCGACCCGGTTCTGCGGCAGTTGCACCATCTTCGGTTCGACCTGCGCGGCAAATCGGCCCTGGCGCTTGTAGAGCTCAATGATGCGCGCAACATCCGCGCGGACCTTGGACCGCGTAAAAATCTGGCGCGGCGACAGCCTGATCTCGGGCAGGATCTTGTCGGGTTTGAGCCGCTCGTTACCTTCAAGAACAATGCGGTTGATCACCGGGTTTTCGGTGACGGTAATCACGACATTACCGTTTCTGTTGTCGATCGCGTAATTCGCGAACAATTCTGTTGCGCCGAGATCTTTCAACGCTTCATCCGCGGCAACAGCGGTATATTGCTGTCCCACCCGCAGGCGGATGTAACTCAAGATCGTTGTTGCTTCGAGCCGCTCAGCCCCGACCACATCAATACTGCGGATGGTATTGGCATTCGGTGCAGGCGTCTCAGCCGGCGTCGTCGCGGATTGCGTGGCCGGTGTTGTGCCCACATCCTGCGCGCTCACCATCGCCGGCATGCCTGCGAGAATCGACCCGCAGCATAACACAGTCGCCAGCCGCATAGGCCCGCGCGTAGAGGAAGGGTTGCAAATGACCGGCGCTAGGCTGGTCTTGCTCAATCGGTTCATGCAGTAAAAATCCCGTTTCCAACCCTGCGGCCCACGTCGTCAAGCCTTGCCAGTCACCATTCGCGCCGAGTTTAATCGACCCATGCCCCACGAACCCGCCTCTGCCCGATGTCCTCACCGCAATCAAGCCAGGTGGACGCCGGACCTGCTCACACCGTCGTGCTGTCCCCGTCAAAACAGCGCATCATGACGCAAACTCCGCGCTCAAGTGGTCAGCTTCCAAAAATCGGCAGCGAGAAGATATCATTCACCGTCACCACCACCATCAGCATCAAAACCAGCGCAATGCCTGTCCTGTAGGCCCATTCGGTCGCCTGTGGCCCCACCGGCTTCCTGCGGATCGCTTCGGCCGCGTAGAACATCAGGTGACCACCATCGAGCGCGGGGATTGGCAAGAAGTTGATGAATGCCAAATTAAGCGAGATCAGCGCAGCAAAATGAATGAACGCTGCTGCACCCATACTCATCTGCTCGCCGGAATATTTTGCAATCTTGAGCGGTCCGCCCAGCTCATCGACCGAGCGTTCGCCAGTGACGATCTGCTGGATACCGGTAATCATCATGCCCAAGAAGTCCCAGCTCTGCTTGACACCGAGCGGAATGGCTTCAAGGATCCCAACCTTTTCAAGTTCGTACTTGCCGCCTGCGGGCGCCACACCGATCAATCCTTCGGTGCTCACATTGCCGAAATTGTCTGTGCGTTCAATCCGGGCAGTCGTCACGGGATACTCGATGGAGTCACCAGCGCGCTCGACTGTGAAGACCATTTGCTTGCCGGGATGAAGAGCAACCTTGGTCTTAAGTTCGGTGAAATCGCGGATCGCTCGCCCGTCAATGGAAACCACGACATCGCCGACTTCGAGCCCCGCCGCTTGCGCGACGCTGCCTTCAGTAAACGCGCCAATGGTCCGGGAATCCTGTCCGCCGACAATCACCGGCTTGCCCATGATGGCGAAGAAGGCTGCGAAGATAGCAATGGCAATGACCAGGTTTGTGATCGGCCCCGCCGCAACGATTAACGCCCGTTTCCACAAGGCGGCATGCTGAAAACTGCCTTCCTCCACCGGCGCATCGGCATCAGGCACGCTCGCAGGGTTCATGTCACCCTTGAACTGAACATATCCGCCCAGTGGCAAGGCCGAAAGTTTCCAGCGGGTGCCCCGCTTGTCGGTGAAGCCTGCCAGCTCTTTGCCAAAGCCGACCGAAAACGCATCAGCCTTTACGCCGAACAAGCGGCCGACCAGCAAGTGTCCGAGTTCATGCAGCGTCACGAGCGGACCCAAAAGCAGCATAAAGCCGACAACGTACATCCAGAAAGGGGGCGATTCAAACAAGGGCGTTGGTCTCCAACAGGTTCATTGCCTGCATCCGTCCAGACTGGTCGACGGCCAACACCTCTTCAAGGTTGACCGGCCGTGGGGCATCATTCGTTCGTGCTAACGTCTCTTCGACCAATGCCGCGATCCGCGTGAACCTGATCTGACCAGCCAAGAAGGCCGCAACAGCAACCTCATTTGCGGCGTTGAGAATTGCTGGAGCAGAGCCCCCAACGCGGATCGCTTCGCGCGCAAGCCGCGTCGCCGGAAAACGCACCTCGTCGGGCGCCTCGAAGGTCAATATGCCTATGGCCGCCAGGTCGAGCGGGCTTAGGGGTGTTTCCATCCGCTGCGGCCATGCCAGACACGACGCGATCGGCACCCGCATGTCAGACGGCCCAAGCTGCGCCAAAGTCGACCGATCACGAAATTCCACCATAGAATGGATCACGCTTTGCGGATGGACCACAATACCAAGGCGGTCGAGGCCGACCGGAAACAGATGATAGGCCTCGATATATTCCAGGCCCTTGTTCATCATGGTCGCGGAATCGACGCTGATCTTGGCGCCCATCGACCAATTGGGATGAGCCACCGCTTCGGCGGGCGTGGCAGCGGCAAGGCGCGCTGCGCTCCATGTGCGTAATGGCCCACCGCTTGCGGTCAGAGTTATCCTGGCGACATCGTCGATCCGATTTCCGGAGAGACATTGGAAAATCGCATTGTGTTCGGAGTCCGTCGGCAGCAAAGTGGCGCCATGCTTGGCGACTGCCTGCATCAGAACTTCGCCTGCCGAAACCAGTGCCTCCTTGTTGGCAAGCGCGATTGTGCCGCCGCGTTCAACCGCCGCCATTACAGGCGCCAAGCCCGCACAACCGACAATCGCCGCCACCGTCATATCGACCGGTCGCGACGCGGCATCGATCAGCGCCGTCCGGCCACCTGCCGCCTCAATGCCGCTAGTGCCAAGGGCCTCACGCAATTCAGGCAGACACGATTCGTCACCAACAACGGCCAGTTTCGCCCCGAATTCAATCGCCAGCGCCGCCAATTCTGCAGCACTGCATTGCGCGGTCAGCGCATCCACCTGCCACGCATCACGATTGCGACGCACCAGATCGAGCGTCGACGCGCCAATGGATCCGGTTGCGCCAAGCAGGGTAATCGAACGGGTCATTGCCGCATCATCCCAGCAAAGTGGCTGCCGTGGCAATCACAAACAGCACAAAGAATACCGAGAGGAACCCGTCGAGCCGGTCAAAGAGCCCACCATGACCCGGAATCAGGCGACCTGAATCCTTGACACCGGCGCGTCGCTTCATCCAGCTTTCGAAGAAATCGCCGGCCTGTGCCAGCACAGCGATAATGACGCCGCTCACTGCTGCTCCGCCCAACGCCACAGCGGTATAGCCGGATATGAATGCCCCAGGCCCTATATCGAGCACCTCGGTCACCATACTCACCAGCGCAGAAAGCAAAGCTCCGCCTGCCAATCCGGCCCAAGTTTTCGCGGGACTGATCTTCGGCGCAATCTTGGGTCCACCGATCGCACGCCCGGCAAAATAAGCGCCAACATCAACTGCCACTACGGGCAGGATGAAGCCCATCAACACGCCCAGCGGTGCGTAGCCTGCAAGCCCGGGATCAAGCGGGAGAACCTGTCGCCCATTGCGCACGGCCATGATCGCGGTGGCTGCGCCGCCAACGTACAGCACACCGGCAAAGAACCAGATAGTCTCTCCCAGGCTGCCCATGCCGAACCGCTCGATCAGCCTGTTCCATTCCCATATGACGCCGCAAGCAATCAGCACCACAAACACGGTCCAGAACCATCCGCCCAGCCACAGCGCCACGCCGGCCAAAACAAGCATCACAATCGCGGAAGCCATCCGTACCGGCAGATCGGTTATTCCCGCTCTGGGGTCGCGCACTCGCGCTTCACCGTCCACCATAACGCCGCTCCCTCCGGGCAAAATCGTCGAGGGCCTGGCGCAGATGCGCAGGCTCAAAATCGGGCCATAACGTGTCCACGAATAGCATCTCGGCATAAGCCGCCTGCCACAAGAGGAAGTTCGACAGCCGAATTTCGCCGCTTGTTCGGATCAGCAGATCAAGCGGCGGCAAATCTGCGGTGTCGAGCGCGACGGCGATGCTTTCTATCGTAACGTCACCAACGACAGCCGCCTTCGCCGCAGCCCGCGCGATTTCGTGCTGCCCGCCATAATTGAGAGCTACCGCCAACGTCTGCTGGCCATTGGCAGTCTGCGCCAATGCATCCTCAAGCATGGCGACGATATCGGGCGCCAAGGATTGCCAATCACCAATAATCTTCAGTTTGACGTTGTTCGCAATAAATTCGGGCAGATCGGATTTGATGAACCGCCTCATCAGGTTCATCAAATCGTCAACCTCGTCATCCGAACGCTTCCAGTTCTCCGAGGAGAAGGCATAAAGCGTCAGGCATTCCAGACCGGTGGGCGCAAGCGAGCGCACCAACCGTCTCACAGCCTCGACGCCGCGTTGGTGGCCGACGGCACGCGGCAAGGCCCGCTTTTTGGCCCAGCGGCCATTGCCATCCATGATGATGGCGACATGTCGGGCGCGCGACTGGTCCAAGCTTGTTTCCTAAGATCCCGAACCAAAAATCACTGCGTCAGGATTTCCTGTTCCTTCTTGGCCGCAGCCTCGTCGGTTTCCTTGACATATTGATCTGTCAGCTTCTGTACCTGCTCTTCGGACCGCTTGCGATCGTCCTCGGAGATTTCCTTTTTCTTTTCGTCGGTCTTGAGGCTCTCCATCGCATCGCGGCGCACATTACGGATCGCGATCTTGGCCTTTTCAGCATACTGCCCCGCCAGCTTGGCCAGTTCCTTGCGGCGGTCCTGCGTCAGATCGGGGATCGGCAGGCGCAGGGTCTGTCCATCGATGATGGGATTCAGGCCGAGGTTGGCGTGGGCGATGCCCTTTTCCACCGGGGTCATGTTCGACTTGTCCCACACCTGCACGCTCAGCATGCGCGGCTCGGGCGCGGAGACGGTAGCGACCTGCGAGAGCGGCATCATCGAACCATAGACCTCGACCATCACGGGATCGAGCAGGCTGGTGTTGGCACGGCCCGTGCGCAGGCCCTGAAGATCACTCTTCAACGCTTCGACGGCGCCCTTCATCCGGCGTTCGACATCGGCCTTGTCATATTGCGGCATGGCTGGAGTATCCTTCAGTTGTCTTGAACAATGGTCTGCACACCCTCACCCGCGAGCACGCGGGCAAGGTTGCCCTTCTCGCGAATAGAGAAGACCACGATCGGGATTTTGTTATCGCGGCACAAAGCCACAGCAGAAGCGTCCATCACCCTCAGATTATCCGCAAGCACGCGGTCATAGCTGACCGTGTCAAAGCGGATGGCCTTGGGGTTATATTTGGGGTCGGCATCGTAAACCCCATCCACGCTGGTGCCCTTGAGTAGAGCATCGCACTTCATTTCTGCTGCGCGCAAGGCCGCGCCGCTGTCTGTGGTGAAATAGGGGCTGCCCACCCCAGCGGCAAAAATTACGACGCGCCCCTTTTCAAGGTGGCGTTCTGCCCGGCGGCGGATTACCGGTTCGCACACCTGATCCATCTGAATCGCACTTTGAACGCGGGTATCAACGCCCAATTGTTCCAGCGCGTTCTGCATGGCGAGCGCGTTCATCACCGTCGCCAACATGCCCATGTAATCAGCTTGCGCCCGGTCCATGCCTTGTGCAGCACCTGCCATGCCGCGAAAAATGTTACCCCCCCCGATTACGAGGCAGATTTCAAGTCCGGTCTCCTTCGCCGACTTCACCTCCTTGGCCAGATCGGCAACGAAGGCTGGGTCAATCCCGAACTGTTGGTCTCCCATGAGCACTTCACCCGAAAGTTTCAGGAGCACGCGCTTGATTGTGGGCAGGGACATGTCGGGCTCGGCTCCGGCTTGAATCTCGGGAAAGTGATCTGGGTTGGGCGCACTTAACGGGCAAAGTGCGAATTCGCAAAGGGTAAGCTGGCAAAGCCTTCAAGGAAACGGCCGCCGCAGCACAGTGCTGCGACGGCCGCATCTGAATTCCAATGAGGACGTCAGCCCTTGAGGGTCGCCGCCACTTCCGCCGCGAAATCGACCTCTTCCTTCTCGATGCCTTCACCGAGCTGGAAGCGGGCATAGTCCTTGAGCACGATCGACGTGCCCGCTGCCTTGCCGGCCTGTGCGACCAGATCGGCAATAACGGTTTTGTTGTCCATCACGAAGATCTGGCTGAGCAGCGCGTTTTCCTTGGCGAACTTCTTGACAGCGCCATCAACCATCTTGGCCTGCACGTCTTCGGGCTTGCCGGTTTCGGCAGCCTTTTCGGCAGCGATCTTGCGCTCACGTTCGATCACTTCAGCATCGAGACCGTTAGCGTCAAGCGCCATCGGGAACGCGGCAGCAGCGTGCATGGCAAGCTGCTTGCCCAACGGCTCGAGCACGTCGGCGCCAGCATCGCTTTCAAGACCGATCAACACACCGATCTTGCCGAGGCCTTCGGCAGCAGCGGTGTGCATGTAGGACACGACCGCACCCTTCTCGACCGAAACGGTCTTGATACGGCGGATCTGCTGGTTTTCGCCGATGGTCGCGACGTTATCGGTCAACTTATCTGCAACCGTACCGCCCTCGGGGTAGGCCGCAGCCTTGAGAGCTTCGACATCATCATTGCCCAGATCCAGCGCAACAGCCGTCACATTACGAACGAAGCTCTGGAATTGCTCGTTCTTGGCGACGAAATCGGTTTCAGAATTCACTTCCACGGCAACGCCCTTGGTGCCGGACACGGCAACGCCGACCAAGCCTTCGGCAGCCGTGCGGCTTGACTTCTTCTGGGCGGTAGCAAGGCCCTTGGCGCGCAGGGCATCAACCGCAGCTTCGATATCGCCGCCCGCTTCGGTCAGCGCCTTCTTGGCATCCATCATGCCAGCGCCGGTGCGCTCGCGCAGCTTCTTCACGTCTGCGACGGAAAAATCGGCCATGCAAAATTCCTTTTCGTGTGTTGTTCGGGCGCCCGGCCTGCCGTTCCCGGACGGGAGGGCAATGCCGGGCGCGCTAAAGTATTAATGTGACGGGCGATTGACGAAGGAGAGCATTATCCCCCCTTCCCCTTGCCCGCGCAAAATCAGGCTTCGGCATCCTGCACAGCTGGCTCTTCAGCCATGGCAGCTTCGGCCGGGGGGTTGGCCATCGCGCCGAAATCGCTCGACACGTCGGACTGGAACTTGCCCTTGCCCTTGCCGGCCATCGCAGCTTCACCGATCGCCTGGCAATAAAGACGCACAGCGCGGCTTGCATCATCGTTGCCCGGAACCGGGAAGGCGATGCCCGAGGGATCGACATTCGTATCGAGAATGCCGATCACGGGAATGCCGAGCACATTGGCTTCCTTGATCGCCAGATCTTCCTTGTTGGCGTCAATAACGAACATCACGTCCGGGATGCCACCCATGTCGCGGATACCGCCGAGCGAAGCTTCAAGCTTTTCGCGCTCGCGCGTAAGCTGGAGAACTTCCTTCTTCGTGAGACCCGAGGTGTCGCCCGAGAGCATTTCCTCAAGCGCCTTGAGACGACGAATCGAACCCGAGATCGTCTTCCAGTTGGTGAGCATCCCGCCCAACCAGCGGTGATTGACGAAGTGCTGGCCCGACATCCGCGCAGCTTCCGCGATCGGTTCCTGTGCCTGACGCTTGGTGCCGACGAACAGCACCTTTCCGCCCGAACGCACGGTCGATTCGACGAAATCGAGCGCACGCGCAAACAACGGCACGGACTGCGAAAGGTCGATGATGTGAACACCGTTACGCGCACCGAAAATGTACGGCTTCATGCGCGGGTTCCAGCGGTGGGTCTGGTGGCCGAAGTGTGCGCCGGCCTCGATCAATTGCTGCATCGTGACGACAGGTGCCGCCATAAGTAATTCCTTTCCGGTTGATCCTCTGGAAGGCTGGAACCGCGTGTGCGGAAATCCCGCAAACGGCACCGGTATGAGCGCCTTCCATGTGAATTTGCTCCTGACGAAGACTCAACGCCTCACCTCAAGCAAGCGGGTGTATGGTCGTGAAGACGGCACAAATCCACCCTTGATTGCGCGTGCCTGTTAAAAATTCACTCTGGCCGGTCGGAATGCATGCTTGACATGATGGAACAGGTGGTGAACAGATGAAGCGAACAAAGAACGAACAATTGCGGAGATTTCGCTATGCTCACTCTCGCCATTACCCTGCTGTTTACGCTCACCGGCATTATCGCCGTGACGACAATTACGTCTTGCCTGAGTGATGCACGCGCTGCTTACCTGCAGCTGATGCAGGAGGGCGAGGTGATCCGGGCGATCTGCAATTCCCCGGCAAACACAGTTGACGTACGATTGCGTCAAAATGGGCGATCCGCCCCCCGGAGCGTTACACCGATAGTTCGCTCGGCTCCGATGCGTTGGCATGTCGATCAAGTGCGCGCCGCCGCTTGATCCGCCCATATTTGACTAGGCCATAAGGCATCAAAACCAGATAGAAAATGCTGATTGCCGCCATAGTCCACCACGGTTCGACCAACAAGGCAGCAAACGCCAAGGCGGTGAAAGCAATCAAGGGCAGTCTGATCGAGCGACGGGGACGTAGCGACCCCCAACTCAGCGTTGCCATGTTTGAGATCATCAGAATTGCGATAACAGTCAGCCAAACTGTCATCAAAACCGGGTCGCGAAATAGGGCGATGCCTGTTTCTTGCCAGAGATAGAACGGCGTGAAAGCCAATCCTGCCCCAACCGGCGCAGGCACGCCGGTCAAAAAACCCGCAGATTTGTGTGGCTGCTCGTCAACATCAATCCGCGCATTAAAGCGGGCAAGGCGCAGCGCACAGCAGATCGCAAAGGCGAGTGCAGCGAACCAGCCAAATCGCGGCCAATCCTGCAGCGACCACATGAAAAGTATCAGCGCCGGAGCCACACCAAATGATAGCGAGTCTGCAAGACTATCGAGTTCCGCACCGAACCGTGACTGCGCGTTAAGCATGCGCGCCACCCGTCCATCCATCGCGTCAAGCACGCCAGCCAGCAACACCAGTCCGATGGCATAGCCCCACTGCCCTTCCGTAGCGAACCGGATGCCTGTCAGACCCGAGCACAGCGCGGCAGCCGTGATAGCATTGGGCAGCATCGCCCTCAGGCTAAGCCCGCCGCCAAGGTTGCGCGGCGCGGCAACGACATCTTCGTCCTCGGCCGCCTTCGGGCCGAGGCGCGCAGGGAAAAATCGCGCGCCAGGAAGCTTGCGCCCGCGACGTTGCGCAGAATTATCGTTCATTGAGCAATTCCTTCGATCAGCCCGCGTTGACCGATCTGGGCGATAACAGTCTCGCCTGCTATTGTGGTCTGACCGATCATCACACTGGGATCAGTGCCGGCAGGCAGATAGATATCGACACGGCTGCCAAAACGTATCAGGCCCACCCGCTGACCTTTGGCAACCATGTCTCCAGGCTTGACGAAGGGGACGATCCGGCGGGCAACAAGGCCTGCGATTTGCGTAAAGCCAAGCTTCATGCCGTCCGTTTGCTCTATCAGAATGTGCTGGCGCTCATTCTCTTCGCTCGCTTTGTCGAGTTCGGCATTCATGAAGCGCCCGGGAATGTAGACGACGCGCCGCACAGTTCCGCCGATCGGGGTTCGATTGATGTGGACGTCAAACACGCTCATGAAGATCGAAATTCGTGTCACCAGACCTGATGGTAGCCCCGCAACGCCCGAACCATCATCAATCTGCAACTCCACAGGCGGCTGGACCTCTTCGATCAGTGTGACGATCCCGTCGGCAGGCGCGATGATTGCCGCGTCGTTCTGTGGCACGACGCGTTCGGGATCGCGGAAAAACGCGAACACACCGAAGCTCAAGAAAAGAAGGGGCCAGCCAATGATCGCCCAATCGAGTGCGAACAGGAAAAACAGGCTGGCGGCGACCGCGATCAAGCCGAGCTTGCGGCCTTCCGGATGGATTGCAGGCCATTCCCAGCCAACCCCGCCACGGCCTTTGTTATCGAGAATTTCGCCTGCCATCGGGGCGCTTCTAGGGAGTGCCGCGCGTGGCCGCAAGAGACTCGGCCCTCACTTCGCCTTCCGCACAAACACAGTGCCCGCAGAATAGCCCGCGCCGAAACTGCAAATCAGCCCTGTATCGCCCGCTTCCAAATCCTCGTTGTGCAGATGAAACGCAATGATCGAGCCCGCGCTTGAGGTGTTGCCATACGTGTCAAGCACGGTCGGGCTCTCGTCCTCGCTAGCCTCGTGGCCCAGCACCTTCTGAGAAATCAGCCGGTTCATCCCGGCATTGGCCTGATGCAGCCACAACCGTCGCAAGGCATGGGGATCGAGTCCGAGCCGCTCAGCTTCCTCAAGGATCATCTGCGCCACCATCGGCACGACTTCCTTGAAGACCTTCCGGCCCTCCTGCACGAACAGTTTGTCAGCGGCGCCCTCGGTTTCGGGTGACGCACGGTTGAGAAAGCCAAAATTGTTGCGAATATTGTTGGAGAAGACAGTCTTAAGCTTGGTGCCCAGAATTTCCCAGTGGGACGCGGGCGCGATGGCCGCGTCCTCCACCAGCACCGCCGTTGCCACATCACCGAAAATGAAGTGGCTGTCCCGGTCGCGCCAGTTGAGATGGCCCGACGTAATCTCCGGGCTGATGACCAGTACCGAGCGCGCGTTGCCGGCGCGAATATAGTCTGCTGCTGTTTGGATACCGAAGGTTGCCGAAGAGCAGGCGACGTTCATATCAAAGCCAAAACCATCGATACCCAGTGCCTGTTGGATTTCGATCGCCATCGCCGGATAAGCGCGCTGCATGTTCGAAGCCGCACACAGCACCGCATCAACATCCTTCGCGTCACGGCCTGCGCGATCAAGAGCCTGCCGTGCTGCGGCCACGCCGATTTCAGCCATGATCGACAACTCGGCATCCCCGCGCTCAGGCAGGCGCGGACACATGACCTCGGGGTCAAGGATCGCTGCCTTGCTCAAGACATGTCGGGCCTTAATCCCGCTCGCTTTCTCGATAAACTCGACCGAGGAATGAGGCATTGCTTCCATGGACCCTGAAGCGATCGCCTCCGCGTGATCCGCGTTGTAACGATCTGCAAAGGCATTGAAGCTGGCCACCAGTTCCGCATTTGAAATGCTTTCCGCGGGCGTAAACAACCCTGTGGCGGAGATAACCGGACGGCCGAAGGGCGATGCTTGCATTTCCTGCATGTGTCTTTCTTGCATGGGAGGCGGGCCATACTGTCCGGCCGTCACCGCCGCAACCCCCGCTGCGGCTGGATCGTGAGAGAACACGGCATCATCCCAAGGGTGTAATTGCGCTGGCGGTGCGTGCTTGCATCGAAAATCGGCTTGTCACTGGGCTTTCATTGTCGGCTAGGGACAAGCCGCCCGGCCCCGGCAATTCTTCCGACTTACCGCTGGTCTGCAATGGCTCAGCCCCCCCTCGGCAAGGAAATGTTACGCAGCGAACCGAAATCGGGTCTGTTGATTGTCGGCGTAATCGACTACGGGCGTGCTTCACTCGCCGAACCCGCGCCCGTATAGAGTGCGGAGGTTATCGGCTTCAGAGCCGGGACGTTCCGTTGGAGCACGGCCTTTGAACATTACACACACAAACCGATTTGCGACGCGCATTTCGGCAGGAGCAAAGACACATGAAGGGCTACAAGGCGCCAAGCTTTCAGGACAGAGCTACGGCATCTGCTAAGGCGAAGGACAAGGCACTGGCCAAGATGAAGGCAGTGCCGCAACTGACCGAAGAGCAGTTGGCCGAACAGATGGCTCGCCGTGCCGAGCGTGAGGCCGCCGCCGAAGCCAAGGCTGCAAAGGCGCGTGAGGCGCGCGAGGAAAAGCAACGTCTCGTCGAAGAGAAAAAGGCCGAGGCGAAGCGTGAAGAGGCCGCTCGGTTGGAAGCTCTCGCGCCGCCGTCCAAGAAAAGCGAAGCCGAACTGAAAGCTGCCCGCGATGCGCGTTATGCCGCACGCAAGAACCGCAAGTGACTACTGCAAGTTTCACATTGCAGGATTTTGATGCAGCGGCATTTCTGCGGGATTATTGGCAAAAGAAACCCCTTCTGATCCGGGCCCCTTGGGCCCAGTGGTTCAATCCGGTTGACCCGGACGAATTGGCGGGCTTGGCGTGTGAACCACTGGTAGAATCGCGCCTCATAACGCACCGCGATCACGCGTGGGAACTTGAACACGGCCCGTTGCCGGAAACCCGTTTCGCGCAAGAGGCCCGCGGTCCATGGACCTTGCTTGTGCAATCGGTCGATCACCATCTGGACGCCGTGGCCGCCTTGCTTGATCCGTTTCGCTTCGTTCCTAATTGGCGGATCGACGACGTGATGGTCAGTTACGCCGTCGATGGCGGCGGAGTGGGCGCGCATTTCGATCATTATGACGTGTTCCTTGTGCAGGGGCTTGGCCGCCGTCGCTGGGAACTTGGCGCGCTTTGCGACGAAGATACGCCCTTGCTTGCGCATGATGGACTACGTTTGCTCGCGGAATTTGAAGCCACCGAGGAATGGATCCTCGAGCCCGGTGATATTCTTTATGTTCCGCCACGCTTTGCCCATCGCGGCACTGCCGTGGGCGATGATTGCATGACCTATTCGATCGGCTTTCGTGCACCGTCGCGGGCTGAGTTGATCGAAGCTTGGGCCGACGACATGGTGTCCGATCTGTCAGACAGCGATCGATACACCGATCCACATCTTGCACAGCAAGACAATCCTGGCGAAATCAGCGTTGATGCAATCGCGCAGTTGCAGGGCATGATCGCCGAGACGCTGCTTGATCGTTCGCAGTTCGCGCGCTGGTTTGGGCAATTCAACACAGCCCCGAAGAATCCCGAGATCGACTGGAAGCCAGAGCAGACCGCTGCGGCCCGCGATATCGGTCAGCTCTTGGCGGACGGCCATTCCTTGATCCGCAATCCAGCCAGCCGTTTTGCTTACCTGCGTGAGCAGGATTCGGCTGTCATGCTTTTTGCCGATGGGCATTGTTTCGAATGCACGGATGATGCAGCGACTTTCGCGCAAGCGATTTGCCAGGAAACAGAACTTTCACCGAGACACGACCTTTCCTCCGACACGCTTGAGCTGATCGCCGCATTATACAACGAAGGCAGCCTCGGCTTTGATATCGATGCGTGAGGGCCGGCACCTTCGTTAAGCGGTGGTGCTTACGGTCTGGCCGGGGGCAATTCCGGCCACGGTCCAATCCCCGATTGACCATCGCACCAGCCGCAAGGTGGGGAGATCGACCGCCGCCGTCATACGGCGCACCTGCCGATTGCGTCCTTCACGGATAGTTATTTTCAACCAACAGTCGGGAATTGTCCTGCGCTGGCGGATCGGTGGATCTCGCGGCCACAGACCTGGTGCATCAATCGATTCAACGTTTGCCGGCAGGGTCACGCCGTCCTTAAGCTGGACGCCTTTGCGCAAGGCTTCAAGAGCTTCATCGTGTGGCTTGCCTTCGACTTGCACCAGATAAGTCTTCGGCAATTTGAAACGGGGGTCAGCAATCCGGGCCTGAAGCTGTCCATCATCGCACAAAAGCAGCAGACCCTCACTATCACGATCAAGTCGTCCAGCAGGATAAACGCCCTTCGCCGTAATGAAGTCAGACAGCGTCGCTCGAAGCGTCGGCGATCCGCGGTCAGTGAATTGCGATAGAACGCCGTAGGGTTTGTTGAACAATATCAATCGAGCCATCTGCCCCTCATATTGAACAGATGTAGGGTGTCAAAGAGACGTCGTTGTGTCGCAGAGCAAACCGACATCGCTTCCGATGCGCCAAACAGGCTTCGTCTGAAAGGAAAGTGGTGGACAGGGCTGGATTCGAACCAGCGTACGCTTGCGCGGGCAGATTTACAGTCTGCTGCCTTTAACCACTCGGCCACCTGTCCACACAGTCCCCTGCTATGAGGGGGGCGTTCTGAGTGCTTCACACTCTGAAATTGCGCGAGTCCGTTGCCGGCCCCGCTGCCGAGAGGCGCCCCTTTGGCGAAGCACTGCTTGCCTGTCAATGCCCCTGCTGGCAGGGGGCGCGCTTGAGCTTGCGAGCAAGGAGCAATGAACGCCATGGTAGAACGCAAACGTGCGCTGAGAGGCCGTGCCGGTCGGATGAAGGGCGGACGCGGATCGGGCCGTGCCAGCACTGGGCAGGTGCGCCTGTGGGGCCGCCACGCGGTCGAAGCCGCGCTCAGAAACCCCGAGCGCCAGCATAGCAAGCTGTGGGCGACGCCCGAGGGTCTGGAAAGCCTGGACGGTGAACTGCCCGCAGGCTTCCCGCTCGAACGCGCACAGGCAGCCGATCTGGCGCGCCTTGTCGCCAAGGATGCACCCCACCAAGGGCTGGTGCTCGAATGCGCTGCACTGGAAGACGTGTTCCTTGATGAAGTGACAGATGGCGATGCCGCGCGCCCAATCGTGGTGCTCGATCAAGTCACAGACCCTCACAATGTCGGTGCGATTTTGCGATCGGCTGCGGCCTTCGGCGCAGCGGCAATTGTAACGCAGGACCGCCATTCCCCTACGGAAGGCGGTGTGCTGGCAAAAGCCGCCTCGGGCGCGCTTGAAACGGTCCCCTGGGTGCGGGTCGTCAATCTGGCACGCGCGCTCGAAGAATTGGCCGAGGCCGGGTATTGGCGCATCGGACTCGCAGGCGAAGCCGATGCGGTTCTTGCCGACGTTATGCCCACCGGGCCGCTTGCGATCGTGCTGGGCGCCGAAGGCGAAGGCCTACGCCAGAATATTGCTGGCCATTGCGACGTCCTCGCCAAATTGCCGATTTCATCGGCAATCGAGAGCCTGAATGTTTCAAACGCTGCTGCGATTGCGCTTTATGCGGTGGCAACGCGGGGATAAAAGCTGGGTCAGGGGGGGAGATACCATGACCAAGTTTTCGACCATTCGTTTTCGCGTCGCAGCAGTGCTGATGGTGTTCACACTGGCTTTGTCCGGCTGTTTCATGTCGCCGGGCAAATTCACATCCGAACTCGCTATTACCGGACCCGACAGCTTTACCTTCAATTACGAAGGCGAAATCTTTTTTCTCGGGCTGTCAAAACTTGCGCAAACAGGTGCCGGCAATTCCGACAGTTTCACCGCCAGTTGCATGGACGAAGACACTTACGAAACCCGCACCTGCACGCCTGAAGAAGAGGCAATGCAGCGCGAAGCCTGGGAGGCCGACGCTGCCGAGCGCGACGAGCAGGCCAAAAACCAGGCACAGCAGATGGCCGCACTGATGGGCGGCATCGATCCGACTGATCCCAAGGCGGCCGAGGAACTTGTCAGGCTGCTCCTGCGCCAAAAAGGTTGGGAACGCGTAGTCCACAAGGGCGACGGGGTCTTTGATGTCAGCTACCGCATTTCAGGCACGATGAGCCATGACTTCAGCTTTCCGGTGATAGAAGGGTTCCCGCAGGCCAACCCCTTCGTGCAGGTGTTCCTGCGCAACGGCGGCCAAATGCGGGTCAATGCGCCGGGGTTCGCCGCGCAGAGCCCGGAAAGCGGCGGGCTCGCCGCTATGCTGGGCGCAGGCGCGTTCGCGAATCTCGCCGCAATGGGTGCCGCAGAAGCAGCCGGTGAAGCAGGGCAAGACTCCATGCCTGGCGTTCCGGTCATGGACGGCACGTTTACGGTTCGCACGGCCATAGGAATGCGAATTCTTGCCAATAATACAGACGAAGGACCGACACCGGGGGCCAATGACGAAAGTCTGACGTGGCGCATTTCTGCGTATCCATCCGGCGGGGGCCGCCTTGCCTGGTTAGGCAGCGAGCGCTCTTAAGCGTGCTCTTAAGAGTGTGCTTTGGAGCGGTCGATGGGTCAGGTGACGGTATTTTCGG